>SXGR01666091.1_pt1 | contig 204349 bp, 163 predicted proteins | sample 3174711 | NCBI WGS metagenome assembly SXGR01 (sample SAMN11356860, study PRJNA531348) | freshwater metagenome | isolation source: freshwater sample F1-60 | place: China: Fuxian Lake, Yuxi | collected 2017-12-25 | reverse complement strand
TTTTATCTCAAATCGTTGTCGTGGAATAGGAATAGGTGCCGAATAGGTGCCGGGTATTCACCGTTACTTTTTTGGCATACTTTTTGCTCGGTGTGATCGCAATTCAATTTCGATATCTTTTATCTCAAATCGTTGTCGTGTAATTTGCATGGCTTTAAAAACCGCCGGTGGTGACAATCCAAACTGACGTGCTATTTCTGCACGAGGCATGTTTGTCCACAATGCGATGCTCGCAATGGCCAGTCGGCGGGCTCTGCGTTCTTGGCGGGTGAGGTTTGACGACATAAATGATGCAGGGTTAATATCTGTAACAGTTTCTACCGCCCGCATGATTGCATCGATTTCGTATGTTTGCGCCGTTGTAGAATTCCCAGGACTTTCGATGAGGCATTGGATTGCAGATTCAGGGCTCGTCCAATCGCGATCGCGATTTTCCGGGGGCAAATGTTGTTCTGTATATGAACGAAGTTCTGAGTGACCACCTGCAAGATCCAGCACCACATGCGTATGTAGCCATGCTGGACGCGCGATCGTGCCCATGTAGGCGGGATAGCTTGTGTAAGGTCCTAGTAACGGATGCGAATTGATTCCAGCTTCAACGGGATTGAGATGAATGTATGTTGCAACATGAACCAATTGTGTATCATTTTGAATAACTACGTTGTGAAATCGACTTCGGAAAACGGGTCCATCCCATCCTTTCTCTGCCGATAGGTCACGGGCATAGCCTGCGTTGAGCAGGTGCATGGCCTGGGACAGCTTGCCTTCCATCGATTGAACGAGAAGATGATAGTGATTGTCCATCAATGCAAATGCGTGAAGATCACATCCATACTTTCGCATGCTTAAGACCATGCGTGCCATAAAATTCATTCTGTGTTGGTGCGTAAAAAAAATCGCTTCACGTCGCGCACCACGATGCATCACGTGATGCCAACATCCAGGCTCGTCCACTCTCTTGCGTCTAGGCATGGATTTTATTCGTGCAGGAAACGTGCCAGAACCGTGACGGTGAATACCCGGCACCTCATCCCCGGCACCTCATCCGGCACCTTATAGCTAGTGTAACGGTGCTCGTATGGGGCTCAAATTATTTTGCGCTAATTCTAATTCCCCATCGCCGTTCCCACCCCTCGTGGATCTGCAGCGCCTGTTCGAATACCCGTCACAGGATCGATGGCAATGGCAGCGGCATTGCCCCAAATGTCTGCCCATCGATCAAACGAATGGCCACGTGCTTGCAATGCATCGGCAGTGGCAGGATCCAACGCAAAAGGTTCCACACGAATTTGATCGGGCAAGTGTTGGTGATGCAATCGGCCTGAACCAATGGCGCGCTCGATATCCATCTTGTGATCAAAAAAGTTAATAATGCCTTGGGCCACAGAGGTCGGAATGGTTGATCCACCCGGTGCACCGATGACTAAAAGCAGGGGAGTCGTGGTGTCTTTGCCTTGAAATACCAAAGTGGGCGCCATGGATGATAGGGGTGTTTTGCCTGGTGCAACTGCATTGGCAAGGGATCCAACAATACCATAAGAGTTAGGAACACCAGGGGCTACGGCGAAGTCGTCCATTTCGTCGTTCATCACAATGCCTGTATTTCCTGCCACAAAACCTGCACCCCATGCATAGTTAAGTGTTGTGGTCATGGAAACGGCATTGCCATCTTTGTCTATCACGCTAAGATGGGTTGTTTCGGTGCGTTCTTTTTCTTTCTTAGGACCGTAATTGGGGATCACCAGATCTGGATGCGCTTTTTGTGCACCTTGTGCGGGGGGAATGGAAAGCGCATCAGACGCATGGTTCGTGATGATCTCTGCAACCACTTTGGCGCGGTCCTTGGAAATGAGATGTGGGATCTGTTGGCTCAACCATGGAAGATATTGTGGATCGCCCAAAAGATGTCTGTCTGCAAAAGCGCGTTTGGATGCTTCTATATAAAGATGAATACGTGCAGGATCGCGATAGGGCACATTCTCGGGCAATGTTTCCATGATATTAAGAATGGTGAGCAAGATCTCGCCGCCCGATGAGGGTGGTGGTGCCGTGACGATGGCATGACCGCGATAACTTCCCATGAGGGGTTCGCGATCGACCACTTTGAAGTTGTTGAGATCGTCTTGGGTGATCATGCCGCCGCGTTGTTTGATGTCGCCCAACATGTTTTTTGCAACGTCGCCTTCGTAAAAGCCAGCGCGGCCATGTGTTGCGATGCTTCTCAACGTACGTGCAAGATCTTTTTGAACAATGCGATGGCCAACACCTGGGACTTCAAATGATCCCTTGGCGTTTTTTATAAGAAAGATGCTGCGGGCCACGGGATCGGCCGCAAGGGCTTCTAGGCGCATTTTGGTGTATTTCTGATAGCGCAAGTCCACCACGAATCCGTTTTCAGCAAGGGCAATGGCAGGTGCCAACATCTGAGCACGGGACAATTTCCCGTATCGGTGTTGGAGTTCTAAATAACCGGCCACGGCTCCCGGCACAGCAACGCCGAGGACGCCATCGCGTGCGCGCAGAAAATCGGGACCGTTTTTGCCGATGAACATATCTTGTGAGGCCTTCGAAGGCGCGCGTTCACGAAAATCGAGATATGCGATGGCGCCTTTGTGGCGTACAAGCGCAAATCCACCGCCACCGATGCCCGACGAATAGGGTTCAACGACTGCAAGGGCAAACGCCACGGCACTGGCGGCATCCGAGGCATTCCCACCCACATTGAGCATTTCAATGCCAGCACGGGTTGCCGCAGGATGGGCACTTGCAACCATGCCTTGGGTGCTGCTGGCCGGCGCTGCAAGAGCTGAGTGATGAAGTGTTGTTATGCCGATCAGAACAACGGCAAGCATGGCAGAGGTGCGTCGCATGGGGGATCTCCTCATTATCGTCATCCTCGCATAGGCGGGGAAACCTATTTATCGTCATCCTCGCGAAAGCGGGGATCCATACACTTATAAAAGAAATATTTGACGATCGCGACCCTAAAAAAAAGTGTGTGCATATCCCACTCTGCTGCCGATAACCGATCCATCATGGCAGCAAACGACACAGTGACTTCAGTACATCAGCGGGCGTCAACGATTGTAACAGCGCATTCGGGTTCTTTATCCTCGGCGATCCCTCCGCCTCCTCCTCAGATGCCACTCCCGATGCCTCGTACTGTTACGAATCAAACAAAGCCAGTTCCTCAGCGTCCTGCCGCGCCGACAACGTCGCTCACTGCAACGAGAGGAGTACCCCCACCAACGTTGCCGAAGCCGCATGTGCCAGCAGTGCTCTCAATTCAGGCTGTGATTGCCGATTTGATCACACCGCAATCAGGGCCGACGATTCATCTTCTGGCGGGTGTCATGACTTCCCCAGATCGGAATACAAAAGTCATCGAGATGATCAATACGCGTATTGGTGAAGCACCCTTTAGTGCACGTGTTGTGGGTTTGCTTGCTGCATTGGATGCAGCGATTTTACCCCATGCAACTGACGATGCGCTGCTTACGTTGAAATCAGAGTGCGAAATGTATGTGGAAGCATTGGATAAAGTTGAAAAACCTGTTGCGCCACCGAAACATCGGACATTGGGCAAGATGACTCCGCATTATTCTAAAGGTGAACATGAAGCCTACGAGCAAGCGTTGGCGTTGTATCCTGGTGATGCGGCCAAAGCGTTGGCAGCGTGTTTATCAGAGCGTGTGCATGAATTGGCCAAGCTTGGGTCCCATGATGATCCCGCGAAGATCTGGCGTGTGATGCTCAATACGGCTTCAAGTGAAATTGTGAGCGGTGTTCTGTCTATTTTGTGGGCTGAAGTTGCGCGCGATGTGAACAGTCATCACCGGACGGCAGTAAGAACCTGAGCTTGTTCGAGGAGCCCACCTGGAACCATGCGTTCGCATGCCAGGATCTCTTGGTATGAGCGCCATGCAGAAGGGTTTGATGTTTGCAAATTCCCAGCCAAGCGTATGGATTCCAGGGCTTGGGTCAAACGTTCATAGGGTGCTGCACGTACGTGCAATGCGTGGATATTTTCTTCGACCTTCGACATTTCATGACGTAGCGTAACGCCCGATCGAACGCTGTCTTCTCGGCTGATGGTCTGTGCAATCAAGAGTCGGTGGTTGCGCAGGGTATTTTCAAAATCGGGATCCCATGGATTTTCAAGCATGGGCCAACGATTGAGGATCACCGAAGCCGCGTGAGAAGCCAATGCCTTTTCTTCTTCGGCGAGCTGCTCATATTTGTTCTCGTTCTGAACGATTTGTTTTTTTAACATCGCCAATTGCTCTTTGGCTTGATGATAGGCGTGGACTCTATCGAGATTGAGACGTCGCACCATGTGTTGGATCAGCCAGTTTTCTTCGAGTTCTCCAACGCTCAACGTATCATCGTCCTCGTGTGATGCATGAATGCGCAAAAAACGATCGCTGCTGCTTGTGGGAACATCGCGGGTGGGGAGCGTGAGTCGAACATAGGCGTGGGCCTCAGCGAGTCCTATTTGGCCATTGCCATCGAGATCTATGTCTGATGTGCGAACATGTCCATCCACATCATGGCCGCGCAATGCTTCAAGCAAATAGCGCCCGTAGGTATGGTGTGCATTGCGGTCTGGATTGGGATCGCAACCGGTGGATTCTCGGTCCCACGTGGTGGCATAGACGCCGCATCGCGGACCTTGTGAGGGTGTTCTCTCTTGGCCTACGTCATCAAACATCAATTCGGCAAATCCACCGGCATAGCAGGAATTGACAATCCACTGTTGGGGTGGCGCTTGGTGTTGATTGCTTAGAAATTGAGCGAGATCAGCAACGGTGAGGATATCATTGCCCCATAGAGCGATGCCTGTGTCCCATGGGCTTGCACCGCGATCGCCATGGGTCGCGACAAACACGGTGGTGGGGCCGCCTGTGCTTGTTTGGTTTGCATGGGTTAGGGCTTTGAGAACATTGCTGACGCTTGCAGCGTGAATACCGCGCAACCGTGTTGCGCGAAAAGATCCGAAGTTAGCACCGTTGTCGGACATCAACCAGGCGAGCGTGCTGCGTACAGGATCTGGGCGCCGGGTGCCAAGCACGCGTACCGTGCGTGTATGAGGACCGCCTGAATACAACATGGTACCGCGTTGCGGATCGAATACCTGTCGAAAGAGCAACAGATCATCTTCCATAGAAATTTCGTTATTGGCAGGGCTTGATCCGCCACCAATGGCGACCCAAGCCCCTGACGTGGCGCGATTGGTATTTTCGGCGCGTGCCTGATGGGGCAATGCAAAAAATAAGACCATAACAACAACAAAAGGCCGAATTTTTTCATTCATTACACACTGCGTCATTTCACGATTGCTATGCGGGAACAAGCAAAATTTACGCGGTATTCAAATAAAATTAATGATCTTTAAGCATGAAACTTGTGATCGTGGGGTTTCATCCAGATACTTTTATCGGTGACTTAGCAAGTGAGGTTCTTAATAGATTCTTTATAACTTTTATTGATTTTTAACGACATCGAGGACGCCATGACATTATCAGAAAAGCATGTTTTTGGTCTTATACTCGGTTTTGGGATGGGTATGCAGGGATGCGATGCACAATACTCTAATGTGAGTATTGACAATGAAAGTTATAGAGAATCGTCCGATAAGATAATAGGAGGTATTCTAACAGATGCTTTTCCTGCCGTAGGTGCGATTACCAACGAAGGCTATGCCCATTGCACCGGGACACTTGTGGGTGAAAAACTCGTGGTCACTGCGGCACACTGTGTTACTGATGTCTCTGCATCGAGTTTACAGTTTGTGATTGGGGCCAGTATTTTTTCGGCGGGGGTCGTTGAGAGACACAACGTGGCATCTCTGAAGGCTCATCCCAATTACAATGATCGTACCATTACGAATGATATCGGCATTTTGATTCTTGCCACGAAACCCAGCGTGGCACCGTTGGGCGTTGTGCAGAGCATGGATACCTCGTGGGTGGGGCGCAGTTTGACATTTGTGGGTTATGGTGTCAGCAACGGTCGAACCCAGCGTGGCGCAGGCTACAAGCGTTCGGTGGATATGCCCGTCAGTTTTGTCGATGCCAAAACCTTTGGCGTTGAAGTCGCAGGACGCAATACATGCAACGGCGATTCAGGGGGACCCGCATTGTACATCGATGCGACCGGCGCCGCGTTTGTAGCGGGCGTGACATCCTATGGCGATGAGACCTGCGTGGAGTATGGTGTCGATACGCGCGTGGATGCTTTTGCAGATTTCGTGGGCGCCAACACGCCTACGGATGGGCCTCCTGGACCTCCCGTGGATCCATGCAATGGTGAAACCTTTGTAGGCCGTTGTGAGGGAGATACAGTGATTTGGTGTGAGAACAGTACCGTGAAAAACCGCGTATGCAGGACTCCGTCGCGGGTGTGCGGATTTTCCTCTTTGGCAGGTTATTATGCCTGTGTTCGACCTTAAGCCGGTCCACATCTTGCCAGATCTCGCCTGCCTCTGATTATCTCCTCAAATGGCCAAGCCGCTCAATCCTTATTCGTCGCGTATCACCCAACCGAAATCCCAAGGGGCGTCGCAAGCGATGCTTTACGGCACGGGTTTGACTCCCGATGACATGAACAAAGCCGAAGTGGGTATTGCGAGTGTTTGGTACGATGGCAACACATGCAATATGCATTTGAACGATCTTGCAGCGCTGGTACGTGAAGGCGTGCAGCAGGCGGGTCTTGTGGGGATGCGTTTTAATACAATCGGTGTGAGCGATGGAATTTCCATGGGCACCGATGGCATGAGTTATTCGCTGCAATCGCGCGAAATTATCGCCGACTCCATTGAAACGGTGATGGGAGCCCAGTGGTACGACGGGCTCATTGCTATTCCTGGTTGTGATAAAAATATGCCGGGTTGTTTGATGGCCATGGGACGTCTCAATCGTCCGGCCTTGATGATTTACGGCGGCACCATCAAAGCAGGAAAAATTCCGAAGCGCGGTGATGCGGCCGAACGCAAGCTTGATATCATCTCGGCGTTTCAGTGCTATGGCGAATCGCTTGCTGGCACCATCGACGAAGCAACACGACAAGAAATCGTGAGAAAGAGTTGTCCAGGTCCTGGTGCATGCGGTGGCATGTACACGGCCAATACCATGGCCACGGCGATTGAGGCCCTCGGCATGTCGCTTCCGTATTCATCATGCACACCAGCGGTGGATCCTCAAAAACATGATGAATGCCGCAGGGCGGGCGCAGCGATGCGTCGTTTGCTTGAATTGGATTTAAAGCCCCGCGACATCATGACCCGAGATGCGTTTGAAAATGCCATGGTGATGGTGATTGCATTGGGGGGGTCAACCAACGCCGTGTTGCATCTGATAGCCATGGCCAAAACCGTGCATGTCCCACTTTCATTGGATGATTTTCAGCGCGTAAGCGATCGTGTGCCCTATTTGGCCGATTTAAAGCCAAGTGGAAAATATGTGATGGAAGATCTGCACTATGTGGGTGGTGTTCCAGCGGTGATGAAAATGATGCTTGCCGAAGGTTATTTGCACGGCCATTGCATGACGGTGACAGGAAAAACCTTGGCGGAAAATCTTGAAGATCTTCCGGGTTTGGCATCGGGTCAAGATATTATTTCACCGGTGAAGACGCCGTTGAAAGCCACAGGTCATTTGCGTATCTTGCGGGGCAATGTGGCGCCCGAAGGATCGGTCGCAAAAATCACAGGCAAAGAAGGTTTGCTCTTTAAGGGCATCGCCAAATGTTTCGATTCTGAAGAGGCGATGCTGCATGCGCTTGAAGAAGGCAGTATCGGCAAGGGCGATGTGATTGTGATCCGCTATGAAGGCCCCAAGGGTGGTCCAGGGATGCCCGAAATGCTTACGCCCACATCGGCAATCATGGGTGCGGGTTTAGGCTCTGACGTAGCGCTTTTAACCGATGGTCGATTTTCTGGCGGTTCACATGGTTTTATCGTGGGACATATTACGCCTGAGGCCCAAGAAGGCGGACCCATCGCGTTGTTGCATGACGGCGATGTCATCACCCTCGATGCAGAAGCCAACACCATCAACGTGGATGTTTCTGATGACGAACTTGCACGTCGCAAATCCACATGGCGCGCTCCTGCCTACAAAGCCACATCAGGCACGTTGTACAAATTTATTAAAAATGTGAGTTCGGCGTCCGAAGGGTGCATTACCGACGGCTGATGCGTCGTGCCATGACATCTTTACAGTTTATTGCTCATTTGCAGATGTTGATTTTTTCAAGGCGGTCTATTGATGAGTAATATACCAATGCGTGTAGGTACTGATCGCGCATTACATGATCTGGGCAGAATCGAAGTTTCCAATGGCGTTGGGATTGTGCCTGACATGGATTGTTTTGATTTTGCGCATAATCAGTTGGATCTCTCTGGCATTGATCTCGCAAAGTTTGCGGACGGCCAGGTTGTGCCTGTGCTTCCTATACTTTCTGTGCCTCAGCCTGTTCCCGCAATGATACCAGAGCTTCCCAAAGAAGATCATCGTTGGGTTTCTGCGCATTCTGCCAAGGGAAATCGGTCGAAGCGTGGTCCATATCACCGTTCTAAAGAGCGAAGTGCGCCATTTGAAGCATTGGCTACGAAGTTAGGTTTTCCTCAGTTAGCGGCATTTGATCTTGCACTGACGAAGTATAAAAATATTAACGAGGCGAAAGGCGCTTTGGCAAAAAGCGCGGCTCTTACCGGAAGTGAAACTGAATTTTTTGAAAAAGAATTCAAGCGCTGCACTGATCGTATGAATCACTACGGTCGTTTATAATCACTGAACGATTTTTGCAGCAGCGGCGTTGGCAAAATAGCTAACGTTTTCCGGCGTTTGATCGCCCCATGTGCCCAATCCTGATTTTGCACCGCGCTTGCGAACTTCCATTTCGCGTTTTCCTGCTGGTGTTTCGATGGTAATACTGCCACCCAGTTTGGAATCACCAAATCCTGTGCCTGCAAGAAAGAATCGCGCTGCACCGCTGCCGTAGTGGTATTCGCTAAGATGAACTGATACGCGGCCCGTGGCATCTTTGGCTGATGCGGCAATGGTCACACCGCGTCGTCCGAGGGCATCGGTGACGGAAGTGGTGATGAGCTTTTCAAATGATTCTTTGGTGTATTTGGCTTTGGTTAATTTGGGCGCCAGGGCTGCATCCCAGGTAGGCGTTTCCAAAGTGACGCTATCGCCGCGTTTAAGCATGACAGAAGCAACAGAGCCCTCATTGTCTTTGACGGACATCATCAAGCTTGCGCAGCCTGTCAGCATGAAGGCCAGCATCAATCCCAATATAGGTTTCACGGAACGCATATATCTCTCCATAAGTTTTATACTGCAATAGACTTGCAATACCTTGCTCATAGGCAGAAGACAAAAAACAATACCAGCTCAGACAGCATCGCGCACAAACAGGCGAAGTTCACTGAGTGTTTCACTATAGCCACAAAACGTTTTCAATTGCTTCATGGTGCGTCTGTTCGCGACGGCCCATTGCGACACACCCACATGTTCAACCACGGTATTGATCAATTGTGCGGCATGCCATGTTGATGTTGGATTAACGATCCCATCAATGTGTCCGCGACCCGCATGCAAATGAAATGCGATGAGATGGCCAAGCGTTTGTATGGGAGGGCCGAAGGCATCGGGGACGGCACGGGATGCCTCCGAAACAATCTTTATGGCATGCTGCGATGCCCGTTGTTGTTCTGCATCGGTGGTTTTGAGCATGAGCATGTCTCTGAGCGCATCGGGCTTTGTTTGCGCAATGGCATGAAATGCTTCCGAGAATTCGCCGGGCATTTGAACAACTTCGAGGGGTGTTTCTTGCTCCGGGCGGAGGCCATAAAAAACTTTGAACTTTTCACCACCATGCCAATCTTTGGCCCAGTCGAGCGGACGCCATCCCAATGGAGCATACCAACTGGCATGATTTTCAATATCAGCGATGTGGGGTGTCCGCGTGTGTCCTAAAAAATCGCTTGCAGGATATTGCAATGAAAATGCGCGTGACAGAATCAAACGCATTTTTGTGTTTTCATGTGTCTCCGGATTTGCAACGGTAATATGCGCATCATCAAAAAGAATCGCTTTGGGTTTTCCTACAAGCGCATCGATAAATTGGTGAACCGTTTGCATGAGGGCTGGGCCACGCAGGCCCTCTACGGCCTCAATACTTACGAGCTCACAACCTACGGCGTGCGGGCCTTCGGCATCAACGCGTACGGTCGCAAACATCTTGGATTCTGGGGACATGTGAAAATGAAACATGTGATGGGTAAATTCACGGGGTCCTTCGCTGTGTACTGCAGGAGGTATGGCGCGAAGGTGGCGTATCCAGTCGATGTATTGAATGCTTTCTGCGTGAAAGCTGTCTGTGACGGTGATGTGATAGGCTGAAAATCTTTGGAGATCGACAAATAGCCAAAGAGGAAGCAACGGAAGAGGGGCAGGCATTTCGGGAGGTATTGCTGTCGCAGGAGCAACAGCTTTCGCTGCAGTGGCAATCGAGTAGGGCAAAATAGGCTGTGTTTCGCGTATGCGATGTTGCGGCGCATCTGGTCGTGTATAGGGCGTCTTCTTGGGCTTTTTTATCTGTTGTTTTGTCTCGAGGGAAAGCGCTTGTGGGTCAATCGCCGTGAGCCATCGATAGAGTTCATAAGGCGATGACCATTCAGCGTCAGGGGATCCTATGCGAGACCTATTTGATGCCATAAAACGTGTGTCTATGTGCATTATTGTCATGAAAAAACAAGATCGCATGATGTTTGACATGCGTGTTGGTAGGGGTCATGTGATTGAATATGAAAAACAGCATCAGGTTGCGAACGTTGATAGGATGTGTTTGTGCGATGTCGCTTTTGGGCTGCGTCCCGGCATATCGCAATGTGCCAAGCGCTGGGACACCTCCCCCCGTGCCGCCACTTGTTTTTCAAACATTGCAAATGGGTGGTCGTTACCCAGCCAAGCCTGAAAATTGCCCCATGCGTTTTGAGTACATGAATGAACGAGAGCTCCCGTTTCTTGCGCGTTATGAGCTGCTTGGGCAAGTCACGCTCAATTACGTTTCTGCTGAATTTACCGACGTTGTGAAGGATGTATTGCGGCCCGAGGCATGCCGTCTTGGGGGTGATGTGGTCGTTTTCTCTAAATTTCAACCTGAGAACTCTATCCGCCTTGGTAGGCATTATACGGTGATGAATACTGCGGGGGAGTACTCAATTTATCGCGATAAAATGGCCAATCAAGTCGTTCCGTAACCCCCCTTACCGTCAGCGCGATTGCGCACATCTACCTACCATATCGACCGCCTTCAAATCGTGGAATAATCATAGAGATCATTCCCAACAGTGAAAGCGGTTTATGATGGCAGAAAACAACAGGATATCCACACTTCGATTGGCTCTTCCCAAGGGACGTATGCAGGGGAGCGTGATCGAGGTGTTGCATGAAGCAGGCATCAAAATCAGCGGCATTGAGCGGGGATATCGTCCGTCAGTGAGCCTGCCTGATTACGATGTTAAAATGCTTAAGCCTCAAAATATCGTCGAAATGCTGCATCATGGTTCGCGCGACATCGGTTTTGCGGGTGCTGATTGGGTGGCTGAATTGGGCGTCGAATTGATTGAGCTTTTGGATACACAGCTTGATCCCGTGCGCATTGTTGCTGCAGCGCCGTCCAATATTCTCGAGAACAACACCTGGCCCAAGCGGCACATGTCGGTTGCTACCGAATACCCTGTGATCACACAGCGCTGGATCGAAAAGAATGGTCTCGATGTTGAAGTGGTGCGCGCATGGGGTGCCACCGAAGTGTTCCCGCCCGAAGATGCGGACTTTATTGTCGACAATACCTCCACAGGCTCAACGTTGAAGGCCAATGGACTTACGATTGTTGAAGATCTCATGCATTCCTCGACGCGTTTGTACGCAAGTCCGCGTGCCATGGAAGACGATGCGTTGCGTGTCCGCATCGAACGTTTTGCGATGTTGGTGCGTTCGGTACTTGAAGCGCGTAAACGGGTGATGCTCGAAGTGAATGTGTCGGCAGCCAATTTGGAAGCGGTAATTGCTGTACTTCCATGCATGCGTGGCCCAACGGTTGCACCCCTGCATCATGGTGGAGGTTATGCCGTGAAAGCCGCTGTGCCGCGTGCGCAGGTAGCATTTATCATTCCCGAAATCAAAGCTGTGGGTGGCACCGATATTATCGTGACGTCGCTTACGCAGATTGTTCCGTAGAGGTTGCTGATGTCGTGTTGTGTCAAAGCGGCTGCGCGTATGAATGGGCTTAAAGGCTATGTGGGAGCGCCGCGTTCGTCATTGATTGATTTGCCCCTTGCGGGGACTGAATGTCCTGTGCCTTTGGAAGGTACACCGGATTTTATCGCGGGATATCCTCATCAAGAAAGCGTGTTGCAACTTCTTGCCGAACGCTGGAATGTTCCAACGGACATGCTCCTTCTGACGGCAGGGGCCGATGAAGCGATTGATCGCGCGTGTCGTGCCTTTGTGGATCCAGGTGCCCGTGTTGTGACCACCACGCCGACGTTTGAAATGATCGCACACTTTGCTGCACTGGCAGGGGGTGTTGTGGATACGGTGCCGTGGCTGACGGGATCGCTTCCTGTGGATGCGTTGATTCGCAAAGCCCATGGTGCGGCGTTATTGGTGATTGTTACGCCCAACAATCCGACGGGTACCGCAGCGACCCGCGAAGAAATACGTCACATTGCATCGGCATTGCCGAGCACATTGATTTTGGTGGATGCGGCGTATGGCGAATTTGTGGATGACGACTATGCCTTGGGCAACATCGCGGGTAGCAATATTTTGCATCTGCGCACGTTGTCAAAAGCATGGGGAGCACCAGGTTTGCGCATTGGCTACAGCGTGGCACATCCCTTTGTGATCGATCGCATGCGCGCAGCCGGTGGACCTTACACCATCGCCCATCCAAGTCTTGTTTTTGCAGAAGATTGGCTCTGCGATCATGCCGATGATGCACGTGTCTACTGTGATAGGATCCGTGAAGAACGGACCCTCTTGCGTGAAGTTTTAATTTCGCTGGGTGTGGACGTGGAACCTTCACAGGCCAACTTTGTTCTTGCACGAACACCGCGTGCCAAATGGCTTGTGGATTCGCTGGCATCGCTTGGTATCAGCACACGCCATTTTCCCCATGTTGAGAATGCTGTGCGTATCACATGTCCTGGCGATGGGGTTCAATTTGAACGGCTTTGTTTGGCACTTCGCGCCTCGCTTGCCCCTGAAGCAATCATCTTTGATTTGGATGGTGTGCTTGCCGATGTTTCAACGTCTTATCGCCAAGCGATTATTCAAACCGTTGCGTCGTACAGTGTCCCTGTCACGGCTGAAGACATTCAAAATGCCAAAGCACGCGGCAATGCCAACAACGATTGGGTTTTAAGTTTGCGTTTGATTCAAGGACGCAGTGTGTATGCCGAGTTTGAGGATGTGAAAGAGCGATTTGAAGCCTATTATCAAGGCACAGAACACACGCCCGGTCTGCATACCACCGAAAAACTTTTGGGTGATGCGGCATTCTTAAATCGACTTAAAAAACATGTGCGTTTGGGGATGGTCACAGGACGTCCGCGGCGCGATGCCGAACGATTTCTTAATTTGCATGGTTTGCGTGATTGTTTTGAATCACTGGTATGCATGGAAGATGCCGAACTTAAACCCGATCCAGCGCCCGTGCGTTTGTGTTTGGAGCAATTGGGTGTGCAGGCTGCATGGATGATCGGTGATACACCCGATGACGCTGTAGCCGCGCGTGGTGCTGGGGTGATCCCGGTCGGTGTGTTGCCGCCAGGTGATGCACCCGAAATTTTACGCCAGGGCTTAGAAACCGTGGGCGTTGCGCGAATTTTGGACGATGTGAATCAGCTGGAAGGATTGTTGCCATGAGCGTACGCAAAGCGACGGTACAAAGAAAAACCAACGAGACACAAATCACATGTACGCTTGTTCTCGATGGAACGGGCCAAGTGAATGTAAGTACGGGGATCGGATTTCTCGATCACATGCTTCATGCCCTCGCCAAACATGCGCGTTTTGATCTGGATCTTACATGCCAAGGCGATTTGCATGTGGACGATCACCACACGGCCGAAGATTCGGCGTTGGTGATCGGGCAAGCCATCGACGAAGCCTTGGGCGATCGCAAAGGGATTGAGCGTTTTGGCGATGCACACGCACCGCTTGATGAAGCATTGGCACGTGCGGTGGTAGATTTGTCGGGGCGTCCATCGGCCATTGTGAACCTTGGTTTGGACCGTGACATGATTGGCACGATTTCCACCGAGATGCTTTCACACGTGTTGGTCTCCCTTGCGATGGCATCGCGCATGACATTGCATGTGGATGTTTTGCGCGGAGATAACAACCATCACAAATGCGAAAGTGCCTATAAAGCTGTTGCGCGCGCATTGCGTTCGGCGGTTCGTATCACGGGCCAGGACATCCCAAGCACCAAAGGGACCCTCGGATGACCACAAAAAATGTTGCGGTGATCCACGCAAGAGTGGGGAATTTGGCTTCGGTGTTGGCGGGTATTCGGCGGGCAGGTGGCAATCCCATACTTACGGAAGATCCCGATGTGGTTGCGTCGTCGGAATTTGCAATTCTTCCCGGCGTAGGAAGCTTTGTGGCCGGTATGTTGGGCTTGGAAGAGCTAGGTCTTGTGGATGTGGTTCGCGAACGCATCTGTGCCAACAAACCGACGCTTGCCGTATGTGTTGGCATGCAAATTTTGTTTGAAGGCAGTGAAGAAAATCCAGGCGTTGAAGGACTTGGAATTATTCCCGCGACCATGAAAAAATTTGATGCATCGTTGCGTGTGCCGCAATTGGGTTGGAACAATATCGTGGCACAAAATGAGTGTCGTTATTTAAACGATGGCTATGTGTACTTTGCCAATTCCTACCGTGCGACGGAGATCCCTTTAGGATGGAAGGGCGCCATGTGTGATTACGGTGGCCCGTTTGTGGCTGCTCTTGAGCGCGGCAATATTTTGGCATGTCAGTTCCACCCCGAAATTTCAGGCAACGTGGGTATGCAGGTCGTACGTCGTTGGCTTGATGTGGAGAAACAGCCATGTTGACCAAACGTGTGATCCCTTGTCTCGATGTGCGTGATGGCCGTGTGGTGAAGGGCATCAAATTTCAGAATTTACGCGATGCGGGATGTCCAGTTGCACAAGCCAAATCCTATGAAGAACAAGGTGCGGATGAACTTGTTATTTTAGATGTGTCGGCAACGCTTGAAGAACGCGAAAATTCCTTGGAGACTGTGCGCCGCGTGCGCGAAGTTCTGTCTATTCCACTTACCGTAGGGGGCGGCGTACGCAGCGTTGACAATGCAGCAGCATTGCTGGAAGCGGGCGCCGACAAAGTAGGCATCAATACGGCGGCATACAACAATCCAGGTTTAATCAATGCCGTCGCTGAGCGCTTTGGGAATCAATGTGTGGTTGTTGCGGTGGATGCGGCATTGTGTGAAAATCGCGATGATGCGTGGGAACTTGTGATTGAAGCGGGTACAAAGCGTACAGGACACGATGTTATTGCATGGTGTCAGCATGTGGTTGAACGCGGTGCGGGTGAAATTCTTCTGACATCGTGGGATCGCGATGGTACGCGATCAGGCTATGATTTGGCACTTCTTCGCGAAGTGTCACGGGCTGTGGGTGTACCAGTAATTGCAAGTGGTGGTGCGGCCCATCCCGCGCATTTGATTGAGGCCATTCGTGCAGGCGCGGACGCTGTGCTTGCTGCGTCAATTTTTCACGATGGTGAATTCACTGTGGGCATGGTTAAGAATGCCATGGCCGATGCAGGCATTGAGGTACGACCATGATCATCCCATCGATCGATCTTCAAGGTGGAAGCACCGTTCAGCTTGTGGGCGGTGAAAAGAAAGCCTTGGATGCAGGCGATCCCATTCCTATTGCGGAAAAATTTGGTGTGGTTGGTGAAATTGCAACCATCGATCTCGATGCGGCCATGGGCACAGGCTCCAATGCGCATTTGATCGAAAAACTGATTTCTGTGGCCAGATGCCGTGTGGGTGGTGGCATTCGCAATTATGAAACCGCCAAGCGATGGCTTGATGCAGGTGCCAGCAAAATTATCATCGGAACGGCTGCGCAATTGGATTTGCTTCGGCAATTGCCCAAGGCACGATTGATCGCGAGTCTCGATACCAAGCATGGCGAAATCGTCGTGGATGGCTGGAAGACGCGAACGGGCCTCGGGATCGAAGAGCGTATGCGCGAGCTTCGTGAGCATGTGGGCGGCTTTCTTGTGACGTTTGTGGAACGTGAAGGTCGATTGGAAGGCATCGATCTGAACCGCGTGAAAGAACTTGTTTCCATGGCATGGCCAGCGCAACTCACGGTAGCTGGTGGTGTGACCACAGCCCAAGATGTTGCCGACATTCACAAAATGGGTGCGGATGCCCAAGTGGGTATGGCGCTTTATACCGGACGCTTTGATTTGACCGATTCGGTGGCCGCATGTTTGACAAGCGATCGTGCCGATGGGCTGTGGCCTACCGTGGTTGTGGATGAAGCTGGGATGGCGCTGGGACTTGCCTACAGCGATCGTGAAAGTTTGCGTTATGCGATCGATCATCGTTGTGGTGCATACCATTCGCGCAGTCGTGGTGGTTTGTGGATCAAAGGCGCCACATCGGGTGCTCTGCAAACATTGCTTGCCGTGGACATGGATTGCGATGCGGATACGCTGCGCTTTACGGTTCGCCAAGGTGAACCTGGATTTTGTCACGAAAATACATGGACCTGTTGGGGCGAAAAACGTGGCTTGCATGCACTGGTGGCATTGCTTAACGAACGCCTCAAAAATGCACCCGACGATTCATACACTGCGCGTTTATTTCGCGAGCCCGCATTGCTGCGTTCAAAGTTAGAAGAAGAAGCGGGCGAACTGGCCGATGCAGCTTCGCACAATGATATCGCACTCGAAACGGCCGATGTTTTATTTTTTGCTATGGTGGCCATGGCGCGCGGTGGCGTCACCTTGGATGAAGTCGAACGTGTTTTGGATCGGCGATCGCTCAGGCTTACGCGTCGTCCAGGCAATGCAAAATCGGAGTAATTGGCATGCTACGTCGATTGGATCCTTCGCAAATTCCAGCAGTTGCAAACCCGGTGGTCGACCAAGAAACGATGTCGGTTGTAACAACGATCATCGAAGCAATTCGTAACAGAGGCGAATCGGCATTGCGTGAATACGCAGAAAAATTTGATCGCTTACCCCAAGATGCGCCTCTGGTGATGGACGCTGCGCAACTTAAACGTGTGCTCGATGCGTTACCCAAAGATGAACGTGCTTTGCTTGAACGTACCGCAGAACGCATTGCCACGTTCGCACATGCCCAACGTGCGAGCATTGGTGATGTGACAATGCCTGTCCTTGGTGGCACGGCCGGCCAAGAAGTTGTGCCTGTGCAACGCGCAGGATGCTATGCCCCTGGGGGTCGTTTTCCGCTGCCGTCGTCAGTATTGATGACTGCAATCACGGCACGTGCTGCTGGCGTTCGTGATGTGTGGGTTGCATCGCCCAATCCGAGTGTTCACACCATCGCAGCTGCGTCTGTGGCCGGTGCCAATGCACTGCTTTGCGCGGGTGGCGCTCAGGCCATTGCGGCATTTGCCTATGGCGCGGGAGCGATCCCTCGTGTGGATGTGATCGCGGGACCTGGCAATCGTTTTGTGACGGCCGCCAAAAAAATTGTGTCGGGCGATGTTGGCATTGATATGTTGGCAGGTCCTTCGGAACTTGTTGTGATCGCCGATGAAAGTGCCGACCCATCCATGATCGCGGCCGATCTTTTGGCGCAAGCCGAACATGATCCCGATGCGTTGCCTGTGCTGATTACAACGTGCGTATCGCTTGCGGATGATGTGAATATGGCGCTTGCCGAACAACTTAAAACGCTTTCTACAGCTGATACGGCATCTTCTGCGCTGAAACGCGGTTTTTGTGTGATTGTCAAGTCCATGGAAGAAGCAGTCGAAGTGAGTGATCGCATTGCACCTGAGCATTTAGAACTCTTGTGTCGCAATGCAGACGATGTCCGCAAACGTGTGACCCATTACGGTGCATTGTTTGTGGGTTCAGGAAGCGCCGAAGTATTCGGTGATTACGGCATTGGTCCCAATCACACGTTGCCTACCGGTGGTGGTTCGCGATTTGCCGGCGGACTTTCGGTGTTTCATTTTTTACGCATACGCACATGGCTTCATGTGGATGGCCATGCCGACGCTTCCATGGTTCGTGATGCCGCAGAGCTTGCGCGTCTTGAAGGCCTTGAAGCCCATGCGCGTAGTGCGGAAAAACGATAATTTGTTAGCATGAATTGATTGCGTTTCAATTCGTAGCCTGTGTCTCGCCATCCGTGTGCGAGGACCTGCACACGGATGGCAAGGCAACGGTAACGATATGCTTAAGCATGATCTCGAAAGAATTTTAGATGCGATGGCCTGGGTTCAGGAACCGCCTCTTGTTTCGTGCTGCATTATTTAGCATGCTTCCGTACCCACATCTCAGGAACAATAAAGTGCCCATCGCGAATAGGCGCTTCTTTCATCGAAGGAAGATGGTGGGTTGGAATTGCAAAGTAGCGATGACGCCAACGTGCGATACCTAATTGTTGTGCACAGCGTACCCAGAAAGATGAACTCTTTTCATCCAGAACCACACAATCTTTCGATTGTGCCGCTGTAAGCAATTCTTGAAACGGAATAGAATAACATTGATTGGGATTTGTCCCTACATCAAGGCTTGTCAGAAATTGTGGCCACCAGGTTGGATTGCTGATGTTTGGATTGTTTGCGACAGCACTTGATTGAAATTCCATGCCGCCTTGAGCAAGTTTTCCATTGGGAAATGCTAATCTACCGGTTGGCAAATTATTATAATCGGGTCGGAACCCTGGGAACGTGCAGGTGTAGCCGTCACGCACAATGCCGCCTGCATTGATGCTCATCCATGGTGCGTAAATATCTGCATCGGCTATGGGGGTGGAGTAATTCATGCTGCATGCGTAGTTGATGAGCACAGAAAGTGGCATCTGCACGCCATTTTGAAGCCATGTGCTTACTTGCGCGACAATTTGCTTCGCCGTGGGATGAACATTTGCTCCATTTGCAACAATGTATTGCATCATTGCAAATTCATTTTGCGTGATGGGGTTTTGTAATATTTGTCGATCAAGATCGGAACCGGTGTAAGCCGTGAATGCAACGGTCCCCTCTGTGCCGTAGTACAGACGTCCGAAAATGGTCATCCATCGTCCTGCTTGGATCCATTGCGCATCGTTTGCAACGGTTTCATTGTCGTAATCGATGCCTGCAAATCCGGTTTCTTCGGGACTCGTTTTTTTGCTTTCAAAAAAATGAATCCAATCGTCAACACCTGCATTCAGTAAATCTGCCCAATGACGTTGCGGCCTATCGAGCATGGACATTTGCATATGCACATCGGGGTATTGTGCTTGAAATACTTGGATGTCCGATGTGGTTTGTGGGGCACCACGCCAACTGTTGAGGTAATCATCGTCGGCAACATCAAGTCCATTGGGTGCTTGCATGGGGCCTTGAGCAAACAACGGCATATTGGTGATGTTGCGCCCGTCTTGTTGCAACAATGTGTAAGGACCCGGATCGTGGGGGTCATTATGAACATCGCTGCCACCATCCCAATAGGCAACCACGGTAACTGGGGCATTGGGGGCCGCGACAGGTGTTCCTATGCGATGAACCGGCAAAGAAAGTGACATGTTTTTGACGTCGAGGGTGGCACAGCTTTGTTGATGCTGTCTTCGTATGTTGACATGCGCGTCATAGACATCGTGATGAAATCGCAAATCCGTTCGTGGTTGTTTGGGGGCTTTTATGGTGTGAGAGATATGCGGTAACAATGGCTTGAGCAGCCGCATTGGCGAAAAAAGATTAAGCATGGGTTTATCATCCAGTTCCCCCCCGGATGACGACGTGGTGGGATGATGATAGTGGATGTTTTTTGGTGGGGCAATCAGAAACCGAATACGGCGCTTGCATCCAAGGGTGTTCCACGCAAAAGCAACCGTTCTACGCGGCATGCAACCCAGGCAGGGCTTCGCGCTGAGGGTTCATCTGTACATTGAAGATCTAAAATTGCGGCTCGTTGGTTGCCAATCTCTGTGATGTCATGGGCGATGGCTTCGGCGAGTCGCTTAAGAAGTGCTGTGTTGAGTGCAGGAGGAACCTCTCCGTGATTGGGAGGTAAAATGGAACCCGATTTTAATTCGACATGGACATTGATGCTATGGGTAAATCGTGAAGTGATCCCAAGCATCTTGAGTTCCAAGGATGCTTTGACGGGACGAACCCAGGTATTGAGATATGCGGGTACCAAAATCTCTCGTGTTTGGGGTTGGGAGAGGGTGGGTTCGGTGAAAGCACTTACCGCTGCAGCACGTTCTATTTCTTTTTGTGTTTCTTCGATCATCCCTTGCAAATCACGGGTGGTTTCACAGGCTGTTCGCCCAAGATAGTCGGCGTTGCAGTAAGGACAATTGGTGGTATTTTCGGCATTCCGTTTTGCATTTTCACACTGCGTATTCCATTTGCTGTGAGCTTTGATCAAACGTTCAAGACGTGTGCGTACGGCCGACTCATGGGATGTTGCATCTGCGAATGCAGGATTGGGTCTTGGTGCACTGCCATCGGCGAGGGTGCGAATTTCGGTGATCCCACGTACACCATGCGCGGTTGCGCCGAGATCGAGTTTCATGGTGGCAACGATCATGGGTGCTGGATGGTTATTTGCAACACACTGGAGGGCCACGGGCGTGAGTTTGCTTGCAGCATCGCAAATGACATGCGTATCGATATCTTTACGCAACATCGTGTTGGTAAGATTGAGTTGTGTTGGTAATTGAGCTGGGGTGTTTGTGATTAATGTTGCCCAGCCTTGTTTTGCAAGCATCTCGGTTGGGGATGTACCTCGTATGCTATTGATTTGTTCCTGTGCCATGCCGCGGAGTGCGTTGAGCTGATCATTGCGTTGTTTGTTGCGACGTTCACTTTCTGCGTCATCATTGTTCTGGACTTGGCTGATTGGGGCTGCTGTTGTTGCGGGCGGTTGCCCTAGAAGGCATCCGTTCATGAAGAAAAACGAGAATATTGGTACGAAAAATCGCATAGCGAAGGGTACCAAGCTTGGCGGACACTCTCAATGCTTTGGATAAAAAATACTTCGCTCAGATTGAAGGCATTTGAGTCGTTACTAATTTTCGGCCAAAAGACACACGTACATGCGATCCTGTTGCCAGAAAAATCGAATGGGGTTGGTTTTCAAATATTTTGTGCAATGCTGAACCATAGAGTGCTTCATCGTGCAAAACAATGCAATGTTCTAATACTTTTTGTAGGGTCCATGGTGGATGGTCAACACGATATTCTATGGTCTTTGTTCCCGAGACGCGTGTGTATCCCCAGTAATGTTCTGCAATGAATTCTTCGAAGGATCCAGGAAGCAGATTCTGCTGCTCAGTTGACACAACAACACCTACTTTTGCCCATTGATTTTTCGATTTCCATTCATAGGCAACGCCCATGGTTTGTTTCTCGGATTCTACTTTTCTTCGTGTTGGCAAGGACGTATAACGTTCGTTATAAAAAATATTGGCCATTGTGGCGATCAGCCACCGTGGTACGATTTCTTTGATAAAGACGACACCACGTTTAACGTCAGAACCATCAATACGTTTAACATAGAAACGTAAATTGATTTCTTCGAAATTGCGATGCAAAGGCCAGGGGACAGATAGCACTTTGGTTTGGTCAAAGCCAAACGCAACCAAACTGACATAGGCTTGGCCATGCCATAAATCCAGTTCCGTACCCGCTGGTATAAATGGCAAAAGAAGGTGGGCATCCACCGGGAAATTCGCCAGTATGAGATTGTTCCAGTGGGCGGATAAAAAAGTTCTCATGCCTGTAGATTTAACTCCGCGATCCAGCCTTGTACAAGTTCAGTTGGGTTGTTGGGAGGCTGGAGATCACAGGGCAGAGAGACGCCACCTGGAGGAATGTCGGGATGATTGGGATCAAGATACCAGGCTTGCAACCATCGTTCGAAGGATCCGCCATGGACACCTCCCATATGCACTTCCCAGCGTTGAACCCCGTGGGGATGGGTTATTTGCAGCCGAAGGTTGCCATTGTCTAAGCCAACACACGCAAAACCAGAAAGAATGCGATCATTGACCACCACCAGCAGAAGCCTGCGGCTCCCAAGCAATTCAATGATCCGATGAATGCGTCGTGTACAGATCTCGGCATAGCGTTTGCGATCAAGCTGTACGGCGGTCACTGCACGCAAAATTTCGAGGTGACCCGCATAGCGTATCGCATCGGCAATGGGTTTGATATTTTGATTTTTTTCGATCATGGCATCAAGTTGCTGTGATGTTTGGATCAATACATCACCCACCGTATGTTCTTGATACTTCTCAGAGGGCCGGGCCGTATACAATTCCAAACCCATGGCGAGGAGTATGGTTTCGCGATGCCCAAACTGCATGCGATAGGGTTTGAGCTCAAGATCATCATGAAAACCAAGTGAGCCCAATGCAGCCATCGCCCCGCGCATTTGTTTTTCCTTAAGACACAGGGCTCTCAATCATTATCGCATGCTAGAGTGCAGATGTTGTTTGAGTTTCTGCAAAGGCTTGAGGCGTGTAAAATTCGAAGGTGTGTGAACCGAATCTGATCTCGCAATGTGCCGGTAAAGGATAGGGCGTATGTGGGATCAATCGTGTATCCGCGATGAATGTTCCGTTGGTGGCACCGGCATCGTGCAATGCATAAACGCCGTTGGGATGTTCCGTGATATAGGCGTGAAATTTTGAGATCTGCGGATATGGGATGACCAAGTCGTTGCTTCTGCTTCGTCCTATGGTGATCCTTGGTAACAGGCTTTCTTCATCGTTGTGGCGAACAGACAATGCCAAGATTTGAGATTGTTCTGTATCAATCTGCGGGTATGCCGTAGATGCATGATGACCATGGGGGCGGATCTCAAAAAAACCACCGAAAGGGCGGCTCTGCTCTGTACTGAAGGCATCATGAAATTCATTGGCATGTTCCGATGCCGAAAATCGGTGGATCAAAACAGGGTGGGAATGCATGGGATACCTTTCTGATCATGCTTCGCGTATTCGGATCATACGATCTACGCATTCTCCCGTATGGACTATCGCATGGTCGAGTATGATCGCATGACTTATGTGAGCACCATGTTCAATATGTGCATTTTGCGCGATCATGACATGGGGTCCGACTGTGCTCTCAGCGCCAATATGAACACCATCAGCGATAGCCATAGGTGCGAGGAGCGTTGCTTTATCGCTGATCTGGGTATTGCCATGGACAAAAATACCAGGACGCGGTGTTGTATACGCAGCATAGGGCGCTACCGGTAATCCACGGGGATCGCCATCTAAAAAACGCAATGCTTCTTCAAGATACCGCGAGGGTGTACCCAAGTCCGCCCAATACCCGTCGCTAAAGTAGGCTACCACAGGCTCTCCATCTGCAATCAACGGTCGGTACATATCGGCCACTGAACATGCGACACGGCCCACAGGCAAGCGTGCAACAGCCCGAGGTTCAAGGATTTGCAAACCTGTAAACATCCACGGCCCCGAAGCGTTTTTTCCTATTTTGATTACATGTCCGTTTGGATCGACATCAATCGATGCAAAGTGATCGGGTTGCGAATTGGGACGTAAAACCATGGTGGCGACAGCACCATATTTGCGATGGGTTGCAAGCACATCGTTCCAATTGATGGCGGTTATTACATCTGCATTGGCAACGAAGCATGGTTCAGTATCATCGACGAACATGGTGGCGAGTCCGCCGCCTGTTCCGAGAAGTTCGGGTTCATGGGAAAGTTGAATGTTCATGTTCCATGGTGAACCATCGCCTAAAAAGTCATGGATCTGAGAACCCAAGTGATGGGTATTTACCGAGATGCTCTGCACCCCGGCATCGCGCATCGAATGCATGGCGTATTCGATCAAACGAAAACCGCCGAAAGGTAGGAGGGGCTTGGGGACATGGGATGTGATGGGCCGTAAACGGGAGCCGATGCCTGCGGCGAGAATGTATCCACGCATGTTAGACCGTTTCCACATCCCGTAGGGGCGCAGCTTGCTGCGCCCTTATCGCTTAAATACCGAGAAGCTTCTACGCGCTAGAACTTGTTCTTCTTCGCGCAAAACCACGGTGATATCATTGCCACCTGGTTTGAGTTGAACGGTCAGTTCAAGCGGTACCTGGACACCGCGTCCTATGGAGGAGATCTGGCCCAGGGGTTCATAGTATATTTTTTTGTTGTTCACGTAGACGTAGACATCTTGCAACGAATGATCGTCGGTCATTTTACCTGACAGCTTAATCGTGCTGTCGGCGGTGACCCACGATGACACTGTGGCTTGCAAGTCTGGAACAGCGTTGTATTCAACGGGAGAAAAAATGCCTTCTTCTTGGGCTTTGCCTTGGGCAGCTTTAAGCTGAGTTGCAATCACAAAACCGTGTTGTCCGTGTCCAATCACCACGCGTTTGTACCTGCCTATTTCGCCATCCGCATGCACGCGCATGGAAGGTCGCAAGAAACCGATGCGTGATGCTCCGTCGAGAGGCGAAGACCATACAGAAACGCTGTCGGTCGCCTGAAATACACCTTCTGTTTTTCGTATGGGCTTTGCGGCGCTCACAGGGAGCAGCAGCACATGGTTGATAAATGCGCCGTCGGATGTGGCCCAAATGGACAAATTGAGTTTGATTTCTTTTTCTGTGAGGGGGGCATTCAAGTGAAAGGTCAGCGTGCCCGCAGCTTCTCCGTTGGGTTTGAGTGTGCCAAGTTTGGCGCGTCCCTTATCAAGCAGGACAGTAGGCCCTGTTTTATTGTGCAACGCAGCCATGGCCTCTTCAGCAACGCCTTCGCCCATGTTTTTCACATCAACATAGAGTGTAATCGTTTCTCCAGCTTGCAACTGTCCATCGGCGTTGCCTCCCTGGGTATCATCCAAACGATAACGATAGGCCAAACGCGGTCGTTCTTTTTCGTCGATTTGAACAAAAGCTTGCTCAGAATCATAGATGGGTTTGCTCGATCCGCTGCCAAGGCGAATGACAATGTTGTCGGCTCTTGCGGACACATGGGCCGGAATTTTAATTTCTGTGGCCCATTGTCGTTTTTCACCAGGGGCCACTTTGCCGAACACAAATTCTAAATTCTTAAGCAAAGGATTGCTTGATTCTGTGATGCCATACAAACGAGAAACCGTTTGTTTTCCTTTGTTTTCAACTTCAGCAATAATTTTGAGCATTTCACCTGCCATCACAGGCCTCTTGGGCAGTGTGAGGGTCACCACCACGTTCTTGCCATCCCACGGTTTGGCATCGCCTTGGTTGTTGCTCCAGTCAATGGCCAACGCTTTCATATGTGATTCAATGTCACGGTGTTCGAGGGTTTGTTGGGCGGCAAACACATCGACGGCTTGCTTGAGCATTTCTTTGCGATTGGTCGATGTTGTTTTCAGCAACACCGATTGTGCAAGTTCGATGTCTTTATCCATGGTAAATTCGTCCATCATGGCAGCCGCTTCGACCTCATCGGGCTTTTCAGGTTCTTCAACGTGGATAATGCGATAGGTAGGGGATTCTTGGGTTTTCTGGGTTGCGACATCACCGTGACGGTTAAGATGTTTGTCGAGATCTTGTTCGCGAAGTCCTGTGTCTTCCGCAAATAGCTGAATGCGTTCTTTGCTGATCAGCGCCGGAACAATTTCTACATCGGGTTCAATACCTACCGACTGAATGGAGACATCACCGGGTGTGAGGTATTGCGCGATGGTCAGCTTCAGTGCCGAACTGTCTTTAAAGTCGTACAAGACCTGCACCGAACCTTTGCCAAACGTGCGTGAGCCTATCACAATCGCACGATCATGATTGCGCAATGCTCCTGATACAATTTCGGACGCTGATGCGCTGCCACCGTTGACCAACACCACAATAGGGGTATTCATTTCGGTTCCACGGCGTTTGGCCGATTTGACATCGCGTTTGCGATTGCCTTCGCCCACGGTGATCACCAAAGGACCTTGATCGATAAATTCGTCGGATACTTCAATGGCTTGATCGAGCAATCCACCCGGATTGTTGCGTAAGTCGAGTATCAAGCCTTTCAGCGGTGCACCTTTGTTTTGCGTCACCATTTGGGCCAATTGTTCGTGCATATCTTCGTAGGTACGATTTTGAAAACTTTTGATACGCAAGTACCCGATGCTGCTTGCCAAGAGTTTGCTTGTGACGCTGTTGATTTTGATGATTGCGCGTGTCAGCGTAAAGCGCTTGGCTTCGCTCCATCCACGTCTTAAAACCCAAACATCGATGTTGGTACCAGGCTCGCCGCGCAGACGATGCACGGCATCTTCAAGGGTCATGTTGACACTTGATTCTTCACCGATCTTGACGATTTGATCTTGGGTTTTAAGTCCAGCCTTGGCCGCAGGTGTACCAGCAATGGGTGAAATGACCGTAAGGAGTGATTCACGCAAAGAAATCACAATACCGAGGCCACCAAACTCGCCCTTGGTGGACATTTTTACTTCGTCAAAGCTTTCAGGCTTTAGCAGCACCGAGTGGGGATCTAGAGTTGCGAGCATGCCGTTGATGGCGGCATATTCGATATCCTGACGGCGCTCGGGATCTTTTATTTCTGATTGCAGAAATCGAAAGATATCCCGCAATGCCATGGTGACTTCCCATAGCTGATCAAGTCCACCCAGTTGAAAGCGTCGTACATCATCACCCGCGCGCACGGTCACGGCCTGGGGCGCATGACTCGTATCAATAATCACTTCGGGGACCGTTTTTTCGATTTGATCGAGGGCGCCTAGAAACATGTCATAGGGCGCAATGCGATCGGGATCTACATAATTCTCACGGATCAGAAGGATCACACGACTCAATGTCTGATGGGCTGTGAGATCATAGGCCGACGTCGTCGGTGCGGGACCACTCCCAAGGGAGGCCGTGGCCGACATCGCCTCGGATCTCCCGTGATCTGACTTTGAAACGACCAGGGAATGTACTACGAAAGCCGCTATGGTGAACGCCAAAACGCACCCTGCGGCGAGAAATGCTTTTCTCTTCAACTGCATGCTCCGTATCGGACAGCTGCAAGCCTTTCGCGATTTTTCGCGTTTTCTCGCTACGCAAACTGTCGGTGCCCTTGTTTCAAGGTTATTACGCGATCTCAAGAGGCGCAAGGAATCGAGGGCTTAAGATGCAGACTATTTCGACAACGCTGTGTTCCATGGTTATCGTACTTATTGCAGCGAAGCCCGTTCTCGCCAAGTCAAAAAGTCCAGAGTTACCTGTGGAGAAAGCATTATCTATGTTTGCTGCGCCAGATATGACGCAGCATTTCAGCTCATATTCACTCGATGTGGAGTCCAAGATCACCGTGATGCGTGGCGTGACGCAAGCATTGCAAGACGATCGTTTTCTTTTTGAACGCGATGATTTAGGATCCACCCACGGTTTAAGTCGTACGGAGCGCGACCGTCTAGAAATCACCACCACGGGCAATGAAACGTTTGTGCGTCACGGAAAAGGGCCCATGCGCCGGGTTTCTCGAGAAGATACCGATATTACGCGTGTTTCAGGTCTGGCGTTTGCGTCTTTGGGACAGACTTTGGCTCTTTTTAATGCCTATGCGGAGGCACCCTCTGGGCGCCGTGTTGGCAGTCGTACGGTTCGGCATTATACGATAACATCGCGAAAAACGCCCATAGGACCGCTGGGAGTTTCCCTCTCACCGCCGTCCGCTGCATGGCGAACAAATCGTGTCATATCAAAACTTCAGGGGCATCTTGACGTTGATGAAGAAACTGGACTTATCATAGGGGCGGAAATTAAAGGTACCTTGCGTTCGGGTGACAATACAGACATTTCGGTGCGTTATGTGGCCACTGTAGAAAAAATAAATAGCACCCCACGTATTCGACCTCCCGTAAGGCATGATGAAGAATATGAAGCACCGACCTACAATCACCAACCTGTGAAGTTTTTTGAGCCGAAATCATGAAGCACTATCAGCCTACCGAAGCACAACGGGAACGCGTAAGCCGTAGCAAGCGTATTGTGGTGAAGATCGGCAGTGCGTTGCTTGCCAAGGGAGGCACGGCTATTTTTAGCCAACTTGCAGGGCAGATCGCCGCTTGGATGCCTCCTGAAAAAGAATGTGTGATCGTCTCAAGTGGTGCCATAGCCTTTGGTATCGATGTGATGGGTCTTAAAAAACGTCCTACCCAAGTAAGCCTTCTTCAAGCTGCAGCCGCCGCAGGCCAGCCACGTTTACAGCAGCACTGGAGCAAAGCCTTTGCGCGACAAAACATCCATGTTGCCGAAGTGTTGCTGACCCATGCTGATCTTGCCAACCGCGAGCGTTTTTTAAATGCGAGGCATGCATTGGCAGCGCTTATCGCACATGGTGTTGTGCCTATTATTAACGAAAATGATTCGGTATCCACCGATGAGATCCGTGTGGGCGATAATGATAGTTTGTCGGCGCAGGTCGCAAGTCTCGTCAATGCCGATTTGCTTATTTTACTTACAACGGTGGACGGCCTGTATACTGCCAATCCCGACAAAGATCCCACGGCGACCCATATACCACTTGTGACCCATTTCGGCGTCATTGAGGATTTTGCAACATCAGAAAGCGGTATCTCAGGCCTTGGTGTTGGCGGCATGCACACCAAAGTGCAGGCTGCAAAAACCTGTTCGAAACGGGGTATTGCTGTTGTGATCGCCGATGGACGAACACCCCAGGTGTTGAAGAAAATTCTTGCGGGAAAAACGGTTGGAACGTTGTTTTTACCAAGCATACGGGTCGCTTCGCGCAAACACTGGATTGGTTTTACCTTAAAGCCTACCGGTGTCTTGCGTGTTGACGCAGGCGCAACGGATGCTCTGGTTCGGCGTGGTCGATCGCTCCTTGCATCAGGTATTACCCATGTTGAAGGCAAGTTTGATCGGGGTGCTATGGTGGAAATCGTAGGCCCAAGCGGCCCGATTGCGCGCGGACTGGCCGCATACGCAGCCCACGAGCTTACGCAACTGATGGGCAAAAACAGCAAAGACATTGCACGTATTTTAGGCTACGTGAGCATTCCAGAAGCGGTGCATCGCGATGACTTAACGCTTCTGGAGTACCACCATGAATAGCACACTGCGAACACTTGCAGAGGATGCACGGGCTGCATCGGTGACGCTTGCGCGTCTTGACAGCGATACACGCACGCAATGCCTTCTTTATATTGGGCGTCAATTGCGTCATGAATCGGCAGCGATCATGGCCGCCAATGCGAAAGACATGATCAACGCGCGCGCAAGCGGCCTTTCAGAAGTGATGATGGAACGCTTGCTTTTAAGCGAAAATCATATTGAGGCCATGGCCAAAGCCGTTGAAAGTATTGCGCAGCAAAATGACCCTGTCGGTGAAACAACAAAACGTTGGACGCAAGACAATGGACTTGAAATCACCAAAGTACGTGCTCCTTTGGGTGTGATTTTAATGATTTACGAATCGCGTCCCAATGTAACCATTGATGCAGCGGCGCTCTGCATTCGCAGTGGAAACGCCGTTATTCTTCGGGGTGGTAGCGAGGCGGATCACAGCAACCGTGTACTTGCCGAATGTATTACGGCAGCCCTGCAAGGGGTTGGTATGCCCACTGCCGCGGTGCAACGGGTGCCGACCCAAGATCGTACATCAATTGATACACTTCTTACGTTTGATACATTGATCGACTTGGTGATCCCCCGCGGGGGGCCAGGTCTTATTCGTCACGTGGCCCAGCACAGCCGTATTCCGGTGATCAGGCATGATCAAGGAATTTGTCATGTGTTTGTGGATGCCAAGGCCGATTGTGCGATGGCTGAACGCATTGCGGTCAATGCGAAAGTGGCGCGTCCTGGCGTGTGCAATGCCATGGAAACGTTGTTGGTAGATCAAGCCATTACCGAAAAATTCTTACCTTCGTGTCTTGCTGCGATGACACAAGCCGGTGTTGAAATTCGAGGTTGTGCACGCACATGCGTTTTGTTTCCTGATGCACGCGCGGCCACGGACGCAGATTGGGACACGGAATTTTTGGGGCTCGTTCTTGCCGTGCGGGTTGTGGACAGCATGGATGCAGCGATTGCCCACATCGATGCCCATGGTTCTCATCATACCGCCAGTATTGTGACCGACGACCCCAATGCCGCCGAACGTTTTGTGCGCGAAGTGGATGCGAGCTGTGTGCTGGTGAATGCCTCGACTCGTTTTAATGACGGTGGATCCTTGGGACTTGGTGCCGAAATGGGCATCAGCACCACGAAAGTGCATGCTTATGGCCCCATGGGCGTAGAATCGTTGTGTACGGAGCGATTCGTGGTGTACGGGAATGGACAGACGCGATAAACTAGACCCTGAATAAGTATGCAATCCATATCCGCTGAGAGATCTATGAGAGCACAAAACGAAACCGCAGAACGTATTGCCGATCCAACCCGTAAGCGCCTTGTCCCAAGCCACGAAGACAGTCTCGTTGTTGCACGCCGTGTTGCCGCCGCCGCCGATGATCTCAAAGCCAACGATATTTTGATCCTCGACATACGTGGTTCAGGCTATGCCGATTATTTGGTGCTTGCATCGGGTACCAGCGATCGCCATGTGAGCGCCATTGCCGAATCCATTGAAACGCAACTCAAACAGAGCGGGCATTCGGCGATAGGGTCTGAAGGCTTGCGCGAAGGCCAGTGGGCATTGATCGATTTTTGTGATGTCGTGGCCCACGTATTTCACGAATATTCACGTGGTTTGTATGCCATTGAAGATTTATGGAAAAATGCGCCGCGTGTTTCAATCACGTAGGGGCGGTTCGCGAACCGCCCGATTGAGAGTCGTTCACGAACGACCCCTACGGTATTTTATGCAGCGGCATTTGAGAGCACCCTGTTCCACTGTTCAATCACCTTCGCCCAATCACATCTCTGAGCCATTGCGTAGGCATTATTTGCACATTGTTCTGCAAGGGCGGGATTTTCGATGTACTGCGTGATGGCCTGAACCATGGCGTCGACGTTGTCAGATTGCACCAGCAATGCGCTCTCATGATCCGTAAAAATAAACGGAATACCGCCGACATTCGTACTCACAATCGGAAGTCCTAATGCAGCGGCTTCAAGCATCGTGACAGGTGTATTGTCCACATGGGTGGTATTTAAAAAAATATTGCGGTCATGGGCCAGCGCGCTAATTTCTTCTTTGGTGATACGCGGCAGAAATTCAATGGACGATGCCACGCCCAACGATTGGGCCAAGCGTTCACACGCACCGCGTTCACCACTATCGGGTCCTGCCATGCGCAGATCTGCATCGGGAAAGCGTGGTTTGAGGCCTGCCAACACGCGGATGGCGAGCTGTGGATTGTAGACTTCATGGTATCTTCGAACCCAATACAATCTGGGTGTATCCATGATCCGATGCTGAAATGTGTAGCCTTGTAGATGGATGGGATTGGGAATGATCTGCGCATGATATCCCAATGATTTTGCCCAAGTTTGCAAATAGCGGCTGGGGGCAATTACGGTGGTTGCAAGGCTCAAAACACGTTCACACAAGCGACGGCGTTTTTGTGAAAACTGGGGTAGTGCGCCACCGTGCAAAACTAAAAACACTGGAATGTTACGCAAACGCGCAATCATGCCCATAATAAGCGCTACATAGGTTCCACGACCGGAGTAGACATCGATCACCATGCAGGACATAGAGCGCGTAACTGCTGTTGTTAAGAGTGATAGGCTACGTTTAATTCGCCCTAGGCCCCGTCCACCATACACTACAGAGACACCGTTGGCTTCAAGCTCTTGTCCTAAAAGTTCTGCACTCGTTGGGTTGCCACCGGACCCACCGACAAGATTTCCCATGAGACCTACGGAAAGACCCGTGACACCACACATGTTCGGGGGCTATCAGATCAATCACGACATCACTATTTTTTTACGATAGAAGATCGGCGAAGACAGGATACAGACCGGTTTAAATTTTCGTGGATTGAATTTTGGCGAAGGTGCTTTCGTTTTTATCACGAAGCGAAAGAGAGGTAATATGTGATATATGCCGAACTTGAGCGACAAAGATAAGAACGAAATGACCTAGCCAAAAACAATCAATGAAAGTTTAAAACGGTCTAACATGCCCGCAATACGGATCCTCTGGTTTGGACGCGAGACCCGCGATCCGGCGTTTGCACTTGCCAGCGAGTACGAGCAACGTATTCGTCATTTTACACGCATTGAGCGGGTGCGTTTTAACGATGAGCATGCCGAAAGCCCGAGGCATATCGACAAAGCACTGAGCAATATCAATGTTGTGATCACGCTCGATGAGCGTGGCAAAAATCTGAGCAGCCCTGATTTTGCAGCGACCGTGGGACAATGGGAAAACAGTTCGATTGCGACCGTGGGCTTTGTGATTGGCGGCGCCCATGGGCTTACCGACTCCATACGAAAACATGCCAATTGGACATTATCACTTGGCGCAATGACGCTGCCGCACCGACTGGCCCAGGTGATTTTACTTGAGCAAATTTATCGGGCGTACAGTATTTTACGCAATGTGCCCTATCATCATGGCTAATTTAGGCAATTCACCTCAGGCAAGCACAAGCCTAATTTACCACTTGGGGTTCTGGCATCGTCATCGACGACGCTATCACAGCATACCGTGTCTATCGGACATGCGGGGGTCAAACCATCAGGAGGCTCGCACCACGCACGACACACGCCGTTGTAAACAATCTGACCATTAGGGCAGGGTTTGCTCACGGTGTTGCAGGTTCCTGAAGTGCACGGGGGTGTCCCAATACTTTCCATGCACACCGCAATTTTATCTAACCCTGCTATTTGGCAACGAAAGGTTGTAGCAGAGCTACAATCTAAGCCGGGAGAGTTGGACAAAGTAACACTGCACGCTGGAAAGCATGTTGCGATGGATGGTGTACGTTGAAGTTCGATGCATTTATTTCCGTTACCACAGTCGCCTATTTGGCCTATTTGGCAAGAATCAACCGGTTTGCACCCCCCGACATAGGTGGGGGCGCGATTGCGATAGGGATGGCAATAATGGCCTGATGGACAATCCGTGAGTGCAGCAAGCGCTGTACAGGGCCTCATGCAGTGGAAGTCGATACATTTCTGAGCACTGTCGCAGTCGAGATCATCACGACATTCACCAAATTCGGGAACGGCATGATCGGGTACACAATACGACGTGCCACGAACTCTGCAATGGTAACCTGGGAGGCATTTGACGCCAGAAGGTGCACATGCATGTTCGACACTGTCATATTCCACATCAAGCATGGCGCTGCATGCAGACAGTAGCACTGCAGCACCTAAGTAAAACACGACGCGTTTTAACATTTCTCGCCCCATCAGAAACGTACCTGTGCGTTCATCATGGCTCCGCCAATGAGAGGCGCCGGCAACAAACGAAATTGCGATGTGGTATCGTCTTTTTTAGAAGAAGGCGAATTGTTGGGGGCATCTTCTTTGTCGGCTTTGGCCGGTTTATCTAGAAACCAAAGTGTGATTGCAGCAACCAATGCAGCTCCACCAACGCCCCCCAGAACATCGCCTATTAAAGCATATGTTTTTGCATTGTCACGGTGGGCAGTCGCCTGAAACTGCGTCAGATTGAAATCTTGGAATTTGCTTTGCTCGCTGCTTGCAAGGCCCCACGATGTGGCTGCACCTGCAAAAGTTGCAAGGCCCGCCATGGCAATGCCAAAAGCAATTCGCTTTTTAGAGGAACACAAAAAGCCTTCGCAGATCCCGCTTGCACCGATCAAAAATGCGGGAGGTGCGCCTGATACCGAGAAGCTGTCTCTGTTTGTGTTTTCGTTCGATGCGTTGTTGCTAACATTCCGATCACCAGGCCCGAGATTGATGCTTTCTTGTTCTGATCGCAGTGTTCGTCGAAGCAGGTCTTTGATCTCTGAACGGTATGTGGATGTTGCTGAGCCATAGGAAAAAATCTGTTCGGTGACTTGTGCTCTTTTGTTCTTCAGCAAATCGTACACATGCAATTGCACCACCACCTGTTCACCATCCAAGCGCACAAGGCCCAACAAAATCATATCGGCGTTGGCTACGACACCCAACTGGTCCACCGAGGATGGAACTTGGTTGCTTTTTTTGTTCTGTTGGCGAACCTGCTCGCCTGCTTGATTGACAAGATCAAGATATTCATTGGCGCCACCAATACGACTGATCACCGCCGTTTGGCTGGCTTCTGCATCAGCCACCACACCAATGACTTTACCCCACGGGGTGTAGCCATCTTTGACCATGCGCACGTAATGGACACCTTGCGGTAGGTCAGGAATGGTATCAGGGGTTACGCCTCGAAATGTACCATCGACATAAATTGCAGCATAGCCAGGGTTTGATGCGGCTACCAATTTACCACGCGCAACCGTGCGCATCGATTCAACCGCCTTGGAGAATGTCGTGCGCATGGTGGTGTTGAATATGTGTGGATCGGGTTCGAGATCAGGAACAAGCATCAAAGCTTCTTGGATACGCTGAATGGCTGCAGGTTCTTCACCGCGCAGAAGATGGGCCGCTGCAAGCATGCTGAGTGCGTCGGCAAAAACACGATAATTGTTGGCGTAGCTCACGGTGCGCTGCAATCGGCTCACCGCACGACTGAGCAGTGAAACCGCTTCATCGAGATCCAGCGATTCATAAGCAGTTCGGCCACGTGCGATCAGTGCTGATGCCTGTTCAAGAGAATCCTTGGCTTCTTTGCCGCCATCGCTTTCAAACATTTGCTCAGGACGCACCACGGTGAAGCGATTGTCCTCTGCGGTGATTTCACGCAAATAATGGCCAACGTGTACCGCCGCTTTATCTGCGCCGGGTCCTGTTCCGTAGACCACAGACAAAACGCGGGTTGCCGCATGGGCAGGATTGCCCCAACAAGCCATAGCGAGCACTGTCCAGAACCCATGAAAATATCGCACGGAAACTCTCTTCATTAAGTATGAATAGACTCTGAAACTCTAACATCGCACTATGGGCTTCACAAGGTTATGCCACGCGGTGTTATTTCTTGTCTTTTTTCCGTCGAAATCGCGTCGCTGCAAATCGGGTGAAGATGTTTCCTTGGTTGGGTTTTTCGCTTTTTTCAAAGGTGCCAAAACCAAAAAAACCGCGTTGATTGAATCGTTTCACCATATTCGATGTCAACGTGGCCAAATCCATGGCGAAAGGCCGGCCAAAGGGCTCACCTCCGCCGCGCATCACAGCATCATAAATGCGTTGCTTTGCGGCATTCTCTTCCTGTGTGCGTACATCATCGGTCGGCGGGACAGGATCGGGTTCCTCAAGGATATCATCTTTCACAGCGACCCCCTTCTTCAGGCAGTTGGCGTATGCAGTCCTCTCGACTAGTATATCCTGCATGACGTCTCGCGGATACCTCGCATTGTTGTTCGTTCTTTTTTCTGGTTGCAAGCGTACGTCGCCTCCACAGGGTCCTGCGACCCTTGGTATTTTATCGGGCCTTGAGGGGACCACCGAGCCCTGTGGTTGCACGACCGATCCCTTGGGAGGCCTTGATCGTGTGGCAAAAGCAGTGACTGATCATGCGCTAACCAAACCTTTTGCGCTGGCGGTCAACGGCACGACCTTTTTTGAACGCATGGAGCCCAAGGCCGATGAAGTTGAAGTGCAGGAGAGCAAGGCGCATGCCATCGCCCGAATTTTTGCCAAGCTTTTGCCTGTTTTTATTGTCCCAGGGTCTGAAGATCTCATGCGCCATGCAACGGCGTTCCAGCACTTGCGCACGGATTTTAAGCTTGCGACGATTAAAACCATTCCTTCAGGTTCAACCGTGGATCATGCCGATTCGACATTGTTTCGAATAGGAAATGTTATGGTTGGAATTGTCGGCGGTTCGGCACAATTTGGCGTTGATCCCGCTGCGCTTGTTTTGCATGCGCGCAGTGCGCGGGTGAATGGTGCCGATGTGGTGGTTGCTTTGGTGCCGATCGCTTTTGATGCCGCCAAAGCATTGGCGGAAAAGCTGATTGCGATTGATGTTGTTGTGGCTGAAGGCAGTGATGTTGAGCGTACGCCTGTCGTGATTGGCAATGCGGTGGTCGTTGAGGCATTGAACCGCGGACAGCATCTTGGCTTGTTAACATTTGAAAAACGCGACGGCCAGCCGTGGATTTTTTCCGATCGAGGCGAAACAAAACGCCATCAATTGGCATCACGGATCAATGCCCTAGAGCGCAGCATCGCGAATCTTGAAGCGGGGCCTGCCCGTGAAAAACGCGAAAGTATGCTTGCTGAGCTTAAAAAAGACTTGGACGCACCCGCCACGGCACAATCCACACAATCCGTGATCACATGGCAAACTCAACCCATTCGAAAAACCATCGAACGCGAAGCGTGGGCCACTAAAATTTTGGCCGAATACAATCGTTCGTTGTGCACGCTTGCTGTGGAAGCCACCGATGGACGCCAATGCACGCCCGCACCCAATGCTGCTTCTGCCTACGTTGGCACAGACGCGTGCAAGGCATGTCATGCGCAAGCCTATGCGCTGTATCAAAAAACAGCCCATGCCAGAGCCTGGAAAACCATGGAGGATGCGGGCAAGCAATGCGATTCAGGATGCATCGGATGTCACAGCGTGGGCTTTGAAAAAGCAGGTGGTTATTGTCGTATTCGTGATGCGGTCAAATGGACCAACGTGGGGTGTGAGAATTGCCATGGTCCGGGCAGTGGTCACATCGCAAATATTGGCAATCGCAACGCATGGGGTGAATTTTTTAGGGCAGATCCCAGCGCCGATACATGTGTAGGTTGTCACAATCACGAACATTCTGATCGTTTTGATTTTGGAACCTACCTTCCTAAAATCTTAGGGCCAGGGCATGAGATGAAATAATCCGCAGGCATGTTGCGGTTGAGGAAAAGGTTGAAAAATACTTTAGGTATGTTTTATTGAGTGGATTAGCGCACGCCGATCTCAAACGGTGATATCGGTGGTACGCGCCGCCTACCGTGCGCGTACCATCGTGCATATTATGCGATGCTTAATACATATTGGTGGGTCCATGCTTCAACTTTTGGAAACCCATGGCAAACGCAAAACGATTTCCTAAGGGAATTTTTACTTTTTTGATGTGGGTGTTGTGAATGCGTTGACTGGGCAAAGAGCCCAACGAACCTCAAAAACGTACGATGGAAAACACTGACATTTGTTCGTATGGCGAATTTTACGTGATCTATGAGCGCATCGATTGATGGTGGTATGAACTCTATTCAGCGGTTGCCAATCGATCAAGGATAGGCTGATGGGGAGATGGGATCCCTTTCCATTTGCAATCTCGTCCGGCAAGCAGTTCATCGGCTTTTTGTGCCACTTGACCCGCCGTAGGGCGACCTTGGGGATCTTCTGATACCATCGCGTTGAAAAGTTGTTGAAATCCGGCTGCTGTTTTTGCATCCAAAGCACCACTGTCTACCGCCTTTTTAAGCGTCTCTCCAATTCTTTCAAGAAGATCTTGCCCCGTAAGTTGCTCGTAATCTGCATTCATAATCGTTGTACCAGGTACAATGATTTCAAGCATTGTACTTACAAGACCAAAGACGTCCGATTTTCCTGTCATCGCTTTTCCGTCATGTTGTTCGGGGGAGCAATAATTGTTTGTTCCTGATGACCAAGAGCGTGAACCGACTGGACCGGCCAATCCTAAATCACCGATGCGACAGACAGGAGGTTCACCATCAATTCTTGAATGTCGGAAGAACAAATTGTCAGGTTTCATGTCGCCATGAAATACCCCTTCAGAAGTGATAGGCCCTCGCCTCGTTGAGAATTCAACTTTGGTCTCGTGCAATGTTTGCAGGCTTTCTGCCACTGATTTGAGTATGAAGCATAAACGCGCGCCCGCCGTTTCGGGTTCGTTGGGTGGCATGCCACTTTGCCAAATGTTGCCATGCGCAGGATCAAGATCGCCGTCCATCAATTCCATGCTCATGAAAGCTTTGACTTTGAGTCCATCGTGAACATCCTCAGCGACTTCGACGATGCTGATGTCTTTCCATCCAATGTGTTGCATCAATAAGGCTTCACGAGCGACATCGTCGGGGTTGCTTTTTGAGCGGGTACTTGCTGTCGCTGGGCGTCCATCTTTTGTATCCCCCAGATACAAGGCAGCAAGTGCTATGGGCTTGCCGGTATCATTGACGGCTACGTGTACTTTTTTAGTGACGCCGTTGGCGAGTGTTTCAGAGTATCTGATGGAGTCGCCTTCAGACGTGGTGAGCAGTCGTGGATCTGCGCCCACTGGGCCTCTTAGTTCTTTAGGGACGGAGGGGGTTGCCTTTTCGCGTATTCCAGTCATCCAAGGCACGGCATTGGGCGGCTTTAATTCTAAGGCTGCTGCTAGGGGGGGGGCAGATGATTGCACTCGTGCTGGCAGGCTTGAATCTATCGCTTGAGATGTTGCCGCCGCCTTAAGAGGCTCCGGTTGCGCACTGGTACTTTGTACAGGACTACCTACCACCCTCGGTTGAAACTCTGTACTCGCCATGTATAAATATATTACAGGGTGTTCGGTGGGCGTGCTGTAAAAAATGAAACACCCAAACTTGATTTTGCACGATAACCACGGGGCTATGACTGCCCGCCATGTCGCCAACGATATCGAAAAAAAGAATCCATTGACGCAGATCCACGTAGAATGTGATGAATTCAGGTTTCGGGTGACGGAAGAGCGTGTAACAGCAGCGCTCCAGGAAGCTTCGGGTATGGGTTTTTTCACTGTGGCTTGCGTAGCAACAACGGAAGCGATCGCAGCCCGTTCTCTTGCCCCACTTCCACTGCATCCCACTGCGCTTTGCTTACATAGGTTTGCGCTTCAATCGCGTTTAGGTGATTTGCAACCTGTTCTTGATGATCTGGCATTGGCACGTCCATATACGATCGTGCCCCTTGCGAGAAAGGCCATGGAAGTACTTCAAACAGCACCTGGCGACAAATTAGCGTGCGCTTGGTGGACCTGTTTGCTGCATCATGCATTTGAAAAATTAACAGGCATCAAAGGTGTTAGATCGGTTCTGCCAAATCTTTCAGACCGTGCTTTTTCTTGTCGAGCGTGGCCATACATTGCAAGTGTTCAGCATGTTCTTCTTGAAAACAATCGACGTTCTGGAATGAAATTTGCGACAACCCAGATGCTTGCAATACGTGCAATCAACGGGATGTCTCTTGCACATGAATTTGATGAAGCACTTCACTATTGGACAGCGCTTTTTTCACACAAGGATCCATTTGAAATATTGCAGACATTGTTCATTTCACAGCCACAAAACAAAGAACTTCATGACTCATTGATGGCATTTTCCTTAGGGCAAGCGGCCCTATTGTCGCTGAATGTTTCCAGTGCACAATTTGTACGAGGCGATGGTACTACGACATCCACAGAAACAGAATTAAAAATTACGCGACCTATTTGCAAATTGCTTGCATCAATGGGTGCAGCAAAGGATGGTTCGCAAGCCTTTGATGTTAACCTTTGGCCATACCGTGAACATATTCACAATGCACTTACGTCACTTTCTTTTGTGACATTCGAATGGGGTTATAAAACAGCGTCACAAGATCTTCCACAACGCCCTTGGACTACAGCGACAATTCTTCAGTGGCTAAATACATGGTGGGAAAACGTCAAACGCGTGGATTGAAGTGACTCATGGTTTTTTCTTCCGCTTTTCCACAAATGCCCGCATACGACGTTTTTTCTCGGCGTCTTCAAACAACACAGCTTGTGCGGTGGCTTCAAAGGCCATAGCGCGATCTGTGCTCAGTTCATGCACACCATTCAGTGCCAATTTTGCAAAGTGCAGTGCGAGAGGTGATGCTTCGCGCATTTCATCGATCCACGTATGCGCGGATGCTGTCGCTTCGCCATCGGCAACCACACGATTCACGAGACCCATCTGCAACGCGGTTTGTGCGTCGATCATACGCCCGGTATAAATCAGTTCTTTGGCCCGGCCGATGCCGACCAAGCGCGCAAGACGATAGGTCGCCCCCGCACCTGGAATGATCCCCAATTTGACCTCGGGTTGACCGAGTTTTGCTGATGCGCCACAGACGCGTAAATCGCAGGCCATGGCCAATTCACATCCGCCGCCCAGTGCATAGCCTTCAATGGCCGCGATGGTTGGTTTCGTTAAAAGTTCAATTTGGCGAAATAGGCCGGTGTTGATCATGTCCAGCGCGTCACTGCGCCCACGCTTTTCCATTTCTTCAATGTCGGCACCGCTGATGAAGGCTTGATTGTTGCCGGTGAAGACGACGAATTGTATGTCATCGCGGGCTGTTATTTCGACGACCAGCAATGAAAGTTCATGCACCATCTGGCGGTTTAAAGCATTGCGAACGTTGGGGCGATTGAACTGGCATGTGCCAACACCATTTGTCACGGTCCATAGCAAGGTATCGCTCATACTTTTCCCCGGCGCTTGAGTTCAGCGTAAGCCTGGGTGATTTCTTGGGTGCGACGCAAGGCCACCTCCCGGATCTCAACCCCCAGGGTGGACACTTTGTCGGGATGGTACTGCTGAATCAAGGCTTGATACGCCTGCCGTATGGTCTCGCTGTTGGCATCAGGCGATAGCCCTAGGGTACCGTATGGATCCCGCGTGGAACGTGGCGTCCTGGGGGGATTTTGGGCGGCGAGACGGCGTATAAAGCGCCACAGCATGGTGATGATCAAACTTAAAACAATGAAGCGTATGAGAAATGCCATAGGAGGAAGACCCTAGCAATTTGGGGCCTGCTCCGTAAAGCGCGTCAAAAGGCCCCATTCTGGCCCCATTCTCACTATTGGACTTTTTGTCTGGACATGGTCCGCACCACGCTGTTAGGACTGCCCTCGCGTGCGCCCATAGCTCAGCTGGATAGAGTATCGGACTACGAATCCGAGGGCCGCAAGTTCGAATCTTGCTGGGCGCACCATCTCTCCCCTTACCGAACGACGATCCCAACAGCATCCAAATCAAAGCCATGGTTTTCGGGCCCGCGCAGTGATTTGTCAAAAGCCACATCAAGATCTCGAATTTTTATGTAACGACCACGAAAGTTATCGGGCAAGCCTTCGAGATCTGCGAGATCAAAGCCATCACCCCCATCGGTGTTAGGATCCACCAAGGGCTCTCCTGCGGATGAACTGACCGGTTGCCAACCGGCACATTGGGGGAATGGCGGGCCTTGCATCTGGGGATCACAGGGGAAATCAAACCAACGCAAACCATCATCGCTGACGGCCACCGAACCGAGTTCGTACCACGTGCTTGTTCCCGACAAAAACGGATTTTCAAAGACAATAAAATCGATGCCTGGGCCGTTTATTATTTCGACATCAAAGCCTAAAACAATTTCGCCCAAGTCGCCGAGGCTGACGACGTTAAAACCGCCGCTGTCTTGATCGCGTCCCAGAGGTGCCCCCAGTACAATACGCGGCATTTCTGTTTGGCCGTAGCCTGCGCCAGTGCCTGGGGTGAAACGGATCACGGTAGTGGCGTAGGGGTTTATGATTGGATTTGCGTTTTCTTGCGGTTCTCCACAGGCGATGATCGCAAGCAAGCAAGCGCAGAGGGCGGTTCGCGAACCGCCCCTACGTGAGGACACATGGTGCTGTACTTCGTGTAGGGGTGGTTCGCGAACCGCCCTGGTTGAGTTCGTCATGGCGATGGAGGGGTAAGGGTGGACCAAGGAAAGCTACCACCACAGCCTCGGGTGGCTGGATCGCTTTCGTCAAACGTGAGTGTTGCGTTGCGTGCCTCTTCGGCCGTGGTGTGACCAGGATATTCAGTACAGTAGTAGATCTGGTTGTTGTGGTTGAGCCAAGCAACCATCACATACGACGCAGCAGCCCAGTCGCTTTTGGGCGAGAAGTGAACCAAGCGGCGGGATGTGTTGTCGTACCAGGTGATTTCATTGCCGTCCCATAGGCCATCTGAGATCACCAACGGGTTTGGATTGATGTAGCCAGGAGATCCGTCGGTCCAAGTTCCCGCAATCGCAAGATGCTCAGATTGTGGGGTACTTGGCTTAGAAGGATCGTGACTTCCATCACCGCATGCCGAAACGAAAAAAGAGATAATAATACAACAAAAAATATGCTTCATTTGCCAACTCCCGAGCAAGAGAAAACACAGTGTCCGGCTTACGGTTTGGTTTCGGCCATGGCCTCTTGGGAGGTAGGATATGGCTTCGTCACCGTTTACGGTTGCGGGTACAGCGTCGGAATTTCACCGATTTCCTGCGTGGCGAGCCCAATGACACAGTGAAAGCATAGGGGTCAAGTTGACCCTTCCCTAAAATATCACTCGGCCAAGATATCCCGATAATCACGTTCCATGGCTTCAAGCGTGTCGCGTTCTTCACGGACGGCTTCGTTGATTTCTTCGGTGTGTTCATTTTTGCGCGCCCAAGTGACTTCGACATCACCGAGGTCGCTTCGGGTCACCAAATCGAACAATTGATGGATTACGGTATCTACCGCACGTTGCGCAACCATATTGCCGACTTTTTTGGCGTCAGCGTTGAGCACGGAGAGTTCCTGTTCTTGATTGCCCAATGTGATTCGCATGGCTTCAAGTTCACGCGAAAGATGCGCGCGGATATTGTTGCTTTTGTTCTCGATGGCGGCGCGCAGACCTTTGAGCTCGTTTTCAAGCTTACGATGGGTGACGTACAGTGTATTGAGACGCCCGCGTAAACCGATAAGGTTTTTGGATTGTTCATGTTCTTTGACCTGGGTCAGAAGTCGTTCTTCTTCTTTAAGCAATGCATTGTAGGCATTGCGAATGCGCGTATCGTCAGAATCCTCAAGCCCAACCAATAATAGATACCCGCTATCAGGATTAAGCATTTGTGCCAATTTTTTTCGTTCTACGACCATTGATTCCACAACCGCATATTCTGATTCGATCACATGTCGCATTTGTGTTCGTTCAGTCGCTGATAACGTCTTTTCATGGGTTATAAAATATTGCTTCACGCTCTCTGACATCGCGATATTTTCATCGAGTTCTACTTTGAGTCCGTCCACTTCGTTGAGCAGATGGGCAGCGATGCTTCGGAGTTCTTGCACACGGGATTCATTTTCCTCAGGAGTTTTACTCAATGCCATATAAGCAGGTTCTAATGCCTTACGCCGACCGATCACTTCCATCAAAGCTTTGGTTGTAGATTCGGAAAGGCCATTTTGAGAAAAAAGTCTATCGAGATCTACAATCCTTTCACGCAAATTGATCATCTCATGCTCTGACGTGCGTGCTTCCAAGGCTGTGTCGCGGTATTTAGAAGACCAAATACTTAAATCGCGCATGGCCAATGTTGCGGCCACTTTGCGTGCCAAACCACGCATTTCAGAAACCCACAGATGCCCTGTAGCCAGTTCGCTGATGGTATGTGCTGCGCGAAGCAACGAGGGGTCTTCAGCGATTGCCCAATGGTCCAGTGTTTCGTGGGCTATATTATTGTTCTCTGATATTTTCTCATCCATTTTTTCGACACGTAAAAGTTGTTGCAAATTAAATTGCTTTCCATGAACATAGGCGACAACTTTATCATGCAATTCTTTGTATTGTTTCGTCATGTTTTGAAAGGATTCTGAGGCCGCATTAAAGTCACGCAATTGCGTGAGTAAATTACCTCGCAACAATGTGGCTTCTGCTTTGATGGGTGAATCGGGCTCAAATTGTAAAAACATATCGAGAGATTCAACTGCATGATGGATACGATCGCGTTGTGTTTCTGGATCATGTGCGTCGGCAGATGCAGCAATATAGGTCCATACTGTTTCAAACTGTGCTTCTGAGAAATTTGGACTTTCCGGAGATACATTTTGATAGGCATCCATGGCACCCATGTGATCACCCATTTCTTGCATGAGTCGTCCACGTTGAAGATGGGCGAGTTCGTGAATTTGTCCGGCAGCCTCATCATCTTCTGGCGGTGGTTTGGCGACTACTTCTGTAAACAATGCCAATGCTTTGGCATATTGTTTCAGTCCTGTGCATGCCACGGCATGGAGGTAGAGTGTCTTTTGACGCCACGTTGCAATGTTTTCAATCTGAGTCATAATTGTTATCGCGCGATCATACTGTTTGATACGGATGAGCATTTTCGCAAGCTGATACGATAACGACGGTGTTACTTTACGAATCGATTTTAGCTGTTTGTCGAATATATCCACGTTGATGCGCTCGCCCAACAATTGGGATGTGGCCATCAGTGCCTGCATTGCAGATCCACGCTGTTCATCGTTCCCCACCGTGAGCATTTTTTCGTAGTAGACGCGTGCTGTGCGATGATAGCCGATGGCGGTAAGCGAACGGGCGAGGAAATCGACGGCCTGAGGATAAAAAGGCAGCCCTTGTGCTTCAGGAGATTCTACAACTTCGGAAAAAACCAACGCCGCGTCATGGAATTCACCATCTTGAAACAACGATTCGGCATCGGCAAAAAGAAAGGCGATAGTTTCGAGACTTGATTGACTTTTATGATCGAGTTTCTCAAGTTCGCGCCGCAACGCTTCGGCACGCACTGTGGCGCGTCCTAGATCGACCTCAAGGATGTTAAGTATCTCGACACCTTGCTTGAAAGTCTCAGAAGTAGGAGATGTTTCTTGCTCTTGTGTTGGTAACGTCAGAAGCAAGTATATAAAAAAAGGTTTCACGCTCTATAGTGTACGCGACATGAAGACCACGTCCCAATTTAGAGCTCTGAGGGCAATGGCGCAGCAAGCTACGATGCTACCTGTTTTAGGGCAGCAGCAACACGTTGTTGTGAACTTTCGGTCAATGGCACGAGGGGCAAGCGAACGCGATCGTTGCATAGCCCAAGAAGCCCTGCCGCATATTTGCAGGGTGCAGGGTTTGATTCGACAAAAAGCGCGTCATGGAGAGGCATCAATCGATCGTGCAATGCGAGGGCCCCAGTGACATCGCCGGCACGCCAGGCATTTTGAAATTGCGCGCACAAATCGGGCACCACATTGGCGGTTACTGAAATGCAGCCATAACCACCTTGGGCCAAAAACGCCAAAGCGGTGGCATCTTCACCGGACAGTTGGCAAAAATCTGTGCCGCATGCGGCACGTGTTTGACTTACTCTGGCCAAATCACCCGACGCATCTTTCACGCCGACAATATTCTTAATTTGTGCCAAGCGGGCCATGGTTTCAACCGACATGTCGATAACGCTTCGTCCAGGTATGTTATAGATGATGATTGGGATTGATACAGAAGAGGCGATGGCCTTGTAGTGTTCGTACAAGCCACGTTGTGTCGGTTTATTGTAGTAAGGCGTGACCACCAAAGCGGCGTCGGCGCCAGCGTTTTGGGCATGTTGTGTGAGCTCGATGGCTTCTGATGTGGAATTAGATCCGGCGCCAGCGATCACTGGGACACGCCCTGCCGCGGCCTTCACGCAGAGTTCTACCACGCGGCGGTGTTCTGCATGGCTTAATGTGGGGGATTCTCCCGTGGTGCCGCAGGGGACCAATCCGTGGGTTCCCGCGTCGATCTGCCGTTCAACCATTTTTTTGAACGCGGTCTCATCCAGGCCTTGTTCTGAAAACGGCGTGATCAGTGCAACAATGGAACCTGTAAACACGGGGGGCCTCCTAGGTAGAGATGGTGCGTCATATCTCCCTGTCATGTTGACGCGCAAGGGCTTTGAATATCACATCCATGCTGAACCCCTGACGCTGCAAATAGGCAAAACTACGTCGTTTGCTGCGGTCGTCATGGGCATATTGTTCGCCATATTTCCGCAGAAGGGCTGCATGGGCGCGCTCAGGCGTATCCAGACATGCAATATCGTTTGTGGGAGTGTGATCATCGCTGCTAATCTGGCGTGTATAGCACTTTTGCTTAAGCCATAGAGAGCCTTTGCCACGCCTATCGGCTTCGCGTGTGAGTTGCTCGCGCAGTGTTTGTTCGTTCAGATAACCCCATTTTTTAAGCTGTGGGAGGATCCCATCAATGACTTCGGCGGAAATTTCGCGCGCCAAGAGGCGCGTACGTAATTCGTGCTCCGAAAGCGCTCGCTGTGACAGCATACGCAGTGCGATATCCATGGGCTTTTGATCTGTAGGTGTTTTCTTACGCATAAAACCTGCACGTTTTGTATGTGTGCAAAATCTAATTTTCCCAGTCTTTTCAAGCATATAGGTAGATCATCGTTTGACACATGGGTGGGTGTGTCTTTATCATAGATCAAGCACTTGCAGTAAGGTTTTAGGCAAAGCCGAATGGATCAACCAGTACCTTTTGGCAAATATCTATTGCTTGACCGAATCAACATCGGCGGCATGGCGGAAGTCTTCAAGGCCAAGACCTTTGGCGTTGATGGGTTCCAGCGCATTCTTGCCATCAAGCGCATCCTGCCCAACATGGCAGACGATGCTGAATTCATCGACATGTTCGTGGATGAAGCCCGCATCGCCGTACAGCTTAGCCATGCCAATATTGTTCAGATTTACGAGCTCGGTAAATTTGAATCACAGTATTACATCGCGATGGAGTATGTCTCCGGACGTGATCTGCGTCAGATCCTGACACGGCTTCGTCAGGAAAATCGGATGCTGCCCTTGAGCGCTGCGATTTATATCGTCAGCCGGATTTGTGATGGTCTCGATTACGCCCATAAAAAAACCGATGCATCAGGTCGTCCGCTTGGTGTGATCCATCGCGACGTGAGCCCCCAAAATATTTTGTTGGGCTACGAAGGCGAGGTAAAAATCACTGACTTTGGCATTGCAAAGGCCGAAGATCGCGCATCGAAAACGCAAGCAGGGGTACTTAAAGGCAAGTTTGGGTACATGTCGCCCGAGCAGGTACGTGGGCTTGATATTGATAAACGATCGGATGTTTTTTCCATCGGCATTTTATTGTACGAAATGCTGACAGGACAACGCCTGTTTGTGGGAGAAAGTGATTTCTCCACACTTGAACGTGTGCGCAACGCCGAAGTGCCCAAACCACGGGATCATAATCCGGATCTGTCAGAGGAACTTGAAGCGATCATTATGAAGGCCCTCGCGGGTGAGCGGGAGGATCGTTATCAAGATGGCAGTGAACTCGCGGATGCATTGCAACGGTTTTTGATCACCGACGGAAGCATTTTTTCGCATAAGCAATTGTCACTCTTCATGCAGAAGGAATTCGCCGAGGAACGTACGATTGAAGCCAAACGCATGGAGGAATACAATGCGTTACCTCCTCCTGATTCGTCCGATGCCGTTGAGGGTGCACGGCAGATGCGTGAAGCGAAGGTCGCTGGCAATAACGATTGGGGCGACAGCGAAAAGACGATGATCTTCGAGTACAGCAAGACATCGCCTAATGATCAGGCAACACAGGTGGGGATCGCGATGATGCCCGAGGCGTCGCCGAAGGCTGCGGGGTCGTCGGATGTCTCAGTAAGCTCCAATGATGTGTCGTCGAGTTTTCCTTCTAAGAAGTCTGATGCAGGTTTATGGTTTGGGATCCCCAAGAAGACATTGGCACTGTGGGGTTCTGTGAGCACGGGACTGATTGCGTTTGTGGGTGTCCTCGTGTGGCTTTTGGTCAGCACGGGTACGGGGAGTGTCACAATCACAGGCGACCCCAAGGATATGGAGCTGTATCTTGATGGAAAACTCATCGGACAGCATACGCCCTTGAGTCGTGGTGAAGTGCCAGCAACGGTCCATACATTGCTTGCACAGGCCGTGGGTTATTCAGACAAAGCATTCAGTTTTGATGTCGCGGAAGGTCGCGATACGGTGATTAACATTCGTTTAGAATCCAAGCGACCTGAGCTTGCCGCCAAGGCAACTGCAGAAATTGTGACAGAACCTGCAGGGGCGTCGATCAGAGTGGGCGGCTTGCCCCGTGGCGTATCACCGCTCACGTTAACCGATCTGGATCCTGTGGTGCCGACGCTGGTGCAAATCAGCAAGGATGGATTTATTTCAAAGGATGTCAATGTCACATTTGGGCCTTCCGAGCGGCAAACGGTGCTTCGCGTGCGGCTTGATCCACTTGGGGCAAATCAAATGCCAGAGAATGGTGCGTCAGCAGGGTCGCGCCCTACAACTGCAGAAGGTATTTTAGGGCAAGGCGGGAACGAGCGTTCTACCCTGAAGGTTATCGTTGATCCTGAAGGTGCTGAAGTTAAAGTGGGCGGTTTCTCACGCGGCCCAGCACCTGTGGAAGTTCAAGGACTCGACCCCAATGCCTCCTATTTGGTTGAGGTCGAACAGGAAGGCTATGGTCCTTACAGCAAGCTTGTGAGCTTCGAAGGTCGCAATGTGTTTGAGTTGCGCATTGCCCTGCACAGGGGCGATGAGAGGCCTGCTCCTGCGCCGCGTCCAGCGAAAGCCCCGGTGTCATCATCGGGTGGCGGTGGGGCAGCGAAAGCTGAGGCCCCCAAACGGCCCGCAGGAGGCTCCTGCAGCGGTACTGCAGGGCAATTGAGTGTGATGGCCTCAGGGGCGACTGAATGCAAAGTGACCGTCGGTGGGCAAGCCTTAGGCACTGCACCCTTTTTCAAAAAGGCTTCACCGACAGGCAAGTGCGCTGTTTCAGTGGTATGCGGGGATGGCAGCACATACAAAACAAGTCTGACTATCGACGGACAAACACCTGGGAAGCTGATTATTAAGCCTGAAGATTGGCAGTGATATTGTGGGAGGGTTTAAAACCCGCCTTTAATACGTCATCTGAATTTGAAACATAAAATTGTTGGCAAGATAACCGGTACTTCGTCGTGCATTGGGATCTGGCCCAATGCCCGTCGGCAGTGTGTAGTTGGTGTCGAGATAGATCAGCATGTTGTTGATGCTGAGGCTTATCCATTTTAAAGGCGAGTAGCCGACGGATGTGGTCCAGTTGTAGCTTAAATCACGCCGTTTGCCGGCGAATATGTCGGGTACGACCGCTGCGTATTGATTGTAGCTGAATCCTAATCCTGTGCCTACGGAGAGTTTTTTCCAGAGTATTTGTGAATAGGACACGCCAATGCCTGTTGAGTGCATCAGATTAAAAAGAGGAACACTCGCCATGCCGTAGGAAAGACCAATGCCGGTGGAAAACTTTTTAGGCACAACGTAATTGAGATTAAAGCGTGCAACGCCACCATGGCTGGTGCCTGTCGCTTCGTTGGCGATCATCGCGTTGTAGCCAGCGCCCACGGTGACTGCAATGCGTTTGGTGAGCGATCCAGTCACACCAAGTTCCGATAAAAATAGGTATGCGTTTTTTCCTGTGGCGGAACCTATGACGGGTGTACCATCGGCACGTATGAGATCACGTGTGTTGTTGAACGTGCGAATGGTAAGTCGATTGATGGAGTAGAGTGCAGTTTTAGGTAAAAACCGCCATTGGATCCGCAGGGAAGGGATGTGGGTTATGTTATCAAATATATTGGTTGAGTTGATGGCGCTTGTGCTTACAGAATCGAATGTGGTGAAGCCGAACATGTAATCAGCCGTGATAGAGAGTGCACCGCCCCCAGGAAGAAAGCTCACTGATGTGCCGGTGTTGACTGTGTTGACCCCCAACCGTTGCCCGAGTACTTGAAGGCGAGGGGGCACCATACGTTGAAAGCCACCATACATGGAAAAAGTAACGCCTTTTAATGCGTAGACCATGCCGAGATTGGCATGGCCGGTTGTTGCGCTCAGATTTTTGGTGGTTGGATCTTTGAGGCCCCAGTAATGGTTGTAGCTCACGCCACCAGCTAGGGTTGTATTAAATTTTTTGTATGCATAGGCCGTTGTTGTGTTGAAACTCACGGTGGTGCGTAAATCCTCGACTACGCGGAAATTAATGCCTTGGCTGGCACCTGGATTGCGATTGGGGTTGTAGACGTAGTTATTGCCAACATCGAGGGTGAAATGGAAAGTGAGAGGGCCAAGGTGCAATCCATTGCGTGTAAAAACCGATTTGAGACGCTTGTGTTTGTTCGAGTTTTCGGGGTCATCGATGTCGCTGGAGGAAGTAGTACGTTCGATCACGGTGACGGGTGAAAGATCTGTCTCCGTTTCAGCATCGGCGGCGTAACTGTTGGGTGTCAAAGCGAGAGAAGCCAATATCGTGGCAGCATAGATCCACCCCTCGATATTGCTCGTGGTTCTCATTCAACGCCTATCACCACCGCTCGTTTTGTGTGCCGAAAGTGCGGGACACAGTGTGCAATGGAATTACAGTAGTGTACATAATTTTGTAACGTTATGCGTCCGAGCTGTCAATTTTTTGCTATGATAATTCGCTTAAATGCCCTGGTTTGTCTTCTTATCAGTCGAAAGACGCAACCGAGGCCGATGCAATAGGCTGCTTTATTGCACGATAAATTTGCGTGCCGATTTTTGGGCCTAGGATCTCTTGCAGATCTTTTTCGGATGCTGCGCATATCGCGTCGTATGAACCCAAGCTTTTCAGTAAGAGATGCCGTCGTTTGGGACCGATGCCGATCAGTTTATCGAGTTGTGAATGTGCGGCGTCACGTTTTTGCAAACGTCGATGGTAGGCTATCGCAAAACGATGGGCTTCATCGCGGGCACGCTGCAGCAGCAAGAGGGCTTCGTTGTGAGGTTCAAGAACAATCGCATCCTCGGTATCTGGTGCAAACACGCGTTCCTGTACGTCGGCTTCGGTGCTGTTGGGTGTTTTGTGCCCATCGGTACGCGCTTTGGCGAGTGCGAGAACATCCACTGTGTCGATACCAAAATCACGCAGTGCCTGCTGGGCTGCGTTGAGTTGTCCCTTGCCACCATCAATGAGCATCAACTGAGGAAGATCACCGTTTTCAAGGCCACGTCGTGCACGTCTGGAGATGGTTTCATAGATCGATTTGCAATCATCTTGCGTGATGAGGCTTTTGATTTTGTAGCGTCGATACCTGGCTTTGTAGGGTTTTCCGTCTTTTAAACACACCTGGCTTGCTACGATATTTTTTCCTTGGGTATGGGAAATATCGAAGCATTCGATGATGCGTGGAAGATGCTTGAGATAAAATATATTCTGTAGATTGTGAATTGCATCGGCATGTGTACTGATTAATGGCCCTGCCTCAGAAAACATTTGTTCTGCGTTTTGATTGGCAAGCTTAAGAAGTCGCATGCGATGACCGCGTTGTGGAACAACAATTTTTACCGTGTGATGCCAGCGCCCTGATAAATGTTGAGCAATCTCTTCGGAAAACTCAAATGGGACGGAGGTGATAATTTCATGGGGCCCATCCTGAAAACGTCCATAATATTGGGCAATAAAATCTGCCATGATATCGGAGTCACACGCATGTTGACCTTTAAGCATAAACCGATGTGCATCTTGAAGACGCCCACCTATCACACGGAGCATGTGCATCGTGACCATGGTTCCATGCCGATGCATGCCGATGATATCGCGATCGGAAAAGTCACGGGCCACGATCTGTTGATGCTCAAGAGAATGCTGTATGGCTGATATTTGATCGCGTAAAATGGCAGCGTGTTCGTAATTTTGCTCTTCAGATGCCGCAATCATACGCTTTTTTAGATCTTTCAACAAAATATCGCCTTGACCGAGCAAGAAATGCGCCACATCACGAACGCTGGCCGCATAGCTTTCTTTTGGGACCTCAAACACGCAAGGTGCGGGACAGCGTTTGATCTGATATTGCATGCACGGTCTGTCGCGATTGGCCAAAACTTGGTCGGTGCATGTTCTGAGTTGAAAGTGGCGATTGATGATCCGAAGCGATTGACGAATAGCCGCGGCCGAATGATAGGGACCAAAATAGGTGGCTTCATCTTGGCGTCGTTGCCTAACCACTTCAATGCGCGGATAGGGATGCGTGGTGCTTATGCGAAGACTTAAAAACTGCTTGTCGTCGGTGAGGCGCACATTAAAACGCGGCCGATGACGTTTGACCAATTCATTTTCAAGAATCAACGCTTCTTTTTCATTGCCGGTGATAATAATTTCCACATCGAAAAACCATGTGTCGATCATAAGCGCGAATGTGCGTGTGTCGGTGCCTGTCGCGTAGTTTCGCAAACGTGCGCGAAGATTTTTGGCTTTTCCGATATAAACCGTCACCCCGTGCTTGTCTTTAAACAAATAAACACCAGGAGCCGTGGGGATTTTTTCGAGCTTTTCTTTGAGCGATTCAGACATCGGATGCTTCTAACACCCTAATTTTATCCCGCAAAATGGCAGCGCGCTCAAACTCTAAGGCTTCGGCGGCGCGCATCATCTCGGCGCGCAAGGTAATGATTGAAACTTCTGGTGCTTCATCGTGATCGACGGTGGCGGTGGCTTTTTGGGCGATTTTTGGCATGTCCTGAATGGTTCGCACGGTGGATTTGGGTTCGATGCCGTGTGCTGTGTTGAAAGCTTGCTGTTTGGCCCGTCTGCGATCTGTTTCATCCATGGCAGCACGGATCGATCGTGTTATTTTATCGGCATAAAAGATCACGCGGCCATCACGATTGCGTGCTGCACGACCCACCGTTTGGATAAGTGATGTTTCCGAACGTAAAAATCCTTCTTTGTCGGCATCAAGAACGGCCACCAATGCCACTTCTGGTAGATCCAAGCCTTCCCGCAGCAGATTGATGCCCACCAGCACATCAAAAACGCCAAGGCGAAAATCTTTTAAAATATCAATGCGTTCAAGGGTGTCGATGTCCGAATGCATATAGCGAACTTTAACCCCTGCACCTTGAAAAAATTCGGTGAGATCTTCGGCAAAGCGTTTGGTGAGGGTTGTGACCAATACGCGGTAGCCTTGGGCAAGTGTGACGCGAATTTCCGCAAGAAGATCATCGATTTGATGTGCAGCAGGGCGTATCTCAATAGGTGGATCCAAAAGTCCTGTGGGTCTGATAATTTGCTCCACCACAACACCTTCGCATTGCTTGAATTCATAGGGGCCAGGCGTTGCACTGGCGTAAATCACACGATCAACACGTGTCTCAAACTCGTCAAACTTAAGCGGTCGGTTGTCGAGGGCCGAGGGCAAGCGAAAGCCATAATCGACCAAGGTTTGCTTGCGCGAACGGTCGCCTTTGAACATGGCGCCTACTTGGGGAATGGTTTGGTGACTTTCATCGACAATCAGCAAAAAATCTTTGGGAAAATAATCAAGCAGCGTAGGAGGCGGGGCGCCTTCGGCGAGGCCCGTGAAGTGGCGTGAGTAATTTTCAATGCCATTGCAGTAGCCCATTTGGGCGAGCATTTCGAGATCGTACACCGTTCGTTGTTCAAGGCGTTGGGCTTCCAGCAAGCGATTGTTGGTCTGAAATGTTTCAAGTCGCTGCCGCAATTCATCCTTGATGGTTTGCATGGCGCGTTGCTTGGATACAGGTGTCACGACATAGTGACTGCTTGGGTAAATCGTTACTTTCGGAATGTTTTCCGTGGATTTTCGCGTGAGCACATCGAAGCGGCTGATCTTTTCGATCACATCGCCAAACCATTCGATGCGAACTGCATGGGCATCTTCATTGGCGGGAATAATTTCCATGGCATCACCGCGGACACGAAACGTTCCACGATGGAAATCGATATCGTTGCGGATGAATTGGAGATCGATAAGCTTTCGAATGACGTCGTTGCGGTCGATATTTTGCCCAACCTCCAAAATCACGAGCATTTCGTAGTAGGCATCAGGGGAGCCTAAACCATAAATGCATGACACACTGGAGACGATGATGACATCGTTGCGTTCAAGCAGCGATTGGGTGGCCGAGTGGCGCATGCGATCGATGGCATCGTTGATGTTTGAATCTTTGTCGATGTACGTGTCGGATGCAGGCACATAGGCTTCTGGCTGATAATAATCGTAGTAGGAAACAAAATATTCCACCGCATTGTGCGGAAACAATTCTCGAAACTCATCATACAGTTGCGCCGCGAGGGTTTTGTTGTGGGCCATGACCAAGGTGGGTAAACCCATTTGCGCAATGACGTTGGCCATGGTGAACGTCTTGCCAGAGCCTGTGACACCCATCAGGGTCTGTTGCTTACGTCCTGCACAAAATTCCGAAACCAGGGAAGCAATGGCTTGGGGTTGATCGCCTTGGGGTATCCAAGGGCTTTCAAGAAGAAACGTGGCAGGTTGGGTACTGCGTTTCATGGCGCTTGGGTTGGGGTGGTTCCTGGGGCTTGAGACAAGCGCTTAATTTTTTGGACGATGCCCATGGTTAGACCGAGTATGACGTAGGTCCCCAAGAATGCAAACATAGCAAGGCTTGGGGATGCAAGAATGGCAAGGGCCGAAAAGCCTGCGAGAATGGCGAAAAAGAATGAAAACCCCGCTTTGTCGGCGCGAATGTTCTTGTACGTGCGATAGGGCATCGTAGAAACCATCAGGTATCCCAAAAGTACGAGTCCGATCGTGACCAAGGTGGGGTGGGTGTGCCAAGTGAGGAGATTGCTCTCACTGCACAAAATGGCGGAAATCAAAGTGCCTGCCGCGATGGGAATAGGCAGACCCGTAAAATGGGTCGAGACATGATCGAGATCTTCTTCTTGGGCAGACACATTAAAGCGTGCCAGACGCAAAGCACCGCAGGCAACGAACACAAATGCCATCACGATACCCAGTGTTCCCATGGGCTCAAGCGCCCATCGGTAGACGATGATCGCGGGCGCAACGCCAAAGCTTATGACGTCGGCGAGTGAATCAAGCTGAACACCAAAACCGCTTTGGGTATGGGTGAGCCGTGCGATGCGGCCATCGGTGCCATCGAAAAATATTGCGAAGAATACCGCAAGGGCGGCGCGATAAACCGCGCCAGGTGCATCATGAAAGATGGTGATCAGGGCAAAAAAGCCACAAAAGATACTCGAAAGTGTAAATAGATTGGGCAACACGAAGAGTGCTTTGCGTAGGTTGATGCGACGACGGCGGCGTCTCCGCCCCTTGGGTATGCTCATTGTTTTGCCTAACTGCCCGTTACAAGTTTTGCCAAACTTTCGTTGGCAAGGCCACACTTATCAAGTTCTCCGCGGTGCAGCGTATCGCAAACGGGGTCGCAAAGATCGATCCAGTGCTCACATTGCTCTTTTTGCGCGGAGGAAAAAGACGATTTTTTGCCTGTCTGATCAACCCGTTGGGTGCAGGCCTGTTGTTCTGAAATAGTGGTGGAGCAGTCGCATATCTTTTTGGCAAGCTCGGTGCATGGATCTCCACAGGCCATCGATATTGATGCGACAAGGAGTATGTTCCATCTTACCACGTTAGACATGCAACCCTGTGTCTAACAGTTTAGGGACGGGTCAGGCAAGGTGGGGTCTGGAGGATCATTTCGTGGCTTTAGCTCTACGCGTTTTACTCCACGATGTCATTTTGGCCACTGTTGTCGTAGGACGCGCAGGCTGGGCGCTCCAGAAGAGCCATTCAGGCCAATGTGGCATGCCGATCGTATAGCTGTCGCGAAACGTGAGCGCGGTGTCCGATCCATCTTGAGGGCGCCATCGGCTTCTCACCAGGCGAAATTCTTCAAGAGGATATTCACGCATGGTGTTCGATTCGTCGACGAAGAAAAACCTGGGAGAAACGTCTTGGCGTACATGACGAAGCACTGGAAGTTCGTGGTCCCAAAGAATGGTATCGGTGGCGAGCACAGGGTGCTTTGTTTTAAACTCGGCGATGCGATTGATGCTTGCGATGACAATAGGTCTTGCAGAACCCGTGGAAAACGTTGACGCAAATAATTTGGAAACAAGGACACCAGTGGTCTCCGCAAGTCGTTTTTCTTCGACAGTGAGTGATTGGCCAAAAAATTTTGCTGCCACCTGTTGTTGGTCAGATCCGCTGGCGACATCCGTATCAATCTGACGTCGTAAGTCCTGCGTGCTGCGGGCATATTGGCGCAGTACAGGATTCAAGGTTGGCGGGATCGCAGTGGTGATGGGGGCGCCTTCCAAGGTGCGCGCGCTGGCGAATTGTTCTTCCCATGCAATAAACAAGATATTGCACAGTGGCACCGAGAAGTTGCAAATGCCATGATACTCCCGCGTGGCATCTGCAAGTGATGCGTCCATGGCTGCGAAACCTGTCCATAGAATAATCGGTCTGTCACCTGGACCACGAAGAAAAGATGGCGCATCCTCGGGAAGATCCAACAGCGTGCTTTCCGCTTGGATAAGGCGCGCTCGGATCTCTTTTATCTTTGGGGATTCGTCGTGCCCAATACTCGCCAAGTCAGCGTCGGTGAGTTGTTCGGCCAGTGTAAAAAAATCATGGATGAAGGTGCTCAATTCTTCCCGCAGGAGGGCTGGATTGCTGGCACGCAGTGGAACAAGTCGATCACGGGGTTTTTCAAGATGGCCCTTGGTGGCCGCAAAAAGGCGATTTACAGCTCTTTCTACGTTGTCATCATCGAGTGGGCTGGCTTGATGGCTGGAGACTTTGGCAACGGCCACGCGACTCTGTGTCAGGTGGGAAACAACAACGTCTGCAACGGTGGGGCATGTGTCTTCCTCTGCAACATGGGAAGGTTTTCCAGCCGTGCGGAGCAATGTCTCTGCAATGCTGTGACTGGATGTACTGTCGTACACAATCCCAGAACCCGCATGTGCGAGGACACTCAAATTCCCGCGTTCCCAGCCGTGGGTACCATCGAAATATGCGACAATGCCGCGTGCACCCCATGCCAAGGCTTCATGCGTCGTTGCGGCACCGGGTTTGATGATGAAATGATCGGTCGCCGATGCGAGACTTCGCATTTGGATACGGTTAAGCGATGGCATCACACGGATACGTAGGTCGCGGCCATCACGGTTGGTGATGATGAATGTGTGTGGTGAAGTGACAGGATCATCACCAGCAACGATCGAGGAGAATGATATTTTTCGTGCAGTAAGGTACGCTTGTACTTCTTCGATGCTCAGCGCGGTATTGGAGCCCACGAGCAACAACAGATCGCGATCATGTGCAAGTTCGCGGTTGTCAATGAATGCATCCAGAAATTGTCCAACCTTCCCTTTGCACCCTTGTCCGCCGAATGACAACACGGAGAGACGTCGTGTTCCCGTGGGATTGAGGGCGTGCAAGAACGCTGCTGGGTCGGCTTGTGGTGGATCGTCGACGGGATACCGTGTTCGCACAAATCCATCACCCGCTGCAATGACGGGACGACCGGCATCATCGACGGTAAAAGCGTCACCATCATGGGTTAGGATCTGGGCGCCTTCAATATGAAAGTCTTTCACATGCTTGGCGAGCCATGTGAGTTTTCCATTGATAGGACCTGTGTCGATGACATCAAAGACGACGTGTTTCCCATCGGTGATCAATCTTGCATCGTGTGCAAAGGTGTTAAGCGAAACGACGACAGGCGCTTCACCCACCTGAATGCGAAGTGCATCCATACGATCATCATGAAGGACGCCCGCCAGTCGATTGTGCAAGCGATTGAGTGCTTGGTATAAAATGGGATTGTTGCGTTTCTGTTTGATCTCACGAAATGCCCATCCTCGTTTGAAACCGATAGCGCGTTCAAGTGGATCAGGACCGAGATCTGTGGTTTCGTTCACGATCCGTACACGATACCCTTTTGATTTGAGTTCGTCGGCGACTGTTGTTGCTGCGGTGAGATGCGCGGTACCGCCGTCGGAAGTGAGGATCACGATGTCACTGGGCGGGACAGGATTTGTTGCGCGTAGAACCTGCAAATGCTCGGTCCAACGAACCGAAACGTTTTTGAGCAACTTATGCAATTTCGCCATCAGAGCAGGGGCATCAAATGTGCTTCGTTCAACCCATTGTGTGGCGATCTTAATAAAATTGCGATTATCAGAACCCACGTAGGGATGGTATTCCATCATCAAGGCATGGACAAACGCATGTTCTTCCGGTGGGAGGTGAAGTGCCGTGATTTCGTGAGCAAGGATCTGCGCCTTCACCGGTTCGGTGTATGTGGCACCATCGCGGTAACACAGGTTTTGGTCGATTTCGCCAGGTGCCATTTCAAGGGCGATGACGTTCGCGGGTTTGCCTGCAATTGTTTCATGCGTACCCGAGAGGGTTGTCACAGAGACGATTTTTTTCCACTTCTGTTCAGGAAGATCAGCAAGCGCCAAAACCAGTTGATCGAGTGGACCCCCAGAGCCCATGGCTTTGTATGCATTCGCAGGATCCGATATTTTGAGGGTAGCAAAAATGTTGGGTAAATCGAGATGTCCCGTGATGACTGCGTGGTTGATGCAGTGTTGAATGGCGGCCGTTGCGGCTGTGTGCGACAGCGCGTGTGATGCTCCCAAGGGTTGGCTTTGAAGGGGCGGGTCGCGTTGTTTTGTCTTCTTAAAATCGTCCTTGGTTGCTGCTGCCGCAGAAGCTGAACCGGAAGCAGCATCAGGGGGTGGCTGAACATGCCCCGCAGCGGTCGTACTTGTTGCCGTGCCACGCGGCAATTTAGGAGTTCGTTCCCCTATGGAAGCCATTCAATCAGCGCTCCAATGTTTAAATGATATCACTTCTCCCAGTGTTTTCTTGTCATATTTAATTTGAAGGGGTCAATCAGGCCCACACCATGACTTTGTGACCCTTCATGCGATACCCTGGAAATATGCAGAATGCCCAAAGCGGCTACGCGCTTGCGTTGTTGAGTGATTTACATAAACGGGAGCCTGTTTTGGCTGAAAAGCTTGCGCGTAGGCGGCGTGCGGCAGAGACCGTGAGGAGTCAGCTCGAAGAAGAGCTGAGCCAAGCCGAAGCGCGTGCGGTGGTGCAGCGGGATATCGAACTGCGCATGCGCCAGTGTCGTGAAAAGATCCATGGTCTGAATGCGATGTTGCCAACCCTTTATCGGGAGATTGAAATTTTTCGGCGTCAACGAACGACGTATTTCGCACGCATGCGTGCGGCGATTTCGCCCGAAGAACAAATCGAATTTCGTTCTGCAGCGGCTAAAGCCGATGCGCAGTCCAAGGCCCATGAAGAAGAGCTTGCGGGGATCGGTGTCAAGGTGAACACCTTGCACGAAGAACTTAAAGCCCATGAAAAATCTCACCAGGAAGTTATTGACGCGCGAAATGTGGCATCGGGCAGTATTCGCAAATTGCGCACCAAGTGGCCAGCGCCTGAAGAATTGACCGAACTTTTCGATGTACGTATGGGCATTGCCCATTGTGAGTGGGCGCTAGAGGGATCCGTGGACGTCTGGCGCTCGCATGTTAAAGCCGCCAATGCGCTTTCGGAAGAACTTAATACCGGTTTTGTTCGCGGATTTTACGCCCCAGAAGTTCACAGCGATGTGGTGGGTGGACGTCATTGGATCAGCAGTGAATCGGTTTTTGCGGCGGTTGCTTGCGGGGATATTCCCTATGCCAAAACATTGTTTACGGGCGCTGCGCGTGCGGATATGGCTTTTGATCATATTTTCCATATTTACCGTTTGTGGACCCTCGGTTTGTATTTAGAAAATCGCCATGACGAATTGCTGCGTATGTTGCGTCGCCATCGTTATTCCACGGGTGTACGTGGTGCATACACGCAAGCATGGGCGGGACTTTTGGCTGGAGATTCTGCAAGATTTTCAGAGGCCGTGAGTGAGATCATTGATGAAGAATGGCGCACATGGTCTTCTTCGGGATCTGCGCGTGCTCTTGGTGTGGTCTGTGTGCCAGCCACGGCTTTGATCTATTTGGCCAAAGAGCGTGGTTTGGTGGTATCAGTGACGAGTTCTCGCGTGATCTCTTAAGAAAGTGTTCTTTTCATGATGAATGCAATTTGGCTTGTAATGGTCGTAGGGGCCGTGGTGTGCGGTGCCTTCACAGGACGCCTCAAAGACGTGACCTTGGCCGTGACGGAGAGTGCATCTTCGGCGGTGATGTTGGCCATCGGCCTTGTGGGGGTCATGGCGCTTTTTTTAGGATTGATGCAAGCGGTGCGCGATGCGGGATTGTTGCGTGATTTGGCACGTTTGATCAGGCCTGTAATGCGTCGTCTATTTCCGGATGTTCCTGCGGATCATCCTGCCATGAGTATGATGGTGCTCAATATGGCGGCCAACATGTTGGGTCTTGGCAACGTGGCGACGCCATTTGGCTTAAAAGCCATGACGGAGCTTGATAAGCTCAATCCACGTCCAGGCGTTGCGACCAATGCGATGGTATTGTTTTTGGCGATTAACACATCGGGCGTTGCGGTGCTTCCTACAGGCATGATCGGTATGCGTGCATCGCTCGGTTCTACAGAACCGGGATCTATTTTGCTTACAACCTTGATTGCCACTGCTACATCCACCACGATTGCGATTATTTCGGCTTTGTTGCTTGCTCGTTTTTGGCCGGTTCCCCAAGGAATTGTTGTGACCCATGAAGCGCCTCAAGCGACGATCGAAACGCCCGATGCGCTTGCCGTTGCAGCATTGCCTGAGCTTGAACCTTGGAAACGCGCACTGCTCTGGTGTGCCGTTCTTCTTGTGTTTGTGGGCTTTGGAACTGCATTTTGGCAAACAGCCCAAGGCGATGGAGGTGTGGATGCTGCACGTCATGCGGTGTTTGCGGAATGGCCCTTGCTGGGTGTTGTTGTGGGGCTAGCCTTGTTTGCGGCACTGCGCGGTGTGAAAGTTTACGATGCCGTTGTGGTTGGCGCCAAAGAAGGCTTTGAAGTTGCGTTTCGCATAATTCCCTATTTGGTGGCGATCCTTGTGGCGGTGGGCATGTTGCGCGCATCGGGCGCGATTGATTTGATGGTGGCAGCATTGTCACCTTTGACATCGTTGATTGGTATGCCGAGCGAAGTGTTGCCCATGGTGTTTCTGCGGCCGTTGTCGGGATCGGGTTCTTTTGCGGTGGCGGGCGAGATCATGAAAGCCCATGGTCCGGATTCGATCATCGGACAAATTGTGTCCACCATGCAGGGAAGCACAGAAACGACGTTTTATGTCTTGGCGTTGTATTTGGGATCCGTGCAGGTGCGCGCTGCGCGCCATGCGGTGCTTGTATGTTTATTGGCCGATGCCACGGGGATGATCATGTCCGTTTTGGCATGCCGTTGGCTCTTGTAACCTCCTTTCTATAGCCATCTTGTGGCAGATAAAATATATCTTGTTGTTTATGCTTTTAGTCGTTGATGTAGGAAATACCCACACCGTTGTTGGCTTGTACCGCGAGAAATCGTTGGAGCATACATTTCGTTGGTCCACAGAAGTGGCGCGCACCGAAGACGAAATATGGGTTTTGTTGCGCGGGCTGCTTCAAGACACGTCGGTGATTGCAACTGAGATCCGAAAGGTGGCCATCGCAAGCGTTGTTCCACCCATGACTTCGGTATTTCGTAATTTATGTCAGCGTCGTTTATCGCTTGAGCCGGTGGTGGTGGGGCCTGGGATTAAAACAGGCATGCCGATCCGTTACGATGCGCCCCGTGAAGTGGGGGCCGATCGTATTGTCAACGGGGTGGCGGCTTATGAACGATTTCGCCATGACTTGGGTGGTCCCTTCGGCGTGATTGTTGTCGATTTTGGTACGGCCACAACGTTTGACGTGGTCTCTCCTGTAGGTGAATATTTGGGCGGTGCCATTGCGCCTGGTGTGGTGGTTTCCATGGAGGCTTTGGTGCATCGTGCGGCCAAGTTGCCCAAAGTTGATTTAGAGCGCCCGCCTGCGTGCATTGGACGCACCACCGTGGCCAGTTTGCAATCAGGTTTGTTATTTGGCACGGCGGCGATGGTGGATGGCATGGTCGATCGTATGGTGGCCGAGTTGGATGCCGTGCCGCGTGTGATCGCCACCGGGGGCTTGTCATCGATTATTGCGCCTGAGTCGCGCACCATCGAAATGGCCGACGGGGATCTGACGCTTGAAGGTTTGCGTATTATCCATGAACGGAATGCTCAATAATGAATACCCGTTCCTAGAACCAACAAAGGATCGATGTGCACACCGTGTTTCAGTATCTCAAAATGCAAATGGGGTCCGGTGCTGTGCCCGCTGTTGCCGACAAGCCCAATATGTTCACCCGGTTGGACGCGCGTTTTTGGCACTGCCACAATGCGCGAGAGGTGGGAATACGTCGATACGTAGCCTCCAGCATGTTCTATGACCACACGACGCCCATGGCCTTTGTACCAGCCCGCTTCAACGATGTGGCCCTCGGCGGCGGCGGATACGGGTGCGCCATAGGCACCGTCGAGATCGATGCCTCGGTGAAATCGGACACGTCGGCTGATGGGATCGCGCCGCTTGCCAAATAGGCTGTTGATGGCAGATGTCACCAACGGCCATTGGAGGTTTGGGGGTACATTGGTGAGTAAAACGCTATGGCTGATAACGTCGGCACGGGCACAGGGCAGTACAACCGTGAAAATAAGTACAGCAAAACATAAAAGACGAAAGACCAAGCGATAATGGTAACCCATGCATGACGAAGATCAACATTGGATGCAGCAGGCATTAAGACAGGCTTCCCAGGCGGCAGCGGGCGGTGATGTGCCTGTGGGTGCGGTGATCGTATCAGACGGCGTACTTATTGCTGAGGCTGGAAATCGCAAGGAGCAAGATGGCGATCCTACCGCCCATGCCGAAATGCTTGTATTGCGTATGGCATCTCAGAAGCTTGGACGTTGGCGTTTGTCGGGTTGTACGTTGTACTCGACTCTCGAACCGTGTCCTATGTGTGCAGGGGCCATGGTGCATGCGCGGCTGGATCGGGTGGTCATTGCCACACGTGATCCGCGTACGGGAGCGGCAGGATCGCTCATGGATATTCTCAATCATCCTGGCCTTAATCATAGTCCGGAAGTTTGCGTGGGCGTGTGTGGGGATGAGGCCTCACGCATGGTGAAGCAATTTTTTGCGAACCGGCGGTTGTCACTTCCACCATCGTTGGGTTAGAACGCTCGCATGATGTAGGGGCGCAGCTTGCTGTGCCCTGAGCACATGGAGCGATGGCCGAGCTTGGTTTAAGGCGCTTGACTCGAAATCAAGTGTGCCCTTGCGGGTACCGGGGGTTCGAATCCCTCTCGCTCCGCCACTTTTTTTTCTTCCTAGATTCATTGAACATCGTTTGCTATAGCCACTCCCCGATAGTCCGGTCCAGTGACCAGTGCGGCATCAATCCCGCCAGGTCCGGAAGGAAGCAACGGTCGTGTTGTCCTGGGGTGCTGGGGCGCCGGACTATCACTTGGAGCGATGGCCGAGTGGCTGAAGGTACACGCTTGGAAAGCGTGCGTACTCAAAAGGTACCGAGGGTTCGAATCCCTCTCGCTCCGCCACTTTCTAGGGCGGTTCAAGAACCGCCCCTACAAAACTGCATTGCGTTCCTGTTTCGATTTGACACCACACGATGACAACCATAGGATCTTACCGAGGTTATCCACGTGAGCTATTTGGTCCTCGCCCGTAAATACCGTCCCAAGACTTTTACCGACATGATTGGCCAAGAGCACGTGGTACGCACGCTGCGCAATGCCATCGCATTGGGCCGTGTGCACCATGCGTTTGTTTTTTCAGGGGTACGTGGTGTTGGGAAAACCACAGCGGCTCGGGTATTGGCGCGCGCTCTCAACTGCGCCGAAGGTCCGACAGCGGATCCGTGTGATCGTTGTCCCAATTGCATCGGTATGTTGGCAGGCAACAGCGCCGATGTGATCGAAATCGATGGTGCGTCCAACACCGGTGTGGATCATGTGCGTTCGCTTCGCGAAAGCGCGCAGTACATGCCTTCGTCTGGGCGTTACAAATTATTTATTATCGATGAAGTGCATATGCTGTCCAACGCGGCTTTCAATGCGTTGCTTAAAATTCTCGAAGAGCCACCGGCCCATGTGAAGTTTATTTTTGCAACCACCGAACCGCGCAAAATTCCGGTGACGGTGCTGTCGCGATGTCAGCGTTACGATTTTCGTCGCGTGAGTGTGGGGGCGCTTCAAAAACATGTGGCCGAGATCTGCAAGGCCGAAGGCATTTCCATCGGTGATGATGCTTTGTACACCGTGGCGACCCAAGCCCAAGGATCGGTGCGCGATGCATTGTCGTTGCTTGATCAGGTTTTAAGTTTTGTAGGAAGCGATCCATCGCCTGAAGCGGTGGCTGCATGTTTAGGGGCCATCGATCGCGATATGTTGTTTGCGGTGATGGATGCGGTGGCATCGCGTGATGCGCAGGCATTGCTTGCAATGGTACGTGATGGAGAACAACGAGGATACGATCCGGCAGCCTTCGCAGGTGCATTGTGTGAGCATGTTCGAGATATGCGGGTCGCGGCCATTGTGGAAGGGCAAGAACAGGCGCTGCTTGAACGATCGACCGATGACATAGCGCGCCTGAAAGCCCAATACGCCAAACGCCATACCGATGATTGGGATCGTATGTTTGCTCTGCTTACGCAAACTACCGCCGATATTGGTCGATCGCCCCATCCGCAAATCAGTTTGGAAATGGGACTTTTGCGTTTGCTGCAAATTGAATCGAGTGCCTCTGTGGCATCGTTGATGGCGCGGATCGATGCGATGATGGGCGCACCTATTGTAGGGGCGGTTGCTGCGACCGTGAAGCCGCAACCCACGGCGCACGCAAGGCCGCCTCTTGTAGGGGCGGTTCGTGAACCGCCCGTAAATCCGCAACCCGTGGTGCAGGTAAGAGTGGATCCTGGTGGGGCGGTTCGCGAACCATGTCATCCCCGCGAAAGCGGGGACCCACAGGTTAAAACCGATGTGGCAAGCACATGGCGCCAAGCCGTGGAATCGGTGCGTCGTACCCGTGTGGCGTGCGCGTCCATTTGGGAACATGCGTGGGTACTGTCATTTACACCTGAGCGTGTGGTGCTTGGGTTTGCCCAAGGATTTTATTTGGATGCCGCCAATGGGCCTGAAAATCGCAATACATTGCAGCAAGCACTGGGCGGTTCGATTGCAATCGAAGTGCGAGAGGTAAAGCCAACAGACGTGCCACCAGGGACGGTGTGTTTGGCCAAATACGATGCTGCCTTGCGGGACGAAAAAGTGGAGGCGGTGAAGCATGCCGCGATCCATCATTCGGCGGTGCAGAGTTCGATGCATATTTTGGATGCATCGATTACCCATGTCGAATTATTGCAGGAGTAAGTCATGGACTTTTCAAAACTGATGTCAGCGGCAGGTGATTTGCGTGGTCGTCTTGAAGAAGCGCAACGTCAGGCCCGCGAATCGCGTTATGTGGGTGAGGCGGGTGGTGGTTTGGTTCGAATCACCATGAATGGAAATTTTGAAGTCCTGGATGTGAGCATCGATCTCAAAGCGGTAACGCCTGATAGTACGGCGTTGCTTGAAGATTTGGTGCGCGCCGCATGCAATCAATGCATCGGTCATATTCAAGAAAGCCTCAAAGGACAGTTGGGAAGCATGGCAGTGGGCATGGGTTTGGGCCTTCCCACATGAGTGTCGATCCCATCAAACGCTTGATTGCGGAGCTTGGGCGACTTCCTGGGGTGGGTGAACGATCCGCCGCACGTTTGGCTTATTATATTATCAAGCGTTCGTGTCCTGATTTGGGGGGTGATGTTCGTTTGGCCCACGATTTGGCCGATGCACTTTTGCGCGTGACCGAGACCGTGGGTATTTGTGAAGAATGCCGTGATATTGCGACGTCATCTGTTTGCAAGATCTGCGGCGACATGGGCCGCGATCGAAAAATGCTGTGTGTGGTTGAAAGTCCTGCGGATGTGCGCGCGATTCATGGGTGCGGTGCCTATCCTGGTTTGTATCATGTACTGCATGGCGCACTGTCGCCTCTGGATGGCGTGGGGCCTGAGCAACTTGGTCTTTCGCAATTGGTTGCACGTGTTCAAACTCTGGGTGTTCAGGAAGTCATTCTGGCCACCGATGCGGACATGGAAGGCGATACCACGGCGCAATACTTGGCTGAGCTTCTACGAAATTCATCATGCCGCGTGACACGCATTGCCTCAGGGATCCCCACAGGGGGCGAACTTGAATATACCGATGCGGTGACATTAGGGCGTGCTTTAAGAGAACGACGGGTGATGGGCTAACTATCGCTCAGTTATAATCTTTTCATAGTTGGTAGTGATTGTGCCATTCTCGGCCAAAGCGCGATCGTCGGTCGTATGCCTGTATTTTTCCCGTAGCAGCGCGGCATGATGTACGTGGGGATCATTCTTGTTTCATCCGCTGGATCCCGCACCATGATCACGCGAAGCTCTGTGCCCACTTTGCGCTTTTTGTCCTTGGAACATGTCATGAGCCATGTGTCGTAAACAATTTTTTCTTGAAGGCACCATGAATTGCGTTCGGCAACTGGAATGCTCTCAATGTCCTCGGGTGTCACTTTCAGAACAACACTTGTTCCACCGTAGCCCCCAAGACGTTTGAGCACATACTTGGACAAATCGCCTGCAAGCATCGCTTCCGATGCCTCGGATAAAATGATTGTTTGAGGAACGTTAGGATGACCATGGAGATGCACCATGGTGCCTTTGCTCCATAAAAGTTGATCGCCAGGGTTTGGAAACCATTCTGTCGAAAGTGTTTTGAGATCGTAGTGGAGTGTGGGTTCTTTTTGGCGAATTTCATCGGCCAATGGACGATAGTATACGCGTCGCACTGGAATGGGCTCACCCTTACCGTCGGGATTGGGCCTCAATAACGTGTCCCCTTTTTGGGTCAGCGCTTCGAGATCAACCAATGGAATGTCGTAAATCTGGTGGGTTGCTTGAAAATCAAATCCCGTTTTCTGGGTCGCCAATCCGATATCGGTGATGGCGCATTCTTGGGGCGTATGGGTACCGAACATGCACCGTCGTGTGAGATCTTGAAATTCAGCGATACTTTTATCGCCGTGTAAAAACGACCATTCTTGTGGCATCCCGGGAATGTTTGCCAGAATGCTGATCCAAGCTTCTGCAGCCGCTTGGGCGAAACCATAATAGTTTCCTGTCCCTTCAAATTCGATAAGCTTCAAGCCTTCTGCGGTCACCGCAAAATCAATGCAGATGGCACCAGGAAGTCGCTTGGGTGGTTCGCGTGTTTGGTACATTCCCGGAACCGCATCGGCGCACAACACCGGAATGTTTTGTTTCTCAAGCGTGGTGACAATATTTTGCGCAGCAGCAAACGCTTCATCGCGCATGGAGGGTGGAATAATGACGGGTTGATAGGCGTGTCCTTTGCATCTCTCTGGATCGCAGTATTTGCCCATTTTACTGAGATATTCATCGAACATTGCGGGCGACCACGCATCGCTCAGGCCTTGTTGTAAGCGCAGTGCCTCGGCATCGTTGTACACAGGGGGTCTGACTGTCGTCGACGAGGCTATCGTTGTCGATTTTACTGCTTTTGTGAGACTGGTCATTGTCTTTTCTACGCTTTTTACTTTTTGTGCGCTGCAGCAGTATCGAGTGCTAATTTTGCATTGGTAAACATTGCAGTGGCTTCTTCAGTGTTTTTTGCAATGGCCGTCAATTCCATAAATCCGCACAACGAAAGTCCTCCCACAAGACCAGGAACGCATCCCGTACCTTTTGCAGGATCCCAGAGTAAACCGGCACCTTTGAGGTTTTCCGAGATGTCGTCGATACTGAGGCGTTGATAATCAGCCCAACCAAAAATACGTTGGTTGTGGTAGAACCTGGGTTCTCCGTCGGATCCACGCAGCAGGCCGTCCTCTTGGCTTACTTTGGTACGCAGCACCATTTTGGCCCATCCAATGGCATGGCATGTGCCGGTGACCCGTGCGTTAATTTCAAGTGCCCACACTTTTTGCGAACGGTCGGCGACGAAGTCGATCCCAAATGTTCCGTGGTATCCTTGGGCCTGCATGGCTTCTGCGACATGCCTGGTTTGTTCTAGCATTTGGGTACGGATGGCACTTGCTCCAGGATGTGCAGCATCGGCTGGGAATCTGCACCCAATATAAGAACCCAAGTCGTCCACGATTTGCTCATGCGTCGAGAGGATCTTCACGGTGCCATTGAGTCGTATTTCACACTGAATACTGGGTGTGCCGATGACATCAGGAACCATGACTTCGATAATGGCCCCAGAACGACCAAGATCTTCTTCCAGCTCTTTCCATGTGATGGCGCTCTTAAGAACACCTTCGGCACAAATGTTACCTGTCTTTTTGAATTCGGCCACATCAATGATGGCGTTACCAAGGCCACCGGCCCATCCCGAATCGCTCAATTTGAGCATGAGTTTGGTTGCCGAGGGATTGGAGGCAATCAGCGCAGTGACAGCTGCATTGATTTCTTCAACAGTTCTGCACAGCGTCTTACTCCAGGCGGGAGTTGTGATCTCAACGCTGTCAAAGATGTGCTTTGCTTCAAATTTACCGCCGAACTGTGCGGTAATCGCGGGTGGGCTTTCAAACATCCTTGCGCCGAGCTGTGCAGCGACGCCATCGGTCCAATCATCGGCGCAAAAACTGCGCACTGTGATGGGCAGGTTTTGTGCATGGGCTTCTTGTGCGTAGGATTGGAGGGTGGCCCAGGTAGCGTCTGATTTGACGAACTCTTTTGTAGGCATTGCGCTTTCAGGGCATAACCAGACAATGCGTTCGCGTTCTGCATGGGTTGCGTTGAGCATCGTGAGTGCAAGTTCACGTTCTGGGAGTGAAATGGGGCTGCCGGAAACGATGACGACTCGTTTTCCTGGCGTTCCGTCCAAGCGTTCAAGGACTGCGCGAAGATGGCGCTGTGAACGTCCTGAAGGAAACGCTGCAATGTACGGTTCTTTGACAAGCGAGGCATCGGTGTATTGAGTCGCATACAGGACGACATTGAGGCCGGAAGTCGCTTTATGAACGGTCGCCATGGGGAGGGGTCCTTCTCATTTTATTGAAAAACGCTAAAGGCTATTATCGGGATTTGATGTGCTTATGTTGCTTGAATATTCAAGTTTCAGCGTGTTTGTGCGTTATGTCAGTAAGTTCAGGGGAGAGAGGGATATGTCATACGTGAATTCTATGGCGCAAGAAGTGATCTGTAAAATCGTTTACGTGGGGCCAGGGCAGTCAGGAAAAACGGCCAATTTGCGGGCATTGTATGACCGAAGCAATCCAAATTTGCGGGGGTCGTTGATTTCGCCCACCCAAAGCGAACGTACACTTTTGTTTGAATTTTTGCCGATGTCGCTGGGTGAAGTTGGGGGCATGAAAACGTATTGTCATCTTTACGCAGTATCAGGACAATTGTTGCATGCCTTGGGTAGGCGTTTGGTGCTTCGGGGGGCTGATGGGGTTGTGTTTGTCGCGGATAGCACGGAGGGGCGCCGCGAGGCCAATCTTGATGCCATGGAGGAGTTGCACGAGCATCTTAGGTATCACGGTTTCCAGCCGGGTGAGCTGCCCATGGTGGTGCAGTACAACAAGCGGGATGTGGCGGATGCTGTTCCGGTAGAAGAATTGCGTGCATTGCTTCATTCTCAGGAAGGCGCAGATATGGAAGCGTCGTCGATTCGTGGCCAGGGCGTGTTTGATACGATGAAACTTGTGGTGCGTCTTGCCATGTCGCGTTTGCAAAATACTGAGCTTGCTATGACTATGGTTCGTGGTGTTACGACGCGAAAAATTGACGCACGATCCGATGGAAGATAACATCCCACAGGGGGCGCTCACTGGTCTCTGCGGTGGGAAAAAAGCATGCATCGATGCCTGCAATACACAACATTTGTTGTCATATGCTCTTGGTATGCGGTGCCAGCTTATGCTGAAAGCAAAGCAAAGACGCCGACATTAGAACGACCTTTGTCCTCAAGTCCAGGGATCTCAACCGAGGGTTCAACACAAAATCTAACCCTCCGCGATGTTGAAGAACGTGTGAATGATTTAAAAGAGCGCATTTTTCAGTCCAAAGCGCGCTTGATGCAATTGCAGGAAGTGGTGATGCATGGGGCGATCACGGGGTCGCGCGCGGTGCTTATTCATCGCAACGAGATGGGTGGTGCTTTTCAATTGATCCGTGCACGTTATCAGCTCGATGGTGCGCCGATCTTTAATCGCAGCAGCGAAAAAGATCCGTTGAGCGATGAAAAATCTATCAATATATTTGATGGAAGTATTGCGCCGGGACGCCATGAATTGTCGGTGTTTCTGGAGTACAGAGGCCGCGGTGTTGGCGTATTCCGCTACCTTGAAGGATACGAGTTTAAAGTTCGGTCAAGTTACACGTTTACTTCCAAAGAAGGTCAACTTACGCGAATTCAGATCGTAGGGTATGAAAAAGGTGGGATGACGACTGACCTCAAAGATCGTCCGGCTGTGCGCTACGATGTCACCACGGCCCGTGCGCGCCGTAAGGATTTTAACGACGGTGGTGACACGGAATCTTCCAAGTAATTTTTTTTTCGTCCTGATGTGCGTGTGGGCGATCCCTGCAACGGCTGTTGCAAAATCTTCGCAATCACCATTGCGCGCCCACGGCATAGCGCCTTCACAGGTAGGCGCGCGCACCGACGAAGAAAAAAGCACCTTGGAAGCACTCCGAGCGATGGTGCATCGGCTCGAAGAAAGCGCCAAAGAATATCAATTGCTTAACCGTGAATCGGTTGAACGGCGATACAAGCTCCAGCGCAATGCACTGTCGCGCGGTGCTGAAGAACGCATTCAAAATTTAGAAAGAGAGCAGCGCGATTATCGTACTGAGGCCATTGCACGTTTTGAAGGATTTATAGAGCGTTATCCCAAGAGTCCTGTTCATACCCCAGATGTACTTTTTCGTTTGGCTGAACTGTATTTTGAGCGTTCTTACGATACATATGTTCAACAGCGAAGTCGCTATGAGCTGTCGCTTGATTTGCCGGATGCGGTTCGTGAACGCGATCCGGTGCCTGAACCCAAATTTAATTTTGATGAAACCGTCACGACGATGCAGCGATTGATTTCTAGTTTCCCTAATTACCGTCTTGTTGCTGGGGCTTATTATCTCAAGGGCTTTTGTTTATCGGAACAAGGCGAAGAGGCGGAGGCCGTTGAAGTTTTTGAAGAGCTGAATAAACGTATCCCAGACAATCGTTTCGCGGCCGAAGTGTGGACCCGGATCGGCGAATTTTATTTTAGTGAAGGTCGCTTGCAGGATGCCCTTCGGGCTTTTTCGGCGATACTTCCCATGAAAGACAGTCCGTTTTACGATAAAGCCCTCTACAAGTTGGCATGGACGCATTATCGATTGGCCGATGCCATTCGGGCGTCCGATGAATACAAAAAGGCCGTCGATACATTTGTGGCATTGCTTGATTTTAATGTTCTTAGCAAAACGAAAGGAAAAGAACGCGGTGCAGATCTGCGCGGCGAAGCGATTCAATACATCGCGTTGTCGTTCTCCGATGAATCATGGGGTGGTTATAAAAAGCTGATCAAATATCTCGATGATCGTGGAGAAAAACCTTACACACGCGAAGTACTGATTGCCTTAGGTGATATTTTCTTTGAGCAAACACGTTTTTCCGATGCGAGTGCTGTATATCGCGTGGTGCAAGAACGCTATCCCATGGAAAGAGGTGCACCCTCGGTTCAAGATAAGTTAATTCAAGCCTATGAACGTGACCGTAATTTTGAAACATCGGCCGAAGCACGGCGTGCCTTGGTAAGTGCGTATACGGAAGGCAGTCCGTGGTACAAGAAGCATACGTTAGACACCGATGCCCTGGCCCAAGCCGAAAAATTCCTTAGCAAATCGATTTACAGTGCCGCCATTTTTTATCACAAACAGGCCCAGGTGAACAAAGATGCCAACCGCATTGATTTGGCGGTGCGTGACTACGGCATTGCGTCGGGATTGTATGCCCAGTATCTCGAACGATTCCCGCAAGATCCACAGGTTTATGAGTTAACCTACTATTATGCAGAAACCTTGTATTATGCGCTCAATTTTGCCAAGGCGGCTGAGAAATATGCGTGGGTTCGTGATGTTGCATCGGAAGATAAATTCCGCGAGGTGAGTGCATTTAGTGTGGTGCTTTCGTATCAAAATCAAATCACATTGTTACAAGATCAAGGAAAACTTGCACCGCTTCAAGTTTTCACGAGTCAAACGTGGCCCAAAGATAAATCGATGGAGCCCATGGATATCCCACGTATTCGTGAAAATTTGGTGGATGCATCCGATGTGTATGCACGCATGGTGTCGGAGGATGAAAAGTTACCGAGTATTATGTATCGATCGGCGGAAACGCTTTACGCATTTGGGCATTTTGAAGAGGCACGCAAACGATTCACCTATATTATCAAGCGTTATCCCTCGCATGAAGTATCGCGGTTTTCTGCAAACTTGGTGATTGAGTCTTATTTGCTGGCCAATGCCTATGTGGAAGTCGCGAAGTACTGCAAACAAATGCTTGCAGAGCTTGAGGGCTTGAGTAAAAAAGATCCATTCCGTTTGCAGCTTGCTAAGTTTATGTCAGGTGCTGATTTTAAGATCGCGGAAAAACTTTCAGAAGAAGGTAAATTTGAAGAAGCGGCACGCTTGTATATTGGCTCGGTGGATGCGTATCCTGAGGGCGAATACGCGGATTTATCGCTTAACAATGCAGCGGTGGATTTTGAAAAAATTCGTCGCTACGATTCAGCCTCCAAAGTATATGAACGCTTGGCCAAAGATTATCCAAAGTCATCACTTGTGGATGCGGCAATTTTTCGTACCGCGCTTAATTCGGAACGATTTTTTGATTTTGATCGTGCGATTGTTTTGTATTTGCGTTTGGTCGATAATTATCCCAAGTCGGCATTTCGTGCAGATGCGACGTACAATGCGGCGCTTGCGCTCGAAAATCGGCAACAGTACGACGTGGCAGCAAAACAGTACCTTCGCTACTGTGAATTGTTCCCGACGCGTGAGGATGCACCTGAAGTGTGTTTTCGCGCAGGTCTTGTGTATGAAAAAATGGGCAAGCAACAAGCGGTGATCGATTCGTATCGGGCTTATATCAGCAAGTATCGCGCGAATGCGCCCTATGCCGATCGCATCATCGAAGCGCACATTAGGATCGCGACAGCACTGGGCGTGCTTGGACGAAAAGATGCGGCACTTGATGAATTGAAGTCGGCAGTCAATGTATACAGCGGCGTGAAAGATCCCGCCATTCAACAAAAAGCTTCGGCTTTTGCTGCCGAAGCAGAATACAAACTGATTGAATCCGAGTCAGATGCTTTTGATGCCATGGCGATTGTGGGCGATAGCAAAAAGCAACAAGAAGTTCTTGTTGCCAAGGCTGCGCGTCTTCAAGAAATTCAAGCCAAGTTTGAAAAAATACTTCGTTTTAAACACATCGAATGGACGCTTGCTTCGTTGTACCGTATCGGTCGTCTCTATGAGAATTTTGCAGAGAGTTTGAATAAGGCGCCATGTCCTCCTGATGTTGCCAAAAGCGCCCGTGATCTGGGTGTGACCGCTGAAGAAGTGTGTGATGAATATCGGATTTTGCTTGAAGAACGGTCGGCGGTGATCGAAGACAAAGCAGTGCAAGCATTTGAAACTACTGTAGAGAAAGGCCGCGAATTTCAAGTGGTCAACACGTGGACCCAAAAAACGCTGGTATCCCTGAATAAATTGCGAAAATCGATGTGGCCATTGCAGAAAGACGCCAAGGTATTTGTGGATTTACGTGTGGTGGCAACGCCTCGATACACTGATGCGAAGGGAGAACCCTACACGCCGACCGTTGTGGAAGCGTTACCTCTTGAAGCCTTGCCTGCACAACCGTCGGAAGCAACACCCGTCAAGACAGGTGCCCCATGATGCAAAGACTGTTGGTGTGCACGCTATCTGTTGGGTTGGCCTCTTGTGTACTGGGAAGCGGTCAGGGCGGATACGGAAAAACAAAAGAAGAGCTTGCAGATGAAGCTGCGGCAAAAGAACAAGCGAGACAGCAGGCCATTGAGGCTGCATTTGCGAAAGCCGTGATTTTGCTCGGATCCGATAAGCCGGGTGCACTCATTGCGTTTGCCCATGTGCTGACGATCGAGCCCAAGCATGCGCCATCCCATCACAATATTGCTCTTATTCATTTGAGCGAAGGTCGTACGAAACAAGCGGAAGCGGAATTTTTGCTCGCCCTTCAAGGTGATCCTGCTTTTGGTCCTGCTGCCGAAGGAATGGTGGCGATTATTGAAAAACAATCAGGCCTTGCGGGGGTGGAAAAGTTTTTTGCAGGAAAAGGATCTGGGACGTTGAAAACGGCTTCAGGCAGGGCTTCTCTTGCACAATCGCTTGCACGCGCCGGAGATCTTGAACGTGCGGAGCGCACAGCCGTTGAGGCTTTGCGTATCGATGAGCTTTCGCCAGGGGCCATGTTGGCTTTAGGGATCGTGTATCGCCGCCAGGGAAAGCGAGAGCTTGCCTCTGTGGCCCTTAAGCAGGCCTTAGGCGTCAATGATCGTATGGCAGCGGGCCATCATGAATTGGGGCTTTTGTATAGGGAGGACAAGCGTTTTGGACAGGCCGTGCAAAGCTTGCTTACTGCCTTAGAATTGGATCCCACGACGGCAGCGATTGCCAATAATTTGGCATCGGTGCGCACCGAAATTGGTGCGTATCGTGAGGCATTGGTTTTGGCCCATGAAGCGATGCGTCTTGATCCCAATATGCCGGATTATTGGATCACTTATGGCAATGCATTGCGTGGTGATCAGCAATTTAAGCAAGCAGAATTGGCCTATTTAGAGGCATTGAAACGAAAATCGGACATGCCTGCCGCACTGTATAATTTGGGTGTGCTTTATCTCGATAACGAACTTGAAGCATGGACACAAATCCCGCGTCTTACGGCAAGTGTTGATTACTTTCGACGTTATTTAAAATCTTCTGGGCTTAGCGCAACAGAAATTGCTCAGGTGAATGGCTACATGGCATTGGCAACAGAGGCCATCGAGAAAGAGAATAAACGCATTGAACGCCAGAAGCGTCGCCAAGAGAAAGATGCCAAAGGGAAGGCCTCCGCACCTGCCGAAGAGAAAAATACAGCGGACGATAAGAAAGAGTAGGGCTTTATGCGCGAGAAAGTACTTGCACAAGGATGGAGGCTTGCGTTTATTATCGCGGTAGTCGTGGGGGTATGGCTACCCAGCCCAAATGCTTGGGCACAGCGGAAGGTTATCCGCTTGGAGGCCATTAAAGTGGAGGGGAGAATTCAAAAGCCACAAGCCTTTTATATTCTTCAACGAAGTAACCTCAATTTTGAGGGGATTGAGTTGAAGAGAAGTTTTGTGACAAGAATTCTTGAGTCCATTGAACGCGAGCCTTTTTAGTGATTTGGTGATGGGTGTGGGTTTCTAACGTGGCGTGGCCCGAATCATACGGGCAAACAAAGGCAAGGAGCAGACAATGCTAGGGGAAATGGCCAAATTCTACACCGATGGTGGTATCTTCATGCACCCCATCGCATTTGTTTCTATTTTCGGTCTTGCAATCGTGATTGAGCGATTCATCTTTTTGTTTTTCAAATACAACATCAACGCCAATCAGTTTACGGCGCAGATCCATAAATTAGTTATGGCAAATAATATAGATCGTGCCATTAAACTGTGCAATGCGGCAGCGCCTGCAGTTCTTGCCAAAGTGCTCAAAGCAGGGCTCACACGGGCGAACAAAGGCGAAATCGAAATCGCCAATGCCATCGAAGAAGCAACGCTTGAAATTGTTCCTCAGGTGCAAAAACGCACCGGAACCTTGCAGAGCTTGGCCAATATCGCCACGCTGCTTGGACTTCTCGGTACCATCATGGGTTTGATCGAGGCATTCGCGGCGGTTGCCAATGCGCCTGCCGAACAAAAAACCCAGATGCTGACGGCTGCTATCGCCATCGCCATGAATACCACTGCCTTTGGTTTGATCGTCGCTATCCCGTTCTTGTTGGCCTACGTGTTTTTGAACAACGTGACCAAAAAGATCATTGATGAAGTCGATCAACACTCTGTGAAACTGCAGAATTTGTTGGCATCGCGCGGCAAGGGTGAGACCAATCCGCTTGACCGTTAAAATGGCCAACACGGTTGTATGAGGGGAAACCATGGCGAGAAGACCATCTGAGCGTCGGAATTTTAAAGAAGAGGACATGGAGCTCAATCTGACGCCCATGATGAACCTCATCTCCATTTTAATTCCTGTCTTGTTGTTATCGTCGGTGTTTGTTGAAATTGCGGTTCTCAACGTCACAGCACCTGCCATTGGCAGTGCCGCTGCGGCCGACAAGCCGCCCGAAAAACCCGATAGACCGCCTTTGAATCTTACGGTCACGATCACCGATCAAGGTTATACCGTGGCCGCTTCGGGTGCTGTGCTGCCAGGGCCCGGTGGAGAAAAAGGGCCCACGTTTCCGTTAAAGCAAAGCACAGTCGCATGTCAGCGTTATGTGGGCACGTGGCCACCGCCGCGGGCACGCAACCGTGAGTTGCCAAAGTGTGAAAGGTCGGAGCAATCACTGCAGTTTTGGATTTACGATAATGAGGCCCTCACCAAGAAGCTTGCGGAAATCAAAGAAGCATTTCCTGATGAAAATCGTATTATCCTCGCTGCAGAACCGGCGATTCAGTACGAAGCTATCACGGATGCCATGGACGCTTCCCGCGAAGCCAAGGATCCCGGTGGTGACAAGCGTGCTTTGTTTGAAGAAGTGGTTCTGAGCCCAGGATTGTCCTAAGGGGAGAGTGTGGCATGGCAAAGCAGGAAGAACAACAGACACCACCATCTGGCGATGAACTTGTAGGCAATGCCTCGCCCGATCCGTCACTTTTTGTGAGTGATGGGACAAGGCCCAAAGCGAAGCGAAAGCGGCGTGCTACAGACGAGGGGGGTGGCCTCAACATGAACTCGCTTATGGATATCATGACGATTCTGTTGGTGTTTCTCTTAAAAAGTTACTCAACCAATCCTGTGCAGTTTAAATCCTCAGAAGATTTAAAGCTTCCAACATCAACCGCACAAATGATGCCCACTGAGACCACAGCGGTTACGGTAACAGCAAATGGCATCATGGTTGATGATGAACCGGTCATGACGATTCAAAATGCAGTGGTTCCCGAATCACAACGCAGCAGCGGTGGTTATCTGATCGATCCACTTTATCAGGCATTGCAGCTCGCGGTTGAGCATCAGAAGAAAATATCCAAGTTTAATAAGAAGCTTGAATTCCAAGGATTGATTACAATTATTTCCGATCGCGAAGTACCTTTTAGCCTTTTGAGCCAAGTGATGTATACTGCAGGTCAGGCCCAGTTTAGCAAGTTCAAGTTTGCTGTGATCAAGGCAGGCTAGATCTCAATGAGATCATATCCTGTGTTTTCCGCAGGGCTGTTTTAGCGGGAGGCATCTTCACACAGCAAGTGGGGAGAATGGGTATGACCTCGGCGACAAGCGCTACGGGGCAGCCTCAGAACGGCCAAAGCGCGAAAGCACCTAAAGCTGTTCGTAAAGTCCTGCGTGCCTGTGTGGTTCAAGGTGGCAAGGTTGTTGACGAGAGGCGCCTCCCAGATCGAGCTACGCTCAGTGTTGGTGTCCATGACAGCAACACGTTTGTTCTTCAAGCCGACGGTTTGCCCAAATCCCATGTGTTATTTCAGATCAAGGGTGGCGCATACGAGCTGGTTCTTACCGCGCATATGGGTGGTAGGGTTTCAGTCGATGATGCGTCAGAACCTGTCGATATCGCCACACTCAAAAGTCAGGGGCTTGTCCAGAAGCGAGGAAGCTACTTCGTACTTCCACTGACCGATAAACATCGTGGCAAAGTGGTCATTGGTGATAGCACCGTTATTTTTCAATTTGTGACACCGCCCCCGGAGATTGCTGCTCCCAAACTTCCTGAAAGTGCACGAGGCGGTTTTTTACAAGCCATCGATTGGGTGTTTGCAGCCATTTTGCTCACGGTGGCATCCATTGAGCTGGGTGTTATTATTTCGATGTACTTTGTGGAGCTTCCTAAGGAAGTCACGCTCGATACGATGAATGATCGTTGGGCAGAGCTTATTGCACCGGGTAAGCCCAAAGATGTGCCGCCTCCTCCGGCTGCCAAAACGGCTAAGCCTGAAGAAAAAGGTGAGGCGCCGAAAGAGGAAGTTGCCAAAGCCGAGGAAGAAGAAAAAAAACCTGAGCCCGAAGCTGAGAAAGAACAAACGCCTAGCGCCAAAGAACAACGAAAAAATGAAGTACGGGAGAAGATACGTTCAACGGGATTGTTGGCTATTTTAGGCGCCGCTGGGGCTCCCGGGGCCTCGGGCGCCGTGGCGGATGTCTTTGCAGCAGGTGGACTCAATAGCAATCTCGACAGTGCATTTGAAGGGATCAGCGGTGTTGGGGTTGCGACTGAAGCCAATAAGCGTGGCGGTGGTACGGGAGCGTCGGCAAAAATCGGCGGCCTTGCAACATCAGGCGGGGGTCAGGTCAATCTCGCAGCAAAGTCAGAAGCGCGGGTGAGTTCTATGAAAACTGAAGCACCTGAAGTGGATGGTGCTTTAGATCCCGCTGCTGTGGCTGAAGTTGTGCGTACGCGCAAACGCATGGTTCAGGATTGTTACGAACAAGAACTTAAACGCAATCCGGGCTTATCGGGAAAAATTGAAATTGAATTTACCATTGGTGTGAATGGTCAGGTTGAAGAAGCATTTGTTTCCAAAAATCAAATGGGATCCGATGCCGTTGGGGCATGTATCGTGGGCCGTATTCGCAAGTGGCGTTTCCCCAAACCTGATGGTGGTAGTGTGACGGTAAACTTTCCGTTCATTTTCACATCATCGGGTTAAGCACGGACCTTTGAGAGGGGGGACAATCGTGAAAACAAAAACTTCTCAGGATATCGTCCAATTTTTAGATACGGATTTTTTTCTTAAATGGTATCGTCGGTATCGCGATATTCGTGCAGAGCAGGAGGCCGTTCTTCAGCGGCGCGAAGGCCTTTTTTCGCAATTATCGATGCTACGATTTCAATCAGAAAGCATACGTCAGAAAGCTGAAACGCTTTTAATGCGCGCGGGGCAATGGGAAGAAAAATCAGCGCTGGCGTTATCCAAACTTGCAGATCTAGAAAACGATTCATTTCAGGCTGTAAGTGATTTTGAGAAGCAACGCAGCAAAGCAAGCGGGGCTTGGGCTGATCGCGATTGTGTCGATCAGGATGTTGAAAGTTTACGCCAGAAAATCTTTCTTGTGCAAAGTCGTATGAAAGCCGCGGAGAAATATCACAGTGACGATGTGGATCGTATGCGTGATGAATTGAATGCTGCCCGTGCACATCTGGAAGCGCGCTTACAGCAACTTCAAGTCGCCGATCGGCGAATGAAAAACGAAGAAAACAAGCGAACCGCAATATGGAGCCGCGTGGAAACGCGATGGAGCGATTCTTTGCGTGCATCGCTTGCACGTTCTGAGTATCTTTACCTTGCAAAGCGCGATCGCGCTTTGGCTGAAACTCTTTTATATAGTGCAGACCAAGAACAAAAAAGAGATCAAACACTGCGTGAACAACTCAAAAAAATAAGTATTCAGGAGCATGGGCTTGAAGATGCATTGCAAACGCATCTTTTTGAGGCCGAGAAAGATTTTGATTGTATTTTGTTAAGTGAATTTTTGTATTGGCCAAGCTCAGATGATGTGGGCTCCGCGTATGCTGTTCCGCTGCGACGTGATCAGCAGCTTCATAATGTAGATCTTGAGCCACTTCGTGTGTATCGCGTTGCGCGTACGCGCGGTGTCGAATTTTTGGAACCGATACTACTGGATGGTGCGGAAATCGGACCAGATCCTCGTCTTACAGCTTTTTTTGGGAGATCTGCATAATTTGGGAGACTATCATGAAAGATGCTGACAAGCGTGAATTGTTATCGTGCTCGGCCTTGATGGAAAACCTCTTACCGGCTGAGCTTGTCATGATTTCTGATTTGTTTCATCATCGTGATTTCCGTGCGGGTGATATTATTTTCCGTGAAGGCGATGTGGGCGAAAGTTTGTTTGTGGTGGCTTCGGGAGAAGTGGAAGTGCTTGGGCATGGCGCAAGCGGTGAAATGTACCGTGTAGATTTGCTCGGTCCATCTCAGTTTTTTGGTGAGCTTTCGATTATCGATAAAGAGTATCGTTCAGCTACTGTGCGTGCGACAAAAACCACGACTATTTTGGAACTGTCATCAGAAAATCTGCACACGTTTGCGAAAAATTTTCGCAATGGATTTACATGGGTGGTGGTCAACATTGCCCGTGTTCTCGCCGCACGCTTGCGCGAATGCAATCGCATGTTGGCGAAAAAGATGTAGTGACGTTACTTACCCATCTTTTGCTGACTGCGTATCGTTCTGCGCACTTGGGTCCGAATGAGCGCACCGATAGGTGCTATACATGAATGTTAATTTCAAAATCGGTGTCAAATAATCATTTATTCTTCCTAATGCGATGATTTTACGACGCTTTTTGTCTGTTGATCTGCGTGCGATCACTTGGCTCGCTTTTTGCATAAAGAGGGTCATGCAACAACAGGCGAACAATCAGAAGACTGTAAGCATTAGTACCGTTGTGACCCAAGCTGTGGCGGCTCAAGAACAATCGCCTTCAGAAACCCGGAACGAGGCCCCTCGCCGCGGCTCCTGGGCCCGCCAAGGCTGGCGACAACCTCCGCAAGTGAACATGGTCCATCAGGGCTGGTCGCGCCCCTGTTCACGCTAGATGTCGTTCTATGTAGGGATGGTTGAACTGTCCTTTAATAGCGAATGCCAAACCCGCAAATGCGTTATTATCAGAACAGTGGGGGTCTCTTTGTGAGCGAGAGCTATAATCAAAAAATTGCTATTATCGGCATAGGCTGCGTGTTCCCTGATGCGCCCAACGCCGAAACCTATTGGCGCAATATCAAGGAAGGGCATGTTGCGATCCGCGAGGTGCCACCCGAACGTTGGTTAAAATCCCGTTATTGGTCTGGAGATCGGTCGCTGCCTGAAAAAACGTACGCCGCGATTGGCGGTTTTTTGCGTGATATTCCTTTTGACCGAACGCTTTTTAAAATTCCACCCAAAAGCCTTCCGTGCGTTGATGATTTGCAAAAACTGGCACTTACAGCCAGTGCGGAAGCGTTACGCGATGCGGGTTTGCAGGTGATGGCCGATGGGGCCGGAAAATCATTCGATCGTGAACGCTGCGCCGTTATTTTTGGCAATGCCATGGGCGGAGAAAATGAAGATCTCACGAGCATGCGCGTGTGGTTTCCAGAATCGGTCGCAGCATTGCAAAAAACGACTGCGTTTCAATCGCTAACACCCACACAACAAGCCACGACGTTGGTGGAACTTGAGAACCATTTCAAAGAAAATCTACCGCCTGTGACGGAAGATTCCATGCCCGGCGAACTTTCCAATTGCATCACAGGTCGCGTGTGCAATGTCTTTGATTTGCGGGGGCCCAATTATACGACCGATGCAGCCTGTGCGGCATCGCTTGCAGCATTTCAATGTGCGGTGGGTTTACTTACGAGTGGTCAATGCGATCTTGCATTGGCAGGCGGCGCCGATCGAAGTTTGGATCCACCAACGTTTGCCAAGTTCTCTAAAATTGGTGCGCTTTCTGCTGAACACAGCGTGCCGTTTGATAAACGCGCCAATGGTTTTGTGATGGGCGAAGGCGTGGGCGTGGTTGTGCTTAAGCGCTTGGAAGATGCCACGCGCGATGGTGACCGTATTTACGCGCTGATTTGCGGTATTGGTGCTGCAAGCGATGGCAAAGGCAAGGGCATGACTGCGCCCAATCCTGTTGGGCAAAAACTTGCGGTGCAGAGAGCCTATGCCCAAGCGGGTGTTGGTATCGAAACGGTAGGACTTTTTGAAGCCCATGGCACATCCACGGTGGTGGGTGATGCCACCGAAGCGCGTGTGCTTACCGATATGCTGCGTGCCTCAGGCGGTGGAAAAGTACCTGTCCCTGTGGGTTCTGTTAAATCGATGATTGGCCATTTGAAGAGTGCTGCGGGCGTTGCGTCGATCATTAAAACGTCATTTGCTTTGCACTATAAAGTGATCCCACCGAGCGCCGGTTTTATCGAAGCGCCACCTGGGTCGCCTTTGCTTGAAGGGGCACTTCGCGTGCCTACGCAATTAGAGCAATGGCCAACACAAAGCGTACGCCGTGCTGGCGTGAGCGCCTTTGGTTTTGGTGGCACCAATTTTCATGTTGTTTTGGAAGAAGCGCCTTCGGATCCTTCCGTTGTAAAGCATCTTCCTGATTCACCGATTGTCCATGCGAAGATCACAGAGAAATCATCATCCATGAAAACACATGATAGTGCGACGTTGATTGCCGAGCTCACCACGATGTTCGCCAATGCCACAGGTTATGAAGTGGGCGATCTTGACCCCGATTATCAACTCGAAAGCGACCTTGGTGTTGATACCGTCAAGCAAGCCGAGATCTTGGCTGAGATCCGAAAGCGTTACGCGTTGCCAACCGATGATGCTTTCAAACTTTCCGATACACCCACCATTCGTTCCATTGCGGCGTATGTTGAAAAACAATTGAATGCCGTCGTCATCCCTGCGCATGACGAGATTAAAAAAGACGTCATCCCCGCGAAAGTGGGGATCCAGGGGCCGCATCTGCAAGTCTTCGGCGCATCCGATTTAACGCAATTGATCAATCATGCAAAATCGGCCATTGAAACAATATTCCCGTCACCCATCGATGACCATGCCTTTGATGCACCGGTCCGATTGGCATTTGTCGCCAACGATCGCGCGGATGCCTTAGAAAAAATCGAAAGTGCTTCCACCAAAAAATCACGCATCCTTGCAGCGCAAGGTATTTTTCTTCAAGACGACGCACCTTTGGCAAAACGCGGAAAAATCGCTTTTATGTTCCCAGGCCAAGGTTCTCAATATCTTGGTATGCTGGCCGATCTCGCAAAAGTGTATCCGGTGGTGGCCGAAACATTTCGTGAGGCCGATGCTATACTTGAGTCGGTCATTGGTGAAAAAATTACCGATATTGTATGGCCGAAGAGTGCTGCCAAAGACGAATTGCATCATCTTGATTTAAAACTGAGAGAAACCCAATTTTGCCAACCCGCGATGCTTGCGGCCGATGTGGCCATGATGCGACTTCTCGCAGAACATGGTGTTGCACCGGATATGGTCGTGGGCCATTCGCTGGGTGAATACGCTGCTTGTGTAGCTGCCGGTGTGATGAGTTTTGGTGATGCCTTGTATGCGGTCAGTGCCCGTGGCCGCGAAATGGCGGGCGTTCATGCCGAAGACAATGGAAAAATGGCAGTGGTTGCTGCCGATGCAGATCTGGTTGAAAAAATTCTCAAAGAGATCCCAGGCTATGTGATCGCTGCCAACAAAAACTGCCATTCACAAACAGTGATTGCAGGCGAGAGTCCTGCGGTGGCTGCAGCTGTCATCCGATTTACAGAAGAAAAAATCGATGCACGGGAGATCCCCGTATCCCATGCATTTCATAGCCGTATTGTGGCCCATGCGGTGGAACCGTTTACGAGGGTATTGCAAACGCTAAATATTCAAAGCGCGACGCTTCCCATTTTGTCCAACGTGAATGCCGAATATTATCCAGAAGGCAAGCAGGCAATCGTTGCGCTTCTTGCAAAACAACTGGCATCGCCTGTTGAGTTTATTGCCAAAGTTGAACGCATGTTTAAGGATGGCGCCCTAATTTTTGTGGAAGTAGGTCCCAAACGGGCGGTTGCAGGCTTTGTCTCTAATATCGCGGCCGAGCGAGAACATGCGGTGATTGCGACCAACCATCCCCGCGAAGGGGGTGTGTTATCATTCCGTAAAGCATTGGCCGCACTTGCATCGCACGGTGTTGCTGTCGGTCGCGCAGGGGCGCAGCTTGCTTCGCCTTCAGTTTCTGACGTAGGGGCGGTTCGCGAACCGCCCTCATATCCTGTTGTTTCTGGCATCTCAGTTATTTTGCCAAGTTTAGACCCTATCCCCAATATCCATGACGATGCCACGCTTCGTCTCTTAGACGGCGAAAATTTTATTGTGACGCCTAATACACAAAATCAAGAAGCGATTCTTGAGAAGAACGTCGTTCGTCTCAATAAAACAAGCGGCAACTTTGAACCACTTCGTGAATTGGCCGATGTTCTTCATTTGGCTGCAAAGATAGGTGAATTTGATCTGGGGGCCTTGTACGGCATCGATGCTACAATTGTGGATTCCCTTGATGCAACCGGACGTCTTTCTCTCGCAGCAGGGATTGATGCTCTTCGCGATGCGGGCCTTCCGCTTGTGCAGCATTACCGAACCACAAGCACAGGAAAACAGCTCCCGGATCGTTTTGCGCTTCCATTGTGTGAAGGCGAAAGAACCGGTGTTATTTTGGGAAGTGCATTTCCTGGTATTGAACAGGTGATTGACGACGTGTCGCGCCATGTTGCCGATAAATTCGCAGTCTCTTCGTCCGATGATGTGCGTACGATGGTTTCTCAACTCGATCAATGCATTTCTAATCCATCTGAACGTACAAAAGTTGCACATATGATGGGCCAGTGTGCTGAACGGTTGCGCAATCGTGCAGAGGCATACACGTTCAGTCGTAAATTTTTATTTCGCGTGCTGGCCATGGGCCATGCACAGCTTGCACAGTTCATGGGCGCACAAGGCCCAAATACACAACTCAATTCTGCGTGCGCATCGGGAACCCAGGCTCTTGGCATTGCCTGCGATTGGATTAAAACAGGACGTTGTGATCGTGTGGTTGTTATTTCTGCTGACGATGTGACATCCAACAGTGCATTCCCATGGATCGGTACTGGATTTTTAGCCGCCGGTGCTGCGACCACCGAAACCGATGTGACGCAAGCCGCTTTGCCCTTTGGCGCAAATCGCAATGGCATGATTGTGGGTGCAGGGGCTTCGGCATTTGTGGTCGAAAAAAGTGATTTACCGCAAGAACGCGGCATGATCCCGTATGTCTCTATTCTCTCCAGTTATTTCGGAAACAGCGCTTATCATGGCACTCGGCTTAATTCTGAACATATCACGCGGGTGATGTCTGAATTTGTTTCGGGTGTGGCATCGTCGCTCAATACAACACCCTCGTTGTTGGCCGAACGAAGTTACTTTTTGTCCCACGAAACCTATACGCCCGCCCGTGGTGGAAGTTCGGCCGCTGAAGTTGATGCGATCCGAACGGCTTTTGGTTCAGGTGTGACTAAGCTTACCATTGCAAATACCAAGGGCTACACGGGGCACCCTATGGGAGCCACGTTTGAAGATGTGGTTGCGATGAAGGGCTTGCAGCATCAACGTTTGCCTGCCATCGCCAATCTTCGCCAAGTGGATCCCGACTTTTCTGATCTTAAATTTGCCGATGGTTCTCATGTGTCGGGCGATGTCGCCTTTCGTTTTGCGGCAGGATTTGGGTCTCAAATTGCGATGATTGCATACCATCGTATTGCAACGACCCAAGGTCGTATCGAAAACATCGATATGTATCAGGCATGGCTTGACCGTGTGAGCGATAAACAAAACGCAGGTGTAGAACTGAATCATCGTGCGCTGCGTGTGGCAGAAAATGGTGGTTGTTCGATTCTAGAGATTGGTGTTCCGTCGTTGGCATTGAATGCAGTCATCCCCGCGCAAACTGTCATTCCCACGCAAACCGTCATTCCCGCGAAAGCGGGGACCCAGGACGAAGCAAGCATCTTACGCGAAGTCACCGAAATTTTCGCGCGCGAAACAGGCTACGAAATTTCTGATCTCGAACCCGATTATCAACTTGAAGCGGATCTTGGGATCGATACGGTGAAACAGGCAGAAATTTTTGCCATGCTTCGTGAAAAATATGGATTTGGAAAAGAGGACTCTTTTTCATTGAGTGAGATGCAAACGCTGCGTGCGATTGCACATGTGATGGCAACGCGTACGAACTTGACCACAGTCTCCACACAAGTTCCCTCATCGACCCCGGTCGCCAAAGAAGCTTCAGTAGGCGGGATGACTGTACGTGCTGTGCAAACGTGGCATGTGTCGGATCCGCATGGCGATTTGAGTGTTCTCAAAGGTCGTCGTGTGCTTTTGATTGCGCAACAAGCATCGGCGTCTATGGAACAATGTTTACGTGATGCAGGTGCCATCATTGTGACGCTTGCGGAAGATCTGATCGACGATGTGGTGGTTGTGAGTGGCCCATGTTCAGAACCAGAACAATTTTCTGATCATGTCTTTCGTATGGTGCAACGTGTTGCATCGTTTAAAGCGCCAGGGTTGTTGACGCTTGTCTCGGGTGATGATGCGAAAACAGCGATGCTTGCAGGAACGCTTGCGGGCATGGTGAAAGCTGCTGCACGCGAATGGCCCAACAGCCGATGTTTGGCGGTTTATGCCCATCAAACATGGGAACCAAAAAACATTATAAAAATATGGCAATCAAACGATCGACCCAATGAACTCGTGCTTGATGCTGACGGCGCAATGCAGGCATTGGGTCGTGGTGACATCATTTTATTGAAGCGTATGGGCCTTGCGCGCAATGCCGTTGTGGTTGCAACAGGCGGCGCGCGGGGCGTTACATTTCGTATTCTGAAGGAATTGGCCGCACGTGGACCACTTCGTATTGTGATTTTGGCGCGTACTGCAGGGCAATCATCCAATGAAAGTCCTTTGGCGGGGCTTACGGATATCGAACGCAAGAATAAAGCGAAGACATCGCTTGAAGGGGCAGGAGAACGTGCGACACCGCTTGCCGTCCAACAATGGTTGGGTAAACACGAAGCGCGTGTTGAAGTTTGGAACAATATCAAGAGTCTCGAAGCATTGGGTTCATTGGTTGAACTTGTGGTGTGCGATGTTGCCGATGCAGCGCAAGTTGAACAAGCATCCCATCAGATCCTTGGGCGATATAGCCATGTGGATGTTGTTTTACACGGTGCGGGACTCGAAGAATCCAAATATCTCGTGGACAAAGATCCTGACGCGTTTTTACGCACCTATCGCCCCAAAGCATCGGCTGTGAATGTATTGTTAAATGCCTTAAAACCAGCGCGTTTTGTGAGCATGGGCTCTGTGGCGGGTCGTTTTGGAAATCCTGGCCAAGTGGATTATTCTGCCGCCAACAATGCTATTTCTTATCTTGCACGTGTACGCAGCGATATTTTGAACATTGCATGGACCGCATGGGCTGACGTTGGTATGGCAACCCGTGGTTCGGTTGCGAAGGTCTTGGATTCCTTGGGCGTCCAATTGATGCCTGTGGAAATAGGCGAGCGTTTTGGGGCCGATCTTGTTGCTTCGACGATCACAGGCGAAGTGGTTGTTGCGGGCAAGTTGGGCGAACTTGAAACACAAGAAATTACCGCCCATCAAGCAGCATCAGAGCAACCGAAGGAAGCAATGGTGTTCGATGACGTCATGGCCGAAATACAAGCATTGTTTGCCCAAGAAACGGGCTACGGCATTGACGATCTCGAACCCGATTACCAACTTGAAGCTGATCTCGGTATTGATACGGTCAAGCAGGCAGAGATTTTTGGCGTCCTCCGCGATCGTTACAATCTTCCCAAAGAAGGATCCTTCAATTTGTCGGAAGTCCAAACCCTGCGAGCGCTCGCCACGTACGTGATGCAACGCGCTGGAAACACGACACTCCCTGTGGATTTGAAGAAAACGCCCGGTGGTGCGCACATCCCTTTTGACCGACTTGAACACGTGGGGGACTCCCATGTGTTCCATGTTGTTCTTGATCCCAAAGAAGAACCTGGACTCGATCATCACCGTATTGACGGCGTTGCTGTATTGCCTGGTGTTCTAGGCATTGAATTGATGGTTCGTGCCGCCGAATTATGTTCAAAAAAATCGGCAACGATTGCGAAAAATATTCACTTCACATCGCCGCTCAAGATGTTTCACGATAAAAAAACGGCGGTAAAAGTGACCGCAACATCCCTCGATGACGGTGTTCGCGTTGTTTTGTCTTCTGTTTTTATCAACCCCAAAGGCAAAGAAGTATTGCGTGAACACTTTGATGCGTGGATAGGATTTTCGGAACAAGAACTGTCATCCTCGCGAATGCGGGGATCCAGTGTGCCAATAGATATTCGATCAGCTACAATTTACCAGCATTACTTTCATGGTCCCGCATTTCAGGTCCTTGAAGGTACAAGCCAGCCTTTGGGTAAATCGGTGATGGGTGTGACAGTCTCTCATCCTGCGCAATGGCTACGTAGCATTGAACCTGCATCAACACGAAGCGCACCCTTTGTTCGTGAATCGGGTTTTCAAACCGCCGGCATTTGGGAAATGGCCAAATTAGGTCGTATGTCGCTTCCGCTTGGCATTGATGAAATCATTTTCAATCGCCATGGTGATGCGGCAGGGCAAGTTCAAATCATCGTGAATGCGATTTCAGACAATGGAGAAGGTGCCCAATTCGATATTATCGCTGTTGCAGACGATGGTACGGTGATTGATAGCATGAAAGGCTATCGTACGGCAGTTCTCAATCAATCGCTGGGTGATCTCTTGGCATCGATGAACGTGGAAGATGTGGACGTCGATGCGGTTGCACAGTGCCTTGTCAATGATGCTGATGCACTGGTTGGTCAATGGCTATGCGCGCAGGAACATGCTGTTTTTTCGTCACTTAAAAGTGACAAGCGACGACGTGAATGGTTGGCAGGTCGTATGGCCGCAAAACGTTTGGTCAAGCGTCTTTTAGGGAAAAATTTTGCGTATACCGAGATCGTTTTAAAACCCGATGTATTGGGTGCTCCGCATCTCTATCTTAACGATGTACTGCAAGAAATAAAGATCTCAATCAGTCACAGCGGTGGGCTTGCTTTGGTATATGCAAGTACAAATCCAGAAATAGCGCCAGGAATTGACGCCGAGGTGATTGAAGCGCGACTGCCTTCTTTTGCTGAAACCTATTTTTCACAAGACGAACGTGAGAACGCACAGGATTTTATTGATTGTGATACCGGTCTGACCGCATTTTGGGCCATCAAAGAAGCTGTTCTTAAGGCAATGGGCATTGGTGCACGGGTCGATATGCGTGATCTTTCCGTTTCTTATAGAAATGAAAAATTTGAGATTTCATTTTCAGGTGAAGCGCAAAAACACATGCATGGTATTCGATCGGAGGATGTCACGGTAGATGTTCGTTTTACATCAAACCTTGTTGTCGCCATGGTGATGATGCCTGTTTCTGAAAATGTAACGGTAGAAAAATTCAAGACAATGGAGCTTCGACCATGACACGAATTCAATCACAGCCGGTACGTGGTGCTGAACTTACAGCCCGTGCGCGTTTGGAACAAATGTTCGATGCGGGAACATTTTTTGAAATTGATGAAAGTGTTCATCATCGTTCGCGACATTTTGGCATGGAAACCAAAAAAGCACCTGGCGATGGTGTTATTTGCGGTTTTGGAGAAATTGAAGGCCGAACAGTCTACGCCTATTCACAAGATCGTTCGATTTTAGGGGGTTCCCTGGGTGAAGCCCATTCCCAGAAAATTGTTAAAATAATGGATCTTGCGGGCAAAGCGGGTGTGCCTGTGGTCGGCATTAACGATTCGGGCGGTGCACGTATCCAAGAAGGTGTTGAGGCACTTGCGGGTTATGGCGAAATATTTCGTCGCAACGTCAAATTTTCCGGGGTGATCCCTCAGATCTCATTGTTGATGGGGCCTTGTGCGGGCGGTGCGGTCTATTCACCTGCGCTTACCGACTTTGTGGTGATGGTCGACAAAAAATCATTCATGTTTGTGACAGGACCCAAAGTGGTGCAAGCCGTCACCAGCGAACAGGTGGATACCGAAACCTTGGGTGGTGGTCGTGTGCATGCTGAAGTATCAGGGGTGGCCCATTTTCTGGTTTCCTCTGAGATCGAAGGACTTGAGCTTGCGCGCAGAATTTTATCGTATTTGCCGCAAAATAATCTTGAAGATATCGAATGGGATCTCTGCGATGACGATGTCGTGCGTTCATGCGATGCGCTTGAGTCGATTGTCCCACGCGAAGCAACCAGACCCTACGATATCGGTGATGTGATTGCACAGGTGATGGACAAAGATTCGTTTTTAGAAGTGCACAAACTTTGGGCACAAAATATTCGTGTGGGTTTTGCACGCTTGGGTGGGTGTCCTGTTGGTGTGGTTGGCAATAATCCAGGTTATTTGGCAGGCGTTCTTGATATTGCGGCCTCGCGTAAAGCGGCCCGTTTTGTGCGCACGTGCAATGCATTTGGTTTGCCTGTTATTTCGCTTGTGGATGTTCCAGGCTTTTTGCCGGGCAAAGAACAAGAGCATGGCGGCATTATTGATCATGGGGCAAAACTCGCTTTTGCCTATTGTGAAGCCACGGTGCCCAAACTTGCTGTGATTTTACGCAAGTCGTATGGCGGTGCATACATTGTTATGAGCAGCAAACATGTGGGTGCTGATTATAATTTCGCATGGGAAGGCGCTGAAATTGCAGTCATGGGGGCTGCAGGTGCTGTTGAGATTTTGTATGGTAAAGAACTCAAAGAATCGAACGGATCTGAGCAACGTAAAAAAGATCTGAGCGACGAGTATAATCGTACTGTGGCATCGACCGAAGTCGCTTCACAACGTGGATTTGTAGATGCTGTGATTTCGCGTGCAGACACACGAAAAGTCCTTTTTCGTTCGCTACGCGCGATCATTGGCAAAAAAGAAGATCTTCCTGTGAAGAGAAATGGTAATGTTCCACTTTGATATACTGATCAGTTGGTTAGTAAACCGATATTTTCCTCGATGCAGGAATCATAATCAAGTCGTCATCCCCGCTTTCGTGGGGATGACGACTTGAGATGAAAAAAATGTCGGCTTATTAGCGAACTGGGCAGTATCAACCCAACGTTTGAAATCTCCCTGTAATTGCTTCTTTTACTTTTTCCATCAACACATCAAGATCAATGCTGTTTGAAGGATTTATCGATAAAACAATATCATCCCCAGTTAATTTTTTAATCGGTGTGTTCGAGTCGACAGAATTTTTATTGTGCATGAGAATCAGATGTTCTCTTTTTAGTGTTATATTATTTCGCACAAAGACATGATGAACCACTGCATCGAGAAACTGAGCCACCGTCCATCGCGTGTATTGTGCAGGTGCGAGTTGAATGCCTATTTTTATATCTCCCAAGACCATGGGAACCTCATGCAGCAATCCTTGTTGCAAATAGATGGGCCAAAAGTGCGATGCAATATCCTCACCACATGGAAGCCAATACATGTGTATCCAATGTCCACAGAGTGAACAGGCAAGCGCACGAAGTGAATCGAGACCTCGAAGAAGCAAGAGGGGGATCGTAAACACGTTGCGTTTGCAACGTGTGCATGGCTGCATATCGCCCATCACCCTGAGAACACGCCGCACCCACGCCGCGGCATCAGGATGTGCGATCAGATGGGACATCGCAGTTGCAACCACGGGATCTCGGATCACGAGGCCCGTTCTGGCTCGATAATGTTTGATGACATCAAATGATACCCACGCTTCGGCATCCACAAGGCACGCTGCCAGTGATGTACGAGATGTACTTATTGCCTGCAATCGCATTTCGATAGCATCATAATAGGCTAAACCACTTAACGCATCGGGGCTTTCATTAAAAAAATGCGCTATCAACAAGAGAAAAACGGTGTTGGGTGATGCATTGGCGAGATCGATAATTTTATCGAGGATCCGATGATTGATATATGATTTTTGTGTCGTAAGGATAGGACTTTGCGTATTTTCGTTGTGTCCAATTTTGGCTGTTTGTTCCAACTCATAGGCTGACGATTGAACCCATGGAAGTCGTTGGTGAAATTCATGCTCCATATCCTTTTGGATCAGTGGAAGCAGATTGATACCACGTTGACTGGCCTCTGTGATTTTGTCGCGCAACTGCGCAATGGGGCATTGTAGGAGTATTTCCATTTCTTGTAAAAGTTGCGCTTCAATATTTTGCAAATAGGCATGGCGACTTCGCAGATGATGAAGATCACTGTCTGCATTCACAGATGCCATGCGATCTTGGATCTGAAGCAATCGAGCGAGATCCCTTTGATTGTATGCATCGTTGACACGTGCCATCACGCTGCTTCGTATGATGCGGTCATCTTCGTTGGTGGCGAGATCTGGGTGATATTGGCGTGCCAAGCTTCGGAAGAGATCGCGAATATGGGGGATCTTCGTGTTGGCTTCAGCCACGGTATGAGGCGATTTCAAGCTTGGACGGATAACGTAGGGGCGTTGTGCCGATGCAGGCACTGCTTGTGGTGGATGATTGAGTTTTTGAATCGTTTGCGTCAATCGCCTGAGTACCTTATCGAGCTGAGCATGTTTCTCGGAGAAGGGCTCCATGGTTTGTTGATAGCTTGCTTCAAAAAGAAGCAAACTTTGTCGGGTTGCATCAATTTCTTCATCGAGCGTGGTCACGCGCCATTGAAGTGCTTGAATATTTTGAACCAGTGTCCGTCTTTCGACGGCTTCTGCGGATCCGGAGATAATCATCACGTCATCGTCCAGCGATTGCTCTATTCCTTTTTTGTTTTTGGACCCCACGGGATATAGCTAACCGACGTTGGCTTCTTCTTCAACCAACGAATTATCATGACATGTGCGTCCTTCCATTGGTGGCTCAAGAAAAGCGGGCTATGCTGGTATTAAGATGATCGAAGAAGTGACGCTTGGAGCTCCATGTTGTCTTGTGGCGGTTCCGCAGCTTGGCGACCGTCAATTTTTACGCAGTGTGATTTTTTTGATCGAGCACAATGCGCAAGGAAGCATGGGGCTTGTAATAAATAAACCTGGATCCTTAAGTTTCGGTGACTTTTTTGGATCGCAAAACATGACTTATACGGGCGATCCCCAAGCCTTGCTGTGTGAAGGCGGCCCTGTGCAGCCCGAACGCGCTTTTTTATTGCACAGTGGTCCTCCGGTGGGCCCTGAGTCAGAAGAGGTGGTGAGAGGGCTTCAACTTAGTTATTCCATGGAATCCCTGGGAGTGTTGGCGCAGCGTCCTCCCGATCATTTTCGGGTGTATTTGGGATATACCGGTTGGGGTCCAGGGCAGCTGGCCGAAGAGTTAAGCGTAGGCGCGTGGCTTGTGGGAGACGCAGATCCCCGGTACGTCTTTCATCAAAACGCGCAATTGGTGTGGGAAGCCTCTTTAAGAAATATGGGGATCGATCCGGTTCTTTTGATGCACAGCGGGGTATTACATTAGGCGTCATCCCCGTGAAAACGGGGATCCATGTTTTATTGGCGCAATGATTCAAGCCCGCGCTTTAATCTTTTAATACCTTCGTCAATATCCGCATCGCTGCATGCAAATGACATGCGAAGATTCTTGTCTGCACCAAATTCCACACCGGGCACAACGGCAAGATGTTCGACTTCAAGCAGATGTTTGCACAGGGCTTGGCTTCCCGGGATGCGCGCACTGAAATAGGCACTTACATCGGGAAATGCATAAAAAGCACCACCAGGATGGGGTACTGTGACATCGGGAATGGTTGCAAGCTGTGCACACATGCGATCACGGCGCTGTTTAAACACACGTACCATTTCGTGAACGGTGGTTTGATCGCCGACAATGGCTTCAAGGGCTGCGGCTTGTGCAACACAACTAGCACCCGATGTGCTCGCACCTTGCAAACGGCTCATGGCACTGATCAATTCTTTGGGAGCGATGCCAAAGCCAATGCGCCAACCGGTCATGGCGTAGGTTTTGGATACGCCTGTGCCGATCAATGTGCGTGACATCAAATCAGGCGCTACATGAATAATGCTTACAAATTCGCTGTCATAAACCAATTGTCCGTAAATATCATCGCTGATGATGGTGATGTTTTCATGACGGCGAAACAATGCGGCGATATCGGAAAGTTCATCGCGCGAATAAACGCAGCCTGTTGGATTGCTGGGGCTGTTCAAAAAAACAAGGCGTGTTCTTTCTGTTATTTTTTGAGCGAAATCTTCCGCCAAGGGCAAGGGCCGTGACGATGGTTCAACAAACACAGGTGTTGCGCCGTTGAACATGACCATGTCGGGGTAGCTCACCCAATAAGGTGCGGGGATCAACGCTTCATCGCCATGATCAAGCAAGGCACATGCAGCATTGAATAAAACCTGTTTGCCACCTGCGCCCACAATCACCTGATCGGTTGTGACATCAATGCCGTATTGATTCTTGGTATCCAATGCCACGGCTTTGCGAAGGGCCATGGTGCCAGGAACTGGCGTATACTTGGTTTCTCCGCGATCCAGGGAGGCCTTGGCGGCGTTTTTAATATTTGCTGGTGTGTCAAAATCGGGTTCCCCAGCGCTCATGGCAAGTACATCAATGCCGCTTGCTTTCATGCTGCTGGCAAGGGCCGCAATGGCAAGGGTCGCTGAGGGTTTGACGGCATGGGCGCGATTTGAAAACTTCATTTGAATTTTTCCTTCACTCGGTCATGAACCAAGGGTGGCACAAGACCGCTGATATCTCCCCCAAAAGATCCAAGTTCTCGAACAAGTTGGCTTGCAACAAACAAGTGTTCTTCGCCTGTCATCAAAAAGACGGTTTCTATGTCGGGATTTAGGCGGTGGTTCATGAGCGCCATTTGAAATTCGAAATCAAAATCACTCAAACTTCGCAAGCCGCGCAGCACAGCGCAGGCGTTCTTGCTGTTTGCATAATCGATCAGAAGACCCGAGAAAGCGTCTATTTCCACATTGGGAAAGTCTTGGGTTGTTTCGCGGATCATGTCCAACCGCTCTTCAACCGTAAACAACGATTGTTTTTTGACGTTGTGGGCGACGGCGATCACAAGTTTGTCAAATAAGCGTGCGCCGCGTTCAATGATATTCAAATGACCATAAGTAATGGGATCGAACGATCCAGGATAAATGGCTACGCGCACGGCTCGCTTCCTTCCTTGAACAACGTAAGATGGGTGTCCCCATATCCACGGGTATCCAGCAGGGCAAGTGGGGAGGGTGCACAAATCACACCGGCCTTGCGGCCATGTTCGCATACCACAATGGCTCCGGGGTTCAAAAGATGCAGTGCGGTCAATGCGAGTAGCGTGGGCGTGTACAAGTTGGCATCGTAGGGTGGATCCATAAAAACAAGATCAAAGCGCAAGCCTTGTTTTGCAAGTTTTGGAAGTGCTCTTTCCGCAGTTAATTTGAGAAGCGTAGGGGCGGGGCTTGCCTCGCCTTTAAAAAGTGCATCGATATTGGCTTGCACGCACGCTGCGGCATGCCTATCGGGCTCCACAAAAACCACCGATTTGGCACCACGGGACCAGGCTTCAAGCCCAAGCGCACCGCTGCCAGCAAAGCAATCAAGCACGGCAGCCTCTTGCACATGGTCGCCGAGAATGGAAAACAACGCTTCCCGTACACGGTCGGTGGTGGGACGGGTGTTTTCCCCTTTGGGGGTTTGGAGCCTGCGGCCCCCAAGTTCACCTGCGATGATCCGCATGGGGGCTATTTAACAAGCTTTGCAGAGGATGTCTTGATGCGCACGCCATTTCCCCGCATTCCAGCCCAAACGCCTTCAATATTTTCTGAACTTTTGGTTCGATATCCTCCGCGTTTTGATCTCACGGTATCGAACCCAACGACCGCTGGATTTAATTATCCCCATGAAGAAATAGGCGCGGCCCTTGCGAAGGGTTGTGTGGGTGTTTACGAGCCAGATGCCCAAGGTTTGATCTCTGCCCGCGAGGCGGTGGCATCGCTGTACAAAAGTTCGATCAGCACGGATGATATATTACTGACAGCGAGTACCAGCGAAGCCTACGGCTTCATTTTTCGAACGCTGTGTGCACCAGGCGATAACATCATTCAGATTGCTCCAAGTTATCCGCTGATTGAACACTTGGCTGAACTTGAAGCTGTGCACGTGCGAGTGGTGGAGAGTGTTTACGAGGGACGATGGATTACGGATATTGAAAGTATCGCCGCATGTATCGACGAACGAACGCGCGCGATTGTCCTTGTGTGTCCGAACAATCCGACCGGTCATAGGCCTAGCGATGCAGAAGTGCATGCGCTGGCTGATTTAGCACAAAGAACAGGATTGCCGCTCATTGTTGACGAAGTGTTTGCAACCTATGGTTTCCGGAAACCTCAATGCGGTATTGCCGAGATGATTGAAAATACGCCAGCCCTTGTGTTGGATGGATTGTCCAAGCGATGTGGTATGCCGCATCTTAAGTTGGGTTGGATTTGTGTGCGAGGTCCTGCGGCGTTTCGTCGTGAGATGATGCAAGCGTTGTCATGGACCTCTGATCAAGTTTTGTCTGTTTCTACACCCGTGCAGCGCGCGTTGCCGGAATTGCTCAACATAGGCGAAAAAATCCACGCACAAATTTTTTCACGCATACGTCACAACAGGCAAACGCTTGAAACGCTTGTTCGTGATTTTCCTGCATGCACGTTATACGATGCGGACGGTGGTTGGTATGGACTTGTTCGGGTTCCTGCATTGCAATCCGAAGAACATCTCATTGCAAAGCATCTTGAACATCATGGGGTGTGGCTGCATCCTGGTGCCTTCTACGACCTTAACAAAGGTGTTCACGGTGTGGTGAGCTTATTGACCAAGCCGGATGTTTTTGCGGAAGGTATGCGGATAACATTTCAATTGGACGGGGTATAACCTTGCAATTGGACGGTATCCTACCTTACAATTGGCCATCATGGCTGATGATGAATACTTTTATCCCCGTTTCGCAGAGCGAAGCCTTCTCGAGGCTCTTGGCGATACGCCCGTTGTTCTGATCCACGGTCCGCGTCAGTGCGGTAAAACCACGCTTGCGCAGATGATCGGGCGCAAGCGGAACTACACTTACTTCAGTTTTGACGACGATGTGACACGTGAGGCAGCGACGTTCGATCCATTGGGTTTTGTGACGGATCTTCCTGAGCGGGTGATCCTGGATGAGGTACAGCGTGTGCCTGGGATTTTTAGCACGCTCAAACTGGTGGTGGACAAGAAGCGCACGCCTGGACGATTTTTGCTGACGGGTTCAGCCAATGTTCTTTTGTTACCAACGCTTGCCGATTCGCTGGCAGGGCGCATGGGTATTTTACGGTTGCATCCGCTGGCGCAGTGCGAAATGGCGTCGCACCGTCCGAAATTTCTTGATACGCTGTTTTCTGGTGTTTTCAAGATACGCAAATATGATCGATTAAGTCATGCGTTGGCCGAATGTATAGCAGCGGGCGGCTATCCTGCGGCACTTGCGCGTTCCACAGGTCGTCGCCGCAGTGCTTGGTATCGCGATTATATCGAAACAATCGTTCAGCGCGATGTGCGTGATCTGGCGCGTATTGCATCGCTTGATATTTTGCCTCGACTGTTGGCGTTTGCTGCAGGACAAACGGCACGCTTGATTAATATCAGTGATTTGGCGAGTCCCTTTCAACAGAGTCGTCCAACCATTCGAGATTACGTGACCTTGCTTGCGCGCGTATTTCTTTTGGAAGAGCTTCCGCCGTGGCACACCAATCGCTTAAGTCGCTTGATTAAAACGCCCAAATTGCATGTGGGGGATACGGGCCTTGCTTGCGCGTTATTGGGGCTTGATGCGGCTGCACTTATTCAGGATCGCAACGCGCTAGGGCAGTTGCTTGAAACGTTTGTGTTTCAGGAACTTCGTAGGCAAGCAAGCTGGCATGAAGATGAGATCCGTTTTCATCACTATCGTGATAAAGAAGGTGCCGAAGTGGATATTGTTTTAGAACGCGGTGTAGGCCAAGTGGCAGGGGTTAAGGTGAAGGCATCCGCGACAGTGACCGCGTCGGATTTCCGTGGTTTGCGCAAATTGAAGGATGACGCAGGAGATCGATTTGTTGTGGGTGTTGTACTGTACGATGGAGAGATGAGCGTGGGATTTGGTGATGGGTTGTATGCTATTCCCATTCGGAATTTATGGGAGGCGTGATGAACAAACAAATACTTCGGACAGCTCTAATAAGATCCGTCATTGTGAGACCACGCCTCGTGGGCGAAGCAACCCAGGCTTGATCGGAAATGGGATACCTTGCAATTGGCCAGATCATCGGCGACCGTATTGTTTCCTTTGACTTCCCATTTTCTATCGTTGAATCTTTTCATATGCTGTGCCTATGAGGCAGCATGTCCAATACGATAGTACGCCCCATGAGCGAGGCAGATCTTCCTGTTTTAATGACCCTGATTGGCAGCATGAACACCGATATGTCGCAAGAACTTTTGCGAGATCGTATTTGCGTGGGTATGCGTAATGCGACGACATTCCTAGGTATTTTTTCGAATGAAGAATGTGCAGGTGTCGTCGGCTATTGGTTTGCAGATTTCGTGTATTGTGGCCGTCATTTGTATGTGGATAGTTTCGTGATTGCCGAGAAATTTAGAAGCGTAGGGTTCGGTAAAAAATTACTGGATCATGTTGAGCATGTTGCGCGTCAAGCGGGTTGCGCATGTGTTTTGCTCGATGCCTATTTAAAAAACACGCGTGCGCATGCATTTTATCAGCGTGAAGGCTACGAGATCAAAGGCTATCATTTTAACAAACCGATTCAGTAACACAAGCAGATGAGGTTTCGAAAACTAGAGTTGCATTGATTGCTTATGTTTCCTGTCGGAAAAGGATCGGTGTCTTGATTCCCACCTCCTATCCCGAAATAGGACCCAGATGATGATGTCCAATGATTGCAATTATCAGAGTACAGGGTTCCGTATTGCTTAGCCCCGTTTTCTGTTTTGTTATTGCTACCGGACCACCAGCTGCCAGCATTCGTGACACCAGCATCCGCCAAGGAATTATCAATGCTTCCATCGAGAAGATCGATCCAGTTATCGGCGATGTTTATTAGGTGCGTCAAAGATGATTTGAGTGGAGCGTTTATTGGAACGTTATAGTTGGTTGGCATATCTCGAATCTCATCATCGTCTGTGATGCTGATAAATGCATGGATGAAAGAACACGCATACGCTGGGCTCAGCGAGGCATTTTTGTCTGCGCAATATTGATCGGCTCCACCTCGTGCATTGGCTGGATTAACGTGGCTGGCCAGATTGCCATTTGGGACAGTGTCTGATGCAAATACGACGATGGTTGTGTTGGTACAGATCACCGAGACGTTGGTGATATTGCTACTCGCCATGATGCCTGTGCCGCCAGAAAAAACGATGCACTGCTGTTCTGATGAAGGCTGTGTACCTATCGTAACATTATAGGTCAGTCCTTCAGGAATACCCGTTTCGAATGTAAAATTTCCGTTATTGGTAATACTTAAATTGTCGCCACCTTTGTTTTTTAAAACAAGGCCAGTGACACGAAGGCCTGTCACTGTTCCCCCGACGGAGTGGATCGGGTTATTAATGCAAGTGATCGTAATATTGCTAATGTGTGCACCATGAATCGTGCCGGTGCCTTCGGTAACAGAGCACGTTTGACCAGCTGGATGGACGGATACTTCGACATCATATGTGGATCCATCCTCGAATGCTGTTGTGAAATTAAAAATGCCGTTTGCAGAGATGTCGAGATCATTGCCACCCTTGTTTTGCAGGGTCAATGTTCCGGATAGTCCTTGTACAGATCCGCCTACCAAAAAGAAATCAGGTTCATTGTTGCAGCCTATGCCTGCAACAATGAACCAAGAGATGCATACAAATTGCATCATATTTTTGTTCACTGGTATCGAAAAAATGCGCATTGGTTTCTCCCCGTGGATCTGTGATTCTATGCTCGTTTAAATCGGATGTATTGGGATTGGTAAAATTATCAGGCTTTAGACTTCTTCAAACTCAATCAACGAAAATTTAAAGAGGTCTAGTTTCAAACAATGGACTTGCTTTTGAGTACTTCCACAAAATCGCAAGGGACAATATTTCAGGGATCAGCATGTAACCGAGTACATCGTGAAACGGCATGCGTGAGTACAAAAATCCGGCCATAAAATACCCGATGGCCCCGAATGCACCACCAACAACGGTTGTAAAAAGACCCTGAAGACTGGCCAATTGTTTGCCGCCCGACCAATCACGGATCCCAGCCATGGCGGCTGCATAATACAGCGCGAAACCACTGCCGTGGAGTGGTTGTGTGAACCATACGGCGGCGGGTGAAAGATACGTCCACAGGATCAACCAGCGCAGGGCACTTGTCGCGATAGCAAACATAAGCAGTGATCGATACGAAAAATGGTTGAACAAAATGCCTGACAGATAAAACATCGCAATTTCAGCACCGATGCCCAAACACCACAAAGCGCCCCATTGGGATGATGGGATCCCAATTTCAGCGAAAAGTAAATTGATGCCATAGTTGTATGGACCAAAAGATACCCAGTGCAGTCCTATGGCAGTGAGCCAAATCCAAAACCGCGCTGGAAGATGTGACCAAAATCGTATGCTTGTTTTAGGTCGGGCGTGCAGCGTGGGTAAAAACCACGAAGACAAAACCATGAGCATCGCAATAAGAAGCAATCCCCAACGAAACCATACCGTCAGAGACTCTGCTGGCAATAAACTAATCGTTAAGACGGCAATTACAAATCCAAAGGAGCCTGTGAGGCGAAGGCGTCCATAAATGTGCGGATCACCTTCTGCGTGCTCTCCTGCCATGGTGTCTAGAAGTGATGCAAAGGGTGCGCGGCACATGAACACGGCAGTCAGAGCGAGTGGAACGAACCAACCCGCTCGCCAACCGAAAAACAGAACGCTGCATGCAAAAAGAAGCATGAGGGTTCCCATTCGGAAAATATTTTGTGGCCCAAACCAACGATCGGCGGCGCGTCCAAACAACACAGGCATGAGGGTGTTGAGAAGAGAAACGCATGCAAGCAAGGTGCCGATGCTTTCTTTTCCATAACCCATTTCGAGTAAAACGGGCGTGACGTAGGGCATCAAGATGCCGCCCATGGCGAAATACACAAAAAACGCCAGAGCGATGCCCCAAAGATGCATATAATGATCGTAAGTTGTTCTTATAATTCTTTCAAGGCATTGGTGATATCAACGGCCATTTGTTTGCCATCACCGAACAGCATCATGGTGTTATCGGCGGCAAACAAGGGATTGGGGATCCCAGCAAAGCCTGGTGATAGGCTGCGTTTGATCACCATAACAGTACGCGCTTTGTCCACATTGAGGATTGGCATGCCCGCGATTGGGCTTGTTGGATCTTCGCGTGCGAGCGGATTCACAACATCGTTGGCGCCGATCACCAGCACCACATCGACCGAGTCAAATTCCGGATTGATGTCGTCCATTTCTCGCATTTTTTCGTAAGGAATATCGGCTTCTGCGAGCAGGACGTTCATGTGTCCAGGCATGCGCCCCGCCACAGGATGAATGGCGAAATCTACATTGACGCCGCGTGATGCCAGCAGATCGACCAGATCACACACCGCATGCTGGGCTTGCGATACAGCCATGCCATAGCCGGGAACAATCACCACACGTTGTGCGCCTTCAAGCACCATCGCCGCTTCATCGGCCGATGCGCTGGTAATTTTACCGGCGTACACGTCATCTTCGGTGCGAACATTGCTTGCGGCTACCGCACCGAAACCGCCAAACAGTACATTGGTGAGCGACCGATTCATGGCCTTGCACATAATTTTGGTGAGGATGATCCCTGAAGCCCCCACCAATGATCCTGTGATGATCAGCAGATTGTTATTGAGAATAAATCCTGTGGCACATGCTGCAATACCGGAATACGAATTGAGCAATGCGATCACCACGGGCATATCGGCACCCCCAATGGGGATCACTAAGGTGAATCCTAACGCCAAGGATACGGCGCACAAGATCCACAATACATTAAGATGGCCTGGTGCGACGACCATACATATGGTGAGTCCCAGAGAGAGTAGTGCAAGGATTACGTTGGAACCTTTGAGCCACACCGTTGTGACAGCACCGCTTGGGATCAATACTTCTTGCAGTTTGCAAAATGCCACAAAACTTCCGGTGAATGTGACCGCACCGATCAATGCAGATAGAGCAATGGAGAGCGAAGTCACTTTGTCTAGCGGATTGCCTGATTGGATGGTGGCCCATGCTTCGGCGGTGGCGACAAGCACGCTGGCAATACCGCCAAATCCGTTAAATAAGGCCACAAGTTGGGGCATGCCTGTCATTTGTACTTTGATGGCCCATACGGCACCGACCACAGTTCCCAATGCAATGCCTGCGATGATCCACTCAAAGCTCACCACGCGTTGCTCAAGCAATGTCACCAAAATGGCAATGAGCATGCCAAGGGCGCTTTGTACGTTCCCGGATACAGCGGTGCGGGGATGGGTGAGGCCTTTGAGACCTGTGACAAACAACACGGCGGCGATGAGATAACTTACGCCGACAATTACGTCGCGCATCTCGGGGTTAAATAATACCATGGTGTTTTACCCCTTCTTCTTTTTGGAAGTGAACATGGCCAACATACGATGTGTTACCAAAAATCCACCGACTACATTGATGGTTGCAAAAAAGACGGCGGCAAATCCCAGATACGTTGCAAGATCTTGATGTGCCGATCCGGCAGCCAACAATGCACCGACCAAAGTAATGCCGCTGACCGCATTGGATCCGCTCATCAACGGTGTATGAAGGGTGGGCGGTACTTTGGTGATGATTTCCAATCCTAAAAACATGGCGAGGACAAACACCGTAAGACTGGTTAATAAAAGCGTCATGCTGCACCTCCGACGACTCGCTCGTGAACGATTGATCCACCGAACGAAACCAAACAACCTTTGATCACATCGTCATCCCGATTGAGCTCCAGCTGTCCTTCTTTGGTGGTTATCAGTGTTACGAGATTGGACAAATTGCGTGCAAGCATTTGGCTTGCGGCTGCAGGGTGTTCCGACGCAATATTGGTGGGGCCGATGATCATCACGTCATTGCGTACGATTTTTTGTCCCGCAACAGTGCCTTCTACGTTGCCGCCTGTTTCTGACGCAAGATCAATGACAACACTGCCAGGACGCATGCCTTTCATCATGGACTCGGTCACCAAGATGGGTGCTTTTTTCCCGGGAATGGCCGCTGTGGTGATGATGACATCGGCGTCGCGGAGATGTCCGGCGAGCAATTCTTGCTGACGCGCATAGAAACCGGCCGATTGTTGCTTCGCATAACCACCGGCATCACCGGCGTTGCTGGTTTCAATGGCAAGCTCTACGAACTTGCCACCCACGCTTTGGACTTGTTCTTTGACTTCCGGACGTACGTCGTAGGCCTCGACCACACCGCCTAAGCGTTTTGCTGTGGCAATAGCTTGCAATCCTGCAACACCAACCCCGAGCACAAAAACTTTCGAGGGCGTAAGAGTTCCTGCTGCGGTCATCAGCATGGGGAAAAGCTTGGGCAGGTTTGATGCCGCGAGAAGCACAGCATGGTGGCCTGCGATGGTAGCCATGGAGCTTAGGGCATCCATGCTTTGTGCGCGTGTAATACGTGGGATCAGTTCTAGTGCGAGGGTTGTTGCACCTTGGGTTGTGAGTGCTTGCATGCCGACCGGTTTGCCCAAGGGATCCATAAACCCGATGATCACTTGACCTGGACGCGCCGCATCGTTTGCGCTTGCAGTATCGGAAGCACCCGCAAACCGTACGCCAAGAATAATTTCGGCCTTTGCAAAAATATCTTGGCGAGGCACGATCGACGCACCTTTGGCAGTATATTCGGCATCAAGATGGCCAGCGGCTTCTCCCGCGCCGGATTCTATGAGCACCTCAAGTTTGCGTTTGGTAAAGCGCGTGATTTCTGCGGGCACAAGGGCCACACGACGCTCGCCAGGAAAGGTTTCTTTTAGGACTCCAACGATCATGGGGATTTTCTATAGCAGCAGGCGGAGTTCAGCTGAAAGAAGGTGCGTAGGTCGCTTTGTGGGAGATAAATGATTACATTGAATTATCAAGCAAAAATCATGGGTTACAGCGGTAGAATTGTCGTACCTCTATGCTAATTTCTTACTTAAGGTACCTTGCTTGCTCACAAGATGACGCTTTGCTACTTTAATTTGTTCTAACAAGGAACGGCGACACCCCGCATGCGAATCAAGGGCTTGGAAATCGTAGGGTTTAAATCCTTTGCCGACAAGGCGCGCCTCTCCTTTGGCGCCGGCATTACAGGGGTGGTGGGCCCCAATGGCTGTGGCAAATCCAACATCGTTGATGCTGTGCGTTGGTGTCTCGGTGAAATGAGCGCAAAACATCTCCGCGGCAATGCCATGCAGGATGTTATTTTTGCGGGTTCCACCAGCCGCGGTCCCATGGGGATGGCAGAAGTCACACTCAGCTTTACCAACGATGGTCGTTTTCCTCCTGCCTATGCGGCTTACGCAGAACTTGCAGTCACTCGCCGTCTTTTTCGAGATGGTCGCAGCGACTATTTGCTCAACGGTGTAGTTGTTCGCTTGAAGGATATTGTCGATTTATTTCTCGGTACGGGCGTCGGGACCCGCGCGTATTCGGTGATCGAACAGGGACGTATCGGATTTGTGGTCAATGCCAAACCCCAAGAGCGTCGATCGTTGATTGATGAAGTTGCAGGGATCACCAAATTCAAGGCGCGCAAAGCGACGGCCGAGCGCCGCATGGCATCTACCGAGCAAAATCTTCTGCGTGTAACTGATATTGTTCAGGAGCTTGAGCGCCAGCTTGCGGGCTTGCGTCGTCAGGCTAAAAAAGCCGAACGCTATAAAGCCATCAAGGCGGAACTTCTCGATTTGGATGTGCATGTCGCAGCCATGGACTGGTTACGTCTCACCGTCGAAGAGCGGGCATTGGCTCATAAGATCGCATCGCTGCAAAGCATGGATGGCGATGTTCGTCGCAATGTGGATGCCGATGAAGCAGGGATTGAAGCGCGCCGTTTGACATTGCTTGAGCATGAAGAGGCACTGCAAATTGGACAGGACGCAAGTGCCAAGGCCGACAGCGAATTGGCGGCATTGGAGCGCGATCTTGAGCATTGGCGTGCACAACTGATTGAAGCCTCACGCCGGGCTGATATTGCAAGGGCCGATTTGGAAATGGCCCGTACCCGAGTGCTTGGCCACCATGAAGAACGCAGCAACCTCGAAGAAGTGAGTGTCACGCTCAAAGCCAGTGAACAAGCGCTGGCAGAGCAACTTGAATATGCCGAAGTGGACGTGGCCCAAGTACGGCGTAGTTTTGATGAATCGGGCAAGCGCCTGGAAGAATTGCGTTCACAGTCTTTGCGTCTGATTCAGGAGATCTCACGTGCTGAGTCGCGTCGTCATAGTATTGTAGATCGCCAGCAAGATCTTGCTGGACGATGCGCGCAAATGGGTGAAGAAAAAGAACGCCTGGCAAGCGAAGTACACCAAACCGAAACGTCCCGTGAAGGCCTTCAAGTCGCTTTTAGTGATCTGAAACGTTTGATGGAAGAAGGCGAAGCGCGTTTGCGTATTTTGCGCGACGAACAGCGCGGTCTTGCGGATCAGATCAAAGAAGCATCAATTGTTTTTCGTGATCGTGAACGAACGCTTACGCAAACACAATCACGTTTGCAATCGCTTGAGCAAGTCGCGGGCCGTCTTGAAGGCTGGGGTGATGGTGTTCGATCGTTGATGCAAGCAGGGCAAGGTGTAGGGAAAGAAAAAGTACCCCTGGATGGTATTGTGGGCCTTGTGTACGAGCGACTGGGCGTTGCATCTGCTTATGAAAAAGCCATCGAAGCGTCACTTGCCGAGCGTTTGCAGTATATTTTGGTTGATGATTTCCATGCGGCCGACGATGCTTTGCGTTATCTCAAAGAGCACAGTGGTCGTGCGGGCCTCATGGTGCGTGATGGGCTTACTGAGACGTTAAACACGCCTGTGCAAGGTGCTGTGTCGGCGTTGGATGTCATCACCTACGATCCGTCGGATGCGGCCATTGCAGCGCGTCTCCTCGGCGATACATATTTGGTTGATACATTGCACAGTGCCATCGCTTTATCCCAAACCGAAGTGGCGGCAGGTCGTTTCCATCGTCGTTTTGTCACCACGGCCGGTGATGTTGTGTTTGATGGTGTGGTGGTCGGTGGAAAAGACGAAGGACTTGGTTTGCTTGCGCAGCGTCGCGAGATCCGTGCGCTTGAAGAAACACTGTCTGCAATGCGCGCTGAAGTCGAAATGGCGCAAGAAGCACATCGTGCATTGACCTCGCGTCAAGAAGTCATTGGGGCTGACATCGAAAAATGCCGTGATGAAGTGCGATTAAGCGAATTGAGCAAGTTGAAAGCGCAAAACGATCTTGAAGCCTGCAATCGGCAGCATCAGCGTGCGACATCAAGGTTTAACGAAGTGCTTAAGCTTCTTGATGATTGCGAAACGCAAATCGCAGGACTTGTCGAAGAAGATGAAGCGTTGCAGATCCGTTTAGAAACATCCCGTATAGAAAATGAAGAGTTCTCTGTATCGGTTGCGGCACTTACATCGGAACGTGATCGCACATCCCATGATCTTCGCGAAAAATCTGATCATCTCATGATGGTGCGTGTGGATCTCGCTGCCACCCGCGAAAAACTGACATCGGCCACCGATGCACTTCGGCGTTTGTCACAGCAGGCTGATGATGTGGAACGTCAGATTGAGAACAACGAAGCGGGGATCACCTTGGCTGCAGGAAAAAGCCAAGAGCTTGATGCGCATATCCAAGAGGGCGAAGCCCGCAGAGCAGGCCTAAGTATGAAAGCAGGGCAGTTGCGGCAGGATGTTGAGGCCCTTCGAAGTACGCTTGATATTTCACGTATGGAGCTCGCATCCCTTGAAGAACGTTGCAAAATCGCACGAAGGCACGTAGGTGAATTGGCGGATGCCTTAAATGTTGCACGTCTTGAGCGCGAACGTTTTGCCATGGATCGGCAGCGTGTGGTGGATGTCATGGCCGATCGGCATGATGTCGATTTGACCATGGTGCTGGGTGATTATCATTTGAGACAGGTTCCAGGGCCTGAAGACATCGATCGTCGTGAACAACTCGATAAATCGCTTAAATCCATGGGTTCCATCAATTTGATGGCGATTGAAGAATGCGCTGAGGTTGAGGGCCGCTTTAATTTCTTGGTGGCCCAGCGTGAAGATCTTGAGCAAGCCGCTGCATTGCTTAAACAAGCCATCGCACGCATCAACCGTGCAAGTCGTGAGCGTTTCCGTGAAGCGTTTGATGCCGTGAACGAAACATTTCAAAAGATGTTCCCGCGTTTGTTCCGTGGGGGTGAAGCCCGTCTTGAACTGACCGAATCAGAAGATATTCTTGAAGCTGGCCTTGAGATTTTTGTAACCCCACCCGGTAAAAAATTACAAAGCGTAAGCCTTCTTTCCGGTGGTGAAAAAGCTCTGACGGCAACAGCCCTTGTTTTTTCTATGTTCTTGGTGAAGCCAAGTCCGTTTTGCATTCTCGATGAAGTGGATGCGCCGCTTGATGATGCCAATGTGACACGCTTTAACGAAGTACTGCGTGAAATGTCGGCCATTTCTCAGTTTATTGTGATCACCCACAATAAAAACACCATGACAGTCGCCGATCGGATTTACGGCATTACCATGGAAGAAACCGGTCGCAGTAAAGTGGTTTCGGTGGATCTCGAAGGCATCGAAGACGCCCACGCGGCTTAAGGCCCCACAAACACAGGCGCAAGCCTCGCATCATTACAAGCTTCTGGTGCATTCACAGGATTGCACCATGCATTGTGCGATCCTGGCACGCTTTGCCAGTACACATGATCGGTGACCGGTGTAGGAAAATCATCCATCAGCATATGCACGCCGTTTTCCCATCCAGCCGATAATTTCTCATAGCACGTGGTCGACGATTCGCCGCTCGTACAAATATTGCTGGCGATCAGCATATTGCGCGCATGGGCAGCTTGCACGGTATGGGTTTCTCGCGGGTTGTTGATTTTGGCGATGACAGCCCATGGATGATCAAATTGATCGAGATCTGCGTTGACGAACATGACGCGGTTGTCGAGTGACGTATGATTGTATGTGTACTCTTTTTGATGCTCGTCGTTGTTGACCATCATAAACATCACGCGACCACGCAAGCTATCCACTTCAGGCCAGCCATACTTGTTAAGACCTGCGCGTAGCGTTGCTTCTGTGTTTTGAATATCACGGGGCATCACTATTTTTGTTTCGGGAAATTCATTGAGAATGGTGCGATCGACGAGATCAAGATCGGTGATGGGCAAGCCACCGGTGAGGTCTTTGACCTCAATCCAGATCATGATTGGCAAATGTTTGGGATTGGATGTCGACCAGCGTCGAATTTCATTGAGACATTCTGAAAACCAAAAACATGTGCTGAGCGGATCGATCATGCTGATGTGGTACGTTGCGAGGCCACCGGCTTCAAGATGGACATCGAGTTCGAGGGCGTGGATCCCAAGACGGTCGAATTGTTCATAGAGGGGACGGTGTGTGTATTCGTGGGAGCTATCGAGAGGCAATCGGGGTTTTACATGATAGCTGTTGTGTGTGCCACGCATTTGGAGATGGTTGAGTTTGATCCCAGGGCTGGGCTGGGGTTCAAAAAGCGTGTTTTCGAGGATCACACTTTGCATATTGGGTAGATTTGGGATGATACGATGGATGGTTTGGGCGAAATCATGGTCGGATCCACAGGCAATCAATGTGAATACAACAACACACGTCACATGAAGACGAACACGTCCCACTTCTACAGTGTGACATCGTTATGGGGTCTCTGCGATGAAATTGAATAAAAAACGAAAAAATTATTTGGGGTGAGCGAGGGGAATTGAACCCCCGACCAATGGAACCACAACCCATTGCTCTACCAACTGAGCTACGCCCACCACAAATTGATGTGGTCCTGATACGAGGATCGCCCGGTCATTGTCAAGGCACTGTTGAACTGTGTGGACACGCCTGCTACCTCAGGATCTATGCGTTGGATGATTTGTGTTTTTATGTGGGTATTTGTGGGCTTTGGCTGTGTGATCTCGCAACCTGTTCTCTCGCCACAGATCACACCGGAGGTGCAACCGATCACAGCGTTTGATCTTCATACGATCCGAAAATCTTCCGCCCAGCGCTTGGTTCTTATTCAGGCATGGGCCACGTGGTGTCCTCCATGTGTGGCTGAATTGCCAAAGCTTGCTGCTTTGCGTGCTCGTTTGCATGGGCGTGGTGTTTCGTTGCTGCTGGTCGCTGTCGATGATCCTGAGCAGCATGAGGAGGTTAATCGGTTACTGGGTTTGCACGGTGTTGATTTCCAGTCTTATGTTAGGAAGGAGGGCACATCAGATTTCATCGAAGGACTCTACCCCAAGTGGTCAGGCGCATTGCCCGCCGTAATTTTATATGATGGCAACGATGTGGTGTGGTTTGCAGAGGGTGACGTGACGATTGATGATATGGAAATGCATGTGTCGCAATCCATATCGCGTGCGCGCGAATGTGCGGGCATTTCTCCGGGCGGTGTTTGTAGATATTAGGGCATGAAAAATCTGAAAAATAGATTTCTCGTGTGTATCTTTCGGGACAATGAGCGGCATTTCTAAGGAATACCTGGGTGTTTTGGCGAAGTCACCGGCTACGTCTTTTACGCACGAAGACCAAAGTCCTGCTGTGACGCATGCTGTCCACATCGTTTTGAAGTTAGATCCCGTCCAAGAGGCGCACACAAAAACCCACATGGGGGGGCGTACGACCTACATTGTGCAAGAAGGTATACGACGTCCCATGGCGAGGCTGTTTGGACCTTCAGATCGGGGCGCTGTCGCATTGGGTATTGCGGAAAATCCAACGAAATTAGGCGCGCGCTGGATACGGCACCCTGAACGCGTTTGCCTGCCTAATAATGACGTAATCAAATTTTTTCAAACGCACATGGCATCATTTCCGCAGAAACCCATTGGGATCGTTGTCGTGGATCGTTCGTGCATTGGCGAAGGGGAATGTCACCTGCTCCAGCAATGGTGCAAGCGCGAACATGTTCCACTTTGTTTTCAGGTGACCACCGATGCAATCACCTCGCTTGTTAATCCAAGCACAAAAACATCCTGGTGCGATTTGGCTATTGTGATCAGCAATCATGGACATGGCGCTGCGGTCCTACGATTTACATCTATTTTGTGGCTGCATCTCCACTGCAGAGACGTTGAATTCCAGACATGGGTGCAACAAAGAAGACCCTTAATGCTCGGCCCCCAAATGAGTACCATCAAGTCTCATGATATTCCTGAAAGTTCTGTGATTCTTTGCGAGGCTGCACAATTGGATATTACCGCTGAAGAATTCAAAACGACGTGGAGAAAGCAATGCATTGTTCTTAAAACCCAATACGGCAAGGATATGCCTTCTATGCTTCCAGGCATCGTGCCCGCTGGATTATGGGAATCTCGTCCAAGTAAACTGCCGCGTTTGCTGAGAAATTTGAAACTCCCAACACTCTACACAGGGCAAACAACATATAGCGTCAATCCTGCACTGGCAGAGGGTTTGTCGATCGAGATCCTTCAGTACTACAAAATGCCTGTTCCAAGTTCTGCTCTTTCGATTGCGACGCAAGCGCCCAGTCCTATCAATTTTAAAAACGACTGGGGTTTATTTATTGGTGCTGATGCAGAAAAGTATATGCCATGGGATGCCATGCACGTGCATGCCAACGATCGTGCATACTGGGAACACGGTATTATTCAAGCGCTTATGCGACTCATGGAGGTGTCTGGCGAAATTATACCGTCGTCGATGGGATGTGTGGTCATCGAACAAGCCGCATCCGATAGCAACAGTGTGCTACTTGAGGCACTTGGTGATCATAGCGCCGAACAAGCGAAAGTTGCCCTGATAGGGAATACCTATGTGGGGACCTGGGGAAAAAGCGCAACGCTTCAACAATCAATGCCTAATAGCCACTTTAAGGAGACTTCCAAGCCGTTCAAGTTTTCATGCTCGCGCCCTTACGCTCGTATTTCAGATGCATTGGCTGCGAAAAGGATGTCAGCGGATGAAGAGAAGGTGCTTCATGATCTCCACATATGCCATGGAGAGTCTCCGCTACGGTGCGTAATGCTCGAAACAGTCGATACATTTACCGCGATGTTTCATAGCAAAGTTTTTCTTCAGGCGTTGCGCGATTTTTGTACTACGCAAGGGATCCCGCTCATTTTTGATGAAGCCCTTTGCGGCTCAGGACGAACAGGGAAAGTCTTCGCATTCAACTGGTATGGTATCATTCCAGATTATGCCACTTTAGGGAAAGCTATTTCTAGCAGCACTGTGATTGCTTTTGGCGAAAAAGCCATCGCCAAAGGATTTTTTCCAAAGCATGATGTCACCGATCGGGCGCCGATGGCAGGCCCCATTGTTGCACGTTTGGAATGGATCAGATCCCATATTGGTTCTATTCGAGATCGCGGAGAACGAATACGAGGCATATTGGCGAAGGATCATGACATCGCAGGGGAAGGCCTAATGCTTACTTCAAAAATAATCCCCAAAACGATCCCTCATTTTTTTACGGAAGGCATCGTTGACTACGCGAGGGCACTTCCACCTTACGATATTACACCGGACGATATTGATCGTCTTTTGGGATCTTCATAAAACTGTCGACTCCATTTGCGCACCAGTGCAATGTTGCGTTCCGATTCACACAAGACCGCCCTTGATTTGTAGATTTTATTTTCCCAAATGGGTACATCGTTTGTGAATTCGCGGGTCATCATTCTTGGAACCACCGCACGATAAAAAAGGTCGCGCAGGGGCCCGCATTTTTTGAGTGAAAACCAAAGGTTGAGTTCCAGCACATCGTCGTAGCGTGGTGTGCCTGTGAGCATTATTTTAACCGAAAGATCTCTCGCAACGATATCTGTTTCAACCACTGCAAGTCCGTCGTAGGTGGTGTCTAAAACAGAATGCGTCGTCAAACCGAACATTTGACGAGGTGCGCGCATATTGACGGTAAAACGTGTTTTATCGATGGTAAAGGCGTCGACGGTGGGAATATCGACGTAGTGATGAAGGCATTGAAAATGCGCTAAATCAGCGGCATTCTCAACGATCTCTTGAATATGGGTTTTGACATTGTAGCCGCGATGAAATGTTTGAGACCACCCCTCTTGGGGAAAGGTGACCGCTGTGCTGGGTGCAGCGATCGCCTTTTTGGGATCGCCCCAATAGGCAAACATGCGGCCATCAACCATCACTGTGGCAAGCTCTGCCCTAAGGGTTGGATTTCCGTTGCGATCGATGTCAAGATCATAGGTCTCATTGCAAAATCGTACCTTGTGGCATGATCCTCGACGCATACTGCGTACTTCTGCGAAAAAATACCAACAATGGGGATAGCGCTCAAACGGATACGAATCTGCGATGATACTCATCGGCTTAGAGTATCGGGGTTAATTCGTTAGAGTTGCGCAAGACCCGCATCGCCGCCACGGCATCGGCTGCAGAGTCGATTGGCAGGACCATTGGAAAGGAATACGCGATCGCACGATAAGCATGTTCGCGCACCCAGGGATGATGGAACAGGGCGGCGTGTTGAGCCTGTGCGATCGCCTGCAAGATCGGCAGCGACACCACGCACTTGTCGGACCATGGCCTCTGAGAGGCCTAAATCTGCTGCACGTTGGACGACGGCATTGCGGTTGTACCCTTTCGATTCCATTTGATCGAGGAGCAGATCGCGATCGCGCAGCATGCCTTCAATGATTTGCCGGTCCAGCTGTGGATCATGATCAGGTAACGCGATGGCTGTTGGTTTTGTAACGGGGCGTTTGGGCTTCTTGTTGTCGTCCTGGATGGCGACTTGAGCCTTGGGTGCGACCGTTTTAGGCGTTCGCTGCGCGCTCATGGATCCCCCCCTCAATATGCCACATCGCACATGGTGTGATATTGGAGCACATATGGCATTGTGTGCCTAAAAGTCAAGTTGGATGTAGGGTACTGGGCTTATCGTCGATCGATATGATGCTTCGTATCGTATTCTTCCATGCGTCGCACGAACCAAAAAGCCGTGCCGATCGCTACCGCGAAAGCGATGCCGCTGAGAACAAATCCATTGGGACCCCGTTGCCATTCGGGGAATAGGGTGTTGGCAAAAATAAGAAGCAATCCCAAGGTGACGATGATCCCAAGATTAACCCATTTAAACCAAACGGGCAGCTTGAAGTTAAATCCTGTGGGGGCACTGGCCGCACCCCAGCGTGCCTTAATCCATAGCCATCTTCCGGCAAGCACGCCGACGAGCACAGCGCATCCTGACATGATGTACCATGCGCTCGAATATTTTGTGCCACCGCCGGACATGATCTGTCCGTTGCTGCTGATGACGATCAAAACAATGCTGCCGACGACAGCGCCTGCCAGCGTGAGCCAGGTGACCCACGTGGCTGGGGGCTTATCTTCTTTCGCGATGCGCGTTCGATGTGGAAATCGTTCAGCAAGGCGTTGGAGTATGTCGAAAAACCAGCGCCCAAAAAAAGGGCTGATAACCATGATACTGATGGCAGTAATAAAAAGTGGCCATGTGGAATCTGGTTGAAAATAGATGATGTTGGAATAAGGAAACCAAAGTGCGAAACCCAAGAAACCAAGCAAAATAAGGCCTGTGAAAGGTCTGAGTGTTTCGCGTATGGAATCGGGTGCTCGTAGATCCCTATCTTCGATATGGCGTAAATCGAGCTTTGAAAGATCGACACGTGTTTTGTTCGAGGGCCGTTCAGGCAAGACCAACTCCTAAAGTATCCATTTCCACCATTGTACGTGCAGTGGTGCATGATCCTCAAGCGAAGTTGGGATTTAGTCATATTGATCAACGCAACTATTGCCTAAGGATGCCGAAATATTCTTCTTTCGGGGGAATTTAAATCATGCCACATTATATCAATCAGGTTCGTGGTGCTCAGCATGCGCAATCACAATCGCATACGGTATCAAGCCAACGCGACCAACGTTTGGGGCCAGACAGTCGTGCTGGGGATACGTACAACGGTGCTGCGGACAAAAAATATGACAATGCACAAGATGCCCACCGTGCTGCATTTTTACGCCGTGGTGAAAGTCGGCCGCATCAGTACATGAGCGGCGGCCCTACTCGTGGAAATCCACCCGCACTTAAAATGGCAGATAAGCATGCGAAGAAAGCCGCTGCCAAAGAGCGCAATCAGGCCAATCGTGAAGCACGCGACGAAGCACTTCGTCATGTTGGTGTGCAAAAGCCAGGGCACGGTAACAATGCTGCGCGAAGTGCCAAGTATCCGGGTGTGAAAATGTCGTAACGGTTGGGATCAGCGCATGAAGAAAATTTCATGCTTTGACTGATAGGCGATCATCAGAGCGGAAAGCCCTGATGCTGTGCGAAGCAATCGAAGTTACTCTAGAAGTATGCGTTGGAGGATAGGGTTTCTTTGCTTGCAGATGATGGGGTCAGGGATCGCACGTGCAGATTGGGTGCGAAATGATATTGCGCCTGCTGTTGGTATACAGCCCGTAATTGCGCTGGATCCGTTAGGTTATGTGCATGTGGCGTGGGTGGGAACAAAAACCATTAACAGCGTCAAATGGTGGTATGCATACCATGCCAGCAATGAATCGGGTGTGTACCGTGCAGTGATATTGGATGCTGCCAAGGCGGGCAGCAGTACATCGTCGCCCTATTTTCCGCATCTGAGTGTCGACAATTTGGGTTTTGTACATCTTGCATGGCGTGATTTGGGTCCAGGCTCGGGAAAATCTGTGGTGCTCTATCGAAGTGACAATCCAGAAACGGGCGGTCATGTACCCCTCAAGGCATTTTATACAGGCGGTGGCGATCATATCCACGATGTGAACCTGGATGTCACGCCAGACAATTATGCCCATGTGATGACAGAAGCCGATTCGTGCAGTGGGGGAATGTGTACACTGGGCAGCAATATTTTTGATGAGTGCTTCGTCGCGACGACCACATATCCTGCATGCCATGGTGCCACAGTACCTCTGGTGTCGGCCTATGAAACGGGGTTGGCGGAGGGGGCGATGCCCCTCAATATCGTTCGCGACAGGTACGATGGTGGTGGCATGCAACAATTTAGCAGTGCCGTTGGTCCCGATGGAACACGACATTTGTTGATCGGCATTCGCATGGCGGGATATGCGGGCAATCCGTGTACGGTTACACCTAACGATACAGGCGGATATACAGTCGATGACCGAGGTCGACGCGATTGTGTGACCAATGAAAGACTCGTTTATCATCTTGAGCGTCCATACGATGCCCAGCAAAAACCCTACAATGCGCTGAGAGAAACCAGGGAGACCCTCGCGGTTTGGAGCCGCCCTGAAAGCATTACAGGTCACGATGTGAATAACCAGCAGTGGCCTGTGATTGTTGTGGATCCGGATAGCATGTTGCATGTGGTGTACGCATCCCAGGATGGTAAAATCTACTACATCCGCAAAGGACTTGGCGGACAGTGGACCATGCCTCAGGCCGTGACGTTTCCTGAGGAAGGCTATTTTGATACGATCCCAAGTATTGCATTGGATGTCACCGGGCGTTTGCACATGACGTTTGAGCGCATGCCGGTGATAATGGAGGGTGAATCGTCGAGTGCCTTTGCGGTACGTAAAGCAGCGTTTCTATGTGAAGGCGTATCGCCATGCACTGGACGTTCGTTTATTCTTTACGCATCCAGTGTATTGCCGGTTTATCCGTGGGAGGATCCTACACCGCCAGCAGAATTTGAATGGATTGGTCCAGAAGAAGTGGTCACTGTCGTCAGCGCTGAACAATTGACCCATCGTGATCGGCGTATCGTGGCCAATTGGGTGGATGGTGAAATGTTGATGGTGATGCGATGCGATGATGATGATGATGATGATGATGGTGTAACACAGGAGATATGTCTTTATGCTAACACCGATGCTGGCGTATCTCCAGCATACAGTGGAGGTGGAACGACGCTCACTGTTTCGGACGATTTTCTGCCGACTTCGGTCATCGAGCATTACGATGTCATGGCGGAAGCGGATGCAGTGACGGTGCTGTCGTTTACGGTGAGTGACGACAGTGCGCAAACGGATGGTTTGGCGACATTCATTGATGCCATTCATGTGAATGCAGGCGATGAGCAAAGCATTCAGTACGTGGGCAATACCTCGGCAGGCAAAGATCAAGGTTTGTCCTATTTTCTTGCGGGTGCCCAATTGGTCACCGACAACGATGTAACGTTTGCTGGTTTGATCTCCACCACGAAAATTGTGTTTCGTGCCTCTGCAGGGGAATTGGATGTTCCTGCGGGTGGTGAACGAACTTTTCGCGTCAGGGTGTGGTTTAAACCCAAGGTGTATGCAGCAACCGTTCCTGTTTCCACATTGCATCTGCGGATCAAACCCGATCAGGATGTGGTGGTGGATGGATCAGGATCACGGCTTGCATTTGATCAAACCGTTGTTGAATCCAATATTTCGCTCACCTGTTCGTCGGGTCGATCGTGTGATGATGACAAACCATGTACCTACAACGATACGTGCGGTGATGCGCACATCTGTGTTGGTGCAGTGACGATATCGTGCGTGTCCACAAGTTGCTTGACCCGTGCATGCAACGGAACAACGACATGCTCGGAAACACCAAAAACAGGTGTTGCATGCAACGATAACAACATCAACACAACGGGCGATACATGCACAGCCCAAGGGACATGCGTTGGAACATCGGGCTCTGGATGTGCGCTCAATGCCAGTTGTAACGATGGGAACTTGTGCACATTCAATGATAAGTGCAATGCCTCGGGTTCTTGTATTGGAACATCGATTACGTGCGAAGGAACAATATGTGTCGATAAAATGTGCAACGGAACATCGTCATGTACCGTTACATCTAAAACAGGCACACTCTGCAATGATAATAACGCATGCACCCACGCGGATGCGTGCAATTCTTCGGGACTATGTTCTGGAACAACAGTCACGTGCAACAGCGATGCATGCAATACCCGATCGTGCAATGGCACATCCACATGTACCACGGTGTCGAATGCATGTGGTGTTGCCTGTGACGACGGTGACCCATGTACTTATGGGGATACGCGCGATGGATCGAATGTGTGTGTTGGCACAAGGATCACGTGTGAAAACGATAGCTGCAATACTCGGTCGTGCAATGGAACATCGTCATGCACCGTTTCGCCTAAAACAGGAGAAACCTGCGATGACAACGATTTATGCACGTATGGCGATATCTGTAATTCATCGGGGGTATGCGGTGGTACACTCATTCAGTGCGACGATGACATATGCAATGCGGCGGCATGCAATGGCACATCCGAGTGCACCCTATCGCCCAAAATAGGTGAGGTGTGCAGCGACGACGATATGTGTACATACGCTGATATATGCACTGTGATGGGTTTATGTGGCGGTACTGCTATTTCGTGTGAAAGCGATACATGCAACATGCGAATGTGCAACGGAACCGATGCATGCACGGTTACACCAACCAACGATGCATCTTGCGATGATACGGGCAGTGGAAGAAATGCCGACGGAATACCGGTGGATGATGGTGGTGGAGGGGGTTGCAATAACACAGCGGCCACTAACATTTCGCTTGTGCCTGTGTGGTTTGTGTTTCTGCTTAGAGCAGCGATGCGACGGCGCCTGCGATGCTCCGACTCTGACCTCACCCTGGTTCAATCAACGCCTTCAAATACCCTTCGGGCGGAGAAAAACCGAGCAGTCGAGCACACGTTGCGGCGATATGTCCGATGCTCGGATCTGCAATCTTAGCAAGTGTATAACGATGACGATCTTCGGGTGTTAAAACCACATGAAACGGCACAGGATTGAGCGAATGGGCCGTTTTGGTAATGTATCGTCCTTCACGATCGCGCAAAAAGATCCCGGTTTTTTCATCACGTTCAATCATGTCGTCGGCATTGCCATGATCGGCGGTAACGAGTAATGCGCCGCCCTGGGCCAGGATCGCTTTTTCTAAGATCCCAAGCGCATGGTCCACATATTCGACCGCGGCGATGGTTGCTTCAATATTGCCGGTATGACCCACCATATCACCGTTGGGAAAGTTGATGCGGCCAAATTGAAAAGGTTTTGTGTCCAACGCTTTCAATACCGCTTGTGTAATTTCAGGGGCACGCATTTCAGGCCTTGCATCGAAGGGAGGCGCATAGGACGGAATTTCAACATAATCCTCAAGGGATGGATCAAACATCCCGCTGCGATTGCCGTTCCAAAAATAGGTCACATGTCCAAATTTTTGGGTTTCACTGCATGCAAATTGGCGCACGCCCACATGACATAAAAGCTCGCCCAATGTTCCTGATATTTCGGGAGGATCCACAAGAAACTTTTTGGGCCTGTGTGTGTCGCCATCGTAACAGGTCATACCGGCAAACAGGACATCAGGGCGATGACCTCGTGGAAACTTGTCAAACACATCATCTTCAAAGGCCCGTGTCATTTCAATCATGCGATCGCCACGAAAATTAAATGCGATCACCGCATCGCCATCGCCAATTTTCCCAAGGGGGCCTTGAGGATTGGCAATCACAAAAGGTGGAAGATCTTGATCTATGATCCCAGGAAATTCGCTTCGATAGGTTTCAACGGCAACGCGTGCCGAAGAAAAAGCGCGTGCATTGCCTTGCACATGGGTATGCCAACCCCGTTCGACCATGGACCAATCGGCGTCGTAACGGTCCATGGTGGTGGTCATGCGTCCGCCACCTGACGCGATGGCATAATTTTTTTTGCCAATCGTTTTTAACGCATGTTCCAATTTTTCGATGTAACGTAATGCGCTTGTTTTTTCGACATCGCGCCCATCAAGAAGCACATGCACGTAGGCGGTTTGAATGCCCGCTGAACTTGCAGCATGAAGCATGGCGATCAGGTGGTCGATGTGACTGTGGACATTGCCGTCGGAAAGCAAGCCTATGAAATGCAGGGCGGTGTTGCAGTGCAAGCAGCGATTGACAATCTCGCCCCAAATTTTTCCATGAAAGAGTGAGCCGTCCGCAATGGCTTCGGCCACACGTTTGGCGCCTTGATCGAATATACGCCCGGCGCCCATGGCATTGTGGCCCACTTCGCTGTTGCCCATATCGGCATCGCTGGGCATGCCCACAGCTTTTCCGTGTGCGCGCAATGCGGTGGTGAGCTGCTCTTTTGCGTATCGGTGGAGATTGGGTGTTCGCGCTTGCGCCACGGCGTCGCCCGCATCGCCACGGCCGATCCCGATGCCATCCATGATCACAGCAAGCACAGGGCCTTTGACACCCACTCCGTTGTCTCTTACCAAGTCCGACATGATTTTTTTCTAACACAGACTGTGTTAGAACGCAGCCATGACGCCATTGCAGCTTGCGCCTGTTGTATTCGATCGCGGCGATCTCGACGATGCCACGCTTTTGCATCTCTACCGTTCCATTTTACTGCCACGTCTTATCGAAGAACGTATGTTACTTTTGTTGCGCCAGGGGCAGTTGTCCAAGTGGTTTTCGGGCATTGGACAAGAGGCCATTTCCGTGGGCCTCGGGTGTGCATTAAAGCCCTCCGACTGGATTTTTCCTTTGCATCGCAATTTGGGTGTGTTCACCACCCGTGGGCTTCCATTGTCCCGCGTGTTTGCCCAGGTTCAAGGCAAGCCTGATGGTTACACCCAGGCCCGCGACCGTTCTTTCCATTTTGGTGTGCCCGAAGCACGGGTGATTGGCATGATCTCCCATCTTGGTGCCATGCTCGGCGTTGCGGACGGTGTTGCCCTTGGCAGCCAGCTTAATGGCACCCAAGATCTCGCCGTTGTTTTTTCGGGCGATGGTGGCACGAGCGAAGGCGATTTTCACGAAGCGGTCAATTTGGCGGCGGTGTGGGATCTCCCCGTTATTTTTCTTATTGAAAATAACGGTTATGGGCTTTCAACGCCGAGCCGTCAGCAATTTCGCTGTGAGAAATTTATCGACAAAGCGCCGGGCTACGGTATCGACGCCATCCGTGTCGATGGCAACAATATTCTTGATGTGTACCGTGCGTTTGTTGATTTGGCAGAGCAATTGCGCGAAAGCCCACGGCCCGTAATTTTTGAAGCCATGACCTTTCGTATGCGGGGGCATGAAGAGGCATCGGGTACCGATTATGTGCCCGATCATCTTTTTGAAGCATGGGCCAAGCGCGATCCTGTGAAGTGTTACGAAACGTATTTAATCGAGCAAGGCGTGCTTTCTGCGTCAAATCGCGATGCGATCCATACGGACTTTAAAGATGAAATATTACAGGCGTGGAATGCGGCCCAGGCCTTGCCGGCGATCCATCCATGCGTGAGCGACGAGCTAGGCGATGTGTACGCGCCATCCTCTACAGACGCTGAGCCCGACATTTCGAGCACTCGCACGCTGCGCCTGGTCGATGCCATCAGTGAAGGGTTGCAGCAAGCCATGGGTCACAATCCGCGCATTGTGATCATGGGCCAAGATATTGCCGAATACGGCGGTGTTTTTAAAATAACCAAAGGTTTTGTGGAGCGTTTTGGTGAAGAGCGTGTTCGCAACACCCCCATTTGTGAATCGGCCGTTTTAGGTGCGGGGCTTGGGCTCTCTCTCACGGGACATCACGCCGTGATTGAAATGCAATTTGCTGATTTTGTAAGCTGCGGTTTTAATCAGATCGTTAACAACTTGGCCAAAACCCATTATCGTTGGGGACATCCCGTGCATGTGACGGTGCGCATGCCTACAGGCGCAGGTGTTGGTGCGGGGCCGTTTCATTCGCAAAGTTGCGAAGCCTGGTTTGCCCATGTGCCTGGGCTTAAAATTGTTTACCCTAGCACTCCTGCCGATGCGAAAGGGTTGCTCATCCGATCTTTGGAAGAGCCCAATCCTGTATTGTTTTTTGAGCACAAGCAGCTTTATCGCAGTTTGGAAGGCCCTGTGCCCGAAGCCATGTACCGTACGCCCTTGGGTGTTGCCCGTGTGGTCACTCCTGGCGACAGGCTCACGGTGGTGACCTATGGGGCTGCTGTGCACTGGTCGTTGATTGCGGCCAATGAATTTGAAGGCATCGAGATCATCGATTTGCGCACACTACGCCCATGGGACGAAGAGACAGTGTTTGCTTCGGTGCGCAAAACAAATCGCTGTGTTGTTGTGCATGAAGCGACGCTGTTCGGAGGTCTTGGTGCTGAAATTGCGGCCCACATCGGTGAGACGTGTTTTGAGCATTTGGATGCGCCTGTGATGCGCGTGGGCGCACTCGAAACGCCTGTGCCGTTCAATCGTGCACTTGAAAAGCAGTTTTTGCCGACGGATCGTATTTCCGCTGCCCTTCAAAGTACGTTGGCGTTTTAAGTTTTTCGAAATAGTGTGATGGCCTTTGCCAGTTCTTCAAGTCCATCGTACACTTTTTTGATGAACGAATTGTTGTGTGGAATAAAAACAAAATAGGGATGTTGGGACCATAGGTCTTTGAGTTTGTGATTCAGGTTGACCGCTTCTTCTAGGGATTCGATGCGGGTCGGATTTCCACCTTCGATTGAAATGCCGCCCACTGCCGCTGTTTCAAAGAAAATGACAACATCGTACCGCAACAGTTCCTGCTCAAGAGTCGTGCCCAAATGGTCGAAAAATTCTTCATGTTCGCCTGGCCAATAAACCGCGCCATCAATTGTTCCACGGTCACACAAAAGGATCCGACTGTCGTAATGGGCGGATTGTGCGTCTTCAAGATTGGTTTGAACATGATAAATGGCGCGTTGGGTTGCTCGGCGAACGCCTTCTGTCCCTGAGCGTGGGAATCCACCTAAATACAGAAGCGTTGCCGCTTCGGGTACGACGACGACTTCGTCGCCAATTTCCCGACGGTACAAATCGGCCGCGGTGGTTTTCCCGCCGCCGGGTCCTCCTGTTAAAACGATCCGACAACATTTTTTCATGATTTTTTCTTTTTCAAGCAAAAAAAAGGGCCCGTGAAGGCCCTTTAAAGATCTGTAGGGGCAAGGCTCGCCTTGCCCTTATTTACGCAACACGGCTGTAATGCTCTACAACCAAGTTCTCTTGAATTTCAAGAGGAACGTCTTCACGGGCAGGTTCTGCTGTAAAGGTGGCGGAGAAAAATTCAGGCTCAACAGAAATGTACGATGGGAATGCCAGTGAAGGCGACGCCATGGTGCTTTCCACGATGGGGAGCTTGCGGCTTTTCTCACGCACGGAAACTTTTTGTCCTGTACGCATTTCGTAGCTTGCGATGTTAACGCGTTTGCCATCCACCAAAATATGTCCGTGCAACACCAATTGGCGTGCAGCAGGAATGGTGGGTGCAAAGCCTGCGCGGAACACGACGTTGTCGAGACGTTGTTCAAGCAACGTAAGAAGGTTATGACCGGTGTCACCCTTCATGTTCTTTGCGCGCTTGAAGTACGAACGCAATTTACGCTCGGACACGCCGTAGTTGAAACGAAGTTTTTGCTTCTCGTCGAGACGAACACCGTAATCGCTGCGACGTCCACCGCGACCGGCGCTGGCGCCATGCTGTCCTGGTGGGTACGGACGGTTTTCTGCCGATTTGCGAGTGAGTCCTGGCAGCGTCGTGCGGAGCCGTCTTTGGAGTCGAACGCGTGGGCCACGGTAACGTGCCATATTGAAGACCTCTTCCTTAAAATCGATAGAGCGGGGGAGCTTATAGGGGAAAACCATGCTCCGCCTCAAGGGGTAAACCAAGAAAAAAAGCACGGGAATGTTGTCTTACGAATAGATATTCACTTATAGTTCATAAGAACAATGCACTGATGGGCATGGTGCACCTGCATTGACATCCACTATTGCACTTCCGTGTACCCTCTGCGAAATGTGCCACGTGCAGGTCCCTACGGTTGCTTCTACACAAGGCCTTGCGATGCTCGATCTTTCATCCAATATATCTCACATTTCAGGTCGGCGTACTCTGAGGGGGCGGTCTCTTGTGGCAGCACTTGGGCGCCTACGGGTACGTGCACGAGATCTTGATGCGATCCTGGTGGTCCGCCGCATTCTGCCTCTTGGTCTTGATCCTATCGACTGTATTTCTCGTCTGACGCCCGATGCGTCGTTTTGGATTTGGCAACAGGGCAAGGATAACACCACATTTGTGGCCATAGGTGCATGCTTGCAGATTGTCTCCACTGGAGAAAGTGATCTCATGCATGTGACCGCAGCGCTTCTCGATCGTGTTGTTGATCTGGAGTCCGACGGGGGAGGCATGCACGAAACACTCCTCCCTCGTATCCCCGTGGCGTTTGTGGGGCAGGCCTTTGATCCTGATCATCAACGACGTGCTGCGGATTGGAAAAATTGGCCCGCCCATGAAGTGCTGATGCCACAAACTTTGCTTTGCAGTATTCCAGGCAAAGAGGGCAATGAACCTTTGCGCTGCTTGGTGCAATATGAAGAACTTGGACCCGAGTCCGATGTTGATGCATTGGCGAAGCGCATGGAAGATGATTGTGCGCGATGGTCGAATCAGGGCGATGTGCGCGAAACGGCGGCTGTTCCGGCATGCCATTTAAAATGGAACAGCGATGAAAGTTACGAGGCATGGTGTTCCCGTGTTGATGATGCCCGTGCATCCATTGCACGCGGTGATATGACCAAGGTCGTCTTGGCGCGTGCTGCGCGAACCGTGCTGGCATCTCCCAACGCTGTAGATATTCGTTTGACATTCCATTGCTTGCGCGCGTCACACCCTGCGAGTATTTGCTTTGCGATCAACCGTCCGAGCATGGGATGTTTTATGGGAGCGACCCCAGAGTTGCTGCTTGAAGTCGAAGGCCGCGATGTTCGTACCCAAGCGCTTGCGGGCACCTCAAGACGCGGACAAGATCCCAATGAAGACAAGCTTTTGGCAGCCCAATTGTTAAGCAGCAAAAAAGATCTGCGTGAACATCGTATGGTCGTTGATGCGCTTCGCGCAGCCCTTAGGGACCATTGTACTGAGTTTTCATGTGCACCCGAACCTCGGTTGGTACACTTGCCTCATGTACAGCATTTGGAAACAGAACTTACTGGGAAGTTGCGACATATTGGTGCTATTCTCAATGTGCTTCGTGATGTGCATCCAACACCTTCGGTGTCTGGCGCGCCACGCGAGGCTGCGATGCAATGGTTGCGTGTCCATGAATCCTTGGATCGTGGATGGTATGCCGCGCCTATTGGATGGATCACTGCTTCTGGTGATGGATTTTTTGCCGTTGCATTGCGCAGTATGTTGGTACGCAGCCATGAGGTTATTGCGTTTGCAGGTGCGGGTGTGGTTGCAGATTCCAATCCTGCATCCGAATGGCGCGAAACAGAGCTTAAACTGCATACAGCCATGGAGTCATTATGCCTTCAGCCGTAGCCGTTGATGATCTCGCCACCGCCGAGCTTAACTTTGCATGCGCACATGCTGTGCTTCGCACATTAAAATCGGCGGGAATGAATCATGTGGTGCTTTGTCCAGGATCGCGCAACACGCCATTGATCCTTGCTGCGGATTCACTTTGGGGTTCGAGTGCCTATGTGGTGGTCGATGAACGTGCTGCTGGATTTTTTGCATTGGGTATTGCGAAATCAAGCGGGTTGCCTGTTGCGTTGATCTGTACGTCAGGATCTGCAGGCGCCCATGTCTTGCCTGCGATGATCGAAGCAAGTCATAGCGCCATACCTTTGATTGTTGTGAGCGCCGATCGTCCAGGAAATTTGCAGCATTGTGATGCGCCACAAACTACCCACCAAGGCGAAATATTTTCTACCCATGTTCGTCGTCGATTTCACATAGAAGCAAGCCAATCAACCTATCGTCGTGCAAGCAGCATCACCACGCAATTGCTCACGGCATGTATAGGACCTGATCGTGGACCTGGACACTTGAACATCGGATTTGCAGAACCGCTTTGGAAGCAAGGCGTGTCGGTGCCTGAGGCATTGACCGATGTTCGTCCTGTGTTCCCCAAAATTACTGGCATCGATTTACCCATGGATATTCTTGGGATGATTGCACGTGCCAAACGGCCCATTATCGTCATGGGACCCTCGGTGGACCCTTTGTGGGCCGATGCGGCCTTGTCGGTTGTTGAACTTGCTCGGGCATGGCGTTGTCCTGTGATTGCTGATCCCTTGTCACAATTGCGATCACCCGCTTTTGAATTGGGTTACCAATTGATTGCCGCAGGCGATACTATTTTGCGTTCAACAACACGCTTTCGCGCACTCGATCCTGATCTTGTGATCCGTTGCGGCTTACCGCCGACCTCGAAGGCTATCGGAAAATGGATGGCATCGCTTGAGGCAAATACTATCTTGGTCGATCCCGCTGGTCGATTGCGCGATCCATCGCACCGTTTATCCCATATCCTTGTAGGCTCTATGGCAGACTTTGCACGGGCTGCATCGAAGCATGCGCGACACGCTGAGCGTGGTTGGCTTGAGCGTTGGCAAAATGAAGAAATGCTTTCGCAAGGCCGCGCGACGGCAGTACGCATGGGTTTGTGGGAAGGGCCTTTGTGGCAGACCCTGCTTGCTTCTATGGGTAGCGAGATGATCTTGCACGTGGGAAGCAGCATGCCTGTGCGTGACCTCGATACATTTGGCATACGCATTCCGTGTCCTGTCTATGGTAACAGGGGTGTGAATGGCATCGATGGTGGCATTGCAACATCGTGTGGTGAAGCGGTGGGTGGTGATGTTCCCATGGTTGCAGTGATCGGTGATGTTGCATTTGCGCACGATGCTTCGGCATTGCAGCTGGCGGCCTCCCTGGATGTCAACATGACACTGATTCTTCTCGACAACGGGGGTGGGCATATTTTTGATTACCTACCTGTAGCCGCCCATCGCGACAAAACATTATTTCAACGTGCGTATATTACGAAACCTCGAGTGGACTGGGAATTTCTCTGTAAAGCCTATGGCGTACGATATTTAGTATGTGCCGATCTGGATGCTTTTAAACATACGATTGACGAGTGTTTTGAACGCCGTGGTGTCGATGTTGTTCATATAAAAATAGATCCTGAAAACAGTTTTTCGGCTCATCAAGAGCTTTGGCATGAGGTGCACAATGACTGATGTAAAGTGGATTGAATCTAAAAAATTTGAAGATGTTGAATACCATAAATCGACAGAGGGTATTGCCAGGATCACGATCAATCGTCCTGAAGTACACAATGCATTCAGACCACAAACGGTGTTTGAACTTCAGTCGGCATTTGCAGATGCCAAAGAAGATCCTGAAATTGGTGTGATCATTTTGACGGGCAAAGGTGATCAAGCATTTTGCTCAGGCGGTGACCAACGTGTTCGAAAAACCGCAGGTTATGTGGGCAATGATGGCGTACCTCGCTTGAATGTTCTTGAGCTGCAACGTCAGATCAGAACACTCCCCAAACCTGTGGTGGCCATGGTGGCAGGTTGGGCCATCGGGGGCGGCCATGTGTTGCATGTGGTTTGCGATTTGACCGTGGCAGCCGATAATGCACGCTTTGGACAAACGGGACCGCGTGTCGGAAGTTTTGATGCAGGGTTTGGTGCTGGCTATCTTGCGCACATTGTGGGCCAAAAGAAAGCACGCGAAATCTGGTTTTTGTGCAAGCAATACGATGCCAAAGAAGCCCTTGATATGGGCTTGGTGAATAAAGTGGTCCCATTGGCGGATCTTGAAAAAGAAACCGTGGCATGGTGCCGCGAGATGTTAAAGCTATCGCCCACCGCACTTCGATTTTTGAAAGCGGCTATGAATGCTGATCTTGATGGTCAAACGGGTATTCAACAACTGGCTGGCGATGCCACCATGTTGTTTTACATGACCGACGAAGGACAAGAAGGAAAGAACGCATTTCTTGAAAAACGCGAACCTGATTTTTCTCAATTCAAGCGGCTTCCTTGATGAGTGTCAACACGCAAACAAGAGCATGGCTTTTGGCCATGCGCCTTCCTACGTTGGTGATCGGTGCAGCGCCCGTTGTGGTGGCGTTTGTGCTTGCATCGGCGAAAAAGCATGCTTCACTTCTCGTTTTTGGCGTGACTTTGGTGACCACATTGTGTTTGCAAATCGCAACCAATTTGCACAACGATGCTGCTGATTTTGAACGCGGAACCGACAAGCAGGATCAGCGTTTAGGGCCCCCGCGTGCCGCAAGCATGGGATGGTTGACTCCGTCACAATTGCACGTGGGCACGTTGATCAGTCTGTTGATAGCAGCGCTCTGTGGTGGGTGGCTTGTCTGGTACGGCGGATGGATTATTTGTGCTATTGGCGTGGTGTCTGCCATCACGGCAATTGCCTATACCGGTGGCCCCTGGCCGCTTGCTTACCATGGCCTTGGTGAATGCGTTGCGTTTTTATTCTTTGGTCCTGTGGCGGTGTGCGGTGCTTATTTTTTGCATACAGGATGGGTATCGCAAGAGGCATGGGTCGCAGGATTTGCGCTTGGGTACTATGCCGCAGCCATTTTGGGACTGAATAATCTTCGTGATGTAACAAGCGATGCCGCTGCAGGCAAGCGCACATTGGCGGTGCGGTTTGGCGTTTCATGGCAGCGTCGTCTCATCGCTATGTTGCTGATTCTTCCGTTGTTGTTGATTGTTGCATTGGCTGTGCAAACGCACCGATGGGAATGGGCACTTCCTACCGTATTGCTAATCCCTACAATCCGTTTGATTCAAAAAATCAATCAATCGTCGGGTGCCGCGCTTAACGCCTCTTTTTCTGAATGCCCACGTATGATGGTGCGTTTTTCCCTATTGCTGACGGCAGGAGCACTTCTGTGAAAATTTCACGCGCGACTTTGCATCCCTATGAGCAGCATTTATCTGAAAAGATAATGCGCCGGGGTGTATGGTTGCGTCTTGAAAATGAAGACGGAGATATTGGTGTTGGTGAATCGGCACCCTGGCCAGGGTTTGGCGATGGGGCGAAGGCATGGGATTTTGCGGTAGAAACAGCGTTTTTAGAACTTTCTCTCAGGTGTTCTCTTGTAGGGGCGGTTCGTGAACCGCCCGATAAAACGTTGGTTCCTGTTCACGCACTGGTTTCCTCAGTTGACGAAGCATTGATTGCTTACAGCCAAGGGATCCGAACGTTTAAAATCAAAGTAGGTCGCGGTGCACTCGATGAAGATGCACGATTGCTTCATGCCTTACGCGAAGCCCTTGGCAATGACGTTGCACTTTGGGTTGATGCCAATGGTGTGTGGACGGCCGAGGAGGCGCTGCATGCCTTGCGAACGTTTGATACCGCGAATATTGCGCTTGCAGAACAACCGGTCGCCCATGATGATCTCGCAGGCATGCGATGGCTCCGCGAGCGCGTGGATATGAAAATTGCGGCCGATGAATCTGTGGTGACACCGGGTGGATTTTTGCGATTACTGGAAATGGGTGCGGCGGATGTCATTGTGCTTAAACCCATGTTTTTAGGCGGTTTGTCGGTCACAACAGACATGGCGCGAAAGGCCATTGCTGCAGGTTTTGAAATTACGATCACCCATGCACTTGAGTCGAGTATCGGTCGTCATGCTGCGGCTTGTGTTGCCGCTTCTCTTGATGTTCCCCTCTTGCCTTGTGGATTTTTGGGGCCCTTGTTGGAGATCCCTCAAGTAAGTCCTTTGGTGGTTGATGGCATGCTTGATGTGGAAAGTTTGTACACACCATTCGATCCCATAGAGAGGGTTGGATGAGTAAGTTACCCAATCCTCTTGACGTGGCAGCAAACACGCGGGTTGATCATATTGCGCTACGTGATGGTGCATTACAATGGACTTATCGTGAATTGCGCGATCGCGTGATGCAACGTGCAGCGTTCATGGCCTCGCAAGGTGTTGTCGAAACGTCCCGTGTTTTTCTGCATCGACCCTTTGATATGGATTGGGTCGTCGATTTTCACGCCATAGGCTGGCTTGGCGCGTGTGCTGTGATCCCACCCAGGGATTTTTCTTCGTCTCAGATACAAGAGGCGCTGAAAATATCAGAAGCAGCGTTTCTGGTGAGTTCGGTTGATCTTGCCGCTAACACTCTCCCTTTTGGGGAGTCGCTGAGCGATAGCGAGGCGGTGGGGGTGTTCCAGGCGGTAGCATGGCCCATGAATGCACCCCGCGTGGGCGTTTTTACATCAGGCACCACCGGTCGCAATCGCTTGGTGATCCTTACCACGCAAACACTGTTTTTTTCTGCCATGGGTTCCATGATCCGCATGGGACATTTGCCCAGTGACACATGGCTTTTATGTCTGCCGCTTGATCATGTGGGTGGTATCGCGGTGCTTTTGCGCTGTTTGTGGTACGCAACGTGCGTTGAACTGAGTTTGCCGTTTTCTGCACCGAGGGTCCATGCCCGAATCGAAACAGGCGATGTGCATCTTGTATCCCTAGTGCCCGCCATGCTGCATCAATTGCTTGATGTAAAACCAGGATTGCCGGTGCAATCGAAATTGCGTGCAGCACTTATCGGCGGTTCCGCATGTCCAGAGTCATTGTTGCAACGCGCGCGTGCGGCTGAGATCCCTGTTGTGATGTCATGGGGAATGACCGAAGCAGGATCGCAAATCGCAACATCATTTGCCGATGATCCCCACGCGCATGTATGGCCTTTGCCTTTTTGTCAGGTGACTTCACATGATGGGCATTTGGCGGTGCACGGTCCTGGTTTTCAAGACGAACTTTTAACCCATGATCTCGGTGCAGTGCACGATGGCCACGTGATAATTCAAGGTCGCAGTGATGATGTGATTATTTCTGGCGGCGAAAATATAAGCCCATCGGCCATTGAACGTGTTCTTGAGAAACATCCCGGAGTATCCTCCGTGTGTGTGGTTGGATTGGATGATGCTTGCATGGGGCAAGTGCTGTTGGCTGCACTTGTTGCCAAACCAGAGTTCGAATTGTCTGTGAACGAAGTACGGTCTTGGTGCAAAGCGCATTTGCCTGCAACCCAAGTTCCCAAACACTTTATCGTGTGTTTGGAATTTCCCATGAATCGCATGGGGAAAATAGACCGATCTGCTTTAAGGCAGGGGATCCAACATACCGTGGCGTCGCATGGCATCGACGAATGCAGCGGGAACAGTGCAGCTTTTGAAAGTTTTAAGATCGACGCAAACATGCGTGATGCGACAGATCGCTCGGATGACGCAATCCTCATCACCCATGATGGTATATTGAAATGTGATGGATTTGGTTCCGATCTTTTCGATGCGAACCTCAACACGAAGTCGATCACCCATATGCGTGGGAGCACGGTAGTCGGCATCGGTGTGGACGACCGGCATGCCCCACCCGGCAGTGAAACCGGCATCGGATCGTCCAAAGATATGAGTTGTGAGCTCTTCGAGGGCGGCCTGGCAGTATTCAAAAAAACGACCGAAAAAGACAATACCTGCGCGGTCGATGTCAAACAAACGCGCGGTAAGCGTATGGGTAAAAACCATGCGAATTCCCCTGTGATCTTCCGTGGAGAGCATCGTGATACAGAAACATAGCAGTTATTCCACAGCGGTGTCAGCATCGGAAGTTTTGCCGCTACTTCAGCTGACGACAGAGCGTCATGGTTGCACGGATACCTCCACGCGACTGGAAGAGATCAGACTTTGGCTTGCTTCAGATCTCTCGGAGATCGAAACAGTGATATCAAAAATTGATGCACTGGAAGGAGCTTCAGGAACGCGATCTGAACATGTTTCGGCTGCTGCTGCGCAATTGCTTTCACTTCCAGGAAAGCGTGTGCGCGCTTTGTGTGTTTTGCTGGGCGCTCGCCTTGGGACCAAGAACGCGCCTGAACGCCATGATCTCGCCATTGCGGCAGAGTTGGTTCATGCCGCAACACTGCTTCATGATGATGTGATCGATGATGCCGATGAACGCCGAGGCGCGACAGCATCGCGCGTGATTTACGGCAATGCGGCCAGTATTTTGGGCGGTGATCACCTTCTTGTTACTGCATTGCGTTTTATTGCAAATACAGGACATTTTGACCTGTTATGCGATATGTTGGATACGCTGCGCGACATGGTTGCCGGTGAAGCATTGCAGCTTGAACGCCGTGGGACATTTTCTCCCAACCAAGATCTTTATTTGGAAATTATTCGTGGAAAAACAGCACGTTTGTTTTCATGGGCGTTGTGTGCGGGTGCTCGGGTCGCTTCAGCAGAAAAAAGCATTGAAACCGAACTGTGCACCATGGGCACCAGTTTGGGGATGGCATTCCAATTGGTGGATGATCTTCTTGACTTGGACGGAAATGCCGCCGTTTTGGGCAAGGATCCTCTGGTTGATTTAAAAGAGGGCAAGTTGACATGGCCATGGATCTTGGCCGCCGAACGCGATCCCTCTTTGCTTGCTGAACTGCGTCATGTGATCACCCAAGATGCATCTCTCGCCGAAATGAATGAACTTGTGGTTCGTGCAAAAAAACTTGAAGTGATTGAAGATACCAAAGCATTGGCTTTGCGCTATGCCGAAGAAGCAACGCTGGCCATTGATCGATTGCCACCAAGTGATGCCCTAGAACCTTTGCGTTTCGTGGTAGAAGCATCTGTGCAGCGCGTAAGATAACGAGGAACTGAATATGGAAACACGTTTGGGAAGTGGCGCGATGTTTGATAGAATCGCGCCTAAATACGACGTCATGAATCGCATGATGAGCTTGGGCCTTGATCAACGTTGGCGTCGAAAATTGATTGCGATGTTGGAACTTAAACCAGGTGATCGCGTCCTTGATGTGGCCACAGGAACTGCCGATGTTGCGCTTGCGATTGCACAGACAATCCCACAAAGCATGGTGGTGGGTGTGGATCCAAGCAATGCGATGTTGGCCGTCGGCCGCCAAAAAATTATTGCATCACAATTGCAGCAAAGGATTGAACTGCTGGGCGGAAGCGCCGAGGCTTTGCCCTTTGTGGACCAACAATTTTCGGGGACATGCATCAGCTTTGGCATTCGCAATGTACCTGATCGCGATCTGGGATTGCGTGAAATGATCCGCGTGACAAAATCAGGTGGTCGGGTTGCGGTGCTTGAATTGGGCGAGCCGAGTACTGGCCCCTTTGGCTTTTTTGCACGTCTGTATGTTCACCGTGTGGTTCCTCTCTTGGGACGAATTTTTGCAGGCCGGTCGACAGAATATACGTATCTTAAAGACTCCGTTGCGAAATTTCCTGCACCAGAAGTATTTGCTGCTTCGATGGTCCGTGCGGGTCTTCGTGATGTTAAATTTTCGCGATTAAGTTTTGGTGCAGCACATCTTTATGTTGGGATAGTAAAATAATGATTAATGACCTTTTTTTTGCAGCATCGAAGATGCCACGTATGTCCGCACATATTCCTGGATGTGGCGGTATCTTTAAATCAGGCGACGAAGATTTTTGTGTAGAAGAAATTCCTGCGTATGAGCCCAGCGGCGAAGGTGACCATGTTTATCTTTGGATTGAAAAGAAAAATCTCACCACGCCTTCTCTGTTAGATGAAATTTCACGCCATACAGGCATTCCTGTTCGTGATCTGGGCGTGGCAGGGATGAAAGACAAAATAGGGATCACGCGCCAATATGTGTCAGTGCGTGCCGACAAAGTGGACATGGATTGGAACTTTTCAGGCGAAAAATTTAAAGTTCTGCACTGGGCGCGTCATGGCAATAAATTGAAAACAGGGCATCTTCGCGGCAATCGATTTCTTCTTTGGTTGCGAGGCGTGGGAGCGGATGCGGAACAGCGCTGCGCTGAGATCGCGCAACATATACGCACGGTGGGTTTTCCTAACTTTTATGGCTCGCAACGGTTTGGTTACGATGGCAATACAATCCGGGAGGGGCTTCTTGCACTTCAGGGCGCGTCGAAACGTCATCCCGACAAACGCCAGTACCGCATGGCTATTTCATCGGTTCAGTCGGCTTTGTTTAATGTTTGTTTGTCTGAACGCATGCGTGCAGGCACTTTGAATGTGGTGCAGGCAGGTGATGCTCTGCAACGTCATGCTGGCCGTTCGGCATTTTTGTGTGAAGATCCTGCGCATGATCAAACCCGTCTGGATCAAGGTGAATTGTGTGTGACAGGCCCGATGCTTGGACCCAAAATGTTGATGACCGAAGGGGAGACTGCTGCACAGGAAGCATCCGTCTATGAACGCTTTGGGATGGATGTGGACATGTTTGCGCGCATTGGATCCATTGCAGAGGGTACACGTCGGCCCTATGTTGTTATTCCTGAAGAACTTGATGTTTCGATGGACGGCGAGGATTTGCGTCTTTGCTTTTCATTGCCTTCGGGTGGCTATGCCAGTGTTCTGGTGAGAGAATTTCAAGGAGACGCGTAACATGTCCGAAGGTCTTCATGGAAAACGTGCTGTGGTGTGCGGAGGAAGTCGTGGCATTGGTCGGGCCATTGCCGACGCCTTGGCGGACGAAGGCGTTTCCGTGGCTATTCTTGGTCGCGATCCAAAATCACTTGAAGAAACAACACGTGCGCTTAATGCCAAAGGCGTGGATGCAATTTCTGTTTCGGTCGATCTTACTGATCTGGATGCAACGGCGCGTGCTGCAGAAGAAATTTCTGTTCGTATGGGTGATGTGCATATTTTGATCAACAACTCGGGCGGTCCTGAGCCAGGACCGTTGCTTAAGGCCACAACAAACACGATGATGCGCGTTTTTACGCAGCACGTGTTGGCGTCTCATGTGCTGGCACAAAATTTTGTTCCTGGCATGGAGCGGCTGGGCTATGGCCGCATCATCAACATTGTATCGACATCGGTGCGTGAACCGATTCACCATTTGGGCGTATCCAATACCGTGCGTGCGGCCATGGGAGGCTGGTCAAAAACATTGTCCAAAGAACTTCCTCCTGGGATCACGGTGAATAATATTTTGCCTGGGTTCACCAATACCGATCGTTTAACAAAACTTCGTGACACTCTTGCCACGAACAACCATGTTTCGCCCGAGTCCATTCTTGCAGGATGGACCGCTGCAGTTCCCGAACATCGTTTGGCAGAACCTCGTGAAATTGCGGCACTTGCTGTTTTTCTTGCAAGCCCTAGTGCCGCCTATATGCGTGGTACATCAATAGCCGTCGATGGAGGACGAACACAGTGCATTTGAGAAGTAAAACGATGCAGGCGGTGGCCGGTGCCAATATTGCTCTCGTGAAGTACTGGGGCAAGAGTGACGCTGCGCTGAATATTCCTGCTGTTGGTTCTATCTCGGTCACGTTGGGTAAGCTTAACAGCACAACAGCGGTGACGTTTTTAGGTATATCAGGCCCCGACATTGTTGAAATCAATGGGCTTGCTGCACAAGGGCGTGAATACGCACGTGTGACAGAATTTCTGGATCTTGTTCGTACGATTGCGGGTCGAAGTGATGCGGCCCATGTGGTGAGCACAAGCACTGTTCCTCTTGCAGTAGGTCTTGCCTCTTCTGCCTCGGGTTTTGCAGCACTGGCTTCGGCAGCCTCTACGGCGGCAAATTTAAATCTTACGCCCCGTGAATTGACATGCTTGGCCAGGCGCGGATCAGGTTCGGCGGCGAGGTCTATTTTTGGTGGCTTTGTTGAAATGCATAGGGGATCGCCAGGAGATAATCGGAGTGCCTATGCTGAACAACTCCTTTCGGGCGATCAATGGCCATTAAAAATAGTTGTTGTGATGACGCGCTTGGATCGTAAAATAACATCTTCATCGGCAGGGATGGAACTCACAGCATCCACATCACCTTATTACCCTGCATGGGTTGAAACATCGTCGCAGGATCTCGATGCTATGCGCGGTGCGATTGCGACGCGTGATTTTGATTTACTTGCCTCTGTTACCGAACAAAGCTGCCTCAAAATGCATGCAGTGATGTTGGCGGCAGATCCCGGACTTTTGTACTGGAATGGTGCGTCGGTTGAAGTGATGCATCGTGTTCGTGCGCTTCGTGCCTCGGGTATTGCTGCATGCTTTACCATGGATGCAGGGCCGCAGGTCAAAGTCATTTGCCAGGGCGATGACGCCGAACGTATTGCCGAAGATCTTCGATCTGTACCGGGTGTTGAAGCGGTGCAAATTGTGGGATTGGGCTCAGGTGTTCAGGTCAATGAGGTTCTTCAGTGAAGCGCATGTTGACGGCGCGAGCACCCGGGAAAGTGGTTCTTCTTGGGGAGTATGCTGTATTGCATGGTGCACCAGGTCTTGTGATGGCTGTCGATCGATTTGCCGAAACAACGATTTGTACGCATCCTGGACATGTTTGTGTTTCTTCGGGCCATAAAACATCACCAGATATTTTTAGTGAGTTAGATCCATATTTCGGATTTGTTCGTCGGGTGATTGAAGCGAGTGCACCGGATCTACACGATGCTGCGATTACGGTGGACACGTCCGCGTTTTCCGATCTCAAAACGGGCATCAAGCTTGGCATTGGTTCAAGCGCAGCATTGATGGTCGCAACCGCGAAAGCAGTTGAAGAATATGTAGGGGCGTTGGTTCGTGAAAAAAAATCAGATTGTTGTGGTTCTTCTGTAGGGGCGGTTCGTGAACCGCCCGTGTTCTCGTGGCGTCAATTGATTGCATTGCACCAAGCAGAACAAAATCATCGTGGCAGTGGTATGGACGTTGTTGCAAGCTATTTCGGCGGCATACGTTCGGTACAATGGCATGGGGATGACGTGACAATCAGTGACGATCTTGCTTGGCCTCAAAACCTGCATGCGGTTTATATCTGGCCCCAAGAAAGCAGCAACACAGCCACCAGGCTCGAAAAATTTCATTGGGCATGTTCCGAAAATCCTAAACAGATGATGCCCGTGGTTCGTGATCTCTGTGCGCTTGCTGAAGAAGGTCTGGCGGCTTGGGCCGAGGGCGACATCAATCGTTTTATTTCAATCGTAGATTCCTATTCATCGATGTTGTGTCGCCTAGGCGATCTGATGGATTTACCGATGCTAACGCCAGGGCATGCAAGAGCACGCAAGCTGGCCCATTATTGTGGTGGCGTGTATAAACCTTCGGGCGCAGGTGGGGGCGATCTCGGAATGGCGTGGTTTGCTGATCGCGATGCTTGCGATAAATTTCGTATTTTGATTGCCCAAGAAAATCATCTTGTCGATTTGGATCTCCATAAGGCCCAAGCAGGTGTTTCGGTTGTTGCAGGAGCATGATGTGGTAACCTCGCGTCTTTCAGGATTTTACAGACTTTCAGGACAGGATCGCCTTCGCATTCTTGTTGAAAAAAATATTTTAAGCGCGACCGATCGCGATGCATTGTTGGCGGGACGATTTCGTTTGACCGATCGCGATGCCGATAAAATGGTTGAAAACGTCATCGGTGTTTTTGGCTTACCGATGGGCTTGGGCCTTAATTTTGTGATCAACGATGTAGAACGCATTATTCCTATGGTGGTTGAAGAACCGTCGATCATTGCGGCCATCAGTTCTGCTGCGTTAGCAGCACGTGCTGGTGGTGGCTTTCGTTGTATTCCAGCAGAATCTGTTCTTTTGGGACAAGTGCAAATTACCCAAGTTCCATCCATTACAAAAGCACGCCAAGCGGTGATGGCGGCACGTCAAACGATCCTTGAGCTTGCCAACAGCTTGCATCCTCGGATGGTCGCCCGCGGTGGTGGGGCGCTTGATGTCGAAGTGGTTCGTCATCGTGCACCGACCACCAAAGCCGAAATGCTTGTAATACATCTGGTGGTGAATACGTGCGATGCCATGGGCGCCAATATGGTGAATAGTATGTGTGAAGAAGTGGCGCCGCTCTTGGAAGAACTGACTGGTGGAAAAGCTTTTCTTCGGATCTTATCAAATCTCGCCGATCGCGCGCTTGCATGCGCTGAAGTGGTGTTTTCATTGAGGAGTCTTGAGGGCAAAGGCTACAGCGGCGAAGAAGTATGTGATGGCGTGATCCTGGCCAATGATTTTGCGGCGGTCGATCCGTACAGAGCCGCAACACACAACAAAGGGATTATGAATGGCATTGATGCCGTTGCCATCGCGACAGGCAACGATTGGCGTTCCATGGAAGCAGGCGCTCATGCTTATGCTGCACGTACCGGATCTTACACGTCGCTTACACAATGGTGGAAAGATGCCGAAGGCAATTTACGTGGCCGTCTGAAAATGCCCATCAAAGTGGGTGTTGTGGGCGGTAATTTACAGTCTAATCCCATGGTAGCGCTTGCCCATCGTATTTTGGGGACACCCTCCGCAGCGCAACTCTCTGAAGTGATGGTTGCAGCAGGACTTGCACAAAATTTTTCGGCACTTCGTGCCTTGGTCACCGATGGGATCCAGCGTGGCCATATGAATTTGCATGCACGCAGTGTGGCGGCGTCCGCAGGGGCTTCATCGGCTATTTTTGAACAGGTGGTAAAATCCTTGGTGGCCAGTGGTGAAGTTAAAATGTGGAAGGCCCAAGAAATTATCCGCGAACTTACGACGTACGATACTGAGCCGCAGGTTGCTTTTTCACCCGAATGTACGGGTGCGGGCAAAGTGATTTTACTTGGTGAACATGCGGTGGTGTATGGAACCCATGCGATTGCAGCGCCTGTTCCATTGGCCGTGGGTGCGCGCGTTCTTGCTTCTGATACACCCGGCATACGACTTGTGATCCCAACCTGGGGTGTCGAACGTGTGGTCCGAAAGCAAGCCAATGCAAGCTCTTTGGAAGATTGTCTTTCGGTCATTTTGGATGATCTTGGTTTGAATGATCGCGATATGATTATCCGTATCGATCCACAAATTCCACGTGCCGCAGGGCTTGGTAGCTCAGCTGCCTTGGCTGTTGCTGTTGTACGCGCATTGGATACGTATTTTGCGCTAGGTCTTTCAAATGAACGCGTCAATGCCTTGGCCTATGCGTCGGAAACCATCGCCCATGGCACGGCATCGGGGATTGATAACACCATGGCCACCTATGGCCGTTTGATGATGTTTCAAAAAGGTGAAGCTCCTATCATCACAAATATTGCACTTGGGGAGCCTTTACCATTGGTGATCGGTATGACGGGCGTTCAAAGCCTGACCGCAAAAATGGTGGCACGCGTGCGTGCAGGTTTTGATGCGTCTCCTCATTTGTATCAACGCATTTTCCAGGACATTGATACTTTGGTTCTTGCGGGTGCTGAAGCACTCAAAAAAGGCGATTGGCAAGAACTGGGTTTGTTATTCAATCTTAACCATGGCCTTTTGAATGCATTGCAGGTTTCCTGTCCTGAACTTGAAATGCTTGTTGATCTTGCGCGCAATCACGGTGCAACAGGTGCGAAACTTACCGGCGGTGGGGGTGGAGGATCGATGATCGCCGTGTGCCCAGAAGGCACTTCCTCTGTGGCACGCGCTATTCGCGATGCAGGATTTCAAGCCATTGAAATTGAAATAGGTGCGGATATATGAGCGTCGCCATTTCCCTTGAACGTATCGATGCCGAAATGCAACATCCGCATCAGATCCTTAAAGTTCCTACCCCTAGAATATGGGTTGATGTTGCCAAAAGCGATCTCATTGCATTGTTACAAGATCATGCCCATTGCGAACGCAAGGCGGCCGCGACTGCGATCTCTTTGATCAGTTCATATCCTGAAGACACAGATCTTTTGTTGGCTATGGCACGATTGGCGCAAGAGGAATTGCGACATTTTCAACAGGTTGTTGATTTGCTTCATGCACGTGGTGCCATGCTTGGTTCAGACCGGGGTGATCCTTACGTGGTTGCGTTGATGAAACTTCGGCGACAAGGCCATCCCAGTGCGCGTAAGATCGACTGGCTTCTGATTGTTGGCATTGTCGAAGCACGTTCTTGGGAACGGCTGTTTTTACTGGGCGAATACTTGGAAGATCCGTCGCTTCGCACATTTTATTCACGGCTTGCTCGTGCAGAAGCTGGGCATTATCGACTTTTTGTGCGTCTTGCATGCAAAGAGGCATCCCCAGAAATCATTGCAGCACGTCTTGATGAATTATTGCTCACAGAAGGTGAGATCATGATGCAGCAGGGAATTACGGCGAGGGTGCATTAGGTCGTGTCATCCTCGCGAATGCGGGGGTCCCGTTTGTAATATTCCCGCCCAATCAACTCATCCGGCAGATATGTCTCTTCAACATAATGATTTTCAAAGTTGTGCGGATATTTGTAGTTTTCACCATAACCTAAATGTGCCATCAAACCGGTTGTTGCATTGCGAAGTTTCATGGGGACAGGAAGTGCACCCAATTGCTTCACATCCTTGCGTGCGGCCACGTAGGCCATGATGGATGCATTGGATTTTGGTGCGTGCGCCAAATACGCGGCAGCTTGGCTCATGGCCAACGCAGCCTCTGGAAGGCCCACAAATTCATAGGCACGATGTGCGTTGATTGCCACCTCAAGCGCTCGCGGATCAGCATTGCCGATATCTTCGCTCGCAAAAATGACCATGCGTCGCAGAATAAAACGAGGTGGCTCGCCCGCTTCGAGCATGCGGGTCATCCAATAGATAGAGGCATTTGCATCCGACCCACGCATGCTTTTGATGAATGCACTTACGACGTTGTAGTGCTCTTCTCCCGCTTTGTCATAGCGAATGGTTCGATCTTGAATGGCTTGTTCAACTTCTGCGGGTGTAATCGTCCCACCATCGTCAACGAGATCGGCAGATATTTCAAGCGTGGTGAGTGCACGTCGCGCATCACCGTGGGCTGCGGCGGCCATGGCAGCGAGTGTGGCTTTGTCTGCATTTAATCGTAGAGCACCTAAACCGCGATCACGATCAGTCAATGCATGTTTTAAAATGGTGATCAGCTGCTCACCGGTCAGTGGTTTCAACACGAGAACACGACAGCGCGAGAGCAAGGCACTGTTGACTTCAAACGAAGGGTTTTCTGTGGTTGCACCAATCAGTGTTAAAAGACCCGATTCCACATAGGGCAACAAAGCATCTTGTTGGGCTTTGTTGAATCGATGAATTTCATCAACAAAAAGCAATGTTCGCTCTGCACGTTGCGCACGACGTTGCCCGGCACGTTCGATGACTTCACGAAGTTCTTTGACGCCTGCTAGTACGGCAGAAACCGATTCAAATATCGCTTTAAAATCGGCGGCCAAACATTGTGCCAGCGTTGTTTTTCCGCTTCCTGGGGGACCCCACAAGATCATCGAAGGCAAATGTCCTCGTTGGAGCATCCGTATGAGCATGCTGCTTTTGCCCGCAATGTGATCTTGGCCCACATAATCGGCGAGCGATTTGGGTCGCATGCGTTCAGCCAACGGTCCACGAAATGTTCGATCATAGGCAGCAGAAAAGAGCGTCACCAACATGCCTCCACAGAAAGTAATTCTGTGCGCTTGATCACATCATCACACAATACTTTGATATTAAGCGCTGATTCGGCTTCCATGATCTCATCAATGGAGGCGTGGGTTTCAGGTGATGTGGGCATGAATAGCTGACAGCAATCCTGATCGGGTTGTATCGAGGTGTCATAGGTGCCCAATTGAATGGCTTGATTGATGATTTCAAGTTTGTCAAATCCAATCAATGGACGCAACACAGGAAGTGATATGGCTTCATTAATGGTTTGAATATTGGTCAATGTTTGTGACGCAACTTGACCAAGACTTTCGCCTGTGATCAATGCTTTGCAACGATTTTGTTTGGCAAGTCGTTCGGCGATCCGAAACATAAAACGCCGATAAAGCACAACGACCAATTTGTGTGGACAATGGGTAATGATCTCGCGCTGTAAATCGCCGAGGGGTGCGAGAATTATTTTGGTATGTACTTGATAACGCGCCAAATGCTGTGCCAACGCCATGGCTTTGTCGCGTCCTGCGCTTGATTGATAGGGTTGGCTATGGAAGTGTAAAAACACCACCTGACATCCACGTCGCTGCATGCGTGCGGCTGCAACCGGTGAATCAATGCCGCCCGAAAGCAGCGCAAGCACACGTCCACTGCTTCCAACGGGAAGTCCACCTGCGGCTTTTATCTTTTCGGCAAACACAAACGCACGATCTTCCATGACTTCAATGCGTACGTTGAGATCCGCATGTTTCATTTTGACGGGAACAGGACGTAGATCCATCAATGCAGATCCCACAACGCGTTGGATCTCCATGCTGTCGTATGGGAACTTTTTGACGCCTCGACGTGCTGTAACCCGCATGCTCTCATAAGAAAGTTTGGATGCTACATCGCAGGCGGTTGATTTGAGGGCATCAAGCGTGGGCGCGCAGACGTGAGCGGGTGAATAATCGGCAAACCCATAGACACATTGCAAACGTGTATGGAGCTCATCGTCCCATGGCCGGCTAAATTTGACCATCGCACGGCCTTCTAAGCGTTCAATCTTGGCAATATCGTTTGCGGGAAAGTTGTCCCGAAGATTGAGCAACAATTGCCGAATAAATCGGTGTTTGTTTCTGCCTTTAAGCGCCAATTCGCCGTAATGCAAAAGAACAGTGCAATGGTCATGGTTCACGGGTGGTCTCATTGTTTTCTTGTAGGGGCGATTCGTGAATCGCCCGTGAAGTTATTATGCACATGATTTATCATAGTTTTGCTCTTCTTGTAACGGGGTGATGGGTTGGTTATATCATCCACCCATGACACGACATTTTCTCCGTGATCTCGATCTTTCAGCCGCAGAACAAACATTGGTGCTCGACCGTGCTGCGCACATGAAGCAACGCCCCGAAGCCTATGCCCAAGCCATGCGCGGCAAAGTGCTCGGTATGATTTTCCAGAAGAGTTCGACACGCACACGGGTATCTTTTGAAGCTGGCGCCATTCAAATGGGCGGACAGGCCATCTTTTTGTCCTCCCGTGACATTCAGATTGGTCGTGGTGAACCGATTACGGATACTGCCAAAGTATTGTCGCGCTATCTCGATATTTTGATGATCCGAACCTACAAGCATGAAGAGGTTCAAGGATTGGCCTCGGCGTCGCGCGTGCCCGTGATCAACGGTTTGGATGATTTATTGCATCCGTGTCAGATCTTGGCAGATTTGCAGACCATCAAAGAAAACCGTGGGACCTTGGCCGGACAAACATTGGTGTATGTGGGCGATGGCAACAATATGGCCCATTCCATGATGCTCGGCGGCGCATTGGCAGGCGTGAATGTGCGGATCATTACGCCCCGAGAATACGCGCCCAAAGATGAAATTGTGCGTGAGGCCCAGACAGCCGCAAAGGCTTCGGGTGCTAAAATTGAAGTATGTCATGATTTGGGTGCCGTTGAAGGTGCCGATGTGGTGTATACCGACGTTTGGGCTTCTATGGGACAAGAAGAAGAGCAAGCCAAACGCGTGCGTGATTTTTCCGGTTTCCAAGTGGATGGACGTTTGATGAAACGTGCGAAGCCCGATGCCATATTCTTGCATTGTTTGCCTGCACATCGCGGCGAAGAAGTGTCCGCTGAAGTGATAGATGGCCCGCAATCGCGTGTTTTTGATCAAGCAGAAAATCGTCTGCATGCGCAAAAGGCACTCATGACATTTTTGCTAGAAAATCGTTGAATTTGGATCGGTTTCTTGTTCTCTGTAGGGGCGGTTCGTGAACCGCCCTGTGTTAATTGGGGTTCAAAACCTTCTTCAACCGCTCAAGCGCGAAGCCCAAGTCACTTTCACTGATACAAAGCGGGGGTGCCAATCGGATCGTATTCTCGTGGGTTTCTTTGCATAAAAGCCCATTGGCCATGAGTTTTTCACCAAAATGGCGTCCATTGCCGAACTTGGTGTCCACCACGATACCTGCCCATAAGCCACGGGATCTGATTTCTTTGACCGCAGGCAAACGTGCTGCTGTCAGTTCGTCAAAGAGTACTTTGCCCAGTTTTGTGGCATTGGTTTGAAATTCGCCGGTTCTAAGCAATCTGATCACTTCGCGTGCAATCGCGGTTGCCAGTGGATTACCACCAAACGTACTGCCATGATCGCCAGGACGTATGACGCTAAAAATATCATGGGATGAGACTACAGCCGAAATAGGCATGATCCCACCGCCCAGCGCTTTGCCCAAAATGTATACATCGGGTTTTACGTTTTCATGATCGCAGGCAAACGTTTTTCCTGTGCGCCCAAGACCTGATTGGATCTCATCGGCGATCATCAGCACGTTTTTGCGTGTACAGATCTCGCGCACTTTTTTGATGTAGCCATCTTGTGGGAACACAACGCCCGCTTCGCCTTGGACAGGTTCAAACAAAAATCCAACGACGCGATCGGTGATTGCAGCTTCGAGGGCATCGGCATCACCGTAAGGGATGACTTTAAAGCCAGGGGTATAAGGTCCAAATCCCCCGCGTGCCTGATCATCGGTGCTGAAGCTTACGATGGTGATGGTGCGTCCGTGAAAATTGCCATCACAGACCAAAATCACTGCCTCATTGCCGGGAACACCTTTTTTCTCATAGCCCCATTTGCGTGCAAGCTTGATGGCGGTTTCCACGCCTTCGGCTCCAGTGTTCATGGGAAGCACAGTTTCCATGCCGCACAATTGTGCGAGATCGCGACAAAATGGACCCAATTGGTCATTATGAAACGCACGGCTTGTGAGTGTTATTTTATCAAGTTGTGCTTTGGCAGCTGCAATCAATGCGGGATGTCGATGTCCGAAATTGACCGCTGAATAGGCCGCCAGCATATCGAGATAACGTTTGCCCTCAACATCCTTGACCCAAACGCCTTCGCCTTCGGCCAAAACGACAGGGTAGGGGTGATAATTGTGCGCACTGAAATGGTTGATGAGATCAATATGTTCTTGAGCATTCATGGGCAGGATTGTGCCGAAAGTCGTACTTGGGTTCAACCGTGATTTTTAGTCCCATTTTGCCCGATATAACACATGCGTTCTCAATGGATGATCTTCGGGCAAATTGGGATGCTGAAAATCATCGACTGGATCGTGGGTCATCCCCAATTTTTCCATCACGCGTCGCGATGGTGTGTTGGGCACGGTTGTATACGCTACGATTTCTTGCAGCTTCAATGTGTGAAATCCAAAGTCCAACACAGCTTGGGCACTTTCGGTGGCGTAACCCTGGTTCCAGTGCTTGCGTGCGATGCGCCATAATACTTCAACACATGGCGTGAAATGCGCGACGAGCATAGGATGATTGAGTCCCACGGCACCAATCCATTCACCAGTGGATCGCAATGTGGCTGCCCACACCCCATAGCCATATTGGATGTGATGCTGTTCAAATCGCTGAAGCACGGCATCGCTTTGATCGCGCGTAAGCATGTTCGGCATGAAGCGCATGACTTCTGGATCCGCGTTGAGTGCAGCAAAAGCAGCGAGATCGTCATCATGCCATAATCGTAGTTCCAACCGCTCTGTGTGGATCATGGGGTTCCTATTATCCGTGTCCGAGGCCAACATTTTGCTCTCGCCAAGGTTGTTATGTTCGTTTGTTGCTCTATTTGGAGGTTCACATGGTGGGAAATGCCCAGGGTGTAGTACAAAAGCAACAATCGGAGTGGTTTGAGCAGTGGTCCATGTTAGAGGATCGCGAATTATTTTTGTTCAAGGACTGGATCCAACCACTCGTTTTGGAAGACTTTCGTGGCAAAGATGTTCTGGATGCGGGATGTGGTTCTGGACAGCATACAGGTTTTGTTGCGCCCATTGCGCGGCATGTGACAGCAGTCGATCTCAATGCGGTATCCATTGCGCAACAACGAAATAAAGATGTTCGTAATGTGACCTATGTCCAGGCGGATATTGCAACCATGGATCTTGGTCGTAAGTTCGATATTGTGATGAGCATCGGAGTGGTGCACCATACCGACAGTCCAGAAGCGACTATCCACAACTTAAGACGGCACCTTAAACCAGGTGGACGTTTGATCGTGTGGGTTTACTCGGAAGAGGGTAATGCACTGGTGCGCTATGGCGTTGAGCCTATAAGGAAAGTATTTTTGCGCTTCTTACCACGTTCATGGCTTTTGCAGCTTTCGCGTGTGATCGCGGCATGCATGGTGTTGCCTATTTACAGCATTTACTTGTTACCGGTGAAGTTCCTGCCGTATTATGCTTATTTTCAAAATTGGCGGCGTTTAAGTTTTACACGCAATGTCCTCAACGTATTTGATAAACTCAATGCACCCCAGGTTGATTTTATTTCAAAGAAGCGGGCCGATACGTTGCTTCTCGGTTTAAAAGATCCGAAAGTTCTTCCCTATGCAGGTGTGAGCTTTAGTTTGAGCGGCATGCAGCCTTGATTATGCCGTTCGCACATCCTCCACCCGCAATTGCAGCGTGGTGTTTCCTCGGTAATGATTTTCCTCGATGCCAAAAACGATATCCGCATGGGATCCCAAGGTTTGCATGAGAGGCGCTTGATTAAACATGATCGCATCATGTTTTTCATTGCCCAAGCGGAGCTTCAAATGTTTTTCGCCCACAATGCGCATTTCTTTGATGGGCACATGATGGGCGACAAACAACGGTGCGGGATTGTGATGCCCAAAGGGTTCCATTTGGCGCAGGTGTTCGATCACGCCGAGATTGAGTTCTGAGGTGTTTACCGTGAGATCGGGTATCATTTCAGGCGTATAAGGAGGCTCGCCTATTTGCTCAATGACGTCCTGTTGAAAACACGCTCGAAAGGCATCAATATTTTCTTCAATAATTGTGAGTCCGGCAGCTGCTTTATGCCCACCAAATTTTTCAAGAAGGGCAGAACCAGCATGCATAGCATGATGGAGATCGACGCCTGGAATACTGCGTCCCGATCCTTTGCCGCCTTCGCCGATCACAATCGTAGGTCTGTGGTATTTTTGCATGACGCGGCTTGCGACAAGTCCTAAAATACCGGGATGCCATGTGGGATCATACAGTACGAGACCCGATGTTTTTTTCCATGTGCCTTCTTCTTGAATACGCTTCATGGCGATTTCAACGGTTTCGGATTCAATCCGTCTGCGTTCGCGATTGGCATGATCGAGCATTTGGGCAATGTGCTCTGACAAATATTTATCATCAGAAAGAAGCAATTCGACGGCTTGCCCAGCGTGTTCCAAGCGTCCACGCGCATTGATACGCGGTCCCAATTGAAACCCAAGATGGCTCGCTTTGATTTGTTCAGGATCGATGCCTGCAACTTTCATGAGCGCGTAGATCCCAGCACGGGGATGGGTGGTCATGCGTTGCAATCCCGCATGCACCAAAATGCGATTGATACCTTCAAGTGGTACCATATCAGCCACAGTGGCAAGGGCGACGACGTCCAATAATTCGCGAACATCGGGTTCTTTGTAGACCGTAAAATAGCCTTGCTCCCGAAGTGTCCGCCGCAACGCGATGGCGAGCATAAAGGCTACACCGGCCGCACAGAGGGGTTTGAATGGATAGCGGCAATCGGGCCTGTGTGGATTTAAACATGCAATGGCCGCAGGCATGGGATCGGGAACTTGATGATGGTCAACAATGATCACGTTGCAACCAAGTTCATTGGCGCGTGCCACTTCAGCAACACTTGTAATACCGCAATCGACCGTGATCATCAGTGGGCTTTGTGTAGCAATATGCTCCACGGCTGCAAGATTGAGTCCGTAGCCTTCGGTTCGTCTGTCAGGAATATAAAAATCTGCTTTGGCACCAAGTTTGCGAAGAAATGACACCAAAATGGTCGCTGAAGAAACACCATCCACATCGTAGTCCCCATAAACCGTGATGTGTTCTTGGCTTTTGATGGCAGAAATAATCCGTTTGACAGCGATATCCATATCCGCCATCAACGCAGGATCGGGAATATGGCTTAAACTGGGCGCAAGATAAATTTCTCGTGAAGTGTCATCCACAAGCCCGCGCTGTTCGAGAAGCAATCGAATAAATCGCCGGGGTTCTTTGAGCGACACTGTGGGCGCATCGCGCCATAAACGTCCCGCAGCACTTAATTTATTCATGCGTTGGCCATTAGCCTGCGTTCTCTTAATATACAATCAATCTTCATCGTCCTTGATCGCGGCCCGTGCTCGTGCGGCAGCAATAATATTGGCTTCAATAGCGAGGAGGCGTTGCATCACCATGGGGTCGTTGGATGCGAGCTCCAAGGCACAATCGTCATCGACTTCAAGTTGCCCTCGCAGATGAAGAACTTTTTCTTCGTGAGGATTTAAAGAGGGATTATTAGGCTTCTTATGTTTCATAACTCCAAGGCTTTCCCAGGTTCCTGCAACCCATTCGCGTCGGACTGACCGTGAATTGATTGTCAGAAGAATCTGTTCTCTCATTTTCAGCCCCCATTCTTCGGATCACCAAGAAAGCGGCCACAGGATAAAAGTCATGATGCACCATGTCAAATAATTGCTTGTAGCGCGTTCTTCTCTGCACCATATCTTAGGTATTCAGAAAGGTGATGGGGATTTGAGCGCATTGCATAGCGAAACCTTCACTGTGCCTGTGGAACGGTCTTGGTTGCTGGCTGTTCATGTATTACATCCGGCAATATCGGTGACATCAGAGCCTATTGTCATGCTGCATGGCCTTGGTGGGAATCGACTGCATTTTGATCTTTCTTCCCGATATTCTCTCGCCCGCGCAGCGGCTGCACGGGGATATCCGGTTTATATCGTGGAGCTGCGTGGTGCAGGCTTAAGCAGGCCCATGAAGGAAACAGCCTCTTCAGTTTCCGACTCTTGGGGATTTCTCTCGTATCTTGAACATGATCTGCCGGCAGTTTTTGCGGCTATCCGTCAACATGCGGGTTGTGATCGTGTTTTTGGTGTCGGTCATTCCATGGGAGGCATGTTGCTTCTCGCATCAGCGGTGCGTTGCGACAAAAATTTTTTCAAAGGGATTGTCGCGGTGGGTACACCGCTCTTAGGCTACCTTCCATTGGGACTTAAGGAGCAGCAGTTTCTTGATTTGGCCATGCGCTGGGCCGATGCCCAGAGTCTTGGTGGGGTGTTGCCCTTGCGTCGGCTTTCCGGGATGGCAGGGCGTATGTTCATGCCACTTGCGACCTGGGTACGCGATGGTGTTGCACTTAATCCAAGCAATATGGACGAAGAAATTGTGACGCGTTTTGTCCGAGAATCCATCGATGATGTGCCTTTCCAGATGATCCACGAGCTTGCGACCGCTATCCGAGAACCTTCACTTAGCAGTCCCTATGCCCACGAATTTCATTTGGAGAAGATCAGCGCGCCGATCCTTTTGCTTAGCGGAAGCATCGATCGCATTGTACCGCCAGCATCCATGGTTGCGCTTTCTCGCCGATTACGATCTTCGGATGTTCGACTGCGCGAAATAGGCACAAAAATGGGTGATCGTATTGATTATGGTCATGTGGATTTGCTGGTCGGCCGTCATGCACCTGAAGATGTTTACCCACCGATCCTCGATTTCATTGCAGAGTATGTTTGACGTTTTTGATATTTTTTAGGTGTCTGCAAACTTTCAAGCATAATGGGAATTGCATCGGTCACATGGCAGGCTTCGGTGTGCAAGCGGTTGTTCTTCGAAACTTCGGCTTGACGCTCGTGTCCTCCCGTGATTGACGCGAACTTCGTTGTGTTGCAGCGATTTGGGTAGGGCATGAAGCAGGCACAGAAAAGATCTCGTTCTTATTACGACACACTTGATATCGATTCCCGCGCATCGGATCGGGAAGTGACCGTTGCATACCGCAGGATCTGCGGTTTTTTAAGCCCTGAGACCCTGGCCAGTTACAACATTCATGATCCCCATGAGATCGAAGAACTCAAACACGAAATCGATGAAGCATTTTGGGTGTTAAGCGATGCAAAGCGGCGTTGCGAATACGACGGATACCTCGCTTCAGGTACGTCTTCGGCAAGGGCAGAGCAAGATCGACCTCGCGAAAACGGAGGTGCCCGCATTGATGAGCCTATCAAAGAGCAACCTCCAGTGGCTGCCCATACAAAAAATGAATCACGAGCAGCACCCATTGCAGCACCTGCGCCAACCCCTCTGCCTTCTGTCGTGGATGGTTTTTTTCTAAAAAGCACCCGTGAGTCGCAATCGCTTTCCCTTGAACAAATCGCCCAACTGACCAAAATAGGCCGGCATCATCTTGTGGCCATCGAATCCAACGAGTTTTCCGCATTGCCCGCAGAGATTTATGTTCGTGGTTTTGTGCAGCAAATGGCCATGGTTTTAGGTCTCGATCCCGCTCAAACGTCCAAAGGCTTTATTAATACATTCCGCGGGCAGCGGGTGCGCAGGTAGAGTCTTTAAGGATCTGCTGTGGTGTCCCAGTCCGGATGGCGCTCTGGCCTCGAGAGTTCATCGACGCCAGGGCCTGTGTCCCACATAAACTGTCTTTCTTTGAGCGCTGGATCCAAAACGGCTTCTGCAATTGCATCACGTCTATCTGCATTTCCAAACATTTTTTGTCCGAGTCCAACGCTGGCTTCACTATGCTTAACGACGCAAGCATTCATAAATCCGACACATGCATCCTGGATCGTTGAATACTGAGTGGTTCCGGGAGCCAAACGCTGCAGTCGTTCAGCCATCATTCCAGCAGCATCTCTGCCTTTGAATGTTGTGCACCAGTTTGCCAGCGCTGATGTGAGTTGGGCGCTCGCGTGTTCATATTCATCGGTGCCTGGTTTTGCGGTTTGTGCATTGTGCATACTGTCTAATATTTGGTCTAAAACTTCTGCCTTTTTGTCTGAGGTTGCGGCAGCCATGACACGTTCACGGGTGCCTTGCGATGCGGAGAGAAGCGCCCATCCCACGCAAGCATGTTCACGAATATAGGCCTCGGCTTGCTTCGGGTTGGGACTTTTTGCATCGATGGCACTGATGAAGGCTTCAAGTGCTTTCGAGAGACTGCTGCCATCGTTCTTCCCGCCGAGCAATCCTAGCAGCGCATTGTCATAGACAGGATCATGCTTGGTCTGTTTGCTGTGGACATATATTTGAAGAGATTTGAGCTCATAGAGCATGGCTTGAGCAACATGGGGGGCATCTTCCCCAGTGCTTGGCAGAGTTGCCAACTGCAGAACGAGACTTGCTATGTCTGCAAGCCTAGGGAGTTCTTTGTCACGAGGCTTGTCTAATATTTTAAGTCGGCCATGGGTCTGTGGGTGGCCGTGTGCCACTGGACCTTTTTGAGGTTCCTGAACATCAACAGCTTTAACGGCTTTGCGTTGCTCATCCGTTGGCACGGGTGAGGCTGATGTCGATCTGTCATATTCCGAGAAACGTCGGCCAGTGGGTCTTTCTGTGCTACTCATATGGATATTATGACATTAAATAAATAGGCACACAGAAATTATTACTGATAACCGATGCCGCTTTGGAAGCATTTTAAGGTAATTCTAGGCTAATTCGCCAACTTATACGACACAAACGCACCCACGAAGCCTATCCACTGTGCGCTGGATGTGAGCGGCATGCCCATGCGACTTTCTACGGCCAGGGCCACATTGTCATCGATAAACCAATCAAATCCTAAGGCCACATCGGCCGCGAGACCGGCCAAGACACGTTGAGAGGTTTCTCCGGCGCGCAGATTGCTGTCTTGGCGTAGAACCGATCCTTTGCCTTCTATCGTCACCTGTAGGGTAGGGCCTAGGGATGCCCATGGTGCAAATCCCCACGCTTTTTGACGAAATGGGTCAGGCGCAAAAACCCGTGCAGCGCTGCCCAATAAAATGGTTTGGCTACTGAAAATGCGGGTTGTGTTGTCGCTTTGGTCTTGGGTGATGGATTCAAATCCTGCCCAGCCGATCCGCGCGACTTCGGCGCCCCACCATGTGCCGCGGTCGTAGCGCAACATGGCATCGAAGCCGTAGCCTTGTGCGTTGTGATCGCTGCTTGGATGAAAGGCAAATCCCCCATGGGCTGCAATATTGAAGCGACGTGGTTCTTGTTTGATAGGTACGGCAGCATGGGCTGTGCCAGTCAATACGAAGAGTTGAGTGATAAAAAACAATGCCCGCGTCATGGTCGCCGACCTAACACACCGAAGAAACGTGATCGATGTAAGGGTTGCACCTATGAATGGCATCGGTTACCACGGGCACTTCATGAACGTCCTTGGAATTGAATCAAGCTGTGATGAAACGGCAGCCGCCGTGGTTGCGTCGGGGCCTTGCGTGCTTGCCAACCTGGTGTCTTCCCAGGTGGAGACCCACGCGCGTTTTGGCGGTGTGGTACCGGAGGTGGCTTCCCGCGAGCATATTCTTCGTATCGGTCCTGTGGTGCAGAACGTTTTGGATCAGGTGTCCCATGTGGACGCTGTGGCTGCAACCATAGGCCCCGGTCTTTTGGGTGCGCTTTTGGTGGGTGCGCAATTTGCGAAGGCATTTGCGTTGGCCCGTGGCATTCCGTTTATAGGCATCAATCATCTTGAAGGACATTTGGCTGCGGCGTTGCTTGCACCTGAGGCACCGCCTTTCCCACAAATTGTGCTTGTGGTGAGCGGCGGTCACACGCATTTGTACCTTGCACGTGCATGGGGCGATTACACCTTGCTGGGTGGAACCCGCGATGATGCGGCGGGTGAAGCATTCGACAAAGTCGCCAAACTTTTAGGACTTGGCTACCCTGGTGGCGTGTGCATTGATCGCACGGCAGTGGGGGGCAATCCTCATGCGGTAGAATTGCCGAGAGGCCTCAAATTTCATCCGAGTTATGAGTTTTCTTTTTCGGGTTTAAAAACGTCGGCGGCGAACTATCTTGCGACCCATAGTTTATCGGGCGATGCGTTGCGCGATTTTTGTGCGTCGTTGCAAGAAGCCATCGCCGATGTGCTTGTTCACAAAACCATGCGTGCTGCAAAAGAGTATGGTGTTAAAACGATTGTGCTTGCGGGCGGCGTTGCGGCGAACAGTCGTTTGCGATCTCTTCTCGATGAACGTTGTGCAGCTTCCGGCATACGCGGTTTTGCGCCACCTAAAGCCTTATGCACCGACAATGCCGCCATGATAGCCATGGCCGGTTTGCAGCGTTTAGAACGTGGTGAACAAAGTCCCATGGATGTCCCTATTCGTTCGCGCTGGCCCTTGGCGCCTCCATTACCGCGCGATCCGCGCATCAAAGGACGTCGCGCGTGAGCAGACAATACCCAACACCCCAAGCGCTTTTGCATGAACACGGTTTGGAAGCCAAAAAAAGCTGGGGACAAAATTTTCTCATCGACGAACGTGTGCTGAACGATATTGTGCGTGGCATTCCCATGTCATCAGAGCCCGTGATTGAATTGGGTTCAGGTTTGGGTGCGCTCACCGCACCGATGCTTGATGCGGGATTTCGGGTGATAGCAGTTGAACGTGATCCTGATATGCAGCACGTGCTTCGTGCACGTTTTGCTGAGTATCCGGGTTTTACACTGCTTGCGGCAGACGCTGGGCATCTTGATTACCGCGCCATCGCACGTGAACATGGGATCCAGGGGCCGATGACCGTGGTTGGCAATTTGCCCTATCAAATCGGTGGTCGTATTTCGGTGAATTTGGCCGATATGCGTGGCGATGTTGGATGCGCCTTGTTGATGCTGCAACGTGAAGTGGTTCAACGCATGGTGGCTGCTCCTGGGAGTAAAACCTTCGGATTGCTTTCGGTGCTGATGCAACGCACGTTTGATGTGCAGCTCTATCGGAAGGTTTCTCCTGGCTCGTTTCATCCTGCGCCCAAAATCCATTCGGCGGTGGTCAAGCTTGTGGCCCGTCCTTTGGCCATTTCTGATGCGGCCGATGCTGCATTGGTTCGTGTGGCCAAACTGGCTTTCCAACATCGTCGCAAAACATTGCGCGCTGGCCTTGGGTCCTGGCCGGAAGCTGTCGGAGCGCTGGATGCGGCGGGCATTGATCCACGCCTTCGTCCTGAAACCCTCGATATGGCAACCTGGCAGCGCTTCGCCGAAGCGCTAGAACCTGGACGCCTCTGATCCCTTAAGGTACGTAGCCCCATGGCCACGTCCCGCGATCAACTGGATCATTTTAGCAAGCGCGCCAAAGCCGAAGGCTATGCGGCACGCTCTGTGTACAAGCTTGAGGAAATCGACAAACGTTGGAAACTTTTCAAACGCGGTGATCGTGTTTTGGATTTGGGTTGTTCTCCAGGTTCTTGGACAACCTATGCCGCCAATGAAGTGGGGCCTTCAGGCTATGTTCTTGGTGTCGATTTAAAGCCAGTGTCCATCAGTGTGCCTGGGTATGCCGAAACGCGTGTGGCAGACATTTACGATTGTAGCTCGGGACTCATCGACGTAAAATCCTACAACGTGGTGCTCTCAGATATGGCGCCCTCAACGACGGGCCATCGCGACACCGATACGGCGCGTTCCGCAGGACTTGCGGAACAGGCGCTGTGGCTTGCCGATCGCGTTCTTTGTCAAGGCGGCCATGTGGTGGTGAAGTTGCTTGAAGGACGTGATATTCAAGCGATCATACTTCAAATGCGTGCAACCTATGACCGCGTTGAGCGACTGCGTCCCAAAGCGACACGAAGTGAATCATCCGAAGTTTTCTTGATTGGTTTAGGGCATAAAGAAGGACGTAAAAACGATGTCTGAATCGGTGATCCGATACACGCTGAATAACGGTTTAACAGTGCTCATCGAACCCATGCATCATGCACCCGTCGTTGCGGTGCAAGCATGGGTCAATGCAGGCGCGGCCGATGAAGATGACGCATGCCGTGGTGTGGCCCATTTGCACGAACACATGCTTTTTAAGGGAACATCGCGCCGAGGCGTGGGAGAAATCGCGCAATCTGTCGAAGGCGTAGGCGGCGATATCAATGCATGGACGTCCCACGATCAAACCATGTACCACGTGGTGCTTCCTGCCTCTGAAGTGGGACTTGGCATCGATGTGTTGTCCGATGCCCTTCGCCATTCAGCGTTTGATCCTGAAGAGCTTGCGCGTGAGCGTGAAGTGGTTCTCGAAGAAATCAATCGTGACACCGACAATCCAAGTCGTCAGGTTTTTCATAGCGCCTTTGGGCAGGTGTTCAATGGCCATCCGTACGCGCTTCCTGTGCTAGGGACGACAGCGTCCGTATCGGCTATGTCGCGCGATGAGATCTTGCGATTTTATCGAAAATTTTATCGTCCAAGCAATGTCACGGTGGTGATTGCGGGCGATGTGTCTGAATCAGACGTACGTGGGCATATCGAAAAACATCTCGGCGATTGGACTGATATTGCGGCATGGGAAAAACCACCGCGTACGATGCAATCCAAAACAGAACAATCGCGCGTGATTGTGCGCAGCGATGATACGCCCCATGCACGCATCATGTGTTCATGGACCATCCCAGGCGCGATGCATGACGATGTTGCGGCTCTTGATATGCTTGGCAGTATTCTGGGCGACGGCGAAGCCTCGCGCTTGCATGTCAAATTGTACCGTGAAGAAGAATTGGTGCACTCGGTCTATGGCTATGCCTATACGCCGCAGGATCGCGGATTATTTGTGGTCGGTGGTGAACTTTCTGCGGAGCATGTACCTGCATTTTTCGAAAGTGTGGCGTGCGAAATGCAGCGGGTGTTTGATCTCCCACCAAGTCAAGAAGAGCTTGATCGTGTGCGTGGCATGACCTTGGCCCAAGCGGCTCATCAGCGCGAAGCGGTGCAAGGACAGGCACGCAAGCGTGGGTTTTATCAGGTGGTCGCAGGTGATTATGCCTATGAAGAGGTTTATCTCGAACGTTTGCGTCAATTAACACCGGCTGATCTTCACGCCGTGGCCAAACGCTATTTGACTTCAAAGCCTCATACGGTTCTGCAGTGGCCCAAAGACGATGCCAATATTCCTGAAGTGTCTCGCATCGATGCCCTGACAGCGAAGCTTGCGCCCATACCTGCCAAGCATGACATGACTTCGGCCACGCGTGGCTCTTACGCCACCGATCGTTTGCGCTTGCCAGGCGGCGGTACTTTATTGGTTCGCATGGAGTCTGATTGCCCCATGGTGGCGCTTCGTGCTGTCGTGCCAGGCGGTCAGTTGGCCGAATCATCGGCCACCAATGGATATGGCACATTGTTGTCGTCTATTTGGGGGCTTGCTGCCGAAGGATGGCCAGCCGAGCGATTGGCTTCTGAATGCGAGCGTTTGGGCGGTGGCATTGGTGCTTTCGCGGGTCGCAACTCGGTGGGACTGCGTGCTGATTTTCCTGCGCAGGCCGCATCGGTTGCCGTTGAACTCTTTTTGGCCAATTTAGGACTTCCGTCGTTTGCCCTTGATGATGTTGAGCGTGAAAAACGCCAAGCCCTTGCGGCCATTGAGTCGCGTCGCGATCAACCCTCAAGCATTGCATTCGATATGTTTGCCAATGCGTTGTACGGTTCACATCCTTATGGATTTCATAGCATCGGCGATCCTGCGGTGATTGCGAGCGCAACACCTGATCATATTCGCGATCATTGGCGTCGTCTTATGCATCGCGAAAATCTTGTGGTGGTGGCCACAGGTGGTTTTACAAAAACACAGATCGACCAACTTCTTATGGGATTGCTCGATCTGCATTGTGAAGGACAGGGCTTCACACAACCGGCATTGCCCACGCCGCCCGCGAAAGCGCTTACGCTTCACGAAAAACTCGATAAAGCCCAGGTTCATGTGGTGCTGGGCGGTCTAGGGACGACGCTGAAAGATCCCGATCGTTATGCCATCGATGTGTTAACCAGCGTATTATCGGGGCAGGGTGGACGATTGTTTTTAGATCTCCGCGACAAACAAAGCCTTGCGTACAGTTTGGCGGCGAGCAGTGTAGAAGGTGTGCATCCCGGCCAGGTGTATTTGTACATCGGTACATCGCCTGAAAAAGTCGATGCGGCACTTGCAGGATTGCGTGGACATATGACCCAGGTAATCAACACGCTTATTCCTGACGACGAACTCAACCGCGCCAAGCGTTATTTGGCAGGCAACCATACGGTGCAGTTGCAGCGCACGGGATCGCGCGCTTCTTCTATGGCGTTGTGTGAGAGCGTGGGTCTTGGCTACGATCATTTCACCGGCTATCCTGCCGCCATCCAAGCGGTTACGGCTGCCGATGTGCAGCGGGTCGCCAAGACGTATTTTTCACCCGAGCGCATGGTTCAGGTGACAGTAGGGCAATGTAAGCCTTAGTCACATAAGGCGGGGCGGGTGATAATGTCTCACCTCTCCCGCTTGCGGGAGTGGTCGCCGAGCCTTGGCAAGGCGGGTGAGGGTTGGAGATAAGTTACTGTGATGGTACCCCAGTTTGCTTGACATCTTGGGGTCTTCCGCTTTAAAACGACCGCCTTCGCTCTATTTGTATCATGTGAAGCGAAGCAGCAAAGAACGGGTGGAAGCGCAATGCATACGATTAGCGTTAGCAAAGAAATTAAAGATCGAGCAAAAAAGCATAAGCGCGCCAGTGTCGCTATGCCTACGGTCAGCGTAAGCAAAGAAGAGGCCTTAGAAGCGCGTCGTTGGTTCATCGTCGATGCCGAAAACAAAGTTTTGGGTCGTCTTTGCACCGAGATTGCTTCGGTTCTTCGTGGCAAGCGAAGTCCTGGGTTTACACCCCACACCGATTGTGGCGATTTCGTCATTGTGATTAACGCTGAAAAAGTGCGTCTCACCGGTGATAAAGAAAATAAGAAGCTTTACCATCATCACACCGGTTGGGTGGGTGGCGTGGTTTCAAAAACTGCATCACAAATGCGTGCCGCTCATCCTGAGCGCATGATTGAGATTGCGGTGAAGGGCATGCTTCCTAAGGGAACATTGGGACGTGCGACGTTTAAGAAACTGAAGGTCTACAAAGGCAGTGAGCATCCTCATGGTGCCCAACAGCCCCAAGAACTCATCATCGCAGCTTAAATTAGGGTAACAAAAGATGTCTGAGCAATTGAAGTGGTACGGTACAGGTCGTCGTAAAGAATCCAGTGCACGCGTTTGGATCAGAGCGGGTTCCGGTGAAATCACCGTAAACAATCGTTCGTTGGAAAATTACTTCGGCAGGCCTTCGCTTCGTCTTATCATTCGCCAAGCGCTTGATGTGACTGCTCAGAATGGCAAACTCGACATCTCCGTGAACGTTTGCGGTGGTGGTTTGGCTGGTCAAGCAGGTGCGATTCGTCACGGCATTTCGCGTGCTTTGTGCGAAATGGAAATCGGCCACCGCGTTGAACTCAAAAAAGCTGGTTTCATGACCCGCGATCCTCGTAAGGTTGAGCGTAAGAAATACGGCCAACCAGGTGCACGTAAGCGCTTCCAGTTCTCGAAGCGTTAATCATTCTTCAGATCGCGATCCGCGAACTTATCGCTATAGCCCCCCAAAAAACAAAATGTTCGTCATTGCGAGCCCGAGTCATCGGGTGAAGCAATCCAGGCTTTTAGACTCATCGTTCATATAAATCGGCCATGTTATTTTCCGACAGTGAGGTCGCCATTTTATTGCGAGTCCGCTGTAGGGCGAAGATATCTCTGGGCCGGGGTTGCTTTGCCCGATGACTCGGGCTCGCAATGCCGGATCTTTCTTACGTTAATCCAACGTAATACGCGCAATCGGCTGGATGTTCATGTCTGGCGACAATTCTTGGTAGCTCAATACGGCGAGGTGAGGGAATTCGAGTTCAACAAGCTTGCGCATGTAGCGGCGAATTTCCATGGTGGTAAGGATGACAGGGTTTTGCGCCGTGGGCGGCAGGTTGCCAACTTCGGTGCGGACTGCGGATAGAATTTCTTGGGTGACTTCGGGTTCGAGGGCCAAGAACGAACCGCTTTGGGTATGCTGAATGGCACCACGGACGGTTTCTTCGATGTGTGGATCGAGGAGATACACAACCAGTGTATTTCCGCCTCGGGTGAATTTGTGTGAGATGTAACGTTTAAGGGCATTGCGCACGTATTCGGTGAGCATGACCGTGTCGTTCTCGACTTGGCCCCATTCGGCGAGGGCTTGCAAAATCGATCGCAAATCGCGGATGGAAATTTCCTCTTCCACCAAACGACGCATGATGTCGGTGAGCTGGAAAGGCGATACAGATTTAGGCACGACTTCTTTGACCAAGGCTGGAAAGGCCTGCTCGAGTTGTTCGAGCATATTTTGAACTTCTTGGATGCCCACAAATTCGGCGGCATTTTTACGCAGCACACTGGATAGATGCAGCACGATATAGCCGGATGCATCCCAGGTGGTGAGGCCCGCCTGTTCGGCGATGTCGGCATGGACTGCAGGGATCCACGCGCACTCGGATCCATTGGCAGGATTGATGGCCGATTCGCCTTGAATATTGAGCAACGTGAGGCGATCGACCGTGTCGTTGACCAGCACTTTGTTCAGAGAGACGGTGCCGGAAACCAAAGGTACTTCGTTGATCATAATGATGTATGTGCCAGGTGCGAGATCGGCTTCGTTGCCACGTACGCGAAGACCTGGAAACTTGACGCCGATTTCGTAGAAGAGACCATCGCGCATCATTGGGATCATCTCGCCCAGGAACTTGTTGGATCCGGAATCTTCCACCAAGGGGATAAGATCGGATGCCACTTCCAATGCAATAGGCGTAACAACCGGCAGCATTTGTTGGGACTGACCTTCTTGCCGCTTTGCCGCTTGAATTTGTTTCTTGCGGGTATCGTCGCCTTGTTGCTGGACTTCGTTGAGCGCGGCCGGATCGTCTTTGTTTTTGGGTCCTATTTTTCCGCGCATGAGGCTGTAGGCCATAAAGCCGACCGCGAGTGCCATGGTCATAAAGGCGAAAGTAGGTAGGCCTGGCACGAGGCCGATGCCAAACAAAAGACCTGCGGAAATGGCAAATGCTTTGGGTTGTGCAAGAACCTGTTTGGCGATGTCATCGCCCAAGTTTGCGTTTTCATCATCGCCGCCTACACGGGTCACGATGATACCGGCGGTCATGGCGCCGAGAAGGGCGGGTATTTGCGACACAAGACCGTCACCGATGGTGAGAATACCAAATTTTTGAACCGCTTCGGCGGCGGAAAGTTCCATCATGGTGATACCAATGATGATGCCCGCGATGATATTGATGACGGTGATGATAAGGCCTGCGATGGTATCGCCTTTGACGAATTTCATGGCACCGTCCATGGCGCCAAACAATTGGGATTCACGGCCTAGGCGTCCGCGGCGGCGTTGGGCTTCTTCAAGATCGAAGGCACCTGCACGCAAATCCGCATCGATAGACATTTGTTTGCCGGGCATGGCATCCAAGGTAAAGCGGGCAGCAACTTCGGCAACGCGTTCGGCACCTTTCGCAACGACCAAAAATTGAATGAGCGTGAGGATCAAAAAGATCACCGCGCCAACGACGAAGTTTCCGCGAACAACGAAGTTTCCGAAGGCATAAATGACATCGCCTGCATCACCGTCGAGTAAAATAAGGCGTGTGCTGGATACGTTGAGTGCGAGTCGAAAGAGTGTCGTGATAAGAATAAGGGTGGGGTACGTTGTTAATTCGAGTGCGTGTTTGATGTAAATGACGATCATCAGCATCGCGACGGCGATCGTGATGTTGAGCACAATGAGAAGATCGAGGACATGTGTTGGCAAGGGGATGATCATCATCCCGATGACCCCCATAATGAGCCCGGCCAAAAGGATATCGGCATATTTTTTGGCAATGCTGCCGACGTCTGTGCCCGCAAATGAACTGATCATGGAACTCATGGGATGTTGTTACTCCGGGTCTGGTATTTATTTTACAACGAATTCCTCGTCTATGACGATGGTTTATGACATGTCTGATTGTCAATAACCTTTTGGATGGTGTTACGATGCTTGCTTGGGGGTTTGGCTCCGTGGTAAAACTTACATAAGGCAGAGGAAATCTCCGTGCTCCAACCGAAACGACGCTTGCAATGAAGATCCGGTATGCGGGCAGCACTCACGTGGGGATGAAACGTTCTCTTAACGAGGACAGTCTTTATCTCTTTCCCGAAGAAAACCTTTATGTGGTGGCCGATGGCATGGGGGGACATGCTAGTGGTGAGGTTGCGTCGCGTTTGGCGGTAGAAACCATGGCCGAATTTTTTCGAATGACGGCGGCTGATCAGGAAATGACCTGGCCTTTTAAAGAAGACAAAACGCTTGTTTATGACCAAAATCGTTTGTCGACGGCCATCAAAGTGGCGAATTTACGCGTCTGGGAGATGTCTCAGAGCGATGCGCGTTATGCGGGCATGGGGACAACGGTGGTTGCCATGAGCGCGGGCCCAGGGGGCGCATACATGGCGCACGTGGGTGATAGCCGTGGGTACCTCATGCGCGATGGGCGATTGACGCAAGTGACCGAAGACCATTCTCTGCTCAATGATTATCTGAAAGTGCACAAACTCACGCCGGAAGAAATAGAACATTTTCCTCATAAGAACGTGATCGTGCGTGCACTGGGGATGAAGTCGACGGTGTTGGTTGAGAGCCAGAAACTCTCACCGCGTCCTGGTGATATTTATATGCTATGCTCCGATGGATTATCAGGCATGATCGACGATCGCGACATGGAAGAGACGATTGCGGGCGGGCATGATGATCTTGAAGCCATTTCGCAAAAGCTTATCAGTCAGGCCAATCGCAATGGTGGTCAAGACAATATTACCGTGATTTTGATCGCGTTTTCCGAGTGAATCGACCTACTATTTCGCAACAGGCGTTTTGATCTGCTGCGACACCACCTGCGCTAGAAGTGCTTGCACAAGGCCGCCACTGCCTTCACTACCCGTTGTACCAGACACAATCACGTCGGGCGTGATGCGCAAGCCTGCGGCTGAAATCGCTTTGATAAGTTCTACGGCGGTAACGCCTTGCGCGCTGAGGGCTTTGACTTGATCCTGATACGCCTTGGCTTGGGCTTCACCGCGTACTTGGGTCACGTGTGCTTCCGCATTACCGATGGCCTGTGTACGTTCGGCCTCAGCGATGGCCGTAATACGAATGCGAGCGGCTTCGCCTTCCGCGCGTTTTTGGGTCTGTTTCGCTTCATGCTCTGTGATTTCAACGCCGATGCGTGCCTGCATCAACGGGCTTTGTTGGTCAGCTTCTGATTTTGTTTTTTCAAATTCAATGCGACGTTCTTCGGCTTTTTTCTTTGCGTCAAACATGGATTCTTCTTGCTCGGCAAGATTTTTTTGCTGCGTTGTTCGCATCAAGGCTTCTGGAAGATGGATATTGGTGATCATCACCGACACCACATCTACGCGGTATTTTAACAGATCGTCACGCACGGCGTTTTCGGCAGCACTTTGCTCAACCGCACGGTTTTGTTGATAAGAAATCGCGGGCGATCGTGACACCTGTGCACGAAAGATGCCGTCGATTTGTGGATGGATCACGTTGCGTTCAAGTTCAGCAACCGATCCCAAGCGTTGAACCACATAGGGTGCATCTTCAGGTTGAATACGGTATTGGCATCGAACTTCCACACGCATTTCAAAACCATCGTGAGACACCACTTCAAACGGATTAAAGCCACTTTGCGCATCCTGTGCCCATTCCACAGAACGCATGGTTGTTGGCACTTTGACCAACGAAAAGACAAGAGGATTGAGATTGTATTTGCCAGGTCCAATCACATTGCGCTGAATTCCGCGGTATCCTTCGGGAACCACATGGCGAAGTTTGCCCGATTCAGATTCGGGTGACGCTTCGGTGAGATCCATGGGATCGCGTCCAATATTGGAAATCAAAACGCCCACTTCGCCTTGGTTGATCACGGTGACAGGGCGAATGCTTACTTCAAACAAGTAGGGATTGATGTAGTAGGTGCCGGGACGAAGTACTGTTTCTTGAGGGCCGCGTTGACCGCCGCACTGTAAAAATGCTTCGCCGTCTTGATAGCCTTTGTGTTTTGCAAGATCGGGTGTTGAGGCGACGATCTCATTGCGCTCCATGGGCGCACCATCGCGGGCTTCGACCAAACCAATTTGGTCTTCAATGATTTGCGTGGCTTTGCGCATTTCAACGGTAAAAACGTCGGTAAGAATATTGTATGAACCAGGTCGTAAAAAATCGATTTGCGGACCTTTTTGGCCGTCGGCTTGCAAAAATATTTCGGCTTTTTGGAAATGATCATGTCCTTCGACATGGCGACCAAGCAATTGGCCATTGTCAAGAGCCAGTCCGTCTGAAGCCGTGACAACACCAATTAAACCCTCGGGAATTTTTGTCTTAAGAATTTTTTGAACATGAAAAAGCAATGGATGAATTTTGTAGGTACCGTTGGTTAGAAATCGGAGCTGTTTGCCTCGAATGCCGCCATGGGTGAGAAAGCCCACAGGATCTTGAAAACTATCATGATGATCGCCCGCTTTGTCTTCTGCAAAAATACGTCCTGATGGCATGGTCTCGCCATCGGCAGCGGTAATGACACCAAGTTCATCGGAAGAAATGATTACGAAGGGAACTTTTTTGATCACAGCCATCAAGGGCCACGCCACAAAATGCAAACCAGGCTGAAGGTATTTTGCAAGAACACCGACTTCGAGACCGGTTGCAAAAGCACGGCCTGTGGGCAGTGATTGACCAAAAAAACGTCGTTCTAAAATTCCGATTTCTGTAGGACCAATATTGACGATACAACGTGTGAGAAGCCAAAGCAGAGCCAGCAAAGCGGCGCAAAGCGGTCCGTAGGTGATGATTGTTTCAATAATGAAGTTAGGATTTTGATTCATAAGAGAGTCCATCAAAGTGTTCCTATTGTGTTTAAAAAGCTACTTTATCGCGTCATTTTTCTGGCTGGAATGTATCTCAGAATGACGCGATAAACTAGGATGTCCCCATGTTCCACCAGACTGCATCACGACTGTCGCGCATCAAGCAAATTACAGCGGTGTTGGTGCGCCATCGCCTCAATCACTTTACGGAGAAACGAGAGGCCAAGGCGTCTGGTGCGGCCAAGCCTGATATGTCCCGGGTGGGCCGCCGTTTTCGCGCTGCTCTTGAAGAGCTGGGACCTACGTTTGTGAAGTTTGGCCAGATCATGAGCACACGCCCAGATCTGCTGCCACCGAAATTCACCGCAGAGCTTGTGGGGTTGCAAGACGATGTTGCGCCCATGCCTGAAAAAATGGCCATTTCGGTGATTGAAAAGAGCCTCGGAAGATCCATCGATGATGTTTTTTCGGAGTTCGATCGAAAGCCTATTGCCAGTGCCAGCATCGCCCAGGTGCATCGTGCACGCACGCGTGATGGACGCGAAGTGGCTGTGAAAGTTCAAAGGCCGAATGCACGGGCTGCCATCATACAGGATCTCGATTTGCTCGGCATCCTGGCGCGGCTTCTTGATCGCGTTGTTGAAGCGTCAGGGATTATCACCACCAAAGCGATTGTGGGTGAATTTGAAATTGCATTGCTGCGCGAACTGGATTTTCACCGCGAAGCCCAGATGATTGCGCGCTTTCGCAAGCAGGCCGAAGGTCAAAATTATTATGTCGTGCCTGATGTTTATTTAGAACTTTGTAGCAGCGATGTGATCGTGATGGAATTTATGCGAGGCAGCCGTATTGATGCATTAAAGCCCCACCACAATCGTCGAAAAATCGCACAAAACATTATTTCGGGCGCATTTCATCAGATTTTTATTCATGGCTTATTTCATGCCGATCCCCATCCGGGGAATTCGTTTATTCTTGATGACAATCGTTTGGTGTTGATCGATTTTGGATCGGTCGGCGAAATTTCCTATGCCATGCGTGAAACTCTGGCAGTGTTGGTGCTTGCCATCGGCACACGTGATGCCGATGCAGCGGCACGTTTGCTATATCGCATAGGAACCACCGATGCGCGTGTTTCACTCCATCATCTGCGTGATGCATGCGCCGGTTTATTTGATCAGTTCTTTCGCGATACATCCAAAATTTCAGAAATCAATGCCACAGATCTGTTGGCTGAACTTTTGGATCTTGCGGCGCGCTTTAAAATTCGTATTGCAAGTGAGTACATGCTTGTGTCCCGTGCAGGGGCCACGCTTGAAGGTGTGATCAGGCAATTGGACCCGGAGATCCCAATTCTCGAATTGGCAAAACCTTTGGTTCATGGACTTCTTGAAGAGCGATTTGCACTTGGTGAATTTGGGGATACGGCGCTTCGTAATATGCTGAGGGCCAGAGATCTTCTCAAAGAAATGCCTACGGCGTTGTCGCAAGTGATGATGGATCTTGAATCGGGTCGTTTGCAGATCCGAGCGGAGATCCCCCATATTGAAAAGTTGCGCCGTAGTATTGATGCCATGGGTCTTACTGTATTTGCTGGGCTTGTGGCATGTGGACTTATCACGGGGTCGTTATTTTTATTGTCCAATGTTAAAGCCGAAGTATGGGGGATCCCGGTTGTGCCTATTGTGTGTTTGTGGCTTGCCAGTTTGATTTTTGGTGTGGTTTTGGGGCGTCAGGTGTTGGCACCCCGTTTGCCGAGGATCTCCATGGCGAAGATTCTTGATCGTTGGACCGAGAGTGAAAGGTCGTGATTACGCTGCGTGATATTCTGGTCTGTCATCACGATCGAACGCTGTTGCTGCTCGATTTTTTGCATATTGCACCGGGTGAAATGATGGGCATCATAGGACCTCCAGGATCCGGGAAAACAGTGCTGCTTAAAGCATTGGCCGGTTTGATGCCTATGACGGTTGGCGATATCAATGCACATGGACAGGCATGGGAGCCAGATATGCTTCGCAGCGATGCATGGCGTAGCAAGGTAGGCATGGCGTTTCAACACGATGCCTTGTTTGATTCACTGTCGGTGTTTGAAAATGTCGCGTTTGTGTTGCGCCGTGCGGGTGTCGACGAATCATCACTGGAACTCAGGATCCATGAAATTTTACAAAGCATCGGGTTGTGGGACGCCAAAGATAAATTTCCCCACGAAATATCGGGGGGTATGCGTAAACGCGTGGGTGTTGCGCGCGCTGTAGTTGCAAAGCCCAAACTTGGTCTTTTTGATGATCCCACGGCAGGACTTGATCCAGAAACCAGCGTACAGGTGCTTGATAGATTGAGCATGTTGGCACGTGACGTGGGCATGGCTTCTGTGATTGTTTCCAATGCTTTGGATTTGATTTTTCCATTATGCAAGCAGATCTTGATGCTTTATCAAGGCGCTGTTTTGTACCAGGGAAATGCCGATAAAATTTACGAAAGTACGGATCCTGTGGTTGCACAATTTGTACGAGGATCGCTTGATGGACCTCTCTGAAATAAAAAAAATAAGAGAAAAGTTCTTGGCATTTTACGAAGCATCCAAACGTGTTCTTCCATGGCGTCGCAATCAAGATCCCTATGCCATTTGGGTCTCCGAAATTATGCTTCAGCAAACCCAAGTGGATACGGTCATGAAGCGCTATGATGCGTTTCTTGAACGATTTCCCACAGTACAGGCATTGGCTGAGGCCGAAGAATTGTCGGTTTGCGAAGCATGGGCTGGGCTTGGTTATTATCGTCGTGCTCGGCTTTTGCATCGCGGTGCGCGTGCCGTTGTTGAAGAATATCAAGGGGTGATCCCAGGCGATGCGCTCACATTGCAAACCTTGCCAGGCATAGGACGATACACCGCAGGTGCCATCGCTTCGATTGCTTTTAAGCAACGAGCCCCGTTGGTGGATGGTAACGTCGAGCGTGTGCTGTGTCGTATTTTTTTGATCGATGACGCGCCGAAATCATCCGCGGGACAAAAAAAACTTTGGGCTTTGGCTGAGGCATTGGTTCAAGGCGAACGTCCTGGCGATTTGAACCAGTCGCTCATGGAATTGGGCGCATTGATTTGCACGCCCAAACAACCCCAATGTACTGTTTGCCCGCTGCGTATGCATTGTGGGGCATTGGCGAACGATCGTGTGAATGAATTGCCTGTGCCTAATCCGCCGCCCAAACGTCAAATTTTAGAAGTGGCGTATCTGTGGCTTTCTGCATCCGATGGTCGTGTGTATTTGCGCCAACGGGGTTTAGAAGGCTTGTGGGCGGGTTTGTGGGAACCCTATTCATGCGAAGGCAAGACAGCCCATGCAGAACTCATGGAACAATGCGGGTGTGATCTTGTTTCATCGGGTATCTCGGTGTCCCATCAACTGACCCATCGTGATGTTCGTGCAACGGTTTATGTGCCGACAAAAAAGAAAAATTCTTTGGCACGACGTCTTGCGCTTCATGCGGTCGTTGATCCTCTCGCAGCACCGCTGAGTGCGCTTGCGCGCAAGGTGGTGATGGCGCAGGTAGCGGCGCAGCTTGCTGCGCCATAAAGAACATCTTGCATTCATGCGCGAATACATGACATGTTGTGTCATGGCCGCCAGGTGGGGAATTCTCATGGGCGGTGCAGCATCGAAAATTCAAAATACACCATATGTCACAAAGTCGCTGAACGAAGCACAAGTATCCAAACCCAGCGCTTGGCAGGCATTTAAAGATAACCTCGTGACGGCTTTGGCGTGGGTAGGGGCGTCACACGGAGGCAGTATGCCCTCGTCGTTTTTGTTGCCCACTCTAAGCCCGGCTCCGGCTGTGCCCACTTTTCGCAAATCCGTTTCACAGTCGTCAATGAGCGCATTCTATATCATTCCCAGTGCGATGATCAGCGGCGACTACGGTGATTCTCCAACGCCTGAAAGTCATGAGATGCATCGTATGGATTCGATGGTCTCGAAAGTGTCGAATGCTTCGCGTTCATCGAACGAAATGACAATCTGGGATCTTCCACCGATGTGAGGAATGATTATAATTCATAGCGTACAATCAGGTTGAGACCCCCATCAACTGTGGTATCGCGATCATTGGCGAGGGCTTTGCGCAACGTTCCCGAAACGCTGAAGTAACGATTGAAGTCTACGGACAGACTCGCAAAAATAAATTCGTTGTCGCGATGCTTTGAAAATAGCGATGTAAGACTGTCAAAATTACGCAAGTGATAGGCAAAATAGAAACTCATGCTTCGTCGTTTGGGCAGCATGATGTTTTCCACATCCACGAATAGCATCAAATTTTGCCCCATACGTGCTTTGGCAGAGGTATCGCCGGATGTTGACCATTCATTGTCGTAGGAAATTCCTGCACCGACACGCCTGTAAAACTGATAGGAAAACATTGCGAAAAAACCGATGCGCGGTGAATTGGATGTGAGCAGTTTGAGACGATCCAGCAATGGTTTTTTTGCATCGAGATCGCGATCATCGGGCGCATTGTTTTTAACGATGTTGTAATTGGCGCCAAAATACGACGGAATAAAATGAGCACCACTGAATCGCATTTCAAGGACTGCGCGTATCAAGTGGTTGTGTTTTGCACCTAAATTGGAACGAAAAAGAAGACCTGGGGCACCTCCAACACCACCAAAATCGCCATTAAACAGAACCGATAAGTCGGTGTAAAACTTAAGATTAAGCGTATTATCTTTGATTAATTTGGTTTCGGTACTCAATGACATGCCATGGACTTTTTCTGTGCGGGTCGAAATATCGATTGGATCCTGAATGTTGACCGAGGTTGGCGCTTTCATATCGCCTGCGTAGGCAAGCCCAAGGGATGTGCTTTGAAGCCACAGGGGCGCTGAGGGGCGATTCCAAGGTTTTCCAAAAGCGAGGATACCGAACACTTTGGGATCAAAGAGATCATCGAGAAAAAATTCTCCACCGATTTGGTCAATATAGCCGTCCATGGCCAAGGGTAGCGCTTCGGTTCCCATGGGAAATGATGGCAAGCCTTGGGTGACGAAATTGGGTGTAAACATACGCATCAGGTGTCCATGACCAATGGAACCGCTGGTGGTTCTTCCTAGATCGACATAGATGCTGGCTTCTTTTTGTCCAAAGCGTACTTGACGGATCACCCTTGAGGCTTTGCGTACGCTATTCCAATTATTGCGCAATGAATCGGCAACAGAACCATCATTCATCGGTAATTGAAGGGGGACTGCGATGGAAGCTAAAATGGCATTGGCGTGATTGAAATAGGTGAATTGCGGCATTAAGAATAGGGACGAAATGTTGTCGAATCGACCGTATCCTAATTTCATGCTTAATTCTGTGGCTTGCCTGATCATCGAATCAGGTCCAACGCGGGTGATGGCGCCTTTCACAAAACCATGCGCCAACAACACTGATTTTTGGCTTTCGTCATGCTCAGTAAGAATGGCTTCGATGGTTCGGTGATCAGGCATTTCTTCAGCGCTGGGTGGCAATGTTGAGGGCGGTAGCAATGCCAGTTCCATGGGTGTTTTTGCGAAAAATCCCGGCCGTGCTGATCCCCACAAAGTAGAATAGCGGCCCACCGGAAGTGCCAGCACACGGCGCCCACCAAGATAACGATTTTTGTAATAGGTGGTGTTTAGTGCGTCAAACGATACTTCGCCTTTGCCGCGCGCGGCGTGAATAAACTGGCCATCATCGAGATACATAGCCACATGGGTGACATCGGTAGAACCTGGCTCGGATGTGAAAAAGATCAAATCACCGCGATCAAGATCTTCTTTCTTAATATCAAGCCCTACTTTAAATTGTTCGCGTGCTGTACGTGGTAAGTCGTAACCGTGGCTGGCATAAACTTTGTTCACGAAACCGCTACAATCGAGCCCACCTTCGGTGTTTCCGCCCCATGAGTAGGGAACACCGAGCAGAGATCCGGCGCTTTGTTCAAGTTCAGTGCCTGTGGGTTCTCGTTTGACGGATCTCACTGCGATGCCCGAGCTATCGCGCCAATCATGCTGCAAAAGTGCGGGAATGCTTGGACACCATTGTGCCGCCCATGGAGGTGGTGTGCTGGGGGCCCAGCCGAGCAAGATCACGAGCATAGGTGCGAGTAGCCCGTGCCACCACCTCTTTTGGGTGGCTAAGTGTAAGTTCATGTTCCATATGTAGCCGCAAGGTGGCTGCAAAGCACTCTTTTTTAGGCCTCCTATGAAGAAGCATGTCTGTGCTATCCCGTGGTTACGATGTCATTAACACCAGAAGCCCAAAGACAAAAACGCTTGCGGCCCCTTCAAGATGGACCTGCGGGTGCTCTTCGGATCCACGAGATCTATGCCTCGGTACAAGGTGAGTCGACGCACGCGGGTCGTCCGTGTGTTTTTGTACGAACCACTGCGTGCCATTTGCGCTGTGGTTATTGCGATACGGCCCATGCTTTTAATCATGGTTCGTGGATGACGCCCGATGCCATCATGGAAAAGGTGCTGTCGTTTGGTCTTCCGCTCGTGGAATTGACCGGAGGCGAACCGTTGTTGCAGGCCGGAATTTTTCCACTGATGTCTGCCATGTGCGATTGCGGTCTTCAGGTGCTGCTTGAAACCAGTGGAAGTTTGCCGATTGAGTCGGTGGATCCTCGGGTATGCCGTATTGTTGATATGAAAACACCTTCCAGCGGGGAAGTTTCTTCTAATCGCTACGAAAATTTGAAAGATCTCCGTCCTCATGACGAGGTGAAATTCGTGATCGGCGATCGTACGGATTATCTGTGGTCGCGGGTTCTCATGGAAACATATGAGATCTCCTCGCGCTGTACCGTTCTCATGGGAACGGTTTTTGGAAAACTTGCCGAAAAGGACTTGGCGGCGTGGATGGTGGAAGATACCGTGCCCGCACGTATGCAGATCCAGATGCACAAGTATATTTGGGAACCCGATCGAAGAGGAGTTTAGATGGATGCGGTAGCACGCAAACGAGCGTTGATGCTCGTATTTCTCACGATCACCATCGACTTAATCGGCTTCGGCATGATTGTGCCGCTCTTGTCGTTGTATGCCAAGCATTTCGGTGCCAATGGCCGTCAGATTGGTTTTCTGATGGCAGCCTATTCGTTGATGCAATTCATCTGCGCGCCGCTTTGGGGACGTTTGTCGGATGTGGTTGGGCGTCGTCCTGTGCTGCTCGTGTCGATTGCTGGAAACGTGTTGTCTCTGACGGTGCTTGCGCTTGCCGATAGCTATGGATGGATCTTGGCGTCACGTTTGATCTCCGGCATGTGCACTGCCAATATTTCTGTCGCAAATGCTTACGTGGCCGATATTACCCCAGAAAAAGATCGTGCACGCGGTATGGGGATTGTCGGTGCGGCATTTGGGTTGGGTTTTGTGCTGGGGCCTTTGATTGGTGCTCAGGCAAGTACACTCGGTTATAGCGGACCTGGCGCGGTTGCGGCACTTCTTGCGGTATGCAATTTGATTGGTGCGTTTCTTTGGCTTCCAGAAACGCGGACCGCCGAAAATAGGGAGAGATCAACGGTCACATCCTTGCGAGCACGATTGGATATCTTGCGAAGAGGAGGACGTGCACGTCCCTTGGTAATGCTGTTGTTCAGCGCGGTGTTTGCGTTCTCCATGCTTGAAATGGCGTTTGTACTGTTTGCCTATCAACGCGTTGGTTTTGATGTCAGAGAATGCGGCTGGGTGTTTGGTTATATGGGCCTGATTATGGTGTTGCTTCAAGGCGGCTTCACGCGGGTGCTTACCCGCCGTTTTGGTGAACACGTGATTTTAAAAACGGGATTGCTTGCGACGGCCTTGGGCATGGTACTTATTCCGTGGACTCCCGCAGGCGATTGGCATGTTATGGTGTTGTTCGTGACGCTTTTTGCGGTAGGTCAGGGCTTGCAAGGCCCGGCGCTTAACAGTTTGATTTCACGTTCTGCAGACAATCAAAATCAGGGTATGGTCATGGGGACAGCGCAATCGCTTTCGGCGTTGGCCCGTTGTTTGGGGCCTATGGTTGCCGGGTTCTTATTTGATATGGGCAATGAAAATTGGCCATTGTGGCTTGGCGGCGGGCTGATGGTACTTGCATGGCTTGCGAGTCCGTGGGCATTGCAAGGAGCGCCGCAGCCGATGATGGTGCGAGAGCAGCATGTTGATGCGCCGTCGGTGTGATGGCGCGCGCGTTATGGGTGGGGGAAACCAATGACAAAAGTATCCGAGGTATGGCCGATCCTTGAGCAATATGTACTTGCCGATGGTATGCCGATTGTGTGCGATTTATCCAAAAGTCATGGTTCGTACCTTTACGATGCCAAAACCAATACTGAATTTCTCGATTTTTTTGGTTTTTTTGCAGCACGGCCTGTAGGCTTCAATCATCCAGGATTGCATGATGCGGCATTTTCCGCGCGTCTTGACGAGGTATCGCGCCACAAACTTGCCAACTGCGATGTATACACCACCCATTATGCGCGATTTGTAAAAAACTTTTGCGAAACTGCATTGCAAGGCGCATTCAAACATTTATTTTTGATTGAAGGCGGCGGGCCTGCGGTCGAAAATGCGTTGAAAACTGCATTTGATTGGAAGCATCGTAAAAATATTGCAGCAGGGCGTGGCGATAAAGGCAATCAGATACTTTATTTTAGTCGCGCATTTCATGGACGAACGGGTTACGCTTTGTCGATCACCGATCCATTCGATCGTCGCAAGGTTGATTATTTTCCCCGTTTTAAATGGCCAAAAGTTGAAGCGCCTCGTATGGGTTTTCCTTTTGATGATGCTGCCAAACGCGATGTAGAGCAGCGCGAAAAACAAGCGCTTGCGGAAATTCACCGTGTACTTGATGAAGCAAATCATGAGATTGCGGCCATCATCATCGAACCTATTCAAGGCGAAGGTGGTGATAATTATTTCCGTTCCGAATTTTTACGTGCATTGCGTATGATTTGTGACGAACGCGAAGTGATTTTAATTTTTGATGAGATCCAAACCGGTTTTGGCGCGACGGGGCGCTGGTGGGATTGGATGAACCATGATGTGAAACCCGATCTCATGGTATTTGGTAAAAAAACCCAGGTATGTGGTTTTGCGGCCACGGATCGTATTGACGATGTCGATTCGGTGTTCAAAATCCCATCGCGTATTTCAAGTACGTTTGGTGGTGATTTGGTGGACATGGTGCGATGCGATCGTGTGATTGATATTGTTGTTGAAGAACGTTTGCTCGACAATGCAGCCACCATGGGGGCCTATCTTGTGGATGTGTTGGGTGAATTGGCCGACGAACACGCGCAGATCACCGGGGTACGTGGTCGTGGCCTGTGGACAGCCTTTGATATGCCGTCTATCGATGAACGCAATCGCCTGATTGATGCGTGTTTTGAGCTTAAGTTATTGATTTTACCCTGTGGTGAACGCAGTATTCGGCTCCGGCCCGCGTTGGATGTTACAGCCGATGCCGTGGGGCGTGCAGGTGCACAGCTCGATGCTGCCTTGGGTCATATGTAGGGGCGGTTCGCGAACCGCCCTTTGTAAGGATGATTTGGTCGTGAACAATAAAAAACGTTGTGGACTTGCTGTTTTGGGTGCGACAGGACGCATGGGCGGTCGTGTGTTGCGTTTGGCGGCAGAGTCGACGGACATTGTGGTGGTGGGCGGTATCGATCGCGAAGAACGTCTTGGTGATCGCATCGAAGGTGGCCTTGTGATTGAGCACGCCGAAGTCGTGATACCCAAAGCCGATGTGGTCATTGATTTTACAGCACCAGCGGCTGTGTCCTCTGTGGCGGCGCTTTGTGCGGCCCATGGTACGGGCTACGTGCTTGCTTCTACGGGCATGTCTGCATCCGATAACCTAACGATACGATCGCTTGCGGAACGCTGCGCAGTGGTGCAGGCGGCCAATTTAAGTACCGGTGTCAACGTGATGCTCGAACTTGTAGAACTCGCGGCTGCACGTTTGGGCGTGCCATTTGATGTGGAGATCAGTGAGATCCATCATCGTCACAAACGCGATGCGCCCAGCGGTACAGGTCTTGCGCTTGGCCGTGCGGTCAAAGCAGGTCGCCCTGATGTGCATGATGTGCTTGACCGTTGCCAGCATACAGAAGCACGCCAGTCGTCCGAGCTCGGTTATGCGCCGATGCGTGGTGGCGATGCCAGTGGCGATCATACCGTATTTTTTCTAGGTGATGGTGAACGTTTGGAAATTACCCATCGCAGTTCAAGTGGCGATATTTTCGCTGCAGGCGCACTTAGGGCCGCACGCTGGCTTTTAGGCCGAACGCCGGGGCTATACAGCATGCGTGATGTGTTGGCTGGTAACGATTGATGGTCACCGCGTACATCGCATTGGGCGGCAATGTGGGGGATGTACGATCCGCCTTTGCATCGGGGCTGCGTATGTTGCAAGAGCATGGTATTGCTGTTGTTCGCATCTCTTCCATTCACCAAACCGAAGCGCTTGTTTTGCCCGGGTCTCCACCAGGCCCCGATTTTTTAAATGCAGTGGCCGAAGTTCAGACAGATCTCTCAGCGCTTGAACTCTTGGATATCTTGCTTTTGATCGAGCAGAAGCATGGTCGCGTGCGCGATAAGCGTTGGGCACCGCGTACACTCGATTTGGACATCTTGTTGTATGGGGATGAGGTGATCAACCATCCCAGGCTTACGATCCCACATCCCGCGATGCATGAACGTTTGTTTGTGCTTATACCATTGAGAGAGCTTGTGCCTGATTACTTCTTTGATCCACATTCTGATTGATTGCCATCGTCAGTTGTTGGCTGGGGCTGATGGGAATAAAACCAGTACCAAAGTAAAATGAACAATTCCCATTCATCGTCGTCGTACAATGATTCATCGCGATATCCGTCGTAGCCACAGCCCGGTTGATAGTAACTCTTGCACTTGCCGTCGGTGATAACGCCACCAGCCTGTGCGGTGGATGACAGGATGAGTGTGATCGCGGTGGTGAAGATTAATTTCCGCATGTTTGTTGCCAGTGGGTTGTGACGAGAAGGTGAAAATTACTTTGGTCGTTGTTTTTCCACTTCGAGTCAAGGGCATCACAGAATTCTTGGGCACGTGACAGCGTGGCATGGTACCGTTCTATGTCAGCAAGACAATCAAATTGCGTGAGAACAGCGGTGCTGGGCGTGGGGTTCATGGAGCGCTGTTCGCATGCAGCACGAACAAGCTGTGCAAAGCGTTCGCTGTCCTCACCAGGGGGCAGTGATGTGGTCGCGCCCACTAGACTGATCGTGAGGCGTGCTGTGGATGCCTTTTCATCGATTGCTTCGGGGATGGAGGCTAAATCATTAAGCAATGCAGCGATGGTACCTTCACGTACCAGGCCGATTTCTGCTGCAGGCATGGATAATTCTAAAAGTGTTGCATGGGTATAACTCACATTATGTAAGTTGGCCCGTATGGCCGGCAATACATATTTTTCAAGAAATGCCACCATGCCTTCACGACGCCACTGAGATATTACGGCGTTTGCCGCAGTAATTTTTCCTCGATCTTGGCGCAAAATGCCGTGTTTGATAAGTCTTTGTAATGTGATGTTGTCTTTGATGCGATCCGCAACGGTTTGAACCGGGAGAGGTGTGGCTTGCAGCTCTAAAATTAAATCGAAATGGGCACGAATGAGATCGTAACCGGCCTCTGTTTGAATAACCATGGATCCGGAGGTTGTCATGGTGCGCGCTGCTCCGGAAACACTTCGTGGTAAATTTGATGGGCGACACTTTTGGGTGGCATGGTGACGCCTGTGGAACCAAAAAATCGTCGAAATTGGGCTTGTGTTTGTGCACCACTCAGCAACCACAAAGCAATCTTTGACATGCGATTGGTTCGTTCAACAATATTTTTGTAGGAACGCGAGGGTTCGTCCATCCCGTTGATAATGCCTTGAACCCCATGACACAGTTCTTCCAATGCCTCGGCTGGAATGTCGTGCAGTGTGGCCACCGATTGCATGTGTTCGGTGGGTGAATGGGGCCCGCGCAGCGCATGCAATTCATGGACATGGCGGCTTGTCTCATTGAATGCAAAGTGACGTTCAAGTGTGGGCATCAAGGCCATGCTATCAAGAACATCGGAAGCAGCACCCGTCGCTTCGCGTTGAAACATGGCTTCACGGATTGCCGTACGCAATGTTCGTACGTTGGTGACTTTGGCTTGTGTTACCGCGGCAACGACATCTTGTTGTGCTTGACGTGTGAGCCCCGCAAAATCCTGGGTGGCGATATGCTGCGCGGTTTCCATGGCAATGTGTTGGGCGATGCTTGCAGCGTCGTTGCTGCGTTCATGGAGAGGCGGGATCACGATGTGCGCGGCCGCCCTTCCCGTTATTTTGCAAGGCTCACCGTGCTCGGGTACCGAGGATGTGAGCAAACACAAGGCTGCGTTTGATGGAGTTTCGGCGGTATGACGCTCAAATGCATCAAGTGCCGTGATCACGCGATGCTGATGGATTGATTCAAGTTCTGTGACATGATCAAAAAGAAGCCCTGTACCGTTGTCATGCGCTTTTTGTTCAATGGCATCAATAACAGTTCGTGGCTCACCAAAAGTTCGTACCATGGCGCGATGGCATGCATGGGCGAGGCGTGTTTTTCCTGATCCCACATCGCCTTGAATGTGAACAATGTCTGAGCCCCTGCGTAGGAGCAAACCACTGACGATATGAGGCACTACAGATGCAACAAGATCGCGACCGATCAACCCCACGTCTGCGCAGGCAGCCGTGGCATGCGTTTCGAGTTCGCGGAGTCGTTTCATGCGGGCCTATCACGCCACGGTTCCATGCAGCGCGTCAAGAGAATGTCATTTTTTGTTATTTTTTCTTGAGAGTCGATCCGCATTGTCAGGTGCCAATGAGAATTGGTATGTTTTAATCGTCCATTAACAATCATTGGCATACATGCCGGATTGAGTGGAGCAATGGTGGGGAGATATGATGGAGGATGCGTCTTATGTCAAAAGTAGTCCACCTTGATGATGAAGCACACGCACTCGCCAAAGAGCATTGTCAAAACCATGGCTTGCGTATGAGTGACTGGGTTGCCGAACTTATTGAGAAAGCGATTTCTGAGATTGATCATCAGACACAGAAGATGACCGATATGCCTACTCTTCCTGTACATGCGGTGCATGAATCTCCTAGGCGTCCCGCACTTGTGACCGTTTCGCAACCATCGATCCCCGAAGGCAAAGCAACTGTTTCCAAGAAACGACTTTTGCCTTTAGAACATGCTTCCGCCGTCGGCACAGATGGTGTATCTCCCTATACGGCACCGCCGTTCTGGGAACAGCGAAGCGCCAGCTAATGTGATGCCGGGATGGCGGAACGGTAGACGCTAGGGACTTAAAATCCCTTGTCCGTAAGGGCGTGCGGGTTCGAGTCCCGCTCTCGGCACCATGTCATTATTCAAAGCAGTTCACCCAAGTTCAAACCACATTGAATTGACGCCACTTTGCGAAAAAAGCGCATCCCAAGGCGTTCGTTTAAGTTCGCCTGAGCCGACCCCCCTTGTGGGGCAATTCCTGGGTCAATATCAGCACTCTATAAGCATTTGGCCCATTTTCGTTCCTTGATAAAAACAAAAAACCTGCGCCAAAACTAGGTCTCTGCAGGCGTAAACGGGTCTAGATCAAGTTGTCGGATCCCATGAATTCCCACCTGTTTGCTCTGCGCATGTGTTCCATTTCATGGCTCGCGTATTCATCACCATCGTATTTTTCGCGTATGGCATCGCGTTGGTTGATGCGTTCGATGAAGGCGGTATTGGATCGTACAGCTTCAAGCTGACGATCGACTTGAATGTGCCCTTTGCGTTCCCCTTTGCTTGCTTCAAATGCTACAGCTGCTTCTTCAAATGCTTTGGGAAATGCGGCTTTAAAAAGTGAATCGAAGGTTTGATTGGGTAGCAGTTCAACGGTGATTTCGGTGGATTTCCACAAAAGAAAACCTTTTTGGGTCTCGACATACAGCGGTGTTCTTTCAAATGGACACATGGGGCGACCGTTCTCATATCCAAGACATTGATAGGCCCAATAGGTATAACCGGTTGCTTTCGAAAAGCTGCCTTGGACGAGGGGGGCTGTGAGATTGATGTCCAAGAGGGTCAATGTAGAAGGCAAGTGTTTCATGACGTTGTCAAGTGTATCTTCGATAGGCTTGTCGCTGGCTGTTTGGAATGCGTTGAGAAGATCTGTTGTGGCGCGATCAGGGATGGTGGTTTGTGTTTTGATGGGCGCAAGCGTTTTTACATCGCGATACACCTGTGTGCACAGTTTGCCGTCATCGGTGGTGAGGTCCATGCGATTTGCAATGGTGTAGAGTTGCGTGTACCACGGTTGGGCTGTGATGGGAGCAAGTTGTGAGGCCATGAAAATTCCACCTTGAAGCGACGAAGATTCCCAGAAGTGTATCCACACCGTCGTGAATTTTCATGAAAACAAAGTGATTATGTTGAGTATTGCCCGTCCGTAGTCGATAGGTTTTGAATAAATATTCAGAAAAAGGTCGAATTCCATGCCCAGATTGCAGGGATTGCGGGGGGGTTGTGTCCGCAAAGTCCCACAACTCGCGCATGGTAACGGGGGGCCCAGCCCACCACCCAAATCCAGGAGAAAACGCCAAGCATTTTAACGCAGAAGCACGTCAAAGTCCCCCAACAACGTATACAGCGTGCTTTGTCTCAATGCCCAGGGGAGGTATTTCAATGTTTACTATTAAGTCCATGCTAAGGTTGTTTGATTTTAATCTCCGACGGTGCTTGAGCCGCCATAATAAAGCAATTTCCAGCGATTGTTCATTTCTCCAAATGAAACGTTCGGAAACTCTTTTTGCAAGCCAATGAGAGTGGACGCTATCTCAGAAGCCACATCAAAGTCGCTCACTGTTTTTGGACTTGCGGCTGATCGGATTTCATCAGACAATTTTTTCAATTCAGGATTGCCTATTGTAAGTGCTACGAGAACTTTTGTTGTCAATGGCTCATGCAACTGTTCAGCCCTCGACGTATCCTTTGCTGCCCATGTGCACAATGCCTGCAATCCTGGCGAGAACATGTGATCATCGACTTGTCCGCCGGTCTTAGAACCGGGTACGCCCACGTTGCGTTCTTGAATTTCGCTGTTTCCATTTGTAAGGGCGATCTGACGAAGCATGGCTTGATCCGCTGGTTTTAGGGGCGCCCCAGGTGTTGGGAAATCACCATACTGCGCAAAATGCCATTCTGCGAATTGTATTTCTGTGGCCAATTGGCTTGTTCTGTCTTTGCCGCTCTTGCAATTAAACATGGGTACGCCGGAAAGAAGTGATTCCAACAACGCTACGCGTGCAGGCAAGGCATAGGGATCCGATGCAAGGGGTTCTACTGTGGGCGTTTTTTGTATTTGTGCTCTCAATGCGGCAATGGCTTTTTGCTCGACTTCGCCCAAATGTTGAACGTTTCGGGGAAGCGCTTCTTCAAGTAATTCACCAATATTTGTACCGTTTTCTTTTTCATACTTGCTCACCACCCGCATGACACTTTTTAGAACAGGTGTTGTTGCCCCAGCATTGACTGGGAAATTATAGCTGCGAACGGTCACTTTCACGGAAGTTCCATCGGTATGTATAAATCCCTCACGGGCTATTTTTTGGAGTAGCATGCGTTGTTGAAGAATTTTAGACCCATCGTCTTTTTTTCCACCCACAAGAACGCTCGACATGAGATCGATGGACGCAATCTTAAAATGACCAGGAACACCGCCGCGACTTAAGTGAACATCATAGGCGGTTTGTACCTGTTCCAAAATGCGTTGATACGCAACGCTTTGATTTTCATGGTAGGGTGAGGCATGGCGGACGTATCCCAGAGACAATGAACCATGTTTTCCTGTCGCTTCACTTGTTCCTGAAAAAACATTTTTTGCATGTGGCGAATGGCTATAGCAGTTAACAAAGGGTTGATCCGATTGATTGTGATAACGATGTTTAATATTCAATGTTTCGTTGACACGGTGTAGACCATGTCCGACAGCTTTGCTTTCTAATTGTGATTGCGTGAGAGCATTCACATGCTCAAACGCTTCTTTTTCCGATATTCCAGGATTTGCAGCCATAAGTATTGCTACGGCGATTATTTTTTCATGGGCTTGATGCGCGTGAACATATGCAGTGACAAGGGTGTTGGCAGCAACACCCGTTTTGGCGCCTCTTAACGCGGTGACCAATGCTTTAAATTCTTTTGAAGTCAGCTGGTCCTTCTTTGGCTTTTCACCAATGGTAGCTTCTATGATTACTTTGTATTTTGCATCTCCGATGCTTTGTCCAGCGGCTGCGCCACGAGAGTCTGGACGTTCTTCCTCCTCATCTACGTCTCCCATGAGAACGGGTGTGGAAGGTGCCATTGGCTTGGATGATGGCAAAGATTCACCCGTCATATTTTTGTATCGTAGACTGAGGGCGTCGCGGAGGGGACCAGGAGGTGTTTGTCCCGCGATGGCTTCAAGCACATACGCCCGGTGCTGTGGTGTTACTGTTGCAGCACCTTCATGTTGGAGTGGGGCCGCTTGTGTCGGTAAATGTTCTCGTGGTGCCTCAGCAGTGGATGAGGCTATTTCATCTCGAATATAGCGGGTGATATCGATGGCGAAATCTATATGGCGTGCACGTTGTTCTGTCCCATCATATTCTTTGCTCATCATTGCCAGATAGGATTTTGAGGTAAGGATATCATGGAGAGATGCAGTATTTGGCGGATTTAAAGCGGCAAGTATTTCTGCGAGAACTGCACGGGTATTTTTGTTGTCTGTTTTGATTTCGTAATGTCGACAAATTTCGCTTTGTTTTTCGGTGATACTCCTTTTCGAGTCCAGTATACCTGTGATTGGGTTCTCTGAACCTAAGGGCAATATATTTGCAGGAACTGCTGGTAGCGTTCTGGTCGTTTCGTGTACAGTAGAATGTTGGGATGGGGGTTGCATGGGCTGAAGATTGGGAACATGGGCCAGTGGCTTGGGTAATGGAGGAGCCATCGGCCGTTCGTGCGCTGCTATTCCAGATTCATACTTATTTTGTACTTTTGCATTTTGATCTGTAGGGAGATCGTTACTCGTTGGTATAGGCGTAAAAAAACGATCTCCACTCGGAGGTGGTGTTGCCATTGGATCTTCCCCATTTAATTGCTCTAGCCCTCCTACCATTCTACTTGGATATGTCATGTTTCCCGGACTTTTTGCCGTTGTAGCAAGAAAATAAGCGAGAAAAGATCTTGGGAGATATCAGCAAAAATGTGCAGATCTGGATGTCTCTTGGTACGATAAACGCCATGTCAGGATTCGAACAACAATAACCTCGTTAGGGGGATCCTATGAATATTGCGTTACTCTTTTCGCTGATCGTTTCGATTAAGGTCCCTGACTTATCAGCCGCCAGTATCGATCCGTGGTGGACGGCTTCCATACCTTGCTCAGAAGGGATGCAGCTTCAAGGCCGGGCTCGTAGGGCTGTGTGGTGCGATAGTGAGGTTAAAGAACATCATGGGCCGTTTACGCTATGGTACCCCAATCGCGTTCCTTCGTTGAGTGGCGTCTATGTTCATGGACATTTAGAAGGGGTGCTTAAGCGTTGGTACCCATCAGGTGCCTTGCGTACCGTAACAGCTTATGTTGCCGGTAGGCAGGAGGGCGAAGAGATCTCATGCTTCGATCATATTCCTATCCGTTATGTGGATCATGAATTTGATGTGGTGACCTTGTGGTACGAAAATGGTGAAAAAGCCTACGAAACAAAAACGGTGGATGGCAAAGAAGAGGTCACGTGGTTAAGCTGTCCTAAATCAACACAAATTTCTTACGTAGATGGTAAAGAGCACGGACTTGGCATCGCATGGCATGCAACGGGTGGTCGATCTATGGAAGGCCAATTTTTTAAAGGCACGCGCGAAGGAGATTGGCAATTTTGGCATCCCAATGGTGTACGTTTTATGCATGGAAGCTTGGTAAAAGGCATACGCCACGGTACGTGGATGGTATGGCATTCTGATGGAACGTTGGTCGAAACTCAAGAATGGAGAATGGGTGAGAAAATTTCGCCGACAGAAAACAATCCAAGGCTTGCGGATCTTCCTGCATTTCCAGAATGGCCTCATCGTCTTGCCCCACCGGATGATCCTGCAGGATTTTTTGCGGCATTAAACAGTGCTGGTGGGCGCTGAATGCAGATTGAATTTATCGCGTAGTGTGTCGATAAGATGCTGAACCGGCAAATGGTCTGTATTCCATGGAACACGTATTATTTCCATACCGCGTGACCATGTGTGACGCCCGGAATGAATTTCGCTTAATAAATCGAGATAGCCACGGTACAGATCTTCCATATATTTCATAGGAAGATCATTTTCCACGGTACGATTGCGTGCGCGCACACGTGCCATGGCGACATCAGGTTCAACATCAAGAAAAACGAGCAGAGAGGGGGGGACCAAGGCGCAGGTCATGATGTTGTAGGCACGTTCATAGGTTTGCCATTCCATATCGCTCACATTGCCTGCCAGACGATGAAGCTTGCAAAAGACACGGTCGCCCGGAAGACCGCGATCGAGAATGGCACCATTGTATCCACCCATGGTGACCGATTCCCAAGCGGCCTGTTGTTGCATGGCGTAGCGTCGCATCAGCAATTCAATTTGCATGGCGAAAGCCCACCGTTTTGGTTCACGATAAAATACGTCGAGATAGGGATTGGTTTCTACGGGTTCATAAATTCCTCGCAAATGAAGTTCTTGTGCCAATCGCCGCGTGAGTGTGGATTTTCCGGCACCGATGAGTCCTTCAACCCAAATAATAGGCCCATGATTGTTCTGTGGTAACACGTGATATTCCCCCTGAAACGTGTTTGCTAACACTGCCTTATACGTGGGTGCAAACACCTGAAAGTGGCCTGCATGCGACTTTCGCGACTAATATAGGTCCTGCGATGATAAATAATCGACTGTGCGGATGGGTATGTTTGTTATTGCTCGGCCTTGGCGCATGCAAAAAATCGTCTGAGCAGACGCTTCCCGAAGGTGTTCGTGTGACGATTACGAGCGATGTTGATCTGGATACGATTGTGTTGCGCGCACGAAATCGTGCGGGTACTGAAACGATGCTTTCAGAACCTGTGACTGATCGTGATATCAAAAATGTTCCGTTGGTTTTACTTATTCAAAAAACAGATTTGGTCAAAAACGGTTTTTTACTGCGTGTCGCAGGAAACAAGAACAGTGCTACCATTGCATCCGGCGCTTCGGTGATCACTTTTTTAGATACAGGCATAAGCGATGTATCGCTTAAACTTACAGCCAATTATTTAAACAAAGACAAAGATGGTGATGGATTTTTGCCATGTGCTGGTGGGGCTACGTGCGATTGTGACGATGCGATTGCGTCGACCAATCCGTTTCGCATTGAAGATTGTACAACAACAACGGTTGATGACGATTGTAGCGGAACGCCGATTGCAGAGATGGGATGCGGAGGTTGCACAACGGGCGAAACGAAGCCGTGTTCTCCCATTGCTTCGCAGGGAGCGATACCAGGAATGGGCCATTGTACGTTGGGGCACATCACCTGCGTGAATGGAGTATGGGGAACCACGTGCGAAGGTGGTTTATTGCCTATTGCTGAAGTGGACAATGAGCTTGATGAGGATTGCGACGGTGTGGCTGACAATGGGCTCCCATGTACGGGAACGAGTCGTGCGTGTTTTCGTGGTCTTTCCGGAAATGCGATTACGCAAGATATTCAGAACTCTTATCATTTTTTAACATCGACATGCAAAACAGGAACACAGCTTTGCACACAAGAAGGTCGTTCTTCTGTTTGGGGGCCTTGTGTCGGCGAAGTGTTGCCTGTTGGCTCAACAGAGAATGCATGTGACGGAAAGAATGAAGATTGTGATGCATCTCTCGACGAAGATTTTGATCAAGATCATGATGGATTTACGTCATGTGGATCTGATTGCAATGCCAATAGCGGTATGAAAGATGATTATGTAGATTGTGATGATGACAACAGTGCTGCTCGTCCTCCCGAACCAACGCATCGTTGTTTTGGCGCGGGGATTGATGAAGCCTCTGTCGAATTGTGCACGACGCTGTTTGATGATGATTGTAAAACTGACACCTTCAATGGCGTGTCACAGTCCAGTCGCGTATGCGATAATTACGATTGTAGCGAATATTTTATTAACGAAGGCTCGTATCAATGCCATCATGCAGTTGCATTGACGCCTACTGAGGCATGCCAGAATTCTGGCGAATGTTTGAGCGAAGTTGATGCATGTATAAATTCGAATATCAGTGGTGCGATTATTGCGACGCGTGAAATATGTTCTGAGCTTGATACTGACACATGTACAGGCCAAACAGCGCCTACATGGGTTCCGGTGGACCGTAACGATAATCCTGTGCTGAATGGTGTTGCCGATTGTTCTGTTGTTGATCTCCCGTGTCAAGGTGGTGCGATGGGTGAAGGTTCTTGTCAGCTCGCCCAAGGTTCACCGTGTGATATGGATATGCAATGCATCAAGGGACATTGTGTTACGACCAATGGTGCAGGAAAAATATGCTGCGACACCACCTGTAACGACAATCAGTGCCAAGATTGTGGAACAGGAACATGTACACCCATTACTGAAGGTTTCGATAAGGATTGTGACATCGGATATTGCTGCAAAAATTTATGTGTGTCAGCAGGAGGTTCGTACAGCAGCGAATGCCATGACAGCAACAATTGTGCCGGTTATCAGCTGTGCAATACGTCGGGTGCTGCTGTTTGTGATTTTATCGACGTGATTGAAGTGTCAACATCGAATACGGCTGTTGACAATGATTTATGTGGATATTCCAATAATGAATGTAGAACCCTTGGCCATGCTCTCACACGATTGAAGACCGCGTGTGGTGGACCTTCGTTGATCCGCGTGGCGTCTGGGGATTATACCGAAACACAAACCATTCAAATTCCACGCGGTGTGACGATTGAAGGTGTGGGTATTGTTACCATAACTATTACGCCAACGGTCCAAGAGACAGCGTTGCTCATCGATGGGAGCATTGTTTCTGGAGAAGTGGTCATTCGCAATATTCATTTTGTTGGAAGAAATTGCGACCCCACCATAACGGATTCTTGTATGCTTGTTAAGCGTGACACCTTCGGTGCCATCATTCGTAACACCGCAGCGCGTGTCGAGCTCAAGAATGTTTCGATCACCGCAGGCAATGCAGGGGATGGCGTTGGACGTGAAGGCCATGCATCCATAGGAATGTGGGTTTTAAAGCCAGTGAATTCAGTTGTGCTTGATAACGTAACGCTTGTTGCAGGCAATGCAGGCAAGGGTTCTGATGGGGCCCAAGGTGCCAATGCGACCGAGAATTCAGGTTCTTCACATGAGAATGATCATGCAGGAGATATGGGTAATCATGGTGTTGCCAGCCCTGGTTCCTTGAATAATACAACAGGGTTCTGGAGCGCTTCTTCTGTGAGCATGGGCGCATTTGGGGATGATGGGTTTGTTCAAGACGGTACTGGCGCAGGTGCCGGTGGCGAGGGTGGCTATGCTGGAGGTTTGTCTTCGGGACTTCTTTATTTTGGGAATTATACGACCGAGACCACTCCAGTCATCATCGTGAATCTTGAATTTGTGGGTCAGCTCAAGGTTACGAGCGGTCGAGGTGGTCAAGGCGGCAGCGGAGGCTTGGGAGGGGCAGGCAGTGCTGCTCATCAAGATTCCAAGGGTGGCTGCGGCGGTGCAGGGGCTGGGGGTGTCTCTTTGCCAGTAGGGGGCACGGAAGGCCTTAGAGCTTCTCTCACTTTTTGTGGTGGCCAAATTCAAAATGGATGCGTTGCCACAACCCAAGGTGCTGCAGGTGCTGCTGCAGTGATCGCAAATGGCTGTCCTTCAACGCCAGCGCCAAACGATGGGACGTACCTGCCGCCCCCGTAAAGGATTAAGCACCTGAAAATGGCCTGCACATGCCTTAGGCGACTAATATAGGCCTGCGATGACGAAACGATTGTATTGCGGTTTATTGCTGTTAGGTCTTGTAGGCTGCAAGGGCTCCTCGGAGCCGACGCTTCCTGACGGTGTTCGTGTGACGATCACGAGCGATGTTGATCTGGATACGATTGTGTTGCGTGCGCGTAATCGTGCCGGCGCTGAAACGTCGCTGTCAGAGCCGGTGATTGATCGCGATATTAAAAATGTTCCGTTGGTTTTGCTTATTCAAAAAACAGATTTGGTCAAAGACGGATTTTTGCTGCGTGTCGCAGGAAACAAGAACAATACCAATATTGCATCCGGTGCTTCGGTAATTACATTTTTAGATGCGGGCATAAGCGATGTGTCGCTGAGGCTTACGACAGATCATCTTGCAAAAGATGTCGATGGTGATGGCTTTTTGCCGTGTGCAGGTGGCCCTACCTGTGATTGCAAAGAGTCCAATGCTTTGATTAATCCATTTCGCAATGAAAATTGTACAACGACAACGGTTGATGACGATTGCAGCGGAATCCCTGCCAAAGAAATGGGATGCGCAGGCTGCACGACAGGCGCAACGATGCCATGTTCTCCTATTGCAGTGAGCGGAACAGGTGCACCCATACCGGGTATGGGCCTTTGTGCTATGGGGCATATTACCTGCGTTGACGGAGTATGGGGTACTACGTGCGAAGGCGGCGTATTGCCTGCTGCAGAAATCAACAATGAGCTTGATGAAGATTGCGATGGTGTGGCCGACGATGGTCTCCCATGCACGGGAACGAGTCGCGCGTGTTTTCGTGGCTTGTCAGGCAATGCGATTACGACAAGTATTCAGAACTCTTATAATTTTTCAATATCAACATGCAAAGCGGGAACACAGCTTTGCACACAAGAAGGTCGTTCTTATGTTTGGGGGCCTTGTGCCGGCGAAGTGTTACCTGTGGGGGCGGTCGAAAATGCGTGCGATGGTCGCAATGAAGATTGTGATGCAACTCTCGACGAAGATTTTGACAAAGACAATGATGGTTTCACGAGTTGCGGATCAAACTGTGTGAGTAAATCGGGCACCAACAATCTCTACGTGGATTGTGATGATACCAAGAGTTCTATTCGTCCGCCATTGCCGAACAATCGTTGTTTCGGTTCTGGAACATCGACTGCATCGGTCGAATTGTGTGCATCTATACAAGAGAATGTGGGTGTGGATGATGATTGTCGCTGTAACATAGGAACGCCAAGTAAATCAGTGAGTGGCACTCCCAATTGCAGCGGTTCTGATGCTGATCTTGTATGCAATCACACCTGCAGTGCCTATTATAAAAAAGTAAGTGATTATGAATGTCGCAAATCTGTGCCGCCAACGACGCTCGCGCAGTGCAATGGTTCGGGTGTGTGCTTGAGTGAAATTGATGCGTGTACGAATGCGGATGTCAGCGGTATGATTGCTACACCGGCGCGTCCAAAATGCGCCATACTTCAAACAAGTACATGCGCAGGAACCACCGCACCCCTATGGGAGCCCATCACAGCGGGAACCGACCCATTGAATGAATGTCCTGATGGGGCATGCCGTGGCATAACAGGATCCGATGCGTGTCAACGTGCGAATAGTGTTGCATGTGAGACGAATGATCAATGCACAAGTGCCCATTGTGTTGCAACCAATACAAAAGGAAAAGTTTGCTGTGATTCTATTTGTGATGGTGAGTGCAAAGATTGTGGGAAAGATGGACTCGTAGGGCAATGCAATAATGTCGTTGACGGCAATGATGATTTCTGCACAGGAAATTCATACTGCTGCAACAACGAGTGTGTTAATGCAGGAAGTACTTACAATAGCGCATGCGGTAATGATGATTGTTTGGGCAATTGGCGATGCAATGCAAATCATAGTGCAGCATGCAGCTCTGTATCTGCAGGTGCTTCGTGCAACTGCTCTGGTGGATGTGGATCGTGTGGTAAGTGTGTTGAAGATGATTTTCCTGCGGGCGTTCGATGTTCTACAAGTTGCGATGATGCAGGTGGATTGACGTGCTTATGTGGGAATGCATCGCATGGCTCTGTATGTGATACTATTTGTTCATGTTACGCGGCACCCACGGTATCTTCTCTTTTTGTTTCGTATTCTTCAGGCAATAACGCTCCAAACTGTGGGAATTCTAATACACCATGCAAAACGCTTGGTTATGCCCTTGATACCGCGCTTGACGACTTGAACCCTTCTTGTGGCAATTCTATTTTGATAAGTGTGGCGGCAGGCAGCTACACCGAATCGGCCACGATTAAAATCCCCCGTGGTGTTGTGATTGAAGGTCCTAATGTGGGGACTGCGACTCTTACTGTCACACCTAGCGTTGCCGATGCTATATTACTCATCGATGGGGCCACTCTTTTTGAAGATGTGATTATTCGCAATATCAAATTTTCTGGAACCAATGCAGCTTTGAACAGAGACGCCTTCGGCGCCATCATTCGCAATACCAAAGCGCGGGTCGAATTAAAAAACGTTTCCATCACCTCAGGCAATGCAGGTGATGGGAGTGCAAGCGCAGGGCATGCATCCATGGCCATGCTTATTTTAAACCCTGGGGCACCCGTGGTGCTTGATGGGGTAACGCTTGTTGCGGGCAATGGGGGCAATGGGGCTTCAGGAAGCAACGGCACTGCAGGTTCGACGGGCGGTGGTTTTGCTGGCGGGGCGGGCGGAAATGCACTCACAGCAGGTACAGCAGGAACGAAAGGCGATTCTTCTTGTACTGGTAGTGCGGGCGGTACAGCGGGATCGTGTATAGGATCCGTTGCAGGCGGTGATGGAGGCGATGGTAGCTGCCCTAATTCTGGAGGATCCAACGGAACCCATGATGATGCTGACACAGGCTTTGTGAATACGACGACTGGTCTTTGGAGCGCAACAAGCATTGCTGCAAATGGCGCAGTGGGTGCGCAAGGCGATGGCGGCGGCGGCGGTGGTGGTGGCTGTTCGCCGGGGGGAAGTACTTTAAATAATGGCAAAGGCGGCAGTGGTGGTGCAGGGGGTAGCGGTGGTGGCGCGGGCTCTTTAGGTTACGCGGGTGGCCCATCCATTGGATTGATGCGTGTCAACACGGGTTCAAGGATTCAAATCAAAGAAAAACTAAACATTACTCGTGGCACAGGCGGTCAAGGTGGCCGTGGTGGTTCGGGTGGTGCAGGTGGTTCGGGTATTACGGGTTCACCAGGCGCAGAGGGCAATGGGACGGGGGCGAGTTCGGGTGGCAATGGCGGTGCAGGCCATGCGGGTGGCAAAGGTGGTTGCGGTGGCGCAGGCGCGGGTGGTGCGTCCATTGGCCGCGGAAAAGTGGGTAGCACTAGTGACTTGAGCGATTGTAATTCGACGGTAATCGATGCGTGTATCGAAGTCATTGACCCATGTGAGGGAGTCAATGGATGCACAACAGCGGGAGCCGCTGCGGCTTCTAACGGGTGTACCTACGATACATCGCCAGTTGCAGGCATGGTGACGTTGCCTTAGAATCGTCAACCCCGCGAAGGCGGGGATCCAGGGCATTTGTTGCCCAAACATCTATTTCTGGATCCCCTGTCATTCCCGCGCAGGCGGGAACCTATGATCGGGATAACGCTTAACAAGGGGACCCCATGACAAACGATACGATTGGATCTGTGCTTCATGAAACGCGAACATTTCATCCACCCCAAGCCTTTGTTGATCACGCGCGCATCACCCCCGATCGTTTGACATCACTTCGCGAAGAAGCGGATCGCGATCCCGAAGGTTTTTGGGGACGCTTGGCCCAGGAAGAAATCGATTGGCATAAGCCCTTTCCACAAGTGCTCGATTCAAGTCGTGCGCCGCGTTATACGTGGTTTGAAGGCGGTGAACTCAATGTCAGCGTGAATTGTTTGGATCGCCATCTTGCACGTCGTGGCCAAAAAACAGCCATTATCGCAGAAGGCGAAAAGGGTGATGTGCGGGTGTTCACCTATGCATCATTGCATCGCGAAGTATGCCGATTGGCCAATGGTTTGCGCAAACTGGGTGCGCGCAAAGGCGATCGCATTATTTTACTGATGCCCAATGTGCCCGAAGCGGTGATCGCCATGCAGGCCTGTGCGCGTATTGGTGCGTTGCATTCTGTTGTCTTTGGTGGATTTTCTGCTGAATCACTCAAAAGTCGCATCGAAGATGCAAATGCACGTTTTGTGATCACTGCCGATGGCGGCCATCGTGGCGGAAAAATTATCGAACTCAAATCTTTTGTGGACAAAGCCTTAAGCACCGGCTGCAAAAGTGTACGAAACGTTGTTGTTTTGAAGCGTACAGATCACGGCATTGCCATGGACGATAAACGCGATGTGTGGTGGCATGATCTTGTGGCCAACGTGAAAGACACCTGCGATCCTGCGTGGGTCGATGCCGAACATCCATTATTTTTATTGTACACTTCGGGCTCTACAGGGCGTCCCAAAGGCATTGTTCATGCAAGCGGTGGATACCTTCTTGGCGCATTGCTTACGAGCAAATGGGTGTTCGATTTGCAAGCGAGTGATGTGTTTTGGTGCACCGCCGATGTGGGTTGGATCACAGGTCACAGTTATGTGGCTTACGGCCCGCTTGCTGCAGGCGCAACGATTCTTATGTACGAGGGTGCGCCTACAGAACCCCATGGGGGCCGTTTTTGGGAAATATGTGAGAAACACGGTGTGACCATTTTTTACACAGCGCCTACGGCCATCCGCGCGTTGATGCGGTTGGGCGATGACATTCCAGCAAAATACGATCTTTCCAAATTGCGTTTGTTGGGATCGGTGGGGGAGCCCATCAATCCCGAAGCATGGATGTGGTATCACCGTGTGATTGGTGGCGCGCGTTGCCCTATCGTCGATACCTGGTGGCAAACAGAAACCGGATCGATCATGATGTCACCCATTCCCGGGGCAGTGGTTACAAAACCGGGTTCGTGTACATTTCCTTTGCCAGGCATTGATGCCGATGTTGTTGATGAGGAAGGCGAAAGGATACAATCGCCGGAGGAGGGTGGATACCTTGTTATTAAGCGTCCGTGGCCGAGCATGGCGCGCACGATCTACGGTGATGATGCACGCTACCAAGAAACGTACTGGAATAAATTTAACAATCGCTATTATGTGGCCGGTGATTCGGCCCATCGCGATGCCGAGGGGTATTTTTGGATCTTGGGTCGCAATGACGACGTGATCAAAGTGTCGGGCCATCGCCTTGGCAGTATGGAAATCGAATCGGCCCTGTGCGCCCATCCCAATATTGCTGAAGCTGCTGTGGTGGGGCGTCCTGATGCACTGACCGGTGAAGCGGTGGTTGCCTTTGTGGTTCCCAAAGGGGCACGTCCAGAAGGGGATGCTGCCACAAAACTTACGATTGAGTTGCGCGCATGGGTTACCGAACAAATCGGCGCATTGGCGCGTCCCGCAGAAATCCGTTATGGCGACAATCTCCCTAAAACCCGTTCAGGCAAAATCATGCGGCGTTTGCTGCGTTCTCTTGCAGCGGGTGAAGTCATCGCCCAAGACACATCGACATTGGAAAATGCCTCAATCCTCGCCCAGCTTGCGGCCTAACCTCTACTTCGCGTAATACGCCCCCATGCGCATAGCAGTACTCACAGGTGGTGGCGACGTTCCTGGTCTTAATTCGGCAATCAAACAGTTAACCATGCTTGCATTGGATGCGGGATGGGAGGTGATTGGGATCCGCAATGGCTGGCAAGGTTTGCTTGATCTCCATCTTGATGATCCCGAAAGTCGTTCGCGTTTTATCCTTCCCTTGGATCGCAATGTCGTTCGTACCATTGATCGTTTTGGCGGAACATTTTTGCACAGTTCGCGCACCAATCCGAGCAACGTCTCAAGCAAATCTCTTCCTAAATTTCTGCAAGACTCAACGCTGATAAAAAAACGTACCGACAAAGATACGTTTGATGCAACCGCCCACGTGTTGCATAATTTAGAGGCGCTTGGTGTCGATGCGTTGTTCCCCATCGGTGGTGACGACACGTTGAGCTACGGTGAGCGTTTGTACAACGAAGGTTTTCATGTGGTGGGTATCCCCAAAACCATGGACAACGATGTGCATGGCACCGACTATTGCTTGGGATTTGCCACATGTGTTGCGCGCAGTGTGGAGTATATTCACCAATTGCGAACGTGCACTGGATCCCACGAACGTATCGCAGTCATTGAATGCATGGGCCGCAACAGCGGTGAAACGGCTTTAATACCCGCTTATCTTGCAAGCTGTGAACGCAGTGTCATCGCCGAAGTGCCTTTCAATGTCGATCATTTGGCTGCATTGCTTGTCAGCGATCGCAATGCCAATCCATCGCGCTATGCGATGGTGACCATTTCCGAAGGCGCTGTGCCGAAAGGGGGGGGCGTGATGGAGTATGGAGAAGCCGATGCCTATGGCCATAAAAAATTGGGCGGTGTGGGTCAGTGGTTGGGTGATCAGCTCAAAGCCAAAACAGGCATTGGTGTGATTTATCAAAACTTGGGTTATTTGGTCCGTTCAGGCCGACCTGATCCTTTGGATGTGATGGTTACATTTAATTTTGCAAATCTCGCGTTTGAATTGGCAAACAAAAAACAGTTTGGCCAATTGGTTCGTCTTAAAGATGGACGCTACGGGAATGCGCCTTTGTCTATTTTAAGCCAGGGATTGAAGCGTGTAGAAATTGATAAGTTTTACGATGCAGAAAATTATAAACCGATGATTCGGTCGGTGCTCGATATGCCCATGTACCTTCGTTAATTCGAGACTACTGACCCCGTCTCGAATCTTCATCCGCATATTTGTGCTGATACAACCGTCGCAATTTAGCGAGTGTCTGCGTTTGAATTTGTCGTACACGTTCTCGTGAGAGATGATAATTTTTTCCAATTTCTTCGAGTGTTTGGTCATTGTCATCGCCCAAGCCAAATCGACGTTTGATGATATCGCGCTCAAGCGGCGTTAAAACATCAAGCAATTCGCGGACGTGCTCAAAACCATTTTCGAGGATCATGGCTTCGTCGCATAGTGGTGTGTCATCTTGCACCAGATCGACCAATGCGCGTGGATCGTCATGGCCCAAATGGTCATCCAGTGATTTTGTGTCAGGCAATACGCTGTTTAAAATGCTTTCGAGTTTTTTAGGTGTGATATTTGCTTCATGTGCAATTTCATCACGGGTGGCAGTGCGTCCTAGACGTTGTGCTGCTTTGATTGCTGCGCGACTGGCGAGTCGGTGGGCGTCAAGCAGATGAACGGGCAAACGAATATGTGCACCTTTGTTGACGATAGCACGTTCCACCGATTGCCTGATCCACCAATGGGCATAGGTTGAAAATCTAAATCCGCGTCGATGATCAAAGCGATGGATGGCTTTGATCAGTCCCATATTGCCCTCTTGGATGAGATCAATAAGTGGCAAGTTGACATGAATAAAATGTCGGGCAACGCTGATCACAAGACGTAAATTGGCACGTACAAATTTATTGCGTTCTTGTAGGGCTTCGCCACGCAACTGCTCCAGTACAGCGATCTCATCGTTTGTGATACGAAAGAGGCTTCTTGGTTGCAATGCTTGATTTCGGCATATCGCGCCATGAAGTGTTGCGATGATCTTATCTAAGAGTATGAGATCGCAATCATACAACGACAACGCTTGAGCCAATTCTTGGACCTGTTTTGCATGCTTAGGTGAAGGTGAAATACGTGCTGCGCCCAAGGGGATATGGGCATGTTGATAGCGTTCCAGCAAGTCGTTGCTTTGGCTTATAATTTCTGCTGGTGTTTCTTTGGTAAGAAGTGCGCACAAATGCTGAGTTGCTTTGGGAAGCTTAAGGAGGCTTTCCCAGAGTTTTAAACGCAAGTTGGCCAAATGTATGGCAGCTTCCTTTTCTTCCTTAGGAGTAAAGAGTGGAATGCCGCCCAGCGAGCCCATGTAGGTCGCAAGAGCATCTGCCCGGGCTTTGGCCAATCGACTGGCTGGCTGGCCGTTGGGGCTAGCTTTGGCTCGGATCTGCTCTTCGCCATCCAGTTCGTCGGATGATGGTTCTTGGTCTTGGTTTATCACTTATTTATTATAAGCGATTTTATAGAAACAGATCACGCAGAATGTAGCGGCAAGGTCTGCCTGTCACAAGATCACGCCGCTGGGCGATTATGAATCAAAATGCGTCGTTGTTCTCGGAAAGAAACTTCAATTTTGCTGTCCGCCACGTGTTCAACGCAACCATAACCGAACATGGCATGGGCAATAATCTGTCCATGAATAAAAGTACGTGTAGGCGAATAGGGCACATTGCCGGCAATCTGATCAGCCGTGAGTTCTCTGTTTTCTATACGTTTTTTGCCCGAGGTTGAGGGACTTTTACGTTCGCGTGTGATCGGTTGTTTCCCAACGCGATGTGCGACCTTTTTGATGGCACGGTATTTGTGGATACTTCCACAGGTTTTGCATTCCACTTGGGCTGCTGTCCCATCGACTGCTGCCACCACCACATGTGCGAGTTCTAACTTGCAGCGGCCGCATGGGGCATCGATGTCTGATCCGGCCTTGATGTTTGTCATAGGGGGGCGGGTGTATCGTTTTATGATGTACTTATGCAAGGCATCTCGTCCTACCATCTCGCGTAGGCCCAACTTCAGGGGATTGAACATTTTTGCGTTACACTTGTTAACTAGATGGTACAACGATCCCTTCTTCCTGATTATGCACTTCGTCATTACATGCGGATGTTTCAGTTGGGCGACGTCGTTGATGTTTGCGACACGCGCACCGATATCACCGAACAGGCGCTGATCACCACCCAAGGCAAATACCTTTTGCGCGTTGTGCAGGATCGAACACTCAGCGATGCGCGTTTTGAAGAATCCTTAGTTTTCCACCTCTCCGCCCATGGTTTGCCTGTTTTGGCAATGTTTGAGGCGGGCATAAAAGGCGCTGTTTTACCGGTAGGCCCCCGTCAACAATTGTCGGTGTTCGCATATCCTACCGGACGTCGTGTAGGCGTTTTTGAGGTGATCCCCTCTCACATGCGCCAGATAGGAAGGTTCTTGGCGGGGGTACACCATGCAGGTCGTCGCTTGCGTCGTCGCCGCCGCAATGGCTTTGATGTAACACGCATGGTGTCGAGGCTTCATCAATGTTCGCTTCAAGCGTCAGATAGTCATGTACCCTTGCTGCGACTTTTAGCTGACCACATGGTGAATTATCCCGACATGGAGACATTACCGCGTGGTATTGTGCATGGCGATCTCACGCCATCCCATGTGCGCTTTGTGCTGGGTGAGTTATCAGATGTAAGCGGGTTTCAGCGTGCGTGCACAGGCCCGTTGTTGATGGATCTTGCCCATGCGTTGGTTGAATGGTGTTTTTTGCACGACAGTTTGGTGGTCGAAACGGCGCGAAGTCTCGTTCGTGGTTATCTGCAACTGCGATTGATGGGGCCAGGGGAACGGGAAGCATTGTTTGGTGCGTGCTGTTATGCGGCTGTCTCACGGGCGGTGGACTGTTTTGAGCGGTATGAATTAAAAGAAACACTTCCTGGGACCCCCTATCGCGATTATCGACATTACGTTGCACGTTTTGAAGAGCTTCAAGACCATGGCGCGCGTCGATTTTTTAGACACATTATGGAAGATGCGGACGAATTGCCGCTTGAATCTGGGGCGTAAATTACCGTCATCCTCGCGAATGCGGGGATCCATGGACTCCTAATCCCTACAATCCACTCACAATCTTCCAAACCCCATCTTCTTTAACAAATTCAATGCGATTAAAATCCTTATGGCGGTCCCATTTTTTGCCGCTGGGCAGATCAAGGCGTGCCCGCGATGAATACCGAATATCGGCAAAAGCCTCCTTGCAACCGTCTTGTATGACAATATCATGAAGCTCGTATGTAAGATGAAGCTCCGATGCCATTTCTAGGGTTTTGGGCAAAACATGCTCGGAAAGTTGGGGATAGCCATAGTCATCGCTCAGATCAGCGGTGCCCATATCTTCATAGTATCTTTGAGAAACCAGCGCCAAGATCCCTTTGAGGTCACGTGCCTCAAAGTGGGTTTGAAATGCTTGCAACAGGGCATAAATTTCCCGATTTTCTTTGTTGTCCTCGACGATGCTCCCCGCGAGGGTTGCGTGCTTGCATGCCCCGAGGGTCAGAAGAGCGGCCACAAGGTATTTGTTCATCATGGCGGCTTACTGTGCCGCTTTCGTAGGTGTTGCGCAATATGGGATGAGAGCGATATGATCGGGCTATGAATTCACCGGACCAACGCATCCAAAAACTCATCGAAGATCACAAAATAGTGCTTTTTATGAAAGGCATACGCCGTATGCCCCAATGCGGATTTTCGGCCCGTGTGGTTGAGGTTCTCGACGAACTTGTGGACGAATACCATACCGTGAATATTTTGACCGATCCTGAGCTGCGTGAAGCTATCAAATCGTTTTCCAATTGGCCGACGATCCCGCAGCTCTATGTGGACGGCACATTTTTGGGTGGTTGCGATATTGTCAACGAAATGTATGCATCGGGCGAGTTGCATAAGCAGCTTGGCATAGAAATGGCCGAAGTCGCAGCACCGACCATTCATGTGAGCGCATCGGCATGCAAGGTGATCCGAGATGCCATGGAAGATGGCGATGATGCAGCAAGTATTCGTGTCAAAATTACACCCGATTTTCAACATAATCTTGTGTTTGCGCCAGCCTCTGCCATGGATGTTTGCGTGATCATTGATGGACTTACTTTTGTGTTCGATCGCAGCAGTGCAGGCCGTGCTGAAGGTCTCTCCATCGATTTTGAGACGGGTTCGCAAGGCTCAGGATTTCGTATCACCAATCCAAACCAAGCCGCGACGGTGAAAGAGATGTCCGTGCAAGCGCTCAAAGAAAAGCTTGATGCGGGTGAAGATGTGTACCTCATCGATGTTCGTCCTGAAGCCGAACGGAAAATTGCATCGATCGATGCTGCCAAGCCGCTTACCGATGAAGTCAAAAAAGATTTGGAGTCCCTTGATCGAAATGTACCGATTATTTTCCATTGCCATCATGGCGGTCGCAGTCGTGCCATGGCCGAAGCGTATCTGCGCCAAGGTTTTCGCAATGTAAATAATTTGGTAGGCGGCGTGGACGCATGGTCCACCGAAATTGATCCCACCGTCCCTCGTTATTAATAATATGTTGGGGCGCTGCTTGCTGCGCCCTTTTTAAGGGGTTCCCCTCACCATGGCTGCACCGAAGGCATCTGCCAAAGCAGGACAACTCGTTTGGTGCCCAGCTGATCCAAGCTTGGGCGTAGGTACGATCAAGGCCGTTGAAGACCGAACCATCGTGGTTATTTTTCCTCGTCTTGAAGAAGAACGGCGTTACACCACAAGTGCCGAAAATGGCCTTGAACGCTATCTGATCGATCGCGGACAATCGGTTCAAACGCAATCAGGGACCCCGATCACGGTGCGTCCATTGGGGATCGACGACAATCTCGGTGTCATGATCTACGAAGGATCCGATGGTGAGCGTTACCTCGAAGCGGAGTTGGTCGTTGGTGCGCAATATGAAATAGGTGCCAAAGCCCGTCTTGCGAGCTTGCATGTGGTGCATCCTGAAGCAGTTCGCGCTCGGTTGATGGGGCTCGATCTTGCCTCTTTGGGTTCGCGTGAAGGGTATGCGGGAATTTTCGGTGCACGTGTGGCGTGGTTGCCCCATCAAATCGATGTTGCGACCCGCGCGCTTGAACGTGAGCCTGTTCGGATGCTTTTGGCCGATGAAGTAGGGCTTGGTAAAACCGTCGAAGCATTGCTCATCTATGCGGGCTTGCGGCGTGAAAACCGCGCACAAAGGGTTTTGATTCTTGCCCCGGAGACGCTGTGTATCCAATGGCTTGGCGAAGTGTACCGCAAGGTTCATGAGCTTCCTGTATTGCTTGATGATGAGCGTCTCGACGATGCCTCTGTTGATTTCCCCGATCTTTCACCATTCGATGCATATCCGCACCTTGTGGCATCGATCGATCGCGTTTCGCGCGATCCCAAGCTTCTCGAAGCAGCACGTCAAAGTACATGGGATCTTGTGATCATCGATGAGGCCCATCATCTCAATCGTGGTGATGGTGTTCGCAGTACAGCCGGTTACAGATTGGCTGAGATCTTGGCGCCGCGCACCAAACATCTGCTGTTGCTTACCGCCACGCCGATGGCGCTTAATCCTGAAAATTATCACGCGTTGTTGCGACTTCTTGATCCTGTGCGTTTTGATGCCCCAGAACGATTTGCGCGCGTTGTAGAACAAAGCCAAGCGTTGCGTTTGCTTGCGAAAGCCGTGCAAGGGGCAAATCAACAAGGCAAAGTGCTTAATGAATCGATGATCGCGTTGGGATTGGATCTCCTTGGGGATACCGCCCACGATGCGCAAATTTTTCAAGAATTCGTTGCAGAATCATCCGATGACGTTGCCTATCAACAGGTGATTCAAGCGCTGCGCCAGCGTCATGGTTTGGCCGAAGTGGTGGTGCGCAATCGCCGTGGTCCTGTGGGCGGTATGCCGAAACGCTTGCCCGAGTTGCACAAAATAGAGCCCAGCGAGCAACAAGCACTGTTGCTTGAAGTCGGCGAAGAAGTACTCACTGCGGTGGTTGCAGGCCATCCTGATGAAAGCGAACGCCGTCGTTTCATTGGGCAACTTTTGCGTGGCTTGTGGGCAACACCCAAGGCACTCGATGATATTCTTCGCCCCATCAGTCCTGAGCTTGCCGATGAGCTTGCACCGCATATCGATGCGATTGTTCAAGCGCCCACATGTTCCAAAGGATTGCCCACCGGCGATATGCGATTGCGATGGCTTGCGCAAACGCTTCGTGAAAAGCCGATGGAAAAATTCCTGGTGTTTGTGGAAAGTCCGACTGCCGTGCGTGTGCTTAAGCCCGCATTGGAAGTGGCACTTGGTTCTGATGTCGCGGTTTTTCATCGTGGACTTTCACCACGCGATCAAGATCGTCAGGTCGCATGGTTTCGCGATCCCAAAGGTCCTCGTGTGATGCTTTCTACGGAAGCAGGTGGTGAAGGACGCAACTTCCAGTTTTGTAGCAATATTGTATTGTATGATTTGCCGTGGCGTCCTGCGATGGTTGAGCAACGCATCGGCCGCGTCGATCGTGTGGGACAACACAACGATGTTCGCGTGCTGGTTCCCTATTTTGAAGGGGGCTTTGAAGCGGGTATTGTGCATATCATGCATAAAGCCATCGGTGTTCTAGAGCGCACTGTGGGTGGTATCGATCATGCGCTGGAGTATGTGGGCGATCGAATTGCGGATTTAATTCTCGATGATGCGGAGCATGAGGCATGGCGAACGCTCGCTGCTGAAACTGAGAATATTGTGCAAACTGCGAGAGAGCGCATTGAAAACGCGGTAGATCCCATTGTGGATACAGCAAGCTTTTCTATGGAACGCGCACAGGCTGTACTTTCGTCGATCCCGGCAGATCTCGAAGCACGTACCGAAGCGCTTGTTCAACGCTATGCCGATACCCATCATATTGAATTGCATCCGAAAGGCTTGCCAGGGCTTATTGCTGCCGAAGGAGCGCCGGCTGTTGGCAGTGCGCCCAAAGAAGCGGTGATAGGGACATTTTCACGTACGCTTGCTCTTGATCATGAGGAGGTCGAATTTTTTAGCTTTGGTCATCCTTTGGTGGATCATGCACTTGAATGGGCGGAAGAATCGCAAGATGCATCGGCAAGCCTTGCTATTCTACGTGGTGCAGAAAAAGATGGTGCCGTATTTATTTGGGCCTACGTTTTGTCAGTACCTGAAAATGCCCGTCCATTTCTTTCAGGCAATGTACGTGTTCTTGCCCTCGATGAATCTGGACAACGCACGCCCGCCTATGAACATATCGCACTTGATGGCGAAATCCAACTTGAACGCATGGATGCAGCGCCACTCAAGCCCCATCAAGCACGTTGGCGTGCGAGCATTGAGAAAAATTTTGATGCAGTATTGCGCTTGGCTGAACCAGACGTTCAGCGACGTATCTCAGAAGCACGAAAACGTTGGCAGGCTGTGATGGAACAACGCCACGCTGATCTTGAACGTTCCTTTTTACGCGAGATCGATGGTGGCGTTTCAGCAGATGAAGCACGTGAACGCTTTGATACCGCGAAATCAATGCTTGCCAATGAAGAGCATCGCGTTGAAATTGCGCTTGATGCAGTTCAGCCCAAGTGGGTTGCAGCCATCGCACTGCGCCTTGTACCCCATCGCGCCGTCAGCGCCTAATATTACGGCCGTACCCAACTCGCCCAAGTCACAGTCCCATTGCTTTTCGTCTTCGCTAAATCAACTGAAGCCTTGGCCCATGAATAATTGTCCTGCGAATAGGGAGTGACAGATACCGACTCAATCTGTATCCCTAAAATCTTGCGATTGAATGTTCGTGTTACGTCGCTTGCACAGCAACCACCAAAACTCTTATTTTCCTTCACATTTTGTCTGCCGCTCTGCATGAATTGAAACGCGAATTTTACGGTGACCGCATCGCCGCATTCTTTTCGTGCCGCGATCTCGAATTTGTCGTTTCTCGGACCGCTCAGTTGCGTTCCATCGCTGCCGCCCTCATGAAAATCTTTATCTCCATCCCCGATAACGGACTCTTTGGATTTGAGCTTGTATTCTATGATCTTCCCTACAAGTGGTGCTGTGTGTGCGATTAATGCGTCTGCAACACCAACTTTACCAACAACGGACATCGTTCCACTCCCCAGGCGGCCACATCAAACTTATCGCTCACTATGAGGGAAAGTTGTTTCCGCTTTTAAGGGCGTACTCGTTTTTCCAGGCTACAATGGGGATGTGGTGGTTTAATGGTGGGGTGTGCGATGCGTATTTTTAATTTGTGGTTGGTTCTATTTCTTTCGCAGAGTTTTATCGTGCATGCGGGTGCGCTTGTCTTGAAGCCGGAGATCCGGCGACAACTTGTGGTTGTGATCCAATTTCAAGACTATCAGTATGAAGAAACGGGAGGTGATGTTGATCTGTATGCTGCAAAAATTTCAACACAGATGGAAAGAGTGCGTCCTTATATTGACAAGGTAACCAGGGGGGCTGTGCATTATGAAAATGATATTTTTGACCTAGGGGTTGACGTTTTCGCTGTGGATCTTCCTATCAATTCAGATCGAAAATGCACATTGACGCCTTTTGCAAAAATGGCAAAAGCGCAAATTGAAGTGAAATATGGCGTGCGCTTTGATGCATTGCAGGGAGATAACGAGATCACAGATTTCATGTTTTTAACACCAGGTCAGGCGATATGTAAGGGAACCAATTGGTCAGGTATTGCAGACGGAAATACGATTTGGCTAAAGCACCATGCCAGCTATATCATGGTTCATGAAATGGGTCACAATTTTGGATTTGATCATGTAGGCGATCCCGGTGATCCTCTGGGTTCGGGTGGATTTATTTCTTACAGTTCTTATCATCTGAATAAAAAAATTAATTTTGATAATGGTCGTGATTGGTTTGGAGGATGCCGAGATTGCATCGTTGATATTCTCGGCAATGCGTCCGTCACGTTAGCGCCATTGATGACGCCTGATTTGACGGGGAGTCCAACACTCTATGCGCGTATCCCTGGCCTCAATGAGATGTATTTTTTGGAGTATCGTCAGCGCGTATCCGTTGATGCATCTATTCCTGTGAAATTAACCATGGGCGTTCGTGTACTTCGCAAAGGCCATCAAATTGCTGTCGTCAAACCGGGCACCACTTTTCTTGTACCCAATACCGACATGGCGATCACGGCTCATGCAGGGGCAGATGCCAATCATATCGATGTTGATGTTTTGCGTGATCCGCTATGCGTTTATCCTCAAGGCGACCCGGTGTTCGCATCAGGGCAAGGGACTTCCGAAAAACCATTTGTGATCTGTACGATAGGACAGTTTAATCTTTTGGCCAGCAAACCGTGGACACGCGGTCGTCATTTTATTTTGGGGGCAAACCTGGATCTTACGGGAAGGCCTATTCAGCCCATAGGGACACCAGAAGCACCGTTTACCGGTGTTTTTAATGGTAATCATCGCATGCTGATTAACCCTCCCCCTGCATCCAATATCTCGCCTGACGGGATATTTGGGACGATCCAGGATGCCCAGATCTTTGATGTTGTCATTACGCGTCGTTAACATATCTCCTCTTCCCGACTGACTTCCGCTGCCATAGAATGGGGTAAATTTGTGAGGATGTACAATGTATCATGGCCTTCCCGAGCCCCAAAGTTTGTACCATCCCGATCATGAGCATGAAGCCTGCGGTTTGGGCTTCGTTGCAGATACCAAGGGCTCTGCCAGTCACGATGTCGTTCGCAATGCGCTCGATGTATTAAGCCGCATGTCCCATCGTGGGGCTTCAGGTGCAGATCCTGGTTCGGGCGATGGGTGTGGCCTTCTTCTGCAGATCCCGCACACGCTGTATCGTCGTGCACTTGCCTGTGATGGGATCGTACTTCCTCCACCTGGCGATTATGGCGTGGCCATGATCTTTTTGTCCCAAGATCCCGAAATTCGTAGCCATCATGAACGCGATATCGAAGCTGCTGCAAAACATTTCGGGCAAGAGGTGATCGCATGGCGTACTGTGCCGTGCGATCATGAAATATTGGGCGTCACCGCAAGGGACACCATGCCGGTGATCAGACAATTGTTCATTGGACGTCGTTGTCCCCATCATGCTTTTGAGCGTGTTTTGTTTATGGTGCGCAAACGCGTTGGGAAAATTACAACAGCGCACAAAAACGATTTGTACATCGTAAGTTGTTCTTGCAAAAGCATTGTTTACAAGGGTTTGATGCTCCCAGAACGTCTCGCCCAATTTTATCCTGATTTGGCAAACCCCGAATGCAAATCACGTTTGGCTATGGTGCATTCGCGTTTTAGTACCAACACGTTTCCCACATGGGATCGTGCGCATCCTTACCGCCGTATTGCCCACAATGGTGAAATCAATACGTTGCGCGGCAATACCAATTGGATGCTGGCACGGGAAGGCGCTCTTGCGAAACCGGTGTTTGGCGATTATATCCATGACCTAAAAAGTATTATTCGACCAGGAGGCAGCGATTCGGCTGCACTCGACAACGTGGTTGATTTTTTACTCGCCGGTGGACGCAGTCTTCCCCATGTGATGATGATGTTGATCCCCGAAGCGCGTGGCGCCGAACTTGAGATGCCCTCGGAGCTTCGGGCTTTTTATGATTTCCACGCAGATCTTGTAGAGCCATGGGACGGTCCTGCCGCGATCCTTTTTACGGATGGTGTCAGTGTGGGGGCTATTCTCGATCGCAATGGTTTACGTCCTGCAAAGTATACGATCATGGATACAGGCCTTGTGGTGGCCGCCAGCGAATTTGGAGTGCTTGATCTTGATCCACGCCATATTGTGGAGTGTGGTCGTTTAAAGCCGGGTCAAATGCTGATGGTCGATACGGATCAAGGCAAGATCTTGCGCGACCATGAAATCAAAATGGAAGTGGCAAGCCAGCAACCCTATGCCCAATGGGTCGCCGACAACAAAATAGATCTCGCCCAACTGCCTGAAGTGTCACGGGTGCCGCGTCGATCTCCCCGTGATCGCAAACGTTTGCAGAAAGTATTTGGTTACAGCCGTGAAGATCTCGAAGTGCTGATTAAACCCATGGCCGAAGACGGTGCCGAACCTGTGGGAAGCATGGGGACGGATATCCCCTTGGCTGTTTTGAGCCATCGGCCCGTTTCGTTGTTTCGTTATTTTAAGCAACAGTTTGCACAAGTCACCAATCCTGCGATTGATCCTATTCGCGAGCAATTGGTGATGTCACTTGCAAGTTCTTTGGGCGGCGAAGGCAATTTGCTCGATGAAACACCTTCCCAAGCACGTTTGGTTGAATTGCCCCATCCTATTTTATGCGATGGCGATCTCGATAAAATACGTCGCAATCCATTTCCTGAATTTGAATCGTTGACCCTTGAGGCCTTATTTGTACCGGGTGAAGCTCCTGCATTGTCGTTGGAAATGGCATTGGCCGAATTGTGTGCAAAGGCCGAGCAAGCGGTGGATGTTGGCTACAGCATTGTGATCTTAAGTGATTTGGGTGTGACATCCGATTTTATTCCAATTCCAAGCGTGCTTGCCGTGTCTGCTGTGCATCATCATTTGATTTGCGCTGGAAAACGAACCCGTGTGGGTTTGGTGGTTGAAAGCGGCGAACCCCGTGAAGTGGCTGATTTCGCATTGTTGATTGGTTATGGCGCAGGTGCAGTCAATCCATATCTCGCATTTGATAGCATCCGAGAATTGTGCGAGCAGGGTGTTCTTGAACTCTCCGTGAGTGATGGCATTAAAAATTATGTATACGCGATAAAAAAAGGACTTCTCAAAGTCCTTGCTAAAATGGGTATTTCGACGCTCGCAAGCTACCATGGTGCGCAAATTTTCGAATGTATCGGCATCAGTAAAAAAGTCATCAACCGTTATTTTACAGGTACACTTAGTGTGCTCGATGGGATTGGACTATCGCAAATTGCCCACGATGCGATTGTGCGCCATCGTTCGGGATATGAAGATTCGGCGCTCGATGTTGGGGGTGTTTATGCATGGCGTATCCAAGGCGAACGCCATTTGTGGACACCCACCAGCGTTGCTGCGTTGCAAAAAGCCGTTCGTTTAAAATCGCAAGCCGATTACAAGGCCTACGCAAAAGCCATCAACGATCAAGGCGAGAACCCCATGACGCTGCGTGGTTTGTGGGATTTTCACGCAAGAAGAGATCCTGTTTCTCTTGAAGAGGTGGAATCTGCGCAATCAATCGTCAAACGTTTTTGCACAGGGGCGATGTCCTTTGGGTCTATCAGCGCCGAAGCCCATGAAAATCTCGCCATTGCCATGAATCGCATGGGTGGCAAAAGCAACAGCGGTGAAGGCGGGGAAGATGCGTCGCGATTTGTTGCCGATGATAATGGAGATTTGCGTCGCAGTGCCGTAAAGCAAGTGGCGTCGGCACGATTTGGTGTGACGGCCCACTATTTGGTGAATGCCGATGAAATTCAAATTAAAATTTCACAAGGCGCAAAACCTGGCGAAGGGGGACAGTTACCGGGGCATAAAGTCGATGCGATCATTGCGAAAGTACGCCATGCGACACCAGGGGTTACGTTGATTTCACCGCCTCCCCATCATGATATTTACTCGATTGAAGATCTTGCCCAACTTATTTTTGATTTAAAAAATTGCAATCCACAGGCACGCATTGGTGTCAAACTTGTCTCTGAATCGGGCATTGGTACGGTGGCCGCAGGGGTAGCGAAAACCCACGCTGATTGTATTTACATCGCGGGTCATGATGGCGGTACGGGGGCGTCGCCTCTATCCTCTATTCAACATGCAGGAACACCTTGGGAATTGGGCTTGGCCGAAGCGCAACAGGTGTTGCTCATGAACGATTTGCGTTCGCGTGTTGTTTTGCAGGCCGATGGACAACTTAAAACAGGGCGCGATGTGGCCTTTGCAGCACTTTTGGGTGCGGAAGAATTTGGATTTGCCACAGCACCTCTTGTCGCCTCCGGTTGTGTGATGATGCG
>SXGR01418123.1_pt1 | contig 213454 bp, 185 predicted proteins | sample 3174711 | NCBI WGS metagenome assembly SXGR01 (sample SAMN11356860, study PRJNA531348) | freshwater metagenome | isolation source: freshwater sample F1-60 | place: China: Fuxian Lake, Yuxi | collected 2017-12-25 | reverse complement strand
TCCGACGACGCCCCTACTCCGTGGTGCTGCTCGACGTAGTCGAAAAGGCGCATCCAGATGTGTTCAACATGCTGCTGCAGATCATGGAAGAAGGTCGCCTGACGGACTCCTTCGGCAGGCAGGTCGACTTCAAGAACACGATCGTCATCATGACCAGCAACATCGGCGCCGACCTGATCAAGGGCGGCTCGAACTTCGGCTTCACCAAGCGCGCCGAGGTGCAGGACTACGAGAAGATCAAGAAGTCGCTCTTGAGCGAGGTCGAGAAGTTCTTTCGACCAGAGTTCATCAACCGACTCGACGACACCATCGTGTTCCGACCGCTGGTGAAGGACGACCTCGTGCAGATCATCGACATCGAACTGGCGAAGGTGCGCGAGCGACTCGGCGAGCGTCAGATGACGCTTGCACTCGATCAGGCTGCAAAGGACTTCATCATCGAGAAGGGCTACAACCCTGACTTCGGTGCGCGTCCGCTGCGCCGCGCAATCGGGTCGTACATCGAGGATCCACTCGCGGAGAGCTTGCTCACGGGCGAGTTCAAGGCCGGCGATTCGATCGAAGGAACGCGCCCAGAGGGGAAGGAACACTTGGTGTTCACGGTGCGCCCCGCTGCGGCCGCATCGCCTGAGCCGCCCTCGGCAACCAGTCCCTCGATGACTTCGTGACACTGCGGCTCGCGATCATCCGCCTGATGTTGCTGTCGCTCTTCGCGGCAGGGATCTTCACGGCGGTGCTCCTGCTGGTCGACTCCAACGGCAGCCTGCTGGGTAAGGCGGTCGGCACATGCGCCATCATCGCCGTGGGGTGTGGGCTGCTTCTTCCAACCCTGCCGCGATCGGATGCCATTGCGCTGACGCCCGTGGGAATCGGCGCGGCAGTGGCGATCGCCGCCCTCGCCGTCCTCGGCTTGCTGCTGGTTTGGATTCCTTCGGGATGGGTCCGCGAGGGTGCGATTGTTGCCCTGATGTTTCTGATCGGCCTGACCTTTCCAACGCTGGCCGTTCCACTGCGGTACGCCGCATCGCCGAACCGAGGCACACGCCGCGCAGCATGGGGTGCGCTCCTGCTCATCGGGGGCTCTGCCCTCGGTCCCGCGATCGCGGTCGGAGCGGCCATCCTGCAGTGGACCAGTCAAACAGCGCTCGATCGTTCGATGGGGATGTGGGTCGTGCTCACCGGCTCCGCGTGCTGCATCGTGGCGTGTGCGTGTGGCTTGGAGCGCTCCCGCCGCCGCGCCGTTCGCATTGCGAGCCTCCTCGGCATCCTGCTGACCTGCGCAGCGGGCTTGCAGTGGACCGTCATCGTGCTGCAGAACCTCTTCGACGATGTGTGGAAGCTGCAGGTGGCACTGCCCCTTTCATTCGCGGCCGGATCCCTTGCGGTGGTCGGAGCGACCTCGGCCCTTCCGATGGGCATCATCGAGCGGCGCTTGATCCCCTGCATCGTGGCGCTCCTCCTCGTTGCAGGCGGAATCTCCTTTTGGTTGGCGGATGGACAGTCGCATGTTTCGAGCAGTTTCCTCCCAGAGCGATTGCTGACCGCGGATCTGCTGATCGCCGTATGCCTCGCCATCGCCGTCGCCGTCATCTACCGCGTTGGCGCCAAGCGCAGCGACCGGTCCGCGACGATCGACTCTGCCGAGGTCCTCTGTCCGCGCTGCGGCAAACGCAGCCGCTTCGCGTCCGGCAGCGACAGTTGCAAGCACTGCGGACTCCGCATTCTCATCGCCTTCAACGACGTCCGCTGCCCGAAGTGCCACCATGACGTGTCGCACCTCGACTCGGCGAGCCTGTGCCCCGAGTGCGGCTCCTCCGTGGATCGGACCGCGCTTCGTTATGTGCCGAACGCTGCAGCTGCCCCGTTTGCCTCAGGATTCTGAGGGGCACCAAGTCGCCGCCAGCTGCCGCATGCGTGCCACGAGTTCGGCCTTGTCCGCAAGCGAGAGGTCTGCAGCGGGCGTCGGCATCCGTTCCTTCTGGATCGGCTGAACACCGCTCGCCTCCGCGAGCGCGCGCTCGCGTGTGAGCATCGCAGCATCGACTCGCTCGGGAAGTTCCGGCGTGCCAAACCAGATTCGCAGTCCACGGAGATTGGCGCGTGCCTTGATTGCCCCGGCCGTTCCGTCGGCGGTTGGCGAGTCCGTGCGCTGGGCATCATCGACGAACGGGATGAAGCAAACCCGGTGACCCGAGGTGTGTCCATGCTGCAACCATTCGGCGCTCGCGGTCCAACCTTCGCCGGCCGCCAGCAGCAGCGGTTCAGCGAGCGATCGCGGGGTGAGCAGCGCAGCGTCCGCGCGAATCACCACCAACCATCCCGCACGCACAAGCGGTCGTTCCGCTCGGAAGTCACTCGGATACGCCGTCGCCAGTTGGACCCACTGCACGAGGACAGGCTGCGCAGCACTGCGCACCGACGGCGTCTTGGGAAGCTCTGGGAGGCTGCCCTTCTCGTCCGAAGCGGCTGCCGCACCTTGCTGCGGTGCCTGCGGGGACTGCTGTGCAGCGGCACCACCACCCAACCACATGCTGCATGTGGCTGCAGCGACTGCAAGAAGGACCACTGTTGGAGATTGCCGCTTCACATTCACTCCTTCACGAACTGCAGGTCATCGATCACGAATCGGCCGGTGGCGCTGCCCGCAGATCCGCCAACTTCCATTCGCACCGAGGCAATCTGCGACAGGTCGATCAGCGGGTTCACGGACTTGAAATCGCGCAAGCGAAGCTGCACGGTGCGCAGTTCATTCTGCCAGCCAGCGCCATTGCCGCTGCCCGTGCGCTGGTACGGTCGATTGATGGCCTCACCGGAAGCGCTGCTCGACACGCGCGACTCATTGCCCAGCGAATCCATCAGGACCCACGTGAACGACGCACCGCCATTGAGCGTGACCGTGTTGGGGTGACGCGTTCCCTGGCCGACGCGCGCCTGGACGAAGGTCCATGACGAGAGATCGCGCAGGGCTGGGAGCAAATCCCACGTCATGCCTGCCGAGACATTCCAGTCCCAAGCCACCATGCGCTGCGTATCAGAGGAGGTCGCGCGGATCGATCCGTTGTGCGGATTGCTGGTGCTCCATGTGTAGGTGTTGTCCGTGTCCCGAGCGATGGCTTCGGAAATGTTGGTGACGGTCGATGCCACCGCCCCGCCACTGCTGGATGTACCCAGACCAGTCTGCGTCTGGAAGTTGTCGACGGTGCGCACATTGGCAGACGCGGCGGGCACCACTTCCTTCACGATCGTGAATGCGGCTGATACGCCTGCGGGACGCAGCGATGATGACGGTCGCCAGAGGAACTCGCCCAGTGCGGTCTCGGACTCGAGGTGGTACTTCAGCGCAGCAAGGATGAACGCCTTCGCGACCGCCTGCGCACCCGCGTTGTTGATGGCCGTTCCCGATGGCCCCTGGAAGTCATTCGTTCCGCAGCAGTTGAAGTCATTGTGGTCCGCGCCATGCACATACACCGTGTTTCGGAAGCCCGTGCAGCGTTCGGCGAGATCGAAGGACCATGCAACGGTGTTGTTGGGCACGCCACTGACATCGCCATCGGCGGAACCCCACAACAGCATGAAGTTGGCAGCATGAGGGTTTGCAGAATTGACGCCGAGGAAATCCGTCGGCGCAATCGAGCACAGGAACTTGATGTTGGCGAGCCCGTAGCCAGTGGGCGTGTACGAGTTGTCGAAGATGCGGTCGTACGCGCGCGCAATCCCCTCGCCGCCGCGGCTGTGGCCGATCCAACCGATGCGCGACACATCGATCCGCCCGTTGATGGCTCCCCCCGCCACGGTGGCCTGCTGCGCAATGATCGCACTGGTGTGCTGCAGCGTCGTGGTCGAGGAGGTCTCGATTCCCGGCACCGTGTTGTTCTGGTGGCTGATCACGATGAAGCCCCAGCTTGCCAGATGCGTTCCGAGGTAGTCGTACCAACTGTATTGATGGCCGTTGCCGTGGGAGATGACCACGAGAGGGCGCTGCCCGAGCGAGGCGATGTTGGCCGGATACCAAAGACGGGCTGTCGTAAACCCGGATGTCGCGCCGCTCGCGGTGTAGCTCGAGAGCGTCGTGACCTGCAGTGGTCCAGTGGCGGTCGGATCTCGTGCAATCCAAAGTCCCGCACCGTCCCCACCACCATCGATCAGATCGCCTGCTCCGAGTCGACCATCACGGTTCACATCCACGACCAGGTCGTAGCCGCGACCGACCGCGAGATTGCCGTCGCCCGACAGCGTCGTTCCGCCAGTCAACTCGAACACATTCGCCGAAAGGGTCGAACCCAATGTGATCGACTGCGCCGCTCCGCGGACATCCTGCAGCACATCATTGGCCGCCCACTCCGCTGCGGTTCGGTTGGCGACCACCCACACATCGGCCACCGCACCCGCGGTGAAGGGCGTCAGCGCAGGGTCGATTCCCACGCGCACTGAACTGCCAACGGTGAAGGTCTGAACAAACGATGCGAAGGGAGCGACGGCAATCGACTGGCACGCCAGCTTGACTTCCGTGGGCTGTCCGGTGGGGCAAGAGGTTCCCCAGGCGGAGACCACCGCCGCGAGATCGTTTCCGTCCACCAAACCGTCGCCATTCACATCACCGCCCGAAGCTTGTCCCCATCCGACGAGCACTTCCGTGAGATCGAGGGCATCCACCGTTCCATCGCCGTTCAAGTCGGTATCGCACTGACCGTACGCGCTTGCCGAAAAGAGGATCACGCTCACGCAGGCGGCGAGGGGGCTCAACGATGGCATTTCCTGAAGGTACTTCCAAGTTTCTCGCATGCCAAACAAAGTCGCTAGAATCAGGAAGATGCCTGTCACTTGTGTACTCCGAACCAAGCGGTTTGTTTGGCTTCTGGTGTACACCGTGATCTGCTTTGGGCTCGGTCTCTGGGGCGCGTACGACTACTGGGTCCGTATTCCGCACGACGAGCAGCGGTACCAGGAGTTTGAGAATGTGAAGGGCACCTTCGATTCGCTGCAGAAGAAGGCGGACGAGGGCAAGTCGCTGAGCGCCGAAGAGCGAACTGCCTACGAGGATTCCAAGAAGCTCATGGCTGGGTTTCAACCGCCGCCAACCCCCGTGGCAGCGTGGGACCGCCCCCTCCAACTCTATGTCTATGTGATCGGCTGCGGCATCCTCAGTGCTCCCTGGTTCCTCCGGTCCCTGATCAAGCTGCGGGGGAAGCGCGTGGAGTTGACGGAGCTCAGCGATGCCGGAATCCTCCGCAGTGGCAACATCACGATCGAAGTTCGGGAGGCAGTCGAGATTGACATGTCGCGTTGGATGAGCAAGTCGATCGCCGTCGTGCGCGGGCCGGGCGGCGCAAACATCGAGATTGATGACTACATGCTCGAGGATGGGGCCAAGGTGGTTGGGTTCTTTGCCCATCGCTTCTCCCCCGCCGAATGGACGACGGAGGCGAAGCGCGTCACCGCCGCACCCGACGACAGCGAGGTGGCGCCCAACGATTCCGCCGCGTCCCCGACGGAACAGTCCTGATGCCTCGCGGACTCACCGAGCCGACCACAGCCATCCCGAAGATGGACCGCTGTGCGGATCTTCCGCACCGTCCACGCGTGCTGCTGGGCAAGATGGGACTCGATGGCCATGACCGTGGCGTGAAGCTCATCGCGCGCATCATGCGCGACAGTGGAATCCATGTGATTTACTCGGGACTTTGGCAGACCCCGCGCGGGCTTGCCATCGGTGCGCGCGATGAGGATGTCGACTGTGTGGCGGCGTCGATGATGAGCAACTCGCACCTCGTCCTCGTTCCCAAGTTGCTCGAAGAGTTGAAGTCCGTCGGTCGATCCGACATTCCCGTGAATGTGGGCGGCATCATTCCGCAGGAAGATGTCGCCACGCTTCTCGAAGCCGGCGTGGCGCGGATCTACCACACGGGAACGGGCATGGATCAGATCGTGGAAAGCGTGCGCGCGTGCGTTCGTCCCTACGCGCCGCTCGACCATGCTGCGCATCCCACAGCGCAGCTGGGCAGACTGATGTCGATGGCTGCGGCGGGAACGCTCCCGGCGACCGCCACCCTGCGGCGGCCCGCTCGCGTGGTCGGCATCACCGGCGCGCCGGGTGCGGGCAAGAGCACGCTTGTTGCCGCGATGGCATCCGAAGCCGTACGGCGCGGTCGACGCACGGCGGTCATTGCGTTTGACCCGATGAGTCCGATCACTGGGGGCGCCCTCCTCGGTGATCGTCTGCGCGTGGACTTCAATGCCGTCGATGAAGGGGTCTTCTATCGAAGCATGGCGATCATCGGCGAGGACTACCGAACGCTCGAACAGCTCATCGGTCTCGTCGGAGCCGCGGGCTTCGATCATCTGGTCGTGGAAACGGTCGGCGCAGGACAGAACGATGTCGCGATCCGCCTCTTCGTGGACCGCACGGCCGTGGTGACCGTTCCTGGGATGGGGGACAGCGTGCAGATGGACAAAGCCGGCATCCTCGAGATCGCCGATCTGTTCATCGCCAACAAGGCGGATCATGCGGGCGAGGCGAAACTCGTTCGCGAACTGCTCGACATCGCGTCGGGGCGGCCGATCTTCGAGACGGTTGCCACGCAGGGGCGCGGAATCGTCGAACTGTACGAAGCGTTGTTCGGCAACTGACGCGCAGTTCGCGAGTGCTCCGTAGACTGCGGAGCTCCACGGAACACACCATGACGGCAACCCAACTCCCTCGAAACACGAATCAGGCCCTCGGCATCGGTCAGTACGCCATCGACTTCCTCCATGCGGGCGATCCATCCCCCGCGGTGAGGGAACGGACCGTCCTGTTCCACACCGACAGCGTTCTGTGCGGCGTGTCTGCACTGGCGCTTGGCACGAATGCACCCGTCCTGCTGCGTGAAGAGGCGCTCTCGTATCCAAGCGGCAAGGGTGGCGCGCGAGTGTTCGGATCGCGGCGGCTTGTCGCGCCGGAAAAGGCGATCGTGGCGAACGCAGCCGCGGTTCGTGAGTGGGATTCCAACGGGACGAACTTTGGCTACAACCCGGCGCTCGGACACACGGCGGGCGAGTTCGGTCACAACGATTTTTACCCAGTGGCGATCGCCGCCGCCCAGATCGCGCGGCTCGACGGTGCGGCAGCGCTTCGCGGGATGATTGCGATCGATGAGATTCGCGGACGACTCGCCGAGGTGTTCAGCCTCAAGAGCTACAAGATCGACCATGTCGTGCATGGTGCGATCGCCAGCAGCGCCGTGTACGGTGCCATGCTCGGTGCGACGGCAGAGGAGATCGAAAGTGCCATCGGCATGACCGTGGCGCACTACATCCCGTGGCGGGCGATCCGCGCGGGCAAGCAGCTTTCGGATTCCAAGGGCGCGTCTGCGGCGTTGAGCACGGAAGCTGCGGTGCTGTCGATGCAGCGTTCGATGCGTGGTTTCCTCGGGCCGCGTGACATCTTCCGCAACCCGGAGAGCATGTTCCGTCAGTTCGAGAAGACGCAGGGTGACAGCCCCTTCGATCTCGTGCTCGGCTTCGCGGGCGATGACTTTGCCGTGATGGGCATGCACTTCAAGCTCGGTCTGTACGAACATCAATCTGCAGGTGCGCTGCAGGGGCTCATCGATCTGTTGGTCGCGCAACCGGATCTGCTGGCCTCGCCTGATCGCATCGCGGCCATCCGCATCACCGCCTACGAGCCCGCGTTCTCGATCATTGGTGATCCGGCGAAGCGCGATCCGCATACGCGACAAAGCGCAGATCATTCGATGGTCTACATCGTGTCCACGATGCTGCGGAAGGCATTCGAAGCACACGAGGCATCGGGCGCTGAAGGATTGCCCTCGACCGTCGACGCATGGTGGAAGGCAATCATGCTTGGTCCCCACGATTACTCCGCCGAGGCGATCCACGATCCCGTCACGCGCGGACTGATGGGCAAGATCACCTTCGGACACGGCGGCGCCGACTACGACCGCCGATACCCCGACGGCATCCCGACATCGCTGACGATCGAGATGACGGATGGGCGAAAGCTCGAAAGCGGGCTGGTGATGTATCCCGCCGGGCATGCGCGCAACACCACGGCGAACCTGCGCGACATTCTCGCGTCAAAGTTCGCGATGCTCGGGCGACTCGGCATCCGCAAGGCGCGCAAGGCCGTGCGCGAACTGGAGCAGTTGGAGCACCTGTCGGCGAAGGACCTTCGCGGTCTGTACAACCTTGATGTGCTCGATCGCGGTCGTTTCGAGTGATCCTTCGGCGGCGTGCCCGCGAAGCTCGCGTTGCCTCACCGCACCATGGCGAGGCGCAGCCCCCCCGCTTCATTCTCGATCTCGATGATCTCGAAGCGAATGTCGGGAAGTGTTCGTCGGTCGAGCCTGTAGCGCAGTCGCATGGGCGCAGGTCGATCGGCAACAACAAGCGCGCCGTTCCAACCGGATGCCATGCGGGTGATGAACGCGAGGAGATCCTTGCGGTTGCCCTCGGCCCATTCGGCAAAGGCAGCCTCGCCGCCCGCCTTGTCGTAGGAGGATCGCGCCTCGCGCGAGAGCATTTGAGCGTAGAACGGCGCGTATTCACGGTTCTTCAGCGCGTAGCTGAAGTGCGAAACGACATGCTCGGGCATCGCTGCCCGCAGCATGATGGTGCCGTCGGGCAACTCCTCGCGCAACTTCAGCTCTTCCGTGGGGCGCGGCTTGGGCTTGGGTGGTGGCTGCAGCGCAGACGGGCTGTAGGGCGGTACGGTGTATTCGGGTCGCGGCACGATGAACGATCCGATCGGCTGCGCATCCGCATTGGCCACGCGCGAGGGAAGTTCATCCACGACCACCACACGCGTTCCATCGGGAAGGATGGTCTCCGTCCCCACGGGCGACTCGAGGCCGAACTTGCTCGCACCGCGCTTGACATGCACGGTGCGATCCTCTGCACACCCGCTCAGCGCACCGCACCAGACGCTTCCGAGCACCAGGCCCACCATGACCGACAGCGCGGAGCACGCCGCACTCCCTCGCGCCGCGCCACGCCCGCTCCTCATGCACCGCTCCGCACGGCGCGCAAGACGGATCGCCAGAGAGGGTTCGCATCGCCGATGCGCCAGAGCAGGTGCTGCGGTCCGCTCCGATCTTCCGCTGGCCAGTCGAGTCGCGTGTGCGCTCCGCGCGACTCGCGGCGTTCGAGTGCGGCTCGAGTCATCAGGTGCCCGATGGTCAGCAGATTCTGCGTCTCCCAACCGCTTGGAGCATCGAAGACCGATCCAAGCGCGTACCGCCCCCAGAACGCGAACATGTCCACGCAGTCGCGCATCTTCGCGCCATCGCGCACGATGCCGACATTGCGCCACATGGCACTGCGAAGGCTGGAACGCACATCGTCCAGATCCAACTCGCCTGCGACCGATGTGCGGACCTTGCTCTCCCACTGCATGGGTACGGCGTCCGGCAGCGGATCCCGGATCGCTGCCTGCACCGTGCGCCGACCGAACACGAGTCCCTCGAGCAGGCTGTTGCTCGCAAGCCGATTTGCGCCATGCACTCCGTTCGACGCCACCTCGCCGCAGGCATAGAGCCCGCGCAGCGATGTGCGACCGTCGAGATCCGTCCATACGCCGCCGATCGTGTAGTGCGCGGCGGGATGCACGGGGATGAGCGCATTTCCACCATCGATCCCGTACTCCCTCAGCATCCGGGCCAGCCCCGGAAAGCGGCGGGCGAAGCCTTCGCTGCCGAGGTGGCGCGCATCCAGAAATGCGTGCGAATCTCCCGAAGCGGCCAGATGCTCCACGATGCCGCGCGTCACCACATCGCGTGGTGCGAGATCCGCTTGCGCATGGCGTCCCTGCATGATCGCCACACCCTGGCGATCGACGAGCCGCGCACCTTCGCCGCGCACCGCCTCGCTGATGAGATGTCGCGGCGCGCCCGCGACATACAGCGTGGTCGGATGAAACTGCATGAACTCCAGGTCCTGCACCTGCGCTCCCGCGCGCCACGCCATCGCGATGGCATCGCCTGTCGCGACGCGCGGGTTCGATGTCTCTCGGTAAACCTGACCGGCTCCGCCCGCAGCGAGAATCGTGGCGCGTGCCCACAGCACCTGCAAGCCGAAGCGCGGATGCCAGGTGAGGGCGCCCGTCACGCGCTGCGCACCATCCGTGCAGAGATCCAGCGCAAAGCAGCGATCAAAGACGCGTATGCCGGGTGTGCGTGCCGCCGCATCGATCAGCGTTCGCATCAACGCGCGGCCGGTTTGGTCGCCGTCCGCGTGCAGGATGCGTGCGCGTCCATGCCCGCCCTCGAGCCCGAGCGCCACGCCGGAATCGCCCTCATCGAAACACATGCCTGCGGACCGCAGCCACTCGATCTCCGCTGGTCCCTCTCGCACCAGAGCCTGAACCGCGTCCTCATCGCACAAACCAGCGCCAGCGACGAGCGTGTCCCGCTCATGCGCGGCGGGCGAATCGTCCGCGGCGAGCGCAGCGGCAATGCCGCCCTGCGCCCACTGCGTGTTCGACAGATCCATCGGTCCCTTGGCCAGCACCGTGACCGTTCCATGACGAGCCGCTTCGATCGCCGATCGCAGTCCAGCAACCCCCGCCCCAATCACGAGCGTGTCCGTGAAGAGTTGCGGCAGCAACTGGCTTCGGAAAGGAATGAGGAAGCGGCGTTCGTCGAAGATGCTCATCGGTGCAACCCTCTCACGGTTTGGCTGCGACCGGTTGGACGAAATCCGCGATCCACAACTGGCTGGAACGCCCCTCACCGCGCTGGCTCGTCCACATCAGCCGCCGCCCGACGGCGTCGAACACAGGCAGCACATCTGCGCCTTGCGCGTGCGTCACGCGCATGCGCTGCGGCGGCGAGGAGGGATCCGTCGTCACGGCGAAGATCTCATAGTTGCTGTGACCGACCTCGCTCGATGCGTAGACGATCATCGCCCCTGTCGGATGCCAGAACGGCGCCCAGTTCACATGCTCGTTGTCCGTGAGTTGCCGCTCATTCGCGGAGCCGACGACCCGCCCGTCGCCGTCGCGCACAAGATCAGCCACTTGCACCTGCAGCAGACTGTCACCGTGCCGATCGGATCGGTAGCAGATACGCCGCTCATCGGGCGAGAAGAACGGCCCACCGTCGTAACCAGGGGTGTTCACGATGGCGACATCCATCCCCGTCGGCATGTCGCGCACGCGCAGATCGCCCTGGCCGGTCTCGAGCGAGCAGTACAGCAGCGTGCGTCCGTCACGCGTGGTGGATCCCTCCGCTGCATAGGCACGCCCATCGCCGACGATCACCGTGGGCTGCATGCGACCCGATGCGACCTGTGCCGCATCGGCGATCTGGATTTCCACGATCCGCATCTCGGGCGGGAACTGCCACTTGTATCGCCCGCTTCCGCGCTGGTAGCCCGGCGCGTCCGTGACTGCCGGCGTCGTGATGGTCGACGCGTAGAGCACCGTCCCAGGCCGCGACTGCTCGAACCAACCGCAGGTGTTCGCCGAAGCGGGAGGACTGATCCGCTCGATGCGGGTGAGGAGCGGTTTGCCCGCCGCATCCGTACCGAGTTCCGCAATGAACATCGCATAGAAGTCATCGGGTGCGTGGCCGGGCGGCGGCTGCTCGACCGCTTGAAAGATGATCTGTCGACCGCTCGGCGAGAAATACGCCTCCCCCGCCTTCACGAAGCGATCGGGGAAGGTGAGCTGCGTGTGGTTCTGCAGCCACGCCGATTCGGATGCACGCCACACCGCGGGATCTTCGGTGGGTGGCTTGGCATTCGGCAGAACCGGTGGCGTGGAGCAACTCGGAAGGAGCAGCGCGTGCGCGAGGGCCAGGCATGGGATGATGGAACGCATGGAAGAGCGGACGGACGAGAGTGCCGATCGAGCCGAGATTGTAGGTCGCGGCTACGCATCGGTATATGTCGATGCGCAGTTGATCGTGATCGAGAAGCAGCATGGCATCCTCTCCGTTCCGGGCATTGGCGAGGACAAGGCGGACTGCATCGCTCGCCGAGTGGCGGAGGACTTCGCCGGCGCTCGCATCGTGCACCGCCTCGACCGTGACACAAGCGGTCTGATGGTGCTTGGGCTCGATGCGTCCACACACCGAGCGCTGTCCATGCAGTTCGAGGCGCGTTCCGTCCGCAAGGAGTACGAAGCGCTCGTCGGCGGTCACTGCGTTCAGGAGCATGGCGTCATCGACCTTCCCATCGCCAAGGATGCGGCGAATCCGCCGCGGCAGCGCATCGATCACGAGCAGGGCCGACCAAGCGTCACCGCCTGGCGGGTGCTCGAGCGCCTGGCGAATCCAGCGCGCACGCGCGTTCGCCTCGAGCCGCGCACCGGGCGATCACATCAACTGCGGCTGCACATGTTGACGATCGGATACCCGATGATCGGCGATGATCTCTACGCGCCGAAGGAGCTGCTGCGACTTGCGCCACGGCTCTGCTTGCACGCAACGCTGCTAGAGTTCACGCACCCCGCGACCGGAGAGCGACGGATGTTTCAGTCGCCTGCACCGTTCTGACGGGAGCCACGCGCGTCGCCGCGTGCGGCGACGAATCGCCCGAGCGCCATCAGCGGGAAGTAGAGACGGTAGAGGTGGTAGCGCAGATAGAACACGCGCGGGAATCCAGTGCCCGTGAAGAACGGCTCGCTCCAGGACCCCGCTGGATCACCATCCGGGTTGCGCGCAGGATCGGTCGCTGCCGCGGCACCGAGTTGCGTCTCGCAGAGCCACGCCACGGCGCGCTCGAGTCCGCGGTCGCTCGGGCCGAAGACTTCCTGCAGCACCATCGCACCCCACGCGGTCTGCGAGGCCGTGGATGGCCCCTGCCCCTTCAGCCGCGGGTCGATGTAGGAATCGGCGGTCTCGCCGAAGGATCCATCGGGCATTTGCACGGAGCGGATCCACTCGCCTGCCTGCAGAATCCATGGTTCATCCCTGCGGACACCGCAGCGAATCGGACCGATCACCGACTGCCAGGTTCCATAGATGTAGTTCACACCCCAACGCCCAAAGAAGCAGCCCTCCATCTCTTGGTGTGAGCGGATGTAGCGCACAGCGCGATCGATGGCGGGATGCCCCACCCGCAGTCCATGCCACGACAGACACTCGAGCACGCGACCAGTGATGTCGGGACAGGACGGATCCTGCATCGCATTGTGATCGGCAAATGGAACGCACTCAAGAATCGGTCGGTGCTGCGTGCGGTCGAACGCAGCCCAACCTCCGTCATCGTTCTGCATGGCGAGCAGCCACTCCACGCCCCGCTCGCCCGCCGCGCATGCAGCGGCGCCACCCGTGCGCGCGAGCGCCATCGCGACCATCGCGGTGTCATCGCAGTCGGGATACCAGGCGTTGTCGTACTCGAAAGCCCACCCGCCGTTGGGCGCGTCCGGCGCGCAGTTCACCGCCCAATCGCCGCGAAAGGAGATTTCCTTTCGCACCAACCAGGATGCGGCCCGCGCCGCCGATCGGTCCGTGGCGTCGAGCCCGCAGTCGTTCATCGCATACAGCGCGATCCCCGTATCCCACACGGGCGAGAAACAGGGCTGGATGCGAATGCCCTCTTCATCCTCGATGAAGAACGCATCCAAGTCCCGCTCGGCACGAACCACGCGCGGATCGCTCCGAGGGATGCCCAGCGCGTGCATCACGATCTGCAGATACACCATCGGCGGAAAGATCGCGCCGAGCCCTGCCGTCGGCGCCGGTGACTCTTGACTTGCACGCCGCATGATCCACGCGAAGGACTCGCGGATCGCCCGTCGTCGCAGCGGCGTTCCGCCGAAGCGTTCCATCACCTTCAGGAGCGAGTCGATGCCCCCGAACACGCGCCGCCAGAAACGCGAGCCATCCGGGCGCTGATACAGGCGCGCGCGTTCGCGCGCGTCCACGAACAGTTCATCGATCCCCTGACGCGAATCGAGTTTCCGCGTGGGGCGCAGCACGCTGACGATCGCGAGGGGCAGGATCATCGTGCGGCTCCATGCGCTCACCTTCGACAGATGGAAGAAGAACCAGCGCGGCAACCACAGCACTTCGGGTGGAATGGTCGGCACGGCTGACCATGGCACCTGCCCAAGCGCCGCGAGATAGAAGTTCGAGAAGGAGTTGCAGCGCTCCGCACCGCCGAGCGCCAGCACCTGCTCGCGTGCACGCCGCATGTGCGGGGCATCCGCCCGGTCACCCGCCAGCTTCAGCGCGAGGTATGCCTTGACCGTTGCGGACAGGTCCGTCGCGCTGCCGGGGTACTGCCCCCAGCCACCATCGCTGCGCTGCTGTGCGCGGAGCACGCGCTCGATGCGCGCGAGCGTCTCCCGCCCTGGGCGCCCATCCACCATCGGCTGTGATTCCTGCCCGAGCACCCACTTCATCAGCAGGTACTCCGACTCCAGGATCGAATCGCCCTCGAGTTCCGCGCAGAAGTGCCCATCGTCTCGCTGCAGCGATTGCAGTGCGGCGAGCGCACCATCGCGCGCACGCCTCGCGCGCTGCGTCACGCCATCACTCGCCGTCAAAGGATGATCGATGATCGTCATGGACAGGTCGGACTCCGCACGCACGCACCGTGCCGCCCTCTATGCTAACCGCGAGGAGATGCTCCCATGTCGAACGAACCGTCCGAGATCGCGTCCGTCACTTCCCTCGCGCAGCGGCTCGATGCCGTCGAGACGCAACTGTCGAGTGCGCGCCGAGAATCCCGGCGGTGGCGCGCTGGCGCGATCACGCTTGCGGGCATCGGCGTGAGCGCCATCGTGCTTGCCGCCGCGCAGTCGACGCGCACACCGGATGTCGTTCGTGCGCGCCGCTTCGAAGTGGTGGATCAGGGCGACAAGGTCGTGCTGCTCGCCGGCATCGGCCAGCATGGGGGACAACTCGATGTGTGGGGCAACTCCGGCAAGAACGCACTCCGCCTCGGGGCCAACCCCAACGGTGGTGACATCGCCGTGTGGAATGGCGCGGAACAGGGCATCGCGGGCATGTATGCGACCGCCGATGGTGGGCGCGTGGAAGCCACCGCAGCCGATGGCAGCGGTGCCGTGCTGCGAACCGAGGGCGGCACTCCGGCGCTGCTCATCACGGACGCGCAGGGCAATCCGCGCATCGCGGCAACGACGACGCCCGCATCGAGTGGCATCAGCATCCGCTCGGCGGAGGGCAAGGAAATCGCGGCACTCGGAGCGACACCGATCAACGGCGGATTGATTCGCATCGCGCAGGAGGACGGCAGTGTCGCCGTGCAGGCCGTTGCGCTGCCGCATGGCGGATCGATCGGCGTTGCCGCACGCGATGGATCGCGGGCCGCCCTTCTCGAGTCGCCCACCGAGTCGAGCGGTGGAACGCTCGCGCTCTTTGCACCGGGCGGTGCGGAAACGCTTTCGTTGACGGCTCGCGCAGAGGCGGGCGCACGCATCACGCTCACGAACAATCAGCGCATGCCGGCAGCGATGATCGAAGTGGCCGCGAATGACTCGGCGATCCTCTCCTTCCTGCAAGGCGGCACTCGCGTGGCTGGTCTGGGCGGCTCCTCCGCAGGTGGACTGCTCAATCTTTCCAATGCGAGCGGCAAGGGCGTGATCATCGCAGGTGCCGCGAGCGACGCCGATGGCGGTGCCATCTCGGTACGAAGTGGCGCGGGCTCCACGCTCGTTCGAGTGGGTGTGGACCGTATCGGCGCGGGTGAGGTCGCCGTCTACGACGGCCCAGGCACGCGCAAGCGTCTGCTCAGCGCGATCGCGTCCCCCCCCTGAGCTTTCGGTTCACGCGCAATCCGCGGCGGATCGGCGAAGCGCAGTGCCCGACTCCACGTAGAAGTTGAGCAGTTCACCCGTGGCAAAGTCCGCCGCAGCCTGTCCCTGCGGAACACGCACCCACATAGGCACTCCCGCATGCAGGAGAACGAAGTTCGACTGCGTGTCCGTCGCAAGCACCCGTCCCTGCACGATGCGCGGCGTTCCCTGCACCGGTTCGATGAAGGTGCCACCCGCCGTGGCGCGGTGCATGCGGAGCGCGCTCGCACGCACGACGCCTCGCAGGCGTTTGCCCGGCTCGAGTCCGTCGGTCACGCCCTCCACCAGCAGTTCGAGTTCGTAGTTCGACTTCGGCACGCTGACTCGAGCCTTGGTGCCGGAGATGGATTCGAGAATCAGGACTGCGGTATCGCGCTCAAGAGTGGCCATGACGAGGGCAAGCATAGTGCGCGGCCGCACGGCCCGGGGACGAAGCACCGCCGAACACCCCGCGAGACGTCAGTGATCCACGCGGTGCCCGAGGATGGGCGCAAGCATCGCCACGTGTCGATCGACCGTGGCCTGATCGCGCGCCTCCAGGTTGAGGCGAAGCAGCGGCTCCGTGTTGCTCAGGCGCACATTGCACCACCACTCGCCCGCATCGAGCGAGAGCCCGTCGAGGTCGCTCGTCGGTGCACCCGGATAAGCCGCCTTGAGCCGATCGATCGCTCCGAGTTTGTCCGCATTCTCGAAGTTGATCTCGCCCGACTGCGCGTACCGCCGAAACGGCTGGATGATCTCCGACAGCGCACGCCCGCGCGCGGCCACCAGACTCGCCACGGCCAGGAGAGCTCGGATGCCGCTGTCCGCATTGAACATGTCCGCGAAGTAAAAGTGCCCAGACAGTTCTCCGCCGATCGGCGCCGCGGTCTCCGCCAGCTTGGCCTTCATGAAGACATGTCCCACACGGCTCTCCACTGGAACGCCCCCCGCCTCCTCAATGGCTTCCCGCACACTGCGTGAACTGCGCAGGTCGTACACCACCGCAGCTCCCGCCTTTCCACGCAGCGCATCCTGCGCGAGTGCCGCAAGCAGCAGATCGCACCCCACCGTTGCTCCCTGCTCATCGACGATGACGCAGCGGTCTGCATCGCCATCGAAACACACGCCGAAATCCAGCTTCCGAGCACGCACGACCTCCTGCACTTCTCGAAGATTCGCCTCCACGAGCGGGTTCGGCTCATGCGTGAATGATCCGCTCGAATTGTCAAAGTGCAGGGGCACGATGTCGAATCCAGGCACGCCGCCGAGGACGCGCGGCACCATCGTTCCCGCCATGCCGTTGCTTGCATCGACCCCAATGCGGAGCACGCGCGATCCTTCCAGGACCGAGGGATGCAGCAGGCGCAGCAGGTGATCGCGGTAGGCATCCCACAGGTCCACCGACTCTTCGCGCCCCGCGTGGCGTTCGCCTGCACCCTCGACCGCCAAACGCGCGAGTTCGCGGATCGCTTCAAGTCCGCTGCCCGTGCCGACGGGCTTCGCCTGCGCCCGACTGATCTTGAATCCGTTGTAGTGCGCTGGGTTGTGGCTCGCAGTCACTTCAATGCCGCCCGCACACTGCAGGTGATTGATCGCAAAGTAGGTCATCGGCGTGTCGACCATCCCGACATCGATGACATGTGCACCGAAATCGCGGATGCCCCGCTTGAGTGCCTCGGCAAGCGACGGCGAACTCTTGCGCATGTCGCGCCCGACGACGATGTGACGCATGCGCGGATGATCGAGACCATCGCGCTGCGCCCGTTCCGTCAGCCACTCCGCGGCCGCGTGCCCGACCTTCCAGGCGATGCCTTCGTCGAGCGGCTGTGGATAGGTCGCCCGGACGTCGTACGCCTTGAAGACTTTGTCGATCATGAGAGGGCGCGATCATAGAAATGCTTCCCCGCATGGTGGTTGGACTTCTCAGCGCATGGTGACCGAACGGCTTGCGGCGATGCAGGCGCCCTGCTACCCTGCTCGGCTTCCCGTTTCCAACCGCCACATCGTTGTGGTGGAGTCATGGGAGACGGCGTTCACCTCGGTGGGTGGGCTCCGCGAACGTCTTTTCCCCCCCGCAAGCGCCCTGTTCGAGCGCTCGGCACCGCAAGGTCACCGGCCGAAGCTCGGGTGTCGCTGTCTCCGCAGATCGCGGAGATGCCTGAAAGAGGAGTCCTCCATGTCACTTGTCAACGAACTCATTGAAGCCGGCATCCATTTCGGCCAACGACGGTCGAGCTGGAACCCCAAGATGGGGCCCTACATCCAGGGCGTCAAGAATCAGATCCACATCATCGACATTCGCGAGACCATCAAGGGTCTGCTGCTCGCCAAGAAGTTCATCACCCGCACCGTGGCCGAAGGCAAGGACGTGCTGTTCGTCGGGACGAAGCGGCAGGCGCGCGGCGCGGTCGAAACACATTGCACGGCTTGCCAGATGCCGTACATCACGGAGCGATGGCTCGGTGGACTGCTGACCAACTTCCGCACGGTGCGCGAGCGTCTGCGCCGACTGGAGGAGCTGGAAGGCCTGGTGCAGACCGGCGGCATCAAGGACTACTCGAAGAAGATGGAGTCGCAGCTTGCGCGCGAACTCAAGAAGATCCACCGCAACCTGAACGGGGTGCGCAGCATGTCGAAGTTGCCCGCCGCGCTCGTGGTCATCGATGTGAACCGCGAGTCCAATGCGGTGCGGGAAGCGAAGAATCTGGGAATCCCGACGATTTGCCTGATCGATACGGACGGCGATCCTGACTTCGCAGACATTCCGATCCCAGGCAACGACGACTCGATGCGCTCGATTGATCTGATCCTGCGCGAGCTCGCCGCCGCCGTTCAAGAAGGCAAGGTCAGTCGTCAAACCTCTGCGCCGGGCCCCGCGGAGGGCTCCGCAGGCGGTTCGGAAGATGGCGCTTCTCCTGCGGCGCCGCGCCGTCGAAGCGTGCGGAGTCGCTTCCGCGTTGATGATGTCGGTGGTGGGCTGCCAGCCGACGGAGCATCGGTGGAAGCCGCCGTCGCCACGCCCCCTGAGACCACTCCCTGATCGGCTCCCAGCATTTGATTGGCAGGATGGATTGGCAGCAAGGGGCTGGCTCGGGCGCCCCTTTGAAAACCAGGAACGAAGTCGAGACACAAGGACAGCACACATGGAAACGGTGAACATCGATGCGAAGTTGGTGATGGCACTCCGCAACAACACGGGGCTCGGATTCGGCGATTGCCGCGCCGCGCTCACGGAGACGGGCGGCGATCTGGCGAAGGCCGAAGCGCTGCTGCGCGAGCGGCTGAAGGGCAAGATGGATGCTCGCTCCGACCGCGCCGCGGGCGAGGGCTGCATCGCGATCGCCATCGAAGGCTCGAAGGCAACGATCGTGGAAGTGCGCGCGGAAACCGACTTCACTGCGAAGAACGAGGAGTTTCGTGCGATGGCTGGCGAACTGGCGACCATGTCGCTTGCGCTCGGCGCGGGCGCGGTGTCCATCACCGCACCGATGACCGCACGGCTCGATACGGTGCGCATCAAGACGGGCGAGAACATCTCGTTCGCGCGCGGAACCCGTCTCGATGGCGGTTCCTTCGCGAAGTACATCCATCATGACCACAAGCTCGGTGTACTGCTGCAATTCGACGGTCCGCTGACCGAGGAACTGGCCACGGGCATCTGCCAGCACATCGCTGCTGCCGTGCCCACCCCGATGGCCGTCGACGAGCATGGTTTGCCCGCGGATCTCGTGGCGACCAAGCGCGAGGAAGCCCGCAAGGAAGCGGCCGAGTCGGGCAAGCCCGCGGACATCGTCGAGAAGATGGCGGGCGGCAAGCTGCGCAAGTACTTCGAGGAGACCACGCTGCTCGGCCAGAAGTTCGTGAAGGACGACAAGAAGTCCGTGCGCGAGATCCTGCCCAAGGGCGTGACGATCACCTCATTCGTGCGCCTGCGCGTCGGCGCCTGACCGCCCCATTCACCGCTCGCTGCGCTCAACCGCGTTCACCGTCGGCGAGGTCGTGCTGCGCTCACTCTCCGCCGCGCGCCGAATGCCGCTGAGCATCCCGCCAAAGACGATGTTGTGCAGCGGAAGCACGCTGTACCAGTAGAGCAAGCCGAGGATGCCCTTGGGGCGGAAGCGCGCAGTCATCGTGAGTGCGCTCCCGCCCGCGGGTGCAGGAGCGATGTCGAAGTTCAGCGTGGCAATGCCCGGCAGTTTCATCTCGGCAAGAAGTGCGAGCGAACGCCCCCGCTCCACGCCGATCACACGCCAGAAATCGAGTGCCTCGCCGAACTCCACCTCGTCGGAGTCGCGTCGCCCGCGGCGCAGTCCGGGTCCGCCGACGATGGTGTCCATCCACCCGCGGATCCTCCAGAGGATGTCGCCCGCGTACCACCCGTGTCCGCCGCCGATGCGGCACACAGCGCGCGAGACCGCATCGGCGGATGCCGCGATCAAGATGGACCGCTGATCCGTGAAGAGCGTTCCACCAGCCCAGTCGGGATCGCCCGGGATCACACCAGCGACGGACCATCGCGTGTCGACTTCATTGTGCCGAACACGCTCGAGTGCTCGACGGATCGAGTCGCGCACGCCAAGTGCCGGGTGCGGCATCAGCCGCTGCGTGAGGTCATTCGTCACGACCACTCGGTTGCGCAGCCCCTCCGCCAGCGGACGCGCGATGCGGTACGACACCGGCGTCACGAGGCCGATCCAACCGGAACTGAGCCGAGGCGTCAGGACCGGCAGCGGAATGATCACGCGCTCGCGCAGCCCGAGTTCCTGTGCCATGATGCGCATCAGCTCGCGGTACGGAAGCACATCTGCGCCGCCGATCTCCAGCGTCTTGCCCGCAGTCTCCGGTACCGACAGACACTGGACCATCCAGAACAGCACATCCGTGATGGAGACGGGCTGCGACTCCGTCTTCACCCAGGCTGGCGTGACCATGATCGGCAGACGCTCCACGAGGTAGCGAAGGATCTCGAACGATGCCGAGCCCGAACCGATGATCATCGCGGCCCGGAAGACCGTGAGCGGAACGCCGGACGCCGCGAGCACCTGCTCCACTTCGCGCCGCGACGAGAGGTGCTCGCTGAGCCCGGGGCCGAGCTCGCCAAGCCCTCCGAGGTAGACGATCCGCTCGACGCCAGCCGCGGAGCTGGCAGCGGCAAACGCCCTCGCGAGCGCGCGATCACGATCGGCGTAGGCATGTCCACCACTCTCCATGGAATGCACCAGGTAGTACGCGGCACGGCAGCCCCTGAGGCTCTCCGTGAGCGTCGCGACATCGGTCAGGGTCCCCCGCACGACCTCCACGGAGGCGTGCGAACGCCAGGGGCGCGCAGCGAGTTTGCGAGGCTCCCGCACGATGCAGCGCACGCGGTATCCCGCTTCGAGCAATCGCGGCACGAGACGACCTCCGACATAGCCGGTGGCGCCCGTGACGGCGATGATCGGCTCCTGCCTGCGCGGCGTGTCCTGATGCGAAGTGGGAGTGGATGTCATGGGTCCGACGCGGGTGCTTCGATGTGCGAAGAAGAATAGGCACCGAGCGCGACGCTGCCACCGATTGAGTGCGGGACAACGCTGCATCTTGCCGATACCACACGGGAGATGAAGAACCCGCCTTGGCTGTCGTTTGGACTTTCCGCCTCGCTTCTCTTCGCCGCGATTCCATCCGCCGCTGCAAGCAACGAAAGCATCAGCGCAGCGATTCGCGAGGCAGTCGCGACGACAGGATTGAAGAAGGCTGTGATTGCGGTCAGCGTCTGCGATGCATCGTCTGGCAAGTCGATCGTCTCCGTGCGCGGTGGTGAACCACTCGTACCGGCAAGCAACATGAAGTTGTTGACGACGGCTGCCGCGATGACCGTGCTGGGACCGGACTTTGCGTTCTCCACGCGCATGTTGCTGAACGGCGATCGGCTCACCATCGTCGGCGATGGCGATCCCGCGCTTGGAGATCCCGAACTGCTTGCAGCATCCACCTTCTCGGATGCGTCGGGAAAGGTTCATACGGGGATGGACATCGAAGGGCTGCTCGACACATGGGTCGCTTCGCTGCGGGCCGCCGGTGTTCGGAGTCTGCGGGAAATCGTCGTGGATGACCGCATCTTCGTGCGCGAGGGGGCGCATCCATCGTGGCCGAAGGATCAACTCAATGAGAGTTACTGCGCGCCGCCGTTCGGGCTCAACTTCCATGCGAACAGCATCGCTCTCTCCGTTGCGCCCCGCGCAGGCGCCGCCCCCGAGATCACCAAGATCACGCCGCAAGCCCCGTGGGTATCGATCACCAACAAGGGCACATCGCGCTCGGGCAAGAACGACAAGAACACGGTCTGGTTCGCGCGCACGCCGGAAACGGGCGATCTCACGCTCTACGGGAATGTGAGGACGAAGCTCGCGAGTCCCATTCTTGTCCCCGTGGGAGATCCGTCGCTGTTCCTCGCGCAGTGTCTTGCGCATCGGCTGCGGGCAGCGGGCGTGGCGGTCGCGACGGCGAGAATCGCGGCGGCAGCGGACGCCACGCCATCCGGCAAGCCCATCGGCCCGGTGCTCCGGACGCCGATCACCACCGTGCTCGAACACTGCAACTCCGAGAGCGACAACCTCTATGCGGAGTGCCTGTTCAAGCGAATCGCGTTCGCGAAGACGGGTGCAGCGGGCTCTTGGCCCGTCGGTGCACGCGTGATGCAAGGCGAACTGCGGGCACGGATGGGCCGCGCGTCGGAGGCGTTTGTTGTCTCGGACGGGTCGGGACTTTCCCGCGACAACCGCGTCACGGCGGACGGGCTGGCATCCTGGCTCGCGTCCGTGGCACAGGACGATCGCATCGGTCACCGCTTCATCGAGACGCTGCCGGTCGCAGGTCGATCGGGCACGGTGCGCAAGCGCATGAAGGAGATCAATCCTGCCGTGGCGCTGGTGCACTGCAAGAGCGGCTACATCGACAAGGTCTGCTGCCTCAGCGGCTATGTCACCGCAAGCGATGGAACGCGCTACGCGTTCAGCGTGCTTGCCAACGGACTCAGCGAAGCGGGTGCGGTCAGCAAGGCGAAGAAACTGCAGGACCGCGTCTGCGCGCTGCTGGCGGAAGAGCTGGCGGGGCGGCGCAGTGCGCTCGGTGGATGACGGGGGTTCAAGACGCCTGAGGCCGGAAGGACAGTTTCGCCTGCCCGACATCGGGATAGAGCTGAAAGAGGCGATCGAGTTTCGCCAACTGCAGCACCTGCACGATCAGCCCCTGGAGTCCGCAGAGCCGGACATCGCCCCCGTGGCTCTTCATTCGAGTGTGCAGCATCAGCAGCACCCCGATCCCCGTGCTCGACAGGACCGTGAGAGCGGAGCAGTCCACGATCAGGTGGCGCACGCCCCCTGCCACGAGCGCGCCCACCTGCTCGGACATCTGTTTGGCAGTCGTTTGGTTGAGTCCCCCATCCGCGCGGATCACCATGACATCGCCTTCGATCTCGCCGATCACCAACTCCACGGTTCAGTTCTCCACGACCCGAAGGGCGATCAGGTCCTGCACATCCACCATGCCGATCGGCTTGCCCTCGCGGTCCACGACCGGCACCTCGTCGACTCGGCGCTCCTGCACCAGTCGTACCGCATCGCGAACAACCGCGTCCACCGTCAGACACATCGGGCGCGCCGTCATCACCTTCACGATGGGTCCATCGATCCAGCCCGATTCACCCTGATGGACCAGTCGCCGCAGATCACCATCGGTGAAGATGCCCGAGAGACGACCGCCACCATCGACGAGCAGGATCGCACCAGAACGCCGATCCTGCCCCGCTTTCGCCAGCGCCTCGCGGACCGTGGCGGCGTCGCCGACCACTTGGAGATTCACGCCCACCTTGAACCGAAGCACCTCGGTGATCGGCCGGAGTCCTGCACCGAGGAGTCCCCCAGGGTGATGGCGATGGAAGTCGTCCGCACGGAAGTCACGCCGCTTCGCCAAAGCGAGCGCGATTGCATCGCCCACCGCAATCATGGCAGTGGTACTCGCGGTGGGCGCCAGATTCAGCGGACATGCCTCCACGATGTCGCCCAGCGCGATGTGCGCATCGCACAAACGCGCGAGCGCCGTGCTGTGCCGCGCCGAAATGCCAACCCGCACCACGCCATCGGCCTTCAGGTGCAGCGCCAAGTCGACAAGTTCCGATGTTTCGCCGCTGTAGGACATCAAGAGCGCCACATCGCCGCTGCGCAATCGTCCGAGGTCGCCGTGAAGCGCTTCCGCAGGGTGGATGAAGTGGGATGGTTGACCGAGGCTCGCGAGCGTGGCCGACACCTTCATTCCCACAAGCCCGGACTTGCCCATCCCCGAGACGACCACATGCCCCTCGCACCGTTCGAGCAGATCGATCGCTGCACACCAGCGGCTGCCCGCCGCGCCACGCAGATCTGCGGCAAGCGCGCTGAGCGCCCGCGCTTCAGCCTCGATCACTTCCGCCATGAAAATCGGTTCCGCGGAAACCGTCTGGGACTTCATGAGTGAAAGGGTACTGGATACCCTGCCAAGTCATGGCACATCAGGATGACTATGAGGTGCGGCTCTCGAGTTTCCAAGGACCGCTCGATCTGCTCCTCTATCTCGTTCGACGTGCGGAAGTGGACATCGCGGACATCCCGATCGCGCTCATCACGGAGCAGTATTTCGACTTGCTGCGGCAGATTCACCGCATCGACGTCGAACTCGCAGGCGAGTTCCTCGTGATGGCTGCCACGCTTGTCGAGATCAAGAGCCGCACGCTCGCGCCCGCGGCTGCGCCGGGTGAATCCGCGGGCAACGCGCCGCGAAACGAGTTGGCTGATCCTCGGTCGGATCTCGTGCGGCAGTTGCTCGCATACCAGCGATTTCGCACCGCGGCAGGAGCTCTCGAGCGCCTACGGGACGAGAGCGCGCGGCGCTTCACGGCTGGATCGCACGGTGGCGAGGACCTTGCCGCGACCGAAGACTTCGCCGTCGAGATCGATGATGCTCATGTGCTCGATCTCATCGAGGCGTTCGAGCGCATCATGCAGTCGGTGGATGTCTCGCGCCTGGGCGATCACCGCGTCGAGTACGACGACACCCCGATCTCGCTGCACCAGGCGGATCTGATCGATCGGCTTGCCCGCAGTGAACGCAGGCGGCTGGGCATGCGCCGCATCTTCGAGGGGCGTTCACGCGGCGAGATGATCGGGCTGTTCCTTGCACTGCTCGAGCTGGCGCGACAGCAGCAGATCACCGTGCGTCAGGATGATGGCGACGACGAAATCGAGATCGAACTTCTGCAGATTTCGCCTGAACCAGGCACCACGCCTCCCGTGGCGCAGCAGCCCGCGAGTGACGAAAGCTGAAGGCAGAGCAAAGCGGGTTGCGATCGCAGGGATGTGCCCGCCCCATCCCCGATCAGTCCTTGACTACCGGGATCAGTCTTCGAGCGGCGTGCGCTGCGGCTCGAGATAGGTGTAGCCCGCGAGACCGTTTTCATATGTCTTCATGAGCAACTTGCTCTCCTTCGGCGACAGCAGTTTCTTGCGCACGGCTCGCTCGCACTCGCGGCGGATCATGCCGCCGAGTTCCGTCGAATCGAACTGCACATACTTCAGCACCTCGGCAATCGAGTCGCCTTCGACAATCTCATCGACCCACCACTGTCCATTCGCATCGAGGCGGATGTGCGCGACATGCGTGTCACCGAACAGGTTGTGGAGGTCGCCGAGCGTTTCCTGGTAGGCACCGACGAGGAACGCGCCCAGCAGATAGGTCGTGCCGTCCTCGAAGTCATGGACCTCGAGGCATCGCTTGATGTCATGGTCGTCGACGAAACGGTCGACCTTGCCATCCGAATCGCAGGTGATGTCCGCCAGCGTCGCCTTGCGCGTGGGCTTCTCGTTGAGCCGGTGAATCGGCATGATCGGGAAGAGCTGGTTGATCGCCCAGATGTCCGGCAAACTCTGGAAGATGGACAGATTGCAGAAGTAGGTATCGCTGAGGATCGAATCGAGATCCGCCAGTTCCTCCGGCTTGCGATCGCCCAGATCACGCGCCACATCCCGCACCTTCGCACAGATCGCCCAGAACAGCTGATCGACCAGCGCGCGGTGCTGGAGCGGCAGGTAGCCGACGGAGAAGAGCCGCATCGCCTCTTCACGCGCCTCGAGCGCGTCGTGGTACTGCTCGAGCAGACGCCGCGCGTTGATGGATCCGAGCAGGTCCCAGAGATCCGTCACGGGACGCGGAATCTCGCCGTCCACCGGCGGAACGCCGTCGAGCGACTTGGGGACCCGCACGCGGTCTGGTCGATTGGCGCCGAGCACATCGAAGATGAGCACCGACTGCTGCGCGACCATGGCACGCCCGGATTCCGTGACGATCGTCGGATGCGGGACGCCCTCCTCATCGCAGACGCTCATCGCCTTGTACACGACCGCGTTGGCATACTCGATGAGCGAGTAGTTCATCGAGAACTCAAAGGATGTCTGACTGCCGTCGTAGTCGATGCCGAGACCGCCGCCCACATCGAGGTACTTCAGCCCCGCACCCATCTTGGTCAGGTCTGCATAGATGCGGGCGAGTTCGTTCACGCCGTTGTTGACCTGCCGGATGTCGTGGATCTGGCTCCCCATGTGGCAGTGCAACAACTGCAGGCAGTCCGCCATGCCGATCGACTTGAGATACTCCAGTGTCTCGAGGACTTCGCTCAGCGACAGGCCGAACTTCGCCTTGACCCCCGACGAGTGACGCCAACGCCCCGCCCCTGGCGTGGAGAGATTCATGCGAACGCCGATCTTCGGTCGGACATCGAAGCGCTGGGCAGCCTCGACGATCAACCGAAGTTCACCGATGTTCTCGATGACGGGGATGATGTTCCGTCCAAGCTTCGCGGCGAGAGTGACGAACTCGATGTACTTCTCTTCCTTGAAGCCGTTGCAGATGATCAATCGGTCGGGCGAGTCCGTGGTGAGCCCCATGACCGCGAGAAGCTCTGGTTTGGATCCCACCTCGAGTCCGAAGCCGAGTTCCATGCCATTGCGGCGCACTTCCTCGACGACACGGCGCTGCTGGTTCACCTTGATCGGGTAGACGCCGAGGTACGCACCCTTGTACGCGTTCTCCTCGATCGCCTGCGCGAACGCCTCGCGCATGTCGCGCATCCGCCGCTCGAGCAGATCGGTGAAGTGCAGCAGCACGGGCGTGTGCAGTCCCCGCTCACGCATTCCGTTGACCACTTCGCACAAATCCACTTCGTGCCCCGCCACTCGCGTGGGACGAACGACGGCGTGCCCCTTCGTGTTCACATCGAAGAATCCCTTGCCCCACAATCGAACTTGGTAGAGATCTGCTGAGTCCTCGACCGTCCAACCGCCGCTCAGGGTGACCTGCCCTGCCTTGGCACGCAAGGGCTCCGCCGAGGGAACCGTGCTTCCAGCGATCAGAGGCGTGCTGACGGAGGGTGCGGAAGGGGGAGCGTCAGGCAGTCGGGTCGGGGGCATCGAAGGGACAATCGTACTCCACGCGCGCGCGGAGTCCAGAATATTTTCACTCCCATTTGCTCGGCGGATCACTCGTCGGCATCAGCGCCGACAGGATCGCCATCGCAGAGCCGTACGCGGCGGAGCGGCGGAACACACGATCGTTCCATGTGCCGTCCGTCGCGCGCGTCTGCCAGAGGAGCCAGTTCAGTTGTGCGCGAAGTTCGCTGCGGCGCGGCTCCGGCAGAGCCTCCACCGCTTGCGCAGCGTGGTAATGCGCGAACCAGAAGTAGTACGGCGCCACACCGTAGGGTGGCAGGTGCGTTCCGCCCTTCGCGCGGCGGACTTCGAGTTCCCGCCAGAAGCGGATGAACGCCTCCACGGCCGCCTGCACGCGCGCCGTATCGCTGCGTCCCGCGAGAAACAGCGCCATTTCACCGCTGACCATGCGCCCGACGGCCCCGGGGATCATGCGCGACTGCCTGCGTGCCTGCTGCTGCGCCGCGTAGGCAAAGTTGCCGTCATCCGTGCGGCAGCGTTCGAGCGCCACGAGCGCGCGCTCGACGACCGCCGCATCGACCGCGTAGCCCGCCGCACGCGCCTCGAACAGCGTCTGCAGACAGGCAGGCGTCATGAACGCACTCGCCGCGCTCGGTGTCTCCGCGCCGGGATCGCGCGCATAGTTCCACCCACCCACCTCGGGAATCTCGAACTTCTGCAGCGCACCGAGATACCACTCGGTGGCCGCGCGAACCTGATCGCCCAGTCCATCGGGCGTTGCGTTCGCTCGCTGCAGCGCGAGCAGGAACCGCGCGCCGTAGCACGCCCCCCAGGCGCGCACGTCGTAGCCGCCCTTGTACGTCTCGACCTGCAGCAGCGGTTCGTCGATTGCGCCGCAGACAAACTCCACTGCCCGGCGGATCGCCTGCTGCCGCTGCGCATCGTCCGCAAGCCCCGGAACACGCAGCAGCGCTTCCCCCACGATCGATGTGCCGCCCACGCGGTACGCCACGGGAATGTCGCCGCCCACGCGGTACACCCCCTCGTAAGGCCATTCGCCGACGCCCTCGCCCGACTGCATCGTCACGACCTCTGCCGCGGCGGTGCGCATCGCTTCGTCGATCTGCGCCTGTGTGGGCGCGGGGCGCACGAGAAAGAGAATGGCGACGAGCAGCGTTTCCATCGCTGCACATTACCCGCGCGGCGGCGCAACTCCCCGCCTCCTCCCTACGATCTCCCGATGCTCCAGATCCTCGGAGGAACATTTCGATCGCGTCGGCTTCAGGTGCCCGAGAGTGAACGCACTCGCCCGATGGGTTCCCGCACGAAGGAGGCGCTCTTCAACATCCTGAGGGGTTGGTTCGACGGCGCTCGCGTGCTCGACCTCTTTGCAGGCGTCGGGACGCTCGGGCTCGAAGCCGCCAGTCGCGGCGCGTCGCAGGTCGTGTGCGTGGAGCAGGACCGAAGTGTCGGCGAGTTCCTGCAGGCCAACATCCTTGCGCTCGGCTGCGCCGACCGCGTGCGATGGGTGCAAAGCGATGCGCTCGGGCCGGTGGCGATCGCTGCAGCGCCCGCTCCCGTGGATGTGGTCTTCTGCGACCCCCCCTTCGTGTTGATGCGGTCGGATGCGTCCCGAGCGCGACTGCTGCAGCAACTCGCAGGCTTCAAGGCAGTGATGGCGCCGAAGTCCTTCCTTGTCCTGCGCGCACCCGAAGTGGTGAACCCCGCCGACTTCGCCATCGATGGCTTCGATGGACCTGAACTGCACAACTATGGGCGCGAGCAGCATGTGCTGCTCTACATGCCCACCCGCGAACGCACACAACCTTCGTGATGCCTGACTTGAACGCGCGCTTCCCCTCGTCGCTCATGCGCGTCAGCACCTGGACGCGTTTCGTGCATGGGAGCGTTCCCGTTGTCGTGATGCGGCCCGAGCGACCCGCGGCAACGCCGCTGCCATTTCTGCTGTGGTTCCATGGACGAACCGTGAACAAGGAAACAGACCCGGGTCGATACCTGCGTCTCGTCCGCGCAGGCATCGGTTGCATTGCCGTCGATCTTCCTGGTCATGGCGAACGCCCGGACGCATCGATGCAGGACGGCAGCCGAACTGCCGAGGTTGTGGAACAGGCGGCGTCGGAGATCGACGGCATTCATGCCGACGCAGCAGCGGCTGGATTCGATCCAAGTTGCAGCGTCCTGGGCGGATTGAGTGCGGGCGGCATGGCGGCCGCGCTGCGCGGCTGCTCGCACCACCCGTTCCGCGGGTTCCTGCTCGAGGCAACCACGGGCGACTGGGGCACGCTCTGCGGTCGCCCCGGCTTCCCGGCAGCCGCCGTGGAACGATTGAACCCACTGACCCATCTCGCGGGCTGGCGCGATTCTCCCGTCCTCGCACTGCACGCGACGCTCGATGAGTGGATCCCCGTGGACGGACAGCGGCGATTCATCGCGGCACTTCAGGCGAAGTCCGCCCATCCTGCCTCGATCGAACTGCACGAGTACGCACGGACGGATGCGCCGCACGAGCACATGGGGTTCGGCAGGATGGCATCCGACGCGAAGTCCAGAGGCACGCGCTTCACTGCCGCGTGCTGCGGCGTCGAAGTCCAGGATCCCGCCTGACGCGAGCGGTGCTCCGCGCAGTCCGCGCGCGTTCAGCGCGCCGACGTTCCACGAACGGATGCGGGCATTTGACCGCGCCAGATCGAATCGCCAGACCCGCGGACACACAGACGGCGGACGAAGTCTTCGTAGTCGCGAGCGAGTTCATCGAGGTCTCGACCGAAGTAGGCACTCGCCACCAACGGCCCTGGCAGTGCGCGGATGCCTCCACGGGCGAGACCGCGCTGCAGCGCGTCGCGTGCATCGCTGTCGTCCGCGGCCGCGAGCAGCGACGCGGAGATGCTGCCGCGCACCGCATCCTGCAGGAGTTCTGCCAGCTGCGACCGATGCCGTCCTTCGAGCCCATCGACGAGAAAGTGCGTGAACGCCCAGACCTGCGCGTAGTAGACGAGCAGTCGATCCTTGCCATCCCCGAGGAACTGCTGCGGTGAGCGCTCGAGCAGGTCCTGCAGCGGAATCAGGTTCTCGCTGCGAACCGCTTCACGAAGTTCGCCGAATCGCTCGAAGTTCCGCCACGCCGCGAAGTTGGGTGCGCGCTGCTCATCCACCCGGAACCCTTCCATATAGGTGGCAATCCCCTCCTCGAGCCAGACCGGAAGCTCTTCGCGGAACACCGACTGCGAATACTGGTGCCAACCCTCGTGCGCCACGATGGTGAGCGTGTCGTTGGGACCGATGTCGTACAGCACCGCGGTGGATTTCGTCGTGTACCCGCCGCGACCAAGCCCCAGATAAATGCCCGCATCGCTTCCCAGCCGCTTGCGGGTGAACTGTGCCCACCCATCGCGGGAACCGAAGATGAATGTCTCGAGCCGCTTGTTGGGTGCGGGGAGCCTGCAGATGGCATTGGCATACTGACGCAGCGCACGCTCGAGGAAGATCGGAATGAAGCGTCGAAGTTCCTGATTGCCAATGGAAGTGCGGATGGTGAAGTGGGGCGTGACGATCTGCTGCGCACGAGAACCACCCTCTGTCCAGTCGGTCACCGTGACTTGTGAATCGGCGGTCGTGTCGCTTGGATCGAGCAGCGCGCCGCCACCATCGCCACGAATGCCGCCGAGCGGCGACGACCACGGCCCGCGCGTCATCGCCATCGAACCACCCGTGCCCGACCCGGCACAACCCACCATGCCCAGGATGCACGCGGCGAAAGCGCTGGCGGTCACGCGGCGGCGGGTGAAGTGTCGGCGCGTCTGTCGAAGGCTGCGCGTGACCTGCGGCACGGAGGGAATCTCGTCAGGCTCTCGCCATCACCGAATCGAGCGCACGCTGCGCCGCGATCAGATCCGCCTGAGCCTCCGCAAGCATACGCCTCGTCTGCTCGACAACCTCCGGCTTTGCCTTCGCGACATATCCAGCGTTGGAGAGCTTCCCCTCGAACCCTGCTATCGCGCGCTGTCTGTCACGCACCACCTGCTCGAGCCGCGTTCGTTCACTCGCCACATCCACGCTGTCGACGAGCGAAGAGAGCAGCAGTTCCTCGCCCTCGAACGGGAACGCCACCGCATCGTCGGGTCTTGGCTGGGAAGGCGACTCCACCTTGCCGATTCCCGCGAGCGTTTCGACCGTGCCGTCCGCCTGGGCGACAAGCGAGGCGATCGCTGGAGTGACATGCAGGTTGATGCGGCGACGATCGAGCACCTTGCGCTCGCCGCGAAGATTTCGAATCACCTCCACGAGCGACTGGACCCGCCCGAACTCCTGCGCAGCGCCGTCGTCGGTGAGCGCATCACCACATCGCGGCCATCGCGCCGTCGCGGCGAGCAGCGATGGTGGCAGATCGAGCGCCGCAACCGTGCCCGCACGGACTGCCGCCACTGGTGGCCAGAGCGCTTCGGTGACGAACGGCATCACGGGATGCAGGACGCGCAGCGTTCCATCGAGCACGCAACGGAGCACCGCCTGCTGGACTGCGTCACCCTTGACCGTGGGCTTGATGCCTTCGAGATACCAATCGCAAAAGTCCCGCCAGATGAAGTCGTACAGCGCCTCCGCGACGGGATTGAACTGATAGGCATCGATGGCGCCATCGACTGTACGGATCAGGCGCGAAAATCGGTGCAGTATCCAGCGATCGATCAGGCGCGTCGGCACGACCGCCGTCGCTTGCGCGGCATCCGCATGCACGGCGACGCTTCCATCACCGCACTGCGCGAGGGCGAAGCGGGATGCATTCCACACCTTCGTCGCGAAGTTCCTCCCGATGTCGAAGCGACTCGAGGTGTTGCGCGCGAGCGGCATCGCCTCGGTCGGCTGCGCCAGCCCAGACGCCACACCGTACCCCGTCACCATCGCACGCGTGGGATCCGTTGGACAGGACTGCGTCGGCGCGGCCACCACATGTCCCGAATCGGTCTTCGTCATCGTGGGCGTGAACGCCTTGCCCGTGTGCGGGCAGAGCACATCCACCGGCAGCCGCACATCCTGCGTTCCCGTCGACATCTGCACCAACACGAAGCGCATCGCATCGGCGCCGTGCGTGGCGATGATGTCGCGCGGATCGACTCCATTGGCGAGCGATTTCGACATCTTCTGCCCAAAGCCATCCTGCACGATGCTGTGGATGAACACATCCCGAAAGGGCAGGCGACCTCCGAGGAAGTGGCGATTGAACATCACCATGCGGCTGACCCAGAGCGTGATGATCTCGCGGGCGGTCGACAGCACGGCACTCGGGTTGAACGCATCGAGCAGTCCCTGCATCTTGAAACGCGCCGGGTCTGGCCAGCCCAGAGTGCTGAGCGGCCAAAGCGCACTCGAGAACCAGGTGTCGAGCACATCGGGATCCTGACGGAATCCAGCGCGTTCGAGTTCGGGTGCCAACTCGCCATCGAGCCGCTCCGGGAGGCAGACGAACAGCTCGATCGAGCCATCGGCAAGCGTGCGCCGCATCTCCGCGGCGCCGCGCGCACTCCAGGACATCTGCGGCGGCGATGCATCCGCACCGAAGATCCGTGACCAGACCGGAATGCGATGCCCCCACCAGAGTTGGCGCGAGATGCACCAGTCGCGAATACCCACATGCCACTGCTCGAATGTTCGAGCGTAGCGCGTGGGATAAAAGGTGAGTTCGCCATCCCCTGCACGCGACGCTGCGGCCGCTGGAGGCGCGCACTGCCGCTGATCCGATCGCATCGCACGCAGCGCGCTGCCTGCGAGCCGTGGATCGGTGACTCGCACGAACCACTGGTCGGAGAGATACGGCTCGACAGGCACATGGCTGCGCGATGCATGTCCGACACTGTGCCGGTAGGGTCGAACACTCTCGAGCAGGCCAGCGGCGCGGAAGTGGTGCACGATGCGCTCGCGCGCCTCCTCTCGGCTGAGACCCACGAAGGTTCGAGCCTCGTCCGATACATCCCTCCAGCCGTGGCGATCGCTGATGGATCCGTCGGGAGCCATCACATTGATCGCGGGCAACTGATGGCGCAGGCCGATCTCCCAGTCGTTGGGATCGTGCGCAGGCGTGACCTTGAGGAAACCGCTCGCGAACTGCGCCTTCACATCGCTTGGATCGCCACCTTGCGCGACCGCCATCACCACATACTCATCTTCGACGATCGGAATGATGCGTCCCACGATCGGCAGTCGGATGCGCTTGCCGCGCAGAGCGGCGGCGCGCGGATCACGCGGATGCACGGCAACGGCGGTATCGCCCAGCATGGTCTCGGGTCGCGTCGTCGCCACCGTGATGTGGCCAGAGCCGTCCTCGAGGGGATAGCGCAGGTACCAGAAGGACCCATCGACCTCCTCCATCTCGACCTCGTCGTCGGAGAGCGCCGTCTGGGTCATCGGATCCCAGTTCACGAGACGCTTGCCGCGTTCGATCAATCCCTCCTGGAAGAGCCGGAAGAACGCCTCCCGCACCGCTGCGGTGCAGACAGGATCCATCGTGAAGCGCGTGCGGGCCTCGTCGCAGGACGCTCCCATCGAGCGCAACTGACTGAGGATGACCGCCTCGTACTCGTCCTTCCATGCCTGCACCTTCGCCACGAACTCCTCGCGCGTGAAATCGGTGCGGCGCTTGCCTTGCATCTGCAGGCGGCGTTCCACCACCGCTTGCGTGGCGATGCCCGCATGATCGGTGCCAGGCATCCACAGTGTGTTGCGCCCGCGCATTCGTGCCACGCGCGCGAGCACATCCTGCAGCGTGTTGTTCAGCGCGTGACCGAGATGCAGCGCCGCGGTCACGTTCGGCGGGGGAATGAAGATCGAGTAGGGTTCCCCCGCTGCACCGACCTCCGCATGAAAGCAGCGCGCATCCGCCCAGCGCTGCAGGATCGCGGGCTCGTGTTCCGCAGGTACGTACGATTTCGCAAGCGGAACCTCACCCATGATCGAGCGAGTCTACCGATTGCAGCACGCCAACGGTCGGGATGGTGCCTGCCCGGCCACGCGTCGCGGGCGCTCGCGGATGGACCTTCTGCGCTGCGCTGCATGGTGTGCGGCGCTCGGCGCCGTATGGATGAGCGTGCACTGCGGGGCACAGGACGATCCAATCGCACGCGCCGAAGATCCCGCTGCGCGCCGCGCTGCGCTCGACGCTGTCGAGACTTCGCTGCGTTCGATGCGACTCGACGAAGCGCTTCGCATTGCCCGCAGACTTGCCGAGGCCCTTCCGAACGATGCGGATGCGCACGAAATCCTCGCACGCACGCATCTGGCGCGTTCGCTCGCAGTCGTTCAGCCTGCCCTGCAGGCGGCCGAACGCGCTGCGGCGGCCGCGGCGTACCTGCGCGCCGCGCACCTGCAACCGAACCACGCTGGAATCCAGTCGGCCGCAGGCGTCGCTGCGCAGCAGGCGGGCATGCTCGACAACGCGGTTGCGTGCTTCGAGCGGGCGCAGTCCGCCGATGGCGCCAACGCGCAGCATCCGCTCTATCTCGGGCAGGCCTTGTTGCAATCGGGGGATGGAGCGCGCGCCCGTTCGAGTTTCGAACGAGCACGCGCGCTCGCGCCGGAGTCTCCCTGGCCGATCAGCGGACTTGCCGTGCTGGAGTTGCAACTTGGGAACGCGCCCCTTGCGCTCGAACTCGCGCGGCGCGCGCGAACGCTCGATCCGCAGGCTGATCAGCTCCGAATTGCCGAGGCGAAGGCGCTCCGCAAGCTCGGTCGCCATGCGGATGTGCTGACATTGCTGTTGGCATTGCCACCGAAGTCGCGGGCGGGCGAAGCATTCGCATGGGAGATCGCGAGTGCGTACGAGTCGCTCGGCGACCGCATCGCAGCTGCGAAAGCATGGGGCGAGTGGGCGGAGCAGTGCTCCACCGCAGAGGCCGCGGCCGATGCCGCTCGGCGCTGGGACGACGCGGGCGATCCAATCCAAGCCGCATCCTGGCGGCGCGTCGCGGTGCAGCGCGGTTGGGTTCCCCCGCCCCTGCCTACTTCAGCCACCGACCCCCGTCGAGGCGGATGATCTCGCCGCAGAGATAGGTCGCTTCGAGCGCGAGCCATGCGGCGCAGCGCGCTGCCTCCTCGGGCGTTCCTGCCCGACCGAGTGGCGTGCGCTCGATGTACCGCGCCGTCATCGCAGGATCGGCGTTCACGGGCCATGCCACGACGCCAGGCGCGATGCCGTTCACCCGGACGCGCGGCGCGAGTTCGATGGCGAGTGCCCCGATGAGCGCATCGAGAGCGCCCTTCGACGCAAAGTACGAGGCGTGATTCTTGTAGAGGCGCCCCGCCGCATGCATGTCGCTGAAGCACACGACCGCGCCGCCCGACGGGAGCGAGGACTGGGACAGTTTCGGCGCGAGCGCCTGTGTCAGCAACAGCGGCGCGAGGGCGTTCACCCTCAGATGCGAGAGCGCATGATCGGCAGTGATCGAGCCGAACGCCTGCGGGTCGTACCGACTCGCGCAGTGCACGATCACATCGGCACTCCGTGCAGCGAGGCGGGCACCCATTGCTTGCACGGCGCCAAGATCATCGAGTTCCGCACACTCGATCGCGACCTCGGGCTCCGGTCGCCCTGCCTCGCGCGCAGCCGCGTGGCACAGTCGCGCGCTCTCGCGTGCGGCGGCGTTGTCCGCCCGGACGGCAAGCGTGATGTCGAGCCCGCGGCGCGCGAACTCGACGGCGGTCGCGCGCCCCACGCGCGCCGCACTGCCCGTGATGATGGCTCGTGGTCTTTCTGGCATGTTCCGCAGCGATCGGCGTGTCCGATCGCATCGAGGAGCCTACTACCATCGGCGACGCTGCATGCAGCCACCCACAGCCTCATCTCAAGGCGCTGACCGCCCCTCGTTCCGCGAGGCGTGGCGGGCGATGTACCGCGGAGCGCGGCGCCTCGTGTGGGTGGGAATCGCTGGTGCCGCAGCGCTGCTGATTCTCGCAGTGATCCTCGTGCTGACGCCATCGTGGGTCGGGTCGCTGGTGGCGGCACAGGTGGGGCGAACCGTCGGCGGTGACGCCACGCTCGACCGCTTTGCCTGGCAGGGTTGGGGGAAGGCGCGACTCGAAGGACTCGTCGTTCGCGTGCCGGGTTGGGAGGGAATCGGGCGGGACCTCATCACCGTGCAGGACATGGAAGTGGAGCTCGCTCCGTGGACCCTGCTCTGGGGACCGCTGCAGATTCACTCCCTGCACATTGGAACGCTCGACATCCAAGTCGTGGAACGCACCACCGCCGAGGGTGGCTACAACTTCCAGTCCCTGCGTCGGTCGCTCGCGAGCCCTGGCGATGGTGGCGCACTTCGGATGGACCGCGGGTCCATCGATGAGATTCGAGTGACGGCGGGTCGGCTCCGCGGCAGCGTGCTGCGGAATCCCTTCGAGTTCACTGCGTCGGCAAGCCTCGCTCCCGACTTGGCGGATGCTTCGCGCTCCCGCTTGGAGTTGCAGGAACGGGGAGGCGAGATGCGGATCAGCGGTTGGTGGGAGCAATCGTCGCTCGCGTTCGACCTGAGCGCAACCGGCGTCACGATCACCGAGCGCCTCGCGTTCATGATGCCGCGGCAAGTTGGATCCGTCGTGCTTGCATCCGAGGCGGCGGGTCAAGTGGTGCGAGCGACACTCTCGTCGAGCGCGACCGACCCGCTGCGCGGGACGCTGGAGGTTCGCGATCTGTCCGCGAAACTGCCGGTCAATCTGTTCGGCTCGTGGGTGCGGTACGAAGGCTTGAAGATCTTCGGTGCGCAGGGGAAGCCTGAGGTCTTCGTGCGCAGCGGGACACTGCAGATCGAGGGTGGGCGCATTGCGCTGCAAGATCTCGACTTCGATGTGCTGAGCGATTCGAGGGATGGGAAGGTGGCGCGACTTCCATTCTTTGCGTCCATGGAGGTGGATTTCTCGGCCGTGCCCTTGCAGGACTTCGACTGGGACCGGCGCGCGGAATGGCTGGACAGCGTGCGCGCACTCGCTCCATTTTCGGTCCAGGTGCGCATTCCCGCGCTCGAACTGGGCACGCAGCGCGACACCAGCGCACTCGAGGCACCGCGCGCCGTTGCAGAGTTCCTCAAGTCCTTCATGGTCCGCGAGCTTCGCGCAACCGCGGAGTGGTCTGCGCACCGAGGTGCACCGACCGCTGCGCCGGATGGTTCGCTCGCAGCGGCGCACACCGAGCACCAGGCGTTGCTGACCATCCTGGATGGACGCGGTGCCTTCGAGGACTTCCCCTATCCGCTCACGCAAGTGAAGTCGACGATCCGGATCCGCGGACGAGATGCGCACATCGAGTCACTCGAGGGCATCGGATCCGGCGGTGCAGTCATCCGCATCGGCGGCGATATCCGCGGCATGGGCAGCGATCCAGGCGTGGACCTGAGGATCACATCCGATCGCGCGCCGATCGACGGCGCTCTGATCCGCAGTTTCCCCGACAGCGAGCGCAGGCTCTTTGAGAGCATCTTCTGGTACGGAGGTTTCCTCACGATGCAGCGCGCAGGACTGCTGCGCGACCCGACCCAAGTGGATGCCTGCCGGGATGAACGGACGCAGGTGGAGCGCGCACTCGCCGCGCTCTCGCAGTCGACAAACTCCGATCCGGTCCAGATCGCAGCTCTCTCCACTCGTGCGGGCGAACTCACTCGCATCATCCAAGAGGGGCCATTCATGCCCGGAGGTCTCATCCGCTTGGACCTCTCGGTGAAGCAGCCGCAGCAGTCGAACGAGCCCCCTGCCGTCCGCGGCGAGATCGGCCTCATCGAGGCGGATCTGCTTCCCGAGGAGTTTCCCTACCCCGTGCGTGCGCGCGACGGCACGATCCGGTTGACCGACTCGAGCATCGACTTTGGCGACAAGGTGCCCTTCTCCACCTTCGCAGGTGGGATCGGCAGTTTCAGCGGTGGAGTCCGATTCAGCACTGCAGCGGATGGAACGCTTCGCTTCGAGCCTGAGATCAGGTTCGAGCTGCCGGATGAACGGATCAACGCGAGGATGTTCACGGCGATCCCGCCGGAGCCTGATGAATGCATCGTCGGCTGGCCAGGACTTGCGCTCGCGCGCGGCGGATCGATCCTGCAGCAGATCAATCCAGCCGGTCGCCTGAAACTCATGGGGGGATTGCGCAGCGACGCGAACGGACAGTTGAAACTCGACTGCGGGATCGAGCTCACGCACGGCAGCATTTATCCGATCATTCCCGCCGGCGAAATCCTTTCCAGTGACGAAATCGCCTGGCCCGTTGGATTCGGCCTCGAGGATTGTGCAGGGTCATTCCACGTCACGGATGATGCGATCGAGATCAAGGACTTCACTGGATCCCGCCAGAACGGGAGCATCAGCGCAGCGGGCATCGTCGGCATCGGGGGCGCGCACACATCGGTGGAGGTCCATCTGCGCGACATCCAACTTGCCGAGTACGCGGTCAATCTGCTGCCATTCCGTGAACAGTCGGAAGCCGATGCACTGTGGAATCGCTACGCACCACAAGGCGTTTTTGATGCCGACCTGCGGCTCCAGGGCGAATGGGAAGGCGAACTGCGCAGTTCCGTCACGATCGCGCCGCACGATCTGCTCTTGCAGTTGCCGCAGGGAGAGGTCTTCACGGTCTTTCATTCCGGGACGATCACGGTCGAGGGAACGCATCTCACCTGCGATGGAGTCAACATGACCGTGGGACCGCGGGATGGTTACGCCACCCGCATCTGCATCGACGGCAGCGTGGGGACTGATCTGTCATCGATTGACATGGAGGCGCACGTGCAGGATGGGCTGTTGCAAGGACCACTGCTGCTCGAGATCGCCGACAGGGTTGATGCCGGCGGATTCGGGGCTGTCCAGGAAAACCTTGCGCCGAAGGGCCGCTACGACGCGTTCATCAGCGTCTCGAGCAACCAAGATGTCTCCTTCAGTGACTTCGACCTCGACGTCCGACTTTCCGATCTCAGCGTGGGTCATGGCGCCTTTGAAACGGCTCTGCAATTGTCGCAGCCTCTGCGAATCACGGCGAGCAACGGCGATCTGCTGCTGCATCCATTTTCCGCTGCAATCATCGGCGGATCGTTGGAAGGCGGCGGGTGGATCGACGGCGATGCATCGGGACAGGTCATGCAGGGCGAGTTCTCGGCGCGGGTGACTTCGCAGGCTCCCGTGCAAGGCTTGTATGGGGTGATCCCCGAGAGTCTCGCGAAGGTGCTGGATCGAAACGGATTCGGCGTGCGCGACCTGCTGCGAGCGGATGCATCGATCTCGCTTCTTCGCGAGGCTGGCGAGTTGGTCACGGATGTCGGCGTCGACCTGCGTGTCTGGAACGCCTCGCTCCAGATCGGCCCCGGCATCGCGGAGGCGGATGCGTCCGCATTCCTGTGCAGCCGAACTGGACGCAACCTGCGTCCACTCTTCGAGGCAATCGTCAGCGATACATCGATGCAGATCGCCGACCGCCCCATCCACGATGTGTCGATGCGAATGCGCGTCGCGCAGGGCAGTGATGTGCTGGAGCTGCTCGACTGCCAAGGGCGACTCGGAAGCGGCAACCTCTCTGCGTCGGCGCGTTTTGGACTTGCCCCTCCTTACTCCATCGTCGCGGACTGTGCAGTGTCGGGTGTTCCGGTGGAGTTGCTTGCCGGGGTGCAGTCCACGGCATCCGTGGATTCCAACGCCGCAGGATCGGATCCGGGACGAGTCGATGCGCGCATCACGGTCGAGGGCGACCAACGCGGCCTCACAGGTCGGCGCGGACGAGGCGGCGCCGTCATCGAGCGGACGGAGCTGACGCGGTTGCCGATCGCCATTGCGCTCCTGCAACTCGGCCAAGCCAGCATCAATCTGGACCCTGTCATTGAACGCGGCGACTTTGAGTTCACCATCGATGGTCCCACCATCCACTTCGAACGCTTCGATCTCGCCTCGCGAAGCATGATCCTCGAGGGCTCGGGCAGCCTCGATACCGAAACGCGTGCCATTGCACTGCGGCTTGCAAACAAGGGCACGATTCCGCTCGTCAGCGATCTGCTCGGCGGCGTCTCCAACCAGATCTTCCAGATCGATGTCCGCGGCACGCTGGACAAGCCAGAGGGATCCCTCGTCCCGCTGCCGCTGCTGCTTCCCGCGCCAGAACTTCCCGCGAGTGCCGCACCCACCTCGCCGATCGCGCGGAGGGATCCATGAAGCCGAAGGGCGAACACCAGCGCCTCGCGCCACACCTGCGCCGAGCGATCGACGAGATGGTCGCGCTCGCGCTCGCCGACCGTCCGAGCGACGATGAGCAGCCATCGCGCGCACATCTGATCTCCGAGATGGTTGCAACGGCGCTCCACCTCGCGAACGACCGCCTGACGATGGGCGAACTGCGTTTGATCCGCCAGTCGCTTCGCGAGATGCGAGCTGCGTTCACGATGTTTGAACGCTTTCGTTCGCTGCGCAAGGTGGCGATCTTCGGCAGCGCACGCACGCCTCGCGACCACCCCGACTACATCGCAGCACTCGACTTTTCGCGCGCCCTCGCCGCACGAGGTTGGATGGCCATCACGGGCGCCGGCCCCGGCATCATGCAGGCGGGCAACGAGGGTCCGACACCCGACCAGTCGTTTGGGCTCTCCATTCGACTCCCGTTCGAGGATCGCCCGAATCCCGTCATCGCAGGCGACCCGAAACTGCTGAAGTTCCGCTACTACTTCACCCGCAAACTCGCGTTCATGGGGAGCGCGGATGCGGTCGCAGCGTTTCCAGGCGGCTATGGCACGCAGGACGAACTCTTCGAGGCGCTGACGCTGGTGCAGTGCGGGCGCAGTCTGGTGGTTCCCATCGTCCTCGTGGAGGGCGAATCCGGACACTATTGGGAACGCTGGCGTTCCTTCGTGAACGAATGCATGGAACGCACGCACTGGATCAGCCCCGAGGACACGGATCTCTTCACGCGCGCATCATCCGCGGCCGAGGCGGTGGAGATCATCACCACCTTCTACCGCCGCTACCGATCGAGCCGATACGTCGATGACCTGCTCGTGCTGCGAATCGATGCGCCGCTCTCCCCCGCCCAACTCCAGGAACTTGCACGGGAGTTTGCGCCCCTGCTGGATTCCGGCACGATGCAGCAAGGCGATTCGTTGGAGGGCGACGATGCACCCGAAGGAACGCCGCGCATATGGTTCCACCACAATCGAAGGCTGTTCGGGTTGATTCGGCGACTGATTGACCGCATCAACTCTCTCCCGCACGCTGCCTCATGAACGCCACCGGAACCTCCGCCATCCGCCGGATGATCACATGCCTGCCGCGGTTGGCATTCGCCGCCTCCTCCCTTGCATTCCTCTCATGCAGTGCGCTGCCGACCACGCAGCCCGCGGCCACAGCGAGCAGCGGAGGTGAAACTGCCGATGGAGCTCGCCCGGAGCGTGCTGCGGATGAGCAGACCGATGCAGGCGACATCAGCAGGGAATGGGCCGAGATCGCCGCATCGATCCCGACTCGCGATGTGTGGATTCCGTCGGAGGATGGATCGACCGACGGCGTGGTCGTTCTCCGCTGGCAAGTCCCCGACGAAGCGGATGCGATCCACACATTCTTCGAGGCCCACAAGCCGACCATGCTGACCGACGGCGCGCAGGATCGACTGCTCGGCAACGGCATCCGAGTGGCTGCCGTTTCGGTGAAGGACCTCGGAAAGTCCCTGGACGCTCTCGGTGGAACCGCATCGAGCATTCGCCTGTGGCTCGGTCAGGCGCATGCGTGGACGCCCGTGAACGCGCTGCCGGTGCGCGGGCAGCGTGCGGCGCTCATCGATGGAAGCACGCGTCGCCTCTCGAACGGCACGCTGCAGCTGCTCGTGCGCGGCTGGACCGTGCCACTCGAGCATGGTGCGGTGACGGATGTGGAGTTGCAGCCGGCGTTCCTCGCGGGCGGTGCCGTGCCTGGCGCGCGTGCGTCGGCGCGAGAGAACTTTGCCGGCGCGGGGTTCTCCCTTGCGCTCGAACGCGGGACGGCACTGCTCGTGACCAGCGCGCCGCCGCGTGCGCATCGCATCGGCAAGGGCCCCTCGGCGGGTCCGCCGGTCCTCCCGCCTGCCACGCTGGGCGAACTGTTGCTCGGGCGGCAAGGCGGTCCCGGGGATTTGCTGCGACTTCGCCCCATCGTGGTGATCGCGCCGCTGATCGCCGATCGTCACTTTGCGGAGGTCGCGCCGTAGAATCCAAGGCACTGCGCGCACCTCCATGACTGCCTCGCCTCCCATTCTGCCCGATCAGGTGCGGACACACCGTCACCGAAAGCGCCTGCTGACGGTGGCTGTCTTTCCGACGCTCCTGACGCTCGGCAACCTGATCTGCGGATTCGCGGCGATTCACTACGCGAGCAAGCCGATCGGTCCGAGCAACATCTTTGGTTGGAGCACGCTCACCATCGCGGGCAGCCTTGTCTTCTTCGGCATGCTGTTCGATGCCTTTGACGGCTTCGCCGCGCGAATCACCAATTCGGCAAGTGAGTTCGGCGCGCAACTCGACTCGATGGCCGATATGGTGACCTTCGGCGTCGCGCCGGCGTTCATGGTGTTGCGGCTCGTGAGCTACTACTACGGCGGTCCCGATCACTACACGGGAATCCTCGGCCCCGATGCAGAAGGGGTGTACGGGAAGATCATCTGGGGTGTCACGGCGTTCTACATCTGCTGCACAGCCCTTCGCCTCGCGCGTTTCAACGCGGAGGTGGATTCCACCGATGAAGCGGACCACCGCGTGTTCCGTGGATTGCCTTCCCCGGGTTCGGCGGGTGCCATCGCCAGTCTCACGCTGCTGCACCAGCATCTCACGGTGATCCGGTTTCATGAAGTCCCCCCCGACGGATTCGAGAGGACATCCGCACTGCTCCTGCCCCTCGCGACCGTGCTTGCCTCGTTCGCGATGATCTCCCGCGTTCCGTATGGACACTTCGTGAACCGTTATCTGCGTGGCAGACACTCCTTCGCCTTCGTCGCATGGCTCATGCTGCCGATCGCATTTGCCATATGGTGGTTCCAAGTCGCGCTTGCCATCGCATTCTGCGGTTACGCGCTGTCGGGTCCACTGACGGTCCTGCTGCGGATTCGCTCACCTCGTCCTATCAGCTCGGAAGCGGCATGACAGCCACCCCGACGCATCCCTCCCCCGCGACCGCTTTGCCAGCGCGATTCGGTCCGTATGGCGGGCAGTTCGTCCCCGAGACACTGATTGCTGCACTGCAGGAACTCGAGGCCGCCTACATCGATGCGCGTCGGGATGCCGGTTTCGAGGAGGAACTCCGAGGACTGCTTCGCCATTTCGTCGGGCGACCAACGGCACTGTGCGATGCACCACGACTCACGGCGCATGCGGGCGGCGCGCGGATCGTGCTCAAGCGCGAGGATCTCGCGCACACGGGCGCCCACAAGATCAACAACACGATGGGGCAGACGCTGCTCGCCCTGCGGATGGGAAAGAAGCGGATCATCGCGGAGACTGGAGCAGGTCAACACGGCGTGGCGACAGCGACCGCTTGCGCACACTTCGGATTGCCCTGCGAAGTCTTCATGGGTAGCGAGGATGTCCGGCGGCAATCGCTCAATGTCTTCCGCATGCGATTGCTCGGGGCGACGGTCCACGAAGTTTCGTCAGGCTCGCGCACACTGAAGGATGCGACGAACGAGGCCATGCGGGACTGGATGGGTTCCGTCGGCCACACGCACTACATCATCGGCAGCGTGGTCGGCCCGCATCCGTTCCCGACCATCGTGCGGGACTTCCAGAGCGTCATCGGTCAGGAGTGCCGCGCACAGTGTGTTGAACAACTCGGGAAACTCCCCGACGCAGTGGTGGCATGTGTCGGCGGCGGATCGAATGCAGCGGGGATCTTTGCGCCCTTCGTGCAGGACGGTTCGGTCCGCCTCATCGGCGCGGAGGCGGGCGGTCGCGGGCTCGGCGCGGGGCAACATGCGGCGCCGCTCTCTCTTGGAACGCCCGGCGTTCTGCATGGTTCCTACTCGTATGTGCTGCAGACTGCCGATGGACAGACCGCCGATGTGCACTCCTGCAGCGCAGGGCTCGACTATCCAGGGGTCGGTCCCGAACACTCCTTCTGGCGTGATGCGGGGCGCGTGGCGTACTGCGCCGTCAGCGATGCGGAGGCACTCGAGGCGTTTCAGTTGCTCGCTCGGCTTGAGGGGATCATTCCCGCGCTCGAAACCGCGCACGCCGTGCATGCTGCCGTCCATGCCGCACGCACGATGCGTGCGGATCAGGTCGTGGTGATCAATGTGTCCGGGCGCGGCGACAAGGATGTCACGGAGGCGATCAGCCTGCTCACGACGAGCGGCGCCCAGTCTGCGCCTCGGACTGCGCACCACGCTTCGAGTTCGTCTTCGCCGCCCCCTCGCGCGGGATGAAGTCGAGCGCCACGGGATAGTGATCGCTCGCGTAACCGCTCGGGGGCGTGTCCTTGCGCCAGTCGTAGCTGTCGCCGGGATGCAGCGACGAAAGCACGAAGAACGAGCCGGGAACGATCTCATCCGCAAATCCGCTCGAAAGCAGGATGTAGTCGATCGACCGTCCAGATTCGTGCGTTGTGTAGCGGTCGTACAACTGCTGCTTCTGCGCTTCGGGTGTGCTGCGATTGCGCCCCGCTGCCTGATCATCCCCGTTTCGAAAGTCGTAGCCGTTCTGCATTCCCGCGTCCTTGTACATGCGCCGCACATCGCTCAGCGGCGTGGCGTTGAAATCGCCAACCACCACGATGTTCGCCTGGGGATCCTTCTCGAGCCTCTGCTTCACGAACTCGATGATCTTCGCAGCCTCCGCCTCGCGGTGGTCATTGAACTTCTCGCCACCCGCCTTGTGGTGGATGACAAATGCCGTCAGCGCGTAGCCGCCGGGCAACTGCACATCGAAGGCGAGCGGGCTGCGCTGGAACTTCGTCGGATCATCGGGAGCACCGCCAGCTTCCTTCGCATTCTCCTTCGAGTCGGGCTTGTCGCCCGCTGGCTTGCCTTCCATTTTCTTTCCGCCGCCCCGCGTGTCCAGCACGGTGCCGACGAAGACCGTCGGCGACGAAATGGGGAACCGCGACAGCACAGACTGCTCCACGCCGCGGTAATAGCCCGCATCGATGCTCTCGATGTGGTCGTAGCCGAGCCCCTGGAGATAGGTGTCCCGAAACCATGTCAGTGCTTCCTTCGATTCGATCTCCTCGAGGCAGAGGATGTCCGCATCGAGCCGCCGTATGACCGCCGCAAGTGACTTCGCGCGGTCATCGTTCACCGCGAGTTTCAGGTCCTCCCACTCGCCCGAGAGCTTGGGGTCATCCACGTGATCGAAGAGGTTCTGCAGGTTGTAGCAGGCGAGCCGCACGGCACCCTGTGCCTTCGGTGGCGCCTGCTGCAGTCCGTAATGCATGCCCGCTTCCCGCTGCCTCTTCGGTGGACGCGCACCCTTGTCCTCCGTTCCTGCGCCCTGTGCTGCAGGCGAGCTTCCCTGGGTGGGCGGCTGCGCGGGCTGCGACTGCGCAAGGGACGAGCAAACGATGAACGCCGCAAGGGCAACGACCGACCAGTTCGACGGGAGCATGAGTGGCAGCGTACCGCGCGGACCTACCATTCTCGACCAGTGGCGTTCCTCTCCAGTCGAAAGCAGTACGGCGCCTATCGCGAGGAAGCAACGAAGCGTCTTGCGCAGAGCAGGACACAGCGGACGATCGTCACTCGACACGGAAGCGAAGTCAGTGCGCGCCGCAACCGTTCGCTCGGCGAGCTGCTTCGCTCCTTTGCAGGAACGCTCGGCCGCGATCGCCGAAAGGTCCTCATTGCGCTCGCATGCGCCACGGTTGGCAGCATCCTGGAACTCCTGCCGCCGGCAGCCACCAAGATCGCCATCGACAATGTCTTTGGCGGCGCACCCCTCCCCGAGGCGCTTCGTCGTTGGCTGCCCGTGGGTGATGCGGTCCTTGCCGATCCGCACTCGCTGCTTGCGATGCTCGCGGTCACGATCGTGGTCCTGTCGGTGATCGCCGTCCTCCTCAGCATCACGGGCAGGCTGCTCGCGACGCGCTCGGTCAAGTCCGTGCAAACCCGCATGCGGCGCCGCGTGCTCGGTCATGCGATGAAGCTGCCGCTCTCGCGGATTCACCACATCCGCGCAGGCGGCATGGTGACGGCGCTCCGCGAAGATGCGGCGGGGGTCGGCGATCTCGTGTTCAGCATGCTGTACAACCCGTGGCGTGCGGTCATCCAACTGATCGGCAGCCTGGCCGTGCTTGGCGCGACAGACTGGCGGCTGCTCCTCGGAGCGCTGATCGTGTTGCCGGTGGTGGTCCTGTCGCACCGCACCTGGATCGGGCGCATCCGACCGATCTACCGCGACATCAAGCAAACCCGCGAGTCCATCGACGCGCACGCTGCGGAAGTCTTCAGCGGCATGCGTGTCGTGCGGGGATTCGATCGGACACGCTCCGAAGCGACGCGCGCAGCCCGATCCTCCCACCTCATGTCGCGCCAGGAGATGTATGTCTGGTGGTGGTCGCGCGGCATCGACTTGGCGTGGGCTCTCTTCATTCCCTGCGCGAGCGCGGCACTGCTGTGGTACGGCGGAACGCAAGTGCTGCGCGGCACGCTCACCGCGGGCGATCTCGTGCTGTTCCTGACCTATGTGATGATGCTGCTGCTGCCCATCCAGATGCTCGCATCGAGTGCAACGGCGTTCCAGACCAATCTGGCCGGGCTCGATCGCCTGCTCGACCTGCTCGCAGAGCAGCCCGACATGCCCGATCGTGCAGGGGCGATCCGACTGGCGAAGCCCGCGATCGTTGGTCATGTGGAACTTCGCGCCGTCTCCTATCGATATCCGCAGACCGATCGACCGGTCCTGGATCGCATCTCACTCGTGGCTCCGCCCGGCAAGACGGTGGCGCTTGTCGGTCCCTCGGGCAGCGGGAAAACGACGCTTTGCAATCTCGTGGCGCGCTTCTTCGATCCGACCGAGGGCTCCGTGCTCATCGACGGCGCGGATCTGCGGGACATCCAACTGCGCTCCTGGCATCGTGTCCTCGGCATCGTCGAGCAGGATGTCTTCCTGTTTGATGGCACCGTCGAGGACAACATCCGCTACGGCACGCGCGAGGCGAGCGCAGCAGCGCTACGCGATGCGATCGAACGGGCGAACGCCGCCGACTTCATCGATGCGATGCCACAGGGTCTGCACACCCGCATCGGCGAGCGTGGCGTGCGCCTCTCCGGTGGTCAGCGGCAGCGACTGGCGATTGCGAGAGCGCTTCTTGCCGATCCCAAGATCCTGATTCTCGACGAGGCAACCAGCAGTCTCGATTCGGAATCGGAGCGGCTCATCCAGTCCGCGCTCGCGCAACTGTTGCGTGACCGCACCACCTTCGTGATTGCGCATCGCCTGAGCACGATCCAGCACGCCGATCAGATCATCGTGCTCGAAGGGGGATCCATCACCGCATCCGGAACGCACCACCACCTCATGGAACACAGCGACCGCTATCGACAGATGGTCCTGTTGCAGACCGCGCCGCCCGCCGCTCCGAAGGCGATCGGCACGCCCGCGGCTACCCCGCAGCGGGGGCAGCCGCACCCCCCGAAGTCCGTCCCTTCCAGCTCCGCCGCCCCGTGACGTGAAGCCAAGCGCTGTGCCACTGGATGAGCGTGAGCAGTGCGATCCCGATCGGATGCAACAAGACTGCCCGCCAGGACTGTCGAAAGCGCAGCATGAACGCAATCCGCAGCGCGATGCTGATGGTCATCGCAGACGCCGCCAGCCACTCCGCTGCACTCCACGGTTTCGCCGAGAGGAGTGCCCACGCGATCCAGGCGACGGGAAGGATCTGCCCGAGCGCGTGAACGCCCGTGATGAAGATCAGCAAGCCGAACGATCCGAGCCCTTCGAATGCGTTCTTGGCGAAGCCACGCCAGACGGCTCCCGCTCCGTGGTACATCCGGCAGGACACGACGGGCGTTCCATCGAAGAGATCGCTGCGCAGTCCTGCGCGGCGCACCGCGCGCGGCAACTTGATCCCATCGTGCATCGATGCGCGGAATGTCTCATGTCCGCCCGCTGCACGCCATGCGACGCGATCCACGAAGAGAAACTGACCGCACCCTGCGCTCGCCGCAGGGCGAAGCGTGGAACGCATCTGTCCGAAGGGCAAGTAGCAGAGCAGCACGAAGTGGATGAGGGGGATGATCGCATCCTCCATCCACGACCCCGTCTCCTGGCGCGGCACGGTCGAGACGAGCGCGCTGCCGCCACCGCGCGCAGCGAGCCACGCGCTTCGAAGCGCACTCGGTGCGAGCCGCACATCGGCATCGGTGAAGAGCAACCAATCACCCGTCGCAGCCGATCCCATCCGCTGACAGCCCCACTGCTTCCCATTCCAACCATCGGGCAACGACTGGCGTTCCACCACTCGCACACGCGAGTCCTCCTCACACAGCCGCGCAAGGATTGCCGGCGTCTCATCCGTCGACGCATCATCGTGCACGATCACTTCCACAACCACCCCCGTACTCGCGAGCGCCGAGCGAACGCACCCTTCGATGTTGGCGGCCTCATTGCGTGCGGGAATGCAGACCGTCACCGAGGGATGCTCTCCCCCTCGATCGCCACCCGCATCCACGACCCGGTACCGACGAAGGTTGATCGCACCAAGCAGCGCAGGCAGCGCACTGCACGCGAACGCCACCGACATCAGTGTGGTCTGCCAGCTCATGACGCGCCGCCCGCTCCGCGATGAGCGCGCCCCGATTCATCGATGGCGGTTCCTCGACCCGTCAGGCGGAGCCATGCGTCGTAGAAGGGGTGGACCTGCGCAGCGCCGCCGCCCAGAATCGCGTCGAAGCGCGTCGGATCGCGCGAGATCGACTCGGCTGCCAGCGCGTCGGCGTTCGCCTGCATCGCCTCCGTCAATGTGCGCTGCCATGCGGCAGTGGAAGGCACGCGTGGCGATGGCACGTCCGTGAAGCGCAGCAGGACTTCGGGCTTCGCATCGAGCCAGAAGGGATACTCCAGCGACAACGACACGGCGCGCACATTCGGCAGTCGCGCCGCGGTGGCCGCAGCGCCCGGGCGCAATCGCAGCGGTTCGCGCACATCCGTGAATCGGCCCTGTGGCGTCAGCATGACGATGCTGCGCGGCTCGCGCGTCACGATTTGCCCGACATAGTCCACCATCGCCGGCAGGCTTGCAGGATCATCCGGATCGAGACCGAAGACTCCCATGCTGCGGAACATGGCGAATCGCTCGAGCTGCACGCGGTCCATCGCCGCCACCACGCGGCGGTCCGCGCACCACTCTCCCTGCAGGAACGCCAGCAGGATCGGATCCCACCACGATGCGTGGTTCAACAGCAGCAGCAGCGGACCCCGATGAGAACGCCACGCATCCGCACTCGGCACGCCGCTGCGCGATGTTCGCACGGCGAAGAACCTCTTGCGCAGCAGGCGACGCACATACCACTGGAAGCCTCGCAGAACGCGCGGGCTCCAGCAATCGGCCAAGATCAGCTCGTGACCATCGCGGGACGCCATGACTCGTTGCCCGCCTGGACAGATCCGTGCAGCGGGATCGACAGATCCTCGCACACGCTGCGCGCTGCGGTGACCCCGCTCATCAGCACCATCGGAACGCCAGGACCTGGATTCGCGCTGCCGCCCGCGATGTACAGGTTTCGCAGCACGCGGCTTCGATTCCGCGGCTTGAACCCTCCCCGCAGGCGTCCGTGCGACGCGAGCCCGTAAATCGCTCCGCCCTCCGCGTTGTACATGCGCTCAATGGACTGCGGCGTGAGATGACGCTCCACGGCGATCTGCTCCTCCAAATCGGGCATGCCGAAGCGCTTGAGTTTCTCGATGATCACGGGCCGGTACTGCTCCGCGATGCCGCCCACACCCTCCCACCGCTGCCCCGCTCGCAAGAACGGCGTGTGGATGAGCGCATACAGCGATTCGCAGCCAGCCGGCGCTTGGGCCGCATCGGTGCGACTCGGCACGCACAGGTAAATCGTGGGATCACGCGCGGGAATGCCCTTGGCGTAGATGTCATCAAACTCCTGCGCGGAGTTCCCGCTGAACAGGAAGTCGTGATGGCGCAGGTGGTCATACTGCCGCTTGAGCCCGAGATACAGCACGAAGCCGCTGCAGGCAGGCCGATACGCCGCTGCGATCGCCGACTGCGCGCGCCGCGCAGCAACGCTGCCCAGCAAGTCGCGGTAGGTGCGCTGCACATCGCAGTTGGACACGACGACATCTGCGCGCAGCACCTCTCCCGACTCCAGTTCGACTCCGCACGCGCGTCCGCTTTCCTCCAAGATCCGCCGCACAACCACGCCCGTTCGCACGCGCGCTCCCTGCTCGCCGAGGATGCGCTCGAGCGCGCGGGCGACCGAGCGCGTTCCGCCCATCGAGTACCAGCAGCCGTGATCCAGTTGCGCTGCCGCGATCAGCGAGAGGATCGCAGGGGCAAGGAACGGGCTCGAACCGACATACTGCAGGAAGTGTTCGCACACCTGTGCGAGATGCGGCTCACGCACATGCTTGTGCACCGTGCCCGCAACGGTCGCATGCATCCGCATGCCGAGCACATCACGGAGCAACCCAGGGTCCTTCGCCGGCGGCTTTCGCATGAGATCCGAGACGCCTTCGAGGTCCTTGAAGAAGAAGACGCGCTCACTCAGGCTGAACATGCGACGGCTGTACGCGAGGAAATCACGCCACCCCTGTCCGACGCCGCGCCCCGGGAACTGCCGGTCCATCGCAGCGGCCATCTCATCGACGCCGTCGCGCAGATCGATGATCGTGCCATCCTCGAAGAAACAGCGCCACTGCGGATCGAGCCGCACGAGGTCGATGTAATCCTCGACACGGCGACCCGATCGGGTGATGATTCCGCGCACGACCTGCGGCAGCGTGAGAATCGTCGGCCCCATGTCGAACTGGTAGCCCGACTCCGAGAGCACATTCATCTTGCCGCCGAGATGCTGGTTGCGTTCCACGACCGTGACCGCAACGCCATGGGTCGACAGTTCCACCGCGGACGACAGCCCGGCGAGTCCTCCTCCGACCACGATGGCGGATGGTTGTGACGACGATGACGCGCGGTGAATCATGGAAGCGAGGCGTTCCGTCGGAACGAACGATCAGCGAAGCATAGCCCTCAGCAGCCGCCGAGTGAGTCCCTGCGGTTCCCCCGCCGGAATGCGCCGAGAAACGCTTGTCTGCGACACGGTCACCGTCCGCGTCATGGCGATCAGTCCGTCTTCACCGCGCGAAGCGCCCCATCCGCTGAGTCCTCTGCCACGGATCGACGTTGCTGGATGAACAGTCGGCAGGACCGCATCGTGGAAGGTCACGAACCCTGCGCCGAGCGATGCAACGAAGGCGCGATCGTGAGCCAGCGCGCGTGCCTGCGCAGGAGGCGCGAAGAACGACACTGCCAGATGCTGCGGGAACGAGCGGTGCAGCGCGACAAGCGCATCGAGACCATGGGCAGCGAGCACCGCAGCGGCGGGACCGAAGTGATCGCCGCGCGAAAGTCTGCACTGCGGCGAACAACCGCTCACGATCGCGGGACGCACCCGACGCCCTTCGGGCGCCTCGACCACGCCGCTCAATGAGTGACCTCCCGAAGCGACCGCTTCGCGAACGCACGCATCCACTTGGCGCGCGGCCACCTCCGAAATCAGCGCTCGGGGCGCGGCGCCCGCGACCAGCGGCGCCAAAGCCGCGAGGAACGGCCGCTGCACCGCCGCATCCACGAGGATGCGGCGCGGCGCCATGCAGGTCTGACCAGCGTTCATCGACAGCGCCTGCCAGATCGTGCGCGCGGCCAACGCGAGATCGGCACCTTGCAGCACGATGGCGCTGTCACAGCCCGAGAGTTCGAGCGTGGTCGGCGTCAGCGAAGACGCACAACCGACCGCGATCTGCCGCCCCACCTCCGTGGATCCAGTGAAGACGACATGATCGAAGGACTCGCGCACAAGCAGATCCGCTCCCGCTTCCCGAGTCGCAGGCGTGCGCCGCAGAACATCCGCAGGCAACCCATCTGCGGCAAGCCGAAGCAGCAATCCCTGTGAACGCGGCGAGTGCTCCGATGGCTTCACGGTCACCCGATTGCCGGCAACGATTGCCTGCACCAACTGGATGCCGAGAAGCTGGACTGGATAGTTCCATGTGGCGATCAGCGCGACCGAGCCAAGCGGCACGCGATGCGTCCAGTGCCGCTGTCCCACCAGCCACCACGGCTTGCCGCGAACGGGTCGACTCGCCAGGATGCGCGGGGCGTTGGCGGCGGTCCACCTCGCACACGCCAGCAGGGGCAGGACATCCGCAGCAAATGCCTCCCAGGAACTCTTCCCGCAGTCCGCACACACGGCGGCGGCCAGTTCGTCCGCATGCACCTCCACCGCGGCGGAAAACCCGGCGAGCCAGCCGAGTCGATCGTCCAGGTCCCAGACGCTCGCCGCCATCCTCCCCTCCGCGCCCCCGGCTCGCTCGAGTGCGTACGGCTGCGATTGGAGAACGCGCGCCGCATGCGCCGAACCTTGACTTTCAAGAACGCCTTCCGCCATGATGCCTACCGTTCATGATAGAACCCGCGCCGCTCCGAAGCGTCGGAATCGAGTCGCATTCATGATCCACACCTCCCCCGTTGCAGGAATCCCCGGCAGATCGATCGGCATCATCGGGGCAGGTCCGGGCGGACTTGCCGCGGCCATGCAACTCGCGGCCGCGGGATTCGACGTGACGGTGTACGAAGCGCAATCCGTCGTGGGCGGACGATCGAGGCGACTGACCGCAGGACCCTACTCCTTCGACTGTGGTCCCACATTCTTCCTGATGCCCTACGTGCTCGAGGAGATCTTCGCTGCCTGCGGGTTTCGGCTCAGCGACTTCGCCACGCTTCGCCGGCTCGACCCGATGTACCGCCTCATCATCGGCAGTCGCGACGGCGAATCGACGGTGCTCGACACGACGCAGGATGTCGCACAGATGGCACAGCGCCTCGCAAGGATCGACCCGCGCGACGGCGCGGCGTTCCACCGCTTCATGGATGAGAATCGGCGGAAGCTCGCGCGCCTGACACCGGTCCTGAAGCAGCGCGTTCAATCGCTGCTCGACCTCATGACGCCCGAGGGGATCGCAGCTGCGCCGTATGTGCGCCCGTGGGAGTCGGTCCATCAATGCCTGAGCAGGAGTTTCCATGACCGCCGTACTCGGCTCGCCCTCTGCTTCCAAGCGAAGTACCTCGGCATGAGCCCCTATGAGTGCCCCAGCCTCTTCAGCATCCTGCCTTTCATCGAGTACGAGTACGGCATCTGGCATCCCGAAGGCGGTTGCAACCGACTGATGAGTGCGATGGCGGACGCGTGCAGGAAGATGGGAGTGCGGATCGAGACGGGCACTGCCGTGAACGCCATCGCGTTCGACGGTCGATCCGTCGTCGGTGTGCAGATCGGAGGTTCGCTGCGCCGTCACGACCGAGTGGTCGTGAACGCCGACGGCACCTGGGCGATAAAGAACCTGATTCCGCAGGAACTGCGCGGGCGCGACACGGACGCAGCCATCGATGCGCGTCGCTATTCGTGTTCAACATTCATGATGTACCTCGGTGTGCGCGGGATGATCGACCTGCCTCACCACACCATCTACATGTCGGGGCGGTACGAGGCAACCTTCCGCGACATCTCGCAGCTCGGACGGCTCAGCGAAGATCCTTCGACCTACGTCCACAATCCCTCCGCGCTTGACCCGACGCTCGCGCCCGCGGGCAACAGTGCGCTCTATGTGCTCCTGCCCGTGACCAACAACGATCCGCGACAGTGCAGCATCGACTGGGAACGTGAACGCCCGCGCCTGCGCGAGGATGCGCTGCGGCAACTCGAGGGTCCCTTTGGAATCCGCGACATCCGAAGTCGCATCGAACAGGAAATCCTCGTCTCCCCTCTCGATTGGCAGCGCGAGCGGATCAATCATGGCGCGACCTTCAACCTTGCGCACAATTTCGGGCAGATGCTCCACAAGCGCATCCCGCACACCCATCCGAAGTTGGCGGGGCTGCATTTCGTGGGCGGTGCCACGCACCCCGGATCTGGGCTGCCCGTGATCTTCCTCTCATCCACGATCGCATCGCGGCACATCTGCGAACTCGATGGGCGTGTCCATCCATTCGATGCGCCCGTTCCCGGGGCACTCCACGCGTCGTCGTTGCTCGGTGCAGGCACGAACGCTCCGTCTCGCGGCGGCGTTCCACCACTCGCCGCTGCCCGCTGACCTATCCTCGGCGGCGTGACGCTGACTTACGGACAATATCTGCGCGTTCCCGAACTGCTCTCGCTGCAGCAACCGCTCTCCGGCGGACGCGAGCACGACGAGACGCTCTTCATCATCATCCATCAGGTCTACGAACTCTGGTTCAAGCAGCAGATCCACGAAGTCCTGCATCTTCAGCAGGCCCTCGAGCGGAACGACGATCCCGCGACGCATGCCACGCTGCGTCGCATGCTGACCATCCTCAAGACGATGGTCGGCCAGATCGATGTGCTCGAGACCATGAGCCCCATCGGATTCGATTCGTTCCGTTCCCTGCTTGCCAACGCCAGCGGCTTTCAATCCGTGCAGTTCCGCGAGTTCGAGTTCATTCTCGGAAACCGGAATCCAGCGGCGATTGCCCGCTATCCCGAGGGCGGTCCCGAACGCGCGGCGCTCACCAGACGACTCGAAGGTCGCACACTCTGGCAGTCCTTCCTCATGCGACTGCGCGCCGATGGCCATGCCGTTCCACAGGCACTGATCGATGCGAAGCTGACGGCGATCCCAGAGCCGAATGAAGCGCTGCAGGATGTGCTGCTCGATGTCTACCACCACCACCGCGATGACCGCGTGATCTGCGAACTCATGGTGGACTTCGATGAGGGAATGCAGGAGTGGCGCTATCGCCATGTCAAGATGGTCGAACGAACCATCGGCACGAAGGTGGGCACGGGCGGTTCAAGCGGCGTTGCATACCTGCGCTCCACGCTCTTCCGCCCGCTCTTCCCCGATCTGTGGTCCATCCGCGACCGCATCTGAACGCGCCGCGTTCACAGCCCAGCCCCGCCGGATCCTGCACGCACCCGGATCCGTCCCGACTGCATGTCCCACAGCATCGATGCCGCCTTGAGCGGCTCGCCCTGTCCCTTGGGCAACACCTGCACAAGGCGACCCGCGCGGCCGCGCAGCTCCGCGACCTGCGTGACGACGTTGTAATCGAACTCCTCGCACTCGATGTCGTAGTCTGACGTGCGGATGAAGCAGCGCCCGATACCGCGGATGCGCTGCACTTCGATGCTTCCGCCAAGCGAGAACGGTTCGGCAGGTGCGACGGCATGTTCGCTCCGTAGCACGGTCGCTTCCAGTCGATCACAGGTCATCGTCAACGCCTGATCCGGCCGGTCGCCCGCGCGCACGAGTTCGACGGACGCCTGCATCGTCATCAGATATCGCTGATCGACGACACGCTTGAGATCCATCGAACCACCCCAGCGGAAGCGGCTCGTGCCCTCCACGCCGCCACCGGCAATGCCCTTGTCGCGCTGCTGCCTCGCCTGTGCGGCGGCATCGCCCGCAAGCTCCGCGGGCACATGCACCAGCACGGTGCCCGCGCCCGGCACCGAAAGTTCGCTGCTGCGCGCGTCGTACTCCACTCGCTGTGAACGCAACTGGAAGAGCCGCGGCGCACCCGCGCGGGCGGCGTTCGCCCACACCTGATTCTCCAAGCGCGCATCACCCACCGTGACCAGCCTGCGGACACGCATGTCCGCGCTGGCGGCAGTCTCGCCTTCGCCGCCTCGAACACCGCTCGCGACCGGCTCGAACTCCAGCAGCACCGACTGACCGTCCAGCGCGTCGAACTCCTCCGCTCGCGGCTCCGCTCGCACACGCACATCACCCGCAAGTTCGAGCAGCGCGCCGTCGGCGGCGCGGTCGCGGTAGGACATGCCACCACTCCACTTCGCATCGAGTTCGGGGCGCTGCGTGGGCACCGTCGGCGGATCCACCTTCCCCTGCGCCTGCTCGGGAAAAATCGGCTGCTTCCAGTTCCGCGCGCGGCCACCACCCGGCGCCTTCACATCTCGCTCGCGCTCCGCGACCTGCACCTGCGGCATGCCATCAAGCAGCATGCCCGCACGCACCACGCTCAGCCCAGGCCCCTGCAGGACCGCCGTGGCAGCCGTCGGCTGCGCCGAGAGCGACTGCGCGAAGATCCGGGCACCATCCTTCAACCGCACTTGAACGCCTCCCACGGCATCGACCTGAGATGCCTCCACCGCGCCGAGCGCGGGATCCGCCGCAGCCGCCGCCTGCGCCGCTGCGGGCATGTCGGTGAACGCGACATCAAGCGAATCGCACCAGAGCGTCTGCAGCACGTCGGTCGCCTCCACGCCTCCCGCGGCCTTCAAGTGCCGCGGCGCACTCTGCCCGCCCGCAGTCCGGCGCACATCGATATCCACGGAACGCGCACGCAGCGCCAGTCCCGCCTGATTCGCAAGTTCCACTCGCTGTCCATCGACCTCCACGATCATCGCATCGGACGCGGGCGGTCGAGGTGCGTCCGCAGCGAGCGGCCGCATCTCGAGTCGACCCTTGTAGCGCACGATCAGCAGGTCATCCACGCGTGTGCGCGGCATTGTCGCGGCGAGGGCCCACTGCGCCAGTTGACCACGCCAGCCGATCGGCTTCGCACGCACGGCATGGAGCGCATCGACGCGCTGCACGGCGCGAGGCGCACGACTGCCACGCGCATCCACCATGCCGCCGCTGACGAGATCGTTCTCGAGGGCAAACACCGCGACGAGCAGATCGCCGCGCGTCCAGGCGCGATCACTCGGCGACTGCCGCAGGATCTCGACGGTGTCGTGAAGCTCCAATCGGTAGAACGACGGAGACTCGGCAGCACCCTGCGCGGACGGAGATGTCCACGGAGACCCGAGCGAGCGAGCATGCAGGCGCCCAAAGCGCGCGCGGCGAAGGAGCGGTGCAGCCGCGCGCTGCAGGCGAGGCGCATCGCCACGCCAGCTCGGCGCGGCTTCACCGCCCATGGCCTGCGATGCGGGGAGCCGCTGTCGGTCGATCACGATCGGCCCGAGGGGGCGTTCCACCACGAGACGCTCGATGGTGCGCCGATCACCGCTGAGGAGCAGATCAAGCCCCTCACCATCGAAGGTCAGCACATCGGTCGTGAGACGAAATGCCGTGGGACAGCGGATCGTCCCGAGCGTCTGATCGAAGTCCAGCTCCTCCGATTCCAGGATCAGCGACGGCTGGTCCTTCCCGAGGTCCACCTGCTTTCCCGCCGCTGGTCGGTACATGCGAATGACGACATCGCCGCGAAACACGCCAGACTCCAGCGCGCGGTTGGGCACGCGAACCCGCCCCGCATCCGCGCGCAGCGTCGCCACGCGACCATCGTCGAAAAAGAAGACCGTCTGCGGTCCATCCATCGACAGGAACGCGCCCGGCTCCGGGTCCAACTTGCGCGCGCTGTACTGCTGCGCGAGGCGGCCATCGGGCGCCGCGACCTGCACCCACGCTCCCTGCTCGAGCTGAACGCTGCTGCTCTGCGTGGCCCGTTCACGCGCAGCTTCACGCTCCTCCGCGGTGAGCGGAGACGGCGCCACGAGATCTTCCACGGGCACGCCGCGGGACTGACGCGACGGCGCCAGATTTCGGTCCATGAACCACGCACCCACGGCGAGCGTTGCCGCGAGCGCAACCGCCACTGCGATGATCATGCTTCGCCGAGTCCGCTCTTCCATGAGGGACCTCGAGTGTAGACGCGGCGCGGATCGCGCTCGCGCCTCTCAGGGCTCCGGCGGCGCGAGCAGCACCACGACCGCAATGTCGTACCACGCATGCGTTCCCACGGCGATGCCGAAGCCGCGCACCACATAGAGCACACCGAACGCACTGCCTGCGGCAAGGAAGAAGACCACGCGACGAAGGTCGAGCGCGCCGCTCGGCAATCGCAGCGGGTGGTACAGCGTGAAGAGCACCGCGGCGACGAGGACCGAAATCCCGAGCGCCCACGCCTCTCGCCACCGCAGCAAGTCCACGAACAGCGTGTGCAGCAGCGCGATCAGCACCATGCGGAACAGAAGTTCTTCGTACACACCAGCGCCCACGCTCATCGCCACTTTGCCGAAGGTGCCGAGTCCGTCCATCTCCCCCATGGCCGCGGGGGGAAAGATGCGCGTGATGATCTGCGCCGCGACCAGCAGCGGCAGCGAAAAGAGCACGCACTCGATGATCATGCCTCCCACCGTGGGCAGGTGAACGGTCCACACGCGGCGCGACAGCACCTGCCAGACGACCAACACCACGATCACGCCAACCCCGGGCAGTGCCAGCGCAGGCAGACTGAAGCGCCCGGCATCGATGCCGAGACTGTCGAACAGTCGAAGCAGTCCTTCATGCGCTGAGTTCGTGAGGGTCCCGCCCTGCGTCCGCAGTGCGAAAATCAGCCCGATCTCGTAAAGGACGATCAGCGGCGCAACAAGCGTCAGGATCTCCAGGGGCTGTTTGGAACGCTCGAAGTATCCGTTCGACGCCAGGGAGGAATGCGCGCCACCCTTCCCCCCGTTCGCTGGGGCGGAACCTCGTCGCGCAGCCTTGCGCTGGGCCATGGCGCCTTCGGTCGACGTTGAACTCGATCAGCTCTTGGCAGCGGTCATCGCGTTCAGTCGCCGCGCGAGACGGCTCTTGCGACGCGCCGCAGTATTGCGGTGCATGGTCGGCGTGAGCGCAAAGCGATCGAGCATGCCCGACAGCGCGCGCAGGGACTTCTCCGCTGCTGCCTTGTCGCCATCGTGGACTGCCTTCAGGAAGACCTTCGTCTCATCCTTGACCTTCGTGCGGCGCCAACGGTTGCGTGCGCTGCGCTCGACGCCTTGACGGACTCGCTTCTTCGCTGATTCGGTATTGGGCACTGGAATGATCCTCGTCTGCCGCCTGCATCGACCTGCACGCGCAGGTCGATCAGCGGGACCGCGGAGTATCGCAGATCGCGTCCGCTTGTGCAAGTGCAACCGAATCCTCCACTTGACGCAACCCCGCTCGCGGAGCGACACTACGCGGTTCCATGGCGATGCCCTCAAAAACGGCCGGGCCCCTCATCGGCCTGGTGGTGTTTGTGATCCTCTTTGTTTTGGCTGCGGCGAGTTCCGTCTACCTGCTCACCGAGTGGAACAAGTCCGCTGCGACGGAGGCGAAGGCGAAGCGCGATCTCGCGGCGGTCGTTCCGCCCGGCTATCTGGATCAGGACGCGGGCATGCAAGCGCAGCAGGCTGCGCAGGGTGAAGGCAAGAGCTTGGTGGAGTTCCTCGTTTCACGAAACGCCAACCTGATGTCCGCGGTGACGGGCGAGACATCGGGCGATGCCATGACGCTCCGTGGCGCACTCAATCTCAAGCCGGATGAGACGGTGAAGCAGAAACTGCAGTCACTGGAGCGGGCACGAGTGGATGCAGTCAACAAGGCGACGGAACTCGAGCGGGCAGTCGAACAGGCGTCGGCCGAGGTCTCTCAGATTCAGGCGCAAGCGGACGAAGCGAAACGGGTGACCGAAGAGCAGGTTCGTGAATTGCAGGCAACCATCGCACCGTACGCCGAAGCAACCGAACGCACACTCGCCTCGCTCGAAGAACTGAAGGCAGAACTGGCCACCGCGCGAGAGAGTGCCAAGACCGAATACGCGACCGAGATCGAGGAAGAACGCGCGAAGCAAGCGAGCCTTGTGGCCGCCAATCAAGCCTTGACGGCACGCGTGCAGGAACTGCAGAAGCAGGTCGACCAATTCCGCATCAAGCCTGCGGATCCTGCGCTGTTGGTGGACGGGCGTGTCATCGACCTCTCGCAAACGGCGAAGGATCAGGTCTTCATCTCGCTTGGCAACAAGGATCGAGTCCGCGCTGGGATGACCTTCGAGGTCTATCCCGATCCGTCGGCAATCCTGTACGACCCCAAGACCGATCGGCAGTCCCCGGGGATCGCGAGCATCGAGATCATCAAGGTGGGCGATACGACGAGTACGGCCCGCGTGACCCGAAAGGCCCCGCGCGCCACGGTGGCGAAGGGCAATGTGCTTGCGAATGCCGTCTACAGCCCCAACTATCAGTACAAGTTCCTCGTCCACGGGAAGTTCGATGTGGACAGTGATGGCAAGGTCACGGATTCCGAAAGCGACTACATCCGCGCCAAGATCCGCGAGTGGGGCGGCGTGGTGGTGGACGGATCGGACATCACGCCCGACATCGACTTCATCGTGCTCGGCAGCGTCCCCGTGCGCCCGCAGATTCGCTCGATCGGTGCCGATGACGCTGCCTATGCGGCGCAACTCGAAGCAAGCCGTGCCTACGACTCCTACCAGGCTCTCGTTGCCGCGGCGAGCGCGGCGCAGGTCCCCGTGCTGAACTGGAATCGTTTTCAGATCCTGACGGGTTCCGCGGAGCGCTGATCAGCGCGTGCGACCGCAGAGCTTCATCGATCACGCGGCGGCGTTCGCACAGTACGCGGCGCTTCGAGGGCTGTTCGGGGCGTTCCACATGTTCCCGCCTGCGCAGAACATGCGCACCGCTGCGCAGTTCGGGAGCCTCTACGGGCGGCTGGTGAATCGGCACCGGGAACGCGCTCGAGGGCACATTCGCCGCAGTTTCCCTGAACTCGACGAGCCCGCCGTGGCGAAGCTCGCCGATGATTCGCTGCGCAGTCTCTTCCAGATGTTCCTCGTCGAGGCGACGGCAGTCCCCCGCCTCCTCACGCCGACCTCCTGGCCGCAGCATGTGCGCACAGGCAACATCGAAGCATCGCTGCGGCTGCTCGTGGGCAATGATCCCGTCATCTTCGTGACGGGGCACTGCGGGAACTGGGAACTGCTCGGCTTCACGCTGGCACTGCTCGGCTTCCGCCTGCATGCACTCGCGCGACCGCTCGACAATCCATGGCTCGACCGCTGGGTGCGCGGCGTTCGCGAGGCGCGCGGACTGACGGTGCTGACCAAGTGGGGTGCGACGACCGAAGTACAGCGGATCATCGAGTCCGGCGGACGGGTCGGGTTCATCGCCGATCAGAATGCGGGCGAGGACGGCATGTTCGTGCCGTTCTTCGGCCGACTCGCATCGAGTTACAAGTCGATCGGACTGCTTGCCATGCGGTATGAGGTGCCGATCGTCGTCGGTGCTGCGCAGCGCATCGGAGGGCGCTTCGATTACGAACTCGATGGGGTGGATGTGATCCGCCCGAGCGATTGGCGCGATCAGCCCGATCCGCTCTTCTACATCACCGCCCGCTTCAATCGTGCGATGGAAATGGCGGTACGCCGAGCGCCGGACCAATATCTCTGGATGCACCGCCGCTGGAAGAGTCGCCCCGCGCATGAGCGCGCCGGCAAGCCGATGCCCGAGCGGCTCCGCGAGAAACTCCGCAGCCTGCCCTGGATGGTCGGCGCGGACCTCGAACGGCTCGAGCAGCGCATCGAACCGCTCGTGTGCATCTGAACCCGCACCTCCCGCCCCGCCGTATTCTTCCTCCCTCTCATGCGCTCACTTGTCGTTCTTGCCAACGGATCCAGTCCAGCGCCCCATCTCGGATCGCGCAAGTCACTGGAAGAGCGGCTCTCCCATCTCAACACAGGACCTGACCGCAACGGCGGCGATGTGCTGTTCGGTCCCGGTGTCGAACTGCAGTTGCCACCGCAGCAGGATCCTGTGACGCAGATGATCCTCACGGTGAGCGATGAGGACATCGGCTGGCTCGTCGTCGAGCGCATGGGCAAGACCCTTCACTGGAAGTTCGTAGACCTCAATACGGGCGACGAACTCACCTTCGGCGCTCACTGAACGCACACCATGATTGCCCTCTGGGCCACCCTCTGGGCCACCCTCTGGGCCACGATCGTTGCCCTGGCCTGTGCAGCGCCAGGCTGGGCGCAGCAGTCGCAGCGGGAATCCGCGCTTTCCTGGCCGCGGATCCGCCAGACGACCGACGCCATCGTCAGCATCAGCCAACCGCATGTCGATGACTTCACGGGCGCTGCCGTGCGCGGCAAGATGGCGATCGAAGTGAGCGCCCTCCGTGGTGTGCCCGACTTTCGCGGCACGGCGAACTTTACGGGTGACGCGGTTCTTGACAGAGCTGCGCGCACCATTCGCATCGGCCCCATCACGGTGCCTGCCACGCGGGTCGAAACCGCGCCCGAGCATGCGGAAGCTGCGAACAGGGCCCTCTCGAGCGCGCTCGCGGGCGTCACCATCACCGTCGCGTTCGACGACCTCATCGCGGTCATGCGCACCGAGTCATTCCCAGATCAAACACCACTTCCCGATTGCAGCGGCACGCGCTCGGTCCTGATGCTCCAGGTGAACGATCCCCCGCCGCCCGACGGCACCATCGCCGTTCGCTGGCTTGGCGAGCCCACATTCGAGCGCGTGATCGAAGGACGACTCGAGGGCGCGGTCAACAGCTCGTCGCTCCTCTTGCGTGAACCGAACGGACGACACCTTCTCCTGCACGCGGGTCGGTGGCTCGAAGCTCGCTCGATCACCGCGCCGCTGTGGACATGGATTGGATCGGATGAAGTACCCGAAGTCCTGCGAGACATCAGCGAGACTTCCCGCTTTGGCAGTGCGCTTGCCGCGGTACCAGGCACGCTGCACAGTCGCATCGCCGAACTCGCTCGGCAGATCGCATCACCCATTCCTGCGCCGAGCGACCCGCCCTGCATCGGCACGGACTGGTGGTGGAACCCATGGAGTCTTCGCTGGGTCGCCGCATGCACCGCTTCAGCGCCGACACTCCCCGCGGATGTGCCCGTGGATCACACGATCACACCGCCGATGCCAGATGTTTCAGATGCGTTCCAACCTGATTCGGTGCGGGACAATCTTTTCGTCGGTCTCGACGGTCGCGTCTATCGGCGCCGAGGAGAGTCCTTCGAACAGTCCGTGCCTGCAGGCGGATGGCGGCCCTTCACGACCGAGCGATCGGTGCTTCGCATTCTCCGCGCGGAGTCGACTGCGCGAGATGCTGCGCAGGCTGTGCGGCGTACCTGGAAGAACTGGCGCATGCACGACGCGGAGCTGACTCCGAATACGCGCTGCGACCGCGATGCGTCGATCGGCAGCCGTCCACTGCGAACGAACCAGTTCCTTGCCGCAGCCAGGGCGCCCGCGCGCGGCGGCGAGGATGAGTCGATGAACGAGCGGACTTCGCCGCCCAATGCCGAGCCGCCTGCTCCGCAGAATCCCTGATGCACAACCCGTGCAGTGGCTCGGCGGGGGCAGGCACTTCCAAGCCTGCGCGCAGCGAGACATCAAGTCAGAGCGGACTCTTCTGCGGCTCGCCCGCTGGCCGCGGATAGCGACGCGGCGTCTTCCCGACCTTTTCGATCACCACGATGGTTCCCGTTGGCGTGCGGATGCAATCGGTCACTGCACCGCGGAGCGTGCCGAGGGCGCGGGCGCTTTCGTTCACCTCGGCTGCCGCCTTTTCCCCCTTGATCGTGACCATGTGACCATGGTCGCGCACGAGCGGCAGGCAGAGTTCGAGCAGGATCGGCAGGCGAGCCACGGCGCGCGATGTCACCACATCGATGCTCTCGCGCAGCGGCCCGCGGGCCAGCGACTCGGCGCGTTCACTCCGTACCTCCACCGATCGCAGCGAAAGCGCATCCGCAGTCTCTCGCAGGAACGCCGCCTTCTTCCCCGTCGACTCGATCAGCAGATGCGTCGCCTGCGGCCACACGATCGCCAACACCAGTCCGGGCACTCCCCCGCCGCTCCCGACATCCGCCACGCGCCGCGCATCCGCTTGCTGCAGAATGGGAAGAAGCGTCAGCGCGTCGAAGACATGCCGCATCCAGGCGGCATCCACATCGCGAACAGCGGTGAGGTTCATGCGCGTGTTGGCATCGAGCAGCAGCCCAAGGAACCGAGCGAGTCGATCCATCTCGTCGCCCGAGATTTCGATCCCGTAATCGGACAGCGCACGCATGCACGCCTCGCGTCCACCACCGGGCGCCGCCGCGGCGTCGTTCACCATCAGCCTCCCACCCGCGCGGCGCTGCCGCCCATCATGCCGCCAGCAACGCGCGCATCACGAGCCGCCACGGAGAACAACAATCCAGCCGCCACCCAACAGGCCACAAGACTCGTTCCCCCTGAGGAGACGAACGGCAATGTCAGCCCCGTGATCGGCAGCAGTCCGATGGTCATGCCGATGTTCACGAACGACTGGAACCCGACCATCGATCCGATGCCCGTGGCCACGAGGCGTCCGAAGGGACTTCGAGTCATCACCGCGATCGCAAGGGCCGAACCCACGAGCGCAACTTCGAGCGCAATCAGCAGCAATCCACCGAGCAACCCCCAGCGACATGCAGCGACCGCGAAGATCATGTCGTTGTGCTCTTCCGGCAGCGCGTTGTAGCGGATCAGATCGCGCGCGTCGTCCTTACCGTTGCCCGCGAGGCCGCCGGCACCCACGAGCGTTCGCGCGCGGTCCGCCTGAAAGCCGATGGAACGCGTATAGCGATCATCGCCCGTCAACTGCGCGACGAGCGCATCGATGCGCGCGCGCTGGTGCGGCTTCAACACGGGATAGGTGGCGGGCGCAAGCAGCGCAGCGCTCGCGATGACCGCCAACAGGTGCTTCCGCCGTGCCCCTTGCATCAGCAGCATGGCAAGCAGCGTCGGAAAGAACAGCAGTGCGGTCCCCAGATCGGGTTGCAGCAGGATCAGCACCACGGGAACGGCCGTCAGCACGATCGGCAGCAGCAATCCCGCATGCGTTCGCAGGTCTGCGGCCCGCCGCAGCCACCACGCGGATGCAAGAATCCAGGCAACCTTCGCAAACTCCGCCGGCTGGAAGTCGATCGGACCCAGATCGATCCAGCAGCGACTGCCGTTGCGCGGTCGCACGAGCGATTGCGGCACGCCAGGCAACACGAGCAAGATCAGCAGGAGCAGCATCACGATGAACACATGCGGACTCCACCGTTCCACCACGGCTGGCGCGGGAATCACGATCAGCGCAGCGGCGAGCACACCCACGAACGCGTACGCCGCCTGCCGTGCGGCCATGCCCGGCTCCGTCGTGGCGATCGCGGCAATGCCGATCACCGTGAGCAGTGCGGCGCAGGCCATCGGCACCCAACCGATCGTGCGCCAGGAGATGCCGAGCATCCGCGACACCACGGGACGATTCGGCGCGGACTTGACCGCGCGCGCCGGCGCGCGAACGAACGCGCTCATCGACTCGCCTCCGACCGAGGAGCGCTCGACGCACGAGCCGAACCGCGAGAGCCCTCGTCCACCAGTGCTCGGATGACAGCGGCCATGACGGGCCCAGCCGTGCGCCCGCCTCCACCACCATGCTCGACGATCACCGCAACGGCGTAGCGCGGCAAACCATCCACCGTGCTGCCCACCAAGCCTGCACACCATGCATGATCCGCGTCCGTGACGATCTTCTCGATCACGCCATCGCCGTCGCGGTCCAGTCGCAGCGGCGGCGCCTCCGCCGTTCCCGTCTTGATCCACCAGCGCGCACCCGGCGCTTCGATGATCGGTTCCCGCACGCCGCCACCGTGATCCATGTGGTTGCCGGTTCCATAGGACTCGCTCGTCACTTGCTCGAGCCCGCGCAGCACCCGCGCGACCGCCGTGGACGAGAAGGGTTGCACGGAGGCGACTCGGCCACCTCCCTTGTGCCATGTCGGCTCCACCCACGATCCGCCGCGCGCCACCATCGCATAGGCCGCCGCAACTTCGAGCGGCGTCACAGCCATCGCACCTTGACCGATGCCGAGCGAGACAGTGGCGAACCGATCTCCGCGCCCTTCGAGCAGTCGTGCCGCGTCCACCGATGGCAGATCACCGCCGAGCCGCCCAAAGCCGAAGCGCCTGTACCACTCGCACAGCCGCTCCGCGCCGAGGCGATCCGCGAGCGTGTAGAAGTAGATGTTGCAGGAACGCGCCATCGCCTGCTCGATGCCAAGCGGGCCACCGATCGATTTGGTGTGCGTGGCGAACTTGTAACGCTCGCGGAAGATCCAACAGCGAGCCGCATCGGAGCGCTCCTTGAAGTAGTGACCATTGCACTCGATCGTCTCATCCTCGGCGGCGACTCCTTCCGCCACCGCGGCGAGATACACCAGCGGCTTCACCAGCGAACCGGGCGGATACTTCGCCTCGAACGCCCGGTGAATGCCTGCAGTCTCCATGGCCATGGGCGGTCGCCCCCCCCGCTCGGCATCCCCCGAACGAGGTGTCGTCGCGGCAGCCAGGATCTCACCCGTGGCGATCTCGATCACGACAGCTGCGGCGGGCAGGGCATCGCCGATGACGAGCGCATCGCTGCTCGTGTGCCACGGCTGGACGAGCGTGAGTCCCGTGCGCGGATCGAGCGCCGCCTGCACGCGCAACTGCAGCGCCGCATCGATGGACGACTGCACATGCGCACCGGGCACGGGCTCGAGGCGTTCTTCCTGATCCGTGGAGAGCCGGCGGATCACGCGCCCGCGCAGCCCACGCAACCGATCCTCGAAGCGTCGCTCCAAACCTCGGGAACCAACCGCCTCGGCACCCGCGCGGTACCCGCCGAGATCGACCTCGATGGAACCATCGTCCGTCACGCGCTCGAAGGGTCGCCGCTCGATGTCCTCCCTCCATGCCTCGGTGCGAACGGACCCGACGATCGCGTCGAGCGCGCCATCGAGCCGCATCACGAGCGGCACCGAAGTGCGGATGGCTCGCGGCAGATGATCGCGCGCGACTTCCACTTCCGCGGTGTCCCACGGCGTGCGTCGTCGCGCAGCATCCAGGACCTCGATGGCCCCTGGAGAGTCGTCACCGACCTTGCGCAGTTCGAAGGCGGTCGTCCCTGGAATGTCGCGGGCCACCACATGCATCTCGCGCATTTCGCGGATCGGCTCGGGCGCCACATCGAGCGACTGCCCGCGTTGCTTGCGCAGTTCGATCGTGCGGGCATGCACCGCAGCACGCTGCCGGTCGATGCGCGCGGCGATCCCGGAGAGGCGTTCACGCAGCTCCGACTCCGCCATGCCGGTCCTCGCTGCAAGCAGTTTCATCAGCGAACGCTCGCGCCGTTGCCACTCCGGCAACCGTGCGTTCACCTCTTCGGCACGCCGCGCAGCATCCATCTTGCGCCAGGATCCGCCTGACTCGCGCTTCACTTGCTCTTGCGCGCGGTCGGTCGCCCATGTCCCGCTTGCCAGCGGATAACTGACGGCAAGGTCATAGCTCGCGACATCCTCCGCGAGAACGCGCCCCGTCCTGTCCAGGATGCTGCCGCGCCACGTCGGCAGCAGCGCCTCGGTGTCGAGCCGTTCCTCCGCGGCGCGTGCAAGCCGGTTGCCCTGCCAGAGCGTGAGGTGACCGAGTCGGAGCATCAGCACCGCCGCAGCGAACACCACCAATGCAGCCAAGGTGATGATCCTCTTGCGCAGGTCGCTGTGGATGCTCGCATAGCCCATGCAATCCTCCGTGACGGCGGGCGCGCAAGCGATCCATGCCGCGCGTGATGAGATGCTACCACTGCACGCACGCGAACGCACCAAGGTTCGGTGCAATGGGAAGAAATCTCCCTACCATTCCCCTCCCCATGGAATGCGGCATCGTCGGACTTCCCAATGTCGGCAAGAGCACGCTCTTCAACGCGCTCACATCCGCCGGTGCGGCTGCGGCCAACTACCCCTTCTGCACCATCGCGCCGAATGTCGGAATCGTGAGCGTGCCGGATGCGAGGCTGCAGACGATCGCCGGCTTCATCAAGTCCGAACGAATCCTGCCGGCCAGCGTTCGGATCGTGGACATTGCGGGACTCGTTCGGGGCGCGAGCGAAGGCGAGGGGCTGGGGAACAAGTTCCTCAGCCACATCCGGGAGGTGGATGCGATCCTCCATGTCGTGCGTTGCTTCGAGGATGCCGATGTGATGCATGTCGATGGCGGCCCCGACCCGATCCGCGACATCGAAACGATCGACACGGAACTGGCGCTCGCGGATTTGCAGGGCGTGGAGTCCAATCTGGACAAGCAGCAGCGCGTTGCGCGCAGCGGCGACAAGGAGGCGATCGCGAAGGTGGCCTGCTTGGAGAAGGCCTTTGCGCTGCTGCGCGAGGGCACCGCACTGCGGAGCGCGACATGGACTCCCGAAGAGCGCATGCTCGCGCGCGGGCTCGGACTCATCACGGCAAAGCCCGTGCTGTACATCGCGAATGTGGATGAAGGCGATCTCGACGGCAAGGGGCCGATGGTGCAGCGCGTCCGCGCTCGTGCGCAGAAGGAAGAGGGCGGCGTGGTCGTCGTCTGCGCGAAGATCGAGAGCGAACTGTCGGAGTTGCCCGAGTCCGACCGCGCCGAAATGCTCTCGAGCCTCGGCATGCGTGAACCAGCACTCGCATCCGTCGCGCGCGCCGCGTACGACCTGCTCGGGTTGCAGAGCTACTTCACCGCCGGGCCGAAGGAGATCCGCGCCTGGACGATCCGCAAGGGCGACACGGCGCCGCAGGCTGCAGGAGTGATCCACACGGACTTCGAAAAGGGCTTCATTCGCGCGGAGTGCTTCCGCGTGAAGGACCTCGAGGAGCATGGCAGCGAAAAGGCCATCCGCGAGGCTGGAAAACTGCGAAGTGAAGGGCGCGGCTATGTGATGCAGGACGGCGATGTCGTCCACTTCCTCTTCAATGTGTGAAGGCTGCTGCCGAGCGCCCTCAAAAAGAAACGGACAATGCCACGGCGCGTTCGAGTTGGGCCGCGTAGGTCTCGACAGGCATCTCGACCGCGCCGAGCGACCGGGTGTGCGCGTTCGCGTACTGGCAGTCGAGCAGGATGAATCCCTTGGCGCGAAGGCGTTCCACCAGATGCACGAGGCACACCTTGCTTGCATCGGTTCCGCCGTCGCGCGGCCGGGTGAACATGCTTTCACCGAAGAACGCCCCGCCGATCGCGACACCGTACAGACCGCCCACGAGCTTTCCATCCCGCCATGCTTCGACGGAGTGTGCATGACCCGCTTCGTGCAGCAGCGCATACGCCTTCTGCAGGAGCGGCGTGATCCAAGTGCGGTTCGTGTCGCTTCGGTCGAAGGCGCACCGATCGATCACATCGCTGAAGTGGGTGTCCACCGAGATTCGGAAGCGACCACTCTTCACCCGCCGCCGCAGCGAGTCACTGATGCGAAGCGCCCCCGCCTCCAACGGCATCACCGCGCGCGGATCACAGGTGTAAAACCCAAGCGAACCATCTTCCGGATCGCCCATCGGAAATGCGCCGTGGCGATAACCATCGAGAATGATGGGCAGGAGTTCCTCGGCTGTGACGCGTTTCATGCAGACTTTGCGGGCCGTGCGCGCACGGCATCGCCATCGCTTGCCACGATGGAACATGCTCCAACGGCTTGCAATGGCGGCGCGAATCGGTAGGATTTCGATCCCTCTTTGATGGGCCGTCGGTGACGGATGATGCGGGAGCTGCCTCCTGCAACAGCGGCGCCGCACGGGGTGTCTTGGCGCGGCCAAGGGACACTCCAGCCTTGAGGAAGCCGCGGACAGGGTCCCCTCGACGGGCGCCCGACCCCGCGTCGCGCGTGTCCGTCGCCGGTTGATCCGGCGCGGTGCCCCCCGTGAACGCACGGCGGCGCCGACCCACCCTGCGTTCCCGCTGCCTTCGGGCGGCGCGTAGAAAAGACAGCTCGGCAGTCCACCACCGTTTGATCGACACCGACATCTTCTCGTCGACCACCAACCAGTGGCACGGGTAAGATGTGGAGCACGGTCTGGGATTCACAGCCCGACTGGCCCATGGTGTAACGGTAGCACAGGAGATTTTGGTTCTCTTTGTCCTTGTTCAAATCAAGGTGGGCCAATTTGACTGCTCGCGCGCTGCACGGATGCGCGCGCCTCGGATCGCCGAACAGTCTGCCGCGTCGCGCAAGACGCGCACCCAACAGTCGTGTCACACGCTTCCGCCCATCGTCCTGATGCGCCCACCGCCGTGATTCTCGCGGCTGGCAAGGGAACGCGCATGAACAGTGACCTGCCGAAGGTCATGCATCCTGCCTTTGGAAAGCCGCTCGTGGAGTGGGTCGTGGATGCCGTTGTCGATGCGGGTGCGAGGCGCGTGATACTGGTGGTGGGTCATCAGCAGGAAGTGGTTCGCAAGCACTTCGCTGCGCGCCGTGAAGTCGAGTTCGTCACGCAGTCTCCGCAACTCGGCACGGGCCATGCGGTCGATCAGGCGCGCCCACTGCTGCAGGGCGTGGATCGCTCCACACCGCTGCTTGTGTTGTGCGGAGATGGGCCGCTGCTGACGACCGCAACGGTCCAGCGTCTGCTCGATGCGCATCACGGTGCACACGCGTCGGCGACGCTCGCCACAAGCGTCATCCCCGATGCGTCGGGCTACGGCCGAATCCGCCGAAACAGCCGCGGTGATTTTGAAGCGATCGTGGAACAGAAGGATTGCAGCCCCGAACAGCTGAAGATCCGCGAAGTGAATCCCTCGTACTACTGCTTCGCAGCGGGCGATCTCTTCGACTGCCTCGCGCGCGTCGACAATCGGAACGCGGCGGGCGAGTACTACATCACCGATGTGTTCACGCTGCTCAAGGCGGCCGGCAAGGTGGTGCATGTGGTGGATGCCGTTCCTGCGGATGAAGTGCTGTCGGTGAACACGCCCGCTCAGTTGCAGGAGGTCAGCGATATCCTGAAGCAGCGGCGCACGGCTGGCTCGGCGCAAGGCGCGCACCGTCCTGAGGAGGCAACGCCATGAGCGCAACGGACCGCGAGCAACTGAAGATCTTCGCCGGCACCACGGGACGCACACTGGCGCAGGCAATGTGCGATCACCTTGAACTGCCGATCGGGCAGGCGCAGCTGAACACATTCCCTGACGGCGAGCTTCTCGTCAAACTCGAGGAGGATGTGCGCGGACGCGACTGCTATGTGGTGCAGAGCTGCAGCGATCCAGTCAACCAGAACATCATGGAGTTGCTGGTGTTCATCGACTGCCTGCGCCGCGCGAGCGCGCGTCGCATCACGGCGGTGATCCCCGACCTCGGCTACGCGCGGCAGGATCGCAAGGACGAGGGTCGAGTGCCGATCACCGCGAAGCTCGTGGCGAACCTGATCGTCACCGCGGGTGCGCAGCGCGTGCTGTGCATGGACCTGCACGCCGCGCAGATCCAAGGCTTCTTCGACATTCCCGTCGACCACCTCACTGCGGCGCCCGTCATCAGCGATCACTTCCGCCGCATCCGCGGCGAGCTCGGCGAACTCACGATCGTTTCGCCCGATGTGGGCAATGTGAAGGTCGCCAACATGTACGCGAACCTGCTCGGTGCGGACCTCGCCATCATCGACAAGCGACGCCACAGCGGGTCGAAAGTGTCCGTCAAGAATCTCATCGGCTCCGTGGAGGGCACCACGGTGCTGATGTTCGATGACATGATCTCCACGGCGGGAACCGTCTGCGAGGCGGCGGCCGTCGTGCGCGACCACGGCGCCAAGGAAGTGCATGTTGCGTGCACGCACGGATTGTTCGTCGGCATGGCGGTGGAACGCCTGCTCGAGAGCAGCATCCGAAGCATCATCACCACGGATACCGTTCCCGTTGGCATTCGACACAAGGCGCTCGAGTCGAAACTCGTGGTGCTGTCCGTCGCCACGCTGCTCGGCGAAGCGGTGCACCGCATCCACCATGACCAGTCCATCTCGGCGCTCTTCACGCACGGTGCGGGGACCAAGCGCTGATTCACGAACCAACCACACTTGAACCCCCCAAAGGAGATTTCCCATGAGCCATGAAGTTCCCGTTCTCGACGCACAGCCCCGTGATCGCATGGGCACCAAGTACGCCAAGCGCCTGCGCGCTTCAGGCCGTTTGCCCGCCGTGATCTACGGACACGGATCGCAGCCCACGCATGTGAGCATCGAGGAGAAGCCCGTCCTCTCCGCGCTCAAGCGCGGATTGCATGTGTTCTCCCTGAAGGTCGGCGCCACCAGCGAGACATGCCTGGTGAAGGACCTGCAGTTCGGCTGGCTCGGCGACAATGTCGTCCATGTCGATTTCACGCGCGTGAATCTCGATGAAGAGGTGACCGTCAGCGTGTCCCTGCACTTCGTCGGCACACCCGAGGCGGCGCGCCGCGTGGGCGCCGTGCTCACGCACGACATCACGGAACTGCAGGTGCGCTGCAAGGTGCGCGACATCCCCGAGTCGATCCGTGTCGATCTCACGCCCATGGAGGGCGAGCTCATGACCGTTTCGCAGCTCAAGTTGGCTGCGGGGCTCGTTGCCATCAGCAATCCGCACGCAGCGCTCGCCCGCATCCAGACGGTGCTCGAAGAAGCGGTCGGCGAAGCTGCTGCCACCACGGCTGCGGCCGAGCCTGAAGTGCTCACGGCAAAGAAGGAAGACGCCCCAGCCGCTGGCGACAAGGACAAGAAGGCGGACAAGAAGTGATCTTCGGTGCGGGGCGCGGCGCGTGCCGCGCCCCCTGCACCGTCGTCGCACTCGGAGAACAATGAAACTCATCGTCGGACTCGGCAATCCAGGCAGCCAGTACAACGGAACGCGACACAACGTCGGGTTTGAGGTGGTGGACCGCCTTGCGCGTCGATGGGCGGATCGCCCCGCCGAGGGCGCCCGCAATCGCTTCGGCGGATTGGTCGTGGAAGCGACGGTGGGTGGCGAGCGCACGCTGCTGCTGAAACCACTGACCTTCATGAATCGGAGCGGTCGCTCCGTCGCGGAGGCGATCGGCTTCTACAAGATCGACTCCACCCGCGACCTGCTCGTGGTGGCCGACGACCTCGATCTTGCATGCGGCATCATCCGTCTGCGCGCGGAGGGCGGATCCGGCGGTCACAACGGACTGCAGGACATTCTCGGTGCCCTCGGTCGACCAGATTGGGCGCGCTGCCGCGTGGGCATCGGGCGTTCGTCGACAATGCCCTCCGCCGATTATGTCCTCGGCCGTTTCACCCCGGAGCAGCAGCCTGTGGCGGAGGAGTCTTTCGACCAGGCTGCATCCGCGTGCGAGGTGTGGTGTCGCGACGGCATGGCGGCCAGCATGAATCTCTTCAACAAGCGAGCCTCCGCCGCGTCGGAGACCCTCGACCAAGCCTGAACAATTCCAGATCCAAACATCGTTTCCGATCCAACATCATCCAGAGACCAACACTTTTTCTGAAGGAGTATCCATGTCTGCCACCACCACATCGTCCGCCGCCCGTCAGTACGAGGGGCTCTTCCTCTTTCCGCAAGCAGTCACTGCCGATCTCGAGGCGGCCGCAGAGCATGTGCGCGAGTCGATCACTCGCCACGGCGGTGAAGTCGTCAGCCTCGTGAAGTGGGATGAACGCAAGCTTGCCTTCGATATCCGCGGCAACAAGCGCGGCGTCTACTTCCTTGCATACTTCAACGCCCCGCCGTCGATCGTGGCATTGATCGAGCGCGACTGCAACCTGTCGGAACGGATGCTCCGTGCGCTCATCGTGCGCGCAGATCACCTCACGCCCGAGCAGATGAAGGATGCCGAAGGGCAGGCGAAGCTTGCGCTCGAGGCGAAGCTGCGGCGACAGGCACCCGAGGGTGCCGAAGGCGAGGGCGAGGCAGCCCCTGCCCCGATGATCGACTGACTTCGCGGCTCGTCCCTCTCTCCAGAGGGGACAAGGACTCGCCCGCGCCCGCCTTGGGCGGTGTGGGGAGCGTGCGGCTGTGGCATGGGGAGCGATCCGCTGCAGGAAATTCTTCCCTGTTTCTTGGTGTAGGGCGGGAAGGAGCTAGGATCGGGCGCAGGAGGACAGAACGATGGCGAGTTACAACAAAGTGTTTCTGATGGGCAACCTGACGCGTGATGTGGAACTTCGGAGCATCACCGGCGGACAACAAGTCGCGGAGATCGGACTGGCGGTCAACCGCCGCTACCGCACCAAGGAAGGCGAGGACCGAGAAGAAACAACCTTCGTCGACTGCGAAGCGTGGGGGCGCACGGCCGAAGTGATGAAGCAGTACCTCTCCAAAGGGCGTCCAGTGTTCGTGGAAGGTCGGCTCAAGCTCGATCAGTGGACGGACAAGGATGGCTCCAAGCGCTCCAAGATGCGAGTCGTCATCGAGAACTTCCAGTTCATCGGTGGTCCAGCCGGTGAAGGCGGATCGCGTGCAGGTGGTGCCGCCAAGACGACATCGGCTGCCCACGACAGCCATACGCCGACAGGCGACGAGGAAATCCCGTTCTGACACGGACGGGCGGAAGTCCTTCGAAACAGGACTGCAACCTTTCGTCGGCTGCGTGCGAGTCATCGCATGGGTCGACGAGGCATCAGTGAGTGCGGAGGGGAGTACCCTCTCCGCATGACAACTCCCGGTCATTCGTCGAGCGGCCACGGTCACCCGGTTCTTGGTCTCGAGAGCCGCTGCATCCATGGGGGGCAGGCTCCGGACCCAACAACGGGAGCCGTGATGCCACCGATCTACACCTCGTCGACTTTCATCCAAGAGTCGCCGGGCGTGCACAAGGGATACGAGTACTCCCGCAGTCACAATGCCACACGCTTTGCATTCGAGCGTTGCATCGCAGACCTCGAGTCGAGCGGGCTGACGGAGGCTCAGGACCGCACCTGCGGCGGCTTCGCCTTCGCGAGCGGACTTGCTGCGATCGGCACCTGCCTTGAACTGCTCGATGCAGGCGCCACCGTGCTTTGCATGGACGATGTCTACGGCGGCACCAACCGTCTGCTGCAGCGCGTTCGCAAGCGATCACAGGGACTGCAGGTGACTTTCGCCGATCTCGGCAGTGCGGAGAGCCTCGAACGCGCGGTTGCAGCAACGCGTCCCGCCATGATCTGGGCGGAAACGCCATCCAATCCGACCCTCAAGATCGTGGATGTCCAGACGCTGGCGCGCCTCGGGCAATCGTGTGGCGCCATCACGGTCGTCGACAACACCTTCGCATCACCGATGCTGCAGCGCCCGCTCGAGCATGGGATAGACATCGTCATGCACTCGGCCACCAAGTACCTCGGTGGACACAGCGATGTCGTCGGCGGGTGCCTCGTGACCTCTCGCCCGCCGTTGGCGGAACGACTTCGCTTCATGCAGAACGCCATCGGCAGCGTGCTCGGTCCCTTCGATGCGTATCTCGCGCTCCGCGGCGTCAAGACGCTTGCCGTCCGCATGCATCGGCACTGCACCTCCGCCATGCAGATCGCACGCCATCTCGAAAGGCACCCCGCTGTCGAGCGGGTCGTGTATCCAGGCCTCCCATCACATCCGCATCACGCGCTTGCTGCGCGCCAGATGCGGCTGGCCGGGGAACCCGCATTCGGCGGCATGGTCACGATCCATCTGCGCGGCGGCATCGCGGAGAGTCGGCGCTTTCTCGAGCGCGTCCGCATCTTCGCGCTCGCCGAGAGTCTCGGGGGCGTCGAGAGCCTGATCGAACACCCTGCCATCATGACGCACGCGAGCGTTCCGGCGGACGAGCGCGCAAAGCTTGGCATCAGCGACTCGCTCGTCCGACTGTCCGTGGGCATCGAAGAGGTACATGACCTGATCGGCGACTTGGATCAGGCGCTGCGGTGACTCCCCGCGTCCCCGCAGCGGCATCACGGTTGCGGCGCCGACTGCACCGGCGGCGACGACCAACCTTGCACCGCGCTCCACTTGCTTTTCTGCGGATCCGCGCCGAACACCTCCGACGCGCTGCCGAGCGGCGCATCCGAGATGGGCGCGTCACCCCCGAGCAAGATCGCGTCAGACCAACGACGCCGATCTGGTGCGAGCAGCGCAAGTTCCATGCCGAGCAGCGCCTGTTCCACGGGCAGGTCGAGCATGGGCGGCGTCGCGTTCACATGCTGCGCGATCAACTGCTCCACGGCCGCAGGTCCACCTGGCACGCTGAGCATGACGCGGTCGAAGAGTGAACGCACCGCATCATCCTTCAGGCGCTCCATGGCCTTGCGTCCGAGTCCACGGCGCAGATTCGTGATGACATCCACGACCCCCTGCCGCGCAGAAAGACTGGCTGCGGACGGGTCAGGCAGCGCGGCATCCAGGGCAGCGATCCGCGTCACACTCCAGCGCTGCGCAGCAGCGCGCCACTCTGCCGCCGCGATGGCACCCGCCGGCGTCTTGGGCTGCAGGGCCGCAAGCCCGAGCGCGCTCGATGCGGCATGTGCGGATGGATCGAGCGTCGCGGCGAGTGCGTAGAGTTGCGCGGCAAGCCGCACGGAGTCCGATGAACCACCACCCGCATCGGCGACCTCCTCCGCGAGCAGGAAGTACGCCGCAGGTCGCTGCGGATCGAGTTCACCCAGTCGCGATGCCCATCGATCTTGCACCGCAGGGTCCACTGGCCGATCCCATTCGTAGTCCTTGAGCAGCGGAGTCGGATCAGTCCTCGGACTGCGCAGCGGCGTCACGCCAAGTTGCAGCGCATCCAGTTCGAGCAGTGAACGCGCGTTGACCAGGGCTTGCCCGAGCGCACTGGCACTCGCGCGGCGATCGGACTGCGCATGAGCGACCAACCTTCGGATTTGATCCCGATCCGCGGGACGCCGCGCCTCCACGAGCGCCGCCTGTTCATGCAGCAGAGCCGTGCCCGCCTGCACGAGCGCCGCGAGAATCCCCTGCCTCTGCAATCGGACGGCTGTCTTCCCACTCACGGCTCGCGTCCCGAGCATGCGGAGCGAGTCGACGGGATCCGATCGCTCCGCGTTCGCCAGCCCCCGCATCCTCCCCAGACGAATCGTGACCTCACGGACTGCATCATCGATTTGCGGCACACGAGATCCACGCATCTCCAAGATGCGCCGCACAAGCGCCGCACGGGCGGCAGCGGCTCCGCCGGCACCCGCAGGATCCACTCCGCTGAGGACGCGGATCATCGGCTGCAGCGAAAGGTCCGTCGCACACTCCTTGTAGCGTTCGTCCACCGCCTCCAGCACATCGAGCGCATCAGAGCCACGGTCCACGAGGATCGCCTGCGCCAGTGTCCGACTTCCACGCGATGGTCCCCGCAGCGCCTCCTGCACCAGGACTCGCGCATCCAAAGGCCCCGCGGGCTCTGGACGAGTTCGGTAGTCACGCAGCAGCGACAGGCGAGCATCGTTCCCTCCCCGCTGCTGTTCCAGTGACTTCTTCAACTGTCCATCGTTCGGTCCGCTCTTTCTTGCGCGCGCCGTTGGCATCGCAGGAATCTGGATGACCGCATCGGTCGGCAGCGTGTCGAGCAACGACTGCGCACTGCTGTCCTGCCCCGCCTCCAACTGCACGGCAACCTGATGAACGGTCAGCATGCGCTCAAGGGCGATCAGTTGCCGAAGCGGCTCTGCGAATGGATCACGATCGCTCCGAAGCGCATCGATGTCGATGTCGAACACCGCTCGCGCGGTTCGCTGCCAGCGGTCACGAAGGAGGCGACCCGCCTCGTTCGTGCGTGGGACGGGAGGCTCCTCTTTTCCTCGAGGCATCGGCTCATCACGCATCCCGACCGCGGCCTCTTGCACCACAGCCTTCGTATCGGGCGCGGACGGATTCTTCGCGCCTTTCATCGGCGACCGCTGCGCTTCCATCTCCCGCTCATGCGCACGCTGCGCATCCTCCGCGGATGCCCGGAGTGCCGCCGCTGCATCGGTCGCACCCTGCTGCGCATCAAGCAGTTTGCCCCGCAGCACGATCACCTCGGCAATGAGCCCGACGATCGATCCAACCACCAGAAGCGGCAGCAGCCAACTCGCGCGGCGAATGCGCGGTGCATCCACCTCTCCGAGCGTGGCGGCCTGTCGACCGATCCGTTCCACTTGCGCTTCGACAGCGCGAGCGCTGGTCGACCGAAGGACGCCAAGGCTTGGTCGCTGTGCAATCAGACGCGCCACATGCAGGTGTGCGCGGCGACGATCACGGCGAAGCAGGATGGTGGCGGCAATCAGATCGTGCGCAGGCTGGTGCGTGGAATCCCCGTCCACGGGCGCGGACATTCGACGATCCGCGAGCGGCATGAACGCAGACTGCAACGGGGCGGACGATTCCACGGGCGAGGCGGCAGGACTGAGCAGCAGCCGACGCACCGCATCCTGCAGTTCCCGGCGGGCGTTCAACACCATGTCCGGTGGAACGCCAATCTCCTGATCGACTGCGCGCAGTCGCGCGCGAAGGGCCTCCGTTACCTCTGCGCCGCTCGCACCGACCCGCACGCCAATAAGCGTGTGTTCATCACACGAGAGGGGAAGTCGCAGCAGTCGCCGAGCTGCACTCATGGCGACTTCCCCGCGGTCACGCCGAGCTGCTGCGCAACCTGTGCCAAGCGCTGACCTGCCTTGCCAGGTCCCCAGTCGGGAATCAGGACGACATGCTGCCGAAGAATCGCGCGTGCCTCCTCTGGATTCTGGCGCGCGAGCAGTTCGCACAAGTCCGCCTTGCGTTCAAACCACTCGTCGGAGCGCGACGGAAGCGATCCGACCAATCGACCGAGTGCCTCGAAGGCGACATCGAACTGTCCGCACGCGATCGCGGCATCCGCAAGCATGGCGAAGCCCTGTGCATCATCGGGTCGCTGCTTCAGGATGGCCTTGGCGACATCGAGCGCCTCGCGCGCCAGTGCCGACGCATCCGCCCTCGGAGGCAGCGTGCTGCCGTCCGCGGCTGCCTCGCGCATCGCGCGCGCGCACTCGAGCAGCGAAGTGCCGAGTTGCACCTCTGCACGCTGGATTCGCACAGGGTCCTTCGATGCCACGGCAAGCGTCTGGAGTTGCCTCCGCGCAGCGACGATGCTTCCGCGCAACTCCACTGCCTCCAAGGACCGAGTCGATGGATCCAGCAGCAGCGCCTCTGCACCGCGAATCAAGGTCGTTTCGGCGATGCCCCGCCACGGCGAATCGCCCGCACGGCGAACCGCCTCGATTGCACGCTGCATCCGATCTTGGTCGCGGTCTGCCACGGCAAGCGAAAGCCTCCGCAGTGCCAGCTCTGCACGAATTGCACCGGGCTCCTTCCCTTCGGCGAACTTCCTGGCGACGCGCGCCAGAATCTCCCGAGCCTGCTCGCGCTCGAGGACCACAGGATCCAGTGCAGCCTCGAGCTGCTGCCGCAGGACGAGATCAACACTCTCGGGCGGCCAGCGATCGTCTGCGAGCGGTTCGATCGAAAGGAGGCGACGCGCCTCCTGCACCCGCCGTACGCCATCCGACCCACGGAAGCGCCGATAGAGCAGCAGCGCCGCGGTCTCTCGGACCTGCACAGGAACGCCCCCGCGCAGCGTGTCGTGCAGCAAGCGCTCCACGAGCGCATCGTCCCGCTCAGCGCCCTCCGACTCTCCAACGATCGCGGCGGCACTCGACGCATGATTTCCCAGTTCGAAGCGTGCAAGATATTCCTTCGCAAGCGCAACGCACCGCGTCGCACCATCAGCCGCCTTCTTGCATGCATCGCTGCATCCGCTCTGCACGGCCATCCACAGCGCCTCGTCCGCCTTGTTGCCGGATGATTGGCTTGCTGCAAGCCCAAAGGACTCGCACGCCTCGCATGGCTTCCCGGCTCCCAGCAGCGACCACGCGAGCAGTTCGCGCACCGCTGCACTCACTGTCTGCTCCGCACCACCCCCCTCGAGCGCCGCACGCAGTTCGCGCGCAGCCGCGTCGAGCGTTGTGCGCCGTTCCTGCTCGCTCGAGGCGGAACGCCCCTTGTCGTACAAGTCAATGCCTCGCGCGAGGCTCGCTTCGAAGTCGCCGCCGCGTGCGAGCGCCGGAATGCGACGCGTCAAGCGCCGAATGGACCCAAAGTCACCGCGAGCCGCGGCAATCTGGATCGCAGACCGCGCCAGTCCCATCGCCGCAGCATCCTCGCCACGACTCTCCTGCACTGCGCGGATTGCCGCTCCGGCCAGAGCGCTCGCTGCGAGAGAAGACTGCGACTTCGCGGCGAACTCGCGTGCCTGTTCCAAGGCGCTCGCATCGATCATCGCATGCAGTTGCCAATCCGTGTGGTCAGCAAGCCCAGGCCACACATCGGGCCTGTCCAGCAGCGCGAACCACCGAGCCGATGCATCCCAACCGCTCGTCAGCGACTTTGCGAGCGCCATCCCGAGCACGGACTGTGCGTAGTACTCCTCGGCCATGAGGTCGAGCGAACAATCCGCGGGCTGTGGATTCGCCTTGCCCGTCTCGAGCAAGTCCATCCAGGCTGCCACACTCTTCTCGGCGCGCTGCGGCCAGTCCGACGCGGGTGGCGCGGGCGATGCCGCCGTCGGGCGATCGATCCACACCAGCCAGTACCCGCACCACGCCTCCAAGAATCGTGCGGCGAGCTGCAGATCTCGACTCTCATCGATCTGCGCCATCAACCCGATGCGCTGCGCATCATCGGATCCGTTCATCCGCGTCCGCAGATCTTCCACCTCGCTCGTCAACTGCTCACCCATGCGCACGAAACCGATGCGCGCTTGTTCGAGCGAGGCGATGGTCTGTGCTCGTGACTCCGGATCACCCTGCCCTTGGCGAAGTCGCTCGATCCCACGGAGCGCCATGCGATAGTCCGCGCGTCCGATCGCCAACCTCAGGCGGAATTGTTGCGCCACCTTCTCACGCAGCAGAAATCGTTCCACCCGTCGGCGCAAGTCCGCGACCCTGTCTTCGTCGCTCGCGGCCGCGGCAAGCCGCACATACACCTCGGCGAGCCGCGCGGTGGCGGCTGGGCTCGCCGCGCCTGCCTTTCGCACCTGCTCATCGAGCACAACCGCGAGGACCTCATCCAGCCCAGCCTGCGCGAGCCAGTCTGCAAGTAGCGCACTCTCGTCGGCAGCCTGCGCCTCATCCTGCACGCGCGCGGTGGCCGTGTTCCAGAAGATGCAGCACGCGCACGCAGGAATCGCGAACCACGCAGGGATGCGTTGGCGCGCGGGCCACGGGACTCTCGAGCCGCGTTCACTTGCCTGCCGCGACATAGGACACCTTCTCGAAGCCCGCATCCTGCGCGGCTTGCATGGCCGCAGCGACTGCAGCCACATCGGGACCTCGGTGCACTCGAACCACCACGCCCGGTTCGTGGGGCAACTGCTTCAGGATCGCCGCGAGCTGCCCGGACTGACGCACTTGATTTGCTCCGATCCGAAAGACCGCTCCTTCGGCATCGGACTGCACTTCCACGATCTGCGGACTCAGCGCCGATGCGCCGCTGCCGGGGCGCATCGCAGCAACATCGGCGGTCAGGTGCGACTCCTGCTCCCCAGCCATGGTGGTGAAGATGAAATAGGAGAGCAGCAGGAACACCGCATCGATCATGCTGGTCATGCTCAGCGAGATCGGCCCATGCACCGCTTGCCGCGAGCGTGCACCGATCTTCATGGCGCCTCCTTGGGGCGCGTCGTGGCCACGCGTACGGCGCGGCACCCGCCACTTCGAAGACCTTCGACAACCTCGTTCAGGCGCGCAGCAGGCGCGCGACGATCGGCGCGCACGACAGGGACCGCCGTCGGATCGCGCGCGAGCGCATCTTTCGCCAGATCGATCAGGCCCGCTGGCTCCAGTGCGTCGCTCCCCACCACGATCACTCCCGCCGCATCCAGATTCACGACAAGCCCGATCGCCCCCTCCGACTCCTGCTCGGTGCCCTGCTGCTCGGGCAGCGTGACGGGCGTCGACGCCATGTCGGACATCTGTGCCGTCACGAGAAAGAAGATGAGCAACAGGAAGACGACATCAATCATGGGCGTCATGTCGAGCGACACCATGCCGTATCGCCTGCGGCCGATCTTCATCGAACCAGCTCTCCCTCACGCGGCGCCGCGGCAAGGTCGGTACCGACCCTTTCGAGCGAGGTCGCGAGTGGCTCGAGTGCCTTGCCGGCATCGGACGCGGCGCGATCAATGCGCCCCCGCAGCCAGGAGTGCGCCATCACGCAGGGAATCGCCACCACCAACCCCTGAAAGGTCGTGATGAGAGCGATGCTGATGTTGGCCGCGAGCGTCTCGTAGTAGGTACTCGAACGCGCGGCGGTTCCTGCCACCGTTTCGAACGCTCCGATCATTCCTTGCACCGTGCCGAGCAACCCAAGCAGCGGAGCGACACTCGCGATCAATGCCAGCGGATCGATGACGCGGAACAACCGAGCCGTCTCATCCTCTCCTGCATCCTCCATCGCCGCACGAGCCTCGAGTCCTCCCAGAGGACTGCGAAAGGAACGGGAGATTCCTGCTGCAGCGATGCGACCGAGGAATGTGTCACCCTCCTCGCCCTGACAGCGCTCCAATGCTGCCTGAAAGTCGCCTGCTTCGGCCTGCATGCGCAGATCGTCCATCTGCGTCGGCGGCACGAGCTTGCTCCTGCGGGTTCGCAGCACGGCTGGCAGCGCAAAGGCCACTGCCGCAATGCTGAGTGCGAGAATGAGATAGCCGATGACGCCGCCGCCCTCGATGTACTTGAAGAAAGTCACGGAGTGTCTCCTGTTTCAACCGGTCGCGAATCCTGCAATGGATCCTCCAGATTTGCGCCTGCCGCACGAAGCAAGCCGGCAGAAGCATCGTCGCGGATCCGCGCGAGTGCATCCGCCGACTGCGCGAGAGCCACGGCCGTCAGCGGTGGTATCGCATCGGCATGCGCAGCGGGGATGAGAAGCATCTTGCCCACGCCACGGCGGACTTCTTCCGGGTCGTTCTCGAGCACAAGGCTGCGTCCCTGCGCGTAGATCGCGAGAAGGCGAAGTGCACCCTCCTCCGACCGCTCCATTTGTGCGAGCTTCTGACGCGCGCGTTTGCGAGCCTCTGCGTTGTCGCTGAGCGCATCCGCCCAGGCATCGATCAGCTGACGGCCCTTGCGGAGCGGACCTTGCGGTGCAGCCGTCGTGGCAGCCACTGCCGCAGGTCGCGGCTTTCCAGCCTCTGCGGCAGCGATTCGACCCGCACTTTCGAGGATCCCTGCCGCGACGAAGTCCTGCGCCTTGCGCGCGAGCGCCGCGGCATCGTCCAGCGACGCGCCGGCCGCCGCCGCACGCTGTGCATCCAACCATGCGGGCGGAACCGTCAACATCAAGCCACTGCGCGCATCGAAGGCATCACCACCAGCGAGCCAGCCGTCGAGAGCGCCGACTTGGCTCCGCAGTGCTGCGGCCTCCAACGCCTGGGCCACACGCGCCGCATCGTCCGGCACCACCGCCGAAGTCCGTGCGAGGCCTTCCAGCACCATCCACCGGTGCACGCGCGCCTGCGCGGTCGCCTGCGCGTTCAGGAGTGCCGCTGCATCGGTGAACGCGCCACGCGCACCCACCAGATCGCCGCGCGCGAGCCGAGTACGAGCGCGCCACAGTTGCTCGCCCAGCGCCAGCCTTGCAGCTCGCTCCGGCGACGGGGCGCCGCCCTCCACTGCACGGATCTGATCCCAGCGCAGGGACTGCTCGATCACCGTGTTCCCATCGCTCGTGCGGATGCTCATTCCATCCGCGTCCTCACGGACGGCCTCCACTTCGCGGCGTCCCATCGAATCGCGCAGCTCAATCGTCACACGATCGCCCAACGCGCCCGCACCCGCGACCGCCAGAGCACCTGCCGATGCGATCACCCGCGACATCGGTCGGCGTGCGGCGTTCATGGCGAGGCTCCGTGCGTGGCAACGGTGAATGTTCCGCCCGTCTCCGATGCGATGCGCCGCAGAGGGGCGGTCGCCGCGGCCTGTCCGAATGCGATGCAGTGGATCACCGTGTTGGGGCCCCGACGATTGAGACGGAGAATCTCATCCGCCGCATCGGGCGGAATCTCACCATCACTCATGAAGAACACCACATCGGGGCGTTCGGGCCTCGTGAAGAGAAACTCGAACGCGGGAATGGGATTCGTACCGCCCCCTTGCGCGACCTTCTCGATCCACTCCCGATACTGTCTGACGGTATCGTCGCGGCACTTGAGGAACCCGCGCTCTCGGTCGAGCGTCGTGAAGTTGTCATCGAACAGCGTGATGCACGCGGAAGCGAAATCGGGGAGCGCCGAGATGCTGCGGACGATCTCCTCCTTCGCCCGTTGCATGCGGCCCTGCATGCCCATCGACCCCGACTTGTCGACGACGTAGCCGTAGCGCCTCCCGCGCCCGCTGACGCCGAAGAAAGTGGTCGCCGCGCCGCTGCCCTCGCCGAGTCCACCGCTTCCTCCCCCACCGCCCGACGAAAACAGACCCTCGGCTCCCGTGCTCACGGCATCCGCCTCGCCTCCGTCGTTGCCCGTGGGATCCGGCAATCCGAACCGCGTCGGGTCCGACGCATTGTTGTCCTCGCCTGCAGGACGAATCTCGGGCGACACTTCGCCACCTGCGACCGTTGCATCGGGTGCCGCTTCGAGTGGCTGCAGGTCGAGCAGCGTGTACTCCACCTCCGCCTCGGCGCGCGCCTGCGGGACACCGATGGGCACCTCGAACAGCGAGAGAAGCGCGAGCAGGAGCGCGTGAAGAGGAAGCGACACGGCAAGTCCGATCCAGATCCAGGACACCCTGCGGTGGGCCGTTTGTTCAACTGGTTCGATGGACATCGGGGGCATGCCGCTCGCGCGGCGGATCCTGCCCGCCGATTGTAGTCTTGTGCCCATGGCGTCCCACCTCGGCAGCGACGGCAAGGACTCGAGCAAGGACCGCATGCGCGTCCTCCTCAAGATCAGTGGCGAAAGCTTCGCTGGTGAAGGATCGTTCGGCATCCATCCGGGCGAACTGCACGCGATTGCGGCGGAGATCGCCTCGGCCGCACAGGACGGCATCGAGCTCGCCGTGGTGGTGGGAGGCGGCAACATCATCCGTGGCGCACGCCTCGCCGCCGATGGCACGTTCGACCAGTCGACTGCCGACTACATGGGCATGCTCGGGACAGTCATCAACGGGCTGGCGCTGAAGGAGGCGCTGAAGTCGCTCGGCGTGGAGAGCCGGGTCCTCAGCGCGATCCATGTGCCGAGCGTCGCGGAGCCGTTCATTCGAGCGCGTGCGCTCCGGCACTTCGAGAAAGGGCGCGTCATCATCCTCGTCGCCGGCACAGGCAACCCGTTCTTCACGACGGACACCTGCGCATCGCTTCGTGCCATCGAGCTGGGCGCACATGTGCTGCTGAAGGGCACAAAGGTGGACGGCATCTACTCGGCGGATCCGCGGCGTGATCCAACCGCCAAGCGCTTCGACCGACTCACCTACAACGAGGCGATTGAGCAAAAGCTCGGCGTCATGGACCTGACCGCCATGACGATGTGCATGGAACACAATCTGCCTGTTGTTGTCTTCGACTATCGCACCGCGGGCAACATCCGGCGCGTCATCGCAGGCGAACCGATCGGTACACGCGTGACCAGCAGCGGCTCCAAGGGGCAGTTGCAGGGTGCAGGAGGAGGACGCTGACACATGGACATGGACTCGGTCATCCTCGAAGCCGAAGATCGCATGGAGAAGAGCGTGGAGTACTTGCAGCGCGAGTACCGCGGAGTTCGCACGGGTCGTGCCAACACGGCGCTCTTGGAGTACATCAAGGTGGAGTACTACGGCAGTTCAGTCGATCTGCGCGAGATCGCAGCGATCAGCGTGCCGGAGCCGACCCAACTTCTCGTCAAGCCCTTCGATCCGGGCGCGAAGACCGAAATCATCAAGGCGATCGAGCGCAGTGGACTCGGTCTGAACCCGCAGTCTGAGGGATCGCAGATTCGCATCATGCTGCCGCCGCCTTCCGCAGAAAGGCGCAAGCAACTCGCTGCCCAGGTGCGCAAGATGGCCGAGGATTCGCGCGTCACGATCCGCAATGAGCGCCGCGATGCGAACAAGTCCGTCGATGCCCTGCTGACGGATCCCAAGGCGAAAGTCTCGGAAGACCAGGCGAAGCGTGCGAAGGAAGCGATCGATGACGCGACCAAGAAGGCAACCGCGCGCATCGACGAACTCACGACGAAGAAGGTCGCCGAAGTCGAGGAGATCTGAGTGAACCGCGGCGCTTCCTGCTCGACGACGACAGCATCGAGGTCGGGGATGGATGCATCCCACGCGGATGACCTCTCGTGAACTGCCCCTCCTGCAACACGCCCGACGCACGGGTCATCGACAGTCGACCGATCGAGAATGGCTCCGGGATCCGTCGACGCCGCGAATGTCTCGCCTGCAAGAAGCGATTCACGAGTTACGAGCGCGCGGAGCGACAAACACGCCTGAAGGTGATCAAGAAGGATGGCTCGCGCGTGCCGTTCGATCCCGCGAGCGTGCTGCGCGGCATTCAGGCCGCGTGTGGGAAGCGCCCCGTGCCAGAAGTGGTGAAGCAGCGAATCGCCGATCAGGTGGATGAATCCGTGCACCGCGACTTCGAGCAGGAAGTCCCAAGCAGGGAGATCGGGCGGCGTGTCGCGTTGGGACTGCGCGATGTCGATCCAGTGGCGTATGTGCGCTTCGCGAGCGTGTACCACGACTTCCAGAGCGTGAGCGAGTTCCAGGAGGAACTGACCCATCTGGTCGACAAGCCACCGGCTCCGGGCCATCCCTCACTGTTCGAGCAGCCCAATCGCTAGGATTCGCTGCTCGCATGCCGACCATCACACTGCCCGACGGCAGCCGCCGCTCCTATGAACAGCCGATCACCGCAGCGCAACTCGCGGCGGACATCGGTCCAGGCTTGGCGAAGGCCGCCTTGGCCGCGCGTATCGAGGGAACCGTTCGCGACCTCTCGTCGATGATCGACCGCGACTGCACCGTTGCACTCATCACCCCGCGCACTCGCGACCGTGGCGTCGATGCCGATGCACTGCAGATCATTCGTCACTCCTGTGCGCATGTGATGGCGGAGGCCATCACGAAACTCTTCCCTGGTGCCAAGCTCGTGTATGGACCGCCGCTCGAAACGGGCTTCTACTACGACATCAGTTTCGAAGGCGGGCGAGCGATCTCCACGGAGGACTTCCCCGCCATCGAAGCGGAAATGGCGCGGATCATCGCCGAGAACCGCTCCTTCACGCGCTGTGAATTGTCGCTCGACGATGGGCTCGCCAAGTTGCGCGCGGAAGGATCGAAGTTCAAGCTCGACAATGCAGAGCGCGCACGCGAGGCAGGAAGCACGACGCTGAGTTGGTATGCGACGGGCGTTCCGGGCACCCACTGGGAGGACCTTTGCCGCGGACCGCATGTGCCGAGCACTGGACGGATCGGTGCGTTCAAGGTGATGAGCCTTGCGAGCAGCTATTGGAAGGGCGACGAGACGCTCGACCGATTGACCCGCGTCTATGGCACGGCGTTCGCGACGGCCGAGGAACTCGCGGCACATCTGACGCAGCTCGATGAGGCAAAGAAGCGCGATCACCGTGTGCTCGGCAAGCAATTGCGCCTCTTCCACATCGATGAGATGGTCGGGCAAGGGCTGATCCTCTGGACCCCCAACGGCAGCATCGTTCGCCAGGAACTCCAGAACTTCATCAGCGATGAACTGCGCAAGCAGGGTTACACGCAGGTGTTCACTCCGCACATCGGCAAACTCGACCTCTACCGCACGAGCGGTCACTTCCCCTACTACCGCGAGAGCCAATACCCACCCGTGATCGAGCATGAGCAGATGGCGGCGCTCGCGAAGGAGGGCTGCAGTTGCAGCGAGTTGGCGAACCGTTTGGAGAAGGGCGAGATCGACGGCTATCTGCTCAAGCCGATGAACTGCCCGCACCACATCCGCATTTTTGCGAGCAGTCCCCATAGTTACCGCGACATGCCCGTGCGCCTCAGCGAGTTCGGCACCGTGTACCGCTGGGAACAATCGGGCGAGATTGGCGGCATGACGCGCGTGCGCGGCTTCACGCAGGACGATGCGCACCTCTTCTGTCGCGAGGATCAAGTTGCGCAGGAGCTTCTTGGCTGCCTCAGTCTCGTCAAACTGATTTTCGGGACCCTCGGCATGCACGACTACCGAGTGCGGGTCGGACTACGCGACCCGGACAGCGCCAAGTATGTCGGGGATCCGAAGAACTGGGACAAGGCGGAAGACGCCTGCCGAACTGCTGCACGCACGCTCGGCGTTCCGTTCAGTGAGGAGCCGGGCGAGGCGGCGTTCTACGGACCCAAGATTGACTTCGTCGTGAAGGATGTCATTGGACGCAGTTGGCAGCTCGGAACCGTGCAGGTGGATTACAACCTGCCCGAGCGCTTCAACCTCACCTATGTCGGCGCGGACAATCAGCCGCACCGACCCGTCATGATTCACCGTGCGCCATTCGGCAGCATGGAGCGGTTCATCGGTTGCCTCATCGAGCACTTCGCCGGCGCCTTCCCCGCATGGCTCGCACCCGAACAGGTCCGCGTGCTGCCCATCAGTGAGAAGAGTGCGACCTATGCGCGCGAACTCCACGGCGCGTTGGTGACGGCGGGACTTCGCGCGGGCATCGATGAGGGCAATGAACGCATCCAAGGCAAGATCAAGGACGCCAGTGAAATGAAGGTTCCTTACCTCGCCGTTGTCGGCCCGCGCGATGCGGAAGGGCGCAAGGTCAGCGTCCGCGCGTTCGGTACTGAAGCGAATCTCGGCGAGATTGGCTTCGACGCTTTCGTCGAGGGGCTGTCGGGGGAAGTCCGCAGCCGCGGCGCCGAAACGCTCCGCGCGCGGATGGGGACCTGATCGGGCGGCAGCCACTCGGGCGTCGCTCGATGATCGAGCGGGGCGCTGCTCCAGGCAAAAACTGTCCCGAATTGGGACAATTCTTGCCGCGAGCAAGGCAAATCACGCAGTTTCACCCTGACTCCGCAGCCCCCACGACTGCCAGAAGCGCCGATTTTTGTGCCTTGCGTGTGCAAACCCCCGAAACCGTGGTACTGTTCTGTGCTCGAGGAGCGTCCTCGGGCACACGATCTGGACCATCAGACCCCCTGCGAGATTCCACACAGCATGGCTCTGTCTTTCAACCTCCGCGCATGACGATCGGCTCGAGCCATCGTTCAGCCGGGTCCAGCGCATCAAGCCCAACCCAGTCTTTGCAGACCGCAAGCGTGACCGCACTTGCTCAGTGGCTGTCGTTCAGCCAAGCGAGCCGACAGGACCGTGCTCGTTCATCCCTTTCTTTCATCGCCTCCAGAGGAACTTAGCCATTACGCAGTTCAATCGCCGTCCCCCCTTCCGTGACTCGCGCGACTACGGTCCGCGGATCAATGATCGCATCCGCGTGACGCCACTTCGGCTCATCGATCAGCATGGCACCATGATCGGCGTCGTGGAGTTGGAAGAGGCAAAGCGCCTCGCCGCGGAGGCAGGGCTCGACCTGGTCGAAATCGCAGCCGAGAGCCGTCCGCCCGTGGCGCGCATCATGGACTTCGGCAAGTACAAGTACGAGCAGGCGAAGAAGGAGAAGAGCAGCAAGACCAAGTCCAAGGCTGGCGAGATGAAGGAGGTCCGCCTCGGACGCTCGATGAAGATCGATCCGCACGATGTGGGGATCCGTGTCGCGCAGGCGCGTGACTTCCTGATCGAGGGCTACCGTGTCGTCTTTGTCCAGAACTTCCGTGGTCGCGAGCTGGCGTTCTCAGCCAAGGGAACCCAGCGCATGAGCGAAATCGCCCAGCAACTGGCGGATGTCGGCAAGGTGGAGATGACACCGCGTCTGGCGGGCAAACGCATGTCGATGATCATGGTGCCCGACCGCGCCAAGGTGGAAGCGCTGAAGCACAAGCAGCACACGGCGACGGGTGCGAAGACTGCACCCCAGCCGCAGAGCGCGAAGGCCGACTCCGTGGCTTCGGCTGGCGAACCATCGTCTGCACACGGCTGACGGGATCGCCGACTCTTTGAGTCGCGCGGCGGCGGACGGCGCAGGCACTGCTTGACATTTATTCAGCAAGATGCATAATGATGCGTTCATGGCCACTCGCCTCCAACGCTTGCAGCTCATCACCCGCCTGATCGCGGGTGGCGCGGTGATGAACCAGCGTGAGCTTGCTCGTCAACTTTCGGCGCGCGGCATCGAGGCGACACAAGCCACGCTTTCGCGCGATTTGGCGGAGATCGGCGTGCTGAAGTCTGCGGCGGGCTACCGGCTCCCCGGCACCGACGGGAGCACGCCTCCCCCGCCCGAAACGGATGCGACGCACTCGGGACTGTCGTCGGCAGTCCGTCGGTTGCTCGTCTCCGTCCAGCAGGCAGGAACGCTCGCCGTGATCCATACCCCACCCGGACAAGCAAGCGCACTCGCCATCGAGATGGACCGCGTAGACCTTGCAGGCAAGATTGGCACGATCGCCGGCGACGACTGCATCCTTGTCGCATGCTCGAGCAGCGCGTCGGCCAAGGCTCTGACGCACCGCCTGCAGAGCGTGTCCGATGCCTCATCCGCTGGGAGGACCGCTCGGAGGACGACCCGTGCGACAGGCAATGCCAAGCGCGGTGCCCGGAGGAAGGCAATCCGATGAAGAGCGAGCGCGACGCGTTGGTTGTCTCCGTGGTCGGTGCGGGCGGCTACTCCGGTGCTGAACTGGTGGGGCTCCTGCTCCGCCACCCTGGCCTGAAGATCGGTGGGCTCTTCGGTTCGTCGCAGCGCGCCGCGGCGAAACCCGAAAGTGCGTTTGCATCGGAGTTCCCGAGCTTCCGCGGGTGGACCGAGTTGCCCATCCGCGCTGCGAGCCTCGAGGCGATCCTTGCGGATTCGCCCGATGTGGTCTTTCTCGCCACGCCGCACGAAGTCAGCCACGATCTCGCGCCGCAGCTCTGCCGTGAAGGCATTGTCGTCTTGGATCTCTCGGCAGCATTCCGCCTGACGGACCCGAACGCGTATCCAAAGCACTACGCATTCACCCATCACCACGCTGCCCTCTTGCGGCATGCCGTCTACGGCCTTGCCGAGCTCAACCGAAGCAGCATTGCTCGCGCGCAGCTTGTCGCGGTGCCCGGCTGCTATCCGACCAGTGTGATCCTCCCCGTGCGACCACTGACCGATGCGGGACTTCTCGCGGCAAGTCCGATCATCGTGGACAGCACGAGTGGTGTCAGCGGCGCTGGGCGTTCCCTGGCACTGCGAAACCTCTTCTGCGAAGTGAGCCAGCAACCGTACGGTGTCCTCACGCATCGCCATCAGCCCGAGATGGAGCAGGAGTGCGGGACGGAAGTCATCTTCACGCCACACCTCGGCCCCTACCCACGCGGCATCCTCTCGACCGTGCACGCCACGCTTGCTGCCGATGTCACCGAAGTGGATGTTCGTTCCGCGCTCTCGCTTCGCTACGAGGCGGAACCCTTCGTCCATCTGCTCCCCGCGGGGGTCTGGCCGAGCGTCGGGGCCGTCGCGGGTACCAACCGCTGCGACATTGGATTCGCCGTCGACGCATCTCGCCGCCATCTCGTTCTCTGCAGCGCCATCGACAACCTTCTCAAGGGTGCCGCGGGACAGGCGCTGCAGTGCATGAACATCCGCTTCGGTTTCGATGAGCGAGTGGGATTCCATCTCCCGTCCGCTCTGCAGCAGCCGACTCCGCAGTGATCACCCCAAAGGCAGTCCCATGATTGAACCGAAGCCGATTCGTCCATGCTCTTCACCCGTTTCCGCTGCACCACTGCTGCTGAAACTCGGCGGCGCACTGCTCGACGATGCCGACGCGCTCGACGCCACGCTTCGTTCGGTCGCGGCCTTGCACCAAGCTGTCCCTGGCAGTGTGGTGCTCGTGCATGGCGGCGGCAGCGCGGTCGACCGTCAACTGGCGGCGCTTTCGTGGACGAGCGAGAAGCGAGAGGGCATCCGCATCACCCCACCCGCCCACATGGAGCAGATCGCGGGCGTGCTTGCAGGGTCACTCAACACCACGCTCGTCGCACGACTGATTGCGGCGGGAGCCGGTGCGATTGGACTCTCGCTGACCGATGGGTTCCTCGCCCAGTGCGAACTGCGCGGGGCACCTGACTTCGACCCAGGGCGCGTGGGATCGGTCGTGGGCGGATCACCCACCATCATTCAGACGCTCCTGGCCGCTCGCTTCCTTCCCGTGATCAGCAGCATCGGCGCGGATGCAACGGGACAACTGGTCAATGTGAACGCAGATGACGCCGCCTCTGCGCTCGCCCGCATCATCCGCCCAAGGATGTTGGTGTTTCTCACCGATGTCTCGGGTGTCCGCGCGCCCAACGGGGCGACGGCGCAGCATCTCACTGCCCGAGACGCAGCGGACTGGATCAGCAACGGCACCATCTCGGGCGGCATGATTCCGAAAGTCCGCGGCGCACTCGAATCCGCAGAGCGCAGCAATACCCCCGTGGTCATCGCATCGTGGCGTGAGGCCGCCGTGCTGCAGCGGCTCCAACGCGGCGAACACGTCGGAACCCGCGTGATCGCCAGCGAGTCGCCACGCACTTCGCACGCATGGGCTCACGCATCCAAGCCATGACCATGCTGGAACGCTCCTCGCTTGCCACTCGGCACCTGCTGCAGATTCGCGATCTGACCGCATCGGAGATCCTGCGCCTCCTGCGAACTGCGTCGCACATGAGAGGCGATCTGAAGCCTTTCGCAGGCGCGCTGGCACAGCGATCCCTCGTGCTGCTCTTCGAGAAGCCATCCCTGCGAACCCGCGTCTCCTTCGAAGCCGGATTCCAAAGACTCGGCGGCGGCGTGATCTTCCTGGATCACACGGCTTCCCGCATCGGCGAGCGGGAGAGTGTGGAAGACACCGCCCGCAACCTCTCCCGGTGGGTCGACGCCGTCGTCATTCGATGCGTCTCCCATGGTCTGCTCACCCGATTTTCTGCAGTGAGCGATGTCCCCGTGATCAATGCGCTCTCGGACCTGCACCATCCATGCCAGGCGCTTGCTGATCTCGCCGCGCTTTCTGCGCATGGGATCGATCCATCCCAGGCGAATCTGGCCTGGGTGGGCGACGGCAACAATGTTTGCCATTCGCTGATCGAGGCAGTCGCCACATTGGGTGGACGCCTGCAGGTGATCACGCCCAAGACATGCAGACCGAGCGATGAGGTCTTGCAAGTTGCCGCTGCGCGTGCGTTCCGAAGCGGCGCGACGATCACCTGCACGGATGACTTGACAGCGGTCGAAGGCGTCGATGCGATCTACACCGATGTCTGGGTGTCGATGGGCGAAGGCGGCGATCCTGCAGCGAAGATGGAGAGCCTGCGACCCTATCAGGTGAACGCTGCGTTGATGGATTGCGCAGGTCCCCAGGCACTGTTCATGCATTGCCTTCCTGCTCACCGCGGCGAAGAGGTCACGACCGATATTCTGGATGGCCCGCGCTCGATCACGCTCGATCAGGCGGAGTTCCGCATGCATGTCCAGAACGCGCTGCTGCTCTCCCTCTTGCGACCGGACATCGTGCACACGAAACAGATCTGATTTCGGTGGACGTGCAGTGCGTCCACCTTCGCCCCCCCCATCAGGCATCGCCTGAAGCTGACCCGACAGGATTCCTCGACATGGCACAGAACTTCAAACCCCAACGCGTTGCACTCGCCTACTCCGGTGGACTCGACACCTCTTGCATCATTCCATGGCTGGTCGAGACCTATGGATGCGAAGTGATTGCCGTCGTGGCGGATGTCGGCCAGGGCGCCCGCGAACTCGAGGGAATCGAGCAGAAAGCGCTCAAGTCCGGCGCGACCAAGTGCGTCGTCCGAGATCTCCGCCCCGTGTTCTTGCGCGACTTCGTCTTCCCGATGGCAATCACCGGCGCGGTGTACGAGGGGCGTTACCTCCTCGGCACATCGATCGCGCGTCCAATCATCGCGCAAGCGCAGGTCGAAGCCGCACTCGAGGAGCGATGCGACGCCCTCAGCCACGGCTGCACCGGCAAGGGAAACGACCAAGTGCGCTTCGAGAGTGCATTCGCAGCGCTCGCTCCGCACCTGCCTGTCATCGCACCCTGGCGTCTGTGGAACCTCCGAAGTCGCGAGCAGATGCTCGACTACCTGAGGGTTCGGTCCATCCCCTGCGCTGCGAGCGCAGAGAAGATCTATTCCCGAGATGCCAACATCTGGCACATCTCCCACGAGGGCGGTGATCTGGAGGATCCATGGAAGGCACCGCCCGAGGATGTATGGATGCTCACGACCGATCCGCGGCGGGCACCGGATGCCGGAGCAGAGGTGACCATCACATTCCGCGGCGGATTCCCGATTGCACTCGATGGCGTTCCCATGGATGGCGTCTCACTGCTCGATACCTTGAACCAGCTCGGCGGCACCCATGGCGTCGGTCGCATCGACTTGGTGGAGAACCGTCTGGTTGGAATGAAGAGTCGTGGCGCTTATGAAACGCCGGGTGGCACCATCCTGATGGAAGCGCTGCGTGGTCTGGAACAACTCTGCTACGACCGCGACACGCTGCAATGGCGGCAGCGACTTGCGCTCGAGTTCGCACGCCTCGTGTACGAAGGCACTTGGTTCACGCCGCTGCGCGAGGTGTTGTGGGCTGGCGCTCAGGAGGCAGCGAAGGTGCTCGACGGCGATGTCCGCGTCCGGCTCTTCAAAGGCACGGCCACAATCGCAGGTCGCCGCAGTCCGCACTCGCTCTACAGCCAGGACTTCGCGACCTTTGGCGAGGACGAGGTCTATGACCAGACGCATGCCGAGGGGTTCATCCGGCTCTTCGCGCTTCCTGCACGAATCCGAGCCATGCGCGACGCGGCTGCGCTCGCAGGCATGCAAGCCCCACGCGCGGCAAAGGAGAAGGCATCTCGATGAGCGTGACTTGGGCAGGCAGATTCACGCAGGAGGCGGATCCGCTTTTCCGCCAGTTCAACGATTCGCTGCCGTTCGATCGCACGTTGTTGCGGGAAGACATCGAAGGCAGCATGGCGTGGGCACGCGCGCTGGAACGCGCTGGCGTTCTCACGGGCGAAGAGCTTGCCTCGCTCGTGGCTGCGCTTCAGGAGGTACTCGATCATGGGCTTGCCCATCCTGCGCAACTGGAACGCGCCTGCGATGAGGACATCCACTCATGGGTCGAGCGCGAGCTCGTTGCACGCGTGGGTGCGTTGGGGAAAAAGCTCCACACGGGGCGCAGTCGCAACGATCAGGTCGCAACCGACCTCCGTCTATGGACACTTCGGCACCTCTCGCTCCGCCAAGAAGAGATTGCGGAGTGCATCCGCTCTCTTCTGGCGCTTGCCGAGCGGGAGCGCGAGACCGCGTTCCCCGGCTACACGCATCTGCAGCGGGCGCAGCCGATCCTGTTCGCCCATTGGTGCCTCGCCTATGTCGAGATGCTGTTGCGTGACCGTGATCGATTCGAAGATGCGTCCCACCGGGCAGCGGTGTGCCCCCTCGGTTCGGGTGCGCTCGCAGGGACTGCCTATCCCGTCGACCGTGAACGGCTTGCACGCGAACTCGGATTCATGACGCCGAGTGCCAACTCGCTCGATGCCGTCAGCGACCGCGACTTCGTGGTCGAGACCCTCGCTGCCACTGCGCTGTGTGCCGTGCATCTTTCGCGCATGGCAGAAGATCTGATCTTCTACTGCAGCAGCGAGGCTGGTTTGGTGGAACTCTCCGATGCGGTGACCAGCGGCTCGAGCCTGATGCCTCAAAAGAAGAATCCGGATGCGCTTGAGCTGATTCGCGGCAAGTCCGGTCGGCACATCGGAAGTCTTGTCCAGATGCTGACCATCCTCAAGGGACTCCCACTCGCCTACAACAAGGATCTTCAAGAGGACAAGGAACCGCTCTTCGATGCGATGGAGCATCTGTCGCTGTCGCTTCGCATGCTGCCTGTCGTGCTCGATGGGCTCAAGGTCAATCGCGAGCAGGCGCATGATGCGGCGGCGGGCGGCTACTCCAACGCGACGGAACTCGCCGACTACCTCGTCCACCGGGGCCTTCCTTTCCGTGACGCGCATCATGCGGCCGGTCGACTCGTTCGGACGGCGATCGCTGAATCGAAGCCGCTCGAAGGACTGTCACTCGCTCAGATGCAGGCGGTGGAACCGCGAATTGAGGGTGATGTCTACGTCGCACTCACCATCGACAGCGCCGTCAATCGGCGCAACATCCCAGGCGGGACGAACCCAGAGCGCGTGGCAGGATCCGTCCATGCCGTGCGCCAGCGGCTTGATCCGACCGCTGCACCACCTCCTGCAGGGTCCAAGACCGTGGATGGCATCACCATCCGAGAAGCTCGCGTGGAGGATCTCGACGCCATCTGCGCCATCATCGAGCACTGGGCGCGCGAGGGCGAGCATCTCCCCCGCTCGCGCGACGAGGTACTCGAGACGCTCTCCGAGTTTGCGGTGGCTGTCGAGGATGATCGGGTGATCGGCTGCGGATCCCTTTGGATCTACACGCCACAACTGGCCGAGATCCGCTCGCTCGGCATCATCCCATCGCGGATCGGCGGCGGACTTGGTTCCGTCCTCACCAACTACTTCGTCAAGTGGGCGGCAGATCTTGGCATCCCAAAGGTCTTCGTCCTCACGCGGGCGCCGGACTTCTTCGCGCGCTGTGGATTCGCGACGGTGCCCGTCAGCATCCTTCCCGAGAAGGTCCTCAAGGACTGCGCAAAGTGTCCACGCAATACCGCATGTGACGAGATTGCCATGATGCGACAGACCGGCGCTGCTCCCCTGCATCCCGATCGCTCATGAGCGACATGCACGCACCTTCGAGTGAAGCATCGGCGGCTGCGGTGGAGTCGATCAAGACGTCCACTGCACTGCCCGTGGATCCTCCCCCATGGCCGCTTGGATTCCGTGCCTCGAGCATCGCGTGTGGAATCAAGAAGGCTGGAACGCCCGACCTGGCCCTGCTGACAGGCGAGGGAGAACTCACCGCTGCTGCCGTCTTCACACGAAATCTCGTGGTGGCTGCGCCCATCACGCGCTCACGCGCATGCTTGGTTTCGCGTCAGGGAAAGGTGCGCGCACTGCTCATCAATTCAGGCTGCGCGAACGCAGCGACAGGCCCCGAGGGCGCGCGGCGGGCGCAGCAGTCGGCGGAGTGCGTTGCCGCTGCACTTGGATGCACGGCGGAGTCTGTGCTCTCCAACTCCACTGGCGTGATCGGTGTGCAACTCCCGGTCGAGCGCATCGAGGCCAACGCCCCAGCACTCGTGCACTCCCTCGAGGCGGGATCCTGCGAACCATTCGCGCGAGCCATCATGACCACGGATACTCGGCCGAAGTGGTCCTCCCGCGTCCTCCGCTTTCGCCAGGGAGGCAAAGAGCATTCGTGCAGGGTGACTGGCGTCGCCAAGGGGGCCGGCATGATCCACCCGCAGATGGCGACGATGATCGCCGTCATCACAACCGATGCGGATGTGCCCTGCGAGCGACTGAACCACTTGCTCCGTGCCGCAGTCGAGCGGAGCTTTCACCGGATTTCCGTCGACGGTGATACCAGCACCAATGACAGCGTTTTTGCACTCGCCTCCGGCGCTGCGGGTTCCGTGCCGGAGTCGGAACTTGCCGAAGCGTTCACAGCCGTCGCCAAGGATCTCGCGCAGATGGTGGTGCGCGATGGCGAAGGTTTCGAGCGCGGCATAGAGGTGCAGGTACGTGGCGCGCGAACAGAGACAGACGCACTGATCGTTGCACGCACCGTTGCCATGAGCCTGCTCGTGCGGACAGCCGTGACGGGCGGTGATCCGAACTGGGGCCGCATCCTTGCCGCAGCCGGCCGATCCGGCGTCGATTTCGATCCCGCGCACATCGAACTGCGTGTGGGCGGGCTCCCACTCTTTGCCTGCGGGTCACCCGGGGCGACCGACCGCAGCGCGCTTCGCGAGGCGTTCATGCAGGACACGGTCCAAATCCTCATCGACCTCGGTCAGGGCAAATCCTCCGACACCTTCTGGTCGTGCGGACTGACGAGCCGCTATGTCGAGTTGAATGCCGACTACACGACCTGATCGCGCATTCGCTGCGCTGCGCGCAGGAACATGCCGCTCCATGGTGCAGGCAGGAGGGGCGCGATGGCAGTGAGCCCGCCTACAACGTCAAGCGGGGCTGCGGATGAAATCGTTCTGCCATGCAGATCACTCGCCGCAGCGATCGCAAGCATGTAGCAGAGGAACAAAGCGGGATCAGCTCCCTCTTCCGACGATGATGCAAGGACGGCTTTTGCCTCTTCCTTCAGGGCGAGGCACCCGTCGAGCGATCCCGTCTTGCCGTCCTGCGATCGAAGCACATTGGATGACCACACGCTGCCGTCGGATGCACCGCACCGCGCAAGAAGGCGATCGAGCGGCGATGCTTGGCGACCAAGGACCGCGCTCAGCAGCTGCGCTGCCTGCTGGGGCGACATCGGCGGGAAGGCGCGAGAGGCATCAGCGTTCACGGAGAATCTCCATCATGCCAAGTATCTCCGTCAAGACTGCCTCATCGCGAACTCCATCCGCACACAGCGTGGCAGCGATCGAATCACGAAGCAGGCCACGCACACGAAAGCAGCACTGCGCAGACTCTGCCGCGGAGCAACCGAATGCGCGCCCAACTTCTTCGTGCGACTGCTCTTCGATGTGATGCTGCCAGAACATTTGCCATTCCGCCGAACGATTCCGCGCCTCCAAGTCGCGCGCCACTCGGCTCACTGCCGCATCGAGTACGGAAAGCACCCACAGCCGCTCAAAGCGGGCGACCTCGACTTCCAATGACGCCTCCACGGCATCCGTGTTCGACTCAATCCTGTTGTGACGCCTGCGCATGCGCCGCAGATCATGAACATGCAGGTGAATGCCATTGCGAAGCCAGTTCCGCAGCGGCATGCCGCTGCGCGACCAAGCCGAGAAGTACTCCATGCTGCTCAAGCGAGAGGCGAAGAATCCGCTCACCACTTCTGCCGCCTCCATATCCACACTCCGAGACAACCCAGTCGCACCACAGTACTGCTCGAGAGGAATTCGATAAGCGTTCATCAAATGATCGCGTGCGCGGACAAACCCTGACTCGCCACTGGCAAGCCAGACCTGCCACGGCTGCAGACGCGTGGAGGGGAAGGCATCTGGGATTCCCGGAGATTCACTCATGCCCAGTTGGAGATGATCACCACTGACGAGACACTTCGCAAGGTTGGGCGAAAGAAAATGTTGAATTTCATGCCAATGAAAACAGTGCTTTGCCCTATGTACAAGGGTAGGGCTCGCGCCTTGCTTCACCTTCTGTGTTACGCATCACTGCTCGGTTTCTGTTTGTGTTGACTCGCTCCATTCGCTGCAGAGGGGGATTGCCGGGGGCGCGATCAGGCGCCTTTCCGGGGGCGCCAGTTCGGTCCGAGAGATTCGGCTTGAGAAACTCGGTGTCAGAGGTTCGGATTGAACGCATATTTTTTGCGAGAAATCCCGTACCCAAGTTGATTCGGTCGCATGCTGCTGCGCCCTTTTGGCAATGATTGAGTTGCCAAAGGCTTGATTTTGGAGCCGCATGCGACCGAATCCAGTATTGGGGCGTTTATTGCAGCACCGCATTAGACTCGGGGGGGCGGCGGGGTCTCTCCCGTCGACATCAGATGCTCGATCTCATCACTGAAACAGAGTCCCTCGCGCTTGCAGCACTGCAGGACGCAACAACCGCGGATCAACTCGAGCGATGGCGCTCGGCCTGGCTCGGCATGAACGGCCGCCTCAAAGACCTGATGCAGCAGTTGAAGGGCGTTCCCAAGGAACTGAAGCCAGAGGTGGGCAAACGCCTGAACGCCCTCAAGTCAACCCTTGAGTCCGCATGGGAGGCCAGCAAGACGGCGGCGCCCACGGAGGAAGCGATCGGAATCGATCTCACCGAACCAGGTTTGCCAATGGGGGAAGGCCGTCGGCACATCCTCTCGCGCACCATCGACGAGATTCTCGATGTATTCGGGCAGATGGGATTCGCTGTCGCGGACGGACCAGAAATCGAAGACGAGTGGCACAACTTCACCGCTCTGAACATTCCCGAAGGTCACCCAGCTCGAGACGCCAGTGACAACTTTTATATGGGCGATCAGGGCGGAGTGAAGCGGCTCCTTCGAACGCAAACATCGACCGTGCAGATCCGTGCGATGGAGTCCACTCCCCCACCCCTCAAGGTGGTCGCCGTGGGGCGTGTGTATCGGCCCGATACGCACGATGCGACGCACTTCTCCATGTTCCATCAGGTCGAGGGGCTCTGCGTCGATCGCGATCTTTCGATGCGCGATCTGAAGGCATCGCTGCTCCACTTCGCTCACGCGTACTTCGGGGAAGATGCCGAAGTACGCATGCGACCGAGCTTCTTCCCATTCACCGAACCATCCGCTGAGGTAGACATGAAGATGCGCGTTCGAGACCAGTGGCAGTGGATGGAGATCGGCGGCTGCGGCATGGTGGATCCGAATGTCTTCGCAGCCGTCGGCATCGACCCGGCGCAGTGGCGTGGATTCGCGTTCGGACTCGGCGTCGAGCGGATCGCCATGCGTCGCTACGGCATCAGCGATATTCGCTGGCTGTTCGAGAACGACGCGCGATTCCTGCGCCAGTTCTGAATCGGACGGGACCATCAACGGGGCGACCAACGGTGACCACCCACGGTGACCACCCACGGTGACCACCCACCGTGACCACAAGCTGGGCCACCGCTTGGGATGCAGAGATTCCCGCGAGAGACGAGAACCGTCGGTCGATCAGCTCGGCGTGTCGCTCGGCGGATCGACTGGCTTCTCAGTCTGCTCGGACTTCTCCACCTTGCCCGCGGCCGCCTTGCGCAGCTTCGCGGCATAGGCGGTCCGACGGTCCGCTGCTGCACGGCGACCCGACGAGCCACCTGAAACCTGCGAGCCACCTTCGCGGCCCACGAGTTGGAGGACGACGAGATCGGTTGCGTCTCCGAGTCGGCGGCGATCCGTCTTGATGATGCGCGTGTATCCACCCGCGCGGTCTGCGAACAGCGGAGCAACGCGAGTCATCAGGTGATGCACGAGTCGCGGGGCCTTGCGGAGCTCTCCATAGCGGTTGAACTCGATCTCGCTTGCCGCGGGCAAGGTCCAGAATTCACTGGTCTTGCGGCTTTCAGGCATCTTCGCATCGGCAATCCATGCCATCACATTTCGGTCCGTCAGCTTGCGCTGCAGGAGCCGCCGTGAAGCGAGCGAGCGCTTGCGTGCGATGGTGATCAGGCGTTCCACATACGGCTGGACCGCTTTGGCCTTTGCCGTGGTGGTGGTGATCTGCCCATGCTCAAACAGCCCTGCTGCCAAATTTCGCAGCATTGCCTTGCGGTGGTCGCTCTGCAAACAGAGCTGTCGTCCTGCTACACGATGTCTCATGGTTCAAACTCCTTGCGTCGAATGAGGTCGGTGGGGTCTTTCGGTGGCTGTTGTCACATCGACTGCGCTGGCATGCCGAGGGAAAGCCCGATGTCACGCAGACGCGTTTCGATTTCGGTGAGCGATGTTCTGCCGAACGATCGCAGTTCCATCAGTTCGCTTTCTGTCTTGAGGATCAACTGTCCCACGGTGGTGACACCAGCGGATTGCAGGCAGTTTGTGGCGCGCACACCGAGTCCAAGGTCCTGCAAGGTCATCTCCAACTTGCGCGAATGATCCTCTTCCAGCGCCACCTCGGCACCGATGCCCTCCTCCACCGTGTCCTGCCCCGCCGCATCGAACTGCACGAACGGATTGACATGCTTTCGGAGGATCTTGCCGGCTTCCACCAGCGCCATCTCTGGCGACACCGTTCCGTTGGTCCAGATGTCCAGCACCAAACGCTCGTAGTTGATGCGCTGGCCCACTCGGGTGTCCTCGACGCGATAACGCACACGCTGCACGGGCGTGAAGATCGCATCGACGGGGATCTCGCCGATGACCTGCTCCTCATTGTTGCCGAGTTGTTCGCTCGCAGGCATGTACCCACGCCCACGCGCAACGGTCAGCGTCGCTTCGAAGCGAACCTTATCGGTGACTTCGCAGATCACGTGATCCTTGTTCAGGATGCGTACGGACGAATCCGACTCGATCGACGCTCCCGTCACTTGCCCGGGCCCACTGACACCAATGCGAACGGTCTTCGGCTCGTCACCGTCCATCTCCACGATGAGACCCTTGATGTTCAGGAGAATGTCCGTGACGTCCTGCTTCACTCCGGGGATCGAGGTGAACTCGTGCGTCACGCCGGTGATGTGCAACTTGGTCACCGCGGCGCCCTCGACGCTCGAAAGGAGGATGCGACGCAGGCTGTTGCCGATGGTCGTGCCGTAGCCACGCTCGAACGGCTCTGCAGAGAATCGCCCGAAGGTTGGGGTCAGACTCGCCTTGTCGACGAGCACGCGGCCGGGAATCTCAAGACCTCTCCAACGAATGTGCATGTTCAAGTCTCCTTGCGTCGGCAGTGTTCCAAACAGGTGGGAATCCTTGCCCTGATCGGATCCGAGGTGCCCTGCCGAATCGGCACCACGTCCCTGCTTTGGGCGAGGGGAAAATCAAATGTTAGACGCGGCGCTTCTTGGGTGAACGGCAACCATTGAACGGCAGCGGTGTCTGATCCTCGATGCTGAGCACCTTCAGCCCGTTCGCCTGCAGGGCCGTGACGGCCGATTCGCGCCCAGGACCGGCTCCGCGCACGCGGACCTCGACCTCGCGCATGCCCACGCGGCGTGCCTTCCCAGCTGCGCGCTCGCTGGCGCGGCTGGCGGCGAACGGCGTGCTCTTGCGGGCGCCCTTGAACCCGACGCTTCCAGCCGAGTCCCAACAAATGGTCTCGCCGTTCGTATCGGAGATGGTGACGATCGTGTAGTTGAACGTCGCGTTGACGTGCACGATGCCCTTGATGACATTCTTGCGGATCTTTGGCTTCTTCGACATGGTGGTGTGCCTGTTGTGTGATGGAGAGGTGCCCGCCCCGCCGTCGGGGCGCTCGGGATCAGCCGTTCACGCCTTTCTTGCCTGCAACGGTCTTCTTCTTGCCCTTGCGCGTGCGAGCGTTGGTTCGGGTGCGCTGACCGCGCGCCGGAAGCGATCGGCGGTGCCGATCACCGCGGTACGCATGAATGTCCTTCAGTCGCTGGATGTCTTGCGAGACTTGACGGCGAAGCGCGCCCTCCACGACATAGTTCTCGTCGATCACCTTCGAGATCGCCGCGAGTTCCTGATCACCGAGCGTGTTCGTGCGCCGGTCGGGGTCGATGCCGGACTTGGTGAGGATCGCAGCGGCGATCTTGGGTCCGACCCCGTGGATGTACTGCAGTGAGAAGAGAATCTTCTTCTTTTCGGGGATGTCAATTCCGGCGATACGTGGCATGGTGGGTGTGCTCCGTCGAGGCGTCTGGTTCGGTTGAGTGCGTCTGGTGTGTGGAACGATGCGTGATCGGGGATGGTCAGCGGGAGTTCATCAACCCTGCCGCTGCTTCAGCCGAGGGTTCTTCTTGTTGATGACGAAACGCTTGCCCTTGCGGACAACGATTTGGCAGTCGAGTGTCTTCCGTTTGATGCTGCTTCTGACTTTCATGGCATGCTCCAGTGTCTGCGGTTCCTGTGTTGGATTCGTTCGATTCGTTGCTGTGTCCACTGTCCCGTCAGGCGCGGTACGTGATGCGGCCCTTGGTCATGTCGTATGGACTCATCTCGATCTTGACGCGGTCGCCAGGGAGGATCTTGATGAAGAACTTCCGCATCTTGCCGCTCACATAGGCGATGATCTCCTGTCCGTTCTGAAGTCGCACGCGAAACATTGCATCGGGGAGCGCCTCGGTGACCTCGGCTTCCAACTCGATCTTGTCTTCTTTTGCCATCGTGGGACCTCAGTTCGAAACTGCGGGGACGGCACCGTACCGCCCAAGCACCGCTGCCGACACGCTCTTCGGCTCTTCATCGAGCACTTCGCATCCTTGGCGAGTCACCAGAACCGTGCGCTCCACAGAGCAGCCCGGGTGACCCGAACCAGTGCACATCGTCCAACCATCTGGATCCGCGATCAGCTCGCAGCCGAGCGCGAAGCCACGCCCATCGATCGTGCGAAGTCCATCGGGACGAGCAACCACCGTGGGCTCGATCGACAGAACCATGTCCGGCAGCAGCGTGAAGTCGCCGCGCTCCATGAACGCTTCATCCAGTCCGCACGGGGCCACGGGTGCTTCGTGCAGCGATCGTCCCACTCCGTGCCCCGCATACTTCGTGACGATCCCCAGACTGCGAACCTCCGCGATCGACTGCATCGCCGATGCCACACGCGACCAACGGACGCCCGGGGCGATCATGGCCACGGCAGCCTCCATCATCTCGCGGCAACCCTGCACCATGGAGACGGAGCGACCATCGCCGCGTCCGACGATGACGCAGTCCGCCACATCCGCGCACCAACCACCCAGCCGAACAGCCACATCCACAGTCACGACATCGCCATCCTGAAGCGGACGATCGGTCGGGACCGCGTGAATGAGCCGTTCATTCACCGCCACACAGCATGCTGCCGGGAAGGGACGTTCGCCACCATCCAGCGCATCGAACGGAAGCACCTGCAACGCACTCTCGGCACGCGCGGCGGCGACAACGCCTGCCACGATCGCTGCCAGCGTCTCTGGCCTGGTTCCGATGATCGCACTTCGCAGCGCGGCATCGACCGCGGCGCGTGCCACCAACGCCGCGGAGCGGATCGCCTCGATCTCCTCGGATGTGCGGAGTTCAACCTGTCGCCCCCCGCCCACGATGGGACGACGCACCCCGGCCCGGCCACCCGTCTTGCCGACGAGCGTGGACAGCGACACCGAGCGCACGGACCCCGAATGGGCGCGCGCGTCGGCGAGCAGTTCGTCAGCGGTTGTGCGGATGGTGACCATGGTTGCTTTCACTCAGTGCTTTGCATCAGCCTCGCGCGGAACGAATGCGAGGCCCCGTCTCGGACGCACCGCTCGAGAGGAATCCCGAGTAGTTGCGCATCATCAAGCTCGCTTCGAGTCGCTGCGCAATGTCCAGCGCGACGCTGACAACGATGAGCAGTCCGGTTCCTCCGAGGAACTGCGCCACAAAGAATGGAATGCCGAGCTGCTGCGTCACGATCGTCGGGATGATCGCGATGACGGCGAGCGCGCCTGCACCGACATAGGTGATGCGCGAGATGACCGTCTCGAGGTACTCCGCCGTGCGCGGACCAGGACGCAGACCCGGGATGAACGACCCGTGTTCGCGCAGTTGCTTCGACATGTCCGTCGGCGACAACTGCACGGTCGTCCAGAAGTAGGAAAAGAAGTAGATCATCAGGATCTCGATGATCACATACGGGTACGAACCGATCTGCAGGTTCTGCGCAACAAAGCTGGTGATCGACGACCAGGATGATGTGGCATCGGCCGCCGCCGCGCGTGCGGCGAGCCACGCGCACGCCGACGATGGGAACATCATCAGGGTGCTCGCGAAAATGATCGGCATGACGCCGGCATGATTGATGCGAAGGGGCAAGTAGTGGCGTTGTCCGCCGTACACCTTCCGTCCGCGGGTGTGCTTGGCCTGCTGGATCGGGATGCGGCGCTGGGCAACGGTGATGATGATCGCGCCACCGATGACGAAGAGGAAGCCTGCGATCAGGACGACGAGCCCAGCCACACCAAGAGAGCCATCACCGCCCTGCAGGCTTGGATTGAAACTCTTGACGACCCACTGAATCGCGCTTGGCACGCGCGAAAGGATGCCAGCCGTCAGGATGATCGACACGCCATTGCCAATGCCGTACTTGTCCACCTGCTCGCCAAGCCACATCAGGAAAAGGCTTCCCGCGGTGAGCCCCGTGATGCCGGAGATGTAAAACATCCACATGGCGCCGCCCGTCTGGAACTCGGGCTGCACAAGATTCTGGGTGCGCAGGTATCCAAGCCACATCGCCCCCTGCAGAACGCACAGACCGACCGCCGCGAGCCGCGTCCACTCCATCAACTTCTGCTGCCCAGACATCCCTTCCTTCTTGAGTTCCTGGAGCGCGGGAACAATGGTCTGGAGAATCTGGAAGATGATGCTCGCCGTGATGTACGGCATGATGCCAAGTCCGAAGATCGTGCTCTGCTGGAGAGAACCACCAGAGAAGATCGACGCGTACTCCAGCAGTCGCCCAAACCCAGTTTGATCCGCGGCGGCGCGATCCGCAGCACGGGCAAGTTCGGACTGATCCACCCCAACGAGCGGAATCCAGAACCCGATGCGGTAGACCACAAGAACACCCAAGGTGAACAGCACCTTGTTGCGGAGTTCCTTGATCTTGAAGATGTTGGCGAATGCCTGCAGCATCAGTGGTGGTTCAGTCGGTGATCAGTCTTTCGCATCACTCTCCTTGGGTGGTGCCTTGGCAGCCTTGTCCTTGGCCTTGGACTGTGCAACCTTTTCCGTGTGAGCTTTCTTCACGGCGTCAGCCTCCGCAGCGGCCTGCTCCGCCTGCGCAGCGGCAGCAGCCTTGGGCGTCAGCGTTGCAGACCCGCCCGCTGCTTCAATCTTGGTGCGCGCCTGCGCCGAAAAGCGATCCGCAGTGACATTGAGCTTCAGCGTCACATCGCCCGTCCCGAGCACCTTGAGCGGCATGTCCGCATCGCGAACGAGCCCAACCTTCACGAGTGCTGCAATATCCACTGCAGATCCCGCGGTGAAATGCTTGGCCAGGTCGCACACATTGACCACGTGGTAATCCACTCGGAAGGGCGCGTTCTTGAACCCACGCTTGGGGAAGCGGCGAAGGAGCGGAGTGGAGCCACCTTGGTAGCCCGGGCGGCTTGTCCAACCTGCGCGGCTCTTGGCACCCTTGTGGCCGCGGCCGCTGGTGCCGCCCTTGCCACTGCCCTCGCCGCGCCCAACGCGCATGCGAAGCTTGTGCTTGCCAACTTTCTTCGTGATGTCATGAATCATCATGGTCGGTCGTCTCCTGTCTCGGTCAATCGGAAGCTGAGTCTTTCAGTAAGCCTTCGTTGGGTTTCGTGTCTTGCAGTGTCGTTTGTGCTGGGGTCATGCACTCGGTGCGCTCGATGCATCCGCGGCGGGTGCCGCGGGCGCTGCAACTGGTGCTGCACTCGGCGCATCCCCACGACCGCCACGGCCGCCGCCAGGACGACCGCCGCGACCGCCTCCACCGCCACCACGGCGACGCTCGTCACCGACCGTGTTGACGGGAGCTGCTGCGCGTTCACCAGACTTCTTGCTTGGCATCGCTGCCATTCCGCGCGCGATGGCATCCTCCACGCTGGTCGTGCCAAGGCCTACGCCACGCAACTGCTCCACCTTCTCGCGAGTGCGCAGCGTGTCCAGCGCAGCAAAGGTCGCCTTGACCAGATTCTTGGCGTTGGTCGATCCATACGCCTTGGTGAGGCAATCCTGCACGCCGAGCATGTCCAACACCGCGCGCACCGAAGCGCCCGCGATGACGCCCGTTCCAGGACTCGCCGGCACGAGGCGCACGGAGGACGCTCCGAATCGACCTTCGACCGAATGCGGGATCGTCCGACCCTGCAGCGGATACTGCCGCAACTTGCGGCGACCCTCGCGGGTGGCCTTTTCCACGCTCGTGGGCACTTGGTTGCTCTTGGCATAGCCGACGGCAACCTTTCCGTGCCGATCGCCCACCACGACCAACGCACCGAAGCTGAAGCGTCGACCGCCAGCCACGGTGGATGAAGTACGGAAGACCTTCACGGTCGTCGCGTCAATACCACTGTCGTCAAAGGATTCGCTCATGGTTTTTCCTGGATTCGTCTACTCAGAACTTCAGTCCGCCTTCGCGGGCGCCATCGGCGAGCGCCTTCACGCGACCGTGATAGATGTAGCCGCCGCGGTCGAACACGACTTGATTCACGCCCGCCTTGCGCGCACGCTCCGCAACGGCGCGACCCACGGCCGTGGCAGCAGCCACATTGCCGCCGCTCGAGCTCTTGAGTTCGCTGTCGTTGGATGAAGCAGCTGCCAGCGTGCGACCGGCGAGATCGTCGATGACCTGCACATAGATATGACGCGGGGATCGGAAGACCGCCAAACGCGGACGATCGGGAGTCCCGCGCAGTGTCTTGCGCATGCCCTTTCGTCGCCGATCGCGGCGCTGCAACTTCTGAACGCTGGTGTTCATGTCGGTTCTCCTTCTGCGCCGGATCAGGCGCCGAATGCCTTGCCCTTCTTGCGGGCGATGACTTCGTCCGAGTACTTGATGCCCTTCCCGTTGTAGGGCTCTGGCTTGCGCTGGCTTCGGATCAGCGATGCAAACGCGCCAACCTTCTGTGCATCGCAGCCTGCGACGGTGATGTTGGTGTTGTTGTCGATCGTGACGGCAACTCCTTCGGGAACCATGAGCTCGATCGGATTGCAGAAGCCGACGGTCAGCACGAGCTTCTTGCCCTGCACGCGGGCATTCCAACCCACGCCGATCACTTCGAGCTTGCGCGAGTAACCCTCAGCGGATCCGCGCACCATCTTGTTCAGGACCGCTCGCGTGGAGCCCCAGTACGCGCGGCGATTGCCCTCGTCGATGCGCGCGGGGTCGTCGAGTGTGCAGGAGATCGTCCGACTCTTGTCGTCATACGAGACAACGACCTCTGGTCGGTGCGTGAACGAGTTCTTGCCCTTGGGACCCTGGATATCCACGGTCCGGCTGCCGGCGTTCACGGCAATCTTGACGGCAGATGGGACTGAAATGGTTTGCTTTCCAACTCGGCTCATGGGTGTTCCTCGATTTCGCTCTGTCTCTCCATCCTGCTTCTTGTGAGGTTCTTCCTGTGTGTTCTCGCCTGTTCGTCGTTCGGTTCAATCACGAGACCGCGCACACGACCTCGCCACCGACCTTCATTTCGCGCGCCTTGCGATCACTCATCACGCCGCGGCTCGTCGACACCACCGTGATGCCGAGGCCTTCCAGTTGCCGCGGCATGGCGCGTGATCGCACATACACGCGGCAGCCCGTGTGCGAGACGCGATCGATGCGGTTGATCAGAGACTCACCACGCGGCCCGTACTTCAACTGCACGCGAAGCAGGCCTTGGCGGCCGTCCTCCACCAGCTCGAAGCCGGTGATGTAGCCCTCGTCGCGCAGCACTTCGAGCACGCCACGGTTGAGGCGGTTGTTGAGACAGGTGACGCTCTTGCGGCGGATCGCAACGGCGTTGCGGATCCGGGTGAGCATGTCGGCGGTCAGATCTTGCAGTGACATGGTCGTTTCTCGTGTGTTCCTAGGTTGCGCTCGTTCAGGTGTGCAGTCGGACGGTGGAAGCGGATCGAATCACCAGGATGCCTTGCGCATGCCGGGGATCATTCCCTGCAGCGCCAATTCGCGGAGCATGTGGCGGCTGATACGGAACTTGCGGAAGTACCCCCGCGAGCGACCGGTGAGTTCGCACCGATTGCGCTTGCGGCAGGAGAACTTTGGGGCGGTACCCATCTTGGCGAAGACTCGCTTGCTGGCCATGGTTGTTCTTTCTTGGATCCTTGGAGAAGGTGTGTGATCTTCAGTGGTGAGTGGTTTGGGTGGTGCGCTCAGTTTCCGGTCGGCTGGGCAGGAGCGGAACCGGCCGCACCCTTGCCTGTCGTGTCCGGTCGCACGAACGGCATCCCGAGCTCGGCCAGAACCATGCGGCTCATCTTTGGATCGCTGTTCGAGAACACGATGTTGATGTTCATGCCGTGCGAGTGGTTCACCGCGGCCATGTTGATCTCGGGCCACACCGCCTGCTCGGTCAGTCCAGTGGCGAAGTTGCCCTGACGATCGAAGGTCTTGTCTGACACGCCGCGGAAATCCTTGATACGCGGCATCGCGAGATTGATCAGTCGGTCGAGGAAGTTCCACATGCGTTCCCGACGCAGCGTGACCATGAACGCACTCGGAGCGCCTTCACGAACCTTGAAGTTCGACACGGCCTTCTTCGCAGCGATCATGATCGGCTTCTGCCCACTGATGGTCGCCAGCGTGCCGATGACTGCATCGCGGTACTCGGGCTTCAGCTTCTGATTCTCGAGGTGACGCCCGACGCCGACGTTCACGACGATCTTCTGGATGCGAGGCAGTTGGTGCACATTCTTCAGGTCGAACGCTTGCAGAACGCGCGGGCCGACCTGATCGCGGTAGAACCGCCGCAGGCGCGGCTCTGGGAAAGAGGCTGGATGGGTCTTGTTGCTCATGGATGCTCCTCGATGCTCTGATGTGGTGTGGGGGAACTCAGCGCTTCCCCGCGCCCTTGCCGGCGGAACTCTTGCGAAGCACATGCAGTTCGCTTCCGTCGCGCGCCGCGACGCGGACCTTGGCGCCATCCGCACGCGTCACGAAACGCACGCGTGTCGCCTTCCCGCCAGCCACGGGGCTGACATTGGAGATGTGGATCGACAGTTCCTTCTCGATGATCGAGCCCTTCGGCTGTGCCTGGGTCGGACGAACGCGGCGCTTGCGCACATTCACGCCCTTCACGATCACGCGGTTCGACTTCAGATCCACCTCGAGGATCTCGCCAGTTGACCCACGGTGATTGCCCGCGGTCACCAGAACGACATCACCCTTCTTCACATGCTGCGGCATAGGTCAGACCACCTCCGGCGCCAGCGACACGATCTTCATGTAGTTCTTCTCCCGGAGCTCGCGCGCCACGGCGCCGAAAATGCGCGTGCCCTTGGGATTGCCGTCGTCATCAATGAGGACGCAGGCATTGGAGTCGAACCGGACATACGAACCATCAGCCCGACGGACTGGGTACTTCACTCGAACGATCACGGCGAGAGCCTTGTCGCCCGACTTGACATCGCCGTTGGGCATGGCGTCCTTGATCGCCACGCGAACGCGATCGCCGACCGACATCGACAGTCGGGTGAACCGACCACGCGCGGTGCTCGATCCGAGCACGCCGATGACCATCGCCTCTCGCGCGCCGCTGTTGTCTGCAACCTCAAGCCTGGATTCTTTCTGGATCATCTCTGGAATCTCCTCGAACGGCGTCAGGCCGTCAGTTGCTGCCGCCCTTGCCGCGGGCCTTGCTGCCCGCAGTCGAGCTCGCGCTCTTCCGATCTGTCTTGCCAGCCGACTTGCCGTCCGTGCTTCGGTCCGCTGCAGCTTCGCCGTACACAATCTCCGCCTTCACGGGTGCCTTTTCGACGATGCGAACCAGGGCCCAGTGCTTCGTGCGCGACACAGGGCGACACTCGGCGATCTCCACGCGATCACCCATGTGGCTCTCATTGGTCTCATCGTGCACATGCAGCACGGTGCGCTTGCGGATGTACTTGCCGTACCGCGGATGACGGGCGGAGTAGGAGATCACCACGCGGCGCGTGCGATCCTGTCCATCTCGGTCCACCACACCGACCAGGCGCGGACTGCGCTCGGGAATGACGACGGGTGACTTACGACTCACGACTTCACCTTCCTCCGGCTGCCGCCGGCCTTGGGGGTGCCCGCTGCAGGCTGCGTCGCGCGCCGTCTGGCAGAGGCTTCGGTCAGGACGCGGGCAAGATCGCCGCGCATCTTTCGGAACTGCGAGGTGTCCTTCACCTTTTCGGTCACCACCTGCGCACGGAGGTTGAACAGCGCACGGCGCAGACGCGCCGTTTCCTCGCCGATCTCCTCGTCCTTCATCTTCTTGATCTCTTTCGTGTCCATGTGTGTTCCTGCGTGTTCCTTCGAGATTCGTGTCTTCCGTTGATTCGTGTTCGTGCTTACACAGCGAGGCGGCGACCGACCATGCGGCAGCGGATCGGCATCTTGTGCGCCACGCGCGCGAGCGCCTGCTTGGCCAGGTCTTCACTCACGCCTTCCACTTCGAAAAGGATCGTGCCGGGCTTGACGCGCGCCGCCCAGTAATCCACGTCCGCCTTTCCAGTACCCATTCGGGTTTCGAGAGGCTTCTTCGAGATCGGCTTCTCCGGGAACACGCGGATGTACAGCTTGCCTTGGCGACGGAGGAAATGCTGCGCAGCGATGCGCCCCGCGTCGATCTGCCGACCGCTCAGCCAGACGGTCTCGAGGGACTGCAGACCGAACTCTCCGAACGCAACATAGTTGCCGCGCGTCGCGTTGCCCTTCATCTTGCCGCGTTGTTGCTTGCGGAACTTGACTCGTGATGGGAGAAGTTTCATGGCATTCTTTCAGTCAATGGTGCGGTGATTCGGTGGTTCAGTGATGGCGTGATTCCGTGCCCGACTCAGCGGCGTCCTCGGGCGCGCGCGCGTCCGCCAGCGGCGGTCGACTGGTATTCGGACTGCTGCTCTTGGGCGCTGTACATGCCGCGATAGACCCACACCTTGACGCCGAGCGCGCCGTAGGTGGTGAACGAATGCGCCAGCGCATAGTCCACCTGAGCCTGCAGTGTCGAACGCGGGATCGAACCGAGGCGCATGTCGAGGGTGCGACTCATCTCGGCACCACCGAGGCGACCTGCCAACAGGATGCGAATGCCCTTTGCGCCGTTCTGCATCGCGCTTTCGCAGCGCTGCTTGATGAGGCGGCGGAAGTTCGCACGCTTCTTCAGTTGCTCCGCCATTGTTTCAGCGATCAGGCGGGCATCGATCTCGGGGTTGCGGACTTCGACCACATTCAGGGCGACCTTGCGTCCAGTCAGCGCCTGCAACTCGTTGATGAGCTGTTCCTTGCCCGAGCCCTTGAGCCCCAGCACCTGCCCGGGGCGCGCGGTCTTGACGACGACCGTGAGCTCCTCTCGCGTGCGCTCAATCAGGATGTCGCTGACCGCGGCGAACGGAGGCGTGCGATTCAGCCGCTTGTCGAGGAACTTGCGGATCTTGAAATCCTCGACGAGCAACTCGCCGAAGAGCGCCTTGGGTGCGAACCAACGGCTCTTGTGCGCCTCGGTGATGCCGACTCGGAAACCGAATGGATGTGTCTTCTGTCCCATGGTGTGCTCCTCAGGCCTTGCGCTCCGCGACCGTCACGGCGATGTGGCAGGTTCGCTTCATGATCGGATGTGAACGCCCTCGATCCTTCGGCTGGAATCGCTTGATCGTCGGACCTTCGTCGACCTTGGTCTCTTTCACGAACAGCGTCGCGATGTCCGCCTCGCGCTCCTCGGCGTTGGCAATCGCGCTCTTGAGCACCACCTTGACGAAGGCGGCGCCGCGGCGCGGGCTGAAGTCGAGGCGCGTCATCGCGCTCGCGACATCAAGTCCGCGGATCATGTCCACAACCAGGCGCGCCTTGCGAGGCGCGATGCGGCAGTAACGGTGTGATGCGGTGAATGCCATAGGTGTTCCTCAGGTCGCGCGCGATCAGGCTCCGACCTTCTCGCCGCCGGCGATGCCTTCCTTCTTGTTCGTATGACCCTTGAAAAGGCGCGTGGGCGAGAACTCGCCGAGCTTGTGGCCGACCATGTCTTCGGTCACGAAGACATCCACGAACGATCGACCGTTGTGGACTTGGAAGGTCAGTCCCACGAACTCGGGAACGATGGTGCATGCGCGGCGCCATGTCTTGAGTGGGGCGCGACGCTGCTGCGATGCTTGGGCGGCCTCCGCGCGACGGAACAACTTCTCGTCGACCGAAGGACCTTTCTTGGATGAGCGGGACATGTCTTGCGTTCTCCTGTGCTGTGTTCGTCGATCAGATCTTCAGTTGTCCGTAGCGGCGGCTGAATCGGCGGCGCAGGATGCGCTCGTCACTCGCCTTGCCTCGCACGCGTGTGCGCCCGCCCTTGGCTGGGGTATTGCTTGCATTCGACGGAATCTGTCCACCCTTGGAACGACCTTCACCACCACCGTGCGGGTGCTGGTGATGGCTCATCGCCATGCCGCGCGTGCGCGGACGGCGTCCCATCCAACGGGCGCGTCCAGCCTTGCCGAGCTTCACGAGCGCATGGTCTGGGTTGCCGACCGAGCCGATCGTTGCGCGACAATCGAGGGACACTTGACGGATTTCGCCCGAGGGCATGACGAGCGTGGCGAAGCGACCTTCCTTGTTGGTCAGGCGCGCCGCAATGCCAGCGGAGCGCACGAGCTTTGCTCCGCCGCCCGGCACCATCTCCACCGCATGCACTTCCAGTCCAGTCGGAATGAATCGCAGCGGCATGCAGTTGCCGACATTCGGGTCGATCTGCTTGCTCGAGTTCAGGACGGTCTGCCCAGCCGTGAGTCCCTGCGGCGCGATCACATAGCGGAGTTCGCCATCGGGGTAGCGCAGCAGCGCGATGTGGCAGGTGCGGTTGGGGTCGTACTCGATGCCGACCACCTGCGCAGGCTGCTCATCCTTCTGCCGCCGCCAGTCGATGAGCCGGTAGCGGCGCTTGTGACCGCCTCCCTGCTGGATCACCGTCAACTTGCCCTGCGAATTGCGACCGCCGCTGCGCTGCAAGGGACGGAGCAGGCTCTTCTCCGGATTCTTCTTGGTCACTTCAGCGTGCAGATTGACCGACGCATTGCGCCGAGCGTTCGTGATTGGCTTGTAGACGCGGATTGGCATGGTTCGTTCCTTTGCTCGGTCGCGATCAGAAGAGCTCGATCTTGTCCTCGGGGTGCACACGCACCACGGCACGGCGGGTCAACTTGCCGGGGATCAGCCCGAACTTGTTGCGACGATCCTCGCCCTTGCGGTTGACGACGCTCACATTCAGCACGCGAACCTTGTAGAGGGCGATGACGGCGTCCTTGACATCCGTCTTCGTCGCACGCGAGTCGATCTCGAAGGTGTAGCGATTCTGGTCGCTCGCGGCGGCGTTCGCCTTTTCCGTGATGATCGGTCGGCGGATGACTTCCGTTGCAATCATGAGTGGACCTCCGTCTTCGTCTCGGTCTCGAAGCAGGTGCCGTCGAGGAACGACCGCAGCGTGGCGCGGTCAATGACCAGGAAGCGATGATTCAGCAGTTCGAATGCGTTCAACTGATCGACGCGGATCGTCGACGCCGACGCGAGGTTGCTCGCGCTGCGACGGGCGTTCTCATTCGCGGGATCGAGTGCAACGAGGCAGGTGCGATCGATGCCGACGCCCTTGAGCATGCGTGCAAAGTCCGCCGTTCGCGGCCTTGGAAAGTCGAGCTTGTCGAAGCACTTCACCTCGCCGTCCACGAGCTTGGCCAGCAGCGCGTTGCGATTCGCAAGCACACGCATCTGCCGTGGCAGCGCGGAGCGCAGGTCTTCGCGGGTGCGGGTCTTGGCGAACGCCACGCCGCCGCCCTTGCGGTTGGGCACGCGTGAAGCGCCCACGCGCGCATTTCCCGTTCCCTTCTGCTTGTACAACTTGCGGGTCGAACCTTCCACGCTGCCTCGGCTGCGCGTGCGCGCAGAGCCTTGGCGCTGGTTCAGGTGGACCGCAACATACGCCTGCTTGAGGAGCGCAAAGCGCACTTCGCCGCCGAGAGTGGCGGGGTCGATCTGCAGGGAGTCGACCTTCTTTCCTTCATTCGAGTAGATGGGCAAGTCAATCATGTCTCGTGTTCCTTCGGCGCGATGCGCCGTCTTTCGCCTTCGCTTCCCGATCGCCAATCACAACAGGCTCCGGGCAAGCACCGACTTGGATGCTGTTGGGTTGTCCCTGTCGCGTGGTTCCCGGCGGCGGCTGCCACCAAGGCCTTCACGACGAGGCACGGCGCACTGCGACGCCTATGCCTTCTTGGCTTGGATTCTCGCCTTTGGCTTGTAGAGCCGCGTCGCGGCCCGAACAGTGAGGATTCCTGTGTTCGCGCCGGGGACCGCCCCCTTCACGATGAGCAGGTTCTTGCCTGCATCAATGCTGATGACATCGAGGCTGCGCACGGTGACGCGCTCGTCGCCGAGTCGCGTCGGCATGCGCTTGCCCTTCTTGATCTTTGCGCCGTGACCGCGATCGGTTCCGTGGCTGCCGATCGAGCCAGGCGAGCGGTGCTTGCGTTCGGTGCCGTGCGATGCGCACAAACCCTTGAAGTTGTACGCCTTCATCACGCCCGCGAAGCCCTTGCCCTTCGACGTACCGATCACATCGACGAACTTGGCACCCTCGAGCGCGGACGCATCGATCACCTGACCGAGCGTGAACTGCTCCGCATCCTTGTCGCTTGCGAGGCGAACTTCGCGGTGAATGCGCTTGGGGGAGACTCCTGCCTTCGCATCATGTCCCATCTCAGCCATGGTCGAGCGGCGCGGCTTGATGTCCTCGAACGCCAGCTGAATCGCGCTGTAGCCATCCTTCTCCGCCGTCTTGACCTGCGTGACTTGGCATGGACCAGCCGCGATCACCGTCACGGGGATATTGCTCCCGTCCTCGAGGAACCAGCGCGTCATGCCAACCTTGCGTCCGATGATTGCCGTTGTCATGTGAAGCTCGCTTGGGTCTCTTCGGATTGCGTCTCGCGTCAGGCCTTGATCTTCACGAACACGCCCGCCGGAACGACGAGGCGATTCAGTGCATCGACCGTCTTCGCGTTTGGCTCGCTGATGTCGATGATGCGCTTGTGCGTGCGGATCTCGAACTGCTCGCGACTCTTCTTGTCGATGAATGGCGAGCGATTGACGGTGTAAATCTCGCGTCGCGTCGGCAGAGGCACCGGGCCCGCAACGCGTGCGCCGCTGATCTTGGTCTGCTCGACGATTTCGCGGGCGCTCGCATCGAGCACCTGGTGGTCGTACGCTTCAAGTCGGATGCGAATGGTTCCGTTCATGGTCGTTAGCCTCGCGTGGAGGCGAATCGTCGATGCTACTCTCCCTCGCGATTCTGTCAACGCCATGCGGCACCCGAGCGTGAACACGCCACTTCCTTCGCATCCTTGCGCTGATTCTCGGACGACGCGAACGCTCGTTGCGATATGCAGCTCCATGGTGGTGGCTCTGTCGATCACCGCGACTGGGTGGTCAGTTCAGTCGAGTGATTCCACAAAGACCGGCACTCCACAGTCGACCCCTTCCGCGCCTTCGCAGCGTCCGATACCTCGAAGGGATATAGGACCTGCCAAGGGGAGTTCCAAGGAGAAAGCTCAGCCTGCAGCGCCCGCGCTGCCACTTCCAAACGCTGACGCGAAGCCGCGGCCGCGTCCGCAAGAACCGCTGCCGAGTGCGCCGAAGGCTGCCCCCGCGAACCCCGATTCGAAGCCCGCTCGTTCGGCCGAGCGTGCGCTCGGTTCGAGTGACCTCGACGCGGAGTACCTCGATCTTGCGTCATTCGGCATCCGCCTGCGCGCTCCCAAAGGATCGCGACTGACCAAGCCCGTCGTGGGCGAAATGCCCATCTATTCCATCGACGATGGCGCATCGCCGCCGCGCTTTCGGATGCAGGTGCAGGCGCTGGTGTCGGCGCTTGCCACGCCAACGCCCGCGAAACAAGTCGACGAATACCTGCGCGGCATGAAGGATCGCGGGCAGGCGTTCACCGTTCTTGCGAACGAGCCGTGGACCAGCGCGCGCGTGCCCGCGCACTATCTGCTGACGAGCACCGATCTCGGCGAAGGATTGATCGCCGTGCAAGGATGGCTCATCCTGCAGACAGGCGAGTTTGATTTCGTCGTCTTTACGATTCTTTCGTCGGGGGTCGACTTTGGCGGTGTGCGCCCGCTTCTCGAAGCAAGTTTCCGCACGATTGAACTGGCCGACATGGAGCGCTTGGCGAACGAGCGTCGTGCGCAGCTCGCTGCCGGGAATGCGATGTTGACGGCACTCACGCCGGAACGACTGCGCGCGCTCTGCGGCACACCGCCCCGCCTTTACCGCGTCTGGCGCAAGGGAGAAAGCGGCAGCGAAGAGGAGCTTGGGTACTACACCATCACGGTGCTGGCTGGCGTCATGAGCGATGCGTCCTGCGACCGTCCGCCGAGCTTGCCGAACGATCCCACGGGCTTGCTGGTGGTGATGCAGGGACGAACCCTGGTGGATGCTGCCACGCAGCGCGTGAGCGATCTCGAGGCGCGATTCTGGTCGGCATGGGATCACGGCAGCGAGGCGTGGACAAGCCGAGTGACGGAGCGTGGCGGGAAGCTGCCCGACCGATCGATCGCGCAGACTGGCATCCGCGGCGAGCGCAACGAAGGCAATCCCATGCAGCTGCTCACGGTCGTTCTCGCCAACAAGGAGTCGCGCATGCGAGACGAACAGCAGTGGACGATTCCGACGGGCGTGTACATGCCGCAAGCGGTCAGCCTCGTGCTCGGCGAACTGCTGCCCCGCGCCGATGAGGCTTCGCCGCTCGATTTCTCGACCTACTGCTTCGATCCAGCGCTCCTGTCCATGCCACAACGCACGGATTCCTTCACGCGCCTGGAGGACGGTCGATGGATGCTCGTGACGCAGCCCGGTCTCGACGAACCCACCACAACCACTTGGTTCGATGCGTCGGGGAAGCGCGTGAAGCGGACGGAGCCCGGCGACATCACCACGGAGTTGTGCCTGCCACGCCAACTGCAGGAGATATGGCGGCAGAAGGGCCTACCCCAACAGTGATGCGAGCGATCATCCATTCCTTCGCACGGACGTGCAGAGCAAGGTGCGCGGCACGGTGCGCGGGTGCATGGGTGCTGCTGTGTCTGCCATGCATCTCGTGCAACTCCGCACCGCACGCACCGGCACAGAAACTCCCCATCGTGGAGATCCTTGCCTCCACATCGCCTCCACCGATCTCGGCTGAAGACCTCGCGCCTCGCTCGATCGGCTCCATGCGCTGGCAACAGGTGGATGCACACTGGCGTCCGACGGAGAAGGCTCCAGCCACGCTGGACGCCAGTTGGATCGACGGTCCTTCGGCCGGCGAATCGGGCATGGGTCGCGCGGGAGGGTGGCGTGTCGATGGCGTCGACGGCACGGTGGACTGGCTTGCGTTCAATCCCGACGGGTTTCTGCAGCTTGTGCGAACGGAATCGCCCCGCTATGACGCGACGACGACATTCGATCCCCCGCTGCTTCTCGCGCCGCGCGAGTTGCGCGGCGAGGACGAGTTCATCTCCGATGCAATGATGCGGGTTGTCTCGATGTCCACGCAACGCGAACGGGACAAGGGCAGCGCTCGCCGGAGGCTGCGGGTCGTTCGAGGCGAGCGTATCCGCACACCCCTCGGTGAGTGGAACGCAACCGTCGTCGAGAGCGTGTTCACGGCAACTCTCGGCATGGCGGTCGCGACGCACCGAACCACGCTCTGGGTCGTGCCCGAAGTCGGTCCGGTGGTGGAGCGCTGGGAGGCGTCGGTACAGGTCCTCGGGATTCCAGTACCAAGAGATCGCGGCACCTCCGTTCGCATCGATCCGCCGCCCACCCGAGTGCAAGGGCGACCGCCGACCGCGCCGCACTGACGCACCACCGCACAACCGTGCGCCAGATCGGCCACGCGCGCCTACCCTCTCATCCATGACGAATCGTGTTCTCATCGCCGTGCCCGCGTTCAATGAGGAGCGCACGATCGACCGCGTTCTTGAACGGATCACTGCGTTTGGATTGCCGATCCTGGTGATCGACGACGGATCGAGTGATGGCACGGCGGCCAAGGTTGCTGCGCATCCCGTCGAACTGGTTCGCCATGCGCGCAACGCGGGCTACGGTGCCGTGATGTGCGCCGCGTTCGCCTGGGCGGCGCACCGCGACTTCGACTGGGTGATCACGATGGACTGCGATGATCAGCACGAGCCAAGCTTCATCCCTGATTTTCTGCGGGAGATCGCGCTCGGCGATGCCGATGTTGTCTCGGGCAGCCGATACCTCGCTTCGCTGCCGAGCGATGTTGCGGCGCCGTCGGACCGGGCGGCCATCAACCGCACCATGACCGCGGAGATCAATGAAGCGCTGTGCGGCGCATTCGATCGACCACTGACGGACTCCTTCTGCGGATTCAAGGCCTACCGCGTGCATGCATGCCACGCGCTGCGCTTGACCGCGTCGGGCTATGAGTTTCCGATGCAGTTCTGGGTGCAGGCTGCAGCCCATCGCCTGCGCGTGCGGGAAATTCCCGTCTCGCGCATCTATCTCGACGTGAAGCGATCCTTCGGCAACGGTCTCGACGATCCGGCGCTGCGACTTGCGGTCTATCGATCGACGCTTGATTCGGAACTCCAGCGGTGCTCCGCACGCCTTCGGCATTTGCAGCCAAAGACATGTGCCGTGCGCTGCGCGTGAAACCAACCCCGCTCATGGCTGAAGCTGGTGCGATCGACTTCCGCATCGATGTCCCGCCGGCGCCCGCGCCCCTGCACGGAATCGCTGCGGACATTCGCAGGCACATGCGAAGCGCACTCGGACTCCCCTCGGGTGTCCGCGAGGGCGTGGTGACGGGTGCAGGCCATCAGCCCGTGGTGTGGCATGCAGGGCTGCTGGCGAAGTTCATCGCTGCATCTGCCGATGCAGCGGCGCTCGCGCCCGCCGACACCACGGGCGTTTGGCTGCACTTCATCAGCGATCAGGATCTTGTCGAACCATCGCGGATCGATCTGCCCGTGCGAGAGGTGGGCGGCGCCGTTCGCCGATCGGCAGTGCAGTTCAGCGCGGCATGGGTTCGCGGCAACGACCTCCGTGCGTCCGCGTGGTATCCGCCGTTTCCGCCCACGGCATCCACGGCTGTGTGTGCGAGCGAGACGGCCACCGCAGCGCGGGATGCGTTCCTGCGGCAACTCGAGGCGAATCAACGCGAAGCGACGGCAGCGATGCAGTTCGCGAAGTCGGTCGGCTCGTGTGCACAGGCGTGGACGGGCCAGCCAGCGCTCGTCATCGGCAGCGCCGCGCTCCTGCAGGCCGCCGCACCGCTCGTCGAGCAGATCCTGCAGGAACCGGAACGCTCCGCGGTGGCGTTCAACGAAGCACTTCGTGAGGATCCGCACGCGGCACGCCCCCTGCGCGTGGCGGGCGATCGATCGGAGGTGCCGCTCTGGCACGTGACGCGGGACGGATCGCGCGAACGGATCAGCGCCGACGAGGCGCGCCGCGCGCTGCGCAGCGGAACGCTGTTGCTGCCGCGAGCATTCCTCGCCTCAGGCCTGCTGCGGATCTGCTGCGACTGCTTCTATCACGGCACCGGCGGCGCTCGCTATGAGCGCGTCGGCGAAGTGTGGTGGAGACGCTTCTTCGACATCGATCTCCCGCCGTTCGGCATGGCAACCGCGACGATGCTGCCGACGCCCGCCGCGCTTGGCATCAGCGCTGCGCCGACTCTCCCGCGCGTCTCCCATCGGCGACTGTGGTGGAACCCACATCTGCTGACGGGCGACCGATCACAGCACGACACGCGCGCGGCGCTCGTCGAGCGGATCGTGCAGGCACCACGCCGCTCCGCGGAGCGTGCGGCGCGATACGCAGCTTTGCATGAGTGGATTGCACGCGAGCGAACCGCCGGCACGGACGAACTCGATCGGATCCTTCGTGAGGAGAACACCCACCGCTGCGCGCATGCGCAGGCATCGCTCGCGCACAGCCGCACATGGCCCTTCCTGTTGCTCGAACCCTCCGCCCTCGATGCGCTGACCGCTGCCATCACGCGTGCGGTGCAGGATGCGCGGCGGGGTCCGCGGATTCCACCGAATCCGCCGCGTGCTTGAGGGGATCTGGTCGGTACAGCCGCGTGTCGAGACTCCAGATGCGTTCCGTGAACTCGGCGTTGCCGACGCGGAGGCGTTCACGAGCGACGGCCACGATCGACAGCGTCGTCTTGGCCTCCAGATTGTCGAGCGCCGCGACGAAGATCGCTTCGGGCGTCGATGGCAACTTCGCCGCACCGTGCTCGAGCTGTCCATGGTGCGACACGATGATGTGCTGCAGGGCAACCAGCGCGTCGGGCGGTACTTTCGGCCCGCTTCGGGCGGCGACCATCGACTTCACCTGAAGCCATACCGCGCCGCGCACCAAGTGCCCGACCAGATTGCCATCGGTCGTGTAGTTGAACCCACGCTCCCACTCGAGTTCAGCGGTCTTGCCCAGATCATGCAGGAACAGCCCGAGCAAGACGAGATCGCGGTTCAGCGCGGGGTAGAGCGGCAGCATGCGCTCCGCGAGTTGCATCAGCTGATGCGTGTGTTCCAGCAGGCCGCCGATCCAAGCGTGATGGACATTGGTCGCGGCAGGCGCCTGCCGAAACGCCGCCATCATGGTCTCGTCGCTCAGATATGCCTCCGCGAGAGCCCGCATCGACGGACTCTCGAGAGAGCGCAGCAGCGCGGCAACTTCCGTGAACATCTGCGGAATGTCCTTGGAGGTTGCCGGCAGCAGCGCGATCAGATCCTCACGCGAAATCTGCACGGGCTCGATTTGATCGACCACCACCTGCAACTGCCCCGAATACAGCTCCACCCTCCCCACCACGCGGGCGTAACCAGTCGATGACACTTCGCCCAGCATCGACTCCTCGAAGGTCCACTTGCGGGCGGACGTCTCGCCAGTCGCATCACGAAGGAGCACCTTGAAGTAGCACTTCCCGTTTCGAGTGACGCCCGTCTGCGGGTTGACGAGGCTGTAGACGCTGTCCACGAGCGATCCGGGCTTCAGATCGCGGATGTGCATGTGCGGTCGGGTCATGTCGCGTGGAGCCTATCGGTTGCACCCGTCACTGTCAGGCGGTGCGCAGGTCGCCCAGCACATCGGGCAGGAGATCGCAGAGTTCGGTGGTGAGCATCCCCGCGGAACCATGTCGCGCGGACCACAGCCGCGCGGCGAGTCCATGCGCCGCAACACCCCACCGCGCACAGTCGAAGAGCGATGCACCATGGGGCGGCCGCATGAACTGCGCCGCGAAAGACGCGATCACGCCCGAGAGTGCGTCACCGCTTCCTCCCGTGGCAAGCGCTGCGGTGCCCGCATGGCACGACCAGAGTCGAATGCCATCACTGACGGAGGTGCGCGCACCCTTGAGCACGACCACGCACCCGCACCGCTGCGCGAGCGCGGCCGCGGCGGAGCCCGCGCCCTCGCCCACCGGATCGCCGTCGATTTCGAGCGCTTGCGCGAGCCGCAGGTACTCGCCCGGGTGCGGTGTCATCACGACTGGTCCGCCGCGCATGTCACGCGCAAAATCGACCGATCGCGCGAGTGCGTTCAGCGCGTCCGCATCGACCACCAGAGGCACCTGCGCATGCGCGATGAAACGAATGGCCAACTGCTCCACCGCAAATCCCTCGCCGAGGGCGGGGCCGACAACCGCCGCGTCAGAGCGCGCCAAGATTGGATCGATCACCTCCGCGCAGGCGGATGGCAGCAGGCTCCCCTCCTCGTCCACGGGCAGCGCATGACCTGTCGCACTCTCGAGACTCGCGAGCGCAGCGGCTGCAAGCGGTTGTGGAACGGCCAGCTCCGCGAGCCCACATCCCGCACGGATCGCAGCTCGCGCAGAGAGCACCGGTCCGCCGAGCATCATCCGCGGCAGGCGCGCACAACCTCCCACGACCAGGACTCGCCCGAATGTTCCCTTGTGTCCCGCAGCGTCGCGAGGCGGAAGGGGCGGACAGGGGTTCGTGTCCTCGCCGCACACGCCTTCCACGAGTGCATCAATCGACACGCATCACCTCGATCTTCACATTCCCGATGACCGCCACGATCGCGCTGAAGTCCGCATCCAACTGGGCATCATCCTGCACGCTCGTGGCGAGCAGCAGATGGCCCGGGTGGAACGCACGCGAATCGAGCGTCGCATCCAGGTCATGCCAACGCCCTCCGAGCATCGCTTGCGTCCACATGTGCCAGACGAAGACATGGTCGCCCCCTGCGAAGTGATCGGCGTACACCAGCCCGCTCGCCACGCGCGCGCGAATGCCCTGGGCGCGCAGCACTGCTGCGAGCAGCACTGCATGCTCGGAGCAGTCGCCCGACTTCGTCCGAACCACTTCGCTCGCGCCCGCGAACGCAGTCGCCATCGACTTGTTGGTGATGAAACGAAATACCCCCACACGGAGCGCTTCCGCTCGCGCCGCTTCGGAGGCATCCGCAGGGAGCCCCGCCGCACGCAGGATGCTCTGCGCGAGTTCGCGCACGGCAGGCTCGTCGCTGTCGATCAGGATCGATGAACGCAGCAGTGCCGGGTCCTGGCGTTCGGCGGCGGTTGCCTCGCTCGAGCGCGACGCATCCACGGATACCTCGACAACACCTCCATCGGGTGCGCTCGCCCGCTGCGCACCTGAACTTTCAAGCGCGGGAGGCGCGCCGTTCACGCTTCGAACCTTCAGCACGGCTCGAGAAGCACGCGGGAGCCCCTTCCCCGCCGCGCCCACCGCCACCATGCTGCGACCGATGAGATCGATTTGCGCACCATGCTTCGCTGCGGCGCGCGCTGCACGCTCCGTGGAACGGCGCGTGATCATCTCGCCCACCGGCAGCGGCGTCACCGATCGCATCACCCGCCCCGATGCATCGAACTCCTCCCGCGTTGGGATCGGCAGCGCGCTGTTGGTGGTCACCCAGGCGCTCGAACCATCCGCGGCGATCGACTCGCGCGTCGATGCCATGTCCACGATGCGCAAGCCCGCCGTCGGATCGATCGTGCGGTACGCCAGCGAATCCGCGCCGCCACTTCGCGCCCGCCGCGTCTCCCGTTCCACTTCGGCCGGAGTCAGCCACGGGCGGGGTGGCAGCGGGATGGAGCGGCGAATGTCGCGCCCCCCGGCCCGTTCCTCGATTTCCACCTGATCCGCGGTGAATCGGTAGCGCACATCCGATCGTGCATCACCCGAACGCTGCCGTACCGAGCAGGTGCGCGGCGTTCCCGCGGGTGACTCCTCGAAGTCCCATCCCACCTCCATCACCGCTGCCGCGCCGGCGCGCCCAAGGGTGAACTGCATCTGCGAGAGCGTGATGACTCTTTCGCCGTCCACACGCACCTGCTCGTGCAGCCAACCGCAGTCGCTCCCCGCGATCGACACAATGAACCACTCGTCGCGCGGCTCGACCGCATCACCTGCGCGCACCACCGTGGCCAGCAGCGCGAGAATCGCCGCGCACGCCAAGCGCACGCGCCACTCAAGACGCCGCATCGGCATGCCCCTCGGGGCGCATCAGTGGAAACAGGATGACATCGCGGATCGTCGGGCTTCCCGTCAGCAGCATGACCAACCGATCGATGCCGAGCCCGAGACCGCCCGCGGGCGGCATGCCCGTCCGCAGCGAATCGATGAACGCTTGATCGAGCGTGCGGAAGACCGCATCCTCTTCGCCGACCCCCGCGAGTTGCTCGGTGAACTTCGCCAACTGGATGTCGGGGTCATTCAACTCGGTGTACGCCGGACCGATTTCCATGCCGCCGATGAACAGATCCCATCGCTCCGCCAACTCGGGGTGCGCGCGGCTCGGTCGCGTGAGTGGGCTGACCGCACTGGGGTAGTCGAGCACGAAGGTCGGGCGGCTCGCATCGATCAGTTTCTCTGCGTCATGCTCGAAGAGTTCGTTCACCAGCAGCCAGTGATCCTTGCGGGTCGCATCGGCCAGGTGCTTCGCCACCGCCGCGGCGCGAACGCGCACGGCATCCTCCATCGGGAATCCGAGCGCGCGCTCGAAGAGCTCGCCGAATCGAACCTGCACGAAGGGCGTGCGATAGTCGATGCGCATGCCGTTCCAGGGAATAATCGGTCCCGCCTCCGCCGCCGCATGCCAACGCTGCTCGACGGCGAGACACGCGCAGTGATGCACCAGCGACTCGGTGAGTTCGAGCATGGTTCGGTAGTCACCGAACGCCTGGTACGCCTCGAGCGCGGTGAACTCGGGATTGTGGCTGCGATCGATGCCTTCGTTGCGGAAGTTGCGGTTGATCTCGAACTCCTTGGGCAGTCCACCGACGAGCAACCGCTTGAGGTAGAGCTCGGGTGCGATGCGCATGTACAGCGGCATCCCCAGCGCCAAGTGCGTCGTGACGAATGGGCGCGCCGCGGCACCGCCCGCAATCGGCTGCATCATCGGTGTCTCGACTTCGAGGAATCCGCGCGCCTCCATGAAGCGGCGCACGACGCTCACGATGCGCGAACGCGCCTCAAACACCCGAAGCACATCGGGATTCGCGAACATGTCGACATGCCGCTGGCGGTACCGAAGTTCCGCGTCCTCCAACCCATGCCACTTGGACGGCGGTGGCTCGAGGTTCTTGGACTGCATCGCCACTTCCGTTGCCCAGACGCACACTTCGCCCTTCTTCGTGCGCCCCACGCGCCCGCGAACGCTGACGATGTCGCCGTAGTCCAGCAGTTTGGCCAGTTCGAAGCCGCTCTCCCCCAGCACCGCAAGGGAGAAGGTCGCCTGCAGATCGCCCGTCGAATCGCGCAGCGAAGCGAAGGCGATCTTGCCCATGTCACGGTGCTGCACGACACGACCCGCCACCACCACCTCGGGCCGCGGATCATCGATGGGCGTCCCAACCGAACTCTTCGCCGCAGCGGTCGCCGCCTCGAACGCGTCATGCGCCTCCGCGCTGTACCGCGCACGCGCCTCGACGAGCGGGGTGAGTCCATCGATTCGCTCGCCGTAGGGCTCCACGCCGAGCCTGTCGCGGAGCACCGCAAGCTTGGCGCGCCGCGCGGCGCGCAGATCGGTCGGCGACAGGTCTGGCTGCTCCATCGCCCGAATATACGCCTGACGCATTGGCGCACGCGCGAGTAGATTCCCCGCATGCACTTCGAGAGCCATCAGCCCGTCATCGACGACCTTACGGCGCGGATCATCGCCATCCGCGACTCTCTTTAACTGGCCGGACAAGGTCTCGAACAAGGACCGTCTCGAAGCACGCATGGGCGAGGCGGGATTCTGGGATGACCAGAAGGAAGCGCAGAAATCCATCGCGGAACTGAAGACGCTTCGCGCCACCATCGACCCGGTCGTGGAGATCGAGAAGGGCCTGCAGGATGCGCAGGTTGGACTGGATCTTGCACGCGAGTCGAACGACGCCGACCTCCTGAAGGAAGCGGACGAGTCGCTGCACTCGCTCGTGCAGCAGATGGAACGCTGCGAGCGGCAATCGTTGCTGTCCGACAAGCATGACCACAGGCACTGCTTCTTCGCGATCCAAGCCGGCGTCGGTGGCACCGAGGCGAACGACTGGGCGGAAATGCTCGAGCGGATGTACCTGTACTGGTGGAACACGATGGGGTTCAAGGTGGAGGAACTCAGCCGGACGCACGGCACGGAGACGGGGATTGCCGAAGCGACCTACGCGGTGCGTGGACCGTTCGCCTACGGCTACAACTCGTGCGAGGCGGGATCGCATCGACTCGCGCGCGTCTCTCCATTCAACGCGGAAGGCAAGCGCCAGACATCCTTCGCCACCGTCGATGTCACGCCCGAGTTCGAGGAGACTGACCTGCAGATTCCGGAACGCGACATGGAAGTCACCGCATTCGTCCGTGCCAGCGGTCCCGGCGGGCAGAATGTCAACAAGGTCGCGTCGGCAATCCGCGTCGTGCACATTCCCACGGGAATCCAGGTCGTTGCAAGCACCTACCGCGATCAGCTGCAGAATCGGAAGCAGGCGCTGGCGGTGCTCATGTCGAAACTCGAGCAACTGGAGCAGGAGAAGCGGGAAGCGGAGATCCAGGCTGCGAAGGGCGGCAAGGTCGAACGCGGTTGGGGAACGCAGATCCGTTCCTATGTGTTCTACGACAACCGCGTGAAGGACCACCGCACGAACTACGAAGAACCCAACCCGCAGCGCGTGCTCGATGGTCACCTCGAGGCGTTCATCGATGCGGAACTCAAGCGCCGAAGACGCGAACGCGACGGCATCGCCGTGACGGGCTGAAGCACGATGCGGCACGACAACCATCACCTCCGCGTCGTGGACTTTGGCCGCGGGGTCTGCAACAGCGATCTCGCACTGCGGCAGGAATGGCTGGTGACCAACGGACTCGGCAGTTACGCCAGCGGCACCATCTCCGGTGTGCGCAATCGGCGCTACCACGGTGATTTCATCGTGGCCACGCAGCCGCCCGCAGTGCGCACCATGCTGCTCGGCGCTGCGGTGCCGACGGCGCACTATCGCAATGCGGCGTACCACCTCTCCACGGCGCGTTGGACGGATGGCACTGTCAATCCCCGTGGGCACCTCTGGCTGCAGCGCTTCTTCCTCGATGGATCGATTCCCACCTGGCGCTGGTCCCTTCGCGATGCACTCATCGAACGACGCATCGTGATGGTCCATGGCGAGGACACGCTCTGCCACATCTGGACCGTCGTGCAGTCCTCGAGCCCCGTGCAACTCTCCTTGGACATGCTCGTCGATTGCCGCAGTCATCACTCGCTTGCACGCGCGGGCGCACCCACGCCTTCGATTGAACGGGTGGCGCGCGGTGTGCGCCTGCGCTGGCCCCTGGGCGTGGGCAGCGGACCCATCGACCTCTTTCTGCAGTGCGACCGTTCCGTACCGACCCCCATCGGCACTTGGTGGAGCCGCATGCTGTTGTCCGAGGAGCAAGCGCGCGGGTACGACTTCGAGGATCAGCTGTGGAACGCCGTCCGCTTCGATGTCGTCCTCGATCGAGGCAGCACCGTGGTGCTGAGCGCATCCACCGCACTGCAGGAGCCGCGATCGGGCAGTGTTCTTTTGGAGGCTGAGCGCGCCCGAATCGATGCGATCCTGCAGCGGGCGAACTGCCCCGCAGCAGCGCCAGCGATCGAACAGCTCACCTGCGCCGCTGATCAGTTCATCGTGCGTCGCAAGCGTCGCGATGGCACTCGCATGGGCCGCTCGATCATTGCGGGCTACCCGTGGTTCGCCGATTGGAGCCGCGACGCGCTGCTGTCCATCCATGGATTGCTTCTCGCCACGGGCCGTCATGACGAAGCGAAGGATGTGCTGTCCACGCTTGCGGACTGGGTGGAGGGTGGATTGCTGCCCAACCGCTTTCCCGACCGCGCCGATGAACAGGTGGAACGCAACAGCATCGATGCGCCGCTGCTGCTCGTGGTGATGGCGCGCCGCGTCTTCGAACGCACGCAGGATGAGGCATGGCTTCGGACGCTCTGGCCCGCACTGGTGGCGGTGATCGAGGGCTACCGAAATGGCACACTGCATGGGATCGGAGTCGATCCTGCGGATGGACTGGTCCGCGGAGGTGACGCGACGACGCAGCTCACCTGGATGGATGCGCGTGTCGGCACACGGCCGATCACGCCGCGCGACGGCAAGGCAGTGGATGTGAACGCGCTGTGGTGCGGGGCGCTTGCTGCCATGATCGATCTCGCCCCGCACGCGGGTGCGCCCGACGGCACATGGACCGTCGATCTGGAGCGCGCACGGAAGTCGTTCATGAAGTTCTGGAACGAAGACAGCTCCTGCTGCTTCGACACGCTCGATGGCTCGGCAGGACGCGATGCTTCGGTGCGTCCGAATCAGTTGGTCGCTGGCTTGGTGCTGGACGGGCTGCTCCCCCGCGGCCAGCTCAGCGCCATGATCGATGCATGCATGTCGCGACTCTGGACACCGGTGGGACTTCGCACGCTTGTCCAGCGCGATCCTCGGTACTGTGGGCATTACGGTGGCGATGTCGCAGCGCGCGATGGTGCCTACCATCAGGGCACCGCATGGCCCTGGCTCTTTGTGCTCGCCGTGCGCGCGCACCTGCAGGTGGGCGGCGATCCGCAGAGCGCCATCGACTTCATCTACCCGTTCCTGAACCACCTGCGCGAAGTCGGACTCGGATCGGTGAGCGAGGTCTTCAGCGGCGATCCTCCCCACGAGCCAGGCGGCTGCCCGTGGCAAGCGTGGAGCGTTGCATCGCTCCTCGAAATCGTCGATGTCGTCGGCAGCAGCTTTGCAGCGGGGAGCACGCAGCAGTCCACACCACGGTCGATGACGGGAGGGAAGCCATGAAGGATGCGAAGCGTGATGAAAAGCGATTCGAGCACGCGGCGGCGACACACGCCTCCGCGGAGCATGCGAGGCTCGCGGACGCGGATGCGGGGCGCGCTCCTTGGCGCCGCTTCGGGACATTTCTCGCGGATCGCCAGTGGGGAACCGTGCGCGAGGACTACTCGCCCGAAGGGAATGCGTGGGACTCCTTCCCGCATGATCAGGCGCGCAGTCGCGCCTATCGATGGGGTGAGGATGGGCTTGCAGGCTTCTGCGACCGTCAGCAGCTGCTCTGCCTTTCGCTCGCGCTCTGGAATGGTCGCGATCCAATCCTGAAGGAACGCCTCTTCGGACTCACCAACGGCCAGGGCAACCACGGCGAGGATGTGAAGGAGCTCTACTGGTTCCTCGACGCGCTTCCGAGTGGTGCATTCGCGCGCATGCTCTACAAGTATCCGCAGCGGCGTTTCCCCTACGACGAACTGGTGCGGGTGAACGCTGCCCGCAGCAAGCTCGAGCGTGAGTTCGAACTGCTCGATACCGGCGTCCTCGATGACGATCGCTACTTCGATGTCGAGGTCGAGTACGCGAAGGCATCTCCGGACGACATCCTCATGACGGTGACGATCACCAACCGCGCGCCCGAGGTCGCTCGCATCCATGTGCTGCCCACGATCGTCTGGCGGAACACATGGACATGGAACGGCGCAGCCGAGCGTCCTGTGCTCCGCGCCGACGGCAAGGATGTGCTGGTGCAGCGAGATGGATGGGCACCGATGCGCGCACGCTTCGATGGTTCGCCGGAACTCCTGTTCTGCGAGAACGACACCAACATCGAGCGGCTCTACGGCAAGCCGCGCGATGGGCGCACCTTCAAGGATGGGATCGGCGACTTCGTCATCTCTGGCGCGCAGCAGGGCGTGGCGCCCTCGCGAAGCGGCACCAAGATGGCGGCGCACCATGTGTTCGACATCCCCGCGGGCAAGTCCGTCACCGTGCGCGTTCGGCTGCATCCCGATGCTGCCATGGATGCGTTCGCGGACTTCGATGCGGTTCGGGCTGCGCGCGCGAAGGATGCCGATGACTATTACGCGGCGGTCCAACACGGCATCGACGATGCGGAACTGCGACTGATCCAGCGGCAAGCGTGGGCGGGACTTCTCTGGTCGCAGCAGGCATACCACTTCGATGTGGCGCGCTGGCTCGATGGCGATCCAGGACTCCCACCACCACCCGATGCTCGCCGAAAGGGAAGGAACGCCGAGTGGCGGCACTTGGACAGCGACGGCGTGTACCTCATGCCTGACTCCTGGGAGTATCCCTGGTATGCAGCGTGGGATCTTGCGTTCCACTGCGCGGCACTCGCGCCCATCGATCCGGTCGAGAGCAAACGCCAGTTGCTGCAACTGCTCGGCGAGGGCTCGATGCACTCGAGCGGACAGGTTCCCGCCTATGAGTGGGCGTTCAGCGATGTGAACCCACCGGTGCACGCGTGGGCAGTGCTGCGCATCCTGGAATGCGATCGTGCGGCGGGGCGACCGGATGATCTCGTCTTTCTGCGAAGCGCGTTCCATCGGCTGCTGCTGAACTTCACCTGGTGGGTGAACCGCAAGGACATGGATGGACGGAACCTCTTCGCGGGGGGGTTTCTCGGGCTCGACAATGTCGGCGTGTTCGATCGCAGCTCGGACCTGCCGGCGGGATCCACGCTGCAGCAAGCGGATGGCACGGGTTGGATGGGCATGTTCGCGCTGAACATGATGCGACTGTCGATCGACCTGTCGCTGCACGAACCTGTCTATCAGGACATGGCGATCAAGTTCTTCGATCACTTCCTCGAGATCGCCGGCGCCATGGCTGACTTCGCGGGGACGGGCACGGGACTCTGGGACGAGACGGACAAGTTTTACTACGACCGACTTCGCTTTCAAGATGGATCGGTCCTGGTCATGCGACTGCAATCGATCGTTGGGCTGCTGCCGATGACCGCCGTCTCGGTGATGGATCCGCGTCGCATCGCCCAGGTGCCCGTCTTCGCCTCGCACATCGAGCGCGTCTTCGCGACGCACCCTGACTTGGCGAAACTCGTCTCGCACTGGAATGTCGGCGGCAGCGGAGACCTTCGCCTCTTCTCGTTGCTGCGAGGACACCGCATGAAGTGCCTGCTGAGCCGCATGCTCGATGAGTCGCAGTTCCTCTCTCCGTTCGGCGTTCGATCGATGTCGCGCAGACTCGAAGACAATCCTTTCGTCTTCTGGCATCAAGGCAAGACGATGGATGTGCGCTATTCCCCAAGTGAGAGCATCACGGCGACCTTCGGCGGCAACAGCAACTGGCGTGGACCGATCTGGATGCCCGTCAACTTCCTTTTCATCGAGAGTCTGCATCAGTTCCACAGTTATTACGGCGATGACTTCAAGATCGAGTGCCCCGTCGGATCCGGCCGAATGGTGACGCTCGCCGACGCCGCACGCGAGGTGGCGAATCGCCTGCTGCAACTGTTCCGCAAGGATGCAACGGGAATGCGCCCATGTCTCGCAGAGCACCCGAAGTTGCAGGGTGATCCGCACTTCAACGACAAGCTGCTCTTTCACGAGTACTTCGACGGCAACACGGGGCGCGGTTGCGGTGCATCGCACCAGACTGGATGGACGGCCATGGTCGCGTGGCTCATCGGACAACTCGGGCGGCGCGGAGCCGCGTCGTGAACCGCTTGGTGCTGTTCATCGCCCGATGCGCCGCGGGTGCCGCGCTGATCGGCGGCGCGTCCTTTCTCCTGACCGCGCGGAACACCAACCGCGTCGCCGGCATCGATTCGCAGTTCGGTCGCCTGCTGCTCGCGCTGGAGCTCATCGTTGCGTGCGCGCTCGTCGCCCTCCCCAGCTGGCGCGCGTGGATCCTGCTGCGTCCGTGGCTTGCGGCATCCCTGACGGCGGCAACCATCGGCTGGATCGCGACGGGGCAAGCGGGTGGATCCTTGGCACTGCTGCTGGGGCTCCTGAGCGCCGCCTGCATGCTTGCCGCAACGGATGCGGCGCGCGGACGCTGGATCACTGCCGCACTCGCCAGCGGCGTGATCGCGATCAGCTCGCTGTCGCTGCTGGCGCCACCGCCATCTCCGTTCGCGGTCTCGCCCATCGATCTGCTGGGCAGGATGCACGGCGCCATCGCGCTCTCTGCGCTTGCCGCGGGGTTCGCGCTCCTGCTGGGCAGTTGGGTGAACGCTCCCGAACGAAGCCTCGGACTTCCGCGGTGGGCAGGACTCAGCCTCGTGATCCTGCTCGCCGCGCTGTCGACGGCCGCATGGCATCGCTTGCAGACCGAATCGCTCAGCTCGATTCGCCGCGAGTCGGCGGCAAACGAGCGTGCGCTCGCCGCGTTCATCCGCGAGAACTTCTCGCGGCTCGCCAGTTCGATGCTGCAGTTCAGCAAGACGCTCGATGCGCCGGGCTCGATCGAGGAGGGCGATCTGGAGCATCAGTCCACCCTGCTCCGCGGCGCGCATCCCTCGCTGGTGATGCTGCAGTGGGTCGAACACGATGGAAAGATCACCTGGGCCGATGAGGATGTCGCCGCGGCACGCACGAGCGTTCCTGCCGCCTCGGCGGATGAGGCGATCGCACGCGCACACTCCTCGCGGGAGGTTTCATTCGTCGGCCCCATCGGCGCGGGCGGTGACGGATCGGCGCTCGTGGCCGCAACGCCTGCTGGGTCGCGCGGCAGTCTCGTGGCGCTCATCAGCGTGCGCCGTGGCATGGGACCTTGGACCACATCATTCAACGAACCCTACGAAACCGAGGTGTTCTTCGAGGGACGAATGGTGTGGGAACGCGGCGGCAAGGATGGTCCGTCCATCGCGACGCCAGGGCAGGACATCACGGTCGGTAGCAGCGCCTTGCAGGCTCGGGTTGCGCCGACCGAATCGCTGCTGGCAGGCGAAGCGTCAAGTCTCCCCAACTTGCTCTTCGCGGCGATGCTCGCCACCTCTGCACTGCTCGGATCGACCACCTACTTCGCCCAGGTCTCTGCGCAGAAGGCGCGGGGCAGCGCCCGCGTCCAAAGTCAACTGGAGCAGCTCATCGCAGGTGGTGGACAGGTGGGCATCATCGCCACCGATACGAACGGCCGCATCACCATCTTCAATCGCGGCGCCGAGCGTTTGACGGGTCGCACCGCACCGGAAGTGATCCGTCGCATGGACGCGGCTGATCTCTTCGAGGCAGCAGAACTGCGAAAGGCGTTGGAGCCTCATGTCAACGCGTCGCCGCGGGAGGCGCTCGCCGCGCTCGCGCAGGAAGTGCGCGGCTTCTCCGCCGATTGGACATGGCAGCGCCCCTCTGGTGGCTCTCGACGCGTCAATGTGGCGGCGAGTCCGTGGCGCGATGTCCGCGGCGAACTGCTCGGCTACCTGCTCGTCGCGGTCGATGTCACCGAGCGCGAAGCTGCCATGCGCGCACTGGACCGCGCACGGACCGACTTGGAACGCACCAACACCCTGAAGACATCATTCCTCTCGAATGTGAGCCATGAGATTCGCACGCCGATGACGAGCATCCTCGGCTGTGCGGATCTTCTGCTCGAAGAGGGAGCGCCCGAGCTGGAACGCGCAGAGTTCGCGCGAACGATCCGCCGGAATGGCGAACACCTGCTCGAAGTGCTCAATGACATTCTCGACATCACCCGCATCGAGGCGGGTCGCCTGCGCATCGAACGAATCGAGGTGAAACTCGGCGAGGTGCTCGATGAAGTGAGCACGCTGATGTCCGCGCGCGCGAAGGCGCGTCAACTTGCGTTCACGATCCACCGCGAGTCGCCGGAGGATCCCGCGGTGCTGACGGATCCACTGCGCATCCGGCAGGTGCTCGTGAACCTCATCGGCAACGCGATCAAGTTCACCGAGCGAGGATCCGTGACCGTCTCCCTTCGCACGCGAATCGAAGGCGACAACCTGTGCGCTGACTTCATCGTGCGCGACACAGGCATCGGTATCTCCCCCGAGCAGGCGGCGTCCCTCTTCGTGGACTTTGCACAGGCGACTCCGTCCACGGCGCGACGTCACGGTGGTACGGGACTCGGTCTCGCCATCTCGCAGCGGTTGGCCCACCTGCTCGATGGGAGCATCACGCTTCACTCGGAACTCGGCAGCGGCAGTGCCTTCACCTTTTCCATGCGCGCACCACTGACCACTGCGGCAATCGCAGTCGCTCCCGAGGATGCGGCTCAGCCGATCCGCCTCGATGGCCGGGATGTCCTTCTCCTGGGTCTGCAGGAGCATGCGGGAGACATCGCGGCAGTCCTGAAGCAGTCCGGTGCATCCGTGCTGTCGGTGAATACTCCATCCGAGGCATTCGCGGCGGCAGATCTCACGAGCCACCATGAGCGCTTCAATGCCATCCTCATCGACATGCGATTGCCTGACCTTGCCGGCTACGACACGGCGCGCGAGCTGCGCGCGAGCGGGTACCGCGGCAGACTGATCGCACTCACCAAGGAACCCGCCCTCGACGACCGCGATCGCTGCATCGCGGCGGGCTTCGATGATCATGGGGTCTTGCCCCTGCCGCGTGCCCAGCTTCTGCGCTTGTGCTCGCCCACCATCGCTGCGAGCGATTGCTAGACTTTGCCCTCCCCTTGGTGGGGTGGCAGAGCGGTTGAACGCGCCTGACTTGAAATCCGGTATGCCCGAAAGGGCATCGTGGGTTCGAATCCCACCCCCACCGCTTTCGCCTCGCCGAGCAACCGAGTGCTCTCCGCACCTCGATCGCTGGCTCGTCTGAACCCCTCCCATGATCATCACACACGCCTTTCTCGTCGCCTCATGCGCGTTCCTGCAGTCATCCGATCCGACTTCGGCGCCACCCGCGGCCGCCATGCTGCGCTACCCCGACATCAGCGGCGATCGGATCGTGTTCGCGTATGCCAACGGTCTGTGGACAGTCGACCGTAACGGTGGCACCGCGCAGCCTGTCGCAGATCCGCCGGGCACCGAAGCGTTCCCACGGTTCTCGCCCGATGGAAAGTCGATCGCATTCCTCGGCAACTACGAGGGAAACCGCGACATCTACGTCACGCCGATCGCGGGGGGCATTCCAGTGCGCGTGACCTACCACCCCACCACCGAACTGCCCACGGACTGGATGGCGGATGGTCGCATCCTCTTCAGCGCCAGCGGCATGGGCACCTATCCGCGCGCGCCACAGATCTTCGCGGTGAACGCCGCGGGCGGATTGCCCGATGAGTTTCCAGTTCCCTACGGCGCAAATCCCACGGTCAGTGCGGATGGGCGTTTTCTCGCGTACACGCCGCACTCCACCGACACGCGTACATGGAAGCGCTACCGAGGCGGCATGGCGACGGACATCTGGGTGTACGACCTGCAGGAGAACACCGCACAGCGCGTGACGCAGTGGGAGGGCACGGACACCCTCCCGATGTGGCACGGGTCGACGCTCTACTACCTCAGCGATGCGGGACCGGAGCACCGCCTCAACATCTGGAGCTGCGATGCACGCGGCGGCAATCGGAAGCAGATCACCAACTTCAGCGACTTCGATGTGAAGTGGCCGTCGGTTGGACCGGATGATGGCAGTGGCGGCGAGATCGTCTTTCAGCAAGGCGCCGACCTGCAGGTACTCGACCTTGCGACGCGAAAGGTCCGTGTGGTGCCGGTGCAGGTGCCTGGCGCGCGCGCGCGTCTGCGACCCCAGGTCGTGGAAGCGGGCAACTTCATCGATGCGTGGGACATCTCCCCCTCGGGCAAGCGTGCGGTCGTGTGCGCACGCGGCGACATCTGGACATTGCCCGCAGAGAACGGCATTCCGCGCAACCTCACGACAACCAATGGCGTCTTCGAGCGCGAACCAACCTGGAGCCCCGACGGCAAGTGGATCGCCTACTGCGGCGACAACGCCGAGGGGGGATACGACCTCTTCACGCTCGCGGCGGACGGATCGGGCGAACGGAAGCAATGGACGAAGGATGGCGCCTTCAAGAGCGACATCAACTGGAGCCCCGATTCGAAGTGGATCGCGTACGCGGGGAGCAACAACTCGCTCTTCCTCCTGGACTTCGCATCCGGTGAAAGCAAGTTGATCATGCGTGAGGCGTGGAACGACAACCCACCAAGTCCGCGCTGGAGTCACGATTCGAGTTGGATCGCCTTTGCGCACAGCGATCCGAGCGGCAGGTCGAACCAGATTTCCGTCTTCGATGTGGAGAGCGGCGAAACACGCACGATCTCGTCGCCGATGTTCCCCGCTGGAACGCCGACCTTTGACCGTGCGGGCGAATGGCTCTACTTCCCGAGCGACCAGGAGTTTTCGGCGCGCTATGGATCGCTCGACACGACCTGGATCTACGACAACTCGGAGGTGCTGTTGGCGGTGCCGCTGCGCGCGGATGTGAAGGCCGCTTGGCAGGTGCTCGAGACGGATGAGGAGAAGCCAGAGGAACCGAAGAAAACTGCTGACAAGAAGAGTGGCGACAAGAAGAGTACGGATCAGGAATCCGCCAAGGCACCCACCCCGTCGGGTGCATGGAAGTGTTCCGCCAAGACTGCCGATGATGCGGTGGAGTTCACGCTGGTCATCACCGTGACCGATGGCGACAAGCTCGCGGCAACGTTCTCGAGTGAGCGCCTCTCCGGCGACCTTGCCGGATCGTGGGACGCCGCAAACAAGACGCTTCGCCTCGAAGGGTCGAAGGATGGTGCGCGTTACCTGCTCGAACTCACCATCGATGGCGACTCGGTCAAGGGAAGCGCATCCGTGACGACGGACGAGGGTGAAAAGAAGTACGAAATCACCGGCAGCAGGTCCACGGACGATACGAAGCCGACGGAGAAGCCTGCGGAAGATTCCAAGCCAGCGGATGACTCGAAGTCAGCCGATGCGAAGGCCGAGGAAGCGAAGCCCGAGGACCCGAAGGCGAAACGCAAGGGCTTCAAGATTGATTTCGACGGAATCATCGAGCGAACAGTCCGAGTCCCGAGTGTCTCACGCGGTGCGTTTGGGACGCTTGCGGTCAATGACAAGGGGCACCTGATCTTCGTGCGCCGAAGTGAGAACGGCGGCATCAAGATCATCGATGTGCGCGAAAAGAAACCAGCGGAGAAGGCCGTGACCGGCGGCGGGTCGTTCACGATCACCCCGAGCGGCAAGCAGATCCTCGTCCCGGAGGGTGGCGGCGCGCGCATCGTCGACGCAGCCGCGGGTGGGGCATCGAAGACAGTGGTCAACAGGCCGATGCGAGTGGAGGTCGATCCGCGCGTGGAGTGGCGGCAGATGGTCCGCGATGCGTGGCTCATCTTCCGCGACTTCTTCTACGACCCCAACATGCACCGAGTGGACTGGAAGAAGGTTCTCGACAACTATCTCGCGCTGGTCGACGATGCCAACAGCCGCGAAGATGTCTCCTTCATCATCTCCGAGATGATTTCGGAGCTGAACGTCGGTCACGCCTACTACCAAGGCGGCGAAAGCGAATCGGGACCGTCATCGAACACGGGCATGCTTGGCATCGACTACGCGCTCGGCAGCGGCACGCGCCCCGACGGCAGCGAGGCGAAGGCCTACCGCATCGCCCGACTCTTCGAAGGCGCTCCATGGGACACCGACGCCCGCAATCCGCTTCGTGCGCCGGAAGTCAATGTCAAGGTGGGCGACTACATCCTCGAGGTGAACGGCACACCGATGGACACCAGCAAATCGCCCTGGGCTGCGTTTGCAGGACTCGGCGACCGCACCACTTCGCTGCTGGTCTCCGACAAGCCCTACAAGGACCCGTCCGCACGCACGGTGGTGGTGCGACTGCTCGACAGCGAAGCGGACCTGCGTTACCGATCGTGGGTGGAATGCAACCGCGCGTATGTCGAGAGCCGTTCCGGCGGACGAGTCGGCTATGTGTATGTACCCAACACGGGCGTCGATGGACAGACGGAACTCGTTCGGCAAATCCTCGGTCAGCGCGGGCGCGACGCGCTCATCGTGGACGATCGCTGGAACGGCGGCGGACAGATCCCCACGCGATTCATCGAACTGCTCGACCGCCCCGTCACCAACTGGTGGGCGCGCCGCGATGTGAATGGGCAACCGTGGCCGCCCGACGGACACTTTGGACCGAAGGTCATGCTGATCAATGGCTTGGCTGGTTCAGGCGGCGACATGTTCCCCTGGCTCTTCCGCCAATCCAAGCTCGGCCCGCTCGTGGGCTCTCGCACATGGGGTGGACTCGTCGGCATTTCAGGGAATCCATCGCTCATCGATGGCGCGGGCATTCGCGTGCCGAAGTTCGCGTTCTACGAATCGGATGGCACTTGGGGCGTGGAGGGCCATGGAGTGGATCCCGACTTCCCCGTCACCGATGACCCAGGTCTGATGCGCGGCGGTCCATCACGCGGCGGCGTTGATCCGCAGATGGACAAGGCGATCGAACTGATGGAACAGGCGCTCCGCGATCGTCCACACAAGCAAGTGCCGATCCCGCCCTACCCCGATCGTAGTGGCATGGGACTTCCGACCGCAGACCGCTGACTCTTTCGGCCATCGACTTCGCCGTCGATCCGCGCAGGTCACCCCCCGCGGATGCGCTGCGACTTTCGCATGTCCTTGGGCTTGCCCTGCGGCCATGCGGGGATGTCGCTTGCGAATGGCGACGCGGGCAGTCCCGCGCCGTTGACCAGATTGGCGCGAACTGGGTTGCTGCTCCAACCGTAACGCACGCGGGTCGGTCGTGTGATCCCATCCGCGTGAACGATCACCTGCGTCCCCTCGATGCGGGCGTCCCCCCAGCGGAACGCGCCATCGTCGCCAGCGAGCGCAAAGCCGCCGACCGCGCCGCCACCCTTCGCTGCGAGTCCCTCCGCTCGATCGAACGACAGCACCATTTCTTCGCCCCGCACTTCGCTCGTCCGCAACAGCGGTCCACCAGGTGAACCACCGCGGCCATACACATCCGCGAGTGCCCACGCGGCCAACCGCTCGCCGACCGCTCGCTTGTTCCGCGGATGGATGTCCGCCGCATCGCCCACATCGATCGTGACCGCCAACCCACAATTGGGTTCTGCGCGCGACACCTGAAGTTGCGCATCGCGGAGCAGCGACCATTCGCCCTCGACAGGGTTGTCGCTCGCTTCGCGGAACCCAGCGAGCTGGACGATCCCGAAGGGAAAATCGCCTTGCCCCCAAGCGCTTCGCCAACCTCGGATCATCGTCGACAACAGCACCGCATATGCCTCGGCTCGGTCGGCGTTCGACTCCCCTTGGTACCAGAGTGCGCCGCGAACCCCATAGCGCGCGAGCGGCGCCATCATGGCATTCCACATCGATCCATACGCGCCCCACTCCGCCGATGCCGGGCTCGCCGCCGCACCCGCCAGCAGCGGCTCCACCGCGAGCGCAGCGCGCGGGGTCCATGACTCGGCCGGCGATCCGCCCCAGTTCACAGACAGCAGTCCCACGGGCACGCCAAGTTCCCGCGCGAGCTTCAGCGCAAACCAGCTGCCCACGGCCGTGAACTCGGGAGTCGAGTCCCTGCCGGCAACAACCCAGCGCGCTTCCACATCACTTCGCTCGATCGAATCCATGCGCTGCGCCACTTGGAAACATCGAACCGTGGGCGGCAAGTTGGCGGCAATCTCGGCTGCGCCATCGCTCGATCCACAAGACCACTCCATGTTGGACTGCCCGCCGCAGATCCAGACATCGCCCACAAGCACATCGCTTCGCTCCGTACGCGCGCCCGCGCACTCGACACGAAGGCGCAGCGGCGAGCGTTCAGCCGCGAGCGCGGGCAGGTTCACCTTGAATCGACCATCCGCTTCCGCCACGGATTCACCTGACGCCCGAACCGCGCCGGACGCGTCGAGCACCTGCACCGTGACCGGCGCGCGAGCCCGAGCGGTTCCCCACACAGGAACCTCCTGATCGCGCTGCAGCACCATGTGATCGCCGAAGACGCGCGGGAGTGAGACGCCAGCGAGCAGCAGGTCTTGCGAAGGGTTCACGGTGGAAGTGGGCACGGGCGGAAGTGCGAGCAGCGCGAGCGCTGCGTTCCCCGCATCCGAGTTGCGGATCGGCGCAGACCGCCCCTTCGCATCGCGCGCCGGGTTCACCGCAGGATCGGGGCGCGTGCGAGTGGCGGCGTTGAGATCGTAGAGGTCCATGGGCGCTCCATCACCGCCGATCCACACCGCAAAGGGAATCGTGAAGTTGATCGGCGCAGTCGCCACCGTATGACTGAGCGGTGGCGCACCTCCGCCGTGATCCGCGGTCAGGATGATCGCGACCCGCCCACGCAGGAGTGGATCGGCATCGATGGTTGCGACCATCACACCCAGTGCATCATCCACACGGCGCGCAGCCGCGCGGTAGAGCGACCCCTCGGCGAGATCCCATGCGCCCGAATGCCCCGCAACGTCCGTCTCACCCAAGTGCATCAGCGAGAGGCTGCGCTTGCCGCGCTGCGCAGCCTGGCGCAACAGCGACACCTCGATTTGCGCAACCTCCGCCGACTTCTCGACGCAGATCCAGCGGTCGATCTTGTCGCGTCCATCATCCGCATCGACCTCATCGCGCGGTCCCTCGCGGTCGTCCGCCGACTGGTCCAGCAGCACGAACTTGCTCTTGGTCGCGACGACCCATGTCGTGAGTCCGTGGTCGTGAGCGACATCGAACATGGTCGGCACATAGGCCCCGTGCATCTCGCGCAGCGTTCCACCCATGCCAGGTGCGGGAGGATCATCGTTCCCGATCCAGTTGTGCCCATCGCCCCCGCGCTGCAGTCGGCCCGTCACCATCCCAAGATGATTGGGCAGCGTGACCGTCACATCGGGATCGGTCCGCGCCTGCAGCGTGTGCGCGCCTCGCAGCACACGCAGGAGTCCCGGATGGTCGCGATCGAGCGGTGGAGCGAGCAGCTCCGGGCGAAGTCCATCAACGCTCAACACCACCACATGACGAATGGCGGGAGAGTCCCCCATCGCGCCGTCCGCTGCGCCATGGCACAACGCACACGTGGCGGACACCAGGACCGACAGCATGCTCCACATGGAAGTCAGGCTAGCAATCGACCGCTCGTTTTCGATTCACACGCCACGCGCAGTGGATGTGCTGCACGATCTTGACAGCCTGATGACGCGGTTGTCAGTCGCTGTGAAACTGATACCATTCGCCTCCTGCATCAGGCGTGATCGCCTGAAGCCGCGGGTGTAGCTCAGTGGTAGAGCGCAACCGTGCCAAGGTTGATGTCGAGGGTTCAAGTCCCTTCACCCGCTTCCGCATCTCACGCGCCCGAAGGATCTCGCCTTCGGGCGCGTTTCTCTTCTGCGGGCTGTTCGCGCCCAGAAGTCCATCGGTAGCCTCCGTCGGGTGAACTCCGCCACAGGTCTGATCGGCGTTCTGCTGCTGCCGCTGATTGCCTTGGCACTCTCACGCGATCGACGCCACATTCGCCTGCGAACGGTCGCTGGGGGAGTCGCGCTGCAAGTGGCGCTGGCGTTTCTGATGCTGCGCTTTCCCCCCATCGCTGTGCCATTCGATCTCTTTGCCGCTGCCGTCGCCAAGGTCATCGGTTTCGCCGGTGCTGGCACGCGATTCCTCTTCGGCAGCGTCGCCGATGCATCCGGGCCGTGGGGGTTCCTCTTTGCAGTACAGGTCCTGCCCATCATCATCTTCTTCGCCTCGCTGATGGCGGTGCTGTACCACTTTGGCATCATGCAGCGTGTCGTCGCTGCGCTCGCGCTTTGCATCCGCGCGACGCTCGGCGTGACAGGAACGGAAGCGCTCTCCGCCGCCGCCAACATCTTTGTCGGACAGACCGAAGCACCACTCACCGTGCGCCCCTTCATCGCCGGCATGACCCGCTCACAGATCCTCTGCGTGATGACGGGAGGCTTCGCCACCATCGCCGGCAGCGTGATGGCTGCGTACATCGTGCTGCTTGGCGGCAACGAAGAGGCCCAGCGCATCCTGGTGGCGAAGCACTTCATCACTGCCAGCGTGATGAGCGCGCCTGCGGCCATCGTCATGGCCAAGATCATGCTGCCCGAGTCCGCCGATCCGCCGAATGAATCGCTCGATGCGCTCCGGGCGCTCCCTCGCACAAGCGTCAACATCGTCGATGCCGCTGCACAGGGCGCGATGGATGGGCTTCGACTTGCGCTGAATGTCGCTGCCATGCTCGTGGCGTTCGTCGCGCTCATTGCGCTCGTGAACTTCCCGCTCGCCGCGATCAGCCGAACCGAGTTCGCCGCTGGCCTGCTCGTTTCCGCAGGACTGCCTGAACTCACGCTCGAGAACATCCTGGGCCTGCTGCTCCAGCCGATCGCATGGACGATGGGCTGCGCGGAAGATTCGCGCGCAGTCGCTTCACTGATGGGGCAGCAAGTGATCGCGACGGAGTTCATCGCATACGCAGACCTCGCGCGCATGCAGACAGAGGGAAGCATCACGCCGCGCGGCGCACACATCGCCACCTTCGCGCTCTGCGGCTTCGCGAACCTTCCCTCCATTGCCATCCAGATCGGTGGCCTGAGCGCGCTCGCACCCGAGCGACGCAGCGACTTCGCCCGACTCGCTCCGCGAGCGATGATCGCGGGCGCACTCGCGTGCTGGCAAACCGCCGCAGTTGCCAGCCTCTTTCTCCGCTGACGATGCAGACCTCTCAGCCGCCGGGCGCAGGTGATCCCCTGCCAGCCCCAGCGAGGTCCAGGAAGAACGCGTATTCGAGGGCGATCTGTTCGAGGCGGTTGAACCGCCCCGACTCGCCGCCGTGCCCCGCTTCCAGGTTCACGCGGAACAGGAACGGATTGTCATCGGTGCGCAGCGCGCGGAGCTTGGCAACATACTTCGCTGGTTCGAAGTACTGCACTGCCGCATCCCACAGTCCCGTCGTCACCAACATGGCCGGGTAGGGCTTCGCCGAGAGATTGTCATACGGGGAGTACGAGCCCATGTAGCCGTAGTCGGGTTGACGCCGAGGATCGCCCCACTGCGTCCACTCGTTCACGGTCAGCGGAATCGTCTCGTCGAGCATGGTGGTCAACACATCGACGAATGGCACATGCAGCGCAATGCCTCGGTAGAGCTCACCTGCCTCATTCGCCACAACACCCATCAGCAGTCCCCCGGCGGATCCACCCGTCGCAAAGACGCGATCCTTCGCGCACCAGCCCTGCCGCACCAACCACTCCGTCGCATCGATGAAGTCCGTGAAGGTGTTGCGCTTGTTCATCATGCGCCCGAGCTCGTACCAATCCTGCCCCAAATCGGCGCCGCCGCGCACATGCGCATAGACCACGAGAAACCCTCGGTCGAGCAGCGACACCTGCGCACTGCTGAACTGCGCATCGAGCGAGATGCCGTAGGCACCGTATCCCTCGATGTACGCCGGGGCGGTCCCATCCCGGCGACAGCGATCCGTGCGCCATGCAACGGTCAATGGAATGGACTTGCCATCGCGCGAAGGCGCCCACAGGCGAGCCGTGGAATACTTCGCCGAGTCATACCCAATCACGGGTTGCACCTTCACCACGCGGCGTGCGCGAGAAGCAAGATCAACATCCCACACGGTCGGCGGAGTCACCATCGACTGATAATCCACCCGCACGAATGGCAGCGTCGGATCGAAGTTCGCCCCGAGGGTCATGGTGAACGCGCTCGCGTCTGCTTCCACGACCCATTGCTCCGAGCACACGGGCTTTGGTCCCCATGGCAACACGCGGACTCGCGCATTCGCCTGCGCCCGCTCCACAACCGCGATTGCGCCATCAAACAACGCCACATCTTCGATGGCCACATCGGCGCGCTCGGGCAGGATCGTCCTCCACTTGGTCGGGTCCTGCGTCGCAGTCGCGGTCGCCTCGACGAGACGGAAGTTGCGTGCCTGCAGGTTCGTTTGGATCACCCATGCATCCCCGTGGACCGTGGCATAGTTGCGGACTCCAGGCATGCGCGGCACCACCACCAGAGGCTCCGATGCGGGGCGATCCGCCGGCAACGCCCGCACCTCGGTCTGGTCGAACCCATCCAGACTGATCACGATTGTGCGACCATCGCCACTTGCCGACACGCCGCAGGTCAGCGTCTTGTCCGGTTCCTCATACACCTTCACATCCGTGGATGGATCCGTGCCGACCACATGACGCCACACGGGTCCCGAGTGCAGCAGCACCGGATCTTGCCGCACATAGAACAGCGTGCGGTTGTCCGCTGCCCAAGCGAGGTCGCCGAGCACACCAACAATCTCCTCCCGTGCGATCTCACCCGTGCGCAGACTGCGGATGTGCAGTGTGCTGATCTTCCGACCCGTGACATCATCGGTCCAAGCGAGCCACTCATGATCCGGACTGATCGCACTGCCCGTGATCGCGAAGTAGGACTTTCCCTTTGCCAGGGCCGGTTCATCGAGCAGCAGCTCCTTCGCCGCGGCTGCATCAGGACCACTCGGCTTGCCCGCCTGCGCCATCAATCGGGGGTACTCGGCGCCCGCTGCAAACTCCGTCCAGTACCACCATCCGCGCTCAAAGGCCGGCGGCGTTCCATCATCCTCCTTGATCCGCCCTCGCATCTCTGCAAGAAGCTGCGACTCCAACGCTGCAAGCGGTCGCATGAACGCCTCCGTAAAGGCGTTCTCCGCTCGCAGATAGTCCATGATCTCTGCGCGCTTTGAAGTCGGATCGTCATCGCGCATCCAGTAATAAGGATCCTCCCGGTCGCCGACAGGTCCCTTGACCGTGTAGGGAATCCGCGTCGCGACTGGCGCATCGCGCGGTCCGCCGCCCGTCGTCCGCGGGACGGGCGCACCCGAAACGGCCGCAGGGCCGTCCATCGCGAGAAGCAGCAGGGCGAAGGCGGGAAGCGCGCACATCTTTGTCAATCCTATCCCGTCCCGTACCCTCTCCGATCGGCCAACACAATCTGAAGCCACTCCACTGCAAAGGAACCATGCATGAGCGATGAACCCTCATCAGACACCTCCGTCCGCCTCGAGCGTCTTGAGCGCTCCGTCCGAAAGGTGCGGCGCTGGTTGTTGATCTCCCTCGTCGTCGGACTCGTCGTGCTCGCCTTTGCGCTGGGGCGCGGTTCAGCCATGCGGCAGTTCCAGCCGCGCCCAACTGGTGATGGTGCTGGCCCCCATGCGCCGATGGCGGGACCGCATCAACCGATGGACGGACCCAAGCGACCGAAACGATGAATGGAGCGACGGATCGCGTCGTTGGTCATCCGCATCCAGCGATCGCAGTACGCGTCAGTTTCCGGCAGTACCCCAGCGCGCGAGAAGAATCGCCATGTCGGCACCGTCGACGGTGCCATCGCCGTTCAGGTCCGCCGAGGGTGGCGGTTCAAAACAGGAAAAGCGGATCGTGCCGCTTTGTAAGCCCGTCGTCACGAGTCGGGTGAGCCGGACGAGATAGGTGCTCCCCGGAGACGCCGCGAAGGTCACGCGCGAGGAGTTCGAAGAGCCACACTGATCATTGCAGGCGACAGCGACTGTCTGGGCAGCCGCACATGTGTCCAAGGAGCACGCATCGACATCAAACACTTCAATCGCAGAATCCGCGACCGTCAAACCACAGGTGGTGACTTCCGCCTCCCCTGAGCATTGCGGTGACCAGAGGAAGAAGAATTGCCGTGTCACGGTGTACCCAGGCGCACACGGAACATTCGCAGTTCCCGTCGGAACATTGGGGGCAAAGGTGAAGTCAAAGCTCTCCTCGGTCGGATTGCCGACAACGACCTCCACCTCTCTGCAGGTGCTCGCCGGTGCAGTGAATGTGCCAAATGTGTCCATCGCGTACGCGCCCGTGGCTTCACCATCAGGATCGAGCCAGCGACCGATGCGAAACTCCGTTCGATAGTTGGCATCGGCCAAGTACTGTCCGAAGCCTGTGGCAGAGCTGAAGACATCGAAATCGTCGCTTGGATCGGAACTGCAGGGGTCACGGTCACACAAGGGCCGATTCGTGACTCCCGAAACGGCAACGTAGTAGTCGCTGTTCGGCTCGAGATACAACGACAGGGCTCCCAAGCTCCCGCCCGTGCTGCTGCTCGTCACGGACGCAGCGCCACTGAGCACCGGGAACGCCTGCCCAACCGAGGCCTTCGAGACAGTGCAAATCGGTCGACCAAGCACCAACGTCGTTCCAGTCGTCGGGCATGTCTTCGAGTCTTTCTTGAAGAGCGTCAGCCGTGCGCCCCAACTTGGTCCGATGAACTTGAACTGCGACAGATCCGAGCCCGTGCGGATCAGGAACATGTCTACCCGGTCTCCATCACCCGTCAGCGCAGATAGAGCAGTGGAACCACTCACTCGCCCCACGGGGCGCGAACTCGACGTACTGATCGTCTTTGCCGTGGGCGGCAATCCTCCTGCGTCACTCTCCTCGCCAAAGTCGGGTCCGCCCGTCGCCACTGGAATGATCGCGACGGACAGCAACAAGCCAGAGAGCATCCCAAAGATCTTGGGGAGATTTGAGGCGCACTGTGACATGACAAATGATCCAGTCTGCGGCGTGAGACGCTCATCTTGCTCCCCCAACCGAAGGGGAAGCAGCCATCTCGCCGGCACGCCGCACCGTGCGAAGGATCCTCCAGTGTGCGCCGAGTAGACGCTCCCTGCAAGTAAGAAGTCGGGATTTTGCACAGTCCCGTTCGATCATGTGCTCGGAGAATGCAGGGATAACCCCACCCGATCGCCATAGGATGGGCACCCATGGCAGCGAGCGATGACCGCACCATCCCTCCGCCGAGGGACGAGTCCCAAGACGCCGACCACACGCTCGGCGTGGATGGTGCGTCCACGAGCGCAGACAAGTCCTCCGTGGGACAACCACACGCAGCCGGGGATGGCGCCGTGTTCGCGGGCGACTCCCGCTCCTGGGCGGGCGCATCCATTGGCGGGGCGGGACAGCAACCAACCCCAGCAGGGTCGCGGTACCGCATCCTGTCCAAACTCGGCGAAGGCGGCTTTGGCATCGTGTACCTCGCAGAGCAGACCGAGCCGATTCGCCGAAAGGTAGCCCTGAAGGTCCTCAAGATAGGACTGTCATCCCCATCGATCGTTGCCCGCTTCGAAGCGGAGCAACAAGCGCTCGCGATGATGGATCACCCCGGCCTTGCAAAGGTCTTCGATGCGGGAACGACCCCAGAAGGCCAGCCCTACTTTGCGATGGAGTTCGCCCCCGGCGAGCCGCTCGCGTCGCTCTGTGACCGGCGCACACTTGGGATTCGAGAACGCATCGAGCTTCTCGCTCAGGTTTGCGACGCGATCCATCATGCGCACATGAAGGGCGTCGTGCACCGCGATCTGAAGCCCAGCAACATTCTGGTGACTGAAACAGACGAAGGTCTGCGCCCCAAGGTGATCGACTTCGGCATCGCCAAGACTCTTTCCGCGAGCGCGACCGAGCATCTGCACGAGACCCAATTCGGACAGTTCGTCGGGACACCCGTGTACATGAGCCCCGAGCAGGCGGAGGGCGGCTCCGTCGACATCGATACTCGCAGCGACATCTACTCCGTCGGTGTCATCGCCTACGAACTGCTCGTGGGCTCCACTCCCATCGAGGCGAAGACGCTGCAGGCATCGGGCATCGCCCGCCTGCACCGAACGATCGTCGACACGGAGTGCCCACGACCGAGCGCACGATTCCAGCAGTCCGACGCGGCAAAGCAAGCTGAGACTGCCCGTATCCGCCGCACGGATCCAGCGCCACTGCTGAAGCAGTTGCGCACCGACCTCGACTGGATCGTCATGCGCTGCCTCGAGAAGGACCGTACGAGGCGCTACGAGAGTGCAAGCAGCTTGGCGGACGACTTGCGGCGCTACCTCGACGGCGAAGCGGTGCTTGCGGGCCCTCCCAGCCGCACCTACCGCATCAAGAAGTTCGTGCGGAAGCACCGCATTGCCGTTGCCTCGGCGTCGATTGCGCTCGTGGGACTGCTCGTGCTGACCGTGCAGATGGGATTTCTCTGGCGAAGTGCCGTGGACCAGCAGCGGCGCGCCCAGAAGACACTCGAGGTCTTCCTCCAGTCCATCAAGTCGTCGAATGTGCTCGGCAGCCAGGCGGGCGCGTCCGTCCGAGTTGCCGACCTCTTGAAGGTCGCTCTCGAGTATGCAGAAGAGGACCTGAAAAGTGATCCGGACATCCATACCGAACTGCGCGAGCAGATCGCGGAGACGCTGACCTCGCTGACGGAGTACGAGGTGGCGGCGAGGCAGCTCGCGGCTGCCGTCGATTACCGACGCGAAGCCGCTCGCTCCGGAGTGGATGCTGATCGCCTTGCGCTTGCCAACGCGCTCTTCGAGTTCGCGCGCACCCAGTTTTTCCTTTCTCGGCTCGACGACGCGCGGCGCGCCTACGAGGAAGCACTTGCCCTGCGCAGCGAGGTGCTTCCGGCGAATGATCCCCTGCTTGCCACGACGAAGACGCATCTCAGTTCGGTGCTGTACCGCCAAGGCGATGCCGCACGCGGCGCAGCATTGAGTGATGAAGCGATTCGCGTTCTCCGAAGCCTGATCGATGACAAGGAAGAGCGACTCATCAGTGCCCTCTTCAACCGAGCCGACAACCTGTGGCGCGCGAAGGAGTACGCCGCCTGTCGACTGTTCCTCAACGAGTGTGCCGAGGCGATCATCAAGGGATCCGGCCCGACGGACTGGCGGCTCGGCCGCGTGTTTTCGACGCTGGCCGACCTCGAGATCGTCGACAAGCGACTCGATCTTGCCGTCAAGCACCAGCGGCGCGTCCCCGCGCTGCTCATCGGTCGCTACGGCCCGACCCATGCCACGACGACCAACGGGCATCAACGGCTCGCGGAAATGCTTGCGCAACTGGCCGTGGAAGGCGGGAATGTGCGAGGCGATGCCACGGTGATTGACCGCGCGGCCCTCGACGAGGCATCGGCTGCGGTTCGCGCCGCGATCGAGGGGCGCCGCATCGATGATCGCTCCTTCCTGAAGCTCTGCGACTCGCTGGCGCTGTTGTCGATTCTTGCGCAGCTGGGCGGCGATGATGCCACTGCACTGGCCGTGGCGCGCGAGCATGTGCAAATCATGCAGACGCATGCGCCGCACCTCGCGGAAAAGGTTGATGCAGCCGAGCGGCGTGTTGCGCAGCTCACGACCGCTCGCCCGACACCATCCCCGGCCACACCCTGAGATGGATCACACGGTCGGCATCCTCATCGGGCTCTTCCTCATCTGCACGGTCGCGGCGTCCACGAAGTTCCGCGCTGCGCTGAATCGGCTGAGCGACGAAGACAAGCGCCGCCTGTTCGCGGTCACCGCGTCTCGGCGCATCGCGATGCTGGCCGTGCCCCTGCTGCTCGCGCTCGTCTACACCGTGGTCGTATTCCTTCGCCCCGAACGGATCGTCCCCGCCACGGTCGTGGCACTCGGACTGCTCCTCGCACAGACCATCTTCGGCTCCTTCGCGCTCGCACGGAGCATGGCAGCAGCCCATCTGCCGGCGCCCTTCCTGCGCGACATGAAGCGCGTTCGGCTCATCCGCATCTGTGGCGCAACCTTGCTCTTTGGCGGCATTCTCGTCTGGCTCTCCCGCGGCGGCATTCCGATGCGTGGAGCAAGCGAGGTAAACGCAGCACCTGAAACGCACGCTGCACCCGATGCAAGCGAACCACCCTCTCGCATCACGATCCAAACTGAGATCGAACGCGCACTCGACGCTGCGGGCAACAATCGGAGCGAGTTGGAAACAGCGCTGCGATCCGCCCCGAGCGCGCAGCGGCGCGCGATCGAATGGCTGATCGTTCACATGCCCGACTCGGACCTCCGCGAACTCTCGGGCGACTTTCTGCTGCGCCACTGCGATGGCGCATGGAACGCGTGGCGATCGGCGCCGTGGGCCGACGCCGTGAGCGAAGAACTCTTCCTCGACTGCATCCTGCCCTACGCATCGATCACGGAACCGCGCGAGGCATGGTTCGACGCAATGCGCGCGCGCTGCCGGCCCCTGATCGGGGAAGCGACAACACCAGGCATGGCAACCGTGCTGATCAATCAGCGGCTCTTTCCCGCCGTCGGCGTTCAGTACTCGACCCAGCGCAAACGCGCCGACCAGTCGCCGAGCCAGTCGATCGAGTCGGGCATGGCATCCTGCACAGGTCTGGCGATCCTGCTCGTCGACGCATGTCGATCTGTCGGAATCCCAGCGCGTTTCGTAGGGACTCCCCTCTGGCCAGACCGCAGCGGAAACCACTCCTGGGTCGAGGTATGGGACGGCGGCTGGCACTACACAGGCGCAGCAGAACCGACGGGAGACCGCCTCGACGAGGCGTGGTTCACCGACCGTGCAGCGGACTGCATCGGGGACGAGCCGCTGCACGCGGTCTATGCCGTCACTTGGAACGATTCGCCCGTGCACTTCCCCATCGCTTGGCGCGAGGGTGCGGACGCGAACATCCGCGCGTTCAATGTCACCGCTCGTTACCTTCGACCAGAACCACCCATCGCGCAGGGACAGGCTCGCATCCGCATTCGCGCGCTCGACGGGGATGAACGCATCGCGGTGCGCGTCGAGGTGCACGGCGCCGACGATGCGTCACTGTTCGAGGGAACGACCCACGGTGAAGGGTTCGATGCCAATGACCACCTCACCGCGGTCTTGCCGCTCGGGGCGGCATGCGAACTTCGCTCTGATGCGTTCGCGCCGATGGCGTTCACGGCAGCGGCGGACGGGCAACTCATCTCGGTGCGCATGGAGGCAACCGCATCGCGAAGCGCGGTCGCAGACTTGCGCCGTTTCATCGCCCGTGCGCCTGGCGACCGCCCCCTCGCGGCGAGCGTTGGTGAGCAGCCGTTCGCCTCGGTTGCGCTCAGCAAGGCTGACGCATCGACCGCGCGCGACATCCTGTGGAACGCTTTGGCTGCACAACAGCGCGCGGATCGTCAGCGGGAAATCGCCTCGGGCATCATCGAAGTGGACGGCGCCCGCCTGCCAATCTGGTTCAAGACATTCGGTCAACCGCCGACGGGCGGGCACAGCCTCTTCATCTCCATGCACGGTGGCGGAGGTGCGCCGAGCGAGGTGAACGACCAGCAATGGAAGAACCAGCAGCGGCTCTATGAACCGTCGGAGGGCATTTATGTTGCGCCGCGCGCGCCGAGCGACACTTGGGATCTCTGGCATCGTGCGCCGGTCGATCAACTCCTCTCGCGTCTGATCGAGAGCATGGTGATCGCCCATGGCGTGAATGCAGACCGGGTCTACCTGATGGGCTACAGCGCGGGTGGTGATGGTGTCTTTCAACTCGCGCCGCGCATGGCGGATCGATTTGCCGCTGCGGCGATGATGGCTGGTCACCCAAACGAGACTCGACCCGATGGCCTCCGAAATCTCCCCTTCACCCTTCACATGGGGGCGCAGGACGCTGCGTTCAAGAGAAATGCCGTGGCGGCCGATTGGGCAAACATGCTCCGTTCGCTCGCGGCGGCGGATCCGGGGGGCTACCCGCACCTGGTCGAGATTCACGAAGGCAAGGGTCACTGGATGGACCGCGAGGATGCAACGGCGCTCGCCTGGATGTCCCAGTTCAATCGAACTGTGCTGCCCAAACGCATCGTGTGGCTGCAGGATGATGTGCTGCACCAGCGCTCTTACTGGCTCGCAGTCGACAGCCCTCGCGAGCGCACCCGCATTGTCGCCGTGTGCGATGATCAGCAGATTCAAATCGAAGAGGCACCGCCGGACAGCCCGATTCGCGTTCGGCTCGATGACAGGCTTCTCGACCTCGACCGACCCGTGCGCATCATTCGAAATGGGCGGGAGATTCTGAACGCCCCCGTACCGCGAACGATTGGCACCATCGCGAAGATGCTCGGCGAACGCTCCGACCCTGCCGCTGCACTTACGGCCGAGGTCCTGCTGCCTGCGGCGCCGTGAGCCATCCCCGCCGCAAGGCGATGCGTTCAAAGACCCATGTTGCGAGCGGTGGAACGGCCGCGGCAAGTGCCCAGAACAGGCGACCGATCGGCCAGGCGCGAGCGCCAGCGACACGCCATGCTGCGACGAGATACGCCACGAACAGCAGTCCGTGGATCGGCCCCATGATTCGAACACCAACTGGATTGCCCCAATCGGAGTACTTGAAGTACATCCCGGCAAGCAGCCCGATCCAGGACCACGCCTCCGCCACGGCCACAATGCGGAAGATGCGGGCATCGCTAGGGAGGGGTTGATGGTCCACGGAGGGGTTCTCTTTGGTCAGAAGCCTACGCAGCGGATACGCGGGCGGTACTCTCTCCCGCCGCGACACACGCCGCCTCACGGATGAAAGGCACGGTCCAACTCAAGTGATCCTTCTCTGGTCTGGATTCGTCGCATTGATCCTGCTGTTGCTCGCGCTTGACCTCGGCGTCTTTCACCGTGGCGCGCACCCCGTCGGCTTCCGAGAGGCTGCACGCTGGTCCGCCGTCTGGCTCGGGCTCGGCGCATCTTTCAGCGTTTTTGTCTGGTTTGCCTATGAGGGCCAGTGGTTTGGGCTTGGATCAAGGCCCGATCCTGTCGACGGTGTCGCTCTGACAGGAATGGCGGCCGCGAGCAAGTACCTCACAGGGTGGCTGATCGAGCAGTCGCTCAGCGTGGACAACCTCTTTGTCATCGCAGTGATTTTCAGCTCCTTCGCAGTGCCTGCGGCAAACCAGCATCGCCTGCTCTTCTGGGGAATCCTCGGCGCCATCGTGCTGCGCGGCGCCATGATCGGGGTGGGCATCCAGCTCATCCAGATGTTCCACTGGCTCCTCTTTGTGTTCGGCGGAATCCTGGTGCTGACTGCACTCAAGTTGCTGTTCAGCAAGGACTCTCACTCCGATCCAACCCTCAGCTGGAGCGTGAGGCTCATCAAACGGTTCATCCCTGTCTCGGACCGATACCACGGAAACCGCTTTCTGATCCGCTTGCCAGAAAAGGGCGGTGCGCTGCATCTGACTCCGCTGGCCGTTGCCCTTGTGACCGTGGAGACGACTGATGTGGTGTTTGCCGTCGATTCAATCCCGGCGATCTTCACGATCACTGCGGACCCGTTCCTTGTCTTCAGCAGCAACATATTCGCGATTCTCGGGCTACGGTCGCTCTTTTTCCTTCTTGCTGGGCTTCTCGACCGTTTTCATGCCCTCCGCTACTCCCTCGCCACAATCCTCCTTCTGATCGGATGCAAGATGTTCTTTGCTGACTGGCTGAAGGCAGCGATTGGCGCACACTTCAACCTGGTGCTCCTTGGGGTGGTTGCCTCCCTTTTGGGGTGCGGCGTTGTTGCTTCACTCCTGACGCGCCCGCCAAAGCACCAGTCGACCTATGGTCCGACGCACCCCTATTAGTTATAGGACTATTTCAGCGCCACGCCGCCATATTGTTTGGCAATTATTTGCGGTGTTCTTTGACACGCGATGATTCTGGTGCATGGTCTCGCTGTCTGGAGGTTGGGCAATGGGGTCGAGTCGGAAGCCGTATTTCCGCTCTTCGAGAGTTACTCACCTTCGGAGATAGAAACATGAAGACTGTGCTTGCTGGCGTTTCCCTCGCCGCTCTCGTTGGTGCAGCCGCATCTGCGGATGTCACCTATTCCTTCACGAACCAGACTTGGACAGGGTTCAACTTCAATGAGGCTTTTGCGGCTGGCACGCTGCAGGGCTCACTGTCTGGTGCATCGATCAATGTGACGCTGAATGCGTCGACGTCGTTCACTTATGCGGATGATCTCTGCGTCTACGTTGGGCCAAACCCAATCGCCACGGGCGGTGCGCTCCAGTGCGGTGGTTTTTCGAACCTGAGCGCAGGTCAGCGGTACTTCTGGCCAAACGGCGGCTCGTCGGCACCGGGCACCACTTCCGTCGGCACAGTCAACTTCACAACGGCTGTCAACTTCAGCGGCTCGGCCTCTGATCTGACTGTCTGGATCGGAAACGGCTACGGCGCTGCAGGAACTTCAGGCACCTGGACAGGTTCCGTCACGCTGATCGGCGTGAATCAGGTTCCAGCCCCGGGCGCGCTTGCGCTGCTCGGCCTGGCAGGTCTCGCGGGTCGCCGCCGCCGCTAAGGAGCGCGTCGGCACTCGCCCCGCGGCGCGCCTGAGCGAAGGCCGCCGCAGGAGAGTTGAGTCAGTCTTCAAAGGGATGCTCCCTAACCGGAGCATCCCTTTTATCGTTTCCTCAGCGTTCTCAGCCCACCCCGCATCTTGCCCCCCACCTTGCTTCAGCGGATGCCTTCCCTGGAAGACATGTAGGCGAGCATGTCGACGCAGCGGTTCGCATAGCCTGCTTCGTTGTCGTACCAGGTAACAAGTTTGAAGAAACGGTCGTTCAGTTGAACGCACGCCCCAACATCGAAGATCGATGAACGCGGATCGCCCACAAAATCGCTCGAGACAACTTCCTCGTCGGTCACCCCAAGGACGCCGCGCATCGGCCCCTCAGCGGCGGCCCGCATGAACCCCGTGATCTCCTCGAGGGAGGTGGCGCGCGACGGCTTGAATGTGAGATCGACGCAGGACACCGTGGCGGTCGGCACTCGGAACGACATCCCAGTCAGCTTGCCCTTCGTGGCTGGCAGGCACAGCGCGACAGCCTTCGCTGCACCCGTCGACGCTGGGATGATGTTCATGTAGCCGTTGCGCCCTCCTCGCCAATCCTTCTTGCTCGGACCGTCCTGGGTGGGCTGCGTCGCGGTGACCGCGTGCACCGTGGTCATCAGCCCCTCCTCCAACCCCACCGAATCAAGCAGGACCTTGACGACAGGGGCAAGGCAGTTCGTGGTGCAGGATGCGTTCGACACCACTCGGTGCGCGGCGGGATCGAACTGCTCGTGATTCACGCGGTACACCAGCGTTGGAACCTCCCGCTCACTCTTGGTGGGTGCGGAAATCAGTACGCGTCGGCAGCCCGCATCGAGGTGCTTTCGTGCGTCCTCGATCGTGGTGAACAACCCCGTCGATTCAATGACGTAATCCACCTGATGTGACTTCCATGGAAGTTGCGCTGGATCTTTGACGGCGCAGCACTCGGTGCGCTTGGAACCATCCACGATCGTTGACCCCTCTGCGCGGAGGCCAGATCCAAACCGCCCATGCATCGTGTCGTGGCGAAGGAGGTAGGCAAGGTTGTCGGCTGGCACCAGATCGTTGATCGCCACCACTTCCATGTCAGTACGAGAGGCGATGATGCGGTAGACGAGGCGGCCAATGCGACCGAATCCATTGATGGCAACGCGAATGGGCATGTTTCCTCCAAGTATTGCCTCGCCGATGCCGAGGCGGGTGACTGCAGACGACGGCACGCATGTGCCGTGAGCGGGGAAGATTAGTGTTGTGACGGCGGAGCGGCATCTGCCGACTCACGCGCCAGTTGGCGTGCGCGTCGCTTGGCCTCGCGGCGAAGAACCAGATCGAAGATCCACGGGCAGGCGTTGAAGAGGGCGGCGGACAGGCGCACGATCTCACTCGTCCAGACCTCTGAACGCGGTTGGCGCAGGCAATCCACAATGGCATCCGCAACACGCTCGGGCGGTTGGACGGCCCAGCGCGGCGCGTGCTCTGGAACGGCTCCGCCACGCAAGCCACTTCGCGCAGCGCTCTCGGCAAAGAACTCCGTGGTGGTCGTGATGGGGTGCACGCTTGCGACTTCGATTCCATGAGGCAGCAGCTCGAAGCGCATGGCACGACAGATGGACTCCTGTGCCGCTTTGGATGCCGCGTACGCACCATGCCCCGGCAGGGAGAACTTCGACAGGCAACTCGAACACATCAGCAGATGACCACCCCGCCCTGCCCCGCGGAGCCTCCGCGCCGACTCGCGCAGGAGCGCCACGGAGGCAAAGAAGTTGACTTCGAAAAGTGCTCGGATCTCCTTCTCGGGTGTGAGATGCACATCGCGCTCGAGTCCATAGCCCGCGTTGGCAAACACGACATCCCATCGCCCGAGCTGACGCTCCGCGGCGTCGAGCAGCATGCACTCCGAACCAGGCTGCGTGACGTCCACGGCGACCACGCATGCACGCCGACCGAGGGACTTCACCTCCAGTGCCACCGCTTCGAGACGATCCGCCCGGCGCGCCGCCAGCAGGACATCCATTCCTGCGCGCGCCATGGCAATGGCCGTTGCAGCGCCGATTCCGCTCGACGCGCCTGTCACGATCGCCACCTGTCCAGTCAGGATCCTGCCCATCACCGTCAGCGTAGCCGTGCATCGCTCGGGCGATGCCTCAGCGTGAACGCAGCGGAGAAGACCGATCCACTGCGTACGGTCGGCGCGTCCGTGACGAGCGCGTTCGTTGCAGCTGTCATGGGTTCGATCGCCGCGAAGGCGGCGCCGAGCGGCGAGTAGACCTGGAGAAATCGCCAGCCGCTTCGCAGATGGACCTCCGTGGTGCTTTCGGCGCAGCGAAGCGAAGCGATCGCACCCGCACTCTGCGGCGGCAACTCGAGCAGCGCATCCTGCCCGCTGCCAACCCGCTCGCTGCGCGGCGGCAACGGATCCGCTGCACTCCTGCCACTCGGCAAACCGGTCGAACCGAGCACCCACTGGCGCGCCGCGGGGAGATCGATGCTCGGCATGCTGTGAGCGTCCTCGCCCGCGCCCGTTGCCGACACGGCATGTGGTTCCGCAGCGAAGTAAGGATGCCAGCCGAAGGCGATCGGAACATCGCATCCGCCATCCGCCTGCACCTGCACTTCCACATCGAGCACTGCGTTCACATCCTGCGCACGCAATCGCCACGACACCAGAAGCGAATGCGGGAACGGAAAGGCTTGAAGCAGCGTGGCATGCTCACCCCATCGAATGCGCGCACGCAGTTCGCTTGGTGATGTTTGCTCCAGTTCCCACCTTGACCAACGCAGCAGCAGTCCATGGATGGGCAGTCCATTGCCGTCTCGCTTGAGATCGGGGAATTGGGTGAGGTCGACCTTCCGACCTGCTGCCTCGAAACGGTCCGTCGACAGCCGATTGGCGTAGGGGTAGAGCAGCGGAATGCCGCCCGTGCGCGCGGACGCGAGGAATGCGGGGAGCGCATCGGGAAGCGCAAGGCACTCGCGCCCCGACACGACCCACGACACCGCCACACAACCCGCCGCAGGATGCACGGTCAGGCGCTGCGCATGCTGGGGATGTTCGAGCACGATCGGCGCATTCATGCGTTGAGCCTAACTCGCACGGGGCGCACTGGGCTATCTTTGCACTGCCGCGAACGGCGTTTCCCATGAACGCATCTCCCCTCTTCACTCGCCCGCATGCGCTCGTCGGCATGGTTCATCTGCGCGCGCTACCTGGCACGCCGCACGGCCGCCTCGCGGTGCGTGAGATCGTCGACATCGCCGTTGCCGAGGCGCGGCAACTCGCGGCCGCCGGTTTCGATGCGCTGCTCGTGGAGAACATGCACGATGTGCCTTATCTGCCGGATGCCTCGGGGGCGGATACCGTCGCACCATTCGCCGTGGCAGCGGCGGCGGTCGTCGACGCGGTGAAAGTTCCCGTGGGGCTGCAGGTGCTTTCCAACGCGAACGCCGCTGCACTTGCCATCGCCCATGCCGCTGGTGCGGCATTCATCCGCGCGGAGGGATTCGTCTTTGCTGCCGTGGCGGATGAGGGTCTGGTGGCGACGGGATGCGCGGGGCCCCTGCTGCGGGAACGCCGCCGCCTCGGTGCGGAGGGAATCCGCGTGCTCGCCGACTGCCGCAAGAAACATGCCTCGCATGCGCTGACGGCGGACCTGGATATCGCGGCGTGGATCCGCGCCGCCGAGTTCTTCGCCGCCGACGGGGTGATCGTCACGGGCGAGGAGACTGCGATGGCACCTGACATGGATGAACTGCGGCGTGCCCGAGCCGCTGCGAGCGGACCGCTGCTCGTGGGCAGTGGAACGACCCCCGAAAATGTGGCGGACATCCTGTCGGTTGCCGATGCAGCCATCGTGGGCAGCACGCTGAAGCGCGGCGGCATGTGGCGAAATGAACTCGACGCGGCGCGAGTCGCTGCGCTCGTGCGCGCTCGTGACAGTCTCCGTTCGTAGATCGAGGTGCGTTCACCCCATGTCGAGCAGTACGCAAGGATGCAAGGATCGTGAGGCGCTCGTGTGGCTCGGAGGCACGCTCGTACCCCTGTCGCAGGCGCGGATCAGTCCGCTCGACCGCGGGTTTCTCTTTGGTGACGGCGTGTACGAGGTGGTGCGGTTCTTCGGCGGCGTTGGGATCGGGCTCGATCTGCATGAGGCGCGACTCGGAGCGAGTCTGGCGCAGGTGCACATCCGCGGCGTGGACCCCGACTGCCTCCGGACGATCTCGCATGCCCTGCTTGCAGCCAACCATCTGACGGACGCGGCGATCTACCTGCAGGTCAGCCGCGGAACGGCAGCCGTTCGAAGCCACATCCCACCCGCGCACATGGAGCCGACGATCTTTGCCATGGCCACGCCATGCGGCGGATGGGGCGAACTCGAACGCATCACCACGATGCACTGCGCCACGGCACGCGATGAACGCTGGCTGCGCTGCGCCATCAAGTCCACATCGCTGCTCGGCAGCGTGCTGCCCATGGTGGAGCACGCGGCTTCAGGCGCGGAGGAAGTCATCCTGATCCGCGACGGATTCGTCAGCGAGGGCACATCCACGAATGTGTTTGTCGAAGTAGACGGCGTCCTTGTCACGCCACCTGTGGAGGGCGAGTCTTCCATCCTGCACGGCGTGATGCGGACACGATTGCTCGAAGCGTGCATCCGTCACGGCGTGCCATGCGCGGTGCATCCCGTCACCGAAGCGCAGTTGAGCGCCGCGCGCGAAGTGATCGTCACGGCCAGCAAGCGGATGTACTCCGCCGTCACGCGGCTGGGCGACCGCGCCGTGGGCGATGGATCGGTCGGCCCTCTCGCACGACGCGCCCATGCCGCACTCCTGAACCGCTTGCGCGAGGAAGTGACTCTCGGCTTGCGTGACGCGGCGACTCCTATACTTGCGGCGTGAACGCCCTCGTTGCGATTTCAGTCGGCAATACCCGCACGCAGATTGGTCGTTTCAGCGATCTGCGTGGCGATCTCGATGCCAGCGAAAGCATCCCCAACAGCGAGATCGACACGGTTGTCGCGCGCATCGCACACGCCTTCCATGAGGTGGAGAGCGGCGATGCATGCGTGGTGATGGCGAGCGTCAATCGATCCTTCTCCGACCCTCTCCGCGCGCGCGCAGAGGGACAGTTGGGCATCGAGATCGGAGTGATCGGCGAGGACATCATGCCTGCGGTCGCGACACGCCTCGATCCAGATGCCACCACTGGGGTGGACCGACTGCTCTGTGCTGCAGCAGCCTTTGCACGACTGAAGCAAGCATGCGTTGTCATCGATGTGGGCACTGCCGTGACGGTCGACTTCGTCGATGGCGAAGGCACATTCCATGGCGGCGCCATCGCGCCAGGCGCTGCCATGCAGCTTCGCGCCCTGCATGAGCACACCGATGCGCTTCCGGAGATCGCGTTCGAGCCTCCGCCGGACGAACCGTTCGGTCGCAACACGCGTGAAGCGATGCTGCACGGCGTGTTCCACGGGATCCGTGGGCTGGCGCAGCGGCTCATCGAGCGCTACGCGGACGCGCAAGGTGCATTCCCCATGGTGGTGGTCACTGGCGGTGATGCGCAGAGCATCTTCGAACACGAGGACTTCGTGGACCGCATCGTGCCCGAGCTGCTGCTGCTTGGCATTGCATCGTCCGTTGCTGCCTCAGGTGTGGATGAACCAGCCGCAGAAGATTGAAGGAGTCGCAGTGCAAGCGGGCTTGCCGCCCTTTCATGGTGTGCGCCTGCACTGGGAAACCGCGCGAGGCGTCGGCGCGATTGCGATGGCACGGCTGCACACATCGGATGCCACCGCTCTGGAACGCGCGCTCGGTGCACTCACCGGATCCGCCGCTGGTTCAAACGAACGCGCCATCCCGGTGGGCGCGATCGTTCACCGCACGCTTGCCGAGATCGATGATGGCATCGTCGCGCGTTCCAGTTCCTGTTCCGCGTGGGTCTTTCCTCATGGCGGTCCCTACTCCTGCACCTGCCTTCGGGAGTGGATGTGCTCGCGTGGCGCAGCCATCGATGAGAACCCATCGCCGCGCGACGCGTTCCCAGAAGCAGCCGATGACACGGAAGCGGCGGCGCTGCAACTGCTCGCTCACGCCGCGAGTGCACGCGCCGTGCCGCTGCTGCTCGCGCAGTCGATGTGCCGCCGTCGGGTCGGCCCCGGCTGGCAACCGACGACCGACGATCTCTCGCGCTCGCGCCGTCTCATGCACTGGATCGATCCGCCCTGCATCGTGGCGGTGGGACAGACGAATGTCGGCAAGTCATCGCTGCTGAACGCGCTCGCCGGTCGCTGCATCGCGATCGCCTTCGACGCGGAGGGCACCACGCGCGATGCGGTGGCAGCCCAGCTCACGCTCGATGGACTTGTCGCAGACTGGTTCGATACACCAGGCATCCGCGACGATGCCGATGCGGTGGAACGCGCCGCGCACGCATTGCTCGAACCACTGCGCCGCCGCGCGGATCTGCTGATTGAGGTGTCGGCGCCGGGAAAACCCTGCCCGACCATCCGCACGGCCGGGTGTACCGCAGCGCGACTGCGCGTCTGTACGCATGCCGACCGCGATACCGCACGCGAATCAGCGGAAGCGAAGGTCGCCGATGTCTGCGTCAGTTGTACGGAGCGGACGGGACTCGATGCACTGGCAGTTGCCGTGCGCCGCGCACTGATCGCGGATGCAGATCTCGTGTGCGACGACCCGTGGGTCTTTCAGCCGGCTGCGCCGCTGCCGAACCCGCTCGGCACGCCCACGCACGAATAGCCGCCATCGACATAGACAACCTGTCCCGTGATGCCCGACGCGCGCGGCGACAGGAGGAACAGGCACGCTTCGCCGACTTCCTCGGCGCTGATGTTCCGCCGCAGCGGTGCCGTGCGCTCGATCCAGCCGAGGATGTCGTTGAACCCACCCACCGCCATCGCACTCATGGTGCGGACGGGTCCCGCGGACACGGAGTTCACGCGGATGTTCTTGGGACCAAGATCCGCCGCGAGGTAGCGCGTGCTCGCCTCGAGCGCAGCCTTGGCAACTCCCATCACGTTGTACGCGGCGACAGCGCGCTCGGCGCCGAGGTAACTGAGCGACACCATCGCGCCGCCCGCGGTCATCAGCGGCGCTGCACGCTGCGCCATCGCCACATAGGTGTACGCCGAGAGATCACACGCCTGCGTAAAGACCCCGCGCGGCGTTCCTGTGAATTTGCCCTCCTTCAGCCACTCCTTGTCGCAGTAGGCGATGCAGTGGACGAGGAAATCGATCGTGCCGAACTCCGATGCCACGCGGGAGAAGACCGCATCGAGTTGCTCGTCGCTGCCCGCATCGAGTGGCATCAGCCATGGGTCGACGACGCCACTCTCCTCGAGGGCGCGGCGCGTTCGCCGTTCGCTCTTTTCACCCGGGAGATGCGTGAAGAGGCAGTGTGCGCCCTCGCGCATCAGCGCCTGCGTGATGGCCGTTGCGATCGAGTGCTCATTGGCCACGCCGATGACGAGGCCGCGTTTTCCCTGCATGGAACTCATGCCTTCGGAGAGTACGGGAAAGCGATCGATTCCGCGCAGTGCGCGCCACCACACGCGGCACGCCGACGGGCGGCGCGGGCTGCCCGCTCCCCTCGCTCCACGCGGAGTGTTGAACGCACGCGGTTGGACTCGAACCAACGACCCTCGGTTTCGAAGACCGATGCTCTATCCAACTGAGCTACGCATGCGGGTCACGCGGAAGGATACCGCGCCGATCCTCGAGCGGGGCGGTTCACTCGGCGACGGACTCGCACTCGTCGAGCAGACCGTTGCCGTTGCGATCCTCGGAAAGATCGAGACGAATCTCGCACCGATCGGGAATGCCGTTGCCATTGCAATCGCGCACCCAACCCGAAGCGATCTCGCACGCATCCACCAGCCCGTTCTCATTGCAATCCGGATCGGCCGGGTCGGGAACCCCGTTGCCGTCGCAGTCAGACACCCTGCCATCGGCAATTTCCTGCGCATCATCGATGGCATTGCGATTGCGGTCTGGGAAGCACTCGCCGAGGAATGTCACGCCGGCGCGGCTGATCGACGCGCCCAGATTGGGCGACAGGTCGTCGCCGCACACGAGCGATGTGTCGAGTTGCACCTTGGCATCGCGACCATCCACGCTCCATGCCTCTGCGCTTCGGTTGGCGGTGAAACGGCAGGCATGGAGCGATGCGTCGCCGCCTGCAACGAACACGCCGCCGCCCGATGCGGCGGATGCATTGCGTTCGATCGACGCATCGAGTGCCAACAGCGAACTCTCCGCCGAGTAGATGCCGCCGCCCCAGGCTCCGCTGCGCGTGAAGTTGCCGCTGACGGTCACCTCCACGAGCGTCACGCTGCCCTGTGATGTGTAGATGCCACCACCGAATGTTCGCGCGCTGTTGCCGCGTACCACGCAGCTGATGAGCGTCACACTGCCGGTTTCGTTGCGCAGTCCACCGCCCGCGAAATCCGCGCCGTTGCGCTCGAAGAGGCAGGAGAAGAACTCGCTCTTGCCATGGTGGTGCACCACACCGCCGCCCTCATTCCCATTGAACGCGCATCGCCGCGCGCTGATGTCCGCGCGCTCCACGAGGAGTCCCACGCCGTCCTTGCCTGCAGCACCGAACAACAGCAGGTTGTCGATCTCCGTCCCGCACGCGGCGAGACCCTCGATGGCCAGCACGGGCGTGTTGGCCCGCTCGCCCTGCAGCCATGCCGCGGGCGCCGCTGCATCACCCTCGCCGCGAAGCGTGATCCACTTGTCGCGGATCGTCCAGTTGCCCTTGTAGACGCCTGGTGCCACGAGCACAGTGGCACCTGTGGCTGCTGCATCGATGGCAGACTGGAGATCGCCGAACTCCGATGGCACACGCAGCGTTCCACGGACAGACGCGGGTGCGACGACCGGGGTGGTCTCCGTCTCGAGATCGGGGTTCGCGGAAGTCGGCGTGGTCCACACGCCGTGGGCAAATGAGACCACGGCAATCCCACCGCAAGCCAGGAGGGCCACCTTCCTGGAACGCCTTCCTCCCTGTCCGCCCCTTGTCGTCGTCCTGCGTTCCATGTGGTGAATCCTCCTGACCTGCGTTGCCCTCGCAGAGCCTTCCAAACAATCCGTTTCCCCCTGCGCAGTTGCAACCGAGGGAAGGCGAAAATCAACGAACATGCCGCTTCCGTCGGCGCGTGGGAATCCCCACTTCTGTCCAACCTGTGATTTCCGCCAACTTTGGATGGGAAAAGGCCCTCCACCACCCCCACGGCAGGCATTCTGGGGCGTTTACCCTCCGAACATGAGTATGCGCCGCCTGATCGCCACACTTGCCGCGCTGGTGTTCGGCGCGGGAGGGATCAGTTGCAGCGGGTCGGATCGACCCGCGCAGATGGCGATGCCGCAGGAAATCCGCGCATCCGATTTGGTGCGCTGGTTCGATGATGCGGGCGTCCCGCGAACCGATCTGGACTGGACGGAGATCGATCGCCTCCACGATGTGCACCTCGGACAGATCCTGCGTGTCCGAACTGCTGCAGCCCTTGCGCTCCGCGGCATCGCTCCGTGCAACTACGAGTTCGCCGATGTGGATTGGCCGCAACTCCTGCCGGCGCAAGCAAGCGCAGCGGCATCCATTCAGACGCGGCTGCTCGCTGAAAGCCGCGCGCTCGAAGAGGAGTTCTTCTCCGCACTTCGGTCGGTGAGAGGAGTTGCCCCATGCATCCCTCCGATGCTTGTCGCACGCCGTGGACTCGAGCGGATCCACCAACTCGCAGGCGCGAGCCACACCGCTGGCAATCTCCACGCTGCGACAAGCGAGGATCCCCTGACGCTGCTCGCGAGCGAACTGCGACGCGCGGGTGCCGATGGTGGTGCGCGTCCCTCCACGCCGAGTCTCTGCACGGCGTTCACGGAGATTGCGGGGCGTTCACAACCGACGGCTGAGAGGTGGTGGCAGTCCGTCGGTGCATTCAGCATGGCGGCCGCGTTGGAGTACGAACGCGCAGTCCTCCTTTCGAATCTGCAGCAGCAGGCGCAGAACGCCGACGCCGATGCGCAAGCGCCACCTGCCGCGCCCGATGCAGACCTCCCGCCGCTGCCCGATACCACCGAGCAGGCAGGGGAGCGCGCCCGAGACAGGCTGATCGAATACCACCGTGCCGTGGCCGACGCGATCGATTCGCAGTCGTCCAGCCTTCCCGCCCCCGCGAGGGCGGCCACCACCGAAGCGCTGCTCGACAACGCGGCGCAGTTTGTCCAGGCCAATGTGATGATCGCGATCCGCGTTGCCACCGAGCACCCCAAGTGCAGCGCGTCCACGCGCGCGGCGCTGAGAAAGATCCGTCAACGCATCCATGCCGCTCAGCGCGGCGATGCATCGCTCGCTTCACTGCGGAGCACACTGGAGCGTGCATCGGTTTCGCTGAGCGCTGAGGTCCAAGGCAACGAGGATCTCGCCAAGGCAGTGCAGTTCGCGCTCCAACACGGCAGAGCCATGGACCCACCCGAGACTTCCGTGCCGCAGCCGGATGAACTGGAGGAAGAAGTCCGACTGAGCGTGTGGCGCGATCTTGGTTTGCTGCCGCACCGCATCGACACGAACCGAGTCTGTGCCGTGGGCACTGCGGCCGGTTTGGACAGGGACACATCTCTTCTCATCGCAGCGGCGGGCGATGCGCGCTACCGCGCACTCGAAAAAGACCTCGCGGTGCGAGTCGAACAGGGTGAGACCGAGGCGATGAAGCACGACCGAGGGGAAACCGACAAGGACCGGGCGCGAACAGCGCAAGTGGCTGTGCAAACCTACTTCAGTCATCTGCAGTCGGCGCGACGACTCGTGACGGATGCGGATACCGCACTCCTCGAGGACTTCCGCCTTCGGTGTGCGCTGCAGGGGCGGCCCGCCCGACCCGCGACCATGTTGTTCGAGGCGCTGCGTGTCTCCGGCGCACCAAGTCCCCAGTCCATCCGCCGCCGCCTCCAGGGCGGTTGGTTCCGTTTCCATGTGGTGTTCGACACGCTTCCTGCAGGGTGCATTGCGCTCCTGGTCATCGACGAAGAACTGCCGCAGCACACTCGGGAGTTGCTCGGCGGCATGATGGCCGAGTACTGGGATGAACTTCTCCCGGCCATGCGAGACGCATCCGTCGCGCGAGAGCAAGCGCTGCGGGACATCCTGCAGCTCATGCTGGTCCACCGAAGTGACAGGCCCTCCCCCGAAGCGCGCACCGCACTCGCCGCCATCCTTCGCCGCTACCGAAGCAGCGAAGCCATCTGGGAGCGGATCGAGGACCGCATCGTGGATGAAGTGTGCTCCGTGCTCTCCGATGATGGCGATGCACGGATGCTCCGCAGTGTGCGCATGATGCGCCGCTTTCCCGAGATGTTCACGGGAAGCGCGACACCGCTCGGGCGCGACTTCGAGGAAGCGCGCGCCCTGGCAGATCGACTGCCGGACAGTGCTTGGGATGCGATCAGCCCGCAGCTCGATGCGCTCGATGGCGAAGTGGTCGCTGCCGTGCGCGCAGCGGTCGCCGGGCTGCCCATGAGCGCGCCCGACGACGCGACGATCGCAGCCCTTGTGACGGAGCAACCGGAGTTGCGTTCACTCTCGATGCGCCGCGTGAATGCAGCCGTCCGAGCGGCGCGCGATGCGGGACTGGACATCCCTCCGTCGACTGGCCCCTGACTCAGCGACGAGCATCCGTCCGCCTGGCGTCCGCAGGCATCTTCTTCATGATGAAGAGATAGTTGAACCCTCGGAGGAAGAAATTCCCCTCCTCCGCGGCCCGCCGCCAATTGCCCTTGCCGAGCGAAGCGTTGTGCCGTACCACGCAAATGATGTCCACGGGCTGAAACCTCTTGCGAAGGCGCTCGAACAACTCGAAGCCGATCGGCATGAACACCCCGCCGCCACCGCCTGCCGCACCCCGCCGCTTGCGCCACGAGTCGCTGACATACAGAGCCATGTATCGACGCGGCTTCAGCACACGGTCGATCTGCCCGATCACTCGCTCCATCGCGCGGTAATACGCGGCGCCGCCATCCTCGCCCGACGCATCGAGCTTTCCGATGCAGCGCGGATCATCGGAGTAATCCACATGAGTCGAGTACGGCGGATCGATGAACACGAAATCTGCCGTCCCATCGCCCTGCGGAATCTCCCGTGCGTCGGCTGCGCGAATGTCGGGACGCGACGGCACCAGATCGAATCCGACTCCCTTTCGCCCGAGATCGGCGCAGACATCCAGCGTGGTGCCGCTGCCACACATCGGATCAAGCACCAGATCTCCCTCGCGCGTGTATCGCTGCAACAACTGCCAGATGACCCAGGACGGCGTCGCTCCCACATAGGCCTTGTCGCCCTGCATGCGCGCCCCGTCGGCCGCGGTGTAGTGCTGGCTCGGGTATTCCCAGAGCGTGGTGGGAGCGATCCGAAGCGGCGGGCGGTTCATCGTGTCGCGCCGGCTGCTGCGCCACTCGGCGTTCCGGTTGGTGCGCTCCAGAGCACTCCCGATGAAGGCGTGCGCCCTGACTCGATCGTGCCCACCTGCCCCAGTTCGCGCTCCAACCGCTGCCAGCGTTCGATCCGCATCGAACCAATCGCTGCGCCATCCGCAGGAACGATCAGAGGACGCTCCAACTCCGCTGCGATGTTCATCGCCTCGAGCGACATCGACGGGTTGAGTGCCGCGATGCCGACGTTGTACTTCGGTGGATCCGCGAAGTAACGCCGCCAACCCTCGCTCGTGGCGCGCACGAACGCCTCCACGATCTCCGGGCGCTTCGCGGCAGACACCGCGCTCGTGGCAAGCACTGCCGCATACGGATTGAACACCGTCGCCACCGACAGCACACGCGTCGGCACGCCTCGGAGCCTGCACTCCACGGGCTCCGCAGTGATGAAGCACTGCTGCACGGCATCCTTCGACGCGAGGAACCCAGCGAGTGCTCCCGTGTACGGCACCAGTTTCAAGTCCTTGCCCCCGTACTTCAGATTGAGCAGCCTGACATATGGAGGACTCGCGTCGACGGCCACCGTGGAAGCACTCATCCACAACTGTTCGATCGTCGTGATGGGATTCGACTCGTGCAGCAGGAACCCAGTCGGGTTGTCCTGGAAGATCGCGAAGACCGCGACAAGATCGCCACCTCGGTCGCGCAGCGTGAGAACATCCTCCGCGGTCATCACGCCGAAATCCGCCTGCCCGCTCGCCACGAGTTGTGCCACGGGCACCTGCGAGCCGCCCTTGCGGATGTCCACATCGAGTCCCGCCGCCGCATAGAGCCCATCCTGCTGTGCGGCAAAGATGCCACCGAACTCAGGCTCAGGCACCCAGTTCAGTTGAACCCGCACTGGCGTTCGCGCGGGCGCCGCGCTGCCATCCTTCGATCCATCGCAGCCTGCATGGACGCAGAGGAACGCCGCCGTCATCACCATCGCACTTCGCCGCATCACCGCCGATCCTCCGTTTCGTTGACCGCCGACGCGTGCCAGCGGCGCACCAGCAGCCAGCCCACCAGGCTGACTGCACCGAACAGCGCGAATCCCACCACCGTGGTGAGCGCAACCGCAGCGAACACGAGATCGGTCCTCGCATCACGCATCGCAGCTTGGATGACGATACCGAGCGGCGCGCGCACACCTCCGTAGCCCGAGACGAACTCCCCCACCACTGCACCAATCACGGCAAGTCCCGCCGCGATGCGGAGTCCGGTCACGGTGGCTGGCACCGACCAGGGAAGATCCAACTTCCACCAGCGACTCAGCAGCGACGCTCTCGACAACTGGAAGAGTTCCCGCAGACCAGGGTCGACGGATGCTTGCCCGTCGATGGTCGCGGCGAGGACGGGGAAGAGCGAGACGATCGCGGCGGACAGGATCGCCATCGGCAACCCATTGTCGACCCAGAGTTGCAGCAGCGGCGCCACCGCCACAACAGGCACCATCTGCAGGACCGTCGCGAGCGGGTAGAGCGAACGCCGCAGGATCGGGATGAGCGCAATCACGCTTCCGATCAGGATTCCCCCAGCGGCGGCGCAGGCAAAACCGATCGTCGCACCCAGAGCCGTTCGTCCCATGGCTGAGGCGAGCATGTCGCGGCTCTCCCACATGGCGCGCGCGATCGCCGTGGGCGGCGGAAGCAGATACGGCGCGACCCCAGAGATCAGGACGCCGACTTGCCACGCGCCGAGCACGATCGCCACGCCGACGAGCGGCCACACGACGGCGCGGACTTGGCGAGCAAGTGCATTCATGCGGCATCCCTCCCCGATGCGGCGGCGAGCAAGCGCATGCAATGCTCCACCTCGCTCAGGAACCCCACATCCCCACGATCGCGCCGGTCCCGCTGGACTCGAACGGCATGATCTGCATGAACACGCCCGCGCGCCATCACGATGACTCGGTCGGCGAGCCACACCGCTTCGCTGACCGAGTGCGTGACGAGCATCGTTGTGGCGCCACACGCGCGAAACGTGCGGAGGATCTCTTCGTCGAGTTGCATGCGCGTGAACTCATCGACCGCGCTGCACGGCTCATCGAGCAACAGCACCTGCGGCTGCGTCACGAGCGCGCGCGCAAGTGCCACGCGCATGCGCATCCCCCCCGACAACTGCGCGGGCAGCATGCGCGATGCGTGAGCGAGTCCCGCTGCGCGCAGAACCTCCAACGCACTCGCTTGCCTCTGCTCGCGGGGAACGCCCGCCAACTCCAGCGGCAGCGCGACATTGTCGACGACGCGTCGCCACGGGAGCAATCGCGGATCCTGGAAGCACACGGACCGCGCGGACCGCGAACCACTCGCACCCTCCGCCTCCACCCGACCCGCCGTCGGCACATCCAGCCCCGCTGCAAGCCGCAGCAGCGTGGTCTTTCCACAACCACTCGGGCCGATCACCGCCGTCAACGACCCAGGCGCCAACGACAGCGTCACGCCATCGACCGCACGCACTCCACCTGCGAACTCGCGAGCGACCCGATCGAACTGCAGTGTCGGCGGCAGACGGGTCATCCAGTCTTCAGGTCGATCTCGATGTCTTCACCCGGCGGAAGGCGATGCATCAGGGATGCTTGGAACTTCACGGGATCCGCGGACGATGGCACCTTTCCAACGATGATCACCTGCCGTTTATGTTCGTACTCCTGCGCCGACGAGATCTTGCCGCCCACCTTGCGGATCAGTTCCATCGCCGTCAGCATCACGGCTTTTGGATCCGACTTGCTCGGCAGCTTCATCCTCAGCCGGAACCCGACGGTCGAGTCGAGCCAGAAGATCAGCAGCCAGGAGAACACGGTGAAGAAGACCGCCATTGCCAACTCGCCGAGCCCACAGGCGAGACCGATGACGACCACCATGATCGCCTTGCCCGTGATCTTCGGATTCTCGAGCACCGTACGAAAACGGATCAATCCACCGATGCCGAAGATGACGAGCGCCATCGCCGAATCGACGCGCACCAGTTCCGACACGACGGCGCCGACGAGCGCCAGCACGATCAGCGTGTTGCGCTGCTCGAGATCCTCCACGGGATCTCCCTTCCCCGATCGGCGCGGATGCCATGCAATGGCGAATCCGCAGAGCGCAGCAACGACCAGTCCCAACAGCAGCGACAGGACGAACCATCCATTCGTGAAATGACTGAGCGAACTCTGCACCCCATGAAAGTTCAGCTGGTGATCCCGCTGCTGCTGCTGCTCGAACAACGGAATCAAGGAATGCCCCTTCTCTGCGAGGAGGCAAGGAACACGCTGCAGCGCATCAAGGACTGTCATGTGGGAGTATTCTCGCCTGAGACCATGGAAGTGCGCAACCTGCCATTCCGTCGCCGCTCTGGCTCGGGCGCCGTGGGGTGCCTGTTGGCGGGCGCCGCAGTCCTCCTGACGAGCCTCTTGGGGTGCGAACCGCCGCCCGACGGGAGGTCTGCGACCGAGCCCACCGAGGAGCGTTTCGATCGACGCGAGGGCGAATTCCCGAAGCACGCCCATCATTCGAAGGAAGCGGATCAGGCCACGAAGCGAACGCACGACCACGATCTCACCGCAAAGGATCCCCGTTGGTACATCACCATGCACGGCAAGCCTGCGGGCAATACCGTGCACGGCATCAACAGCAAGGGAGAACTGCTCGGCAGCGTGCTCGGCGATGTCCCCGAATCGGCCGGCGGAGAAGCGCAGGGTGTTCGCGGCATGTTGCACACGGGGCGGCATGGGCTGCTGCTCGTCAGCGCCAACATGTCGGACACGCGCATCCTTTGGTACGGCTCACCAAACTCTGACGGCATTCTGCCGTTCAGCTCCACCTTTACGGCGAAGCGCCTGACCAACCCGGAGATGGTTCACTCCTACGCACTCGCCGTGGGCATCGATGGAACCGTGTTCGCCTCCAACCAGGACACCAACACGGTCACTCGATACAGCGGCATCGGAACGGCGACACCCGGGCAACCGATTGCCGTTCCGCCCGAGATTGCCGGACTCGGACTCCCGCCAGGCACCATCGTTCCGCGAGCAGGAGTTTCCCCGCAAGGCATCACGGAGATTCGTGGCATCGCAATCGGTGCGGATGGACTTCTCTATGTCGCCGACCGCGGCGCATCGCAGGTCCTGGCCTTCGATTGCAAGACGGGGCTTCGCCACTCGGTCGTGGCCGGTGCATCGCAGGGGCTCAAGCACCCGATCCAACTGCTGTTCGCACCCGACGGTGAAACGCTCTACATCAGCGACAACGGCGCGCCCGCAATCTTCCGCACGAATGTGCGCACGGGCGAATTCATCCTTTTTGCCAACGCCCGCACGGGCTGCCCCGAACTGCCGAGTTCGCTCGCCCTCGACGACACGCACCTCTATGTGGGCGACCGCAAGCGCATGCAGATCCTGCGTTTCAACACAGAGACTGGCGAGCGGTCCCACGACGCATTCGTCGACAAGCTGCCTGATGCCCCCGAGTTCATGATCCCGGCGTCCATCATCAAAGCATCCCCGGACGCGTCTCTCCCCGCCGACTCGCAGCGCAACGCCAAGTCGGGCGGCTAGGCGCCGCGCTGCAGGCGCAAGTCCACCGCACCCGGGGAACCCGCGTGTGCCACGAGATAAGCGCGGTGCGGCGTGCGACCGGCGAAGTCCTCTGGGAGCGTGAATGATGTGATGTCGCGCATGACCACTCCCGCCGGCACCAACGCGGGATCGGGCGCGAACGAACGCGCGTTGGTGCTGAACCAGATCTGCCCGCGCGGATCGAGCCAACGCATGGCGGATGCGATCAGCGCGGGCCAGTCGCGTTCCACCGCGAAACTGTCTGCCGCCATGCGCTTGCTGTTGGAGAAGGTCGGCGGATCGAGCACGATGATGTCGAATGACTCGCCTCGCGTCGGCTGCTCCAACCACTGGAGACAGTCCGCTTGTTCGAAGCGATGCGAGCTGCCGCCGAAACCGTTCAGCGCCATGTTGCGCTGCGCCCATCCGAGGTATGTGTTGCTGAGATCCACGGTGCGCGTCTGCGCGGCGCCACCCGCCACCGCGTGACAGGTAAACGCCCCCGTGTACGCGAAGAGGTTCAGCACGCGCCGACCGTTCGCGCGCGCACGCACCAGGCTCCGCGTCGTTCGGTGATCGAGGAACAGTCCAGTATCGAGGTAATCGGAAAGGTTCACCTCGAACGACAGCCCCTGCTCGCGCACGATTCGCACGACGCCGCGCGTGTCCACGCGTTCGTACTGCGCGAGACCTCGCTGGCGCTGCCGCCGTTTCAGGAACAGCCGCGAACGCTCCACCGAGAGTCCGCGCAGGATGTGCTCCACGCAGGCTTGGGCATGGGCCTCTTCCAGTTCGAGCGTGTCGTCGCGCGTCCGCGGATGGAGCCACGCGACAACATCCCCGTCGTACCAGTCCACGACCAGCGGATACTCGGGGATATCCCGTTCATAGACACGGAAACATGGCGTGCCCGTGCGACGCGACCACTTGGAAAGGTGCTTGAATCGCTTGGCAAGTCGGTTATCGAGCATGCGGGTGGTTGCCTCGGCGCGTTGCCGATTTACGCAGGGAACGCTACCTTCCCCCCTTCATTTCACAGGCAACCACTCAGGAAGGAAACTGCATGCGATTCGCTCCGCTCGCCCTGTTCACTTTGCTCGCCACCGCTTCCACGGCCCTTGCGGGCGAGGCGGACCTGAAGCTCCCGCAAGTCGCCGATGTCGACTTCGGCGGCGGACTCACAGGATGGAAACTCATGATGGGCGGACTCGCGATCGCCGTGGTCGGTGCGCTCTTTGGAGTCCTGCAGTACCGCCAAACCGTGGCGCTTCCTGCGCACAAGAGCATGCTCGCAGTCTCCAACATCATCTGGGAGACCTGCAAGAGTTACATCATTCAGCAAGGCAAGTACCTCTCGGTGCTCTGGATCCTCATCGCGGGCGCGATCATCTTTTACTTCGGTTATCTCGAGCACAAGGGTGCCCGCGATGTGATCGTGATCCTGCTCGCGTCGGTGCTCGGCATCCTCGGTTCCTACGGCGTGGCATGGTTCGGCATCCGCATCAACACGCAAGCCAACTCGCGGGCAGCGTTCGCCAGCCTGAAGGGCTACCCGCTCCCCGTACTGGGGATTCCACTGAAGTCGGGCATGTCGATCGGCATGTTGCTCGTCTCCGTGGAACTGTTCTTCATGATCTGCATCCTCTGCTTCTTGCCGCCGGAACTGGTGGGGCCATCCTTCATCGGCTTCGCCATCGGTGAATCGCTCGGCGCATCCGCGCTGCGCATTTGCGGCGGCATCTTCACGAAGATCGCGGACATCGGCGCCGATCTGATGAAGATCGTCTTCAAGCTGCCGGAGGACGATCCAAAGAACCCCGGCGTCATCGCCGACTGCACGGGAGACAACGCAGGCGATTCCGTCGGTCCGACTGCCGACGGCTTCGAAACCTACGGTGTGACCGGCGTGGCGCTCATCGCATTCCTTGCCTATTCGCTCGGAGCGGTCGGCAACGCAGGCGAGATGTGCGGCAAGCTGATCGTGTGGCTCTTCGCCATGCGCGCGCTGATGATCGTGACTTCGCTTGCCTCCTACTTCATCAATGAGGCGATCAGCAAGGCCCGGTTCGCCACCGCAAAGGACTTCCACGAGGAAGCGCCGCTCACCTGGCTTGTGTGGATCACCTCGATTCTCTCGATCGTGGTCACATTCGTGGCAAGCAAGTGGCTGCTCGGCAACATCGAATACAACGGCGTCAAACTGGAAAACCTCTGGTGGGCGCTCAGCGTCATCATCTCGTGCGGGACGATTGCAGGCGCCGTCATCCCGGAGTTCACCAAGGTATTCACGAGCACCAGCTCGGGTCATGTGGACGAAGTGGTCAACGCGAGCAAGCAGGGTGGCGCATCGCTGAACATCCTGTCTGGCTTCGTGGCCGGCAACTACAGCGCCTTCTGGAAGGGACTCGTCATCGCAGGTCTCATGGGCATCGGTTGGTGGATCTCCACGGAAAAGGACATCGCAGCGCTGATGCCCGCCGCGTATGCCTTTGCCGGCCCCATCTTCGCGTTCGGACTGATCGCATTCGGATTCCTCGGCATGGGTCCCGTGACGATCGCCGTCGACAGTTTCGGTCCAGTGACGGACAACGCGCAGTCCGTGTACGAACTCAGCCGCATTGAGGCTCAGCCCGGCATCCGGGAGGAAATCAAGCGCGACTTCGGCTTCCATCCAGACTTCGAGGTTGCAAAGCACACGCTCGAGAAGGCCGACGGAGCGGGCAACACCTTCAAGGCGACCGCGAAGCCCGTGCTGATTGGCACGGCCGTGGTCGGCGCAACCACCATGGTGTTCGGCATCATCCTGGCGCTGATCAAGTCGGAGGCGCCTGCCGACGCCACGTTGCAGCAGTTGCAGGCAGCGAGCCAAATGGTGATCGGCAAGCTATCCATCGTGACACCCGAGATTCTGCTTGGGCTTCTCATCGGTGGCGCCGTGATCTATTGGTTCACCGGCGCGGCAACGCAAGCCGTTGTCACGGGCGCGTACCGAGCCGTGGTGTTCATCAAGGAGAACATCAATCTGGACAAGGCTGAAGCAAGCATCGACGACGCCAAGAAGGTGGTGGAAATCTGCACGGTCTACGCGCAGAAGGGAATGACCAACATCTTCCTCGTGGTCTTCTTCTTCTCGCTCGGACTCCCCTTCTTCGATCCGTTCTTCTTCATCGGCTACCTCGTGTCGATGGCATTCTTCGGGCTCTATCAGGCGATCTTCATGGCCAACGCGGGCGGTGCATGGGACAATGCGAAGAAAATCGTTGAGGTCAACCTGCGCGCGAAGGGCACGGAGCTGCACGCGGCAACGGTCGTCGGCGATACCGTCGGCGATCCCTTCAAGGACACGAGTTCGGTGGCTCTCAATCCCGTCATCAAGTTCACGACCCTGTTTGGACTGCTCGCGGTGGAGATCGCCATCGCGATGAAGAACAACCCGGCGCGCGTGTGGATCGGTGTGGGATGTGCGTTGGTGGCGTGCTTCTTCGTCTGGCGCAGCTTCTACGGCATGCGCATCCCGACGAACGCAAAGCGCTGATCGAACGGACAAACACCGAGTCAACCGAACGCTGGTTGCCGACCTAGACTGTCGGAGAGATGTTCGCCTCTCTTGCCCTGCTCGCGGTCGCTGCCGTTGCCCCAAGCGCGGATCCCGCGGCCAGCGGACTCTTGCGCGAAGCGGGCGCGTGGCTGGCAGGCCACGGCGCACTCGCGATCTTCGTGGCGTTCGTCCTCTGTGGAATCGGACTGCACCTCTCGGAGGATTTCATCCTCATTCCAGCCGGCATCCTGACGGTCGATGCTGCCACGGGGAATGTTTCTTGGCCCCTCTTCGTGGAGTTCGGAGTGGCGGCCTGGGCGGGCATCATCGTTGGGGATGTCGGGTGGGTTTGGATCTGCAGGCACTTCGGTGCGCGGATATTGGCAGGTCGATGGTTCCTGCGTTTGGTCGGACCGAGAACGCTGCTGGAAATGAAGTACGAAGTGGATCGCCGTGGAGCGTGGGCGCTGCTCGCGGCGCGCTTCATCCCAGGCGCGCGCACGCCCATGATCACGGTGTGCGGACTGATGCACCTCTCTTGGTGGAAGGTATTGGCCGTGGAAATGAGCGGCGTCGTCTTCACCGCTCCCCTGCAGATGCTGATCGGCGTCGGAGTGGCGAAACTTGGGCGTCAGTTCGAGAGCGATGCGCACCGATGGATGCTCTACATCGGCGCCACCCTTGCCGTGGTGCTGGGCATGTTCATCTTGCATCTGATCATCGCCCGCCGAGCCAAGCATGCCAGCAAGCCCCGTGCGAAAGTCTCCTGGCTTGAGTCGCTGCGCGGTACGCCATCCATGCGCCGAAGCCCCCGACCCCGCCTCCACGACGGAGGGTGATCGTTGCCGATCCGATCGAGGATCGTTAGACTCTTGAATCCTCGTCCGCTCGAGTTCGTGCTGCGGGAGAGGACGAGAATCTGGTTCGTTTTGGGCGAATACTCAAGTGGTCAACGAGGACAGACTGTAAATCTGTTGGCTTTGCCTTCGTAGGTTCGAATCCTACTTCGCCCATTGTTTGCTCCCCGCACGGCCGTTGCCGATGCGATTGCATCAATCTTCCACTCCTGGCTTGCCTTGCATGAGATTTGCGGGCATGTTGTCCATGGGTTGGGGAGGGTTCCCAGCTCACAAAGGTTTCTCCATTCATCGCACAAGTTTTTCACAAAGGGAAACGTCGCCATGTTGAATGCTCGTCTCAATAGTCACTTTGCAGTCGCTGCAGCCGCGCTGTCGATCGCTGCAGCTTCGCAGGCCGAAGTCATCACTTGGAACATCAACGCAGTGATTCCGGCCAACATCGACGGTCTGTACATCAACATCGCGACGCAGACCACCGGCGCAACCGGCGGAGCAACGGCCGGCTGGGACATCAATCCCTACGGCGCTACCACTCTGAATTTCTTCGCGTCTGGGACATCCCCGAACCCAGCAACGACCTATGTCCGAACGCAGACCACTGGCGGACCAAGCAACCTGTCCGAGGGTTTCGTGGTCGGTTCGAGTGGTCCTTTCGCGAACAGCACGACAGCGGTCATCAGTGCAGCCGGCGTTGGCGCCAACGGTTGGGCATTGAATTCGATCGGTTACTTCGGATTCCGCTTCAACCCAGGATCCACTGCAGGGACGGTTCGATACGGGTTCGGTGCCTTGCAGGTTGGCGCCACCGCAGCGCAGCGCACCCTGCTCTACATCAAGTGGGATGACACTGGTGCACCGATCACGGTGGGACCCGATGGTCCACCGCCGGCGTACGACCCGTGCGCCTCGTTCAACCCAGTGCTCGCAAGCGGTGCCAACAGCGTTTTTGTGAATGTGGACACGGCACAGGATCTCGCCCTCAGCGGCTGCGGGACGGCTGCGAAGGCAAACTATTACAAGTACACGGCGCCGTACACGGGTAGTTACACCTTCAGCACATGCTCGGGTGGGGCCGCGACGCGCTTGGCAGTCTTGGATGGTTGCGCGGCTGGTTCCAATCAGCTTGCGTGCAACGACGATGCCTGCGGCAGTTCATCGTCGCTCGATCTGTCGCTGAACAGCGGACAGATTGTGTATGTGGTGGTCGGTGGCGAAGGCGGATCCGATCTGGCGTCACCGCTTTCCATCGATGTGACGGCACCACCCCCGCCGCCGAACCCAAACTGCGCCAGCGCAACAGCCCTTCAGTTTGGCGACAACGCCGTCGACAACGCTGGAATCACTGGCGATCTCACGGTGCGCTCGTCACCCACCGCCACTGCGGTTGTCTACAAGGCTCGGTGGTACCGCTTCACGCCGACCGTGACGGGGCCCTACACCTTCAGCGCCTGCGGGTCAGTCAATGACACCAAGATGGCCATTGCATCAGACTGTCCTGCGGTCAATGCGACGCTCCAGTCGATTGCGTACAACGACGATGCGTGCGCATGCACATCCGGATGCGGAACCACCACGCAGTCGAACTTCTCAAGTCGCCTCAATGGCACCAACACAGGTATCCCGCTGACGCAAGACTTGGTGGCGGGCCAGTCCTATCTGCTCGTCATCGGTGGATACGGCTCAACGACGGCAGCTATCTCCGCCAACTTGGTGATCGATGGTCCGCCACAAACGCCTCCATGTCCTGGCGACTTCGACAGCGATGGCGTGCGAGGAGGCTCTGATCTGACGATTCTTCTCTCCAACTGGGGTTCATCGGGCGCCGACCTCGACGGCGACGGCGTGACGGGCGGATCGGATTTGACGATCCTGCTCAGCGGTTGGGGTGCCTGCCAGTAAGTCACGGCTTCAAGACGTTGCCGATATCCGCGGGGTGCCTTCGGGCACCCCGCGTTTCACTTTTGCAAACGACTTGCGCCTTGTCGCGCAGCGGGTTTTCTTTCTTCGCGATCGCGAAACTGCCGACGCGCGCGGCGCGTATTCCACTGCGTGGACCGACTTGTCCACTCAGGGCGAGCAGGAGGTGTTCATGCAGCGCGCATTCATCGGATTCACTTGGGTCCTCTCACTCGCTTCAGCCTTTCACTCGGCTGCTGAACCGCCGCTCGTCACCTTCGTGAAGAACAACTCGTGGGACGGTGGCTACAACGGTTCGATCATCATCACCAACCGCGCGGCAACGGCGATCCAGGACTGGCGCGCCGAGTGGGACAACGGTCCCAGCGTTGCCTCGGCATGGAACGGCACCTACTCCTTCTCGAGCGGACACGCAACACTCATCAACGCGGGATGGAACGGAACGATTGCACCAGGAGCGAGTGCCACGGTGGGCTACACGGGCGTGGGAACACTGCTTGAAAACGTCAGTGAATGCTCCGTCAACGGCGTTTCAGCTGAGGTTGCCTATCAAGGCAGCACCGGTGGCGGCGGCGGTGGCGGCGGCGGGGGCGGCGGCGGTGGTGGTGGTGGCAGCGGTGGTGGTGGCGGTACTCCACCGGAAAACCCACGCGGCCCGTTCACCTGCATCAGCGATATGGATGGGAATGGTGAAACGGGCGGCAGCGATCTCGCCGTCATGCTTGGATCGTGGGGTCAAGCAGGAGGCGCTGCAGCGGCGGATCTGGATGGAAACGGATCGATCGATGGGACAGACCTCAGCATGCTGCTGTCGAATTGGGGGGCCTGCCCGCCCGAGCGACGCATCGTTGCCTATTGGATCGAGTGGGGCATTTACGGGCGCAACTACCAGCCTTCGGATACGCCACTGCACAAGATCACGCATCTGAACTACGCCTTCGCCAAGATTGATTCGCAGGGACGAGTCGCGCCATTCGATACCTATGCGGCGATCGAGAAGAACTACCCGGGTGACACCTGGGATCAGCCGATCCGCGGGACCTACCACCAACTCAACACGGTCCTTCGCAAGCAGTACCCGCACATCAAGACACTGATTTCCGTCGGCGGCTGGACGCTGAGCGGGGCATTCAGCGATGCGGCGCTCACCCCGAGCAGCCGCGCAGTGTTTGCGCAGAGCTGCGTGGATTTCATCCGTACCTACGGATTCGACGGTGTCGATATCGACTGGGAATATCCCGTTGCCGGTGGGCTGCCTTCGAATACATACCGCCCTGCGGACAAACAGAACTTCACCCTGCTGCTGCGGGATACACGCCTCGCGCTGAATGCAGCGGGTGCGGAGGATGGGAAGCACTACCTCCTCACGATTGCGGCTCCCGCGGGCTACGACAAGTTCGAGAACTTGGAGGCGTCGCAGATCCACCAGCATCTCGACTTCATCAACATCATGACCTACGACTACTTCGGTGCGTGGGAACTTGCCTACACCGCAAATCACGCAGCGTTCGAGCCGGATCTCGGACTCCCGAGCGCAAACGAGCAGCTGCGGACGAAGTACAACACTCGTCACGCAGTGGAGCAGTATCTCACTGCCGGCACTCCGCCCGACAAGGTTGTGCTTGGGCTCCCCTTCTACGGGCGTGCATGGCGCGGTGTTCCTGCAACGGGATTCGGACTGCATCAGCCAGGCACCGGCGTTCCGCCAGGCACGTGGGACGACTGGTCGAGCGGCGCCACGGGCGTGAACGACTTCACGGAGATCGATCGCACCTTGCTCGCATCAGGGAGCGGCTATCAGCGGCACTGGGATCCAGTGACCAAGAATCCGTTCCTGTACAGCGCAACCGCTCACGGCGGACACTGGATCGGCTACGACGACCAACAGTCCATCGCCCTGAAGCTGGAGTGGGCGAACGAGATCGGACTGTCGGGTGCCATGTTCTGGGAGATCACCGCCGACCGCGATCAGAAGCTCCTCGATGTGATTGGGCAGTCGCTTGGTGCGCGACCGGTCAGCCCATAGTCGGAAGAGCGCTTCGCCCGTTAGCCTCTCGGCATCGTGCCGCACTTCGATCGTCCGATTGCGCTCCTGATCCTCGCGGTGCTGCCGCTGATCTGGTGGTCGGTGTGGAGGCGACGCGGCTTCACAGGCACGCGTCGTGCCGCCATGGCGGCGACGGCGCGGTCACTGCTGTTGGCACTCCTTGCCCTCGCGCTCGCGCAGCCCGCCATCCGCCGCACGGGTGAGCAGGTCACGCTCGTGGTCGTTGCCGATGTCAGCAAGTCGGTTCCCACCGAACTCCTGCAGCAGGCGCAGGAACAACTCGAGCGCGCCGTCGAGCGCAGGACTGACCGCAACGATCGAATCGGCGTGGTGGCGGTCGGACGCAACGCAGCAGTCACGGAGATTCCGCGAGTGGGCGGGCGAATCGATTTCACCGCCCGGCCGAGCGATCTCGAGGGCTCGGATCTCGCGAAGGGGGTACAGCGCGCGCTCGCCGTGTTGCCGCCCGACACGATGAACCGCATCCTGCTGGTTTCGGATGGCAACGAGACGGCGGGGAGTCTTGCCGCCGCAGCAGATCTGGCAGCCGCCAACCGTGTGCCCATCGATGTGCTGCCGATCACCTACTCGCACTCGCGTGAGACGCTCATCGAGAGCATCCGACTGCCCTCCCGCGTTCGATCGGGACAGGCCGCATCGCTCCGCATCGCGCTGCGCAGCCAAGGCGGTGGCAGTGGCACGCTCTTGGTGTGGGAGAACGACCAGCCCATCGACTTGGATTCCGCATCGCCTGGTTCGGGTCGCCGCATCACGCTGCCCGCGGGCCCGAGCACCATCGAGGTGCCGTTGTCACTGGATCGCTCTGGTGCACGCCGCTTCCGTGCGCTGTTCGAGCCGGATGCTGCGACTGGCGATGGCGTCGTCGAGAACAACCGCGGCGCCACCACCACATTCGTTGCAGGCGAAGGCAGCGTGCTGGTCATACACGATGCCGAGGCGGAGAGTGCTTCGCTCGTGCAGGCCCTGCAACGCGGCGGACTCACCGTCGACACCATCTCGAGCGATCAACTGGTGGGCGACATGGCGTCGCTTTCCGCGTACGACGCCGTCGTGCTGTCGAATGTTCCCCGCTACTCCATCGACAACGCCACCGACAGGCTGCTGCGCTCCTATGTGCATGATCTCGGCGGCGGGCTGCTTGTGACAGGCGGCGACAGTTCCTTCGGCGCAGGCGGCTGGATCGGAAGCGCACTCGCGGATGCGCTTCCCGTGAAACTGGATCCGCCAGCCTCGCGCGAGATGATGCGCGCCTGTGTTGCCGTGGTGATCGACACCTCCGGATCGATGTGCAATGTGGTTTCTGGGACGGGACGAACGCAGCAGGAAGAGGCGAATGACGCGGCCGTTGCAGGGCTTCGTTCGATGACTCGCCTCGACGAGATCATCGTCGTGCCGTTCAATCAGGATGCGGAAGTTCGTGTACCACGCCAGCAAGTTGGCGACGGCAAAAAAATCGCCGCATCGATCCTGAGCATGCAGTCGGGCGGCGGGACGAATCAGTTCGCAGGGATGGAGCTTGCGCTCGAGGAGTTGCTCAAGTCCAAGGCTGCAACGCGGCACATGGTGATCCTCACGGATGGACAGACCACGGGCGATCAGGAGCTGGGCAAGCAGATCGTGCAGACAGCGCGCCGCAACAAAATCACGATCTCGACGATCGGCGTGGGCGATGGAAGCAACGATGAACTGCTCATGTTCCTCGCGCAAGAGGGAGGCGGCGAGCATTACTCCATCGACTCCCCTGCAGCCGCGCGGCGCCTGCCGGCGATGTTCATTCGTGAGATGTCCATCGGCTCGCGAAATCTCATCGCTGAGGGGAGCTTCCAACCGCAACTGCGTCGCGATGCGGCGGGCCCTGTGGCACCCGATCTCACTGCGCTTCCACCGCTCGGAGGTTCGGTGATCACGGTGCCGCGCGAAGGGCTGTCGCAGTATCCGATCGTGCGGGTTTCGGAGGAGGGAACCGATCCAATCTTGGCGCATTGGAACCACGGACTCGGAAAGGTCGTTGCATTCACGAGCGATACGACGGGTCGCTGGGGATCCGCGTGGGTCTCCTGGAGCGGGTTCCAGCCCTTCTGGGAGCGCGTGGTGCGCTGGCTCATGCGTCCCGCAGCGCCTGACACCCTGATGCTCCGCACTCGGATCGACGGCGATGATGCCGTTGTCGAGCTGGATGCAACCGGGATGAACTCTGGGTCTGCGCCGTTTGGTCGCGCGGAGGCGCGGATTGTGATGCCCGATGGCACCGTGCAGCGACTGCCCATGGTGCAGAAGGGACTTGGTCGATTCGAGGGGCGTTTCACCTGCGAGGGAACGGGGTCATACCTCGTTGACGCTGGGCTGAGCGAGAGCGGTGCGGCGCGCGCGGGCGGTTCGGTGCAGGCGAGCGTCAGCGTTCCCTACTCACGGGAGTATCGCATGACGCGCGACAACTCGATGTTGCTGATCCAGACTGCGGAGCAGACGGGAGGGCGCGTGCTGTCTGCTGCATCGCTGGCGAGCGAAGACCTCTTCGACCGTTCAGGGCTGACAAGGCCACGCTCGATCCGTCAGATCTGGGACATCCTCGCCATCATCGCGGCCGTGTTGTTGGTGATCGATGTGGCGTCGCGTCGGCTCGTGCTCGATTCAGGCGTGCTGCGGGATGGGCTCTTGAGCGTCACGGGTGTTTCGCGTGCCGGCCGCGGTGAGACGATCGCTGCGTGGAAGCGTGCGCGCGCGGCATCCGCGGGTGGCGGCGACGGGAGCGGTGAACGCACGGTGCTCGCGAACTCGGCCACTCCTGCAGCAGCGTCCGCCCGCAGCCGATCTCGCGTGATGCCGACAGCGCCCGCAGCACCCACGACGAAGATGCCCGAGACGCCCACCATCCAAAACGGAACTTCAACGACTTCAGATTCCGCGGCGCGCGCTGCGGAGGAGGAGACGAGCGATCCACTTTCGCGGCTCCGACGCGCCAAACGCAGGGCGAAAGAGGAGATGGACGGCGACGACCGCGCGGGATGATGGATTCCGCCTCGATTGCCGCCCGCAGCGAGCGCGGCTATTCTCGTCCGTTCGCCGCGCAGAGTCGGAATGAGCGCGGGGTGTAGCTCAGCTTGGTAGAGCGCGTGGTTCGGGACCAAGAGGCCGCAGGTTCAAATCCGGTCACCCCGATTTCGCCGCGTCGTCGAGTGGAATCCGATGTTCGAGTCCGCATTCTGGGCAGCGGAGTTCGCCCGCGGGGCTGCGCGCGTGTCCACAGCCTCGGCAGAACGCACCGCGCAGCGCGCGGCGCATGCGGCGGGTTCGCCCAAGCAAGATCGCCGGACCAAAGCACCAGAACGCGCCACCGATGCCCCATGTCAACGCAAAGAGACTGCCTTCCGCGCAGTAGCAGTTTGTCTTGCGCCGCACGATCACATCAAGCGGAATCGTGCCCGCCACCAGCAGTCCCGTGCCAGCGAGCACGCGGCGGACGATCCATGCCTCGGGCACATCGTGGCGCATCGCACGCCGCGAGATCCATCGGTGCCACACGATCCATGGCACAATCAACTGAGCAGCAAACATGGCGAGCACGGTTCCCGCCGAGAGTTGGGGCGCATTGTTTGCGGCGAAGTGCGCGATCGTGCCGAACAGGGCGAACAGCCATGCAGCGGAGAGCATCGCTGCGATGCCGCTTGCCGCGAACACTGTCCACCGCAGCGATCGGGGGCGTCCAGATCGCGCGATGGGTGAAAAGGTCGGCAACAGAAATGCGCCTTGGGTGATGGCAATGAACGCGGCTCCAATCCAGATGGGCCACCAAGACTCGATGTCCGTCGGCAGCCGACGGAAGATCACCTCCGCGACGCGGGTCGGGACATCGTGCAACTCACTCGGGAAGGACGCGATCGCAATCACCGTCACGAGACCAACGACGCTGGCCATCGTGAACGACACCGCAACGAGCAGGAGCAGTCCCAGAAGACGCATCACGCCTCGAAGGTAGGGTCGAGGCGGACTTGTGGCTTTCACAGGTGGCTTCAGGAGCGGCGATGGATCCATGGAGCAGGAATTTCGATCACATTTTGTCCCGTAACTGCTTGCCACGCAGGATTGCCGATGGCATAGTCTGCCTTGGCGCGGACTCTGCGGATTCGGGAAGTCAATCCGAGTGTTCGTGCGGTTGAACTCAAGCCATGGCACAAAGGTGCCGATGGCTGCGGTGAAACCGGGACAATCTGCGTGTGGTGTTCGGCGCTGTGGGTTCGGAAGTCGTCATGAGGTGGCAACAAAGATGACAACGTGGAAGCGTTCAGCAGGATGTTGTTTCGCTTTGGTGCTCGCCCTCGCGATTTCCCCAAGTGCGTTTGCTCAGCAGAAGGGGTCCAGCAAGTCGGGTCCGCAGACCAGCGGAAAGACCGTGACCCCGCCCAAAAAAACAAGCCCGCCGCCTGCGCCAGCGCCGAAGGCCGCGCCAGCTGCCACAACTCCACCGCCTAGGCCAGCTGCCACAACTCCCCCGCCCGCGGCATCAGCGCCAAAGGCCACGCCCGCTGCCACAACTCCCCCGCCTGCGCCAGCGCCGAAGGCTGCGCCTGCCGCCACCACTCCGCCGCCCGCGGCATCTGCGCCGAAAGCTGCGCCCGCTGCCACCACTCCGCCGCCCGCGCCAGCGCCGAAGGCCGCGCCACCTGCCACCACTCCGCCGCCTGCGCCAGCGCCGAAGGCCGCGCCACCTGCCACCACTCCGCCGCCTGCGCCGGTAACGAAGCAGGTGCAAGCAGCACCCCCAGCAAGAAAACCTTCGGAGGCAAAGACGGTGGTCGGCGAGTCGACTGGCGGTAAGTCGATCGCCCCCACTCCAGGTGGCCTTCCCCGCCCCACTGAGTCCTCGGCAAGGAGTGATGCAACTGCTGTTGCGACCACCGGTCCGAGCGCCCCTACGCCGCCGAAGCCCGCGCCCCCTCCGCCTGCGTTGGTTCAACAGCCAGCGATCGAGCCGCCGCCCGCGCCTCCGTCTGATGCCAATCTCAATCAAGCCATAGCGGACTTTGCAGCGGGCCGAATCTCGGGCGATGATCTGGAAGCCGCACTCGCAGGCGAGACGATCGGACTCGATGGTGCCGGCTCCGATCAGCAGAACCCTCCAGCGCAACCAGCGATCGTCATGCCTGAGGTGACCCGCCTGACCATCGAGGCGGCGAATGCAGCGCTCGCCCAGATTCCCGGCGGCCCGAAATCCCAGCCCTACGGCGGTCCGCTGAAGTATGTGGGCACAGACTGGAACGCACTGTTCGCGCGCGCCGCGAACAACGACATGATGTTCCGAATGTTGACGCAAATCGTCGACATTGGAGGTCGTACGGGTTTCATCGACCCCGACAATTACCGCCGCTTCGACACATTGGGTTCCATGCCGCAGAAGTTGATCGACCCCATGGTGAACGGCACCCCTGCGGCTCGCAAGGAATTGTTCGCACTCGCGACGGTGGACTCGACCCAAACTCACTGGATGATGACAAATGGGGCCATGGCAGCGGTGGCTGCCAAGTTCTCATCCGACCCCATCCTGCTGGAACGCGCGCTCAACATTCTCAGAGAACTGAACAAGTATCAGCCGATGCAGCGGACCGGTTGGACATCGTTCGATCCATCGGTGCCGATTCCCGCGGACGGCGATGGGGTTTGGCTTGCGACTGGCTGGGGGCTCACGGCAATGGCCGAGATGTGCTCCATCTTGGGTGACGCAGTGCCCCCAGACCTGTTGGCGAAACTGAAGGATCAGGCGCGCGAGGAAATCAAGCGCATCTGCGTGGATTGGCGAGATCGCCGACCTTGGTTTGTCAAGTCGAACAACTCGGTGACCAATCAGTGGATCGAACCCAACATCGGTCTCGTGCGCGCGTGCCTGTTTCTCGGCGATCCTGATCTGCTGCCCGCATACAACCTGGGTGTCGAGAACCTGCTGGCAAGCCTCGCTGCTCATGGAGAGCGAGGCGAGTTCCTCGAGGGAGTGTCCTACGCGGAGATGTCGCTTCGCGGGCTGCACGAGGTATCAGAGTTGATGCGTTTGTCGGGTGATACTCGAGCTGCCGGCTCTGGCTTCGGTGCCAACAATTGGAAGTGGTTCGCCCAGATGCATCTGCCCGGTGGGCTGCTCGTGAACTGCAACGATTCAAAGATGTCTGTGTTGCCTGATTACAGCATCACGGTGCCACTGAGTGCGTTTTCATCTGGCGCGCTGGCTGTCGGTTCGACAGCGGCGTCGGACCTGAAGTTCCTGTACCCCAACCCCACCCCGATTGGTTCGATTGATGCGTTGAAGTACGCCGATTTCCTCGCGTCAAACGGGTCTGCCGCGCCGAGTCAACTGTCAACCTTCGCGCACTTCCCTCAGCAAGAGATGGTTGTTTGGCGTTCACGATTCGAACCGATCGTGGGACCGCAGACCGCGTTCGCTCTGTGGGTCAAGGGCGGGACCGTCCGCGAAAACCACATCCACCGCGAGCAAGGTCACCTGACCATCGTGGTGGGAAACAGGATCGTTCTGTCGAACTGTGGAACCGCTGAGTACAACGCGCCGGACTACTTGTCTGGCTATGCGGGAGTCGGAGGCAAGAGCCTGATGCAGATCGGGCAGCTCCTCCCAACGAGCCAACCAGTGAACGCCCCCATGTTCGTGAACACCCTCGGTCCAGCGGGTGGGAATGTCGACATCAATACATCGGCTGCATACCCTGGGTCGACCTGCACACGCAACGTGTCGTGGGATTCCGCGGGAAATGTGCGGGTCATCGACAATGTGGCGTTGGCTGCAGCCGCACCTGCGGGCGCAGAGATCTACCGCTTTCATACGGGCAGCTCCCAGCCGCTCACCATCACTGGCTCGGACCAGGAGTGGGATGTCGCGTGGAACGGCACCAGTTTGCACATCTCTGCAGACAGCCCGATTGAGGTTGACCAAATGACGAGCCCAAACAAGATCAGGGCACCAAACCAGCATCAGACAATACAGATCAAGACGAAGAATGGGACGAGCCTTCTACAACTGGTGAGCGATTTCGTCATCGACTTGGCAGTCACGCAATAGGAAGTTATCGCGTACTGGCTCCTGATGGTCATGGGATGGCAAGCCATTGCTTCGCCATGAGTTGCGCCGAAATCTCAATGCGCCGATTGGGCTTCGATCGGACGCGCTCAACCGCATCACCACATGAATTCCACCCTTCAGAGCGTCATGACCGATAGAGTGGGACATGCGTTTTTCTCCTTCATCTGTGGTCGCCGCAATTTCCGCGACCCTCATCGCTCAGGGTTGGGTTTTCGCAGACACAGTCGATCTGACCACTGTGTCCGCGGGTAAGAAGGTCATCACGAGGGTCGACACTGCATCGCTCGAAGCCGAGTCCACGACGGTCCTTCGCAAGGCCGGGACGGTTTGGGTTGAAGACGCTGTTGCAACGGTGGACGCGCGCGAGAGATTGGCGGACGAGCGCGCTGCCGCCGACGAGTCACAGGAGTCAGTCATCAATGACTGCGACGGCAACGGCATCGATGATGCCGAAGACATCGCTTCCGGCGCCGCTGACTCGGATTCGGACGGTCGACTCGACCAGTGCGAGTTCGCCTACGGGGATTTGAATCTCAACGGCACCGTCAACCAGCAAGATGTCAGCATCCTGTTGGGGTGGTGGGGGATTCCATCGCCGCAGTTCGGCGACCTCGACGGCGACGGCTCCTGTGGCCCTGAGGACCTTGGCGCCCTGCTCGCACGCTGGGGATCGGTCCCCTGACTCGCTGTCCAGTCGCCCCCCATCGACCACTCCAGTTTCGCCTACTTCCCGCGCCCTCGGTTGACGACCGAGGGCGCTTTTTTCCCCCTTGATCCTCAAACGGGATGCCTGATCTCAGAATCCCATCGCCCGAGCGAGCAGGATTCCAACGAACAGGCTGAATGCCGCGACGAGAACTTGGTGCACTTTGCTGATGGAGCTTCCCTTTTCCATACCTGGCAAACATGCGATTCACCGGACCGCGACGCAAGTCAAATCGGGCAGTTCTCGCATGTTGGACAGTCGGCGCCGTGCCGCCCTATAGTTGGGAACTTCGCATTCTTCTGAGCAGCAAGGACTTCACGAAAGCATGAGCCAGACACCGTTCCCGCTCCCCCAAGCCCGCGGCTTCCTCAAAACGCAGCGAACCGACAACTGGTGGCTTACGCCCGCGCTCGTTCTTGCGGGTCTCGGCGCATTCGTCATTTACAGCACATGGGCGGCGTTCCAAGGGCAGAACTTCTTCATTGGAGGCAAGGATCAACCTGGCATCCAAGTCCTGCTGTCACCGTTCTACTCGCCCGTGCTGTGGGATCCGCCGGGCATTGAATCCGGGCACGCTTGGCTTGGATCGCTGCCACAGTGGTGGCCAGCCTGGCTCCTCTTTTCGCCCGCACTGCTCATCCTCCCCTTCCCTGCTGGTTTCCGCTTCACGTGTTACTACTACCGAGGCGCGTACTACAAGGCATTCTGGGGCGACCCAGCGAGCTGCGCCGTCGGCGAACCCGCGTTCCGCGGAACGAACTACCGAGGCGAGCAGAAGTTCCCGCTGATCTTTCAGAACATTCACCGGTACTTCCTGTATGTCGCCATCCTCTTCATCGGGCTGCTTGCGTGGGATGCGTGGCAGGCGCTCTGGCACTACAACGAAGATGGCTCCAGAAGTCTTGGCGTAAGCGTGGGCACGATCGTGCTGATTCTCAATCCGACTTTCCTCGGCGCGTACACCTTCGGCTGCCACTGCCTTCGTCATCTGGTGGGCGGCAAGCATGACTGCCTCTCGTGCAGTCAGGCGCGCATTTCCCGATACCGCGCGGTGACGTGGCTCAATGAACGGCATCAACTCTTCGCATGGATCAGCCTCTTCGGCGTTGCATTCGCCGACATTTATGTTCGGCTCTGCGCGAGCGGTGTGTGGACAGACTGGAGAATCCTGTGAGCCTTCCCGATTCGTTCATCGTTCACGAACATGATGTGCTCGTCATTGGTGCCGGCGGCGCAGGCCTTCGTGCTGCGATTGAAGCGTCAGCCGCGGGCGTCAAGGTCGGCGTGATCTGCAAGTCGCTGCTTGGCAAGGCGCACACCGTGATGGCCGAAGGCGGCATGGCCGCCGCGATGGGAAATGTCGATGATCGCGACGGCTGGGAGGTGCACTTCGCCGACACGATGCGTGGCGGGCAGTACCTGAACAATCCCATCATGGCCGAGCACCACGCCAAGGAAGCACCCGAGCGCGTGCGCGAACTCGAGGCGTGGGGCGCCGTGTTTGACCGAACCAAGGATGGGCGCATCCTGCAGCGCAACTTCGGCGGTCACCGCTACCCGCGGCTCGCCCATGTCGGCGATCGCACGGGACTCGAACTCATCCGCACGCTGCAGGATCACGGCATTCATCAGGGGATGGAAGTCTTCATGGAGATGACGGTCGTGTCGCTGCTCAAGAGCGGTGGTCGCGTCAACGGCGCACTCGGCTATGACCGCGAACGCGGTCGCATGCATGTGTGGAAGGCGAAGGCCGTGGTGCTCGCCACCGGTGGCATTGGCAAGGCGTTCCGCATCACGAGCAACAGCTGGGAAGGAACGGGCGACGGACACGCTCTCGCGTACCACGCGGGGGCGGAGTTGATGGACATGGAGTTCGTGCAGTTCCATCCCACCGGCATGGTCTGGCCGCCGAGCGTGCGCGGGCTGCTTGTGACCGAAGGCGTTCGTGGCGAGGGTGGCGTGCTCCGCAACAGCGAGGGCCGCCGCTTCATGTTCGATGACATTCCAGATGCGTACAGGAATCAGGTCGCCAAGGACGAAGAAGAGGGTTGGCGCTATGTGTGCGGCGACAAGAACGCCAACCGCCCGCCTGAGCTGCTGACGCGCGATCATGTTGCGCGCTGCATCAACCGCGAAATCAAGGCTGGACGCGGCTCGCCGCACGGCGGGGTGTTCCTCGACATCGCGTGGATCAAGGAGAAACTCCCGAATGCGGGCGCGCACATTCAGCGCAAGCTCCCCAGCATGTACCACCAGTTCAAGCAGCTCGCAGGCGTCGACATCACGGCTGAGCGCATGGAGGTTGGTCCGACCACCCACTATGTGATGGGCGGCGTGCTCGTCGATGGCGACACGCAGGCGTCGAGCGTGCCGGGACTGTTTGCGGCGGGTGAGGTCGCCGCTGGACTTCACGGCGCGAACCGACTCGGGGGCAACTCGCTCTCCGACCTCATTGTGTTCGGCAAGCTCGCGGGCGAACACGCTGCGAAGTACGCCAAGGCGAACCGTGCCGTGGAGATCGATGCGGCGGAGGTCGCCACGAAGACGGCAGCGCTCGAAGAACCCTTCGCGCGTCGGACGGGTGAAAACCCCTACGCCATCCAGTCGCAGTTGCAGGACTCGATGCAGGATCTTGTCGGCATCGTGCGGACGCATGACGAGATGGAGCGCGCGGTCGGCATCATCGAAGACCTCAAGAAACGCGCGAAAAATGTCGCAGTGAGTGGTCACCGCGAGTACAACCCAGGGTGGCACACCGCGATTGATCTCGGCTGTCTGCTCACTGTCGCCGAGTCGATTGCGAGATCCGCGATCGATCGCAAGGAGAGCCGGGGCGCGCAGTTCCGTGAGGACTTCCCGAAGAAGGACGACGCGTGCAGCACCTTCAACATGGTCTGCCGCAAGGCCGCGGACGGGTCCATGGAAGTTTCGCGCCGCCCACTCCCACCGATGCGCGACGACCTGAAAGCCATCGTCGAGAAGATGAAGTGAAAGACACGAAGGAGAACAGCATGCCATCCCCCGCCTCCCACAACGGAAACCACGAAGCCACCCGCACGGTCGAATTCCGCGTTTGGCGTGGCGACCGCTCGGGTGGGGCGTTCCAGAGCTATTCCGTGCAAGTCACGCAAGGCATGGTCGTGCTCGATTGCATCCATCGCATCCAGGCGGATCAAGCGAATGACCTCGCCGTCCGCTGGAACTGCAAGGCGGGAAAGTGCGGGTCTTGCTCGGCGGAGATCAACGGGCACCCGAAGCTCATGTGCATGACGAGGATGGATGCGCTGCCCGCGGACCGTCCGGTGACCGTTGAACCGATGCGGTCATTCCCATCCATCCGCGATCTCGTGACCGATGTCAGCTGGAACTTCCGCATGAAGCGGCGCATCAAGCCATTCAAGCCGCGCAAGCCGGACCATGCTGACGGCTCGTGGACGATGATGCAGGAGGATGTCGACCGCGTTCAGGAGTTCCGGAAGTGCATCGAGTGCTTCCTCTGCCAAGATGTGTGCCATGTGCTGCGCGACCATCACAAGCACGATGAGTTCATCGGCCCGCGTTTCCTCATGTACACCGCAGCACTCGAAATGCATCCGCTGGACACGGAGGATCGCATCGCCGATCTCAAGCAGGAGAACGGCATCGGCTACTGCAACATCACCAAGTGCTGCACGAAGGTGTGCCCAGAGCACATCGGTATCACCGACAACGCGATCATCCCGATGAAGGAGCGCGTGGTGGACGAGTTCTACGATCCGCTCACTCGGCTGTTCCGCATCTTCAAGCCTCGCTGACCGAGCGGTGTAACGCGGTGCGGGTGGTAGTCTCCCGCACCCCCATGGATGCGCAGCCACGCCACATCCTGAGTCACGCCCTCGCCCCGTGCCTCGCGCTGGCATTGGTCCTTGTGTCGCTCCAAGGCTGCAAGGTCGGACCCAACTACGAAACGCCCCAAGTGCTGCCCGCCGAGCAGTGGTCCCGTCGGAGCGATGCGCCTCTGAGTGACGACACGCCGCAACTGCGCGAGTGGTGGCGGAACTTCAACGATCCGATCCTCGACCAGCTCATCGGTCAGGCGGAACAGTCCAACGCAACGCTTGAGCAAGCGCTCGCGAGTGTGCGTGTCTCGCTCGGCGCCCTCGGTGTCAGCGAGAGCCAATTCTGGCCACAAGTCTCCGTTGTCGGTATGTACGAGCGAAACAAGACGAATATCTCGCTGCTGGCCGCACAGGGCGTGGAGACATCGCCGTACGACGTGTGGGGTGCCGGCGCAGTGATGGCCAGCTGGGAAATTGATGTGTGGGGGCGCGTTGCCCGGATGGTGGAGTCAGCAAAGGCGGAACTCGAATCCGACATCGAGAACCTGCGCGCGGCGCTCATCACGATCCGCTCCGAGGTCGGCACCGGCTACATGGCAGTGCGCACGCTGCAGCGGCAGTTGGCACTGCTGAAGGCGGGCATCGAGAATGTCAAGATCACGCTCGATGTTGCGCAGCGCCGCCTCACGGCAGGAACGAACACTGCGCTGGATGTCGCGCAGATTCAAGCAGAGCTTGATTCGCTCGAGGCGATGCTTCCGGATGTCGAGGGAGACCTCGATGCCGCGATCTTCGCGATCGCCGAGCTGTGCGGGAGCGCGCCAGCTCCGATCAAGGCGCTGCTCGAGGCCCCTGCCCCTCTGCCGACGATGGATGAACGGATCGGCATGGGCATACCCGCCGACCTGCTGCGGCGACGGCCCGATGTTCGCGCGAGCGAACGAAACGCTGCCGCGGCAGTCGCCATGATCGGCGCCAATGAGGCACTCAACCTGCCCGTCTTCGCCCTCAGCGGGAACATCTATGTCGCGGCGAACCAGTTCTCGGGGCTCGGCAATTCCAGCAACATCGCGTACGGCTTCGGGCCCACCGTGAGTTGGCTCGCGTTCTCGGGCGGCTATGTGACCTCGATGATCACGCAGAGCCGAGCGCAGGCGCAGGTGGCGCTCGCGGCCTATCGGGGCACGGTGCTTGACGCAGTACGCGATGTCGAAACGACGGCAAGCATGCTCGTCTATTCCAAGCAGGCAGCCGAGCGCACCGCCGAAGCGGTCAAGAGCTATCAAACTGCCTACGACCTCGCCAACAAGCAGTTCAGCGCAGGCACGATCGACATCGATCGGCTCGTCAACCTGCAGAACAGGCTGCTGCAAGCGCAGCGGATGCAGGCCGACGCTGACGGCTCGGTCGCGCAGAACATCGTCTCGCTCTACCGCGCTCTCGGCGGAGGCTGGGACGAAGGAGCCGTCAACGAGTCTGCGCTGCGTTCAGCCGACATGGCATCCTCCACCGCCGCACCGAAGTGAAGCCCCAAACCATGCACTGTCCTTCGTTCCATCCGAGCCCACGCCTGCTGCCACTCCTGCTGCTCTGCACGGCAGTTGTCGCATGCACGAAGAATCCAGAAGCCGCCCAACAGCGCCCTGCCGCACTCCCCGTCACCACCACCACCATCCAGCGACAGAACATCCCGCTGCGCAGTACCTATCCAGGCATCGTCTATTCGCCGCGAGACATTCAGCTCAACGCGCGCGTCGAGGGCTTCCTGCTCCCGCAGGTCATCGCCGACGGCGCAGTCGTCAAGTCCAACGATGTGATCTATCGCATCGATCCGCGCCAATACGAAGCCACCGTGCTGGCGGCCCAGGGCAAGCTTGCTCAAGCAATCGCCGAGCGCGACTACGCAGCGATCGACCAGCAACGCAACGAACCACTGGTGGCCGTGAACGCCATCAGCCAACTGTCATACGACCAGATTGTCGCCAAACTCGCGGCTGCGGAAGGTGCAGTGCTGACCGCCAAGGCGGATCTCGCGCAAGCGGAACTCAATCTGTCGTTCTGCACCGTCGCAGCACCATTTCCAGGGATGATCGGCGCGAGCGAGCAGTTCGAGGGCGATGTCGTTGGACAACCATCGTCCACCAAACTGAACTCGCTCGTCCAACTCGATCCACTCTGGGTGCAGTTCAGCCCCTCGTCCACCGAGTGGCCGAAGTACCGCGATCTGATGGCGAAGGGACCGCTCACGGTCGACATCACCTACGACGGCAACGAGACGCTCAAGACCAAGGGCACGATCATCTTCGCCGACAACCAAGTCGTGACGACGACCAGCACCCTGATGCTTCGGGCGCAGTTCGCCAACATGGACATGGTGTTCCGTCCGGGCACCTACGCCGAGGTGGATGTCATCCTGGGCACGCTCGACAATGCGCTCGTCGTGCCAGAGCGGGCGGTCTTCGCGCGCGAAGCCGACATTTACATCTGGCGCGTCAAGAGTGACAACACAGTGGAGTCCGTGCTCGTGGAACTCCAGCGGGGATTCAATGGATTGCTCGCGATCACCGGGTCCATTGCCGAAGGTGACCGCGTCGTGGTTGACGGCATCCAACGCTTGAAGCCAGGTGCTCTCGTGCAGGACACGGGGGCAGCCCCTGCTCCGGTCCAGAAGGCCCCCAGTTCAACTCCCTGACAGTCACGAAGAGGCACGATGGTCCGATTCTTCATCCACAGGCCGATCTTCGCCAGCGTGATCGCCATCATCACGGCGCTTGCGGGCGCTGTTGCGATGGTGGTACTCCCGATTGCACAGTTCCCCAATGTGGTGCCGCCGACCGTCCAGATCGCAGCGACCTACAACGGGGCGGATGCGCTGACCGTTGCATCGACGGTGACGATGCCGATCGAGAACCAAGTGAACGGCGCCGAGGGGATGATCTACATCTCATCGAACAGCACCAACCTTGGAAACTGCAACATCACCGCGACATTCGAGGTGGGCTACGACCTGAACACGGCGACCATGGATGTGCTCAACCGTGTCCAATCCGCCACGCCACAGTTGCCGCAGCAGGTGCAGCAGCTCGGTGTCACGATCACGAAGCAGTCCACCAACCTCACGGTCGTGGTGTCGCTCGAGTCCCCCGATGGATCGTTCGACAGCGTGTTCCTCTCCAACTATGCGAACATCATCGTGCAGCCGGTACTCGCGCGAGTGGACGGGGTGGGACAGATCACGATCTTCGGTCTGCTGCAGTATTCGATGCGCGTGTGGCTCGATCCCGATCGCATGACGGCCATGAACATCTCGCCGCAGGATGTCGTGCGCGCCGTTCAGGATCAGAACCAACAGGCATCGATCGGAAGTGTGGGCGCTGCACCCGTGGTCGGTGCGCCATCCTTCCAGTTGACGATGATCACGACTGGGCGGCTGACGAAGCCTGAGGAGTTCGAGGACATCATCGTGCGTACGGGACCGAGCGGCGCCGTCGTCCGCGTGAAGGATGTGGGGCGCGCAGAACTGGGTGCGTTCCAATACAGCAGCACTTCCAAACTGAATGGGAAAGCCACGGGCACCATCGGCATCTATCAGCTGCCGACTGCCAACGCCTACAACGTGGTCGAGAATGTAAAGAAGCAGATGGAGCGCATTGCGCCGCTCTTTCCCCCGGGCGTGAAGTGGCAGGTCACCTACGACAGCACCGCATTCGTCTCGGCATCGATCCATGATCTCATCAAGACCCTGATCGAGGCGGGTGTCCTCGTGCTCGCGGTCATCTTCATCTTCCTGCAAAGTTGGCGCGCCACACTCATCCCGATGATCGCCATCCCCGTGTCGATCGTCGGCACCTTCGCGGTGATGCTTGCAGCCGGCTTCTCGATCAACACCCTCACATTGCTCGGGCTCGTGCTCGCCATCGGACTCGTGGTCGATGACTCCATCATCGTGGTGGAGAATGTCTACAGACAGTTGGAGCTTGGTGCGCCCAACGGCGTTGTTGCAGCGGAGCGCGCGATGGACGAAGTGGCAGCGCCGATCGTCGCCACCAGTTCGGTGCTGCTTGCCGTCTTTATCCCGGCTGCGCTGATGCCCGGCATCACGGGGCAGCTGTACAACCAGTTCGCACTCACCATCGCGTTCAGCATCGCACTGAGCATGGTGAACTCACTGACGCTCTCGCCTGCGCTGTGTGCGGTGCTGCTCCAGAAACCGCACAAGACCACTTTCACACCGTTTGTGCTCTTCAACCGCGGCTTCGACTGGTCGACGCACCGCTACTCGGCGTTCGTGCGGTTCCTTGCGCACCGCTGGTCGATCATCATCATCACCTTCGTGATCGGCGTGTTCGCCGTCGTTCACCTGCTCTCCCGAACGCCGACGGCGTTCATCCCCAATGAGGATCAGGGGTACTTCTACGTCGGCGTCAGCCTTCCATCGGGGGCGAGCCTCTCGCGCACCGAGGCGGTCAGCGCAAAGGTGCTCTCGATCGTGCGCGAGGAATCATCGGTCGTCGACGTGATCGAGATCAACGGATTCAACTTCCTCACGAGCGTGCCCACGACCAACGCAGGCTTCATCATCGTGGTACTCAAGCCATGGGACCAGCGCGACCCCGTCACGGAGAACGCCCGCGCCATCATCACCCGCATCGTCCCCAAGATCCGCGCCATCCCCGAGGCGACAGCACTGGCCTTTCCACCGCCGCCGATCCCAGGGCTCGGCACGGTGGCGGGCTGGCAGTTACAGATCGAGGATGTCAACGGTCAGGGCTTCAATGTGCTTTCCGAGGCCGCCTTCGACTTCATCGAAGCGCTCTCCAAGCGACCCGAGGTTGCAAACATCAGCACGCCCTTCCAGTCGCAGGTGCCGATGGTGCGCATCGACATCGACCGAACAAAGGCGCTTCAACTCGCCGTCGACATGGGCGATGTCTTCAACGCCATGGGGCAAACGCTCGGTCAGTCGTTCATCAACAACTTCAACGAGTTCAACCAGGTCTACAACGTGATGGTGCAGGCGGATGCGCCCAATCGCATGCGCCTCTCACAGGCGTTCAAGTTGTTCGTGCGGAACAAGCAGGGTGAGATGGTGCCGCTCAAGAGTTTCATGACTTCATCGTTCATCGTCGGCACGGACAATGCCACCCGCTACAACCTGTACAACACCATCCAGCTCAACGGAGCAACAGGCCCGGGCTACGGATCCGGCGACGCGATCAACGCAATCGAGGAGGTCGCGGCCGCGACGCTGCCGGCAGGGATCACCTACGAGTGGACAGGGACCACCTATCAAGAGATTGAAGCAGGAAGTTACGCGCCCTACGTGTTCGCAGCCGCGATCGTCGCAGTGTTCTTGCTGCTCGCGGCACTCTACGAGAGCTGGGTGCTGCCGCTGAATGTGCTGCTTGCGGTCACCTTCGCGGTCCTCGGCGCACTCATCTTCATGCACCTGCGCGGGCGGAACCTCGATGTGTACGCACAGATCGGCATGGTCATGCTCGTTGGGCTCGCCGCGAAGAACGGCATCCTCATCGTGGAGTTCGCCAAGATGCGTTACGACCAAGGCGAGGGGATCATCGATGCCGCAGTGAACGCGTCGCACCAACGCCTGCGTCCCATCATGATGACTGCCATCGCCTTCATCCTTGGCGTCGTGCCCCTTGTGGTGGCAACGGGCGCGGGCGCCAACAGCCGTCAGTCCATCGGCACGACGGTCATCGGCGGCATGCTCGGATCCGCATCGATGGATCAGCTTGTCGTACCCGTCTTCTTCGTGATTCTGATGACGCTCTCGACGCGGCTCGGCATCGGCGGGCGCCGTCCGCATGGTGGCGGCGCGGCAATCGCAGGCGATCCACCGCCGACAGCCACCCCACCAGCTAGTGATTCCGTTTCGACCGCGCCGTCGTCTGCTCCTTAGCTCGTACCAACGCGCACGAGTTCGTCCCACTTTCCCTGCGCCTTCAGCATCATCTCGATGAACTCGCGAACCGCGCCGAATCCGCCGCGGGCGCGCGTCACGACATGCGCCGATTCCCGCACCTCCGCTGCCGCATCCGCAGGAGCGCATGCCACGGCGGCGAATCGCATCGCGGCGAGATCCGGAAGATCATCCCCCATGAACGCGCAGGATTCCCGCGGAACACCGAGCTGCGCCGCTGCATCGGCAAATCCGCGAGCCTTGTCCGTGACCGCGTGCAGCGCGACTGCGATCTTCAACTCGCGCAACCGATGCTCGAGCGCCAGTCCTCGTCGCCCCGTCACCACCGCCACCGAGAGACCCGCGCGTCGCCAGAGTTCAAGTCCAAGTCCATCGCGGACATCGAACCTCTTGGTCTCATGCCCAAGATCGTTGATCAGGATCGAACCATCCGTGAGCGTGCCATCCACATCGAGCACCAGAGCCCTCACACGCCGAAGTCGGTCGTTCAGGTCACTGCCCGTCATGGTTGGCCGCACCCTTGCACGACGCCCAGTGTAGGCAGTCGGTCCATTCGCCCCCCCCCATCAGCCAAGCGGCACCAGCAGGCTGAAGACGCTCGCGCGGACTCCGCGAACAACATGATCGAACGGCATCGAGGGTCCGCCGCGCACGCGCGCCTGCTCGGGCAACTGCGGCACATGGATGAACCCCGCGGCGCGCACGAATGGCCAGCGTCCACTCGCTGCGCCCTCGAGCAGCGCATAGAGCACCTCATTGCACAAGAAAGTTCCCGCGGATGTCGACAGAACGGCTGGTACTCCCTCCCCCTCACATGCGGCGGACATGCGGCGCACGGGCAGCGTCACGAAGTGCGCAGCGGGCCCACCTTCATCGACCGGCACATCGGCACAGCGCACCCCCGCATTGTCTTCGGGACCATCACGCAGATTCACCGCCACGCGCTCAAAGGTCACATGCGTTGCACGCGCGGACTCGCCGAAGCAGACAGTCACATCGGGCCGCACCTTGGCAATCGACTCCGCGAGCGCTGCACGCGCGGAGCCTGACTCGGTTCCTGTGACGACAGGCAGCAGCCTGAACGCCACTGACATGCCGGGCCACTGCTCGTGCGCCAGATGCTCGGCGAGACGCGCGCTGGGGTTCACATCACTCCCGCCAAAGGGCTCAAATCCCGTCAGGAGCAAGCGCATCAGGGCATCACGCTACCTCCGATCCCGGAGGTGCGTTTGCCCCTCGCATGCGGTATACCGCCCGCGTGAGCGTGAGCACGCTGTTCGTCATCATGCCTGTCTTCAACGAGGCGGCAACGCTCGCAGCGTGCGTGCAGCGTGTGCTCGCGGTCCGACTGCCGCAACCATGGGTGATGAGGGTGGTTCTGATCGATGATGGATCGGATGCCCACACGCAAGCCGCTTCGCAGTCCATTGCAAGCGCCCAGGACGCGCACGTTCATCTGCTGCGACATCCGCACAACCAAGGAAAGGGCGCCGCCCTGCAGACGGGAATGCACGAGGCACTGCGCCAATCCAGTGGCGACCGAGATGCCGTCATCATCCAGGACGCGGATCTTGAGTACGACCCTCAGGATTACATCGCACTTCTTGGCGCGCTGGATGCCGCGCCGCCGCGCACCGCGGTCTTTGGCAATCGTTGGCATGCCAACCACGCTCCCGCCAGCCACTATGCGCGACTGCATCGCCGTGCCAACCGAATGCTCACGCGCGCAAGCAACGCACTCACAGGTCTGCGCATCAGCGACATGGAGTGCTGCTACAAACTGATGCGCTGCTGCGATCTGCGCAGCATCCTGCCGCGCCTCACTGAGCAGCGCTTCGGCATTGAACCGCAGATCGCGGCGGCGCTGGCAGCGGCGCGAGTATCGGTCATCGAGGTTCCCGTGTCCTATTCGCCACGGGGAAAAAGCGCCGGAAAAAAGATCGGCCCGCGCGATGCAATCCGCGCCCTGTTCGTGATTCTTCGGTCACGATTCTGAAGTTGTCGTCAATCCGTCCGATCGAAGTTGCGCGCCGCGACTGTCGAACTACATTCAGGCATGTTGCGAACCTCCCCAAGCCTCCACCTGACCCTCGCAGCCGCCCTCGCGACCGCGCTGGGCTTGGCCACCGCCGCACGCGCGCAGACCTTCGACTTCACCGTGCTCCCCGAGAGCACGGTCCAGCAGATCCTCACGCTCGACACGCCGCTCACGGGAACGCTCATCGGCAACTACAACGACGCGACCAATCCGACGGGCACTCGAACACTGCCCGGTCTCTTTGGAGGATCTGGCAACCAGCCCATTCCGTACTCCAGCACGATTCGCATCACGCAGTCGATCGCCACGAACCCTGCAGGTTCGTTCTCACTCGCGTTGCTCGGTGGTGATGCGTGCTCCGTGTCGGGATTGACCTTTGATCTGCTCAACGAAATCCCCGGCACGGTCGATCTCGAACAATTGCTCACCTACTCGACCTTCCGGACGGTGAACCCGAGCTCGCTCTTCCCCTCCGTCGGAGAGATCACCATTCCTCTCGGGAGCGGATCGATCACCGAAGCAACAGCCGTTCAATCAGGAAAGGCGATCGGCATTGCGGTGGCAACATCTGCAGGAACCTACTCGGTGAATGTTGCGGTGCCAGTGACGATCACCATCGTGGGCTCTGTCGCCGGCCAAGCCGCCGATCCGGGACCACTGCCTGGAGTGCTTGCCCTTGTTGGAACACTGACTGTCAAGGGATCAAGTGCTTCCCTCGCTGTCTCGGCGAGCAGCAACGACCCAATCGGACCGCTGCCACCCTTACCGCCTCTCGAAAATCAACCCGTGGCTCTGCCCACGGTGATTCCCACGGGTGGAACGGCAAGTCTGCTCTTTTCTGGCACTTTCGGGGAATCGACGGGGACGACTTCGCTGAATCTCTCGCTCGCGGCAAGTGGCAGCCAGCAGACGGACCCCGCGGATGTCAACGGCGATGGGAGCGTGGACGGCGCTGATTTGGCGATCGTCCTGTCAGCTTGGGGATCTGACTTGCCGACTGCGGACGTCAACCAAGACGGAAATGTGGACGGCGTTGACTTGGCAGTCGTGCTGAGTGCATGGTCCTGAGCACTGAACCGACCGCACAGTGGTTGCCCAGGAAGTCGCCCTGCAAGGTTGCTGCAATACGCACCTGAGGTGTAGCGTTCTCCTCAGCGCATGCTCAATACTCCCGCACCACGACCCCTCGGGCTCTTCGCGTTCGTGGTGGTCCTCTGCATCAGCGGACTGAGCGCATGCAAGTCGAAGCCCACGACCGACCTGCCACCCCAAACGAAGTTCGAACCACTTCCAGCGACAACGAAAGTGGAGGTCGGGCAGTCGCTCGTTCTTGTCCTCCCCATTCAACCGAGAACCGGGCGTTCATGGCGCCCGACCGGACAACTACCCCCGTTCATCGGTCTCATCGGTGACACCATCGAGGAGTCGCCACTGGAACAGGAGTTCGACACGCAGATCCTCACCTTCGAGGTGACAGCCCCTGGCGAAGTCGACCTCGTGCTCTATCTCGCCGAACGCGGCGGACGCGCCGCGGAGCCGCTCCAGACTCGGCAGACCAAGGTGATCGCCAAGACTGCCATTGGTGCGAACTCCGCAGCGCAGACCCGCTCGCGCTGAAATCAGATCATCAGTCGCGGCGTCGACCGCCGCTGAGTGCAAGGACTCCACTCGCGACACCGAGCCCCGCCGCTGCGGGTGCAGGGACCGGAGTACCCGAGAACGCAACGAGATCGAAACGCAGCGTGCCAGCTGCCGAGTAGTTCCCTCCCGGTGCCGTGGCTGCGTAGCCGCTCGTCCCTGGTGCGAACACACTCACAATCCGTACCGCGAACTTCGCGTTGTCGGCAACACCAGTGATTGACGAGAGGTCCACGGTCCGCTGCGGCTGCCATACTTCACCGCCAAGGACCGCCTCGAAGATGCCATCGTTCGCAAGCCCTGTGCTCACGAATGTCGTTCCATCGAGCGAGTACTGAAACTGGACGAAGCGGCTTGAAGAGTTGCTGTGCCGCTCGCGCCACGACACGGCAAGCGAACCCCGCCCGACGGTCGACACATCAAAGCGAACGCCGCGTTCACCGCTGCCGCTTCCTTGCGCCGCAAAGGATGCGATGTTCCACGCCTTGTTTTCCGCAGGCTTCGCGCTGCCATCGTCGGTTGGGTCGCCGGCGGAAAATGTCCCCGATGTTCCTCCGACCGTTGCGGCCGTGCCCTGACCTGCAGACGGTTCAAGCGTGCCCTGTGCGCCGTTGAAGTTCCACGCGGCAATCTGCACCGCCGCGCTTGCCTCCGCACTGCGCACACCCACAGCAAACATCAGCGCGACCACCGCGCCGACGAAACGCACCACCAACGCGTTCTGCAAGTTCCCCGAAATGTCACAAGTCATGTGTGAATCCCTCCCGCCGCCTCGCGCGGCAAAGCCGTCAGATGCAATCAAAACCACATCGCCGCGTTCGCGAGCGCCGCACCCGAATGCGCCAGCCAACCCGTGCAGGAAACGCCCCCGCACCAACGGCGCACAACCTATCCCGCAGCGCGGGGAATCCGAAAAATCACACCAAACTTCTTGCGCCTCAGCCGCCGCTCGCCGCGCCGCGAACTTCGCCCCTCGCAGCGCCCACCGAACCCGCAGCCGAATCCGTTTGCGTTTGCGCACGCCCCGCAGCGCGCTTGCGCCACTGCCAGACCAGCGCAGCAACCACGAACAGAGAGACGACGATCACGAAGGCGATGATCACTGCCACAATCGGCAGCACCACGGCCAACGCAGACAGCACGAACGACGACACGGTCTCCGCCAGAGAGAAGAACGGGTTCAGCAGTCCGCCGCTCACCGCGGTGGATCCAGCGCGCATCGTGCCCGTTGCAGCATGCACACCCGTTGCTACGCCACCCCCAACGACCGCGGCAAGGGCCCATGTCACCCAGGCAGGGACCGCCGAGGTATCCACACCCGCAGCGCTCGCCAACTGCGTGGCCATCACCAGCGTTCCCGCGACCGCCGCAACGGGCGCACCAGCCACATCCAGAGCGTGATCCACCCAAGGAACCATCATCCCGAGCGCTTCGATGACGCAGGCGAGCGAGAAGCACACGAGCGCAGGCGTCGAACCGATCCAGGACAACTTGTCGCCGGGACTGATCCACCCGAAGTGGACCGCAGCGGACAGGATGGCCAGTGGCGCAAAGATCCGCATGCCGCACGCCGCAGCAAGGGAGAAACCAACCAGTCCAGCGAACACATAGCCGACCACATCGCTTGCATCCGCGCTCATGGCTTCGCCGCCTTCCGCTCGTACAAACCGATCAACCTTGCTTCAGCCAATACATGCCCCTTGATCGCCCTGCGATACTCCTTCGCAGTCGCGCCAGGCGCGAGATCAAGAGCAACATCCAGCGCATACAAAGTGAATGTGTAGTGATGAACGCCGCTCCCAGGTGGCGGCGCCGATCCCCAGTAGCCGGGCCGCTCCCGCCCCCACGATGTCACCCCCTGCCGCACGCCAGCAGGCTCCTTGAGTTCAAGATCGCGCGGCATCGCCTCGGGCAGGCTCCGCGCCGAAGCTGGAATCCCCCACACGATCCAGTGCACGAATCCGCGCGCATCGGGATCATCCATCACGATCGCGAATGACTTCACTCCCTCAGGGGCAGACTCCCATTGCAGCGCTGGCGAAACTCCCGCACCATCGGCAGTGAACTTCACGGGGAACGCCTCACCGCTCTTGAACGCATCGCTCCCGAGTTTCATCTGGGACTGCGCTGGCGCGGTAGGCGCGGCTGGCGCGGCTGGCGCAGTTGGCGCGGCCTCCGTCGGCTTCGGCGAACCCTGTGCAGGCTCGCGATCCGCAGGCGCACCGACCGCGAGCGACGCTCCAAACACTGCCGCCACCAGAACAAGCCAAGAGTTTCGCATTTCTGCATCCTACGCGCGCGCCGCCCGAAACCAGAAGCACTCGGCATCGCTCCACTCCTACTCTGCGCATCATGGCAAGCCCCGAACCGCTTCAGGCAGGACCAACCGCCGCCATGGTCATGCTTATCGCGGGGAGCGATGCCGCCGTCACGCCTCAGGGCAGCGCACTCCTGAAACTGCTCGACCTCCGCGCGGGCGAGGCGCTCGCAGATGCAGTCCGAATCCGGTTCCCGCTTGCCCAACGCCGAATCCTCGTTCGGAAGCCGTTCATCCGCATGCAACTGAACGCGCTCGCCACGGAGCACCAGCCGCGCGCACTTCAGCTCGTGAGCGCAGGCGCTGGGCTCTCCCCGCTCGCGCTGGATTGGTGCGTGGAGCACCCCGAAGCACGCGCCTTCGAACTGGACATCGATCACATGGTGCAGAAGCGGCGCGTCATCGATCAGGTCGCCGACACTTCGCTCGCTCGGCGCATCGAGTGCATTCCCTGCGATCTCACCGACGCCGCTGCTTGCCGCCGCGCGCTGCGCACAGCTGGTTGGCGTGATGACGCGCCGAGCCTGTGGGTGATCGAGGGTCTTGCCTACTACATCACGCAGGATGCGCTTGCGTCGATTCTGCGGTTCGCCCTTTCAGCGCACCCCGCATCGCGGGCAATTGTCGAGTTCAGCGGCGACCAATCGCCGCTCTGCGACAGCGCACTCCAGGAAACGCGCGAATACCACTCCCTGATCCGTCAAATCGTCGGCACTCACGCCCTCACGACAGTCGACCTCCACGCGCTCGCCACGACAGCACACGCATCGGTCGAGCGGTGCTTCCACCCGATGGAAATGGAAAGGCTCCTCGGCATCGACCCCATTCACCACCACCCCGAGGAATCCGCGATGCGCATCGCGCTGCTTGCGCCGCGGACTGCCTCATGACCGTGCCGCCCGTCCACCCCGCCCTCCTCGAGCGGTTGCTCGAAACTGTGCCGGCGGAGTGCATGGCAGAAAACACGGCAACCCCGGCGCGACTGTCGCTTCGGCTGAACCCTCTTCGCGCACCACCCGAAGAGACACGCAGCGAGCTCGAAGCCGCGGGCGTTCCACTGCGGGAAGAGCCATCCCTTGCGCTTGCATTCACGACCGATGCCCCACTGCGAAGTGTGCAGGCGTGCGCCGCATGGCGCGAAGGGCGGGTTCATGTGCAGTCCCTGCCAAGCATCGCCGCGGCACTGTGCCTCGACCCGCGCCCGGGTCACTCTGTCCTCGACCTCTGTGCCGCCCCAGGCAGCAAGACCTCGCACATCGCTGCGCTGATGCAGAACAGCGGAACCCTGGTCGCGGTTGACTCAAGCCGAACGCGCACCTTCCGCATGCAGGAGCTGCTTCGGCTGCTCGGCGCTCGCGCACACTGCATCACGGCCCATGGCGAGCGCTGGGCGCGCGGACAACGGGAGGTATTCGACCGCGTACTCGTCGATGCCCCATGTTCTGCCGAGGGGAGGATCCTTTCCGGGGACGAGGCGGCGGCGGCGGCGTGGTCCCCGAGCAGGGTGCGGCGACTTGCGTCTCTCCAGAAATCGCTCCTGAACGCCGCCATCGAGACCCTCAAACCGGGTGGGCTGCTCCTTTACTCCACTTGCACATTCTCCGTCGACGAAAACGAACTGGTGGTGGAAAGAGCCATGGACCACGCCGAGGGAGCAGTCACGCTTGAACCGCTGCCTCTCACCCTGCCGCACGCCCGCCCTGCCCTGACGGAGGTGCGAGGGCGGGCACTGCCCCCGTCCCTTGCACTCGCGCAGCGCGTGCTGCCGCCTCTCGAGGGCTTCTTCCTCGCACTCCTGAAAAAGAACGGGGCTCGGCGGTCCCAAAGGGTCACGGGAGGTTCAATAGAGGCAGCGGCATCGGGCGATCACTCATGACTCCCAAGGCATCGGACATCTTCGACATCCTTATCCGCCAGCACGCGGACATGCTCAGCGCGTTCATCTATTCAATGTCCTTTGACCGTTCCGAGGTGGACGACATCTTTCAAGAAACGATCATCAGCGCCTGGACCCGAATCGACGACTTCGACCCATCGCGACCCTTCGCGCCGTGGCTCCGCGGAATCGCGCGCAACCACATCCTTGCAGCGGCACGAAAGAACAAGCGCTACCGGGCGCATTTGCACGGGTTGCTCGAAGATCGCATTGAGGAGCAGTTTGGTCGGCTTGACCGCGAGTCGGGCGACTCATTCGCCGAACGCATCGCTGAACTCAAGCGGTGCATCGAACGCCTGCACGCCGAAGGGCGCGAAGCGATCGAACTGGTCTACATCCGTGGCGTGGATGTTCCCGTGGCGGCGGAAACGGTAGGAGCCGCCCAAGAAACCCTCCGAAAGCGACTGTATCGCGCCCGACTCTGGCTCGCGGAATGCCTGAAAACCAAGCAGGTTTTTGCATGAACAACGACCACCTCCCAACTCCTCCCGACCCTTGCGCGCTCGACCTCGGCCAAGATGATGCACCGCACCAACAGGCTGATGCGCGCGTCGTTCATGGGCTCCTTCGCATGCTCGACGAGGGCGAATCTGCGCGCGTTGTGGCCCGTGTGGACCGCGCAACCGCCGCCGTTCGTGCGCAGGAAGGCGGGCTCCGGCTCGTGGGAACGCGCGCTCACAGATTCCGTGAGCGGCTTGCGTGGATCGGCGGAAGTGCCGGCATGGCGGCGGCAATTGTTCTTGCGCTGCTGTTCTTCCCGTCGTCGACTGAGGCAACGGCAGTTGCGGCCCTGAACTCGATGCGTTCAACCGCGCGCGCGGGTGGGCGGTGCTACGAGATTCTGATTCAGCCGCACCGCCCTCCCTCGGCGGGCCCAGAACGCGGGCGCGCGGATGGCCCGGAACGCGGGCGCGCGGATGGCTCAGAACGCGGGCGCGCGGATGGCCCAGAACGTGGGCGCGGAGACCGTCCCGACCGCGCGCGGGCGGAGGGATTTCGCCGAGTTGGAGAACTTCAACTCGGGGCGGAGGGTCGCTGGACGCTGACGATGTCCAAGCTGCGCCGAGAATCTGCCGACCGGCCGCCGACTGGCGATCGCCCCGTTCTTGAGCGCATCGTCATGGGCTTTGACGGAACGCAGTATTGGCTGGTTGGACCGCGCGGATCGATCCGCCGTTCCGACTCTCAAATCACGTTTGGAAAGGGCTTCCCCGGTGCCGTCGAAGTTGGGATTCTGGACGGCCCCGAACTCGACACCGAAGGCGAACAGATCGCGATGTCTGGTTCAGGTGAGTCGTTGGGCTACATGACCCTCTCTTCAGTTCTCGACTCGCTGCAGCGCGGCTACCAAGTCTCATTCGATTCAAGAACGGATGCTGACACCTCGCTTGGAAGACCGATAACCGTGGTTCAGGCACGCCGTCTGGATTCGCGAGGTGGAGAAGGCCCTCAGTCGGTTCGCCTGGTTGCCGACTCCACAACGCTCGAAGTGATCTCCGTCCGCTTGACCTGGGCGATCCGTCCCTCCGATGGGGCTCCCGCGTCTGCTCAGCCAGCTGGCGGGATGCTACCTCCTAGGGCGGTATTGATCCGCCAGCTACCCATCGGAGCTTGCGAGTCAATCGGACCAAAGTGGTTCTTGCCGGAGTTCCACAGCTCGCGCGGCGACGATTTCAATCAGCTGTCCCGCTGATACGCCTTCTTTTTGAGGTTTGGTGGGCTCGGGGTCAACTATCTCCCCCAAGGGGGGCCTGGAGCGATAGGTCCACCAGAGATCCGGCTGAACGGGAACTTGATACAAAACTTCCCAAATAATTTGCAGGCGCATGATCGTGAAGTATGGTGGTGACGATGCGGGCGTGCTCCCGCCTCCGCGTCCTGCAGATCCCTAACCCTGCTGGATGCGCCTGAGAGTTCCGTTTGCCCTTTTCTTTCGGAGAGTCAACAATGAACATTTCGTCGCGCCTTGACCGTCACTTTGTTGTCGCTGCTGCGGCAGTTGCGGTGGCGGGAGCTGCAAACGCAGCGATCGTTACTTGGAACATCAACGCTGCCATCCCGGCGAACCTTGATGGTCTCTACATCAATGTGGCTGCCCAGACCTCGGGTGCGACCGGGGCAGCAGTTGCTGGCTGGGACATCAATCCCTACGGCGCAACTAGTCTTAGTTTTTTCGCCTCTGCTACCAGTCCGAACCCATCAACGACCTATGTGCGGACGCAGGCCTCTGGTGGCCCGAGCAGTTTGGCTCTCGGAACAGTGATCGGCGGGTCCTCAACCTACGCCAACAGCACTACCGCGGTTATTAGTGCTACCGGCGTCGGAAGCAATGGTTGGGCGATCAACTCGACCAACTACTTTGGCTTCCGCTTCAACCCGGGCTCGACTCCGGGAGTCGTTCGCTACGGATACGGAATCATGCAGGTTGGCGCCACCGCGGCGTCGCGAACTTTGGTTGCCCTCGTCTGGGAAGACTCGGGCGGCTCGATTACCGTCACCGCGATCCCAGCCCCAGGTGCCATCGCCCTCTTGGGCGTGGCCGGACTGGTGAGCCGTCGTCGGCGCTGATTTCGGGTCAGAAGTTCGATTTGAGGCAAACAACTCACCACCGACAGTCGAAAGGCTGTCGGTGGTTTTTCATTTTGCCCCTGCCGTGCGTCGAAGCGTCTACCGGTCACTGTGCAGAAAATGTTTTCAAGAAAATTGAAGCCGTGATTGGCACTCCCATAAAGTGAGGGCATATTGATGGAAGATTGAGGGAAAGGAAGGCAGTGGGCGATAGCGCCTTTGCTCCACTTTCTACGAGGTCTGCATGACTGGGGAACGCCATTTCACTGTGGTCGTTCAAAGGGTCTGGCAGGGAAGGAAGTCTGTTGGATGTGCCGCAGAAGTGTCTCTACGGACGACAGGCGGACGAGGGATGAGGAAACCGCGATCTTCGAGGATGCGTCAGTGTTGATCGGGACGCGCTGCGCCCGAGAATGGGAGTAGGGATGAGGAAGAAGATGAAAATGAAAGGGCTGAACGGTGGGTTGGTGGCGGCTCTGTTTGGCGCCGGAGTACTCCTCCACGGCCAGGTCGCGTCCGCTGCCGTTGTTTTCAGCGGAGTCCTGAATCATCAAGTACCGGTCACCTCCCAAGGCACGGTGGTGAACTTCGCGACTGGAGTCGTTCTCAACGGGGTTGCGAGCGGCGTACCAGGCTGGGATATCAATCCGTACGGAACATCGGCCACAAATGTGGCGCTGCTCGCGGGCTCTGGAACTGGAATCATGCGGAATCCAGGTGCGGGGACGAACACCTTCCGCACCTATCTGCCCGTTGGCACCGTGGTAGGTGCATCCGCCTTCTTCTACGGCAATTCGGCCGCCGCCATGGGCACGGCGGTGGGACAGTGGGCACCGAACTCCGAGGGCTACATCGGCGTCAGGTTCCTCAACGAGGCTTCTTCCACTCCAACAACGCACTACGGGTTCATTCATATGCGAATCGGAGCGACTGCCACCGACCGCACGGTCATTGGATTCGGGTGGGAAACGACTGCAAACACAGCGATCACGACCATCCCGGTGCCAGTGCCCGCCCCGGCGGCTGGCCTGCTTGCGCTCGCGGCGGGCTGCGGGATCCGTCGTCGGCGGTCCTAATCACTTCGGGGAATCGACCGAGGGCAATCTTCATCCATTTGACCCGTCGCCGCGCGTGGCGTTGTTCCGCGCGGCGACTGTCGTTTCACGATTCACCACGGTTTCGATGCAGCGATGGGGCAACCGCCGCGGACATCGCGAGAACATCAAGCCCGCTGCCAAGGAACGCATCGACCGCCGATGCAGCCTCTTGCGGACTGCGAATGAAGTCCGCGTAGTCGACGCGCAGCACGGAAAAGTTGGGCTGCGCAGCAATCCAGGTGTCCACACTCTTCAGTTGCGCCTCGTACATCGCCTTCAGGCGATCGAGCGGAAGTCCTCCGCCCACGCGCCCGCTTCGCTCGAGCATTTTTGCCTGCGAGCGGATCACCTCGTCGAGACCGCGCCGCAGGAAAATCACGCGGTACGAAAAAGGAGGCGGCAACTCGGGCAGGAGCAGGTGGATCACCTTCACGCACTTGCCCACGGCGTCCGACACCCACGCCTTGTCTTCTCGAAGCGTCTTCACGCGCTCGAACTCAAGGTAGCCGCGCGGATTGTCCTCGTCGGCCGCGCGGAGGGAGTCGGTCAGGGGCTGCAGCCCCCCCGCCACGAGCATTTGCATCGCCATGCTCGTTCCTGAGCGCGGCAGACCAGACACCACGGTGATGAAGGGTCGTTGCATGCCTGTGTTCGGGTCCTGCGACTCCAGCTTTCATCCGCAGTGTAATCGGTTGTGAGTGTGCACTCACTCGTTCGACCAAGCAAGCACGACGACATCGCCTCGCACCTGATGATGCGATGGCTTCGCGATGCCTGCAGCACCCAGAATCACCTGCGCATCGGATGGAATCGTCACGACGCAGAACGACTTCCATCCGCCGATGCGCAGGCGTTCAATGACCTGCGCCACCGACACAAGCCGCGCCTGGTCCTGCGGCAATCCAAGTTCGTTGTCGAACTCGCCTGCGCGCCCCATCACAAGTTGATCTCGGCGACCAGAGATCCATGTGACGCAGTGCGCCATCTGGTGGTCGCTCGCGACCACTTCGCTGTCGCAGATCACGGACTCGCTCGCCCGCAGCGCATCGAGCGGAATCTGCGAGGAACGAACGGCCGCATCGGGAAACAGGAACGGCACCAATGCGAGCAGCGCCGCAGGCGCCGTTGCACTTCGAAGCACCCAATCGGTTCCTGATCGCGCGCGCCAACTCCATCGGTCGACAACAGCCCACAGCAGAAGCGCTGCCGCCAACGCGAGGAGTCGCACGGTCGTTCCAGTCGACCACAACTGCGCTGGAAAACCGCCCCATGCTGTACCGAGAAAAATCGCCAGCACGACCGCGGTCGCGGCGATCAGGAGCACGACCTGCCCCATCACACGCCCCCTCGCGGACTGACGGAGTCCACCCTCGAACGCCTTCACCAGCCCGAGCGCCACCAGCACCGACACCGCGGGATAGAGCGGCAGGATGTAGGTCGGCAGCTTTCCGGCGCTGAGCGACAGCAGGAGCAGCGGTGCCACAATCCATGCAAACGAAAATCGCGCGCCCGAAGCCCATGCCACTGCGCTTCGTACGCCCTGCAGCGCGTGCCACCACACCAACGACCACACGACGCCTCCCACGGGAAGAAGCGCGATGAGCCACCACCACGGCTCACGGTGTTGGTTCGAGTCGGGGTCGGAAAAGCGTCGCAGGTGCTCCACGGTGATGAAGTACTCCCAGAATCGTGGCTCTGCACGGTGAATCAGCCATGCAGCGGGCAGCACGACGATCAGGCTCTGCGCCAGCACGGGCAGCGGCACCCAGAGCAGTTCACGCCAGCGGCGTTCCCACATCAGGAACGCACCCGCGGCGAGCGCGGGGATCACCCAACCCAGGAGTCCCTTCGTCAGGACCGCCATCCCGCAACAGCTGCCCGCCATGAGCAGCCATCGTGCGCGCGCTGCGCCGACCGACGACAGCGATCCGTGCAGCGCCACCAGACTGCCCGTCACCCAGGCTGCGAACATCGCATCGAGTGTGACCACGCCGCCGATCACCATTGGACCGATCGTCGTTGCCTGCACCGCAAACGCGGCGAGTCCGACATCGCGCCTCCCGCTGATCCGTGAAGCCATCACGCCGGCGAGCGCGGCCATGGCGAATGCGGCGACTGCGCTCGGCAGGCGCGCGGCGAACTCGTTCCTGCCGAAGATCTCGAGCGAAAGTGCAATGCACCACATCCCCATCGGCGGCTTCTCGTAGTAGTGGAAGCCCGCCATGCGCAGGTTCGTCCATGCGCCCGTGTCCAGCATCTCCGCCGCCATGATTGCGTAGCGCGGCTCATCCGGCTGAACCATGGGCCGCACCCCGAGTCCGACCAGCCCGACCGCTGCGAAGATCCCAAGCACCCACCACACGCGCGCGCGCATCGCCATCCGCCCGATCCTAACGCCGCGCCGCATGCGCAACGCACACCCAGCCCTCGCGCCCAACGACCGCGCCCGCGGCAAGCGCCGCTGGTTCGCCGAGCGACTGCGATGCAAGCCAACTGCCGAGGGTGCCCAACCTATGTCCCTTCGCGAGCGCCCGCGCGAGGAAGTCGTCGAAGAGCTGCGCCTTCGCGCCACCTTCGGACTCCGCATGAACGGTCAGCACATGCGGCTGACCATCACCAAGTCTCTCGAGCAACTGCTCGTTCCACTGCGCATCGCCGCGCACACCAGGCTGCGCCGCTTCGTCAAAGGTGGGCAGATCCACGGGGACTTGTGGCTGCTGCAGCGGTACTCCCTCGACGAACGGCAGAAACGGGCGCGCCGGTCCGCGGCAATCACTGCGCCACCGGAACGCGCGAGACGCGGGCAGGGCCAGTACGCGTTCGCTGCAGCGCCAACCCGGCGCCGCGGCACACTCGGGCGCGCGCTGGAATACATCATGGAACGCCTCGCACGCTCGGCGCAGTTCCGCATCGAGCACTTCCGCGGGAAGTCGGTCGATCCCAACCTGCCAGCGATGATGGTCCCACGCATGAACGCCAACTTCATGCCCATCCGCCTCGATATCACGCAGTTGCGCCGCCAGTCCCGCACCGATGCGAGGTCCAGGCCACAGCGTGCCGCGAAGCAGGATGTCCCATCCGTAGAGGCTTGCCGCACGGGAGCGCAGCATCTTCAGCGCGAACGCAGGTCGCAGCATTCGCCATGCGTGCCGCCCCATGTTGTCGGGGCCGAGCGACACGAACCATGTGGCACGGATCCCGCGCTTGCGCAGCGTGCGCAGGAGCGTGGGAACGCCGCGCTGCGTTCCACGCCAGGTGTCGACATCGATGCGCAGTCCCGCCACCACGGTCGGCTTCACGCGCGGACGGTGGGACTGCCGCGCCGCGGCGTCTCCTTCGCGCCGCCCATGCCCTGCCGCAGCAATCCGTTCTCGCGCGCATGCTGTTGCAGGAACCAGTCGAGGGTGCGTTCGACACTGGCCGACGTGGCGATGCGCGGCGTCCAATCAATCAGCGTTCTCGCATTGCGGATGCTCGGCCGACGATGCTGCACATCCTCGTAGCCCTGCCCGTAGTACGACGCGCTCTCGATCTGCTGATAGCCCGCGAACGGTGGGTAGAGCGACCGCAGCGGATGTCGATCGAATGCGTTCACGAGCATCTCCGCAAGTTCGCGGATGCTCGCCTCGTTGTCGGGGTTGCCCACATTGAAGATGCGTCCGTCGCAGGTGGACTGTTCATTGGCGATGATGCGGTAGAGGCACTCGATGCCCTCATCAACGTCGGTGAAACAGCGGCGCTGCGCACCCCCATCGACCAGCAGGATCGGCGTGCCCTCGACGAGATTCAGAATCAGTTGCGTGATGGCGCGCGAGCTGCCGATGCGCGCCGAATCGAGCGAGTCGAGGCGCGGACCGATCCAGTTGAAGGGGCGGAAGAGGCTGAACCGAAGACCGCGCTGTGCGCCGTATGCCCAAATGACGCGGTCGAGCAGCTGCTTGCTCGCCGAATAGATCCAACGCTGCCGGTGGATCGGGCCCGTCACGAGCGGGCTGGTCTCTTCATCGAACAACTCATCGGTGCACATGCCGTACACCTCGGAAGTGCTCGGGAATACGAGACGCTTGTTGTATCGCACCACATCGCGGACGACCCGCAGGTTCTCTTCGAAGTCCAGCTCG